>ERZ809074.3-NODE-3-length-409123-cov-15.406869_pt1 | contig 409123 bp, 375 predicted proteins | sample MGYA00520795_ERZ809074 | MGnify/ENA primary metagenome ERZ809074 (study PRJEB31570, sample SAMEA3212989) | Homo sapiens | biome: human-gut; feature: human gut; material: fecal | place: Sweden | collected 2011 ... | reverse complement strand
CCATATATAGCTTTTCTCTCCCTTTTCTCCTTTTTGTGGATATATCTTGATTTTGCTTTCTTTGCTGCTTTTTTATTTTCTCTGCTCGTTTTTCTATCAATTATATGTATCTTTATATCTTTTCTCTCGAACTAACCCCTAACGGAGGAGCCCACGGTTAAGATAGATTTAGGCAAGTCATAAATAAACCCCTCAGTTACAAGCACGCCGTGACAGCTCCCCTAAAAGGGAGCCATTACGGTTTCTGCTTTTTATAAAGTGAAGTTAAATCACGGTTCATCAAAATATTATATGTGATTTTATATCTCTTACACAATCAGAATACGTCGACAGACCCCCTTTTGCGGTTATATATGCAGGTTGTACCTTGTAATACCCGAAAATTTTAAGAAAGGTGAAACTATGATAGGATTTATTTTAGCCCTGCTGTATTGGTTTATAAAACTGATTGTGTATTTAATTGATAATAAAAAATGGGGATGGCTGCTGATCGTTTTTATTGTAATTACAATACTTTACATCGCCGTAAAACAATAAAGCTGTTGCACAGATAAGGTTCCATGCAACAGCTTTATATTTTATTTGTTATTCACCGACAAATTCGGTTTCGTCGATTATTTTTGAGTAAAGTTCAAGCGACTTATTGAATATGTCTGCACCGAAGGTGACGTATTCATCGCTGTTTATTCCGCATCTCTGTGCAAACTGTTCGCCGATATTTTTTGCTGTATCGCCGCTCTTTTTGAGTGCAAGAAGATAAAACGTGAACGCACTGCCGTCGGAAATGTTATCGTAATACCCCGTTTCCTCAGCCTTGAGATAATCATACATTGAGGCACTTACGGCATCAATAAGAGTATCGGATAAAACATACTTTTGGACAGCATATTCCGCAGTAAAAGTCAGCAAAACACGCACGCAATAAAGCTCAGCCGCAGGCATTCTGCCAATATCAAGTCCGAGCTTTTTGCAGTCGGGGCGAATTTTTGCAAGCCTTTTTCCGAGAGCTTTTGCCTTATCAATATTTCCGTTCCGCTTGTTGCGGTCAATATCCTCGGAAATCCGCTGAATATCATTCAGCTCGCGGCTTTTCCCGCCCTCATAGATTTTAATATCTCTGTCCTCTGCCATTTCTCGTGTCTCCGATTATTCCGCCTTTGCTTTTTGACGGCGGATTTTTGCCTTATAATTAGAAAACTCTGTGAACTTATCCTCAGGAGTAACAATTGTTCCGAGGGTTACGCAGGATCTGTTGTGTCTGCCGCGGAAGCTGCTGCCTCCGATTGCAAGAATACCGTTTTTCTTTGCAAGCGAAGCAAACTTTTCCGATGTTGCCTCGTCATGCTCGGGACACCAAGCCTCAAAGCCGTCAATTCCCGCTTCCATTGCTTTCTCAACAATATTTGTACCTTCATAATCGCCCGGGTGGGAAAGTATCGCAATTCCGCCTGCGTCATGAACTGCCTGAATAACCTCCGCCATTTCGGAGAACTTCGGCTTGATGAGAATACTCTTGTCTCCGCCCTTTGAAAAAAGCTCCTTATAAAGGTCTCCGAAAAGCTCGGTCGTAACTCCGCTCTCAACGAGAGCTGCCATTATATGAACAGGGTAAACGTTCGTTGAGCCCTGAGCGCATTTGAGAACCAAATCGGTCGTTATCGGAAAACGCTGAGCCGCCTTTATCATCATAAACTGAGCCGCTCTTTTTCTCGCAACAAGGTTGCGGTGGCAAAGACCTTCCAGGCGGTCAGGGGAATCGCTCATGTATCCGAGAATAAAAACTTCCCTGTCGTTTTCGCTGTCATAAGCGGAAATCTCGACGCCCTGAATAACCTTTATTCCATGGCGTTCTCCTATAAGACGTGCCCTTACCGTGCCTGCAAGGCAATCAAGATCGGTTACAGCTAAGGTGGTAACGCCGCATTTTTCTGCCAGAACAATAATGTCATCTATGCCCATCGAGCCGTCCGAGAGCTTAGTATGACAATGTAAATCACAGATCATTTCTTAAAAATCCTCCCATTTCAACAAAAACCACAATATTATTCTGATTATATTATAATACAAGTGGCTTGAAAATGCAAGAATTTATTTTTTCTGTCGAGAAACGAAAAAAGTTAAGAAAAGCTGCTTTCTATGACCTTTGAGCACTCTGCCGGAGAATAAACCCATCTGTCAATATGGTCAAGTTCGGTGAAATACTTTATCGGCGGAGCAGGATATTCCGCCTCAAACGCATCGACGATTATCAATTTTATCTTCATGCGTTCAGGGAGCATACTTTTTATATAAACACCCGCATGACTGCCTGCCGTGATGCCGGAGGAATATTCGGCAAGGCCTGCCAGATTCGGTGTCAGCTCAACGAATATACCATAGCTTTCAACCGAGCGAACAATTCCGGGCACGGTTTCGCCCGGAGCAAATTCGTCGGCATTTTGCTCCCATGTGCCGAGCAGCTCTTTGTGAGAAAATGTCAGGCGACCTTGCTCATCAATTGACTTGACAACAACTCTTATCGTCTGTCCGACAGAAAAACGAACGGACGGATGCGGAATCCTCGAAACGGAAATGCTGTCAATGGGCAAAAGCCCGTTAATTCCTGCACCGATATCGAGGAAAACGCCGAAGTTCTCCATGTGGGTTACCTTAGCTGTGATCACATCACCGGGGCGAAGCTTTGAAATATAATTATCCATACAGTCCTTTTGAACAGCCCTTCGGCTGAGGATTGCATATTCACGTTCGTTATCGTCCTTTTGAAAACCGATAATTTTGAACATGACAGGCTTGTTAACCCTCGAAATCAGCGCAATATCCCTGACCGAGCCGTTGTCGATGCCGAGCGCTCCCTCGTTGTGGGGAATGATTCCGTACATACAGCCGAGATCGACACGCAGGTTGTGCTCCTTGTCGCAAAGCAAAGCCCGTGCTTCAAGCGTATCTCCGACGATACAAGCCTCGTGCAAAGAATTCGGCGAAGAAAGCGCAGCCTGATTGGACGGAGTGAGAATAGTCTGACCTTCCGGTTTAAAGTTTTGCATAAGTTTTACCACCTTTGTTTTATTTAAATTTGTTTTTTAGTGACTGCTTGTTAGCGGTTACTTTACTAATTTATATGATTTCTATTCCCGATAATGACAAATACCTCTATACTTTCGGTACAGAATGTGTTATAATATAATGGAGAAATTATTGAAAAGGAGCGATTGCATGGACGTTCGTGTGGGCGACAAGCTCGTTATGAAGAAAAACCACCCCTGCGGCTGTAATACCTTTGATGTTTTGCGCTCGGGCATGGACTTTAAAATCAAATGCGAAAAATGCGGCCATGAGGTCATGGTTCCACGCTCTAAGGCAGAAAAAAACATTCGCAGAATAATTCACCCCGAGGATTAGCGTTCCCCGTGTGAGAACAAATAATTTTCGGAGGAACTTACTATGATAGAAAAACTGAAATCTGTTGAAGAAAAATTTGAAAGCATAAACACGCAGCTCTGTGACCCGGACGTTGTTTCGGACATAGAGAAGTACAAAACGCTCATGCAGGAAGCGAAGCACCTGACTCCTGTGGTTGAAAAATACCGAGAATATAAAAAAGCAAACGCCGACTTTGAAGAAGCTCAAGCCTTGCTCGGCGAGGGAGGACTCGATAAAGAATTCCGTGAGATGGTTCAGGAGCAGTTTGAGCAGTCAAGAGACAATCTGGAGAAAATCAAGGAAGAGCTGAAAATTCTGCTGCTGCCGAGAGATCCGAACGATGACAAAAACGTTATTATTGAAATTCGGGGCGGCGCAGGCGGTGAGGAATCCGCACTTTTTGCAAATTCTCTTTTCAGAATGTATTCGATGTATGCCGAGGCTAAGGGCTGGAAAACGGAAATTCTCAATGCAAATCCAACCGAGCTTGGCGGGTATAAAGAAATCAGTTTCATGATATCCGGAGACGGTGCATACTCTCGCTTCAAGTTTGAAAGCGGTGTTCACCGTGTTCAGCGTGTTCCCGAAACGGAATCGCAGGGTAGGATTCATACCTCGACCGTTACCGTTGCCGTTCTGCCCGAGGCGGAGGAGGTTGACCTGCAAATCAACCCGACCGACCTTCAGATTGATACCTTCCGTTCAAGCGGAGCAGGCGGTCAGCATATCAACAAAACCGAATCGGCAATAAGAATTACACATATTCCGACAGGCACGGTCGTTGAATGTCAGGACGAGCGAAGCCAATATAAAAATAAAGACAGAGCGATGAAAATTCTGCGTTCGAGAATCCTTGAGCAGGAGCGTGCAAAGCAGAACGAAGCGATCGCGGGCGAAAGAAAATCGCAGGTCGGTACAGGTGACAGAAGCGAGAGAATAAGAACCTACAACTTCCCGCAGGGTCGTGTCAGCGACCACAGAATCGGGTTGACCTTATATAAAATAGAGGCTATTATGAACGGTGATCTTGACGAGCTTATCGACGCTCTCATCACCGCAGACACTGCCGAAAAACTGAAAGCTGAGTAAGAACATGAAAACTGAAATTTTTGACGGCGGCTCACAGCAGGATATTGAAAAAGCCGCTAAAATTCTCAAAAGCGGCGGGCTTGTCGCAATTCCGACCGAGACGGTTTACGGACTTGCTGCGGACGCGCTGAACTCCGATGCGGTTGCGAAAATCTTTAAAGCAAAGGGCAGACCGATGGACAATCCGCTGATAGTACATATCAGCCGTTTTGAGGAAATCTACAGACTTGTCAAGGGTGTGCCGCACAAGGCAAAGGAGCTTGCCGACCGCTATTGGCCGGGTCCGATGACAATAATTTTGCCGAAATCAGATATAATTCCCGACGAGGTGAGCGCAGGACTGCCGACGGTTGCTGTTCGTATGCCGTCTCACCCTGTAGCAAGAGCGATAATTGAGAAAACCGGTCGTCCGCTTGCCGCGCCGTCCGCAAATTCCTCGGGACTTCCGAGTCCGACGACGGCAAAACATGTTATGGACGACATGAACGGAAAAATCGAAGCAATCGTCGACGGCGGCCCGTGCGACGTAGGTATTGAATCCACGGTCGTTACGCTTGCAACCGATCCGCCGAGACTTCTCCGACCCGGCGGAATAACCCATGAGCAACTCGAGGCGGTACTGGGTCACGTTGATATCGACCCTGCCGTACTCTCACAGCTCAAGGAAGGCGAGCGTCCGGCTTCCCCAGGAATGAAATATAAGCATTATTCGCCGAAAGCCGAGGTATATATAGTAAACGGCAGTCTGCCGAGCTTTAAATATCAGATTGACTGCGATTTGCGTGAAGGAGATGCGGCTCTTTGCTTTGACGGTGAAGAGAACGAACTTCCCGTTCCCTGCCTTTCGTTCGGAAGAAAGGATAATTCGCTCGAACAGGCGCACAGCCTTTTTGATGATTTGCGTAAATTTGACGATATGGGAATAAAGCGTGTTTTCGTCCGTGCACCGTCCGCCGAGGGAGTAGGTCTCGGAGTTTACAACCGTCTTTTGCGTGCGGCGGCATTCAAAATTATCGATCCGCCCGTTATTTACGGTCTGACAGGTCAGAGCGGCGCAGGCAAAACCACAGTCGGCAATGAGCTGAAAAAGAAGGGCTATCTGATAGTTGACGGCGATATTCTTGCAAGAAGGGCTGTTGAATTTCCCGATGTTCTCAATGCGCTTGCCGACGAATTCGGAAAAGAAATTCTTGATTCCGAAGGCAATCTTATTCGCAGTGAGCTTGCCAAGCGTGCATTTGCCAACGAGCATAAGCGTCAGCGTCTTAACAGAATCACCCATCCTGTGATAACCGCTCTTGCGCTTGAAACAATAAGGAATAATTTCACATCGGAATACAAGGGCGTTATCATTGATGCGGCGGCAATTTTTGATTGTGATCTGCCGAAATACTGCACAAAAATGATAGTTGTAACCGCCGACAGGGATATCCGTGCCGAGCGAGTAATGAAGCGTGACGGCATAAGCCGCGAGACAGCCATGCTCAGAATAAATGCACAAAAAAATGAGCAATATTATATAGAAAAGGCAGATATTATTGTCCGCAATAACGGAAGCGAAAACCTGTCCGATCAACTGAATGAATTATAAAACAAACGCCCTGCACAAACTGTCGGTTCAAGCAAGGCGAAAAAGAATAAGTTTACCGTAAATCGGTCGAATTTTTAAGGAGGAAATCACAATGGCAGAAGAAAAGACAGAAGTTGATGTTTTGTGCGAAAAATTGTTTATGAACAAAAAGCACAGCGCAAATTTTGTTGATGAAGCAGAGCTTCAAAAGGCGATGGATTTCGCCGAGGATTACAAAAAATTTCTCAACGATAACAAAACTGAGCGAGAGGTCGCAAAATTTGTTGTTGCCGAGGCAGAGAAAAAGGGCTTCGTTCCCTTTGATAAATTCAAGAAGTACGCACCCGGCGACAAGGTTTACTATCTCAACCGTAAAAAAGCGGTTATCCTTGCCGTTATCGGCAAAAAGAGCGTCGGCGAGGGTGTAAGGATCGCAGCGGCTCATATTGATTCTCCCCGGCTTGACCTTAAGCCAAACCCTCTCTATGAAGCAAACGAGGTTGCTCTTTTCAAGACTCACTACTACGGCGGAATCAAGAAATATCAGTGGACAACGATTCCGATGTCACTCCATGGCATTGTCGTTCTGCGTGACGGCACGGAGGTTGAGGTCAGCCTCGGCGAAAAAGAAGGTGAGCCTCAGTTCGTTATATCCGACCTTCTTCCTCACCTTTCGAAGGAGCAGGACAAAAGAACCCTTGACGACGGAATTAAAGGCGAGGAGCTGAATGTTATTGTCGGCTCACTTCCGTTCAAGGCGGACAAGGGCAGCGAGCTTGTTAAGCTTAACATCCTCAATCTTCTCAACGAAAAGTACGGCATGGTCGAGGAGGACTTCCTCACGGCTGAGCTTGAAATGGTTCCTGCGGCAAAGGTTACGGATATCGGATTCGACCGCAGTCTTATCGGCGGCTACGGCCATGACGACCGTGTCTGCGCTTATCCCGAGCTCAGAGCAATTCTCGACCTTGACGAAACTCCCGATTACACCGCTATTGCTGTTCTTACCGACAAGGAAGAAACCGGCTCGGACGGAAATACGGGTCTTAATTCATCATATATGAAGTATTTTATTGCCGACCTTGCAAGAGCCGAAGGTCTTATGGTTTGGGATGTTCTTTCAAAGTCGAAGTGTCTTTCTGCCGATGTTAATGCGGCATTTGACCCGACCTTCCCAACCCCGTTTGAGGCAAATAACGCTTCTTATCTCAACAGAGGAATCGTCGTTACAAAATATACGGGTGCAAGAGGTAAGGGCGGCACATCAGACGCAAGTGCTGAGTTTGTCGGCGAGGTTACAAGAATTTTCAACAATGCAAATGTAAACTGGCAGCTCGGCGAGCTTGGCGCAGTTGACGCAGGAGGCGGCGGAACGGTTGCAAAGTATGTCGCAAACCTTGACGTTGATGTTATCGACGTAGGCGTTCCCGTTCTCTCGATGCACGCTCCGTTCGAGCTCATCGCCAAGCTCGACGTTTACATGGCAAACAAGGCGTTTACCGCTTTCTTTAAGGCGTAAAACCAAACCCACTTTCCGCAGGGCTATTAAGTGAAAAACAGGCTCCCTATGCAGACGATGCAGGGAGCCGAGCATTGTGCTGAGAATATCGGCAATTAAATCAAGGACGGTGAAGCTATTGCCTCAAAACGAAATTAACGGGTCTGCTTACGGCGATGAGCTTTACGAACGTCCGCCGGAGTTTGACCCACAGTTCAATGTTGAATACCGCTCGCCTGTTCTGATGAGAATCATGCTTGTTGTTGTCAACCTTGCGGCTCTTCTTTTCAGCCGCTCATTCTTGCAAAGCTGGTACAGTGTTCACGGGACATCACCCGTTTGGATACCGCTTGCTTTTCTTCTCGTTCCGCTCGGCTCGCTCTTTTTTATCTATTATTATATGGGCAGAGTCGGCAACGAGATTATAATCAAGTTGATTTGTTTTGCTTTTTGTGCGGCGCAGATTTTCAATATTTTTTCGCCGATAGATTCAAAGCAAATTACACTCGGCAAAAACGGCTTTTCATCTGATTTTGGGTATGTCACGGAAGCAGGGAACATAATCGGAATTGCTTTCCCGTCCGACGGCAGCGCAACCACCGTTGACAGTATAGGACTCAAAGACGAAAACAAAAGCGCTGTCGCTTCGTTAAAGTCATTTATAAAAAGAGAGAAGCTCTATTCATGCACGGATGTAATTTATAAGCCCGAGCAGGCGGAAGAATTTGAAAGCTTCATTGAAAAATCTCCTTTGTGGCTCAGCGAAATTCCGGACAAAATCAATGGTTTGAAATATTCGCTCATTGACACCTCGGGGTATAATCTTTATACTTTTTTCGACTGCGAGTCAAAAGCATACAACACGCTTCCCGACTCGGGCAAGCACACGGTTTACCAAGTAATGTATAATTTGCAGAATCATGAGATGCGAATTATAAAATATACCAAAAATTTTTAACAGGATAATTATATGATAAGAGTTAATGAAATCAAAACTCCGTTGGAGGGTACATATGACGATGTGCTGGCAGGTGCGGCAAAAGCTCTGCGCATTTCCAAAAGGAAAATCCTCTCACTTGAAATCGTCAGAAAATCCCTCGATTCAAGAAAAAAGGAGAACCTCTTTTTTGTTCACAGCGTCGACGTAACCGTAGACGGAGATGAAAAAGAAATTCTCGCAAAAAGCAGGAACAAAAAAGCGGCAATTGTTGAACCGTTTACCTATACTATGCCCGAAAATAAGCGAACAAGCGAGCTTCGCCCAGTCGTTGTCGGCTTCGGTCCCGGCGGAATGTGGGCGGCGCTGACCCTTGCAAGAGCAGGACTTCGTCCGATCGTACTTGAGCGCGGCAGAGACATTGACGCACGAACTGCCGATGTAAACCGTTTTTGGACAACCAAAAAGCTTGATGAAACCTCAAATGTTCAGTTCGGAGAGGGCGGAGCAGGCACATTCTCCGACGGCAAGCTTACAACAGGAATCAAGGACAAGCTCTGCCGCAAGGTTTTTTTGGATTTTGTTGAGTTCGGCGCACCCGAGGATATTCTATGGTCATGGCGTCCGCATATAGGAACTGACAAGCTCGTTCAGGTTGTTAAAAATATTCGCGAGGAAATCAAAAACCTCGGCGGCGACGTACTTTTCTCCTGCAAGCTGACCGATGTTATCATTGCCAACGGCGTTGTTCACGGAATCTCATATGAAAACGGGAACGGTGAAAAAATTGACATTGAAGCCGACAGCGTAATTCTTGCCGTCGGTCATTCCGCAAAGGATACGGTTGAAATGCTTTATCGCAAGGGTATCGACATCATGCAAAAGCCGTTTTCGGTCGGAGCAAGAATCGAGCATCCGAGAGAAATGATAGACCGCTCACAGTACGGCGATTTTGCCGACCATCCATCACTCGGGGCGGCGGATTACAAGCTTGCCAACCATTCGCTTCATCACAGGGGCGCTTATACGTTTTGTATGTGTCCCGGCGGAACGGTCGTTGCCGCAACGAGCGACAGCGGAGCAGTTGTCGTCAACGGAATGAGCAATTACGCCCGTGACGGCAGAAACTCCAACTCGGCAATTCTTGTCGGTGTTGAGCCGGAGGATTTCGGCAGTGAGCATCCGCTGGCAGGCTTCAAGCTTCAGCAGGAGATTGAAGAAAAGGCTTTTGCCGCAGGCGGAGGAGACTATACCGCACCGGCTCAGCTCGTCGGTGATTTTCTTCAAAATGTCAAATCGACCCGGCTCGGAAGTGTCAATCCTTCATGTGCAACGGGAGTCAAACTCGGTGATATTCGTCAAGTGCTTCCGCAAAAGGTGACTGAGGCAATGGCGGCGGCTATCACAAAATGGGGCACTCAGCTCAAGGGCTTCGATCTTCCCGACGCCGTTCTGACTGCTCCGGAGACAAGATCCTCGTCTCCCGTGCGCATAGTTCGTGACGAATTTTATCAGTCGCTCAAGGTTCGTGGGCTTTACCCATGCGGCGAGGGTGCAGGATACGCCGGCGGCATAGTTTCCGCCGCTGTTGACGGACTCCGCTGTGCACATGCCGTGCTTAATGACGAGTTCTGAGTAAAAAAAGAAAAAAGCTATAGTTCACGACCGTCGGCAGATACCGACACTGAACTATAGCTTTATTTTTTATACTATGTATTTTCTTCTTCTTTCTTCCGCAGATAAATTGCAAAAACCGCTTGAGAGAGACCCAGAAACATCATCATATATTGAAGCGGCTTGAGCCCGTAAAACAGGCAATCCGTCATTCCGCAAAGGAGAAATCCCGAAACACTTGCAAAAAGAGTAACCGCGACATTCCTTGTGCCTGAGCCGAGTTTTGCGAGCCGAAAAATATTTATGTAGAATATCACAAAAATTGCCGCAAGCAGAATTGCTCCGAAAACTCCGTTTTCAAGCCACGTTTCAAGAAAGATATTGTGCGCATGAGGCTGTCTGACATGATACACTTCATGCATTACACGACGGATATTATCAAATCCCGTTCCGTATCCGAAAATCGGTTTTTCTTTAAGCATCGCAAAAGCTGCGTCCCAAACCTGCTTTCTCGTGTTTACGGAAATATCCTTGCCGCTGATGAGCGTGAGGAGTCTTTTGAAAATACCGTTTGCAAAAATCGCAATGGCGCAAACTCCGACTCCGCCGAGAGCCATAAGCTTTAAGCCTTTCTTTCCGCCGTAGAGAAGCAAGAGAAAGAAAACGATCACCGCAAAGAGATACGGACCTCTTGAATAAGAAAGCGCAATGCCGCCGATGGTTGTAAGGCAACAAACAAGCCCGATCCATCTGCGCTTTGAATTTTCCGAGCAAAGGAAAACATACGCCGTAAACGGAAGCATAGAAACGCAGAAGGTTGCAAAAAACAGCGGATTGGAAAATGTTCCGCAAGCTCTTGTTAAAAAGAAATGGAACTTTGTTGATGCCATGTTTGAAACAATAAAATCCGGCAGATATTTAACCAGTCTTTCAACGCCGAAATCAAGAAAGCGCCAAAAAGGATTGAAGAATTTCGCAAGATCGCTTCCCGTCCTCCGGCAGAGATGGTAAAGTACCATTTGTGCAATTCCGATAAATCCGGCAATTCCCGAAGACAGACAGCCGAAATAGAACACCCTGTCAACAGCTTCCTCGGAATCCACGGTTTCGGTGAAAACATAGTATCCCGTAAACATCAGACACCATAAGCCGATGCTTGCCAAAGAAGAGATTGCCGAGGACGAATAACTTGAGCAGATCACCATCCACGCCATGTAAATCAATATCGAAATTCCGAGTTTGCCGAAATTCGGTTTGCTCCTCTCTGCTATTCTTTTTTTCAAAACAAGAGCAAAAATCACAATGCCCAAAACAGGTGCAAAGTATTCAGGCAACAGTGCCGCCAAAAGGAACAAAAGCGGAGCATAAATACAGCTTTTATCCGATTCGACAGTTAATTTTTTTGTTTTCAAGAATCAGCTTCCTCCTCATTGGTTTTGTCGGCGGTTCCTTCTTCGTTTTCGTCGTTTTTTTTCTTTCCTTTTTCGCCGATAATCTTTTTATAAAAGAACGAACATATTATGCTGAGAAGCGCAGTAACGGCAAAAATTATAATTGCAAGATCAAAGTTTCTTCCCGTTATTTGGTTTCCGCACCAGGTTGATGAAATGATTGACGGAATTCTTGCGATGCTCGTAATCAGCATGAATTTTTTCATGTCAAGATCCGTTATTCCGGCGGCATAAGTCAATACATCCTTGGGCGTTCCCGGAATAAGATAAATAACAAAAAGCGTTTTGTACACCGTTTTTTTATCCTTGAGGAATTTCAATGAGTCGATTTTCTCGATCGGTATAAAAAGATTGACAAGACGTCTGCCGAAAAGCTTTGTCAAAAGAATTATGACCAATGAGCCGATCTCTGTTCCGAGCAAGCACAGGAACATACCCATCCATGTTCCGTACAAGGCGCCCGAACCGATTTCAAGCGGCTCGGCAGGTATAATTTTGACAACGGTCTGCATCGCACGAATCGCAACAAAAACAAGCTTGTCAAAGCCTTTAAAACGAGACAGAAAGGCTTTCATGTGCTCGGCATCGCAGAGCAGGGAATAAAGCTCCTTGCCGTACTTTATATATATATAGATAAAAACTGCGACTATGACAGAGCAAACAACAATTGACCCCACCCTTTGAATCAGGCGAAGCTTTTTTTGCTTTGCAACATCAGAGTCACAGCAATTTGTATTTTTCAAAAAAATCACCGAGCCTTCCGGTGTATTTCTGTTCTTTCCAAGGCTTTTTCTTACCGTTGAAATGAATAATAACCGTATTTTTCTCTACCCAGTCAAGGTCGATTTTTCTTTCCCCGGCAAAACAGGAAGAAAAATGACGGTAGGTTTTTTCATCAAGATTATAAACTCTCTCGTCGATCGGAAGCGTGCGGTTTTTCATCAAAGCATTTATGACATCCTGATCGGCAAGAAGAAGCTTTTTATGGTTGACTGAGATAAATTTAAAAATCCTTTTTAAAGAAATCTCTTCTCTCCATTTTTTTAAATCAATCAGCAACACGCCGGCGTTAATATAGCGGCTTCCTTTGCTCAGACCGAGGCGTAAGCGATTGACCCCCTCGGGGATTCCGTAAAGATGCGGAGCACCTGCAATAATATTCCCCTGCAAATCGAGATTATAAAAATCACTCAGATCGCCGTTGATAACGATATCGGGATCGAGATAAAGAACTCTTTCTACGTCATTTGGGAGAACATCTCCGGCAAGCAGACGGTAATATGTCGCCTTGCTTATTCTGTCAAGCACAGGACAGCCGTCAAACATATCGTCGCTTACGGGGATTCTGTGTATCTCATGGTTTGTCATGCCGAGCGCCTTTTCCATGTCCGAAAAATCATTTTCGGTCAGCGATGAATAAGCAACATAAAGATCAATCCGATTGCCGGAATTAGTTTCGGCTATCGAGTTGAGCATAACGCACAGCGGATATATGTAATTTGAATCAAGCGTTATAAAAATATTCATAGCTTTCTTCACCTGTCAGACACTTCATGTGTCAATTATAGCAATAAACCCCGTTAAAGTCAATATGGACATATTTGCTTTTTAAGCTTAGATACACTGTCTTTAATTTCTATTATGTTTTTTTTAAAATAAAATCATAAAAATTTATCGTTATTCTTGAAAAAAGAGCCGCCGAAGCGACTCTGATCAGTGCGGAAAAAGATACTTAACGTCTGCCGCGATTGCGCATTGCATACTGACCCATCGCAAAATGGCTCATCACTCTTCGCTGAAAAAATTCCACACGACTGTTTTCTTAACGCCCGGAATCTTTCCAAAAAAAAAGAGCCGCCAAAGCGACTCGATTTGGTGCAGGAGAAGGGACTTGCCGTCTGCTGCGGCTGTGCCTTGCATTCTAACAGTTCGCCGACCGTCGCAAGCGACAGTACCCGGCTCACCGCTCCTCGCTAAAAACAGTCCACAGGACTGTTTTTTAACGCTCAGACCCTCTCGGGATCAAGTCCTCCTCCAAATAAATAGTCAAAATATTCAAAAAAACAGAGCCGCATAAGCGACTCTGTTGGTGCAGGAGAAGGGACTTGAACCCTCATGAACTTGCATTCACTAGAACCTGAATCTAGCGCGTCTGCCGATTCCGCCACTCCTGCAAAATTATGCGGTATACAGTGTCAAACCGCATAAATGATTATATCATAGAAAGAAAAAATGTCAAGATTATTATGTCAATTCCTTTTATTATTTGCAATTATTATAATGTAATGATATAATTAACCGAAAACTTTTTTGGAGCGATCATTATGTATCATTTCTTTGTTCCCGCCGAAAATATTTCCGACTCTCAGGTCGTTATCACGGGCGGTGACTTTAACCACATTAAAAATGTTTTGAGAATGAAGCCGAACGAAAAATTCATTGCCAACGACGGCAACGGGGCAAGCTATTGCTGCTCGATTCGTGAATTTGTCGGAGACAGCGTTGTTGCCGATATTGAAAAAGGACAACTCGAAAGCAGCGAGCTTCCTGTACGCCTCGTTCTGTTTCAAGGCCTGCCGAAAGCAGACAAAATGGAGCTGATCATTCAAAAGGCTGTTGAGCTCGGAGCAGCGGAAATTGTTCCGGTGGAAATGGTTCGCTGCGTGGTTAAGCTTGATGAAAAAAAGAAAAAGAGCAAGCATGCCCGCTGGCAGTCGATCGCCGAAAGCGCTGCAAAGCAGTCTGGCAGAACGGTAATTCCCGAGGTGAAAGCTGTTATGAACTTTGACGACGCTTTGAAATATGCCGAGACACTTGACGTGCTGCTTGTTCCATACGAGTGTGCAGACAGTTTGAAAAAATTGCGCGAAAAAATCGACGGATTGAAAACGGGCATGAGCGCAGGAATTTTTATCGGTCCCGAGGGCGGATACGAGGAAAAAGAAATTGAAAAAGCAAAAGAGCATGGCGGTGAAATTGTCTCTCTCGGCAAAAGAATTCTGAGAACGGAAACTGCGGCAATTGCTTCTCTTTCAATATGTATGTTCAACATCGAAGCGAATTTATAAGGAATAATTCTATGTTACCAATTGATTTTACAAAAAGAATGAAAGAGCTTTTGGGTGAGGAATACGGTAAATTTGAAGCGTCGTATTCCGAAGATCCTGTGCGTTCTTTCAGAATAAACACAAATAAAATAAGTAAAGAAAACTTTGAAAAAATCAATCCGTTCGGCGGTGAAAAAATTCCGTATGCGGAAAACGGATTTTATTTTTCCGGAGACGGAATAGGCAATCACCCGTATCATCACGCAGGCATGATTTACATTCAAGAGCCGTCGGCAATGGCGGCAGTCGAGAGCGTTGATATTCAGCCGGATTGGAACATTCTCGACCTTTGTGCCTCCCCCGGCGGCAAGTCGACCCAAGCGGCGGCACAAAATCCCGACGGCGTTCTTGTTTCCAATGAGATCGTTCCTTCAAGGTGCAAAACGCTGACGGGTAACATTGAACGGATGGGTTTCCAAAACGTTATAACGACCTGCGCCGACGCAAAAAGAATTGCGGCACTGTATAACGAAGCTTTTGACCTTGTTATTGTGGACGCTCCTTGCTCGGGCGAGGGAATGTTTCGCAAGGACGAGAATGCGCAAAAAGAATGGAGCGTTGAGAATGTCTTGCATTGCGCCGAACGCCAGCGTGAAATTCTTGACAAGATAAAAACAACCGTTAAGCCCGGAGGACTTTTGCTTTATTCAACCTGCACTTTTTCGCTTGAAGAAAACGAAAAAAATGTTGATTGGTTCCTCAATGAAAACGATAATTTTGAGCTGATTGAAGTCAAGGACAGTGTTAAAAAATTTACGGCAGACGGAATTATGTTTGACGGCTGCAATGAAAAAAATATTTCACGCTGCCGGAGATTTTATCCCCATGTTGCAAAAGGAGAAGGACAGTTCATTGCGCTGATGAAAAAGACCGACGGCATTGGAATTGAAGAATTTCCTCCGAGTGCACTCAAGGACATTTCGAAAAAAGAGGAAAAAATTGTTTTCGATTTTCTTGATGAAACGTTGGAAAGCTACAACAAAAACGCCGTCAAAAAATATAAAGATAATTACGTTTATTTTGATTATGATTTTCCCGTTCCGATCGGCGCATTTTCCTGCGGAGTTACGATCGGAAGCCTGCAAAAAAACTACATAAAACCTCACCATCAGTTTTTTTCGGCAATGGGAAAAATGTTTAAGCAAAAAATCGTGTTGACCCCGGAGCAGGCAAAAAAATATATCCACGGAGAAACCGTGGACTGTGGATTTGATAAGGGCTGGTGCGCCGTAACTGTTAACGGCTGCCCGATCGGCGGAGCGAAAGCCGTTAAAAAAACCGCAAAAAATCACTATCCGAAAGGATTGAGAACACTATAAAAATGGCCGCAGAAATTATTTTTTCTGCGTGTCTTTTTTTATTGCTTGTAAATATTCTTCTGCATCCCGTCTCGACTTAAAAACAACCGTTTTTATATTTGAATATTTTTCTGTCAACTCGTAAATTTTCGGCAAGCTTTCCGTTCTGAAATTTTTTATAAAATTGATAAAATCATTATCGGTTTCCGTTTCTATCCAAGGAAGATCCTCATGCGTTTTACCAATACGTTCACAAACTCCGTCGATACATATCTCTGTCGGCAAATCGAATAAAAAAATTACATCAGCCTTTGTCATACGCGTTTCCATTGTTCTCATATAATTTCCGTCGATTATCCATTCATCTTTCTGCAGGACTGCCGAAAGGCGTTCGTCAAAAATTTCTCTTGCGACGGCTGTTTTGTCACCGTTCCAATTCAGCCGATCAAGATAACAGAGCGGTGTTTTTGTATATTTACTAAGTTTCTTTGCGAAAGTGCTTTTTCCGCTCCCGGGGCATCCGATTACTATTGCTTTCATTGTTTTGCCCTCTCCGTTTTTGTTTTAAATGTAAATTCTCGCATTCTTCGAGTATATCGAAAAATGCGAGAATATTTTATACCAGTACAACCTTTTCACCGTCACAGGTCAGACGTGACGGAATAAAATTGCCGTCCACCACGAAATAATAATAGCCTGCACCGCCGTTCTGAAAGTCTTTACCGTCATATTTTACATCATCTACCTGAGTGAAAACCAGGCTTTGATTTTCAAACCTCTTGATAAGAAAAACTCCGTATTTGCTGGAGCGGTGCTGAGTATCGTCCATCAGCGAGAACGGGAGCAAAAATTTTTCGCCGTCCTTGATGAAACAATAATTGACATTGCTGCCGTTGTTTCTCTCGGCAATGCATACAACTCCCTCGTCACACTCAAAATATGTTACAAGCGTTTCATGGTACCTGTAGGCAAAAAGTTTCTCAACCGAATCGAACGGGTGAATATAATTTTCAAGCGGCACAACAAACGAAACTGCCGTCAGAATTATTGAAACAAACGCCGCAGTGACGACCGCCTTGCCTTTTTTCTTAGAAACAATGCAGAGAACCGTCACAAGAATCGCAAAAAACACCGTTCCGGCTATCCATCTAATAATATCGTATGCCATAAAAGGCTCCTTTTCTAAATTGCTTTTGTCTATATTATCATATGAATTAAAAAAAGTCAAAAAATTTTAAAAAGACTGTTGACAAACAAAGAAAATCAGCATATAATGAAACCAACAAGTGAACAATTATTCATATGTTAATTTGAATCGGCAGGTGAAACAAATGACTGATAATAAAGAAGTGCTGACTTGCGACAAGTGTCCGCATGATAACTGTAATCGCAGGGTTGCGAAAAAGGAGGTCAGCGATGACGTTCTCTATGATCTTGCCGAGGTTTTCAAAGTGTTCGGTGACAGCACACGAATCCGAATTATCTCCGCCCTCATGGACGGCGAAATGTGCGTCTACCACCTTTCCGAAAAGCTCAATATGGGTCAGAGCGCAATTTCACATCAATTGAGAATTCTCCGAGGCGCAGGGCTTGTACGTCCGCGCAAGGAAGGCAAAGAAAGCTATTATTCGCTGGACGATGAGCATGTCGAAGAAATTTTCGGTGCAGGTCTGGCGCATGTATTACACAAAGGAGGAATGTTAGATGTCTGAACATGAATTCGATCAAGAACACGAGCACGAATGTGAACATGACTGCTGTGAACATGATGAATGTTGCAAGTGCGGCGGACATGAGCATGACCACGATCACGGCCACAGTCACGGCTGCGCATGCGGCTGCGGCGGATGTGCCCATGATGACGAGGAGGAAGAAACCAAGATCTCGCTTACCTTGCTCGGCGTATCGGCAGTGCTTGTAGTTGTCGGTCTTTTCCTTAAATCCATTCCGCTCGCACAAACTATTGTCGGTATTGTTGCCGTTGTGCTTGCGGCTTATCCGCTGGTGTTTAAGGTTTACGGCGATATCAAAGGCCGCAGATTTACCGAAATTGAGCTTATGATTATTTCAGTCGTTGCCGCTTGCTGTATCGGCGAGCTGAGAGATGCGGCGCTTGTTGCGATTCTTTACCGAATCGGTGAAATAATTGAGGACAGAGCGGTTGAAAACAGTCGCAAGGCCATTGATTCCGTTGCAAAAATCCAGCAGGATTATGCACATCTTGTTCTTCCCGACGGAACAACAAAAAAGGTTGATGCCGAAGATGTACCCGTCGGAGCAAAAATCAACGTTCTTCCCTATGAGCGTTTCCCGATTGACGGCATTGTTGAATCGGGCATTTCAACTGCCGACGCTTCCGCCATTACAGGTGAAAGCCTGCCGATCACTCTCGGCAAGGGCATTGAGGTTAAGAGCGGTATGGTAAACGGCAAGAACAGCGTTACGGTTGTAACAACCGAGCTTTTCGGAAATTCAACGGCTTCAAGAATTGTCAAGATGGTCGAGGATGCAACCGAGAAAAAAGGTAACGTTCAGAAGTTTATTACAAGATTTGCAAAGTATTACACACCGATCGTCGTTATAATTGCCGTTGCGCTGGCAATTATAGGTTCAATCGCAACAAAGGACGTTTCCTCATGGATCCAAAGAGCGCTGGTTTTCCTTGTTGCATCATGTCCGTGCGCTATTGTAATTTCAATTCCTCTCGGCTTCTACACAGGTATCGGTGCGGCGGCAAAGGACGGAATTATCGTCAAGGGATCAATCTTTATTGAAGCCTTTGCAAAAGCAAAAGCTTTTGTTTTTGACAAGACAGGCACTCTGACAACGGGCAACTTTGAGGTCAGCAAGATTACTTCTATGAGCGATTTTTCCGAGGAGCAGATTCTTACTCTTGCGGCTGCGGCGGAATATTATTCCTCCCACCCGATTGCAAAGAGCATTGTCAATGCAGCACCGCAGATTGACGAAAAATACCTCAGCGATTTCCGTGAGGTTGCAGGCGGCGGAACAAGCGTACTGTTTGACGGCAAAAGAATTCTATGCGGCGGCAGGCGCTTGCTTGAGACGGAGGGTATCGAAACTCCCGACTACACGGACGGCGATGTTTGCGTTGTTTTTGACGGCAAAATCATCGGCACGATCACCCTCAGAAGTGCGCTCAGAAAGGGCGTTGAGGACATGGTCGAGCATCTGCGTGATCAAGGCGTTGAACACATTATAATGCTTACCGGCGACAACGAAACGGCATCCGACGAGGTTGCAAAAGCCATCAATCTTGATGAATACTATTGCAATCTTCTTCCCGAAGAAAAGCTCAGCCACCTTGAGGAAATAAAGGGCGAGTACGGCAAGGTCGTTTACGTCGGCGACGGAATTAACGATGCTCCCGTTCTTGCTTCCGCGGACGCAGGCGTTGCAATGGGTCTTGGCACTCAGGCGGCAAGTGAAGCGGCCGATGTCATTCTCACGAACGACAGGCTCGACAAGCTCGCACCGGCTCACAACCTTTTCAAGAGAACAATAAACATTGTTCATTTCAATCTTATATTTGCAATCGTTATAAAGATGATAGTTCTCATCCTCGGAGCGGCAGGTTATGCTCCTGTTTGGCTTGCGGTTTTCGCCGACGTCGGCGTGTGTGTAATCTGTATTTTGATTTCCACGCTCATCGGCAAAGCAAAGAATTCGTTTTTTGACACGATTCATTTAAGATAAGTCAAAAAATATCAGGCTGTATCAAAGCAAAATGCTTCGGTACATCCTGTTTTTTTATTTAATTATTTACAGAAAGCTTTCCAAAATTCAGAATACGCTTTGTCGCCGTAAATTTTGAAAACGGTGTCGTCGGCAAAGGTTATTATCTTCGTCAAAACCTTTGCCCATTCCGGCAACTCATTGAGCTGTTTTTGCGTGAGGAGTTTTGCGTTTTCCTCGCTTATCTTGCCTTGTTTCGCACAGAATTCATTAACTCGCCTTGTCGTTTCCTTGCAAAACTCTGCGTCGGCAATCGTCGCACGCATCACACGCTCACAGTCATACATTATCTCTTTACATTCCTCGACGGTCTCCTGTGACCAATCAAGCTTGCCTGCCTGATAGTCTGCATAGAGATTTTTCATGTCCCTGTATCTCCAGCGGCGGATAAACCAGTTGTCGGAATTGCCGTTAAACTGCGGATATTTTTCCGGCTTTGATTTCACATTTTCAACTTCATGCGAATACATCAGCGCAACCGCAAGATTGATAACCGGTGCATTGTTCGCCGCATCCTCGTGATGCATATTGTAGAAATACCATGTATTGTCCGGAAGAACACCCGTTGAAGCGTCAATCTCACCGTCGGGAGAAAGTCTGCCTCCCTCGGAGAGTTTTTCACCGGGCAAAGCCGCCGTTGCGCCGAGAGCTGTTGATTCTATATTGATAACTCCGTCGCCGTTCACATTGTCCGCATTCGCAGTAACATGAAAGAAATTATACCGTGCATCACCTGTGTGAAGTCCGTAGCCGGAAATTATATTTATCTTAATTCCGTTTGCAGTCATTTCCTTTATATTGTCGACAAGGTCAAGCTGTGCCTGATAAAACGCATCGGTCTTTGCCCTGACGGGAGAATGCTCCTTATCGCTAAGAAATTTTTCTGCAAGTTCGGGATAAGCTTCTTTCGTAACCATTGCCCAGATCTGCGGTGTGTTGACAAAAAGATTGTTAAAAAGAATATCATAAATTTTAGTCAGCATTGCGGCGTTAACCTCGGCAGGGAGTGCACGAAGCATAAAATTGACAGCGTGACCAATAAGCTCGCCGTACTCCGTGAACTCGGAAATCATCATCGGGATTCCCTCGTTGTACCAGAATTCCGCCGAAACATCAAAACTACGGTTGAACATATCGGTAACCGACTGCGTTCCGTTGAGAACGGGTACGACATTAACTATTGTATTAACCTTGTCGGTGTCGGTAAATTGGTCACAGAACGCTGTGAACACTGTACCGCCGAGACTTATCGGAAGGAGATTAACTTTCTTGGCTCCCGTCTTTTGAAGAACCATATCTATGTACCTGTCAAGCCGTTGAGCAGATGACATTGGGTCGGCGAAAAGAGAAAAAGTAAAAAAGAAAAGATTTTCTTCGCCTATTATATCCGAAATGGCACGAAGCGGAAGAATTCTATAGAGATAGTCACACTGATATTGCATATAGCTCTGCGTTTCGGCATCGGCCGGAGTTGCAAAATCGGCAAAGGATCCGTTAAATTCAAGAAGGCCGATTTCATTGTTCGCAAAGGTTCCGTCGGGCAAGGTTTTCTGTGCCGAAAAAGCAGTATCGGCAACCTTTCCGATTGCATCAACAAGTCCGCAGTCCTTTTGAGTAATGACCGATTTAACAAGCGGAGCAATAAGACTGCTTGCAACCGTTTTAAGAATTTCGGGAACATCAAAAATAACGGTTCCGCTCTGAAGGTCATTGCCGAAGGCGTCCTTTTTTATCGGCGGACGAGACGGATCCTCGGCGGCTGAGCTGTTGTAATCCCTGTCAACAACATAGGTTATCGAATGGGAGATACCGGGCACTACGACGAGCGGATAATAATTGCCGTTTTCGTCAACATTATCGTAAACAACGGACATATCCTCAAGCGTATATGGGTAATTGTCCGAAGCAGAAGTATTCGAGGTTTTTATAACGGCTCCGTTCAAGGGAACAAGTGCCATGATTACCGCCATAACGGCTGAAATAATCCTGGTTATAAAGATCATTGTTAAACCCTCCCGTAAAAATTTAGAATAAGGGCAAAATTATTATAACAAAAAATAAATTATTTTTCAATAACATTGATTTATTTCCTAAAAAATGCTAATATAAATCATATCTTTTTTTGGAGGTTTAAATAATGGAAGTAACAGCAGTTGCCTCTTGGCTCAACTCAACTTTTGCCGACTTCGACCTTGCAATTTTTGACTTTTTCCATAGATTGCATGACAGTGCGGCAGGCGGATTCCTTGATGTGTTTTTCAATGCGATAACAACGCTCGGACATGACGGAATTGCGCTGATTATCATTTCACTTATCCTCATGCTTTTCAAAAAGACGAGAAAAGCAGGCTCGGCAATGCTCGCAGGAATTATTGTCGGAGCAATTTTTACAAACCTGACAATCAAGCCCCTCGTCTCACGTCCGAGACCGTACACTCATCTTGACAGCCCCGTTTATCAATGGTGGCTGAATGCAGGAGCGCAGGTTGAAAGCGACCGTTCGTTCCCGTCGGGTCACACAACCTCGGCAATGGCAATGGTAACGGGACTTTTCTGCGTTACAAATAAAAAGATCAGTTGGTTAGCTTTTCTCTTTGCGATATTCATGGGAATGTCGAGAATTTATCTTTGCGTTCACTATCCGACCGATGTCATCGGCGGGCTTATTATCGGTGCAATCGGCGGCATTATCGGCGGTCTGCTTGTAAATTGGTTCTATAAGCACGACGAGCACAAGCTCAACAAAGCATATATCAATTTCAGCTTTGCAAATCTTTCTAAAAAGAAAGCATAACATTAAAGCTTCACCCGACACGGTCAAACGATTGTGTCGGGTTTTATGAGCGTTTTACACAAAAAAAGGTGCCGATTTTGTACGTTGACTGAATTGTTTTTTTGTTGTATAATTTAACTAATAATAGGGACATTGTTCCCGACAATATAGCACTCACAGGAGGTTTTTTATGAAAAAGATTTCTACAAAAATTATTTCCGTAATTCTTTGTATCTGCATGATCTTCGGCTGTTCGGCAATAGCATCATCGGCAGAAACAACAGATACGGTAACGAGAGTCAGCTGTGCTTTCAACGGCGATTCTCAAACTTCAAGAGGCTTCTGCTGGTACACCGAGACCTATACAAGAAGCGATGTTCAAATCATTAAGACATCTGATTTTGACGGCAGCTATGCAAATGCAACAGAGTATTCGGCAGGCAATATTTACAAGTTCCGCGACCTCTATTGTCATAAGGTTACCGTTGACAATCTTGAGCCGGGCACGAGCTATACATACCGTGTAGGAGACAGATCTCTCAACCTTTGGAGCGGTGACGGCACATTCAGAACAGATGACGGTGACAGCAAATTCTCCTTCATTTCCATTGCCGACGTTCAGGCAAGCAGCGACGAGAACTTTGCACATGCCGCCGAAACAATGCACGGTGCTGTTAAAACTCTTCCGAACTATGAGTTCATGATAAACCTCGGTGACTTTGTCAACGACGATACAAACGACGAGTGGAACTGGTACTTTAAGAACTTTGCTTTCGCAAACATGAATACCACAATTGCTCCCGTTGCAGGCAACCACGACGGCAACATCACGAACAAGCTCAACATCAATGTTTTCAACTCAATGTTTAACCTTAGTAACCCGAACACCGAGTCCAACACGAACTGGGTCAACGGAGTTTACTATTCTTTCGATTACGGCAACGCTCATTTTGCTGTTATTAACACGAACGACATGTATCCGATGACACAGTCTCAGAGAAACTGGCTTGTTAATGACATGAGCAAGACCGATGCGGACTGGAAAATCGTTCTCATGCACAGGGCATCATACTCCGAGGGCAAAAACATCAACAAGCCTGATGCGATTATAATGAGAGACGTTCTTATTCCGCTCTTTGACGAGCTTGATATCGACGTAGTAGAGGCAGGTCACGACCATGTTTACTATAGATCAAAGCAGGTTAAGGGCGATAAGGTTGTTAATAATGTTCAGTATGTAACAGAAATGTTCAACGGCGAGGAAACAACATTTGCACTCAATCCCGAAGGCTCCGTTCACATTGTTCCGGCTACGGCAGGCACAAAGAGATACAGAGTTTACGACGCTATTGATCCTATCCCGGGCTGCTGCGATTTCCGCCTTTCAACAAGAGATTTGGGCGGCTGTTTCATGACAACAGAGATCGACGGCGGCAAGCTTGTTATGAAATCCTACCTTGTTGATGACAAAACTCAAGAGATTACTCTTATTGATAAGTACGCTATTAAGAAGGACGTTGGACAGAACAAGCCGGCAGAAGATTATCAGGAGCTTCCGACCGATAACGTTTCAAACATCAGTGCTTACATAACAAACTTTGTTAAGGCTATCGTCGATATGCTCGTTAAGTATCTCTTCGTTCTTCTCCCGAAGGTAATTAAAAACGCATTCAAAAAATAAGACCGGATATAATAAAACCTCCTCTTGAAAAAGGGGAGGTTTTTCATATGTACTTGTTATATTGATTTTTCCTCTTTCGGGAATCTTACCTTCGGCAAGTCGAGCTTAAACACGGTTGCAAAAATTCTGACCGCAAAAACAATCAGCACGGCAATAATCGACGCCGCCCTAACATTTACATTGTGAATATACATCAAATGATACGCTGTTCCTCCGAGAATTGAGGCAACGGCGTATATTCTTTTTTTGAGAACAAACGGTATTTCCATGAGCATAACATCACGAATCAGACCGCCGCCGACTCCGGTCACCACGGCAAGGCAAACAACGAGGATTCCGTTAACCGTGAAGCCTGATTCAATAGCAACCTTTGCGCCCATAACGGTAAAAACACCCAAACCGAGAGCATCAAAAACGTTATTGACCGCATCAACGGTTTTTTCGCTTTTTCGATATGAATCACGAAAAATATATGCCACAATAAATACAATCACAGACGTAATAACCGCAACCATGACATATCTGTAGTCGGAGAACATCGTCGGCGGCAGATGACCGATAAGAATATCCCTGACAATTCCTCCGCCGAGCGCCGTCATTGCGCTGAGAACGATAACGCCGAAAACGTCTACCCTTTTCTTTATAGCAACCATTGCTCCGGATATTGCAAAAGCGACGGTTCCGACCATTTCAAAAATAAAAAGTACAAGCTCCTCAACCGACATATTAAACCTCTGCTATAAGATAATTTGTTTCCTCACCGATGCACATTGCACGAAGCGTCGTATACGGAATACCGTTGATAATGTTCTCTGCCCCGTAATGATAATGCCCCTGATAGACATGTGAAACACCGTGTCTTGCAATTATGCCGTTCACTTCATTCGCATTTGAAACAATATGACGGCTTTCAACATTTATATCTATATTTTGATGAGTAAATACGATTTTTCTTTTATCCGTGTTGAGCTGTTCGTCAAGCCAAGCAAGCTCGGTTTTAGGAATATAGCTCTTCGTCCAGTCGATATCTTCACGGCCGTAAGGCTCCCCGTCGGGAGAATAAGAAGCGTCAAGAAAAACCAGCCTCACCTCATTATCCTCAACCGTTGTCGGTGCTACGTGAAAGCCTGTTATTTTTGCCATGTCCTCGGCACTGACTACCTCATTATCATGGTTTCCCATGCACTGATATGTAGGAATACCGTAGGAATTGATAAGAGACGAGATCTGTTTAAGATGCCTGATGCTCTCCTCGGTTCCGTTATGAAAATGAACGAGATCACCCAAGCAAACGGCAATCTGCACGTCCTGTGCCTTGAAATCTTCAAAGGCCCTTTTCACCGCAGCGTAGGCATAGCGCGGCTTTCTGTCCTGCTCAAGCAGGTCGAGGTCGCAATAATGTGTGTCTGTAAAAATACCTATTTTCATAATGATCACCTTGAAACCGCAAATTTTAAAACTTCAAGCGCATCGGAGGAATTCACTTTTCCGTCGCCGTTCCAGTCGGCACTGATCAGCAAATTGCCCGAAAGCGTTGTTAACTCGACAGCGTGACGAAGAATCAAGAGCGCATCTGCCGAATTTATCTTTGAATCAGCATTGATATCGCCGATAAGACATACTGTGTACGGACCGAAGCTTTTTCCGTTGCCCTCGGCGGAAACGGTTGATCCCGTTTTTACCGTGCCGGCTGAGGTAAGCGCTGTCATCTTTACCGTTACATCCTTGTATGAAACATATTTTGAAATGAACTGCGCTTGCGTAAGCCCCGGTTCTTTCCTCAGATAAATCCTCTTGCTCGCTTCGTTCAGGCTGAGATTTGCTCCGGTCTTAAAGCTGAATTGAGGATTTGCAACCGACGGCTTTGAAAAACCGTTCAGACCGTTTGCCTTAATATATGACGGATAATCATAGTAGCAATAGTTTTTGTCGCAAACTCGATCAATTCCCGAAACTCTGCCGGTCTCCGTGTACTGCCACATTCCGTAAGCGCCGTTATATGTGCAGCTTGAATTATACTCGGCAATCCAAAAATGATAGTCCGAAAGCCTTGAGGCATAAAGCTCGTCTCTCGCGAAGTATTTGTTGCAATAAATTCCGACAAAATATCCTGCCGCTTTAAGCTTGTCACAGAAGGTTCGAGCAACCTCGGTGCATTCGGCCTGAGTTAAATCAACCTGGTCCTCTGTTTCAAGGTCGTAATAAACAGGCATTTCGAGCTTGCAGTTATATTTTTTCAAAAGACTTATAACGAAATCCGCTTCCCTGCTTGCTTCCCTGGCGGTCGTTGCTGCTCCGAAATAATAAACTCCAACAGGAATGTTATATTTTTTTGCCGCAGCATAGTAATCCGCAAAGCTGTCGTCTTCTTCCATTTTCTTGCTTGCGGTATATGCAAATCCGAGTCTGAGGATGATCGCATCAATGTTGGATGCAATTTTCGACCACGAGCTTATTGAGTCACTGTTCCAATATGAAATATCAATAACATCCCAGTTGACTTTTGTTAAATTGCCTGTCGGCACAGAGCTGCTTCCGACGGTGAAGGATTTGTTAAGAAGAACAACATTTGAGCTCTCGGTGTCGCTTGCCGTGATTTTATATGTATAGCTTCCTGCGGCAAGTCTCGAGAACGGCAGGCTGTAGTCAACGCTGTTTATATCGAAGCTTTTTGCATTAGGGGTTGCGATATATTCAAAGCCCTTTGTACCATTCGCTTTATATGCACCTATCACAATCCTCGTTATATTATAGTTAGACGAAACAATTCCCGTTACCGAAAAGCCCTCTCCCACGTCAAGCACATAGGGATAATTGGCATTTGTTATTTTTAGCTTGCTTGACTGAACCGTTCCGACAGTGAAGGGTTTGTTAAGAAGAACAACATTTGAGCTCTCGGTGTCACTTGCCGTGATTTTATATGTATAGCTTCCTGCGGCAAGCCTTGAGAACGGCAGGCTGTAGTCAACGCTGTTCACATCAAAGCTTTTTGCGTTAGGGGCTGCGATATATTCAAAGCCCTTTGTGCCGTCCGCTTTATATGCACCTATCACAATCCTCGTTATATTATAGTTAGACGAAATAATTCCCGTTACCGAAAAGCCCTCTCCCACGTCAAGGGTATCGGGATATTTTGCATTGGTTATTTTCAATGTGCTCACAGCCTGACCGGTGCTTGTAACCGTAAAGCTCTTGTTGAGAAGAACAACGTCGGAGCTGTTGTCGTCTGAAGCTACGATTTTATATGTGTAGCTGCCGTTTTTAAGTTTTGAAAAAGACAAGAGATAGTCCACATCATTTATATCATAGCTTTTTTCTCCAGGCAATCCGGTATAATCAAACTCTGCGGCTCCGTTCGAATTGTAAACGCCGATAACAACCTTGCGAATATAATAATCCGAGGTGATAATCCCCCTTGCAATAAAAGGATCGCCCTGTTTTAATGTCGTCGGATATGTTGCGTCTGTCAGCTTCAATGATGTTGCGGCGGAAACAGGCATACAAAAACCGACCGCAATTGCAACAATTAAAAGAACCGATAAAAATTTCCTTTTCACTGTAAAGCGCTCCTTTCTACATTTTGCCCTATTATAACATATTACGGCGAGATTGTACACTTTATTTTGTATAAAAGACGATTTTTGTCACATCGGATAAAACCTTGACGAAAATATAATGGACTGCGCCTAAAAGCAACAGTCCATTATCTGTATCTTTTATCCAAAGAAAAAATATTTATAAGCATCGCGGTAAAATACCCTATAAAGCCGAGGTCAATTGCCGCCAGACCGAATGTCCACGGATATGTAAATTCTCTGCCGCCGAGCGTGACCGGATTGCCGGAAATGTTTGCCGAGAGCGCAACCAGAACCAACACGGTAAAAATCAAAATTCCGATGCCTATCGGAAAAAATGCGCCCATTAACTGTTTTTTCAGATATGCCCTGCGCAAATTTTCATCGGCGAAGCTTTGTCTTGATGCAACAACACTGCCTCCCGTGATCTCAAGCTCGCAGCCCGAAAAAAGTGCGTCAACACCTGTTTTTTCAACAAGTATCGGCTTTTTCTTTACCGTCCAAACGGATTTTGAAGCGATAACGTTTATTTCAAAAACTCCCTTAAGCTGCACATATTGGCTGTTCTCGTCCTTTGAAAGCTTGCGTGTCGGATTATCCTTATCGCTGTCGAATTTCTTATCCGTCTCCGTCCTTATTGCACGGCAGGCGATAAGCCTGTGATTTCCTTTTTCAACAGGCGAGATTGTTATACTCCCGTCTTCGGGAATAAAGTATTCCTCACCGTCAAGCTCGATTTTCAGCACGTCATCGGAAGCGTTGTCTATTCTGATATTCGCCATAAATTCCTCCGAAAAGAAAGAGCTGCAGCAGAGAAACTTGCCGTTTTTCTGCAACAGCTCTTAAAGTCAGGTTTTATTCAACGATAACAGTTCCGTCCTCTTTAACGGTGATCTTGTCGCCGTCCTTTACAGCGCTGAGAAATTCATCGCCGAGAGAGTCAACGGCAACGATAGTGTTATCCGTCCAAACGTCGGAGAGGATAACGCCTGCGGCTGCAAGAGAGTCGATCGGCAGCGAGAAAAGCATTGCCGCCGGAGCCATGTTAAGAGCGCATACGGTGTAGAGAACCATACCGCCGGTTGTTGAGCCGATTGTCTGAGGCAGGCAAAGAACCTTGCCGGTAAGATTTTTGCCGAATACATCCGGGTTATTCTGGTCGGAACCGATAACCTCGTCCTTGCCGATAATCGGAATATCATGCATGAGGGCTGTTTTCTGGAATGTGGCAAGTGTGTTTACACCGTTATGAGAAACAACAGCCTCGCCCTTATTGATTGTGCCTGCTACAACAGGACGTCCTTTGAATGTCTTACTCATAATCAAAAACCTCCCTTGACAGCGATCTTGGTGATATCGTCAGTTGTGAAATAACGTGCGGTGGTATATGTACGAAGCTTGTTAGAGCAAGTAATAACATTGCTCGTGTCGCCGCCGCAAAGCGGGTTGTTCATGTACATAAGAGGGCAGATGCAGGAAATGTTGATGCCGAAGCCGATAAGCTTGTTGTAAGCGGCACTGTTTTCCTTCTTAAATCTGTCGAGAACCTCGGGAGCGGTTGTCATAACAGTACGAAGACCGACCTTTGTCTTGCCCTGCTTTTTAAGCTCATTCTCAAATCTTTCTGTCCATTCGCCGAGCTGCGCATATGAAAGGTGAGGACAGCCGATAAAGCAAAGCTTCGGAGCTGCGCCCTTATCCTTCCACATAACGGGATAGTTCTTATAAACTCTTTCAAGCTCTGCATCGTCGATAACATAAGTCTGAGCACCCTCGGCGATGAGGCTTTCGCCCTGCTCAACTGCCTCGGGAGTAAGATTTTCAATATGGTAGAGTCCGACTGCACCGTTTGAAGCGGTTGCTGCGCCGAAATCCTTGAGATATGCCTTGGCATCGTCTGTGAGCTCTGTACCGATCCACTTGTCAAGACCCTTGACGTAAGGAACGTCCTCCATAACCTTCATACCGATTGCCGAACCGAGAACCTGAGCCTCCGGAATCTTTGTGGTTTTTACCTCAATGATCCACTTTGCCTTTCTTCCCTCATCTGTGAGAAGATCAAACTCGGGAACCTTGCCGAGAATTGAACCGAACAGCTCGATGATACCGGAGTTACGGTTACATCTTGCACCGAGAACGGAGTTTGCAAATACAACAGCCGAGCTCTCTGCCCATGAAAGAATATCGCCCTTCTTGGGTGTGTTGCCTACCTCGTCAAAATAGCAGGCGCAAGTGAATGACTTGTCACTCTTGAGTCCGAGCTTGTTGAGCTGAACCTCGTAGGAATCCTGCATACCGTAGAGAATCTTGTTGAAGATCAGCTTCTGGAGCGGATTGCACTTAACGTTTGCGTAGTCAATGGGTCTCGGGTCAACTGTAAATCCCTCGTCAACCTTGAGGCCGCCCTTAATGAGCTCATCCATGATGGAGAACACGGGCTTGAGAACCGAAATGCCGAAGCTTGTAACAAGATGTCCTTTGCCGTTTACGGGAACGAATTTCTCTGCTCCGAAAGCGTCGCCGTAAAGCACAAGGGTCTTCATAACCTTCGCCATTACCTCGCCCTTTGAGCCGTGAAGAATTTCTTTTTCCTCGTCTGTCAGCTTCATTTTGTAGCTGAAGTTTTCATTCATAAGGTTTATCCTCCTTTTATCCTCATAAGCCCCCGACACGGAGGACTTATTATTTCCGAACCGAGCCTCCGTCGCTTGCGTTTGAGGAGACCGTACATTCTTATTTTAATTATATATTAAAACTCATCGCATTTCAAGAGTTTGTTAAAGATTTGACTAAAAAAGAACTCATTTATTTTTGGTCAAAATAATCAAAAGCCTGCCCTTTCAAATCATTGATAAGGACAGGCTTTAATTGTGGTAATTTTTATTTTTCAATATTTTTCGGCGTAAACGCTTCGGGAAGCAGCTCGTTAAGGGAATACTTTTTATGCGACTCCTCTCCCGTGACAACAAGAACCGTAAAATCGGGAGAGCAAAATTCAGCCATAACCTGACGGCAAACTCCGCAAGGGGGAAAGGCTCCGCTTATAATTCCGTCCTTGCCGCCGGCAACGGCAATAGCGGCAAAATCTCTTTCGCCTGAAGAAATCGCATTGAAAAAAGCTGTTCTTTCGGCGCAGACGGTCGGAGTGTATGCGGCGTTTTCAATATTGCAGCCGGTGAAAAGCTTTCCGTCCTCGGTCATCAATGCCGCACCGACCCTGTAGCCGGAATACGGAACATACGCATTCTTCATTGCGTCAATTGCCGCTTTGCAAAGCTCTTTTTCATTCATAAAAACACCTCGCTGAAAATCAATCAAACAAAACCGTGCTGAAATATCTTTCACCTGTATCGGGAAGAACAGTCACAACCGTTTTGCCTTCACCGAGCTCCTTTGCAAGGCGAAGTGCCGCCGTAACGTTCGTTCCGCTTGATATTCCGCAAAGGATTCCCTCTTCACGGATAAGGCGTCGTGAGGTTTCGATCGCTTCCTCGTCTGTAACGATATCAATATGCTCATAGATTTGTGTGTTTAGATTTTTCGGAATAAGTCCGTCACCGATGCCCATTTGAAGATGAGTTCCGATGCTTCCGCCCGAAAGAATTGCGGCATTTTTCGGCTCGACTGCCCAAATATGGATTTCGGGATATTTCGCTTTAAGAGTCTCTCCGATTCCGCTGAGAGTTCCACCCGTTCCGACACCCGAACAGAAACCGTCGATCGTCTTGCCGACCTGCTCAATTATTTCCTGTGCAGTATGGCTTTTATGAACCATCGGGTTCGCCGGATTCTCAAACTGCTGAGGAATCCAAACGTTTTTATCCTCCTTCGCCATACGAAGTGCGGTTTGCAGGCACTCGTTGATGCACTTACCGATATCCCCGTCATCATGGACCAGCACAAGCTCGGCTCCGTAAGCCTTGACAAGCTTTCGACGCTCCTCGCTGACAGAATCCGGCATAATAATACGAACATGATAGCCTCTGACTGCACCGATAAGAGCAAGACCTATTCCCTGATTGCCGCTTGTCGGCTCAACAATAATCGTATTTGAATGTATTATTCCTTTTTCCTCTGCGTCGCAGATCATATTATATGCAGTTCGTGTTTTAATCGAACCGCCGATGTTGACGCCCTCGTACTTGACAAGAACCTCCGCGCTGCCCTCGGGTACAATTTTTGAAAGGCGAATCATAGGCGTGTGTCCGATTGCTTCAAGAACATTTGAATAAACCAAAGTAATTCCTCCGATGATAGTATATGCTGAACAGCTTACAATAACATAATATTAAATATAAGTTCACAGGGAACTATTTTATCACAATATGTAAAATATGGCAACTTGTTTACAAAATTTTTCAGTTGTATTTTTGAGAATAACGCAAAAGATATAATTGCAAACGCAAATGAATTGCGAAGGGGTGAAATGCAAATGTCAAGCAGCAAGAAGAATGTTGTTCCTCAGGCAAGAGAAGCTCTCGATCGTTTCAAGATGGAGGCTGCATCTGAGGTAGGTGTAAACCTTTCTAACGGTTACAACGGTGATCTCACATCTAAGCAGGCAGGTTCTGTCGGCGGTCAGATGGTTAAAAAGATGATTGAATCCTATGAGAAAAACATGAAATAACCTTTCATGAATTCACAACCACACGAATAATCAACAAAAGGGAGCGTCTTCAACTTCGGTTGAAGGCGCTCCCAATCTCCAAAAAGAAAAACTCCCGGGATTTCTCCCGGGAGCCGATATTCGGAAATCAAAATCAGAAATCAAAAGAAGCAAATGTTCCGTTGCTCTGATTGAAGATGTTCCATGTCTTCTTGAGACCTACCTTGCCGATAGCGCTGTGGTTACCAACAGAGACGTTGAGGATACCGTAGATATCTGCATGACCGCTGATGTCGATCTTACCGTCTGTGTTTGAACCTGCTGCAAGCTCCTTGAGGTAGTCAACAGGAATTGTAAGAGATGACTGAACAACTACGTTGCCGTTTGCGTCAACATACTTAGCCTGTGCCTTAACATAAGCACCAACGCCGCCCTCAACGCATACGTCTACAAGAGCGTAGCCATAGAGACCGAGTGATACATCAAGACCAAGACGAAGCTCGAACTGGCCATAGATGTTAACCTGACGATCAACAACTGTTGAATCGTTAACTGTGCTTACCTTATTGTTGATGATCTCAATACCGTGCATTTCCTGAGAAGTTACAACGATTTCCATTCTGCCGTTTACATCGATGTTAAGGAGAACGTCGAATGTAATGGTAAGCGGAGTTGAACCGAGAGGAAGTGTGAAGGTGAAGAGCTTGATTGATGTAGAATCAAGCTTTGAGAGAGCATACTTGTTAACAGCCTTAGCCCAGAAGCTGTCGCCTGAGAGCTTCTCGCCAACAGATGTAACTTCGTCGCCGAAGGTCTTAGCGTAGGAACCTGAGATAGCTGTTGTATCCTTAAGGTCATAGTTGAACTTAAGATATACTTCGTTGAAGTTAAGCTTTGCAACGTTCATGTCAGCCTTAGCATCAACCGTGAGGTTTGTGAGCTCATAAGCCTTAGAAAGTGTAACGCCGTCGCATACGCTCTTAGCAACTGAGAAGTTGAGGCCTGTATCTGTGATCTTAGCCTTAACCTTGAAGCCCTTTACAGAGAAGCTAACGTTAGCAAGCTTCTTGAGAGTCTTCATGATGTCATCCTTAGAGATGGCATTTGTATCAAGGTAACCGTCTGAAAGAATCTCGCCGTTACCGTCAGCGATCATTGATGTTGCGAAATCAACATCAGATGAGCCTTCGTAGTCGATCTTCTCGATAACGTCCTCGATAGCAACATCAGAATTCTTAACTACCTTCTCGCCGTCTACAACGTCGATAGCCTCAACCTTGTAAGCTGCACCTGTGAAGATAGCATCAGACTGCTCAACAACATAAACGTCGCCTACTGCAAGGTCTGAGCTTGCGGGAACAACGATGCTGTCACCCTCAACAGCGTAATCGGAAACCGTCTTAACGCCGTCCTTGAGAACGAGCTTCTGAGTGTTTTCGTCAACTGAACCACGAAGCTCAACAGCCTTTGCGATAGCTGCTGTTACGTCGTCAGCTGCCATTGCGCCGAGACCGAGCTTGTTCTTAGCATCAAGCTTAATGATGCCATTGTCAACAGCTGCGGAAACTTTTGCAATGTTTTTGATGGATGTAGCATTCTCGATTACAACGGTGGTCTCGTCAACCTTAACGCCCGATGCATTAACAAGAACTGTTGCTACGAATTCCGGAGTAACGGCCTTTGTAACGTCGATCTTATCATAATCAACGAGAACGTCATTATTATCTGCTGTTGCAACAGCTGCATAATACTCGTTGTCCGGCTTAACTCCACGAATTTCTTCCGTGGACTCAACCGCCTGATAACCAAACGCTTCATTAACCTGCTCCAAGAATGCGCCTGTCTCAACCGTCTTTGTTCCCGGCCATACAAAGCCCGGGAAAATGCTGGTCATGACAAGCATTACAATGGAAACGATGATTGAAATGATCTTGGTCATGTCAATTCCTCCTTTAATTTTTTGAGGTATGAGCATCTTTTCCACGGCTTTAAAGTGGTATAACGTTAGTACCGCTTATAAAGTTGAGCTGCCCGAAGACAGCAACCCTGGTAAATACTCCCCTCACTATGAATTATAAGCGTTGACCCGTCATTTTGCAAGTATTTTTTTGCCTTTGGAGAAAAATTTTATCTATTTTTGAAAAAGTCACTAAATATTGTGGTTAAAACTGTGCAAAATACAATTTTAATGCCGTTTTTAACAAAAAAGATAAGTTGTCTAAATAAATTTTTTCGTCTCCTATTACATTATATATATAATAAAACCAAAATGAAACAAAATATTCCTTGACACAAAAATGGTTTTGTGATATCTTATAAGCGATATAATAAAGGCTGTGACAAAGACAGTAGCCGCTATGCGAAGCAAAAGCGAGCCGGGGAGGGTGTAAGCCCGGCGTGAAGTACATTGCGGTGAATATCACTTTCGAGCTGCGGACTGAATTGAGTAAGTTTTGACGGGTGTCCTCCGTTAAAGGGAACACATATTGAAGTATGTTGAATAGGTGGTTGCGAGTCATCCTCGTCCTGTTTTTCACGGGACGGGGGTTTTGTTTTGAGCATTATCCTATCACACAAAAAGGAGCTATCATAAATGTACAAGAAAGTTTCTGCAAACCTGAACTTTGTTGACCGAGAGAAAGCGGTTGAGGAGTTCTGGAAGGAAAACAAAATCTTTGAAAAAACCTGCGAGAAAAAAGGCCCGTCCTATGTTTTCTATGACGGTCCGCCGACTGCCAACGGCAAGCCGCACATCGGCCACGTTCTTACTCGTGTTATCAAAGACCTGATTCCGCGTTATCGCACAATGAAGGGCTATCAGGTTCCGCGTAAGGCGGGCTGGGATACCCACGGTCTCCCGGTTGAGCTTGAGGTTGAAAAGCTTCTTGGACTTGACGGCAAGGAGCAAATAGAGCAGTACGGTCTGGAACCGTTCATTGAGAAATGCAAGGAAAGCGTTTGGAAATACAAGGGCATGTGGGAGGATTTCTCATTCACGGTCGGCTTCTGGGCAGACATGGATAACCCTTATGTAACCTATCACAATCCTTATATCGAGTCGGAATGGTGGGCACTTAAAAAGATATACGAAAAGGGTCTTATCTACAAGGGCTTCAAGATCGTTCCCTACTGTCCTCGCTGCGGAACACCGCTTTCTTCACATGAGGTTGCCCAGGGATATAAATCCGTTAAAGAGCGTTCGGCAATCGCTCGCTTCAAGGTCAAGGGAGAGGACGCTTATCTTCTTGCATGGACAACAACTCCGTGGACCCTTCCTTCAAATGTTGCGCTCTGCGTAAATCCGACCGAGAAATATGCAAAGGTCAAGTGTGTTGACGGAAATGTTTATTACATTGCCGTTGCTCTTATGGATAAGGTTCTTTCTCCTCTCGCAGAAGACGGAAAACCGGCTTACGAAATTCTTGAAGAATTCGTCGGCAAGGATCTTGAATATAAAGAATATGAGCCTCTCTTTGAGTGCGCCGGCAAAAAAGCGGAACAGCAGCATAAAAAAGCTCACTTCGTAACCTGTGACAACTACGTTACAATGTCAGACGGTACAGGCATCGTTCACATTGCGCCGGCATTCGGTGAGGACGACTCCCGAATCGGCAGAAACTATGACCTTCCGTTTGTTCAGTTCGTTGACGGCAAGGGCAACATGACAGCGGAAACTCCGTTTGCGGGTCTCTTTGTTAAGGATGCGGACGTTCCCGTTCTTCAGAATCTTGAAGAGAGAGGACTTCTTTTCAGCGCACCGAAATTTGAACATGATTATCCGTTCTGCTGGCGCTGTGACACTCCGCTTATTTACTATGCAAGAGAGTCTTGGTTCATCAAGATGACGGCTGTTAAGGATGACCTTATCAGAAACAACAATACAATTAACTGGATTCCCGAAAGTATCGGTAAAGGACGCTTCGGAGACTGGCTCGAAAATGTCCAGGACTGGGGCATCAGCCGTAACCGTTACTGGGGTACTCCGCTCAACATTTGGGAATGTGAGTGCGGTCACAGACATTCAATCGGCAGCATTGAGGAGCTCAAGAGCATGTCCGACAACTGTCCTGACGATATCGAGCTTCACCGTCCGTATATCGACGCTGTTACAATCAAGTGTCCCGAGTGCGGCAAGCAGATGAAGCGTGTTCCTGAGGTTATTGACTGCTGGTTTGATTCAGGCTCAATGCCTTTCGCTCAGCATCACTATCCGTTTGAAAACAAGGATCTTTTTGAGAGTCAGTTCCCGGCAGATTTCATTTCAGAAGCTGTTGACCAGACAAGAGGCTGGTTCTATTCACTTCTTGCAATTTCAACCCTTATCTTTAACAAGGCACCGTTTAAGAACGTTATCGTTCTCGGTCACGTTCAGGATGAAAACGGTCAGAAAATGAGTAAATCCAAGGGCAACGCCGTTGACCCGTTTGACGCTCTCAAGACCTACGGTGCAGATGCTATTCGTTGGTATTTCTACACAAACTCCGCTCCGTGGCTCCCGAACCGATTCCATGGCAAGGCTGTTATTGAGGGTCAGCGCAAGTTTATGGGCACTCTTTGGAACACATACGCATTCTACATTCTTTATGCAGAGATCGACAAATTCGACCCGACAAAGTATGAGCTTGATTACAGTAAACTTTCAGTCATGGACAAGTGGCTTCTCTCAAAGCTCAACTCAATGGTAAAGAGCGTCGACAACAATCTTTTCAATTATCGAATTCCCGAGGCTTGTAAGGCTCTCCAGGAATTTGTTGACGATATGAGTAACTGGTATGTTCGCCGCTGCCGTGAGCGTTATTGGAAACAGGGTCTTGAGCAGGATAAAATCAATGCTTATCTGACACTTTACACCGCGCTTGTTACGGTTGCAAAGGCAGCTGCTCCGATGATTCCGTTTATGGCTGAGGACATGTATCAGAACCTTGTACGCTCGGTTGACAAGAATGCCGAGGAAAGCGTACATCTCTGCTCATTCCCCGAGGTAAACGAAAACCATATTGACCTTGAGCTTGAGAAGAACATGGACGAGGTTCTCAACATCGTAGGTCTCGGACGTGCGGCAAGAAACGGCGCAAACATTAAAAACCGTCAGCCTCTCGCAAAGATGTATGTCAATGCAGACATTAAGCTTGAGGGCTATTATAAGGATATCATCGAGGACGAGCTGAATATTAAAAACGTCATCTTCGTTGATGCCGCAGATGAACTTTCCGATTACAACTTTAAGCCTCAGCTTAAAACACTCGGTCCTAAGTACGGCAAGAATCTCGGTGAAATCAGAACTGCGCTTTCGGAGCTTGACGGTTCAAAGGCTAAGAAAGAACTTGACGCAGACGGTCATATCACGCTGAATATCAGCATCGGTGCAATCGAACTGACAGCCGACGATCTTCTTATTGAGGCTGTTCAGAAATCGGGTCTGTTCTCGGTTTCCGACTTCGGCGTAACCGTAGCAATTGACACAACTCTCACTCCGGAACTTGTTGAAGAGGGCTTTGTCCGTGAAATTATCAGCAAGATTCAGACAATGCGTAAAGATGCAGACTTCAACGTTACCGATCACATCATCATCAGCGTTGAGGGTAACGGTAAGATTGCCGATATCATTGCCCGCAACAAGGCTGATATCTTCACTGCTGTTGTTGCCGACGACCTTGTTACAGGCTCTGCCGACGGTCATACCGCAGAATGGAACATCAACGGTGAAAAAGTTACCTTCGGCGTTAAGGTTAACAAATAAAAACATATTTATTTTTTCTCCCGACTTTTTTAACGGTCGGGAGATTTTTTGTATAATAATACATTCATAATTTTTGCTACAATTTAAAGCTATTTATATAATAATTACAATTTTGCTTTGTAAAGTTTAACTTTCTTTAACATTGACAAAAAAACGACAAAGACCTACAATTATTATACTGTGAATAATTATACGTTGAGAAGGGACTTTATGAAAAAAAAGAAAGTGATTGCCGAAGCTTTTAAAGCTGCTTTTCCGCACACAATACCCATCCTTGCCGGCTTTTCTTTCCTCGGATTTTCGTTCGGCGTTTTGATGAACGTTTCGGGGTTCAGCTTTTGGTATCCGCTTGTTATGAGCATTATTGTTTTTGGCGGTTCAATTGAATTTGTCGCTGTTTCGATGCTGCTGAGTCCGTTTGCACCGATTCAAACGCTTATAATGTCACTGATGATTCAGGCAAGACATCTTTTCTACGGACTTTCAATGCTTGATAAGTACAAAAACGTCGGTATAAAAAAATATTATTTGATCTTCGGTATGTGCGACGAAACATTTTCCATCAACTGCTCGGTTGATATTCCCGAGGGAATTGACAAGGGCTGGTTCATGACTGCTGTAACCCTGCTCGATCACCTTTATTGGATCAACGGTTCGCTCATCGGCGGACTTGTGGGCTCACTCATTCCGTTTGACACAACAGGTCTTGATTTTGTTATGACGGCAATGTTTGTCGTAATTTTCCTCGAACAGTGGATGAAAGAAAAGAAACATTACACGTCGCTTATCGGCCTTTTTGCGTCTGTAATTTGTCTGCTCATTTTCGGCTCGGACTCCTTTATGATTCCGACAATGCTTCTTATACTTTTTCTGCTTACAGCGCTTCGCAAGCCTATCGAGAAAGGGGGCGGACTTGAATGACCGTTACTCAGCAAGTTATAACCATTGCAATAACCGCCGTGGCGACTATTATAACAAGATTTCTTCCGTTCGCCGTTTTTCAGTCAAAAAAACGTCAGACACCGAAATTTATTGAGTACCTCGGCAAGGCTTTGCCTGCGGCTGTGTTCGCGATGCTGGTTGTCTATTGCCTTAAAAGTGTTGATATTCTCACGGGAAGCCACGGTTTGCCTGAATTGATATCAATTATAGTTGTAGTTCTTCTCCACCTTTGGAAAAAACAGATGCTGCTTTCAATCGCAGGCGGCACAGTTTGTTATATGCTCCTTGTTCAGCTTGTGTTTAAATAATTTCCGGTTCAATATACGCCCACAAATGTTATAGACATTACAGCATAATATATGTTATAATACTGTCATGTTTATCATGTTCTTTTATCCGACAACATTTTCTTAAAACACATTGACTTTATCGGTTAAAAGTGATAAAGTATTCTATAATACATTTATAATAAAATTTTCCGAAACCACGGGAAGTTAAAACAATCAGAGGTGGAAAAAATGGTTATTACCGAGCTTCTTGAAAGAAATGCTCGTCTTTATCCCTCGGACACCGCTCTCGTTGAGGTTAACCCCACCGTTGAGCGCGACAACGCCGTAACCTGGCGTGAAGCAAGTCTTATAGAAAGTGCAAGCCCCGGCGCACCCTATCGCCGTGAGCTTTCGTGGAAAGACTTTGACCGCAGGGCAAACCGATTTGCAAATCTTCTGCTCAGCAGAAATGTAAAAAGAGGCACCAAGGTAGCAATTCTTCTTATGAATTGCCTTGAATGGCTTCCGTTATATTTCGGAATTCTCAAGGCTGGCTGTATCGCCGTGCCGATGAACTACCGATACTCAGGCGATGAAATTAAATATTGTCTCGAGCTTGCGGATGTTGAGGTTTTTATTTTCGGCCCTGAATTCATCAGCCGAGTTGACCCGATACACAATGAACTGAAAAATATTAAAATTACTCTTTTTGTTGGCAAAAATACACCTGAATATGCAGAAAACTGCATGACTCTTATTCGCTATTGCTCGTCGTCGCTTCCGCCGATAGCTTTGGACGAAAACGACCATGCCGCAATTTATTTTTCTTCCGGCACAACCGGCTTTCCGAAGGCGATTCTTCATCGCCACAAGGCTCTCTATTGTTCGTGCTTGACTGAACAGAAACACCACGGACAGCAAAAGAACGATGTTTTCCTCTGCATTCCTCCGCTTTATCACACAGGAGCAAAAATGCACTGGTTCGGCAGCTTGCTCTCAGGCAGTAAAACCGTTATCCTCAGAGGAATTAAGCCCGAATGGATTCTTCGCACAATTACGGAGGAGAAATGCACAATTGTTTGGCTTCTCGTTCCATGGGCGCAGGATATTCTGGATGCAATAGATTCGGGAAGAATCAATCTCGACCATTATCTGCTTGACCAGTGGAGACTTATGCACATCGGTGCACAGCCTGTTCCGCCCAGTCTTATCCACAGATGGAAAAAGATTTTTCCGCATCATCAGTACGATACAAACTACGGTCTCAGTGAGTCTCTCGGACCGGGCTGCGTTCACCTCGGCGTTGAAAACATTAACAAGGTCGGCGCAATCGGCAAGGCAGGCTATCTTTGGGATACAAAAATCATTGATGACCACGGCGAACCGGTTAAGCAGGGTGAAGTCGGCGAGCTTGCCGTAAAAGGACCGGGCGTTATGCTCGAATACTACAAAAACCCGAAGGCGACAGAAGAAATTCTCAAGGGCGATTGGCTCTACACCGGTGATATGGCACGAGAGGATGAGGACGGATTTATCTATCTTGTTGACCGTAAAAAGGATGTTGTTATTTCCGGCGGTGAGAATATTTATCCTGTTCAAATTGAGGACTTCCTCCGCCGTAACGATAAAATAAAGGACGTTGCCGTTATAGGTATTCCCGATCCCAGACTCGGTGAGATTACTGCCGCAATTATTGAACTCAAGGACGGCATGACCTGCACCGAGGAGGAAATCAACGATTTCTGTGAGGAGCTTCCGAGATATAAACGTCCTAAGAAGATTATATTTGAAAAAGTTCCCCGCAACCCGACAGGAAAGATAGAAAAGCCTGTACTCAGGGCAAAGTATTGCAAGGGCAGACTTGTCGAATCACAGATTACAGGCTAAAAGCAAACGGAGGTTTATATAATGAAGCAGTTGATGCTCGGCAACGAAGCAGTTGCCAGAGGACTTTACGAAGCCGGCTGTTCCTTTGTTTCCAGCTACCCGGGTACTCCGAGTACCGAGATCACGGAATATGCCGCAAAGTATAAGGAAATTTATGCCGAATGGGCACCAAATGAAAAAGTTGCCGTTGAGGCGGCTTTCGGTGCATGCGTTGCAGGTAAGAGAAGCTTCTGTTCAATGAAGCACGTCGGACTCAACGTTGCAGCCGACCCGGTTTTCACAATCGCATACACCGGCGTTAACGCAGGTATGATTATCGGCGTTGCGGACGATGCAGGTATGCACAGCTCCCAGAACGAGCAGGATTCACGTCATTACGCTATTGCCGCAAAGCTTCCGATGCTTGAACCGGCGGACGCAAGCGAATCCCTCAGCTTTACGAAGCTCGCATACGACATTTCCGAAAAATACGATACACCCGTTTTTGTCAAGATGTGTACAAGAGTTGCTCATTCTCAAAGCATTATCGAAACATCGGACAGAGTTGAGACCTCAAAGACCTATGAAAAAGACGGCGCAAAATATATTATGATGCCGGGCAACGCAAAGCGCCGACATCCGATCGTTGAAGCAAGAACGGCGGCTCTTACAGAGTATGCCGAAACAGCTCCTTTCAACCGCATTGAGGACGGAAGCGATCATTCAATCGGTATCATCACATCAAGCACAAGCTATCAGTACGCAAAAGAGGTTTGCGGCGATAAATATCCCGTTCTCAAGCTCGGTATGATAAATCCTCTGCCGGTCAAAAAAATTCAGGATTTTGCAAAGTCGGTTGACAAGGTAATTGTTATTGAAGAGCTTGACGGCATAATTGAAACCCATTGCCGCAACATCGGCGTTGAGGTAACAGGCAAGGAATTGTTCAGTTGTATTGACGAGTTAAGCCAGAATATAGTTGCCGAAAAGCTCGGGTTTACTCCCGACTGCGGAAAAAAGCTTGATGAAAGCATTCCGGCAAGACCTCCTGTTATGTGTGCAGGATGTCCGCACAGAGGACTTTTCTATACTCTTAAAAAGAATAAACTCACCGTTTTCGGCGATATCGGCTGTTACACACTCGGTGCAGTTCCGCCGCTTGCCGCAATTGACACAACCATTTGCATGGGTGCTTCCGTTTCTGGAATTCACGGCTTTAACAAGGCTAACGAAGGCAAGAGCGACGGAAAAACGGTTGCCGTTATCGGTGATTCCACATTCATGCACTCGGGCGTTACGGGACTTATCAATATCGCTTATAATGAATCGAATTCAACCGTTATCATTCTTGATAACTCCATTACGGGCATGACGGGACATCAGCAGAACCCGACGACAGGCTTCAACCTCAAGGGTGACCCGTGCACAAAGATCGACCTTGAAACCCTTTGCCGTTCGGTCGGCATCAAGAGAGTCAGAGTTGTTGATCCGTATAACCTTAAAGAATGTGACGACGCAGTTAAAGAGGAGCTTGCGGCAGACGAACCTTCGGTTATCATTTCAAGAAGACCGTGCGCACTTCTCAAATATGTTAAACATAACGGACCGATTACGGCAAATGCGGACAAGTGCATCGGTTGTAAATCCTGCATGAAGATCGGCTGTCCTGCCATCAGCATTGTTGACGGCAAGGTTAAGATTGACGCAACACTTTGTACCGGATGCGGCGTTTGCAGTCAGCTCTGCAAATTCGGCGCACTTCCGAACGGAAAGGAGTCCTGATTATGCGGACGAAGAATATTATGATTGTCGGAGTCGGCGGCCAGGGAACCTTGCTTGCAAGCAAGCTTCTCGGCAGACTTCTTCTTGAAAAAGGCTACGACGTTAAGGTCAGCGAGGTTCACGGAATGAGCCAGCGAGGCGGCAGTGTTGTTACATATGTCAGATATGGTGACAAGGTTTATTCTCCGATTATCGACAAGGGCGAAGCTGATATTATTATATCCTTTGAGCTGTTAGAAGCGGCTCGATGGACTGAATTTCTCAAACCCGACGGAACTATAGTTACCAACACTCAGGAAATTAACCCTATGCCGGTTATCACCGGTGCGGCGGAATACCCGACCGAGCTTGTTAAAAAAATCATGGCTCTCGGTGTTAATCTTGACGCAATTGACGCTCTTTCACTTGCCGAGGAGGCAGGAACTTCCAAAGCGGTCAACCTTGTTCTCATGGGCAGACTTTCAAAGTATTTTGACTTTACAACAGAGGAATGGATGGCAGCGATTGAAAAGAGCGTTCCGCCCAAGTTCCTTGAGATAAACAAAAAAGCTTTCTTGCTCGGCAAAGACGCATAAATAGGAGACCTCGTTATGGAAAATTACTATCAGAAAGAAATTGAATGTGCCTCACCGGAAAAACTCCGTGAACTTCAGGACGAAAGACTTGTTAAGCAGGTCAAACATGTTTGGGACAATGTTCCTTACTACAGAAAGAAGATGGAGGAGAAAGGCGTTACACCCGACGATATCAAGGGTGTTGACGATCTTCACAAGCTTCCGTTCCTTTCAAAGGCGGACCTTCGTGACGCTTATCCCTACGGACTTCTCGCCGCTCCGTTAAAGGACTGCGTAAGAATTCAGTCCACATCCGGCACAACAGGCAGACGTGTTGTTGCCTTCTACACAAAGAATGATATCGACCTCTGGGAGGACTGCTGTGCACGTGCTATTGTTGCGGCAGGCGGAACGAATGAAGATGTTGTTCAGATTGCATACGGATACGGACTTTTCACAGGCGGCGCAGGACTTCACGGCGGCAGCCATAAGGTCGGCAGTCTTACTCTTCCGATGTCCTCGGGCAACACGGACAGGCAGCTTCAGTTCATGACCGACCTTCAGTCAACAATTCTCTGCTGTACTCCGTCCTATGCGGCATATCTTGCAGAGAGTATCCACGAGCGCGGTCTAAGAGATAAAATCAAGCTCAAAGCAGGTATCTTCGGCGCAGAAGCATGGAGCGAGAAAATGCGTCAGGAAATTCAAAATCAGCTTGGAATCAAGGCATATGATATTTACGGACTGACTGAGATCAGCGGTCCGGGCGTTGCATTTGAATGCTCCGATCAGACAGGCATGCACATTAACGAGGATCATTTCATTGCCGAAATTATCGACCCCGATACAGGTGAGGTTCTTCCCGACGGAACTCAGGGCGAGCTTGTTTTCACATCAATCACTAAAGAAGCTTTCCCGCTTCTCAGATACAGAACCCGTGACATCTGCGTTCTTACAAGAGAAAAATGCTCCTGTGGCAGAACTCTTGTTAAAATGTGCAAGCCGATGGGCAGAAGCGACGATATGCTTATCGTTAAGGGCGTCAACGTATTCCCGTCACAGATCGAGACCGTTCTCATTGAGCAGGGCTATCAGTCTAATTATCAGATCATAGTTGACCGTGTAAACAACAGCGATACTCTTGAAGTTATGGTTGAAATGACTCAGGACAACTTCTCAGATAACCTCGGTAAGATTACTGAGATGGAAAAATCACTTGTTGCCGCTTTGAAGGCTATGCTCGGAATCTACACCAAGGTTCGCCTTGTTGCTCCGAAGTCAATCACCAGAAGCGAAGGCAAGGCAGTCCGTGTTATTGACAAGAGAAAGATATAAGGAGGAAGGACAATGGCTATTACTCAGATTTCGGTTTTTTTGGAAAACAGAGCAGGACAGCTTTCGGAGATTACGAAAATCCTTTCCGATAACAACATCGACCTCAAGGCGCTGAACATCGCCGAGACCGCCGATTACGGAATTCTTCGTATTATTTCCGACGATTGCAATGAAGCTGCAAAGCTTCTTCGTAATAACGGTTTTATTGTTACGCAAACTCCCGTTGTTGCAGCTGCCGTTCCCAATAAAGCAGGCGGCCTAAACGAGCTTCTCAATATCATTTCAAACGAGGATATTGACATTGAATACATGTATTCCGTTTTCGGACAGAAAGACGGTCTTGCATACATGATTTTCAAGGTCAAGGATGTTGATATTTTCACGTCTGTTCTCAAAAAATACTTTGTCGTTGTTGCAACCGGCGACGATCTCGGAATTAAATAACTATTGATTTTTTCGAACTGACGGAGTATTATTTACATGCCGTTAAATTAAAAATAAGTCTGTCTCCTCTTATTTCAAGGGGAGGGGGACCTTTTGCGGTGAAACAGATAAATGCTTTTAAATAAACTTTATCTTTTCTGTCGCACTTCTTTGTTCCGTTGAATTTAACAAAGGAGAAATAAATCTAAACAAATAAAATAAATCGACTTTCCTTTCAGTCGGTTTGTTAAGAAAGGAATATACAACAATGCAGGAATTAAGCAGAAAAAATGCACTTTTCACCGATTCCGTTATCAGAAGAATGACCCGTGTTGCTCTTGACTGCGGCGCAATCAACCTTGCACAGGGCTTCCCGGATTTTGATCCCCCAAAGGCTATGACGGATCGTCTCGCAGAGGTCGCTCATACAGGCCCTCACCAGTATCCCATCACAATGGGAGCACCGAATTTTCGTGAGGCTCTCGCAAGAAAGTGCGGACGTTTTATGGGTCGCGAGCTTGACCCAAATACAGATATGGTTGTAACAATCGGTTCAACCGAAGCAATGGTGGACACGATTTTTGCCCTCACAAATCCGGGTGACAGAATCGTTATGTTCTCTCCATATTTTGAAAATTACAGAGCGCAGGCTATTATGGCAGACTGTGAGCCTGTTTTCATTCCGCTTGTTCCGCCCGAGTTTAACTTTGATCCCGATATCATCGAGGCTGAATTTAAAAAAGGCGCAAAAGCAATTCTTATCTGCAACCCCTCAAATCCGAGCGGCAAGGTTTTCACATACGACGAGCTGAGAACCATTGCAGATCTTTGTATCAAGTATGATGTTTATGCTATCATGGACGAGGTTTATGAGCACATCATTTATGAAGGACATAAACATATTTATATGAACAGTCTCGACGGAATGTGGGAGAGAACAGTCAGTTGTTCCTCTCTTTCCAAGACATATTCAGTAACAGGCTGGCGTCTCGGCTATGCAATTGCTCCTAAGCCGCTCATGGACAGAATAAAACAGTATCACGACTTCAACGCTGTCGGTGCGGCTTCTCCTCTTATGGAGGCTGCCTGCGTCGGTCTCAATATGCCCGACAGCTATTACGAAGAGTTCGGTGCACACTATGCTCATATGAAAAAGCTCTTTACAGAGGGACTTGACCGTATCGGAATTCCTTACACGGATCCGCAGGGCGCATACTTTGTCCTTGCAGATATTGCCCCGTTCCTCAAGCCGGGTCAGTCGGACGTTGATTTCTGCCTTGAAATGGCTCAAAAGGTTGGCGTTGCTTGCGTTCCCGGTACATCTTTCTTCAACGAAAAGGGCATCAATAATATCGTTCGTGTTCACTTTGCAAAGAAGGATGAAACCCTCAATGAGGCTCTCGAAAGACTTTCACACATCAAGGAAAAGATGGGATAAAATAAAATACTAAGTCAATACATCTCAATTATGCGGTATTGAGTTAAGCGAAAGTCGAAATTTTTTCGGCTTTCGTTTTCTTTTTGCATTCAGTGTGGTATAATATTATAAAATTTTATTTTCGGAGAAGCCAATGAAAAAAGAAACCGTTAAAAATATAATAAAAATCGTATTTGCTGTCGCCATATTTGTTACGGCAATAGTCAACTACGATTATCTTTCGAATCTCGATGTCCGTGTACTGATTGCAGGTGCTTCGTCATTATTGATTGCCGAGTTGATAATACTCGGTGTTTATTCCGTCAAAGCTGTTTTAATGGTCATTCCCGCATCACTCATCTATATTTCCGTCGGTATGGCTTTCGACACCAAACGCGCGGTTATTGTCAATCTTCTCGGCATTGCCATTGAGGTCACGGTAACATTTTTCATGGGCAAATTTCTCGGCAAGGACGCCGTTGAAAAGAAAATCCGCAACACAAAAGCCGGTGATAAATTTTTCTCAATGCTTGATAAAAATCGAAATGTTGCTGTTTTTCTGATGCGTTTTATCCCGGCCTTTCCTATTGATTTTTCATCGCTTTTCATGGGTGCGTTTGATTTTAAATTTTTGCCTTACCTTTTGCTTTCAGTCCTCGGAATTGCACCGAGAGTTATTGCTTTTACAATTCTCGGCGACGGAATTTATGACCTTATTCCGATGAAATATATTGTCCTTGCGGCGATTTGTTCAATTCCGATAGTAATTGCTGTTCTGCTGATAAAAAAATACGTTGTTAAAAAGAAAAAACCTAAAGAAAATGAATAATTTTTTATAAAATCCCTTGCTAAAATACCGAAAATATATTATAATAATTAAGATATTGCAGGAGATTTAATCTGAAGCATTATTTCAGTCATGTGGTGTGTTGGTCCTGTGCGACGGGGTGCCGCGAACCATGTCAGGCGGGGAACCGAGCAGCATTAAGCGGTTAACACCGTGCGACACAGTACGGCCTGCACACCATGTGACTGAGATAATGCTTTTTATTATTACAAGAGGAGGTATATGACGTGTACAGAGTGCTTTACAGAAAGTGGAGACCTCAGACTTTTTCCGACGTTATAGGTCAGGAACATATTACCTCAACTCTTGCCCACGAAATTGAATCAGGCAAGGTTTCTCATGCCTATCTTTTCACAGGCTCACGAGGAACGGGTAAAACAACCTGTGCAAAGATATTTGCCAAGGCGGTCAACTGTCCGCATACCCACAACGGCAATCCATGCAATGAGTGTGAAATATGCAAGGGTATTGACGACGGTTCGATTCTTGACGTTATTGAAATTGATGCCGCAAGCAACAACGGTGTTGACAATATCCGTGACCTTCGTGAGGAAGCAAATTATACCCCCGTTCATACAAAATACCGTGTGTATATAATCGACGAGGTTCATATGCTTTCAATCGGCGCATTCAATGCTCTTCTTAAAACTCTTGAAGAGCCGCCCGAGCATGTCAAATTTGTTCTTGCAACTACCGAGGTTCATAAACTCCCGGCAACGATTCTTTCAAGATGTCAGCGCTTTGATTTTCACAGAATTACACCTGAAAATATAAGTGCAAGACTTAAATATGTAGCAGGGGAAGAAAAAATCGAGCTTGATGATGATGCCTCCTTTCTTATTGCAAGAATTGCCGACGGCGCAATGCGTGATGCACTTTCGATTCTCGACCGTTGTGCCGGAATCAGCGACCATGTCACGGCAGATATTGTCAGCAATGCAGCAGGCCTTGCAGGTAAAGGCCATCTTTTTGAAATGGTTGACAATATAAATAATAATAATTCGTCTGAGGTTCTTTCGATAATTGACAAGCTTCACGGAGAATCTTGCGATATGGAAAGACTTTGTGCAGAGCTTATCAATCATTACAGAAATCTGATGATGATTAAGACGGTAAAGGAACCGCAAAAGCTGATTGTATGTACGGATCACGATCTTGAGCTTTATAAAAAACAAGCTGACAAAACGAATCTTTATAAAATACTTAACTGCATTTCTTTGCTTGAAGAAGCTTCAACTGTGTTAAAAACCAGTTCAAGCAAGCGCACTGAAATGGAACTTACGGCAGTTAAAATGACTGTGCCGAATATTTCAAGTGACAATACTGCCGTTATGAGCAGAATTGATAACCTTGAAAGAATTATTAAAAGCGGAAAATTTTCTGCCGAAAAACCGACAGAGAGTTTTAAAGAAGAAGTTAAAACTTCTCAGCCCATTATACAGGAAAAAGATTCTGAGTCTTCCGACACTCCGCCTGAAATTCACAGCGATCTTCCGACAAACGAAACTTCCAATGATACCGAAGAGGATTCGCTTTTTAACCAATGGGGTGAGGTGCTTTCGCTACTTGATGTTTCAGATAAGCCTCTTACAGGGATTCTCGGAGCTTCAACGGCATATGTCAGAGGAGATTTTATTCTCATTAAATGTGACAATCCGGTATTTTCACAGTTCATTCGTCAGAGCAATCATTCAATGGCAATTCGTAAAGCGGTTTTTGACGTAACAGGCAGAAAATACAGACTCGGAATTTACAAATCAAATGATAATCAACCAACTAACAAGGATCCGCTTGCCGACCTGATAAAAAAGATCAACAGGTGATTATTATGTCTCCTAAAATCAGCATAATTATTCCTTCATATAACGAAGAAAAAAATATTTCCCGTTGTCTTGACTCTGTTATGAATCAGACGTTTTCCGATTTTGAAGTTCTTTGCGTTGACGACGGAAGTAACGATAAAACATATGATATTATTAAAAAATATTCTGAAAAAGACAGCAGAATTATTCCGATGAAAAATCCTAATAAAGGCGTTTCATCGGCAAGAAATTTCGGCATTGAAAACGCAAATGGCGATTATATCGGATTTGTTGATTCCGATGATTTTATTCAGCCGCAGATGTATGAATTTCTTTACAAAGCCGTTACGGAGAATAACTGCGATTTTTCTGTTTGTCGATATAAAAAAACATCTGAATTTATTCAGAAAAAATTTGAATATAAAACAGATACTTTTAAACCTGAAAATTTTATAAGCTTTTACGATTCTGAATTTACAAACAATAATGAACTTGTTTTTTCCTCGGCATGTACAAAATTGATTTCAAAAAAATTTTTAAATGATATTAAATTTAAAAATTACAAAATCGGTGAAGATACGGTTTTTAATTCTGAGATTTATTCAAAAGCAGAAAATTTTATTTTTATTGATGCCGAGTTGTATATTTATTTTAATAATATAAAAAGTGTCAGTTTTACAGAGCTTTGGCATGAAAAATGGTCTGACCTTCTTGAAACAAGATTTATTTCATACGACCTTTTAAAAGAAAAAAATAAAATTCTTTCGGCATTTTATCTTGAGCGAGGAATGAAATTTTTGCTTTCTTATCGCTTTAATTTAAAAGGCTCGCCAAATGAAAATAAATTTAAAAAACCGATAAAAAAATATTTTAAAAAATATTATATGGCCTTTATGAAATGTGAAAACATTTCTTTAAAAAATAAAATTTCTGTTCCTATTTTTTTTCTGTTTCCTTTTTTATATAACAAGTTCAGAAAAATGACGGACAAAACACTTTAATTTGAAAGGATAATTACAATGAAAGCAAGAATACCGGGTGCTCAGAATCAGGGCAACATGATGAAAAAAATCCAGCAGATGCAGGAAGATATGACAAGAATTCAGGAGGAGATTGAAGCAACTGAATATACTTCTTCCGTAGGCGGAGGAGCTGTTGAAGTTACAGTAAACGGCTCTCATGAAGTTCTTTCAATAAAGATGCAGCCCGACGTTGTTGATCCGGAGGATATTGAAATGCTTGAGGATCTTCTTATTTCAGCACTTAACGAGAGCATTAAGAAAGCAAACGATGCCATGGATCAGGGCATGGAAAAAGCAAAGGGCGGACTTTCAATTCCGGGACTGTTTTAAAAATGGCACGTAATGTTATTCCTCTCACAAATCTTATTGAGCAGTTTGAACGTATGCCCGGAATCGGTCATAAGAGCGCGCAAAAACTTGCTTTTTATATTCTCGGAATGTCTGATGATGAGGTAAAACGCTTTGCTGAAAATATTATCCTTGCAAAGCAAAAAATTCATCATTGCAAGGTCTGCTGTGATTTGACCGACAGCGATATTTGCTCAATCTGCAGTGACGAACGCAGAGACCGTTCGGTTATTTGCGTTGTCGAATCTTCAAAGGATGTTATCGCAATTGAGCGCACCCGTGAATATAACGGGCTTTATCATGTTCTTCACGGTTCAATTTCTCCGATGAACGGCATCGGACCCGATGAAATTACAATCAAGGAGCTTCTCTCCCGTCTTTCCGATGAAAACATAAAGGAAATTATTATGGCAACAAATCCGACTGTTGAGGGCGAAGCGACAGCAATGTATATTTCACGTCTTATTAAGCCGATGGGTATTAAAGTCTCTCGCCTTGCATACGGTGTGCCGGTCGGTGCCGACCTTGAATATGCTGACGAAATAACGTTAACAAGAGCGCTTGAAGGCAGACAAATATTGTAACAGTTTTCCACACTTTCTTTAACATTCTTTCAACAGCTTTCAACTTTTCAACACTGTTATTTAATTAACAAAATTTTCAACAAAAAAATAAACACATTTTCAACAAGAAATATTATCCTTAATCGACGTTGTTTCAACAAATTTTCTTGTTTTCCACACTTTTAACAGGCCCTACTACTAATACTATAATATTTATATTATTTATTTATCTCAAAACCCGACAGGAGGAATTTTAATGAAATTCGTATGCGAAACGTCAAGTCTTTCGGTAGCATGCCAAAATGTACAAAGAGCGGTATCAACAAAGTCATCTATTCCCGGAGCGGAGGGTATTATGATCAAGACTACCGTTAACGGACTTTCGCTGACAGGCTACGATCTTGAAATCGGAATCAACACAAATATTTATGCAAAGGTTGAGGAAGAGGGAGCAATTATTATTAACGCAAAGATTCTTTGCGAGATACTCCGTAAAATTCCCAATCAAACCGTAATATTTGAATCTGATGAAAGAAATCTTGCCGTTATCAGAAGCGGTGACATTAAATATGAAATAATGGGAATTTCTGCCGAAGAATATCCCGAGCTTCCTACGGTTCAGGGCGGATTTACAATAAATCTTAATAAGAAGCAGCTTGAAGAAATGGTTAAACAAACTATTTTTGCCGTTGCCGTTACAGACACAAAAGTTGTTTATACAGGTATTAAGTTTGAAATTTCAGATAATGAGCTGAAGCTTATCGCTGTTGACGGCTTCAGAATGGCAATCAGAAAGGAATTTATTGATTATAAGGGTGAGGATATAACATTTATTGTTCCCGCAAAAACCATGAATGAGATAATCAAAATTTCAGTTGAGGAAGAAAACGAGGAAGAGACGGAAATTTCAATCGGCGTAGGCAAGCGTCACATTGTTTTTGAAGTAAACGGCTACAGCGTTATTTCAAGACTTCTTGAAGGAGAATTTCTAAATTATAAACAGACGATACCGACAACGGCAATGACAACGGTTGAGGTTGATACAAGAAGTCTTATAGAAAGCATTGAGCGTACTTCTCTTATTATCACGGACAGAACAAAGAGTCTTATAAACTGCGTATTTGACACAGATTTTATCAGAATATCAAGTATAACGTCATTAGGAACAGCCAGCGACAAGGTAAGCGCAGATGTTGAGGGCAGCAGAGTTGAGATAGGTTTTAACAATCGTTACTTTATAGAGGCTCTCAGAGCCTGTAACACAGACAGGGTTAAAATTATACTTAACGGAGCGGTTTCTCCGATACTTATTCTGCCGACAGAGGGCGACAGCTTTACATTCCTTGTACTTCCCGTGAGGTTGAAGAAAAATGCTTAACAACAGAAAAATAAAGCTCAAAATAAAAGAAAAAGAAGTAATTGAAAAACATATAACAACAGAGTTTATAAGACTTGATGCTTTTTTGAAGCTTTGTGATGCGGTTCAGTCCGGCGGCCATGCAAAAATCGTTATTCAGGACGGTGAAATAAAGGTCAACGGCGAAATCTGCGAGCAGAGAGGAAAAAAACTTCGGGTAGGAGATAAGGTTGAATTTGAACACAAAATTTATGAGATAATATGAGAAGCCGACTATGAATATTGAAAGAGCTGTTATAAAAAATTTTCGTAACATTGAAAATATGGAGTTTGAGCCGAGTAACGGAATAAATGTTATTTACGGTGAAAACGGACACGGAAAAACAAATATTATCGAAAGCATCTGGCTTTTTACCGGATGTAACAGCTTCAGAACAAGGAAAAATACGGAGCTTATAAATAAAAAATCAGAAAGCTCAGAGCTTTTTACCGAGTTTAATTCAAACGGCAGACATCAGGAAGCAAAGCTCATAATTAAAGAAAAAAAAGAGGCATATTTAAACGGTATAAAACAAATTTCACCGAGAAAATTTCTCGGCGAATTTCAGGCTGTTGTTTTTTCTCCGTCTGTTCTTTCCGTAATAAGAGATGGTCCGTCGGAAAAAAGAAAATTTCTTGACATTGCAATAAGTCTTATAAGACCTAATTATGCCGCATTGCTTTCAAAATATAACAAAACGGTTATACAAAGAAATTCGTTATTAAAGCAGATCGGCACCGAAAAAAAAGGCGAAGATTTGCTTTTTGTTTTTGACGAAGAACTGGCGAGGTGCGGCGGCAGAATAATTGATTACAGACTGAAATATCTTGATGATTTGAGCAATGCCGCTCCTAAAATTTATTCAGAGATTTCAAACGGCAGAGAAATTATGAATATTTCTTACATAAATTCGCTTAAAGAAACGGGATCAAATAATGTCGAATGGTCTGAAATTCTTTATAAATATCTTTCTGAAAACCATGAAAAGGACATTATAAGACAAGCTACATCCTTCGGACCTCATAAGGACGATCTTGAAATTTTTCTTGACGAAATGAATGTAAGAAATTACGGTTCACAAGGTCAACAACGCTCATGTGCACTTTCTTTGAAAATCGGCGAAGCAACAATATTAAATAACATTTCCGGTGAACAGCCTGTTGCGCTGATGGATGATGTAATGAGTGAGCTTGACGAAAACAGACAAAAATTTTTAATGAAATTTTTTGACGGATGGCAGGTTTTTGTTACCTGCTGCGATCCGTCTCACAGAAAAAAAATAAAATCCGATAAAATATTTGAAATTTGTGACGGAAGGATAGTATAAAATGTTTCTTCATCTCGGTCAGGATACGGTTATTATAGAGGACGACATAATAGGTATATTTGATCTTGACACAACGACGGTTTCAAAGCCGACAAGAGATTATCTTAAAACGATGCAAAAGGGCGGAAATGTTGTAAATGTCAGCTATGATTTGCCGAAATCATTTATTATTACCTGCAAAAAAAAATCAAAGAAAAAAACAATGTTTATATCACCTATTTCCACAGCAACGTTATTAAAACGATCTGAAAATGTTAATTACCTTAAAGATATAAAATAACAGAAAGGATAAGCTAAAATGAAAACAGGAATCATTGACTGCGGCGGCGGGCTTAGAGATATATACGGCGCAGGTGTTTTTGACTTTTGTCTTGATAATAATATTCCGTTTGATGTTGTAATCGGAATTTCTGCCGGCAGCGCAAATATTGCTTCATTCATTTCAGGTCAGCGCGGAAGAAATTACCGTTTTTATTATGAATATCCTTTCAGAAAAGAATACATGAGTTTTGAAAATTTTATAAATAAAAAATACTATCTTGATCTTGATTATGTCTATGGAGAATTGAGTAACAGCGGCGGAGAAAATCCTTTTGATTTTGAAAAATTCAGTGAAAATAAATGTGAAAAATATATTATTGCAACAGATGCAAAAACAGGTAAGGCACAATATTTTAATGCCAATGAAATGGATAAAAACAATTATTGGATGTTGAAAGCATCTTCGTGTATTCCGGTAGTTTGCTCCCCTGCTGTTGAAAATGATGTAAGATATTTTGACGGGGGCTTGAGTGATCCGATACCGATCAATTTTGCGATTGAAAAAGGCTGCGAAAAAATTGTTGTTATTTGGACAAAGCCTATTAACGATATGGGAAATTTTAAACTTGATGAAATGGCAGGGCATGCTTTAAAAAAGAATTATCCAAATATTTCTAAGGACCTTTTAAACAGAAAGAAAAAGGTTGAAAAAGCCTTGGAATATGCAAAAAAATTGAGAGATGAAGGAAAGGTTTTGATCGTAAGTCCCGAGAGTATAGGAAAAATGAGTACACTTACTAAAGATAAAGAAGCACTTGACAGGCTCTATAAAATCGGATATTCCGACGCTGAGAAAATAATTGATTTTATAAAATAAAAATAAGGCTGTGACGAAACTTAAAAATTTTGCCGCAGCCTTTCTTATTATATTCTATTATCCCATATTTGCAACTGCATTTGTCAGCAATGAATATGCAGAAGAAATATCATTTGATGTTGCAGACGGATTACCGAGAACTGTTCCTGCATTCATGAGCGCAGTTGAATAAGCGTTGAAAGCAGTGGTGCTGTAATCTGCCGAATTATAGGCAGCCAAAATAGCAGCATTATAAGCAGTTCGGAGCTCAGTCTTATTTACATAATTTGCATTGATCGTTATGTTATAATAATTGTTATTTTGTCTTTTTCCTCTGAGCGTGATTGTGTAAGCAGAAATCGTAAGCTTCTTTGTACCTTCGGCGCAAAGCTTATTCTGATAATTGAGTCCGTTATTATATGCACAACCAACCTTAGCGGAAAGATTTGTTATTGTTGTTGTCGAACCGTCAACAGTCTGCTTGATATATCCGGAAGCAACGTCGTCGCCCTCAATATCGCACTGCCAATAACCGATTTTAAGATTCGGAATTTGATTAAGATTTGTTACACGGCTTGAGTCAACATAGATTGTACCTGTTCCGCCGTTAACGGTGTGAGAATCTTTTGCATTTGATTTATGGCTCCAGCTTCCGTATTCAACGCCGCCGTTAGTCGTCTTTGTAAACCAATCGCCTATACCTGTATTTGATGAAGGAGCTGAATCCGTAAAGAAATTCTTTTTACAAATATATGAACCGCCTGTTACATTGCTAAAGCCAATTGCATAAAGAATACCCTGATTGAAAACGTCTTTGCTATATGTATGAGCCTGTCTTATTCCTGCACCGATTTCATTTGTATTCGGTGAGTAAACATATGAATAAGCCGTTGCTGTTCTCTTTTCACCGTTTTTAAGGGTATATGTTGCAGTCCAAGTGATTGTTTTTCCCGAACCTGCGGCAGGTGCAGAATAAAGCTTACCGGATGAAACAGATGTTGAAAGAGTTCCGTTTGATGAGCTGTTTCCGTTTGTATAGCTGACTGTTGCGTCGCTTACAGAAATGCTGACATCTGTTGCTTTATCGCAATTGAAGAAAATGTTACCTGTTGTTTTAGTTGCACTGTTTGAAAGTGAACCGTCAACCCTATTCTCTCTGTCAACATAATATTGGAATGACTTTGTTGAAGGATTTGTGTAAATGGTTTCGGGAACATAGAATGTTGTTGTCACAACACCTATATCTGCTTTGAGTTCAACATTGATTTTAATCTGAAGTCCAGCATTTACAGAAGCCTGAGAAATGCTGAAGCTTCCTGTTTTTTTCTCAAAACCTGTTCTTGAAGCTGTGTAAGTATAGTTGCCTGCACTGAGCTTATAATAATTATCCGAGTTGCAAGCTTTGATAACATTGCCGTTTGAGTCCTTAACGGTTACAGATGTGTCTGTTGAAGGAAGAATAAACTGTACAGTGCTTATTTTTGTATTGGACTTTGTTACAAGGAACGGTTGAGCATAGCAGATACCGCCGTCGCCGAGAACATAAAATCTGACATATGAACCGATTTCGTTTTCAAACTCATTAAGATCAAATGTTATTGTTTCGTTGTCACGGTTAACCTTCTTTTCGGCAACAACCTTGCCGTCGGCAACCATTTTTACAACATTTGCATTGTACGGGTTAATGCTGATCTGATTTGTCTCTTTATCAACATTAACTCTGCTGATCATCGGAAATTCACCTTGTGCCTCAAATCCGTCACCAAGCTCTTGCTCGGTTTTCGCAGTTTTTGAGCATGCAAAGAATGTTCCGTTTTCCATGCTTGTGCGAATATTTGCCTGAGTATTCTCGGGCATAACAAAATACTGGGCATTATTTGCAACATCGCCGAAATCATGAGCGTCGTCCTCACAGAATCCCCAAATGTTTCTTCCGAGAGGTGCGGTACGCTTGAGAGTTTCGTCATAAAGATAGCGGTCATTGTGAGTTCTGTTATCTTTTGTATTGACAAGCTCCATACCGATACATGCCGAGTAATTTAAGAAAAGCTTTGAAAACTTTGTTACAAACTCATCATTATAAGTATTTATATCATGTCTGCCCTCTGTCCATTCGCCGACATGGTTGATGTGACAGATACCGCCGGCAGCCTGACTCTTTTTTACCGCATCCTCAGGCCATTTTGCATCAAGCTCAAGGTCACCATGACCGCAATCGGCATAATAGCTGTTAACATGGCATTTTGTGGTTGATGCACCGTTAAGCTCAATACCGAGAGGAATTTCGGTCATACCGTCGCCGCCTCTGTCTGAGCCTGTTGTGATCTGCTGATATCTTTCTTCGGAAAGCTCATCAATATTTCCGTGTGAAAGATACTGATATCCGAAAATTGAAAGACGTGTCTGATCCTTTGTCCAGGAATAGTTAACTGTACCGTGGTCTGTAAGTGCAAGAGCCTGGTAGCCGAGTGAATAATATTTCTCAATCATATCGTCAAGTTCAATATCGCCGTCGCTTCTGACGGTATGAACATGAGTTGCGCCCTTATATGCCTTCCAGGTGTCCCAATTTACTGTTTCATACGGATTGGTGATATCAAAATCATATTTGCCTATTATGTCGTATGAGGAAGCAAAGGCTGTTGCCGGGATATAAGCAATCATGGCAACAGCCATCATTACACTGAGAATTACAGATAATATTTTACGCATTGAAATTCCTCCAATTTTTTTCCTTATCAAATAGAATATCACTATTAAACAAAATAGTCAATAATCTTTAATAATAATTCTCAAAATTATATTTTATGCACAAATAGTTACTTTTACTATCAATATGTGATGATAAAATTATGACCTGATGTTGAAAATTTTATAATTATATGATAATATTCTAATCTGTAAAAGGAGCATTGAAATGGATAAATTTATAATTGCACAGATTTTCGGTTTTGCAGGTCTCGCCTGTTCCGTTTCCGCTTATCAATGTAAAAAGCATAAAAGCGTTATGCTTTTGAAAACTTCGAATGAGATGCTTTTTGCTTTTCAATATTTTTTTCTCGGCACTTATACCGGAATGGCGATGAATATAATCAGCTCAGTCAGAAATTTAACTTTTTCCTATCTTGTAAAGAAAGAAAAGAATACTCTCCCCTTCCAGATTTTATTTTGTATGGCATTTATTGTTTCCGGAATTTTTACATGGAAGAATTATCTTAGCCTGATTGTAATTTTTGCAAAGCTTTTGACAACGGTTGTTTATGGAATGAAGAATACAAAATATCTTCGTTTTGCGACGGTTCCGACAAGCATTTTTTGGTTGATTTATAATTTCAGTTGCAAAGCTACAGCCGGAGTTATCTCTGAAATTTTTTCGCTGATTTCATTGATAAGCGCAATAATAAGAATTGATATTATAGGAGAAAAAAATAAAGCAGGTCAGCAATAACTGATCTGCTTTATTCATTTGTGATTTTTATAAGATTCCGAATAAGTATCTGAAAAACGAAATTATATTTTCATAAAAATTTCTGAAACCTGAAGTTGTTTTTTCGTCTTTTTTATCTTCAGTTTTTTCCTCTTGATTAGGTTCTTTTTCATCCGGAATGTCCTGTGATATTATACTGCTGTATTCACAGTAAACTGACGAAGTCTTAATACTCTCGTCTTGAGAAACGTTTGAAAGAAGCAATCCTGCCTGTTCTATAATTGCAAGGTCGTCTGTATTTATTACGCTGTCATGGTTACAGTCGGCAGCAAGTCTCATTGCCGGAGACGGAGTAAGCATACCGTTTATAATAAAAGAAAGTATTGTTGCATCACGACCGTCGTAAATTCCGTCACCGTTGATATCGCCGAATACTACAACCGTATAGGTTTTAAGAACATTTCCTGTTTTATCGTCAACAATTTTTATTTCATCACCGGTTTTAGCTTTTGAAATATCTTCAATTTCAAAATGTGTTCCGTTCTTTAAACCTATTGATTTATTAACCGGATCGGAAATATTCTCAAGTATATTAAATCCATAAACCAAATCATTCTGTTTTGTAAATGAAAGAGGACCGGAATTCTTAACCAACTCTATATCAACTTTTATTTGTAATCCTGCATCAACGGTTGCCTGAGTAACATTTATTGTTCCAACCTTTGTTTCATAACCGTCTTTGACAACGGTATATGAATATTTACCTGCGGAAACACGGAAATAATTTTCATTATTTATTGGATCAATAATATTGCCCTGCTCATCTTTAAGAGTGAGAGTTGTATTGGAATAAGGAATATTAAACTGGAGTGTGCATTTAGTATACTCTGTTTTTGTTACAAGGAACGGCTGAACATAGCAGATTCCGCCTTTACCGAGAATATAGATACGAACATATGAATTGATCTGATTCTCATAATCGTTAAGGTCGAATGTTATTGTATCATTATCGTTTGCAACGCTCTTTTCACCGATAACATTGCCGTCGGCAACGATTTTTACCGTGTGAGCATTATAAGGATTGATGCTGATTTGATTCGTTTCGTTGTCAACATTAACTCTGCTGACCATAGGAAACGGTCCCTGAGCCTCAAAGCCGTCGCCGAGTTCCCAGTCATTCTTCGAAGTTTTTGAACATGCAAAGAATGTTCCGTTTTCCATACTTGTACGGATATTTGCCTGAGTATTCTTAGGCATTATAAAATACTGAGCATTGTTTTCAACATCGCCGAAATCATGAGCGTCGTCCTCACAGAATCCCCAAATGTTTCTTCCGAGAGGTGCGGTACGCTTGAGAGTTTCGTCATAAAGATAGCGGTCATTGTGAGTTCTGTTATCTTTTGTATTGACAAGCTCCATACCGATACATGCCGAGTAATTTAAGAAAAGCTTTGAAAACTTTGTTACAAACTCATCATTATAAGTATTTATATCATGTCTGCCCTCTGTCCATTCGCCGACATGGTTGATGTGACAGATACCGCCGGCAGCCTGACTCTTTTTTACCGCATCCTCAGGCCATTTTGCATCAAGCTCAAGGTCACCATGACCGCAATCGGCATAATAGCTGTTAACATGGCATTTTGTGGTTGATGCACCGTTAAGCTCAATACCGAGAGGAACCTCGGTCATACCGTCTCCGCCTCTGTCAGAACCTGTTGTAATCTGCTTATATCTTTCTTCGGTCAGCTCATCAACATTGCCGTGTTTTCCGTACTGATAACCAAAGATCGCAAGTCTCTTTTGATCCTTTGTCCATGAATAGTTGACTGTACCGTGATCGGTAAGTGCAAGAGCCTGAAAACCGAGAGAATAATATTTTTCAATCATATCGTTAAGCTCAATATCTCCGTCACTTCTTACGGTATGAACATGGGTTGCACCTTTATATGCTTTCCATGTGTCCCAATCAATTGTTTCATAAGGATTTGAAATTGTAAAGTCGTATTGTCCAATCGTATCTCCTGTTGCTGCGAAAGCCTGGATTGTAAGTGCTGCAACGCTTGAAAGAACAAGGACGATACTCAAAAGAATTGATAAAACTTTTTTCACGTTTGTACCTCCGAATTACAAAATATTCCTTATATAATATAACAAAAAAATTTGAATACGTCAACAATTCATTTGTTATGAATCTAACTTTTTACGTTTTATACAAATAAAATTTTTGTTTTTTTACTTTTTATAAAATACATTGTGCAGTTTGACTATTTAATATTATTTTATATATCTTTTTTATACAATTCTAATTATATATTATCACTAAATCTTCCAAAAGAAATGGTAAAATAAAAAGAAAGAGGTGATTTAATGTTTTTTAAAAAGAGTATTTCGCTGTTGTTGACTGTTATAACATTTTGTTTTTCGTTTGTATATAATGTTTCGGCATTTGATAATGACAACGATGATTATAGTTTTACAAACCTTATTGTCTTTGCAAAATTTAATGATGAAGAGGAATTTATTGACCGTGATTACGGTGAAACCGTTAGAAAAATTACCGACAATTCATACAATACCGCCGAATATAATGTCTCTGATTATTTTTATTCTGTTTCTTCCGGTAAAGTTAAGATGAAAAGTTTATTTCTTTTCGATAATGGCGGTTCTTTAACGCTTAGCAGAAAAAGAGCTTACTATGCTTCTCAAAGCGATGAAAATCCGGACGGTTATTCAAACAGCCGAGAGCAAGCCGAACGTCTGTATCAATTAAAAGAAGATTGGTCACAAGCAATAAATAATTTGGAAAAAAAAGAAATTACAGATTACGACGGAAAAGAAAAATATAATTTAGATGAGCTTGATAAAAATAACGATGGATACATTGATTTAATTACGATAATTTATAAGCCAACCGAACAAACCAACATTTCCGTTGAATGGGCATCTCCTTTATGGAATTATCGTGATCAAACAAATCTTGTTGAAATTCAAACCGACAAGAAAACTATTCAAAGCCGTGCGTATGTTCAAATGACGAAGGATTATAAATATCTTTATACCGATACAAAGGGAAATAAAATAACTGCTATCGGTGTTAACTGTCACGAGACGGCTCATGCATTCGGTCTTTACGATCTTTATCAGTCGTCGTATCAACCAGTCGGGTATATGTCAGCAATGGGTAAGCATACAACCGAGGTTGCGCAATTTATTTCAGTAAAAGAACGTGAAGCACTTGGTTGGATAAATAATAAGAATATTTATCACATTTTAAATGAAGGTGATTACACTTTAAAACCTGTAATTGACGGGCTTACAGATAATGTAATCGGGTATAAAATGGATATCCCTGAAATAAATAAAACCTTGTATCTTGAATACAGAAGATTTGACGGAAAGGGGAGCAAATACGATTCACAAAAGAAAGAATTATTCCTTGCAAACGGGTCAAAAATCAAAGGGCTTTCTTTAAAAAGCGGATTGGTTTGCTATTTATTAAAAACCGGTATAAAATTTCCGAATAATATGCAGTCAAGTGTTAATAATTGGAATTACAGTGTCGCGGGCGGTCAATATAATAATAAGCCCGATGCCGCAGTATCTCTCGGAGAAGAAATTGAAATAACAGACGGACTTTATATAAATGTTACAGAAATGACCGAGAATGAATTGACGTTTCATATAGAAGGAAATTTCTTCAATTCATCAAGCCTACCTTCTGTAAACGGAGTTGAAATTACAACTTTTCCGGATAAAATCTGTGTGGGAGAGAGCTATAATTTTAATGCAAATGTTTTAGGAAAAAATAATCCGCCTCAGACGATTATTTGGAGCGTTGAAAACAATACCGATGATAAAACTACGATAGATGAAAAAGGAAAACTTTTTATCGGCGAAAATGAAAAATCAAATGAAATAACAGTAATTGCATCATATGAAAATAAATTTTCAGACAAGAAAATTATTTCAGTTGAAAGAAAATCGCATGATTTTGAATATCATAAAGCCGTAAAAGCAACGTGTGAAACCGACGGCAATTTTGAATATTATCATTGCCGTGAATGCGGAAAGTATTTTGTTGATATGGGCGAAACATTTGAAGAAACCACAATTGAAAATATGATTATAAAAAAGACAGGACATATTCCCGGAGAATGGAAAGTTGTTAAACCGGCAACCTCAGAAGAAAACGGAATTATGGAGCAAAGATGTGTAGGTTGCAATAAACTGATGGCTTCAAAAGAATACGGTTTTTATCCTGAAAACCCGAAAGAAAATGTAAAGTCTTTTCTTAGTAATTTTAAAAATCTTATAAAAAAGTTTTTTGAAATTATAAAAAATATTATAATTGGAAGATAAAAAAATCGACACGACTTTTTGCCGTGTCGATTTAAATTTATTATCTGATTATGCCTTGCCTGCGCAGCCGAGAACTGTGTTGATCTTATGCTCAACCATTCCCTCAATTGCGTCACGAGCCGGTCTGAGATACTGGCGAGGATCGAAATCGCTCGGATGCTCAACAAAATGCTTTCTGATAGCAGCTGTCATTGCGAGACGAAGGTCTGAGTCAATGTTGATCTTGCAAACTGCCATTGTTGCTGCCTGACGGAGCATATCCTCGGGGATACCGATAGCGTCCGGCATGTTTCCGCCGTACTTGTTGATTTCCTCAACAAACTCGGGGATAACAGAAGATGCACCGTGGAGAACGATCGGGAAACCGGGAAGTCTCTTTGATACTTCTTCAAGAATGTCAAAACGAAGCTGCGGCTTCTGACCGGGCTTAAACTTGTATGCACCGTGGCTTGTGCCGATAGCAATAGCAAGCGAATCAACACCTGTGCGCTTTACAAAATCCTCAACCTGATCGGGATTTGTATATGAAGCGTCTTCAGCGTTAACGTTGACTTCATCTTCAACTCCTGCGAGCTGGCCGAGCTCACCCTCAACAACAACACCGTGAGCGTGTGCATAGTCAACTACCTTTTTTGTAAGAGCAACGTTTTCCTCATAGGGAAGAGAAGAGCCGTCGATCATAACAGATGTAAATCCGCCGTCGATGCAAGCCTTGCAGGTCTCAAAATCCGGACCGTGGTCAAGGTGAAGGGCAATCGGAAGACCCGATTCCTCAACAGCAGCCTCAACGAGCTTTACAAGATAGAGGTGATTTGCATAAGCACGGGCACCCTTGGAAACCTGGAGAATAAGGGGAGCGTTGAGCTTCTTTCCTGCTGCAACGATGCCTTGAATGATTTCCATGTTGTTTACGTTGAAAGCGCCTACAGCGTAGCCGCCTTCATAAGCGTCTTTGAACATTTTTGTGGTTGTTACAAGTGGCATAAAAAACACTCCTTTGTTTTATTACAGGATAATTATATCATTTTTATCCTTTTTGTCAATGTGAAATTGATATAAAATTAACGTTCTTCAAAAGGATTTAGAAACTGTTTATAAGACGTTAATTATTTGATAATATCTGTACCCATATACGGAACAAGAACCTCGGGAATCGTAACTGTTCCGTCCTCATTCTGGTAGTTTTCGAGGATTGCTGCGGTGGTTCTTCCGATAGCTACACCCGAGCCGTTGAGAGTATGAACAAGCTGCGCCTTGCTCTTGGGGTCTTTTTTAAATCTGATAGCAGCACGTCGAGCCTGGAAGTCCTCAAAGTTGGAGCATGAGGAAATCTCAACATATCTGTTGTAGGACGGCATCCAAACTTCGATATCATATGTCTTTGCCGATGAGAAACCGATATCACCCGTTGAAAGACAAACAACACGATAAGGAAGACCGAGAAGCTGAAGAACTCTTTCTGCATCGTTCGTAAGCTTTTCAAGCTCATCATAAGAAGTTTCGGGGTCAACGAATTTAACAAGCTCAACCTTGTTGAACTGGTGCTGACGGATAAGACCTCTTGTATCACGGCCTGCAGAGCCCGCCTCCGCACGGAAGCAAGCCGAGTAAGCGCAATATTTAATCGGAAGCTTGCTGCCGTCGAGAATTTCATCTCTGTGCATATTCGTTACGGGAACCTCGGCTGTCGGAATAAGAAATAGATCGTCGGTTGTTTTGAAAGCATCGTCCTCAAATTTCGGAAGCTGACCGGTACCTGTCATTGAAGCTCTGTTTACAAGGAACGGAGGAAGAATTTCCGTATAACCGTGCTCAGTATGGGTATTGAGGAAAAAGTTGATAATTGCTCTTTCAAGTTTTGCACCGAGGCCTTTATAGAAGTGAAAACGTGCTCCTGTAACTTTTGCGGCTGTTTCGGGATCAAGAATACCGAGATCAGCGCCGATATCCCAGTGTGCCTTGTATTCAAAATCGAACTTTCTCGGCTCGCCCCAACGACGAATTTCAACGTTTTCGCTGTCGTCCTTGCCAATCGGAACGCTCTTGTTAGGAATATTCGGAAATTCATAGATAAGCGATTTCTGCTTCGCATCAAGTTCGGCAATCTTAGCGTCGTCCGCTTTTATCTTTGATTTTATTTCGTTCATTCTCGCCATAATTTCAGAGATATCGCCGCCATCCTTCTTAATCTGAGGGATTTTCTTGCTTGCGGCGTTCTGCTCTTGCTTGAGAGCGTCGGTCGCCTTCATAAGCTCACGTCGCTTTGCATCAATATCGAGAATATCATCAACAACAGCGTCCATATCCTTATTTCTTGTTTTCATTGCCGCTTTGACCATTTCAGGGTTTTCACGAATAAGTTTGATGTCTAACATTTATATCACTCCAATTTATTATTTACCGTAATTTTCGAGTTTCATTGCGAGACCTTCAAGATCGTCCTTGTCAAAAAATTCTATTTCAAGTACGCCTGCGTCCTGCTTTGCCTCTTTTATTTTAACTTTTCTGCCGAGGTTTTCAACCAAAGCAAGCTCAACCTCGCTGAAAAATTTATCTCTGATCTGTTTTTTTGAAGCCTTCGGAACCTTTTTTGATTTTTTAACAAGAGTCTCAACGTCACGAACCGAAAGATCTTCTTTAATAATCATCTTTGCAGTTTGAAGAATCATATCGTCACTGTCAAATCCGAGCAAAGCCCTTGCATGACCGGGTGAGATAAGATTATTCTTTACCATTTCTTGCACTTCATTCGGAAGCTTGAGAAGTCGCAGCGCGTTTGCAACTGCCGGACGGGATTTACCGACCTTTTCTGCCGCCTGCTCCTGCGTAATTTTAAGCTCGTCCATCATATACCGATAACCGAGAGCTTCTTCAAGCGGGTTGAGGTCCTCACGCTGGAGGTTTTCAATCATCGCGATTTCTATTACTTCCTCATCGGTAAGCTCTTTAATTACAACGGGGACCTCTGTAAGTCCTGCAATTCTTGCCGCTCTCCAACGTCTTTCGCCTGCAACAAGCTGATAACTTCCGTTCGCAAGCGGACGAACAACAAGCGGCTGAAGAACCCCGTGCTGTTCTATGCTTTCGGCAAGTTCTGAAAGAGCCTTTTCATCGAAATCTTTACGAGGCTGATTGTGATTGGGCTCGATTTCCATAATTCTGAGCTTATTGACGGAGGAATTTATTTCTTCAACGGAGTTGTCGGCAAAAAGGGAGTCAAGTCCCCTACCCAATCCGCTTAATTTTTTTGCCATATTCAGGATACCTCCTTACCGTTTTGTTTAAGAAATTCATCTGCGAGCGCATCATATGCCATTGCACCCTTTGAATTCTTGTCATAATAATATATCGGCAGTCCGTAGCTCGGAGCTTCGGAAAGCTTAACGTTTCTCGGAATTGCCGTGGCATATACTTTCTTCGGGAAAAATCGCTTTAATTCCCCTACTACCTGTTGAGTCAGATTAAGCCGACCGTCATACATTGTTAAAAGTACGCCTTCCATATCAATATGCGGATTGTAAAGTCTCTTGACCTGACGAATGGTGGACATAAGCTGTGAAAGACCCTCAAGCGCATAATATTCGCATTGAATCGGAACTAAAACCGTATCTGCAGCACACAAAGCATTAAGCGTTATTAGTCCGAGCGACGGCGGACAGTCAAGAAAAATAAAATCAAAATCCGCTTTAATCGGTGCAACAGCATTTTTTATTTTGCTTTCACGGTGCTGCATATCAACAAGCTCAAGCTCTGCGCCTGCAAGGTTCATATTTGATGGCAAGACCCAGAGATTTTCAAACTTTGTTTTTATCATCGCTTTCTCAATCGCCAACGAATTAACTATAACATCATACGATGAGGTTTCAAGCTCTCTTTTGTTGATTCCGAGACCGCTTGAAGCGTTACCCTGAGGATCGATATCCATCAAAAGAACTTTTTGACCCTTATATGCAACGGAAGCCGCAAGATTGACGGTGGAAGTTGTTTTTCCAACTCCGCCCTTTTGGTTTACAACCGCTATTATTTTTGCCATATATTCACTTCCTTGTATTCTCCATAAATTAAATTATATCACAACTATATATAAAATAAAAGATTAAATTAAAATTTTCTTATGTTTAACTTTTTTGTTTCACGTGAAACAAAAAAGACGGGTCTCCCCGTCTCATTTGCAGTTCACATTTTCAGGTTTATTGATTTTTACAACATATTCTATATATTGGTCTGTCTCGTTCTTCGTTGCCGAAGCATTTATTCCGCTTTTTCTCATTGTACTGACTGCGTGATTAAGCGTGTTAATAAAGATACGAACATCCTTGAAAACCATTACTCTCTTGCCCTTTCGTTCTTTTTCTTCGGGCTCTTTGTTTAGCATTTCGGTAATCAACTGCTCCGAAGCGTTGACGGTCAGTCCCTGTTCGACTATTGTATCAAGGGCTTGCTCCATCATTGCTACCGTCGGCAGTCTCAATAAAGCGCGAGCATGACGCTCTGTAAGCCCGTAAAGCATAACGCTGTAACGAATTTCATCAGGCAAGCGTAGAATTCTCAGCTTGTTTGACAATGCCGATTGTGATTTTCCAAGTTTCCTTGCGATTTCTTCTTGGCTGAACCCGAAGCCTTTTATAAGACGTTCTATTGCCATTGCTTCCTCAAAAAAATGTAAATTTTCTCTTTGCAGGTTTTCAATTACTGCAAGTATCGCCGATTTTTCCTCATCAACATCTACAATAATTGACGGGATTGCGGATAGACCGGCCATTTTGCAGGCTCTGAGCCTGCGTTCACCCGAAATAAGCTCATATTTGCCGTTTTCCTTTTTTCTGACGGTGATCGGCTGTAACAATCCATTGTAATGAATACTTTCGGCAAGGCCTTCAAGATCATCCCAATTAAAGCTCTTTCTCGGCTGATGTGGATTTGGTTGTATAAATCTTGCCGGCAACATAATTACTTCATTGCTTTTCTTAAATTTAGTTTGGCTTTTAAGCATAGAAAAACCTCCTTATGCGTACCACAAAAATACTGTAACACGACAAAAGAAGGTTGTCCACTGTTTTTCATTGACTAAAAAGGCTGTATTTCACGCTGTTTTTCGTTTATGAGAGCGGTTTTTTTGATATTTGTGCCGAAGCTCGTGGATATTTTGGCGGAGTTTGCGATATTTTTTTTGTTAAAATAATGTATCTTTCGCCGCAATTATCAATATTCGGCTCTTTGATTTCTTCAATCCGACCGCCCAAAAGCTTTATTGCTCCCCTTGCAGCTAAAACTTCTTCATCGGTTTTTACTGATTTCATCGGAGAAAAATATCCTCCGAGCTTTACAAACGGTAAACAGTATTCACTGAGTATATTAAGACTTGCAACCGCTCTTGCAGTTACAATATCATATTGTTCACGAAAAGTTTTATCTTTCCCTGCAAGTTCAGCTCGCATATGGACAATATCGGCTTCAAGACCGAGTTCATCAAGAACGTTTGCAATGAAAACAAGCCGTTTATTTGTTCCGTCAAGCAAAGTCATTTTAAGATCAGGACGTGCAATCAACAATACAACGCCCGGAAAACCCGCGCCTGTGCCGACATCAATCACTTTTGCATTATCTTTAAAATTTACACAAGATAAAAGTGCAAGCGAATCAACAAAATGCTTATATACAATTTCATCCGGATCTGTTATTGCGGTTAGGTTGAGCGTTTTATTTGTTTCAACAAGCATTTCTGCATATAAATCAAACCTGTCAAGCGCAGTTTCATCAAGCAAAACACCGATTTTTTCTGCTTCACATTTCAAAAGTGATTTATTTATCATTTCTGCGCTCCTTTTCAAGGTAGATAAGCAAAACAGATATATCCGACGGGCTGACGCCTGATATTCTCGAAGCCTGACCAATGCTGTGCGGACGAATTTTTGAGAGTTTTTCTCTCGCTTCAAGTCTAAGACCGAGAATCGAGTTATAATCTATTTCATCGGAAAGCGTCTGAATTTCAAGACGGTGCATTTCATCAACCTGAGCCTGCTGACGTTTGATATAGCCCTCATATTTTGTATCAATTTCGACCTGCTCAAAAATTTCATACGGTAAATCGGGTCTGTCAACGTCAATCGAAGTTAAACAGTCATATCCTATCTGCGGCCTTTTAAGCAAATCGCAAAGACGAACGCCTGTGGTTGCTTTTGATGTTTCACGTGAAACAAGTATATTGTTTAATGCATCCGACGGTGAAAAAACTGTTTTTTCGGTACGCTTTTTTTCATCGGCAATTAGCTTAAGTTTCTTCAAAAATTTTGCATACCGTTCGTCGCTGATAAGACCTATTTCGTGTCCGATTGGTGTCAAACGGCGATCGGCGTTATCTTGTCGAAGTAAAAGACGGTATTCGGAGCGAGAAGTCATCATTCTGTAGGGATCGGAACAACCTTTTGTTACAAGATCATCAATCAAAGTGCCGATATATGAACCTGAACGCTCGAGAATAAGAGGGTATTGACCCTTAACCTTTCTGGCGGCGTTAATTCCTGCAACAAGACCCTGTGCAGCAGCTTCCTCATATCCGGAGGAACCGTTAAACTGACCCGCACCGAAAAGACCGTCGTAGTCCAAAAATTCAAGACTTGCCTTAAGCGCAAGCGGATCCACGCAGTCATATTCTATTGCATAAGCTGTTCTCATAAGCTCAGCATGTTCAAGTCCGGGGATAGTTCTTATAAATTTAAGCTGAACATCTTCGGGAAGAGAAGAAGAAAGACCTTGCAAGTACATTTCCTCCGTGTTCTCTCCGCAGGGTTCAATAAAGATCTGGTGACGTTCCTTTTCGGCAAAGCGAACGATTTTATCCTCGATGCTCGGACAGTAGCGAGGACCTTTTCCGTCAATTTTGCCGCTGTAAAGAGGGGAGCGATGTAAATTTTTTAAAATTATATCTTTTGTTTCAAGATTTGTATAGGTAATATAGCAAGGAAGCTTGTTTTGTATCTTTATTTTGTTATCAAATGAAAAAGGTACAATTCTCTCGTCACCGTTCTGAAGTTCAAGCTCATCACAATTGACCGTTTTCTTGTTAACTCGTGAGGGGGTTCCGGTCTTGAAGCGTCTTGTTGGGATGCCAATGCGTTTAAGCGCTTCACCAAGCTTCTTAGCAGGGAACATACCGTCGGGACCGCTCTCATAGGAAACGTCACCTACGTACACCTTGCCGCTGAGGAAGGTTCCGGTTGCCAAAATCACACAATCCGCGGTGTAAACGGCCTCAAGGTGTGTTTTCAGTTGCCATTTACCGTTATCAAGCTTTTGAATATCAACAATTTCGCCTTGACGAAGGTCAAGGTTGTCCTGCTTTTCAAGCGCATGCTTCATATAGTCGGAATAAAGACGACGGTCAATTTGAGCACGCAGACTGTGAACGGCAGGTCCTTTACCAAGATTAAGAATTCGGCTTTGCAGAGTGTTTGCGTCAGCCGCCTTGCCCATTTCTCCGCCGAGTGCGTCAATTTCACGGACAAGATGCCCTTTAGAGGTTCCTCCGATTGACGGATTGCACGCCATGTTGCCGACCCAGTCAAGATTTATTGTAAAAACACAGGTTTCACAGCCGAGACGTGCCGCTGCAAGACCAGCTTCAATGCCTGCATGACCTGCGCCGATAACGATAACCTGATAATCCTTTGCAAAATATTCCATAAAACTTCTCTTTTCTTTATTTTCCTACGCAGAACTGTTTAAAAACCTCATCAACAACCGCTTCGCTCGCCTTTTGACCTGTCAATTCAAGCAATGCAGCTATCGCATCATCAATGCAAACGCCGATAGCATCGGGAGTAAGACCGAGATTCAAAGCTTCAAGAGCGTCTTTTAACGCATCGGAAGCTTTTTGACAGCAAATGCGCTGTCGTTCGTTGACAAGCATTGCCGATGTTGTATCGAAATTCTTAGTTCCCATCAATTCGGCAACTCGGTCGCAAAGTTCATTGTAGCCGTCGCCGCTTTTGGCAGAGATGAACAGTGGAGAGCCGAGCTTATTTTTAATGTAATCAACATCAAGACGAGGTTCAAGGTCTGTTTTATTTATAATAGGTATAACGTTTTTGTCTTTGCACTCATCAATAAGTTCCTTATCCTCGTCGGAAAGCGGTTTTGAGAGATCAAAAACAGCGAATACAATAGCGGCGCGCTCAAGCTTCTTTCTGCTTCGTTCAACTCCGAGCTTTTCAACTATGTCGCCTGTCTCTCTCATTCCTGCCGTATCCGAAATTCTGAGAATGCAGCCGTTGAGGTTAACCGTTTCTTCAACAACGTCTCTTGTTGTGCCTTCAATTTCCGTAACGATAGATCGGTCATAGCCCGTCAAGAGATTCATAAGAGTGGATTTTCCAACATTTGGTTTTCCGACAATTGCAGCTTCCACTCCGTTTGTTACTGCCATTCCGCTGTCAAAGTTGCTTAACAAAGCGCATAATTCTAAATGAGCATTATATATTGTGCTGTAAAGCTCGTTATTGCCTAATTCTTCAATCTCGTCATCGGGATAATCAACCCAAGCAGCAATATGAGCTGCAAGAGAGAGGAGAGAGGAGTTGATTTTTTCAATTTTACGGCTGAGACTGCCTTCAAGTTGGTTGAATGCGGCGTTTGCACCCTGTTCGCCTTGAGCGGATATAAGAGTCATAACGCTTTCGGCTTCGGAAAGGTCAAGCTTACCGTTAAGAAAAGCTCTTTTTGTGAATTCGCCCGGTGCAGCCGCCTGAGCCCCGTTTTGCAGAACGAGACGGAGTATTTTTTTCAAAAGAACAACACCGCCGTGGCAATTTATCTCAACGACATCCTCGCCTGTGTAGCTGTGCGGCGCACGAAAAACAAGACAAACGACCTCATCAACGGCTGTTTCACCGTCAAAAATCCTGCCGAAATAAGCTCTGTAGCCTTTGGAAGAACTGAGCTTTATGCCGTTTACGGAAACAAAAATTCTGTCGGCAATTTCAGTTGCATTTTTTCCCGATATTCTGATAATTCCAACGCCGCCGGTACCCAACGGTGTGGATATGGCGGCGATTGCTGATAAATCACTCATTTCGTGACCTCACAATTTAAGATTGATATTAAAGCCTTCCAGTCGCATGGCAATGCGCTTAAAGGCTTCCTTTGCCTTTGAGTTATCCAGCATTCTCATGCCTGTAACGGAGCAATAGGAAATTTTGCTGTCCTCGGGAACAACTCCGATAAGCTGGAGTGACGTTGCGTCGATAACCTCGTCGATATTGAGATAATGTCCCCGTGTGGTTTGTTTTTTATTAAAACGGTTAATAATAAGCTTGATTTCTCCGACACCGAGCGTTGAAAGCTTGTCGCCGGCAAAGGAACCGACACGAACACAGACATCGTCGGCAGTTGAAACGATTATTCCTTCATCGGCGCATGCCGCAGCGAGAAGAAAACCACCGCTGACACCCGCAGGAGCGTCCATAAGAATATAATCAAAGCTGTCATCATAGTTTTCAATCATTTCCCTGACACTTTTTTCATTATATTCGTCGCTAAAATAGGTCGGAGCGGTCAGGAGAGACGGACCGACTGTTGAGCGAAGCGCCTGAGCAGGTTCGCATGAGCCTGAAATCACGTCGCCCCAGTTAAAAATTCCTGTGTCATCAGAAGCAAGAATAAGGTCAAGGCACCCCATTCCGATATCAAAATCAACAACCAAAACGTTCTGACCCATGGAGCAAAGCTCAATGGCAATGCCGGCGGTCAGTGAAGATTTTCCCACTCCGCCTTTGCCCGAAGCCAAAACAATTTTTCTTGCCATTTGATCACTTCCTGTTCTTTTTTATCTTAGAAGATCGCTGTACTCTTTCTGCTGACTGTCATCTTCCTGAGTGTCGTCGTTTTCGCCTGTTGTAACTTTATTTTTGTAATAATAGTTATATACCGCAGATGCTATGGGAGAAAGACTGCCTCCCGAATAAGCGCCCTCAACGGCAACAGCAACACAGATTTCCGGATCGTCATACGGAGCCATTGTAATAAGAAATCCGTTCGTATAAATTCCGGTTTTTCCGTTAATTGTTTTCTCAAGGGTTGAAGTTCCTGTTTTACAGGCAACCTCAACAACAGAATCGTCAAAGCTTCCGGCAAGGGTTACGGTCGCAACCCGGCGCATACCTTCCTTGATTATTTGAATATTCTTCTTTTTGAAGCCTGTTTCGCAAAGAACCTCAGGCTGCTTTTCTTCGATAATGGTTGAATTGTCTGCGGAGTAAACCGCTTTAACTATGTGCGCGGCATAGCGTGTTCCGCCGTTTGCGATAGTTGAAACATAGTTGCAAAGCTGAAGGGGAGTGAAGAGGTTGCCGGCCTGACCGATTGCCGACTGGAGCGAGAAGCCGGTTTGCCATGTCTGACCGATTGAGGCACGATAGCTGGGGGAGTCAAGGACGCCTGTGTTTTCGTCAAGCTCTATGCCGGTAGGTTGACCGAGTCCGAGCATTTCACGGTACATATTCATCTTTTCAATTCCGAGCAGTTCGCCGCCGAAATGGTAGAAATATATGTTACAAGAATCCTGAATTGCCGTTCTTATATCAATTGTGGTCGTTTCCGGGTTGTTATTACAAACAAGACCGTACTTATACGTTCCTGTACATTCAATCGTTGAATTCTCATCGGCAACACCCTCCTCAAGAATACCGATAGCCGTTGAAACCTTGGCGGTTGAACCCGGAGCATAAGTGCTCAGAAGCGCACGGTTATAAAGAGGGGAGTTGGAATCCTTCGCAAGCTTTGAATAGTTCTTATAGTATGTGTTGAGGTCGTAGGACGGGTAGGTGGCAATTGAAAGAATCTCTCCCGTCTTACAGTTCATGACGACTGCTGCGCCGCCGCCCTTGTTTGCGCTGTCAAGGGAGTTGATCTTTGCCGCCAAAGCGTCCTGAGTGACCTTTTGAAGCCCTGCATCAAGGGTAAGAAAAACATTATCGCCGTTTTCCAGACCCTTAGTAACGGTCGTCTGCGTGCCGTCAAGAGCGGTGGTGACAAGCTTCGTTCCGTTTTTGCCCTTAAGCTGTTTTTCAAAGAGCTGTTCAATACCTGTTTTTCCGACAATATCATCCATTCCGTAGCCGTCTTTTTTCAGCTCGGCGTATTCCTCGGCACTGATAACGCCTGTTACGCCGATTATGTGCGGAGCAAGAGTACCGTCGGTGTATTCACGGTAGTTGCCTATCTGAATATCAACACCCTTATAATAACGGCTGTTTTCCTTGATTACCGAAGCAACCTGATCTGTGACATCGGTTGCAAAAACATAGGGATTTGCCGAATTGAAATTGTTAATCTTCATTTGATAGCAGACCGAAGCAATTTTTCTTCTGTCTGCCTTTGAATAGCTCTCAAGCTTATATCTGTCGACAAGCTCGTTCATGCAATCGTCTGCCGTGGCATACTTATTAAGACGAAGAATATCGCGGGATTTCATGGTTTCGATATCTTTTTCCCTGTCCTCGGCAAACTGATAATTTCCGTTTGAATCGAGGACGATGGGCATATCATCGTTCCATTTAACTTTGTTCTTTTCAAAAAGATCAATGAGGGATTTAATAAGCTTGTTGCGCTCCTCCTGCTTGGAATATTCGGGAAAATCCGCAGCGTTGAAAACAACATCGTTACCCTGACGGTTGCCGACGATAACCTTACCGTTGCGGTCAAGGATCTGACCTCTTGTTGCTTTGATCTCTGTTGATTCAACCGAGGCGGTGTTCGACGCCGTGTCTTTTTTACCGTCGATTATCTGACTTTTTGCAAGGGTGAAAATGAAAACCGCCGTAAGACAGACGAAAATCGTTATCATTGCAATAAATCTTCCTTTTTTCTCTTCACGCGCAAGTCTCATTTTTTCACTCCTTTTTTGAAAATTTTTTGGTTTTATTTAAATTTTTTGACCGTGAGACGGACAATCAGATAGAAAATCGGTGTAAAAAGCGTTGTGTAAACGGCAGAAAAAACATAATACTTAAGATAGAAAACAAAAGTGATTTCTATTCCGTCAAAGACATAGAAAAATAAGCAATAAAGCGAATTGAGAAGCAATGTAAACATAAATGTAAATATGAGCGCAGTTACAAGATTGTTTCTCATAAGGTAGGTTATGAGCATACCGGAGACGAAGCCTATAAGGGGAAACATAACCGAATAGAAGCACACGCTGTCGGGGCTGACGGCTTCAAGCATCATTCCTGCGGCAAGACCAAAAAACAGCCCGGAAAATTCACGCTCAAACATGGCAATGCAAACCGTTGCCGGAACCAGCAGGCAAGCATGTATTCCGAAGGGAGAGGGGAAAAATCCGCTCGTTGTCTGAAAAATAAACGTGACGAGAACCAATACGGCGAGAAGTATTCTTCTTTTTATACTGTCATTTTTTTTAAGCTCTTCAATATAATTCATATCAGTCACCCGTGATGGTTATAACGCCCTGACCTTCAAACTCGGTGATGATGAAAACCTCGGAAAGCTCCTCGATATTGACAGCCGACCTGATTGTTGCAAAGGAGGAATTATCCTCCTTGGAGTTTTCAAGTTTAACTACCGTGCCGACAATCAAATCCTTGGGATAAACACCGCCGTTTCCCGTTGTGCAGATAATTCCGCTCGGTGAAACGGACGAATCCGATTTAAGACCCGGGAGTTTGCAGTAAACTCTGTCCTCGGTCTTGCCAAGACCCGTAACATAGCCGATTTCTCCCGTGTAGGTTTCGTAAACGCTGACGTTCATCTTGGGGTTTGAAAGGGTATAGACCGTGCATGACGTCGGACCGACGCTTGCAACGACGCCGACAAGATTTTTGCCGTAAATAACAGGGTCATTGATCTTAACGCCTGCCGTCGTGCCCTTGTTAAGGGTGAATGAAGAAAACGGATTTTCAAAATCGTTTGAAATTATTTTTGCGTTCTGAAATTTGAAGTCGGGATTTTCCTCTTTAACTCCGAGAAAGTCCTCATAGGTACCGAGCTTCTTTTTTATGTTGTTATAATCAATAATTTTATTCTGATATTCTTCAATCTGTTCTTTGAGCTTTGAATTTTCCTCCTGGAGAGTCTTTGACGACTTAAAGCTGTCGTTAAAGTTGGAAAATTTATAGCTTAGATATGAAGAAAAGCGCTGAAGAGGATGAAGCACCGTACTTGTGGCTGACGAAAGCGGAGTTGAGCTATTATGCGTGTATGCGGCAATAACAGCGCCCAGCGAAAGGGCGACAATAACGCAGACAAGCGCCTTAAACGCACGGTTTCTGATAATTTTTTTCATTCCTCTTCACCTCCTTGATTTGTAGAAAGTTTTTTCATCAGCGACGTTTTTCAAGGCAAATGCCCGTTCCCTCAACAACGCAGTCAAGCGGATTGTCCGCAACCGTAACGGGGATTTTTATCTCCTGCTCGATGAGCTTGTCAAGACCTCTGAGCTGTGCGCCGCCGCCTGTGAGGGTGATGCCATTGTCAATAATATCTGCGGCGAGCTCGGGCGGAGTGTTCTCAAGAGTGATTTTGATTGCGTCGATGATTTGATAGACCGATTCCTTGAGAGCCTCTCTGATTTCAGCAGCTGTAACCTCAACGTCCTTCGGAAGGCCGTCAATGAGGTTTCTGCCCTTAACGTTGATTGCGCCCTCGCCCTCGTATTCATAGGCGGAGCCGATCTGAATTTTTATATCCTCGGCCGTTCTTTCGCCGATAAGAAGGTTATATTTTTTTCTGACATAATTGATAATTGCCTCGTCATAGCTGTCGCCTGCGCCCTTGACCGAACGAGAGGTTACAATATCGCTGAGTGCAACAACGGCAACCTCTGCCGTACCGCCGCCGATATCGACTATCATTGAGCCTTCGGGCTTTTCAACGTCAATTCCGGCGCCGATTGCCGCCGCCATGGGTTCCTCAATAAGGCTGACATATCTTGCGCCTGCCGATTTTGCGGCATCGTTAACGGCTCTGCGCTCAACCTCGGTAACGCCGGATGGAACGCAGATCATGACTCTCGTTTTGCTCAGCGGAGAAGCCGTGATAGCCTTGCGAATAAATTTTTTAAGCATTTCCGCCGTTGCGTCAAAGTCGGCAATAACGCCGTCGCGCAGGGGACGGAGGGCAACGATAGAACCGGGAGTTCTGCCGATCATATCCTTAGCCTCGGAACCGACGGCAACAACCTTGACCGGAGTAAATCTCTGGTCAACGGCAACAACCGAAGGCTCACGAATGATTATACCCTTGCCCTTAACGAAAACAAGGGTGTTTGATGTTCCGAGATCAATTCCTATATCCTGTGAAAACAACATAATGATTACCCCTTACTGATTATTTGCTGTCGTGGTATTTTCGGACGCCTTGGTGAAAGGTGCGGTCGGAATTGTACTAACCTCGTCCGTTGGCAGCTCCTTGACGGTTGCGCACGAGTTGATAAGCTCAACCATGCTGTCGCTGTCATAGCATTTATCGTAAACGGAAGCCGTAATTTCAATCATCGGCTCGCCGTCGTCAATACAGAAATAAAACACGTCTGTGTTTTCGGAGGCAACTCTGTAGGAAATTGCCTTTGCATTTTTGCCCATGAGGGTTACTTCGTATTCTTTAATGTCGGAAATTGAATTGCCCATCTGGCTGAGTTGAACAATGTTGATGAGATATTCGTTGTAGGTCTCCTGCAAGGTTCTGTTCTGCCTGTAGCCAAAGTCGATCTGACATGCCGCAACGCCGGATTTTGTGCATTTTCCGGAGTGACGGAGCCTGACAAAAGACGTTTCCTTTGAAACAGCCCAGTCGCTCGGAACCTTAATGCTTACAACGGCATTTTCAATTTCCGTATTGCGCTTGTTTGTGATTTTGTCGGGGAAGTCATACGGCTGAGTAACTTTACTTCCGTCCTCATCGGTTTGTTCTATTATAAGACGACCCCATTTATCCTGCTGCTTGTTGCCGTCTTTGTCCGTAACGGGGGTATAGGTGCGTCCGTTTTTGTCAACGATAACATTTTTATTTCCGCAAGCTGTCAAAGCGGTCGCAAAAACGAGAAGCAGAGCTGAAATTATTATAAGAGATTTTTTCAAATAAATCGCCTACTTTACAATTTTATTCAATATAAAAGTATATCATTTCATATGTTAAAAGTCAATCGAAATAATGTAAATTACGGTTGACAACGGATAGTTATTTTGATAAAATATTTCAGTAGCCACTTAAGTTAATAACAATGTCTCCGTAGCTCAGCAGGATAGAGCGTTCGCCTCCTAAGCGAAAGGCCGTGGGTTCGAATCCCGCCGGGGACGCCAAAAAGGAAAGCCGCACATCAGTGTGGCTTTCCTTTTTGGCTTGTTTATTATTAACTACGTTCTTTTTTTAATCTTTTAAAAATCAGGTTTTCTATAAGAGACAAAAGAGAAAAGCGTGAAATCCCGGGCAGGAAGGCTGCCGAGAAGAATAAACCTCTTTAATCTCCTTTATCAATTTTAAAGCATTTATTATATCCCTCGACCCATGACAGAACACGCTTGCGGTCATATCGAACGGGCATAGCTTTTGTTATCGCCATAACGGCGGCGATTCTTGTATTCATGCCGAGAACCTTTTTTGAAAGAACAAAATCGCTCATAACGCCCTTTACCTTGAGCTTGAGTGAGTTGAAATTCATAAGCTTTTCGATAAAGCACATAATGCTGTTGGTGTCTGCACCGATAGTCATATCGTTGGAATTGAGAATTTCGTTATCAAAGAAATAATCAAGATCCTTCGGAGAAAAACGGGCAACCATAAGCTTAATAATTGCAATCGGAGCAAGGCCTGCGCCGAGTTTTTTATAAAAATCACGCTGATATTTCCAGAGAGTATCCGCACTGAAAAGCTCGTCCTTATCGGCTATCACGGCATCGGCAAGAAGCCTTGCCGCCTTGAGACTGTTTGCAATTCCCGAGCCGATAATCGGAACGGTCATAAATGCGCTGTCACCGATCGCGGCATAGCCGTCGGCAACCAAAAGACCGAGCGGCTGACGAACGGGGATAGTGACATACTGTCCGCCTCTGAGGCGTTCTGTGCCAAGGTCGTCGTTAAGTTCACGGAGTTTTCCGAGCGTGTCCTCCACCTCCGCATCGGTCAGCGGAGAGAAACGGCCGATAAGAACGTCGGTGTATTCCTCGTCGTCGGCAACCCAGCAAATCTGCTGCTTGTTGTCAAAGAGAAGATAAACCCTGTACTTGTCGTCCTCAACCGTAGCGGTTTTGTTATAAAAAGCACGGTAAACATAGAATGTATCGTATTTATCCGGCTCTTTCTGGATTCCGAGAGCGTCGGGAAGATTTTTACGAATGGGGGAGTTTATGCCTGCCGAGTCAATGACAAGGTCTGCGTAAATCGTCTCGTCCTTTGTTTTTATTCCCGCCACTCTGCCGCCGAGCATTACGGGAGCGAGAATTTCGGTTTCATAGGAGAATTTCACGCCGCATTTTTCGGCATGGGCGATTATGTGGTTGTAAATATCCTTGCGTTCCATCTGGATTTCAAGTTGATCCTCGGGAACATGCTGTTTAAGTGTTTTGTTTCTTGACGGACTGAAAAAGGTCATATCGTTTTTTAGACGGTATTTATCTTCGGGCGGCATAGTCATTCCGCAGGCAAGAAGACCCTTGCGGTCAAAAATATCCGTCCAGTCGTATCCCATATCCTCACGCCTGTTCTTTTCATAAACAGTTACGTCGAAGCCGTGTTCAGCCAAAAGAGCGGCTGCGGCAATACCGCCGTGTCCGCCTCCGGCAACGATAATCTTTTTCCCCATTTTACACACTCCTTATTCGCAGTCTTCTATGAGACCGTAATATCTTGCATACCAGTACGGGTGAGTGAAGTTGATGCAGGTTTTGAGAACGAGACCTTTGTCATCGCCTGTTCCCGGGAACATTGTGTAAGCGGTCGGTTCATCGGATTTTTTGAATATTTCCTGTGCAACGTCCTCAGCTCCGCTGTCAACGGTGAAACGATTGCTGTCGTTGCTTGTTATTCTTCTTTCATGTGCCGGCAACGGCTCATAAAGCTGAGGAGGCATGCCAAGCTCTGCCGGAGACATATCCCACTTTAAATCCTTACGGTAGCTGTTGTAAAGAGGCCACATAACCTGATCCATCGGCATATCCATAAGCTCGTCGATGCAATCGTCGGCATTGTACCATTCGCCGGTTACTGCGCCGTAAACAAAGTTGAAGAAGGCATTTCTCTCAACCTTTTCGTCCTCCCAGTGATGGGTAAGACCTATGGCGAAGATTGAACGGAGGTTCGGATCGTCCGTATATTTCATCAAGAGTGAAATCATAAGGAAATCGTGGTTATCGTCAATATGAAGGAGATGTCCGTCGGGAATCTTATATTGCATGAGATTCATTGCAAAGTGTTTTTTGCCGGCAAACTCAACGAAAAGCTTCTCATATTTTTCATCACCCGTGATGTGATAACCTATTTTGAGGAAGGTAAGCATCTGGAGCGAGTTCGTACCCTTTTCATATATCCACTTGTGGTCATTGTTGAGAAGATCCGGATCCCAGTTTGCCCATGTTGTCGGCAGACCGTCGGAATCGACAAGGTGGAAATTGTTGTCGATAATATGGTCGAGAATCTTTTTGACCGTGGCCGCAATGAGCTTCTTTTCTTCATCATCGGCAACAAGGTCAAAATAGTTTGCATAGCAATAGAAATGACCTACGACCTCATCGGACGAGGTCTCGCCGAGCCATTCGCACTCTCTGCCCTCGGCGTCCTTTGTAATGTGCCATTCATGGCGGGCGCCTGTACCGTAGTCAACGGCGTCGGAATATCTGATGGCACGGGCGAAGAAGCCTTCAATTCCTGTAATCTCGGTCAGCTTTATCATTGCAAGCAAGCTTCTGTGAGCGTCCTTGCGAACCTCGGGATCCTTCGTGCAGGCATATTCAAAGCAAAGAGCCGCCGTGTAGAGACCTGTCCAAAGTCCCTCATTGTCCGAAGCAAGAATATGGCCCTCCTCGGTTGAGATAACTCCCTCGTGCTCGAGGTCACGGTCAATGACATAGCCGTAGCGAACGTTATATTTTTCCGTTTGTGCACGAAGCTCGTTTGCCTTTTCTCTGAGTGATATCATTTTTGTCTCAAAAAGGCTTATGCCCTTATCTGTCGAAACACAAACCGAGCCGTCGGGAGAGATTGCAACGCCCGTTGCGTTCGGGCTCGGAAGCCAACGCTTATAGCCGTAATATGAAAGTCTGCCGTTGTGCTGATGAATAAGACCCGTTGTCGTTGAGAAATATTTATCGCCGTTTTCTGCGATTGCCATACCCGTTATGTGAGCATCGGGCAGGCCGTCGATTTTTGAATGATCCAGCCAATAGCTGTTGTCATCATAAACACAAACGCCCCTGTCCGTGCCGACCCAAATGCTGCCGACGGGATCCATGTAAAGGCAGGTAATTGTGTTGCTGAGAATTCCGGTGACGCCTTCCATGAGCTCCGACCAGTGCCAGCGCTTGCCGACGAGAGCATGAAGTCCGCCGCCTGCCGTGCCTACATAGACCTTGTTGTTCTTGTAGACAGCGAGGCAGCTTCCCTTGCCGGGAACACCGATTTCAATGTCATAGCCGTTTTCGCCGAGCTTGTAGAGCACGCTCTCGGTCAAAATCCACGTTGCACCGTCAAGGTCAACTTTAATGTCAATGAGTTTGGAGCTGAACTTTTTCTCCGAAATTTTCTTTTTGCCGTCAAATTCAAGCATTGAGTTGCCTACACCGATAAACATATGATTTTCGGCATTGAAATAAATCATTGAGATGGCTGTATCTTTTGCGCCAATTGCAATGGGTGAGAATTTCTCACCGTCGAAGCGTGCAAGCCCCTTATCCGTGCCGACGAAAAGAACGCCGTTGTTGTCGAAGCGCATCGCTGTAACGTTATCGGATTTCAGTCCGTCTGCCGTTGTAAAAACTCGGCGTGTAAGCTGTGGAAATTTATTTGTTTTTATAACCGATCTGTATTGCCTCATGTAAACACTCCTATTTTTTAGAAATATCCTTAATCGTTTATGTAGTCCTCGACATTAAAATTGTCGTCATCCGTGCCGAAGCTGTCTTTTTCACCTTCAACCTCGGGAATCTGCGCAATAACTTCAACCTTGCGGCCCTGCGACCAGAGTGAGGGGGTGATTCTTATGGTATAGCCGCAGCCGCCTGGAGTCAGCCACTCATGCATCGGAGCCTGCGGCAGTCCGAAAAGGGTCAGGAGCGCCATAATAACTCCGCCGTGAGTGACGATTGCCGTGTGGGTCACGCCGGTTTCAATAAGTCCGTCAACGGTTTTAATGAATGCGGTTGCAATTCTGTTTGCAAATTCGTCATTGCTCTCGCCGAACGGAGGCTCAACGCCTTTTTTGCCTGCCAACCAGTCGGGAAAAACAGGGTGATTCTGTAATTCCTCCGCTGTCTTACCCTCAAATTCGCCGAAGTTATATTCAATCAGTCCGTTTATTACGATTGGTTCACAATTCGGATAGATAATTTTCGCCGTTTGGGTGCAGCGTGAAAGCGGACTTGCAAAAACAGCGTCAACAGGCGGATATTTGTAGTCGGATTTCATCTGCTCAATCTGAGCTATGCCCTCGCGGCTGAGAGGCTCATCAATATGACCGACATATTTTCCGCTGACATTGCCCTCGGTCAGACCGTTGCGAATGAGTTGAATGTAGTATGATTTCATATATTATTCCTTTTACCTACAATGCCCCGGCGCAGGACACACCGGGGACATTATTATTTTTTGATTTCTCAGCCTTTGAGGGTTTCCTTATAAAGTCTGATATATGCATTTGCCGAGCGACCCCAACTGAAATCGCAGTTGAGAGCACGAAGAACAAGCTCGTTCCAATCGCCGTTGTAGTAGAGAGTAAGCGCGCGTCGAATAGCGTCAAGCATATCGTGAGCGTTGTAGCTCTTGAATGTGAAGCCGTTGCCCTTACCGTCGCCGCAGTCGGTGATTGAGTCTCTGAGACCGCCTGTTTCACGGACGATGGGAACCGTACCGTAACGTAGCGCAACCATCTGTGAAAGACCGCAAGGCTCACTCTTGGACGGCATAAGGAACATATCAGCGCCTGCATAGATTTTTCTTGCAAGCTCGGGAACAAAGCCGATTCTTAAACCTACCTTGTCCGGATATTTTTCTGCGATCCAGCGGAAATAGCTTTCGTATTCATAGTCTCCCGAGCCGAGAACAACAAGCTGCATTTCCGAAGTGGCAAGAAGCTCATCAAGAATTCCCTTGACGAGGTCGAGACCCTTATGGGAAACAAGCCTTGTAACCATTCCGATTACGGGAACGCCGGGTTTGACAGGAAGACCCATTTCCTTCTGAAGCTCTTCCTTGTCAATCTTTTTGCCCGAAATATCGTCGGCGGAGAAGTTTGCCTTAATGCACTTGTCTGTTGCAGGGTCATAGCCTACAGTGTCAATTCCGTTAAGAATTCCGCTGAGCTTGTAGCGGCGCTCATTGAGAATTGAATCAAGACCGTGTGAATACCACGGGTCAAGGATTTCATCCGCATAGGACGGGCTGACGGTCGTAACCTTGTCGGCGCACTCGATGGCGCCCTTCATGAAGTTGATGCAGCCGTCATATTCAAGCAAAGAAGCCTTGTCGGCAGGGATTCCGAGAACGTCCTCAAGAAGCTCCTTGCCGTAAACGCCCTGATACTGAATGTTATGAATCGTGAAAATCGTTTTTATATTTTCGTAGCCCGGTGAGTTTGCATACATTGCCGAATAGTAAACAGGAGTAAGAGCAGTCTGCCAGTCGTTGCAATGAATAATATCTGGCTTGAAATCAATATAAGGGATTATCTCAAGAACGGCACGGGAAAAGAAAGCAAATCTTTCCGCATCGTCATAGTGTCCGTAGATTGTGTCACGCTTGAAATAATACTGGTTGTCAATAAGATAATAGATAACGCCGTTATATTTTGCTTCAAAAATTCCGCAATACTGACGTCGCCATGCAACGGGAACAGAAATGTGAGTGATAAACTTCATTGTGTCCTTGAGATCTTGCTTGATCGTGTCATACATCGGAAGAACGACACGGCAGCCGATAAGCCTTTTTCTCAGCGCATGCGGCAGAGATCCTGCAACATCGCCGAGTCCGCCGCTCGCAATGAACGGGAGCGCCTCCGAGGCGGCATATAAAACTTTCATCTAAATCATCCTTTCTTAAAAGCAACACCGTAATTTTGCGGTATATTTTAGATTACTATTCCCTTTCCGATAAATACAGGGAACTTGACATCGCCCGAAAGATTTTTGTTGGGCTTGATAACAACATTTTTGTCGGCGATAACGCAGTTGAGTTTAACGTCGTCGCTTATGTATGTGTTCTGCATGAGCACACAGTTTTTAACCACGGCACCCTTGCCGATATGAACGCCTCTGAAAAGAACGCTGTTTTCGACGGTGCCCTCAATTACGCAGCCGTCCGCAATGAGCGAATTGGAAGCGTTGGAATCAAGACCGTAGATAGCCGGTACATCGTCCTTGACCTTTGTGAATACGGGCTTTTCTTTTGCAAAAAGCGCCTTGCGATTCTCTTTCTTGAGAAGATCCATGTTTGCTTCAAAATAGCTCTGAATTCCGTCAATAACCTTAACGTAGCCGTTAAACTCGCAGCCGTAAATCTTCAGCGAGTTAATGTTCTTCTGGAGAACGTCCTTGGTGAACGAATGATAGCCGAGGCCGATTGCTTCCGAAATAAGTCTTTCAAGAAGCGACTTTCTCATAAAGATAACATTGAGCGAATAGTTTGCCTCGTCGTCGCTGCGGCGGCTGATCGAAGTGATTCTGCCGTCGTCCGCAAGCTCAAATTTTGTAAGCTCTCTTATTGCCGGAGCGGGAGAGCGTTTGTAGGCGATTGTGATATCTGCGCCCGATTTTTCGTGACGCTCGAACATATCCGTAAAGTCAACATTATATATAGCGTTGCAATCCGTCATAAGGACATATTCCTCCTCCGAGTTGCGAAGGAAATTCATTGCGCTGGAAATAGCTTCAATTTTGTTCGAGTAAATTCCCGTTGTGCCGATATTGAAGGGCGGGAGAAGATAAAGTCCGCCGTTTTTACGGGAAAGATCCCATGCTCTGCCGTGTCCGACGTGATCCATGAGTGACTGATAATTGCTCTTTGTAATGATGCCGACCTTGCCGATTCCGCTGTTTACCATTGCGGAAAGCTGAAAGTCGATAAGGCGGTAGCGGCAGCCGTAAGGCACGGAACCCATGGAGCGAACCGACGTTATCTCGCTGAGATAATTGTCATATGTATTTGAAAAAATAAGTCCGAGTACATTATTTGCTCTCATTGCTTACGCCTCCTTTACATCTTCGCCGATCATTGCTTTCGGCTCAACTGTTGCGCCCTTGCCGATGTTGACTCCCATTCCGACAACGGAAACGCCCCAATCGTCGAGATTTTCCATTTCCTCGGGTCGCTTGCCGACTCTTGCCTTTTCTTCAACGGTAACGTTTTCGGCAACGATTGCATACTGAACAACTGCGCCCTTTTTAATTACACTGCCGGGCATTACGATCGAATCCTTGACTACAGCACCGTCCTCGACGGTTACGTTTGCAAAGAGCACGGAGAAATCAACCTCGCCCTCAATTTCGCATCCCTCGGCAACCATTGAATTCTGCACCTTTGCGGTGTCGGAAACATAGTGAGGGCCTGTGATCGGGTCTTTTGCGTAAATTCTCCAGCTTGTGTCCGTCAGGTCAAGGTCAACCTTCGGATTGAGCAGGTCAAGATTAGCCTCCCAAAGGCTGTCAATAGTTCCGACATCCTTCCAGTAGCCGTCAAATTCATAGGCGAAAAGCCTCTCGTGGGCGGCGTGCATTGCAGGAATAAGATCCTTGCCGAAGTCGTTGCTTGAGTTCGGATTAGCCTCGTCGTCAAGCAGATATTGTCTGAGTTTCTTCCATGAGAAAACGTAAACGCCCATCGAAGCCTTGTTTGAACGGGGGTTCTTTGGCTTCTCCTCAAATTCGGCAATCGAGCCGTCGTCGTTGACAAGCATAAGACCGAAGCGTGAAGCCTCCTCCCACGGAACTTCAAGCATTGCTATTGTGCAGTCTGCATTTTTCTCCTTGTGGAAAGAAAGCATCTTGGAATAGTCCATTTTATAGATATGGTCTCCCGAAAGAACGAGAACATATTCGGGGTCGTATCTGTCTATAAAGTTGATGTTCTGATAGATTGCATTTGCCGTGCCCTTGTACCATTCGGTACCCGATATCTGCTGATAGGGGGAGAGAATGTGAACGCCGCCGTCGGCACGGTCAAGATCCCAAGCCTGTCCGTTGCCGATGTAATCGTTCAACTCAAGCGGCTGATACTGAGTCAGAACACCGACGGTGTAGATGCCGGAATTCACGCAGTTTGAAAGAGGGAAATCGATAATTCGGTATTTTCCGCCGTAAGGAACGGCAGGTTTTGCAATGTTTTTTGTCAGAATACCAAGGCGGCTTCCCTGTCCGCCTGCAAGAAGCATTGCGATACACTCATGTTTTCGGGACATTATTATTCCTCCTTTATTTGCTGACCTTATCGGTCGTGATTTTTTTTGGTTTTTTTCTCTGTGCCGGCGGCGTCAGATAGATAACGCTCAGTCCGGCAAGGTCAAGCACTATGCTGTTTTTAAAGCCGTGCATCGGAACTTTTTCACTTTTAACCTTAACTGCGGTTCCCTTGCCGCTTCCGCCGAAGCTCTCGTCATCCGTGTTGAGAATAACTTTATAAGTTCCTGCTCTCGGTACGCCGATTCGGTAGCCGCTGCGCTCAACATTAGTGAAGTTGCAAACCGCAATAATTTCTTTTTTATTCTTATCGATTCTTCTGAAAGAAATAACAGAATTGTCAATGTCGTCGTTGCTTATCCAGTTGAAGCCCTCCCAGTCATAGTCGATCTGCCAGAGAGGACTCTTCTTTTTGTAGATAGTGTTAAGAGTGCGGACATAGCTTTGCATTTGAGCGTGCTTTTCATAGTCGAGCAGAAGCCAGTCGAGACCCTGCTTATAATTCCACTCAATGAATTGGGCAAATTCCTGACCCATGAAAAGCAGTTTCTTGCCCGGGTGAGCGGTCATGTATGCATAGAAAGCTCTCAGTCCCGCAAATTTTTCATCATATTCGCCCGGCATTTTGCCTATCATGGAGCATTTTCCGTGAACGACCTCATCGTGTGAAATCGGAAGAACAAAATTCTCCGAAAAAGCGTAGAAAAACGAGAACGTCAGGCAGTCGTGATTGAATTTTCTGTAAATTCCGTCCATCGAAAAATATTTCAGACAGTCATTCATCCAACCCATGTTCCATTTAAAATTAAATCCGAGACCTCCGTCGCAGACAGGCTTTGAAACCAGTGGCCATGAGGTGCTTTCCTCGGCGATCATCATGACGTCGGGATGCTCACGGAAAATAAGGACATTGAGATTCTGCAAAAACTGAACCGCTTCAAGGTTTTCTCTGCCGCCGTTTTTGTTTGCTATCCATTCGCCGTCGTTTCTGCCGTAGTCAAGATAAAGCATTGAGGCAACGGCGTCAACGCGAAGTCCGTCAACGTGATATTTTTCAAGCCAGAACATTGCCGATGAAGTCAAAAAGCTTCTGACCTCGTTACGGCCGTAGTCGAAAATTTTTGTGCCCCATTGCAAATGCTCTCCTTTGCGGATATCCTCGTATTCGTAGCAGCACTGACCGTCAAATTCAAACAGGCCGTGTGCGTCCTTCGGGAAATGAGCGGGAACCCAGTCAAGAATAACGCCGATTCCCTCTCTGTGGCACTTGTCGACAAAGTACATGAAGTCCTTCGGCTCGCCATAGCGAGAGGTCGGAGCAAAATAGCCGGTTACCTGATAGCCCCATGAACCGTCAAACGGATGTTCGCATATCGGAAGCAACTCTATATGAGTATAACCCATATCTTTGACATATTTTGTCAATTCGTCTGCTAACTGACGGTAGGAAAGAAAATTTCCGTCCTCATGCTGTTTCCATGATCCTGCATGAACCTCGTAAATATTGACGGGACTTTCATAAATATTTACGGATTTTCTTTCGGCCATCCATTTTTCGTCTTTCCATTCATATCCGTCAATGTCATAGAACTTTGATGCGGTTTCCGGCCGTGTTTCGGCATGAAATCCGTAAGGATCCGCCTTGTAGCGAAGTTCCCCCGACGGAGTGGTTATGCAGTATTTGTAGTTATCAAACTGCTTTATTCCTTTTATTTTACATTCCCAAACGGCGTTGTCCTCAAGTTTCTTCATCGGGTCGGCTTCAATATCCCACTCGTTGAAATCGCCTACCACGCTGACCGCCGCCGCATGGGGCGCCCAAACACGGAACACAACCTCGTTCCTGCCCGAACGGTGAGAACCGAGAAAATCATAGGTCTTGGCATTCTGACCCTGATGAAAAAGGTAAAGGGGAACGTCGTTTACACTTGTTTTTTTCTTTTTCATTGCGTCACCTCGACAAACAAAGAAATAGTTATTGGTATTATATTTTTATACATTATATATTGTATCAAAAACAAAAGTAAAATTCAAGCCGTTTTTGATTATTATATTCAAATCAAATGTAAAAAATTGTCGCATTATTTGTGTACTTTGTTACAAAACAGACAGAGCAAACAAGAATAAAACAATTATCGGCAAACAATGCTGTCGCCGATAAAACGAAAGTTACTATCCATGAAGTTGCTTTAGGCAGAAAATAACAAAGAAAATTGATAATCAGACATTGCCGGCGTCATTTGATATGCACTTTGCAAGCAGATGTAATTAAAAAAGACGGCATAAAGGGCAAAGCAAAATGTTCTGAAACGGAAACAAAAGCAAACAAAAGAACGCAAAATAAAAAAGTTCAATTTGTGCATTCATACAAAATTGAAAAAAACAGGGGGTGTGACAACAAAAGAAAAAAATCTTTTGCTGTCACATGGTTGCGCTTTTGAACTTCAAAAGGTAAAATATTCATGTTAACTGTCGGCAAAATGTCGGTAATGCGGATAATAATCGGTATGTGCATCGGGTCTTTTATCCACCGGTTTTATCCGATGTGAGGCTTCGGTTCGGATTTTTCCTAATCTATGCTTCGCAGGGAAAGTTTTATATAATTTATAAAGGCGAAATGCAGATTCTCCCGATCCGCACTTCGCCTTTAGGCGTTATTATATAATTTCTGACAGGGTTTACAATTGGTATAATTCAAATTACAACTTACAACCGCCAAAAAAAATGAAATATATTTATTGAAAACACGGGAAGAAATTAAGACAGAATTAAAAGTCGAAATTTCCCGAGAAAACAAAAGGAAAGGAGAGCAGTTTGGGACAGTGTTTATGTCTTGATCCTATCAAGAAAAAAGGATCTATCTCAATTATAAGGATACTTATTCGGTAAATAACGGTTCCGATTATGCTGCTTATGAGTCGGGAAACAGCTCTATTGTAAGTGTGGATTCAAATGGAAAAAGCAGAGCGAACAACACCGGATCGACAATTATTTATGCTATGGATGAAGCAGATGCCAACCTTAGAATGTATAAGGTTGAAGTTAATTACAATTTCTTCCGGTGGTTAATATTGATATTCCTCTTCGGCCGGATTTGGTATTGATCGTCGCAGGGAAAGCAACTAAATTAAAACGGCCGCTCTCGTTTGAGGGCGGTCGTTTTTGCATATAAAATGTTTTGTGTTTTTAATAGCGCTTTAAAAAGAGAGAAAGACTACCTGTCAATTCTGTGTCCCTTGACCTTGATATTACCGATAAAGGGAAGCTTTGCCGTGCCTACTACGATGTCTTTGTCAAAGGTTGCGGTGACGGGGATTTTTTTGCCCTTAAACATGTCGCTTTCCGCAACGGCACGCAAGGTGTTTCCTTCCTCAATAACATCCGTGACAATGAATTCGGGAACATTTTCGCCGACTATTTCAAGCTTAAAATCATATTTCCCGTTGTTGTCGCTTATTGTAACTCTGCCTGTTCCTTTGAAAAGCATTGTATTGATTGAGGCTTCCCATTTGCCGATTCCTATCATTTTTTTGCGCTCCGTTCATTTTTTCTTTAGCGTATCATATTTCAACAGGGCTGTCAACCGAAAATAAAGCTTATGTGATCAAAAAACGGAAAAAAACAGATATGATGCTGTTATCTATTTACTATAAATAGATAATATTTTGCCAAATAAAACAAATATACAGAACGTTTGCTTGACTTTAGTGAAATAATATATTAAAATAGAACAGTGTATATTAGGGGCAGAATCGAAAGATCAAGAAAAGGATTTTTTAATTGGGAGGTCAATTGTTGTGAAAAAGGTTGATTTCAAAAGTGCAGGAATCAAAAGTGTTTTGATGATGCTGTATGATGTTTTTGCGGTAAATTTCGCTTACATATTTGTTATGTTTATCGGCAGCGGTCAGCATAATATGGACGCGATATGGCAGAGAGCACTGCCGGTTACGGCAATTTTTATTGTGTTGTATTATGCCTTTAAGATTTACTCAAGCATGTGGGAATATGCCGGAATCAGGGAAGTCTGGAATGTTGCCTTGGCGACTATAATCGGTGGAATTTCCGGAATTGCAGTCGATTTGATACTTTCAAGCATCGGCGGAGCGGCATCAAAGCTTAACAACGGCTGTTTTGATGCATATTTCTATGTTTTCGGAACGCTTGTAGCAATAATTCTTGTTGCCGGAATGAGAATTCTTTACCGTCTTGTCAGAAGGTACTACCGAGAGAAGAGCCTTGAAAAGGACGAAAAGCTTGACCGCGTTATGATAGTCGGCGCAGGCGACATGGGTATGATCATTATCAATGAACTTGAAGTCAACAACTATTCAAAAGGAAAGCCGATTATTGCCGTTGATGACAATCCTCTCAAGGTCGGCAAAAGAATCAGGGGAATTCCCGTTAAGGGAACATGCGACCAAATACCCGAGCTGGCAAAAAAATATGATATAAATACGATTATAATGTGTCTCCCGTCTGTCGGTAGCGAAAGACAAACGGAAATTTTGCGTATTGCGGTCAAAACCGGCTGTAAGCTGAAGACCTCACCCAGCCTTTTAGAAATGACGGACACCTCTCATGGAGGCAGAATACGCGATGTTAACATAACCGACCTCCTTTCCCGTCCCGAAGTTGAGCTGAACCGTGACGTTTGCGGATATCTTAAGGATCAGATCGTTCTTGTAACGGGCGGCGGTGGCTCCATAGGCAGTGAGCTTTGCCGTCAGGTTTCAAAGTACCACCCGAAAAAAATTGTTGTATTTGATATATATGAAAACAACGCTTACTTGCTTAAACAGCAGCTTGATGCTTACCACAAGGGCAATCCCGAAATCGACATAAGAATCGGTTCCGTCAGAGACCCTAAGAGACTCAGAGAGGTTTTTGACGAATTCCACCCGTCGATAGTTTTTCATGCGGCGGCTCATAAGCATGTCCCTCTTATGGAGGACAGCCCGAAGGAAGCGGTAAAAAACAATGTTTTCGGCACATTCAATGTTGCAAGCATTGCTGTCGAATATAACGTTAAACGTTTTGTAAATATTTCTTCGGACAAGGCTGTAAATCCGGCAAACGTTATGGGCGCAACAAAAAGAATCACGGAAATGATAGTGCAGTATTTTGAGCGCAAATGCAAAAACAGCACCATCTTTGCGGCTGTTCGTTTCGGCAATGTTCTCGGCTCAAGCGGAAGTGTAATTCCCATCTTCACCGAGCAGATCAAAAACGGCGGTCCGGTCATGGTAACGCATCCGGATATAACAAGATATTTCATGACCATTCCGGAGGCGGCTCAGCTCGTTGTTCAGGCGGGCGGCTTGGCAAAGGGAGGAGAGATATTCGTCCTTGATATGGGTGAGCCCGTCAAGATCGTAACTCTTGCCGAGAACCTTATTATGCTTTCGGGTTATAAACCCTATACGGAAATTGAAATAAAATTCTCGGGTCTTCGTCCGGGCGAAAAGCTTTATGAGGAGCTTGTTCTTGATGAAGAAAGTGACGAGAGAAAGATGACCGCAAACAATAAAATATTTGTCACCAAGCCCGTTGATATGGATGACGAACTCTTTGAAAAAGAGCTTGAAAAGCTTAAAGATGCGGATGAAAATGAAGTAAGGGGAATTATTAAGGAAATTGTTCCCAACTACCATGAAGCAAAGAACGACTGACAAATAATTTTTGCGAGAGAGTGAATCCGGTGTATAAATATATAAAAAGAACAATGGATTTTGTTGTAGCTTTTTTGCTGCTTATCATCCTCTCGCCGTTAATGCTTGCCGCTGCGGTTTGCATTGCGGCTAACCGTGACGGACCGGTACTTTTCAGACAGGAGAGACCCGGAAAAAACGGTAAAATATTTATGCTTTATAAGTTCAGAACCATGTCAACAAGGCTGTATGACAAAAACGGACGTGATCTGAGTGACTTTGAGAGAATGACGAAAATCGGCAGATTTCTCAGAAAAACAAGCGTGGATGAGCTTCCGCAGCTTTTCAATATTCTGAAAGGCGACATGAGCTTTATCGGCCCCAGACCGCTGCTTACGGAATATCTTAACCTTTATTCTCCCGAGCAGATGCGCCGCCATGAGGTCCTGCCCGGAATTTCGGGATGGGCTCAGGTCAACGGGCGCAATACGCTCACATGGAACGAAAAATTCAGTTACGACGTCTATTATGTTGACCATTACGGCTTTGGCATGGATATGAAAATTTTCTTTAAAACGATTGAAAATGTTATCCGCCAGGACGGAATCAACAGCGGAAAAGAAAATACTATGGAAAAATTCAAAGGGAATAAAGAGTCCGAAAAAGTTTGATTTGGATGCATATAAACTTTTGGGACGGGCTTTAGTAAGTTTACCGAGTGAGAGGATGTTTCGCAATGAAAAAAATTCTTTTTGTCGCAACCGTTGCGGAGCATTTTTTTTATTTCCATCTGCCTTGCTTCAAAATGTTCAAGGACAAAGGATGGCAGGTTGACGTTGCCTGCCACGGTGACAGAGAACTTCCGTACTGCGACAATAAATTTGAAATTCCCATAAAGAGATCCCCCGTCGATAAGGAAAATATCAAAGCATATAAAGAGTTGAAGAGAATAATTAAAGCGGGCGGATATGATATTATTCATTGCCACACTCCGATGGGAGGAATCCTTGCAAGACTTGCGGCAAAAGGTGAGCGAAAAAAAGGAACAAAAGTAATTTACACTGCCCACGGGTTTCATTTTTACAAGGGCGCACCCTTGCTCAACTGGTTGATTTATTATCCCATCGAGCTTGTGATGTCGGGAATTACAGATTGCCTTATTACAATAAACAACGAAGATTATTTTTTTGCAAGAAAACACCTGAAAGCGAAGAAAACCGTTAAAATTAACGGGGTCGGCTATAACAGCGACCTTTTCTATAAAATTTCCGATGACGAAAAACTTCGGCTTCGCAAGGAAAAAGGAGTTGCCGAGGACGAAACTGTTTTGATTTATGTTGCCGAAATGAATGCCAACAAAAATCAGGGAATGCTGATTCACACGGTACAAAGGCTGAAACGGCGCGGAGAAAAAATCAGACTGCTCATCGTCGGTGAGGATAATTATAACGGGAAGTACATTAAGCTTGCCGAGGAACTCGGCGTGTCTGACAGAATATCTTTTCTCGGACACAGGAACGATGCGTGCGACCTTGTTCATCTGAGTGACATTGCCGTTGCGTCAAGTCTCCGCGAGGGATTGCCAGTCAATGTGATGGAGGCGATGGCTTGCGGTTTGCCCGTTGTGCTGGCAGATAACAGAGGTCACCGTGAGCTTTGCCGTGATGGATATAACGGATTTATTGTTGCACCGAATGACGATGAAGCGATGGCAGATAAAATTGCTTTGATTATAAACGACAAAAATCTTTATAACCGGCTTTCGGACAATGGAATCGAGGCTGTTCGGCCTTTTTCAAAAGAAAAGGTAACGGAAGAGGCTGAAGTGGTTTATAATGAATTTTTTTAAGTCTTTTTTACAGGAAAGGAACGGAATGATAAACTTTAATTTCGATTTCTATGAAATAGTTGTCTGGGTTGCCACAATTGTTATGTGCTTGATAGCGGTGGCGGCTCGTTCTCTTCCGCTCAAAGCAAGGGGAGGTCTCGGACAGCCGTTGCCGAATCCCATTGCGGTCATTCTTCCGATAGCTTTTTTTGTATCATTTGCAGGCTTGAGAAAAACTATCGGAGACACATTTTTTTATATGTATTCTTTCGAGAATTTGCCTGATAAAAATACAGTTAACATTCAGATGATTCTCGACGGTCAAATGTATTCTTTTATTCAAAACCTGATAAGAAATTTTACCGATGATCCGCAGGTATTGATCTTTGTATGCGCTGTAATTGCTTTGGTTCCTCCGCTGATAATATTGTATATATATTCTGCCCCGTTTGAACTTTCGATATTTCTGTTTTTTGCTTACGGATATCTCGGAGGAATGATGGACGGCATGAGACAGTATATGGCAGCAGCGATACTGTTGTTCGGAACAAGATTTTTGTTCTCGTTAAAACGAGGCTCGTTTTTTAAATATGCAATCTTCGTCCTGTTGGCGGCATGTATGCACAACAGTGCCTTAATAATGCTGGTAGTATTCTTTGTCGTTCGACGAAAGGCATGGAAAATGAGTTCATATATTATTGTGCTCGGAAGCATTGTTGTTACTGTTGCTTTTGACGCAATTCTTCCTTCTTTCCTGAACGCGCTTAAAGAAACGTCCTATGAGGGATATGCGAATAACGGATGGTTTACAGACGGAAGAGAAGGCGGCAGCAGTCTGTTCAGGGCAATTGTTGCAGCCGCGCCGATTGTTGTTGCCTACCTGAACAGAGGCCGTATGAACAGGCTCGGCCATATCGGGGACATTTTAATAAATATGGCTTTCTTGAACGCTGCAATATATATTGTCGCAAGCTACAACTGGATTTTTGCAAGACTGGCAATTTATTTGAGTGTATATTATATTATACTCACCGGTTGGGTAGTAACCTATGCCGTTAAACCGCAAGACAGGGCAATTTACACAACCGGAACGGTTATTCTGTTCTTCCTGTTTTCACGATTTATGGCATATCAGATAAATATGTATCAGTCGGATTATTTCTTACCGGGAAGAAAACTTTTCAGATGAGGTGTTTGCAATGAAATATTTCCTGTTTAATCATGCAGGCAGCAAAAATCACGGCTGCGAAGCACTTGTCAGGGGAACAGTGAATATAATTGAAAACAGTGATAAAAATGCAGAATTTATTCTATCCTCTTATGATTCTCAAGCTGATGAAGTGATTGATGATATTGAAATAAAACCGGCAAAAAGAAGAGAGTTGTCATTGCCCGAAAGGATAATTGCAACGCTTGATTTGAAAATCAACAAGTCGGAAATATATGCACTCGAAAAAATGTATTCGCCGATAGTTTCAGATGCTGCCGATTGCGACATCTGTTTGTCCATAGGCGGCGATACATACTGTTATGGCGATAATCACGAGATCCAGGTTCTTACAAGAGAGCTGAAAAAAACAGGCAAAAAGACCGTTCTCTGGGGAGCGTCAATCGGCGAGACCGATCTTACCGACGAAAAGCTGGAGAGCCTCGGTGATTTTGATGCTATATTTGCAAGAGAACCGATAACCTATGAACTGCTGAAAGAAAAAAATGCAAACGAAAATATTTATTTGTTTTCCGATCCTGCCTTTTGCATGGAGCGAGAAAATGTCGAACCGATCGAAGGCTTCACAAGAGAGAACACGCTCGGCTTCAATATAAGCCCCCTTGTTGCAAAGGGTGATCCGAAAAAAAGAGAAATTGCAGAGGATTTTATTTCTTTCGTTTTGGAAAACACAACGCTGAAAATTTTGCTTGTCCCTCATGTGGTTGAGGAGAATAACAATGATTATGATTTTATGAAACCCATTTATGAAAAGTTTGCGGAAACGGAAAGAATTGCGATTCTTCCGCCGACGCTCAACGCGACGCAATATAAGGGCTATATAGCCAACACAAGGTTTTTTGTCGGAGCGAGGACGCATGCGACAATCGCCGCATATTCGAGCGGTGTTCCGACAATTGTCTTGGGGTATAGTGTTAAAGCGAGAGGCATTGCAAAGGATGTTTTCGGCGAAGAAAAATTTGTTTTGAACTTTAATTCGCTTACGGACTCAAAGGTTTTGGAAAAGGAATTTTTGAAGTTGGTTGTCAACGAAAAGGAAATCAGGAAAGAACTGATGGGAAGTATTCCGCTTAGAATGAGAAGCGCAATGGAAGCGGGAGAAATGCTTTTGAAAATCTGACAGGAGCTGGTATTTTGAAAAAGAAAATACTTTTTGTCATTCCTTCTATGCGAAGCGGCGGTGCAGAAAAAAGCCTTTTGACCGTATTGACGCTGTTTGATTATGAAAAATACGAGGTTGACCTTTTGTGCTTTCGACATGACGGACTTTTCTTTGAGAAAATCCCGAAAGAGGTCAACATTATCGGCGGAAGCAAGAACTATGAAATATTTGACGGCGATGCCGTCCGGGCAGTTAAGTTTTTTCTGAAAAAAGGAAAAATTCTTTCTGCTGTTGACAGGTGGAAATATTCAAGGATTTATTCTGCTGCCGACACTCACGAGGTCGAAGAAATTCAGTGGAAATATTTAAAAAAACAGCTTCCGAAAATAAAAAAAGAATATGATTGTGCGATAGGATATCTTGAAGGAAACGCAAATCGATTTGTTTGCGAAAATGTGAGAGCCGTGCACAAGATTTGTTATATACATAATGATATCGAAAAGCTTGGCTTTGACAGAGACGTTTGCGAAAAAACTTTTTCCACGGCAGATAAAATTGTAACTGTCTCGGCGGAGTGCGAAAAAAGCCTGTTTAAAAATTTTGAGAAATTCTCAAAAAAAATCTGCGTGATCGAAAATATCACAAGCAGAAAAATCGTTCTTGAAGAAAGCAAGAAATTTGATGCATATCCGGAAAGAAAAGAAACCGTTCTTTGCACGGTAGGAAGATTTTTTGAACAAAAAAACATTTCCCTTGCCGTCGAAGCTTGCGGCGAGCTGATAAAAAGAGGAAAAAACATTAAATGGTATCACATCGGTGACGGCCCGCTAAAGGGAGAAACGGAAAAACAAATTTCTGAAAATAATTTGCAAAATATATTTATTTTGCTCGGTGAAAAATCGGAACCGTATCCTTATATGGGACAGTGTGATATTTATGTCCAGCCGTCATTGTACGAGGGTAAGTCAATAGCAATCGACGAAGCAAAATGTCTTTGCAGACCGATAGTTGTTACGAATTTTTCAACCGTGCATGATCAGATAACTGACGGAGTAAACGGATTGATCTGCCGAATGGATAAAAAGGATATGGCAGATAAAATCGAGCTGCTTATTGACAGCAAAGAGGAAAGAAAAAAGCTCATCGAAAACTTAAAAAGAGAAGAAATAGGAAATGAGAACGAGATTAAGAAGCTTTATACAATAATTGACGGGTGAGGAAACGCAAATGACAGTAATCGTGATTCTTCTTTTAATAATAATTGCAATACTCGGCTACGATACGTGGGAGGATTTATTTACATGGCTCAGCCGTATAAAAATCGGACAGCTCCCTGAGAATGAGTGGCGAGAAAAAACACAGAAAATTTTACTTAAATGGATTGTGAAGGGCGCTCCGGAGGTTCGCATAAACGATAACAGAAAAGTTAATTTTATAAAAAAAATAAACGAGTACGGTAAAATTACCTCCGTAACATATTGGCAGGATGCCGCCCTTCTGAAAGCAGCCGACGGAATAAAAAAAGACGTCGGAACAGAGGTAAAAGGCCTTGCGTCGAGATATATTTCTCAAGATGACGGCGAGTGGAAAACTCTTCCGAAAAGAATGGACAGCGCAATGTTTTGCTATGAGCTTCTTTCAAGCAAGTACATTGACAGCGAAACAATCAAGCCGGCAATGGAAAACACGGCATATATGCTCAAGCTTTCCGCAGAGAAATACGGTTCAATACCGTATAATGAAGATTTCCCGAAATACAGACTTGTTGACACAATAGGAATGGCGTGCCCGTTTTTGATTAAATATGCCGTTACTTACGGCGAGGACGAATATATTTCCCTCGCAATGGATCAGATAAGAGAATACAGAAAAAACGGCATTGAAGAAAAAACGAAATTACCCTTCCACGGCTTTGGTGAAGACTCACTTGAACCGCTCGGCATATGCGGCTGGGGCAGAGGCTGTGCATGGTGGGCAATAGGACTGACTGACAGCCTCAGGGCAATGCTTGAATCGGACGGTCACAACCGTGAAAAGGCCGAGCTTTTGAAGCTTTCTGTGGAATTCTTTGATGCAATGAAAAAATACATTCACGAGGACGGAACCGTTGATCGAATTGTTTTAAGCTTTTCGATACAGGACAGCTCGGCGTGTGCGATGCTTTCTTATTGCTATGCATATATGGCGATGCTTCTTAAAAACGAGGAATATAAGGCTATTTCCGAGAAGATGAGAGAAAAGCTGAAATCGGTAACAAGACGAAACGGCACAGTTGATTTTTCTCAGGGAGATACCCACGGAATAGGTTTTTATTCGGAAAAGCTTTGCATAGTACCCGCCGCGCAGGGATTTACAATCGCTGCTGACAATCTTTTAAATGAATTGAACTAAAACAAAAAGGAGGAGCAGGTATGATTGATCTTCACTGTCACATTCTTCCCGGAATGGATGACGGATCGAAAAATATGGATGTGTCTGTGCAGATGTGCCGTATTGCCAGACAGAACGGAATTAAACATATCGTTTGCACTCCGCATATAACAACAGTGGGGGATATAGACAGTTTTGTAAAGATAAGGAACGAAAAGCTCCGCGATCTGCAGGGAATAATAAACAATCTCGGTCTCGGAATAACACTCTATCCCGGGGCAGAGGTCTATGTCGATGACGATATTTTCTTCTCGACCGATCTCAGACGCCTTGCGATAAACGGCAGCAGATATATTCTTGTGGAATTTGCATTCAGAGATGTATCAATGAAAAGAATTGTCAACTATCTTAATGCGCTGATTGATATGGGACTTATTCCCATTGTTGCGCACCCGGAAAGATATGAGTATTTCCAGTTTGACTATGACGAGGTCAACACGCTGATAAGAAACGGCGTGCTGTTTCAGATAAATGCCTCAAGTCTTGCGAGTCTTGACGGCCCGCAGGAGTTTGAGCTTGCCTACGCAATGGCATATACGGGAGCGGCGTCATTCATTGCGACCGACGCACATTCATCCCATTACAGAATGAATGATCTGATGAATATGATAAATTTCTTCCCGCCCGATATTTCTCAGTTTAATATGCAGATGATGGTTCACGATGCGGCAAAATGTGTGCTCACGGACAAGGAAGTGCCGCTTATTAACAGAGGAGAAATATATAAAAGAGGTTTTTGAGGTTGACTATTAACTAAATATAAACTATAATAAAAAATGGAGATGATTTGAAAATGCAGGAACTGGATGTCGGCAAGAATATATATTATAATGAATCAGGTCCCTCGCTTGATATGGGTCGATTAGCGAAAAATCTCATATCAAAGCTTTGGATTATATTGCTTGTCGGCGCTATTTTCTCCGGTGCCGCATTTGCAATTGCCAAGGCTACTTATGTTGAAACCTACAGATCTTCCATGACATTGGGCTTTATGACGACTCAGTACGTTATTGTTAAGGATTATTCTAACAGCAAGGATTCATCGACGCAGTACAAGCAGGAGACAAAGTTCTCTTCGGGCAATCAAATTTCATATTATCAGTATCTTATCAAAGGCGACGAAATGCTTTATAAGATTCAAAAAACTCTTGCAGAGGACGAGGTCGGAAAGGAATACTCCACCTCATTTATCGAGGGGAGCTTATCAATTGAGGATACAGGAATAGACGGATTTTTCCAGGTTAACGTTACAAGTACGGATCAGGGCTATTGCGAAAGAGCCTTGAAGGTCGTTCTTAAAGAGTTCCCCGAGTATGTTCAGAGCTATGACAACACAATTTCGATAAAGGTTGTCAAAAATCCGACGGCACCGACAATTGCAAACTCTGACGATGCAACGACAAAGGCAATTTACGGCTTTGCTATCGGCGCAGCGATAGTTGCATTTATTATTTTCATTATAACAATCACAACAAATACGGTTCTTACGCTTGACAATTTAAGACGCGACGTCAATGTTACCGTTCTCGGTTCTGTGCCGTTGCTGGAGAAAAAATCGGGATTGTTTAATCAGAAGAAAAAATCGCCGCAGGGCTCTCTGCTGATTACGGATACGTCAAAGGTGAGCTTTGCCTTTGTGGAAAGCTTTAAGGCGATAAGAACAAAAATTGAAAACGTCAAAGCCGAAAAAGGCTACAAGGCATTTGTTGTTACGAGTACCTATGAGGATGAGGGTAAAACGACCGTTGCAGTAAATATTGCGTGCTCACTCGCCCAGAAGGGAAAGTCGGTTCTTCTTATCGACAGTGACCTCAGAAAGCCCGCGGTTCTTCATGCCGTCGGCGTTAAGAGCGACACACGTTACGGTCTTATCCCGATAATCAAGGGAACGTCAACCTATGTTGATTCAATTAAATTTATCAAATCTCTCGGTATTTTCGTATTGCCGACGGGAGGTATCTCGCTGAAATCCACCGAGGTTCTTGATACGGATAAGGTTAAGGCGGTTATTGAGCAGGCTCGCAAGGAGTTTGACTATATTATCATTGATTCGCCTCCGGCTCATGTCGTGTCGGATAGCCTTGTTATTGCTCCGCTTGCAGACGGAATAATTTATAATATTCGCCGCGACTATGCAAAGGTTTCGGAAATCAACCGTACTCTTGATGAAATAAGGGGCGCGGATATTGATATCATCGGAGCCGTATTTACAATGAGTGCCGGCGAAGAAAACAGCAGATATTATCGTCGTAAGGGTTATCTGCGTTACGGCGGATACTATGGCAGATATGGCAGGTACGGCCGCAAAAAGAAGAACAGCTCCGGCGGCGGATACGGCTACGGTTACGGCTATGGAAGCGGCTACGGCTATGGCGGATACGGCTACGGCGGCTATGGTTACGGAAACGGCTACGGTTATGGCTACGGCTACGGAAGCGGTTACGGCTATGGCGGAGGTTACGGCTATGGAAATACTCCGCAGAACAAAGAACCGGAAAAGGGAAACAAGATAGATAATGAATAAATTTCCGAAAAGAAGTGTGTCAGATGAACAAAAGAATTTATCTTTCCCCACCGTGCATGAACGGAACGGAGATTGAATTTATCAACGAGGCCTTTCAGACAAACTGGATTTCCCCGTTCGGACCTAATTTGACGGGGTTTGAAAAAGAAATGTGTGAATATGTCGGAGCAAAGTACAGCGTTGCGCTTGCTTCGGGTACCGGCGCAATACACATGGGCTTGAAGTATCTCGGAGTGGGATGCGGCGATATTGTTTTCTGTTCGGACTTCACCTTTTCGGGAAGCTGCAATCCTGTTGCTTACCTCGGAGCCAAGCTTGTTTTCATTGATTCCGATTACGAGAGCTTCAACATGGATCCCGATGCGCTGAAAATTGCCTTTGAAAAGTATGATGCAATGGGCAAGCTGCCGAAAGCGGTTATTGTTGTTGATCTTTACGGCAACAGCGCAAACTACGAAAAAATCATTCCGATTTGCAAAAAATACAATGTTCCTATTCTTGAAGACGCTGCCGAAGCTCTCGGCACAACCTATAAAGGAAAAAAATGCGGAACATTCGGCAAGGTAAGCGCGCTGTCCTTTAACGGAAATAAAATTGTAACTACCTCCGGCGGCGGAATGGCTCTTTCCGATGACCCGGAAGCTATTGAAAAGATACATTTTTGGTCAAATCAGTCCAAGGAAAACGTTAATTACTATCTTCATAATGAAATCGGTTATAACTACAGAATGTCCAATATTTGTGCAGGTATCGGTAGGGGACAGCTTAAAAATATGGACGAAAGAATTGCCGCAAGAGTTCGAAATTATGAGTTTTATAAAAAGACATTTGCCGATCTTCCGGTGAAAATGGCTCCCGTTCTTGACGGCTGCAAGCCGAATTTTTGGCTTAGCGTTGTGACAATAAACGAGGACTGTGATGTTACCCCGGATGAGATAATCAAGGAACTGGAGGATAACAATATTGAGTCAAGACGCGCATGGAATCCGATGCACAACCAGCCGATCTTTTCCGAAATGGATTTCATAAGCTGCAAGCAGGGTGAAAGCGTCGGAAATGATATTTTCCGCCGCGGAGTTTGTTTGCCCTCGGGAACGGCAATGACCGAGGAGGATCTTGAAAGAGTAGCTTCGGTTTTCAGAGGAGCTTTTGAAAATAAATAATAAAAACCCGGACAGGCTATCGGTTCAAATAGCCTGTCCTGTTTTGAGTTTTATATAAGTTTGTCACAGAGGTGATATTTTGGCAGTAAAAAAAGATCATATAAGAAATTTTTCGATAATAGCGCATATTGACCACGGCAAGTCCACCCTTGCCGACCGTCTTCTTGAATTGACGCAGTCCGTTGCGGTTCGTGACATGACCGAGCAGCTTCTGGATGACATGGATCTCGAAAGAGAAAGAGGAATTACAATCAAGGCGCACGCCGTCAAACTCAACTATACGGCGAAGGACGGCGAGGAATATGAGCTTAATCTGATTGACACCCCGGGTCATGTTGACTTTAACTACGAGGTTTCACGTTCGCTTGCCGCATGTGAGGGAGCATTGCTTATTGTTGATGCATCGCAGGGAGTTGAGGCGCAGACACTTGCCAACACATATCTTGCGCTTGACCATGATCTTGAGATAGTTCCGATAATTAACAAAATTGATCTGCCGGCCGCAGATCCCGACCGTGTCGCGGAGGAGGTTGAGGAGGTTATAGGCCTTGATTGCTCCGACGCTCCGAGGGTTTCGGCAAAGACAGGCGAAAACGTCGAAGCTGTACTTGAAAAGATAGTTTCCGATATTCCGGCTCCGTTGGATTCCGACGACAGCAAGCCGCTCAGAGCGCTTGTTTTCGATTCGGTTTATGATAATTACAAGGGCGTTATTGTTTATGTGCGTGTTGTTGACGGTAAAATCAAAGCCGGCGATACAATGCGAATGATGGCGACCGGAGCGGAATTCACTGTCGTTGAGGTCGGCTACATGAGGGCAACATCAATGGAGCCGGCGTCGGAGCTTACCTCCGGTGAGGTCGGATATATAACCGCTTCAATCAAAACAGTAGGCGATGCAAGAGTCGGCGATACCGTTACGACTGCGGAATATCCTGCAGAGGAGGCGCTGCCCGGTTACAGAAAGGTTAACCCGATGGTTTTCTGCGGTGTTTATCCTGCCGACGGAGCAGACTATGAGGCCTTGCGCGATGCTTTGAGCAAGCTTCAGCTTAATGATGCTTCGCTTTCCTTTGAACCCGAGACCTCCGGCGCATTGGGATTCGGTTTCCGCTGCGGATTTCTCGGACTGCTTCACCTTGAAATTATTCAAGAACGTCTGGAGCGTGAATATGACCTTGATCTCGTAACCACGGTTCCGAGTGTTGTTTACAAAATTCACCTGACAGACGGATCGGTTATCGAAATTGACAACCCGACAAAATATCCCGATCCTGCGGTTATTGACTATTGCGAAGAGCCGATAACCAATGCAAATATATATGCTCCGAACGAGTTCGTCGGCGCAATTATGGATCTTTGCCAGGAACGTCGCGGAGTTTTCAAGAACATGACCTATGTTACCCCGGACCGTGTTGACATTGCATATGACCTTCCGCTGAACGAAATTATATACGATTTTTTTGACGTGCTGAAGTCAAGAACAAAAGGCTATGCATCGTTTGATTATGAAATCGAGGGCTATGCCCGATCAAATCTGGTTAAGCTTGATGTGCTTCTCAACGGCGACATGATTGATGCACTTTCGTTTATCATTCACAGCGAAAAGGCATACGGCAGAGCAAGAAAAATTGCAGAAAAGCTCAAGGACAATATCCCGAGACAGATGTTTGAAATTCCTGTTCAGATTGCCGTCGGGGGCAAGGTTATCGCCCGCGAAACGATTAAGGCAATGCGCAAGGATGTTCTTGCAAAGTGCTACGGCGGAGATATAACGAGAAAGAAAAAGCTGCTTGAAAAGCAAAAAGAAGGAAAAAAGCGCATGAGACAGTTCGGTACGGTTGAGGTGCCTCAGGAAGCGTTTATGTCAATTCTGAAACTTGACGAATAATTTAATTTGACTAAAAATTTTCAAATAACTGTTGCATATTGAATATAATTTGTGCTATAATGTAAAAGCAAATTTGTATAAATCAGTAAGGAGGTAAAGCATGGCTGCTGAAACTAAAGAAGTTCAGACCTCTCAGGCAGAGCCGGAGGAGCAGAAGGCTGCCAAACGTAAGCTGCCAAAGGGCAGACGTTACGTCGGAAGTAGAGAAACTTTCACCTATGTTCTTTTCGATATTGCTCAGAGCTTCAATCTGGATCAGAACAAGACATATTACCTGACTGACGTTCTTGTCATCTCCTATTGGTGGCAGGCAATCATCAGTGTTGTTGTCAGTATCTGGGATATCGTCAATGATTTGTTTCTTGCGTCTATTGTTGACCGTACAAACACGAGATTCGGTAAATTCAAACCGTATCTTATTATTTATGCTCTCCCGGGAACAATCATGGCAATGATTTTCTGGGGTATGCCTGTTATGTTCCCCGAAACCTCGGGTACATATGTGCCGAAGATCGTAACGTATTTTGTGCTGCAAATGCTGCAAAACCTGGCGACCTCGCTTTATGAGATCTCGAAAACAGGTATTATTGCAACGATTACACCGGATGTTTTCGACAGAACCCGTCTTATCAACCAGGCGAACCTGTTCTCAAGTCTTGTTGAAAATATTCCGAACCAGGTATGTACGGTTCTCATTGACCTTGTTAACCACAACAAGCTCAAGATCAAGATGACATCATTGTTTGTTTATATGGGTGTCGGCACAGCGCTGTGCGCAGGTATTTTGGCTCTTTTCTTCTCCTTTAAAGTAAAAGAAAGAGTTCTTCAATCGGTCGAAAAACCAACCTTCAAGGGTGCGGTCGGTTCGCTGTTTAAGTCTCGTCCGCTTATGCTTTTGACTATTTCGGAGTTCCTTGGACAGTTTGCTGTCGGAACCAATATTTCGCTGTATTATATCAGCGTTTTGAATGCCGGATCGGCAAAGCTGATCGTTGGTATTCCCGGAATGTTTGTTACATACGCTTCATATGCTTATGTTGATAAGCTTCGTGAGAAGTTCTCAACGAGAACCTTGTGGGCAATCGGTTCTCACTGGGGTGACTTCCTCTATCTCGGAGTTTACCTGTTCGGCAGCATAAACAAGAACTATAAGAAGACCATTCCCATGATTGCCGCGTTTATGATTAGAGAAACTCTTTGGAACTTTGTTTACGCTATGCGTAAGGTTGTTCCCGAGGAAATCAGAAACGAAGCCATTGACTACGGCGAATGGCAGAACGGCTACCGTACCGAGGCTATGGCGGGTGTTGTTAAGGGACTTGCCAGAAAGCTGGTCGCAACCTTTACCAACGGTTTCAGTTCAGCTCTTCTCGGTATCATCGGATACAAACAGGGCCTTAAACCAAAGCAGCAGAGTGACAGAACAGAGAGACTCCTGTTCACAATGACTACTCTTCTTCCCGCGGCAACGGGTCTTATCGGTATTATTCCGAAGCTCTTCTACAACATCGACTCCGAGACAAGAGCGAGAATGTACAAAGAGCTTGCAGAGCGTCGCGCCGAAACAGCTAAGGAGCTTAACAAAGCTCACGAGCTTGAAATGGCGGAGGCGTCTGCTGAACAGAAATAATTTATTAAATCAACGGACTGCTCGAAAGAACAGTCCGTTTTTTTCGGAGAAGCCATGAATAATATTGGATTATATCTTCATATCCCTTTTTGCAAAACAAAATGCCCTTATTGTGATTTCTATTCTATGCGAGGCAACGAATCCGATAAAGATATGTATATGATTTCTCTTGTCGAAAGCATGGAAGCTTGGTCGGACAGGCTTGAAAGAAAAGCCGATACAATTTATATCGGCGGCGGCACTCCGTCGGTTCTCGGCGGGGCAAATATTGCTATGCTCATACGGCGCGCAAAAAATCTTTTCGGCGTTGACGGAGAAATTACGGTTGAATGTAACCCATCGGCGGTTGAGGAGGATTTTTTTGAAACAGTTGCCGATGCCGGAGTTAACCGAATTTCTCTTGGCGTTCAATCGGTAATCGAAAGCGAAAGAAAAAAGCTCGGCAGGTTTTCCGACAGAGAACTCATTGAAAAAAGAATCATTCAATGCAAATCGGCAGGAATAGAAAACATTTCACTTGATGTTATGCTCGGCGTGCAGGAACAGACGCAGAAAAGTCTTAGCGAAACGCTCGATTTTTGCATTGCGTCAGGCGCAAAACACATCAGCGCTTATATGCTGAAAATCGAAGAGGGAACAACTTATTATAAAAAAAGGGATTCGCTTAATTTGCCCGATGACGATGAGGTTGCCGACATGTATCTTGCAATGAGCGAGAGGCTTCTGTCAAACGGATTTGAGCATTACGAGATTTCAAATTTTGCCCGTCAAGGCTATGAGGGAAAGCATAATTTGAAATACTGGAATTGCGAGGAATACCTCGGGCTCGGACCGTCGGCACATTCTTTTATTGACGGAAAAAGATTTTTTTATCCGAGGGATATTCAATATTTTAAAAACGGCGGGGAACCGATTCCCGACGGAAACGGCGGAGACGAGGAAGAATATATTATGCTTCGTCTGCGCTTGAAGGACGGAATAATTTTTGAAGATTTTGAAAAGAGATTCGGAAAAGCATTTCCGCGTGATATAATAAAAAAGACGGAAAAGTTTTTAAAAAACGAATTGATGAAATGCGATGAAAAATCAATGGCTCTGACCGAAAAAGGATTTCTTCTTTCAAATTCAATTATTGCCGATCTGATATAGGAGTGAGATAAAATGATTGATGAATTTTTAAAAAAGCTGCCGAAAAATGTTGACGGTGCATTGATAGTTTCGCCTGAAAACAGACAGTATTTTACGGGCTTTAACGCATCGGACGGATTCCTTTTTGCAACAAAAAACGGTTCAATTTTCCTGACTGACAGCCGATATATTGAAGCGGCAAAGGACAAAATAAATTGCTGCGAAGTCGAGGAACAAAAAACAGGTCTGATTGAATATGCAAAACGATTAGGCATCAAAGCCCTTGCTGTCGAGGCGGACAGACTGACCGTTACTCAGCTTAAAAATCTGAGAAAAGCTCTTCGCGGAATAAGGATCACGACGGTCGGAACAGATAAAACCATCGACTCGTTCCGAGCGATAAAAACCGACGAAGAAATCAAAAATATTTGCAAGGCTCAACGCATTGCAGAAGCGGCACTTGAGCATATTCTCGGCTTTATCAAAGCCGGTGTGACAGAGAAAGAAATTGCACTGGAACTGGATCATTATATGCTCAGCCACGGTGCACAGGCGCTTTCATTTGAGACAATAGCAGTCAGCGGAGCAAATACGTCAAAGCCGCACGGCGTTCCGACCGATAAAAAAATTGAGGACGGCGATTTTGTGACAATGGATTACGGCGCTGTTATTAACGGCTATCATTCGGACATGACAAGGACGGTTGCGGTCGGCCATATCGGCGACGAGCAGAAAAAAGTCTATGATACCGTATTGAAGGCTCAGCTTGCCTCTCTGGGAGTTTTAAGAAGCGGACTAAAATGCTTCGACGGCGATAAAGCGGCGAGAGATGTTATAATCGAAGCAGGATACGGAGAATTTTTCCGCCATTCGACGGGGCACGGTGTCGGCATTGAAATCCATGAAAAGCCGAACCTTTCTCCGAAGTCGGCAGCAACGCTTCATTCGGGCAATATCGTGACGGTTGAGCCCGGTATTTATATCCCCGGGAAATTCGGCGTCAGAATCGAGGATATGGCCCTGATTACCGAAAACGGCTGCAAAAACCTTACAAATGCACCGAAAGAGCTTGTAATTTTGTAAAAAAATAAGTGCGCTATAATGCTTTTTAGCTGAAAAGACTTGAAAAATACACGATAATAGTATAAAATAATAGAGATAAAATACGAGTAGGTGTTTGACCTATTCATAACGAATAAAATAAATCGGAGGAATAACACATGATTTCAGCAGGTGATTTCAGAAACGGTATGACATTTGAGGAGGACGGCAACGTACTTCAGGTTGTTGAATTCCAGCATGTTAAGCCGGGTAAGGGCGCAGCTTTCGTCAGAACAAAGACAAAGAACGTTCTCACCGGTTCCGTAGTTGAAAAGAGCTACAACCCGACAGCTAAATTCCCGACAGCCTTTATCGAGAGAAAGGACATGGAATATTCATACAACGACGGAGATCTTTATTACTTCATGGATCCGGAGTCATATGAGCTTGTTCCTATCAATGCTTCTGATCTTTCCGATAACTTTAAGTTTGTTAAGGACGGCATGGTTTGCAAGATTCTTTCCTACAAGGGCAAGGTTTTCGGCGTTGAACCGCCGACATTCGTTGAGCTTGAGATTGCAAAGACAGATCCGGGCTTCGCAGGCAACACGGCTACAAACGCTACAAAGCCGGCAACTCTTGAGACCGGTGCAGAGATCAAGGTTCCGCTCTTTATCAACGAGGGTGAGAAGGTTCAGATTGACACCCGTACAGGCGAGTATCTCGGCAGAGCATAAGCAATTTATTTACCCTAAAAGAAAGGATGATTCACAATGATGACAGTTACCGAAAAAGCAGCATATCTCAAGGGTCTTGTTGAGATGGCTCATTTTGACGCAGATACAGATGAAGTTAAAATCATCAAGGCAATGGTTGACGCTATTGATGAGATGGCTCTCACAATTGCGGATCTCGAGGATGAGGTCGCAGCTCTTACGGAGGTTGTTGATGAGATCGATGAGGATCTCGGCGACGTTGAGGAGTGCATCTACGACGATTATTGTGACGATGACGACTGCTGCTGTGACGATGATTGTTGCTGCGGCGATCATGACGACAGCGACTATTTTGAGGTTGAGTGCCCCGCTTGCGGCGAGACAATCTGCCTTGATGAGAGTGTTCTTGATGAAGAATCAATTCAGTGCCCCGCTTGCGGCGAGACTCTTGAGTTCGATTTTGACGACGAGGACGACGGCGACGACAAATAATCATTTTTAAAAACGGGGGTGACCTTGGGCGAAAATTCGTTTCCTCGGTTGCCCCTTTTCTTTTGGAGAAAATCATGAAGCTTGAAGAAAAAACAGTTAAAAAGAATTATATTTATCATGGCAGAATAATCAATGTTCGTAATGACGACGCAGAGCTTCCGAACGGAAAGCCATGCCGGCGTGAGGTTGTTGAGCATCCGGGCGGAGTTTGCATTGCCGCACTGACAGAGGATAACGAGCTGCTTTTTGTCCGCCAGTTCCGCTATCCGTACATGGAAGTTATTCCCGAACTTCCGGCAGGCAAGCTTGAAAAGGGAGAGGATCCGTTTGAAACGGGCAAGCGTGAGCTTGAGGAGGAAGCCGGTTGTGTTGCCGACGAGTATTATGATCTTGGCAAGTTTTACCCGTCACCCGGATATTGCGGCGAAATCATTCATCTCTATGCCGCAAAGGGCTTGACCTATACGCACCAGCATCTTGACGTTGACGAGTTCCTCAACGTTGAAAAAATTCCGCTTGAAACGGCGGTTGAAATGGTCATGAGCAACGAGATCAAGGACGGAAAAAGTCAGGCGGCGGTTCTTAAGGTCAAACAGCTCAGAGATAAGGGGCTGTGGTGATGTCAAGGATAATTCTTGCTTCCGCTTCGCCGAGACGCAGAGAACTGATGGAGCTTGCAGGATATGACTTTGAGGTGATCTGCGCTGATATTGTTGAGGCCGTTCCCGAAAATGTTCAGCCGCAGGAGGTTGTTATGTCGCTCGCACTGCAAAAGGCGCAGGCGGTTGCGGCAGAGAATGAAGATGCGGTCGTTGTCGGCTCGGATACGGTAGTTGCACTGGACGGAAAAATTCTCGGCAAGCCTCATTCGCAGACGGAGGCTTGCGAAATGCTTCGTTTGCTTTCGGGCAGGACTCATAAGGTCTTCACGGGCGTTGCGGTAGTCGGCGACGGCAAGGCAAAAAATTTCTTTGATGAAACCGACGTTGAATTTTACCCGCTCGGCGAGGATGAAATAAAAAAATATGTTGCAACGGGCGAGCCGATGGACAAGGCAGGCGCATACGGAATTCAAGGAAAAGGCTCGGTACTTGTTAAAAAAATCAACGGCGATTTTTTCAATGTAATGGGATTACCGATTGCGAAACTATACAGGGAGATGAGTGATTTTGTTTAATTATTTTTTGAACACTTTGGCTATCAGCGTCAGCGAGCTTGAGCCGGTGCAGAACAACAATGATGAGAAACAAAAGGCGATATGGATAATCGCACTCGTTGCCGTCGTTATAATTTGCATTGTGCTCAGTCAGATAAAATTTGACATAAGCGGAAAAATAAAAGCAAAAAAAGAAGAAAACGCAAAGAAAAAGATTGAAAGAGAACGCAATGAAGAGCTTGAACGCCTTCATGAAATAAAGAGAAAAAATCAAAGAAAATAATAAATCTCAGCCGAATCCGATAAAAGATTCGGCTTGTTTTTTAATAGGTTTGCAATTTTATTAAAAAAAAGAATATTCAATTGTTGACAAATCCTGCAAAGTCAGACATAATAGAAAAAAGACCTTTTTGAGGAGGGGAACATAATGGCAAAGAAAATTTTAGCAGTATTTTTGAGCATTGTTCTTTCCGCACAGCTTTTTGTAATCGGTGTATCGGCAAAAGGGAAAAAGTACATCATTGTAAATCCCTATGAGAAGGTTGATTGGGATGAGTGGGGAAGCTACAAATTTCAGCCGCACTGCCATACAAACGCCAGCGACGGATATCTCACGGTTAAAGAATCTGTTCAGATGCACTATGACCTCAACTATGATATTGTTGCGCTGACGGATCACGGAACGATAAACAAGGGCTGGAATCAGAAGCCCGATCTGGTTCCGCTTATCAGACTTGTTAAGTATGATAGAACGCATATGGCTCCCATTATTCCGTTGACAGATGAGGAATATGAATCCTATCAGAGCGGAACTGCGCCTTCTGCCGAGAGAACGCATAAGAACGGAATGTTGGATGTTCCGCAGGGCATAGAGCTTAACATGGCAACGCCCAAGGCGGACTGTCACCTTACGGGATATTTTTCGGATTACGGTCAGGGCCTTGCCGGTGTTTACGGCGATTATGAGACCCCGAGCAAGGGCGTAAGAGAAGCCGGCGGAATTTCGATGCTCTCTCATGTCGGCGAATATGTTTATCCCGATAAGGACAGTGCAGATCATGTCGGTCAGAAGGTTGACGATTATTATGCGAACAAGTTTGCACGTCTTTTTCTTGACAATGCGGGCTCAAGCTTAGGTATTGGCATCAACAGTGCAACCGATGCGCATACTCGTTGCGACAGAATTCTCTATGATCAGATTCTTCAAAAGACAATTCCGAACGGCGTCGTTCCGTGGGGATTTGCTTTCTCGGATTCTCATAATGTAAGATCTCTCAATGATGCCTATACAATGCTTATGATGAAGGATTTCGACATGAACAATTTCCGTGCAAGCATGGAAAACGGTTGGAGCTTTGCCGTATCGCATTATTCAAACGGTGTTGAGCTTAACGGCATGGAGGAAATTCCGGGCTTCGATGAAGATAAGGTTTACGACGAAAAGCTTTATTCTCAGGATAACACGCCGATGGTAACCCGAATTGATGTTGACCGGGATAACGGTACAATCAAGATTGAGGGCACAAACTTTGATCGCATCACATGGGTTTCAAACGGTAACGTTATCAAGCGTGAGGAAAATATCACAAGCGGAACCGCAATGCTTGATCTCTATAGCGATGACTTGCTCGACGATCCTTATCTTTATATAAGATTTTATATTACGGGCGAGAACGGTATTTGCTATGCTCAGCCGTTCGTGCTCAGCGTTGAGGGCGAGGAATTTACTCCCGTTGATGTTCCCGAAACACACGATGTTTCAACATTTCTGCGTGGACTTGCAACCGTAACGGATTGGCTTTTCTTCCGATTCAATCCGCTTATCTGGCTGTTTAAATATGTTGCACTCGGATATAATGTATTCAACAGATTTTTCCATCCGTATTCAAATTAAAGGTTATAAAAACAGCAAAGGCTCCGGTTGAATAAATCGGAGTCTTTGTTTTATAGGGGAGAAAAAGAGAAGGAAGATTTTAATTTATGTTTTATTTAACCGCATCAAAACCCTGCTGAAGGTCTGCGATAATATCGTCGATGTGTTCCGTGCCGATTGACAGACGAACGGTGTTCGGCTTAATTCCGCAGGAGAGAAGCTCCTCTTCGGAAAGCTGTGAGTGGGTTGTTGATGCAGGATGGATAACGAGCGACTTAACGTCGGCAACATTTGCAAGAAGCGAGAAAAGCTTGAGACTCTCGGTGAACTTCTTGGCCGTTTCTGCATCGCCCTTTATTTCAAAGGTGAAGATTGAAGCTGCGCCCTTCTTGAAGTATTTGTCGTAAAGCTCCTTCTGCTTGCCTGTGGCAAGTGAGGGGTGGTTAACCCTTTCTACCTGCGGATGATTTTTGAGGAAGTCAACAACCTTGAGCGCATTCTCAACGTGACGCTCTACTCTGAGCGAAAGAGTCTCAAGTCCTTGGAGAAGAAGGAAAGAGTTAAACGGCGAAATCGTTGCGCCTTGATCTCTCATAAGAGTTGTACGAAGCTTGAGAATATAGGCAAGATTGCCGCAAGCCTCGGTGAAAACGACGCCGTGATATGACGGGTTTGGTTTTGAAAGTCCGGGGAATTTGTCGTTCTGCGCCCAGTCGAATTTACCTGAATCAACAACAACGCCGCCCATTACCGTGCCGTGACCGCCGATAAATTTTGTAGCGGAATGAACAACAACATCTGCGCCGTGCTCAATCGGACGGAGAAGATAAGGCGTTGCGAAGGTGCTGTCAACGATGAACGGAATACCGTGCTTGTGAGCGATAGCTGCAATGGCTTCAAGGTCGATTACATCAGAGTTCGGATTGCCAAGTGATTCGGCATAGAGAAGCTTGGTGTTCGGCTGAATTGCCTTTTCAAAATTTTCGGGATCGGAGGGATCGACAAAAGTTGTATCGAGTCCCTGCTCCTTAAGTGTGTTTGCGAAAAAGTTGTGTGTGCCGCCGTAAAGATTGGTCGAAGAAACGATATGGTCACCTGCAATTGCGATGTTTTGAATTGCATATGAGATTGCCGCCGAACCGGAGGCTGTCGCAAGCGCTGCTGCGCCGCCTTCAAGAGCCGCAATTCTCTTCTCGAAAACGTCAGAGGTCGGGTTCATCAGTCTTGTATATATATTGCCTCCTTCGGTCAAACCGAAACGGCCGGCCGCCTGTGCGGAGTCTTTGAAAACGTATGAAGTTGTTGCATAGATTGGAACTGCTCTTGAATCTGTTGCCGGGTCGGGAGTCTCCTGACCAACGTGAAGCTGAAGTGTTTCAAATTTATAATCTGACATGGTAATTTTCCTTTCTTGATTAAAAATATTTGTAATGTTTTAGCTCAAAGAAAAATTACATTCGTCCGAATCTGAAATTTTGTCTCAGCAGATTTTCAAAAATATTGCTCATAAAATCACCTATTAAAAAACGGAAAGCCTTCTCGACTTTCCGTTAGTTTTAACTCAATTTTTACTATCGGAAGGCGTGGCAAGAAAAGCGTATTCGCAAATACACATCACAAAAAGCATTGAAGAAATGTATTTCATTCTGCTAACCTCCCGTTGAATTTCTTAGGATGGGTGTATAATAACACATATTACCTACCTTGTCAATAGGTTAAACAAAAAATTTTAAAAAATTTAGCCGTGGAGCTGATAACGGCAACGAATACTTGATTACAGTATATATTCAAGCTGTCTTTCTTTTGTTTTCATTCCCATTTTCTCGTAGAATTTTTCAGCCGAAGTGTTTCCTGCCCAAACGTTCAGAGTAACCTCATAGCATCCTTTTTTCCTTGCTTCGCACTTTACAAATTCAAACAAGCTTTCTCCGATGTGCTGCCCTCTTGTATTTTTATCGACACAAAGATCATCAATAAATAAAGACATAAACGGTATCATATTATTTGAAAAAGGTTGTGATTTCAACTGGCAGAAAGCGTATCCTAAACACTTATCGTTTTCATCCACTGCGACATAGATCGGTTTTGTTTCATCGTTAAGAATTTCTTCTAACTCTGCGTCGGTATACTTTGTGGTTCCCGGAACAAAAATATCGGGACGGATTTCTGCATGAATTTGAAGCACCTGACTCAACAATTCTTTAATCTGAGGGATATCCTTCCTTTGAGCTGCTCTGATATTCATTATACTGTTGCTCCTATCTAATTATATATAATAAAAATAAAACAATAATCCGCCGCAATTCTTCTATAAGAACTACGGCGGATGCTTGGTGGAGACGAAGAGGATCGAACTCTCGACCTTACGGATGCGAACCGTACGCTCTCCCAGCTGAGCTACGCCCCCGGATATTAAGGCAATGCGGTGTGATTGAATGCATTCCCGTTTGACACAAAAATTATATTCTTTCTTTTCGTTTTTGTCAAGAATTTGTTGTCAATTTCAGCTCAAAACGTAATGTTTACTTTTTCTTTTCCGCAAATTCATACAATTTTAAAAATTAGATGGAAAAATAATATCATAAATTATGCAAAAAACGCCATAAAAGCATTTGATTTTGTGACAATTCGTGATATAATGATACGGACAATAATCGAGAAGTGTTTATCGGTTGTTATCCATGATAAGAAAGGATTGTTTTTATGGCTGAAAAAGCAAAAAAAATGAAGCTTAATTACGGCAAGACCCTTTTGATAGGTTTTGCATTTATGGCTTCTTCAATCGCATGGGGTGTTTATGACCCGTATATCACCACCCTGCTCAATAAGATTCTCGGCGAATCTGCACTGATTGCAGGCTGGAGCGCAAAGCTTGTCGAAAAGTTCCCTATTCTTCTTGAATTCATGCAGGCTCAGGGCGAGGACGTAGGCTCTGCGGCAACAGGTTTTACCCTTGTACCTCTTTTCATTGGTATTATAATGACATTTGATAACATATTCGGCGTTGTTTTCCAGCCGACATTCGGAAAAATATCTGACAGATGCCATACCCGTATCGGTAAGCGTAAGCCTTTTATACTTATCGGCGCACCTCTCGCTGCAGTCATTTTTGCGATAATTCCGAGAGTTGCTCTGCATGAAAACGGAAGAATTTCCGCTATGATGTTTTGCATTATTCTCTTTGTATTTGTTATGTCATTCTGGCGAGCACCTTGCGTTGCACTTATGCCCGACCTTACGCCGCCCGCACTTCGCAGTGAGGGTAACTCGGTTATCAACCTTGTAGGCGGAGTCGGCAGTCTTCTCGCTTTGCAGGCGGCAACCATTGTCTGCGCAATAGGCGGCTGGGACAAAGGAACTCAGGAAGAGGAATACATACCGTATGTTTTCCTGTTCGCTTCAATAGTGATGATAATCTGTACTCTCGTCGTTACGTTCTTCGTTAAGGAGCCTGACAGCAGACTGAAGGTTCAGATGCAGGCAAACATGGAAAATGACGCAACGGCAAAGCGCCAGGCAGAAAAAGAGGCGGCGAAGAAAGAAAAGGAGCGACTCAAGGCAATCAAGCTTTCCAAGGGCGAAAGAGTCAGCCTTATCTGTATGCTTGCAGGTCTTTTCTTCCTTTTCTGCGGAGCAAACGCGATCCAGACCTTCTTCGCACTGTTTGCTGCTGAGATCCTCGGCAAGTCAAGCGGCGAGGCAACGTCAATGCTTACGATTTTTGCGGTTTCAACTGCAATCGGCGCTATTCCTGCAGGTCTTCTTGGAAGAAAATTCGGCAGAAAAAAGACAATTGTCGCAGGACTTCTTATGTTCATAACCGCATTTGTGGTTTATCTTGTAGTTGATGCAACAACAGGCAACGCCTTGACTCTTGTATATGTTGCGCTTGTTGTCGGCGGATTCGCAAATATGCTTATCACCGTTAATACGCTTCCGCTTGTTCTTGAAATAGGCGGACTTGACAAGGTAGGCACATTCACGGGTTATTATTATACAGCAACATTCTCGGCGCAGATAGCAACCCCGATCGTTTACGGAATCGTTCGTATGCTCACGGGTACATACGGCTCGCTGTTCTACTACTGCCCGATATGCTTTATTCTATCCTTGATCTGTATCCTTTTCGTTAAGCATGGCGAGTCGGAGGAGATCACAGAGGATATTATTGAGGAAGCCAGATTGGCTGAAGACTGATTTTCCCATGAATGGGATTGGAGGAATACATCAATGAGTGAAACACTTCTGAAAGTGAGGGACCTCAAAAAGAGCTACGGCGATCATGCCGTTCTCAAGGGCGTCTCTTACGACATCGAACAGGGCAAAATCGTAGGCTTGCTCGGACCGAACGGCTGCGGCAAAACCTCGATGATAAAGTCCATTGTCGGACTGATCAATGACTATGAGGGCAAGATCCTCATAAACGGAAAAGCGCCCGGCGTTGAGTCGAAAAAAATTATTGCATATCTGCCCGAGAAGAACTATCTTCCCAACTGGATGACGCCGAAAAGCGCAATTAAGTACATGGCTGATTTCTATGACAATTTCGATATGCAAAAAGCGCTTGATATGGCGGCAAGGTTTGAGCTTCCGATGAAGCAGAAAATTAAGACTATGTCAAAGGGTCAGCAGGAAAAGCTCCAGCTTCTTCTTGTTATGAGCCGAAAGGCGGATCTTTATATTCTCGACGAGCCCCTCGGCGGCGTTGACCTTGTTTCAAGAGAATTTATTCTTGATACCATTATGAAAAACCACGCCGAAAATTCAACGATTTTACTTTCGACCCACCTTATTTATGATATCGAAAAGGTGCTTGACCGTGTGCTCATGGTCAAGGACGGCAAGCTTGTCGTCAACACAGACGTTTCAAAGATAGCGGCTGACGGCAAAACGGTTGAGGATCTGTTCAGGGAGGTGTTCAGCTATGTTGGGTAAGCTTTTGAAAAATGAATTCATTGCCACGGGCAGAATCATGGGCGCACTCTACGCCGTCGTCGCCGTAATCATGGCATATGTCCTCGGTTCCTATTACATTGCCAAGGATAACGCTTCGACAGGTCAAATGCTTGGCATTATGGTGCTTCTTCTCATTTCATCATGCAGTTTTATTCTCACGGCTGTTGTTATGATAATGAATTTCCAAAAGTCGCTTTACGGCGACCAGGGTTACCTGAGCTTTACGCTTCCCGTTAAAGGCTCAACGCTTCTTATTTCTAAGATCATCACATCAACCGTATGGTTTATTGCAGCGTTTGTTTGCCTTATGGGCACAGCGGCTATAACGTTTTTTGTTGTTAAAGAAGACGTTATCGGCGAGGAGACATACTCAACGATTGAATCTCTTCTGCCAATGTTCCTTCAGGGTAAATCCGTTTCGACTATTATCACTTCTATTGTGATTTCAATGGTTTCATATTTTCTGCGTTTCGCAGTTATCACCCTTGAAATGTATTTTGCAATTTCTCTTGCAAACACACGTCACTTCCAGAAGAAATACCTTCTTTGGACGATAGTTTTCACGATTGTGATCCTTTTTGCCGTTGAAAGAATATCGGGAATTATTTCCGATAACATTGTTTTCGGCATTGCGACTGTCGGCAACGATCTTTCTATTATAACAAGCTATGATCAGCTTGCATCCGGCGCAAGCTTTACCGACCTTGTTTCGGTTATAGCTTACCTTATTTTCGGCGTAGGTCTTTACTATGCAACGTTCTATGTTATGAACAAGAAGGTAAATATCAGATAATTTTGATAAAGGAGATATCCCCTTTGAGCAATTGGACAGATGATAAAATCGTCACACTTATCAAGTCCCGACTTGATGATTACAGATTTAACCACAGCCTCAATGTTGCCGACAGCGCAAGAGAGCTTGCTCTCAGATACGGCGGTGATGCGGATAAGGCATATACGGCGGGGCTTCTGCATGACGTGATGAAAAATGCTTCCGAGGAGGAGCAGTTAGGGGTATTGAGCGAGGCGGGCATTGAGCTGATGCCTGTTGAAAAAGCCAACAAAAAGCTGTGGCACGCTATGGCGGGCGCAGCCTACATAAAGTTCGTTATGGGCATAGACGACCGTGAGATAATCAGAGCGGTCAGATATCACACGACGGGTAGAGCGGAAATGAGTCTGCTCGAAAAAATTGTTTATCTCGCCGACTATATTTCTGCTGAGAGAAATTATAACGGCGTTGAGGATATGCGAAGGCTTTGCGAAGAGGACATGGATTCGGCGATCGAATATGCGCTGGTTTTCGGAATTCCCGACCTTGTTTCAAAGGGTCAGGTTATTCATCCTGACAGCATTGACCTTTACAATGAAATTATTATTAAAAAGCAGGGAGGAAACAGTTTATGACATCACTCGAAAAAGCAAAAAACATTGCCAAGATTTTGGACAAGAAAAAGGCGATAGACATCATCGGAATCGAGACAAAAGAGCTAACGGTAATGTCAGACTATTTCATCATTGCAAGCGGTACATCAAACACTCATGTTCGTGCGCTTGCCGATGAGGTTGACGACGAGATGAAAAAGCTCGGCGTTGAGGTTGACCACATCGAGGGCAGAGCGACGGGCTGGATACTGCTTGATTATAACGATGTTCTTGTTCATGTTTTCCAGCCGGAAAGCAGACAGTATTACAACATCGAGCGTCTTTGGAACGATGCGGCAAGGATCGACCTTTCCGACGTTCTGACCGAGGACTGATTATTTATTTTGCATAGGTGCTTATTTTGGGCGCTCCTGTAGGGGGGCTGTCACGGTTCGTCCGTGACTGAGGGGTTAAAACGCCGCAGGCGGTCACCCTCTTACCCTTGCAATAAGGGGAGGCTTGGCATAAAGTCTGCATTGTTTCGGCATGAGCTTGCACGCAACCTATGCACCTAAATCGCAATACACATCGGAGGATTATTGAAATGGGTTATGATTTTAAATCGGTAGAAAAAAAGTGGCAGGATAAATGGGAGGAAACAGGTGTTTTCCATGCGGTGGATTTTTCGGACAAACCGAAGTTTTACGGCCTTGTTGAGTTCCCTTATCCCAGCGGAGCGGGTATGCACGTCGGACACATTAAGGCTTATTCCGGCCTTGAGGTCATTTCCAGAAAAAGAAGAATGCAGGGCTACAATGTTCTGTTTCCGATCGGCTTTGACGCATACGGACTTCCGACCGAAAACTATGCCATAAAAACAGGTATTCATCCCCGTAAGGTTACGGACATGAATATCGAAAGATTTTCAAGCCAGCTAAAAAAAGTAGGCTTCTCCTTTGATTGGACTCGTGTAATCGACACCACCCAGGAGGGATACTACAAGTGGACCCAGTGGATTTTCCTCAAGATGTTTGAGCACGGACTTGCCTTCAGAGATAAAACGCTTGTTAACTACTGCCCCTCTTGCAAGGTTGTTCTTTCCAACGAGGATTCGCAGGGCGGCAAGTGCGATATTTGCCACAGTGATATTGTACAGAAGTCAAAGGATGTGTGGTATCTTCGCATAACAAAGTATGCCGACAAGCTCCTTGAGGGACTGGATGAGGTTGACTATCTTCCGAATATCAAGCTTCAGCAGAGAAACTGGATCGGCAAGTCAACGGGCGCTTTTGTTGATTTCGACGTCAAGGGCTCGGATAACGAAAAGCTCAAGATTTATACGACTCGTCCCGATACTCTTTTCGGCGTTACCTTCATGGTTATGGCTCCCGAGCATCCGATGATTGATAAGTATGCCGATCGCATTGCCAATATGGACGAGATTACAGGCTACAGAAAAGAATGCGCAAAGAAAACAGAGTTTGAGAGAACTCAGCTTGTCAAGGAAAAGACAGGCGTTAAGATAGACGGTCTTTCGGGAATCAACCCCGTTAACGGCAAGGAGATTCCGATTTACATTTCCGACTATGTTATGATGGGCTACGGTACAGGCGCAATTATGGCTGTTCCGGCACATGATACCCGTGACTATGAGTTTGCCAAGAAGTTCGGCATTGATATCATCGAGGTTATTAAGGGCGGAGATATTTCAAAAGAAGCGTATACCGGCGAGGGCGAGTGCGTGAATTCGGGCTTCCTCGACGGAATCAAGAATAAAAAAGAAGCTATTGAGAAGATGGCTGATTATCTCAGCGAAAAGGGCATCGGCGAAAAGGGTGTTCAGTACAAGATGAAGGACTGGGCATTCAACCGTCAGCGTTATTGGGGCGAGCCGATTCCGATCGTTTACTGCCCGCATTGCGGCATGGTTCCCGTTCCTTATGAAGAGCTTCCGCTCAAGCTGCCGAAGGTTGAAAACTTCGAGCCGGGTTCGGACGGCGAAAGCCCGCTTGCAAAGATTGAGTCATTTGTTAATTGCAAGTGTCCGAAGTGCGGCGCAGACGCAAAGCGTGAGACCGACACAATGCCTCAGTGGGCAGGCTCTTCATGGTACTTCCTGAGATATATTGATCCCCACAACGACAAGGCTTTTGCCGACAAGGATAAGCTCAAGTATTGGGGCGAGGTTGACTGGTATAACGGCGGAATGGAGCATGTTACACGTCACATGATTTATTCACGCTTCTGGCATAAGTTCCTCTATGATATCGGCGAGGTTCCGTATGATGAGCCGTATGCAAAGCGTACCGCTCAGGGTCTTATTCTCGGACCCGACGGCGACAAGATGAGCAAGTCCAAGGGTAACGTAGTTGACCCGAATGATGTTGTTGATGAGTACGGCGCAGACGTTCTTCGTACCTATGTTCTTTTCATGGGTGACTATGAGAAAGCCGCTCCGTGGTCAAAGTCATCGGTTAAGGGCTGTAAGAGGTTTATCGACAGAGTGTGGGCACTCCAGGATATCCTCACAGAGGGTGACGGGTATTCAAAGGAGCTTGAATCGGCTTTCCATAAGACTATCAAGAAGGTTTCCGAGGATATCGAGGGCATGAAGTTTAATACGGCGATCGCCGCACTTATGACATTGCTCAATGATATCTATAATAAAGGCTCAATCAACAATGCCGAGCTGAAAACGTTTGTAACGCTTCTCAATCCGTTCGCACCTCATGTTACGGAGGAAATTTGGGCGGCTCAGAACTACGGCGGAATGCTGGCTGACGGTCACTGGGTCGATTTTGATGAAGCAAAGTGCATTGACGATGAAATTGAAATCGTTGCACAGATCAACGGCAAGGTTCGTGCAAAGCTCATGATTCCGGCAGAAATTGACTCGGCTGAGGCAATCGAGCTTGCCAAGAAGGATCCGGCAATCGCTGCCGCAATCGAGGGCAAGAACGTTGTCAAGGAGCTTTATGTCAAAGGCAGACTTGTAAACATCGTTGTTAAATAAAAGATAACAAAAACGGAGGCTGTTTATTCAGTCTCCGTTTTTGAAATAGGGGCAGTGAGCGCAAATTATCATTTTTTTTGCAAAAAAGACGATGCCATTATATATATATATAAATGTATATGATATTCATTCGGTGATAAAATCTGATTTTTTTGCTCTCTTGTCAACCGTCATAAACCACAATATATGGGTACGGTTTTTGTGCAGAACCGACTATGTGGGAAAGTATGGAAAATTCAAGTTAAAAATCCCCGAAAGCCTTGATACTGCTTGCTTTCGGGGGTTATTTTTGCTCAAAAAATTTTTTAAAAATATTCAAAAAAAGCTTGCAATTTGAAATAAAGTGTGGTATGATACTCGAGCATGCTATATTATTATGTAGTTTAGTGCGTAGATATGCGTTGATGTGAGAGGTGGCGGCTCGTAGAAGTCGGGAATTCTCACGGAGTATGTCCGATTTAAAACCGGGCGATTTAATAACCTACAGCACAGGTTTGCTATCCCTTAGCAAACTTGCGCGTGTATGTGCGTTTAAGACCTTAAATGCACTATCCCGGAAACTAACCCATTTCCGGTTTTTAAATGCAGAGGGTGGAAACACCCGGAAACGTTGCGAAATTAGGTTTTAAACGTTGCCCGCCAAACTTTGTAAGGAGGCAAAATCATGGCAGTAAAGGGAAAAATCAGAATCAGATTGAAGGGCTATGACCACAATCTCGTTGATAAGGCAGCGGAGAAGATCGTTGAGACTGCTAAGCGTACAGGCGCTCAGGTTTCAGGTCCCGTTCCCCTTCCGACAGAGAAAGAGGTCGTTACGATCCTTCGTGCTGTTCACAAGTACAAGGACTCCAGAGAGCAGTTCGAACAGCGCACACACAAAAGGCTTATCGACATCATCAGACCGTCAGCCAAGACTGTTGACGCTTTGAGAGGTCTTGAGCTTCCTGCCGGCGTAGAGATCGAAATCAAGCTTTGATTTTACGCTAACAGGTCAAGTTGGCGCAGTTGCCAACCAATAACCTATAAGGAGGAAAACTTATATGAAAAAGGGTCTTATCGGAAAGAAAATCGGTATGACGCAGATCTTCGACGAAAAGGGTAACGTAATCCCCGTAACAGTCGTTGAAGCAGGTCCGTGTGTAATCACACAGAAGAAGACGATCGAAAATGACGGCTATGAGGCTGTTCAGGTCGGCTTCGGTGACGTAAAGGCACAGAGAGTCAACAAGGCTATGAAGGGTCACTTCGCAAAGAACGATGTTGCTCCCAAGAAGGTACTCAAGGAGTTCCGTCTCGAGAGCATTGCAGACGTTAACGTAGGCGACATCCTCAAGGCCGATGTGTTCGCAACAGGCGACAAGGTTGACGTTATCGGCACAAGCAAGGGTCACGGAACAGCAGGTTCCATCAAGCGTTGGAACTTCTCAAGACTCAGAGAGTCCCACGGTACAGGTCCCGTTGCAAGACATGCCGGTTCATTGGGTGCTTGTTCAACTCCTTCCCGTGTTTACAAGGGAAAGAAGCTTGCAGGTCACTACGGTGTAGACCGCACCACAGTTCAGAATTTAACTATTGCTAAGGTTGACGTCGAGAACAACCTCATCGCCGTTAAGGGCGCAATTCCGGGCCCGAAGGGCGGAATCGTTGTTATCGCCGATGCCAAGAAAGCGTAACGGAAGGAGTGTTAAAGTATGCCTAATGTATCAGTATTCGATATGAACGGTAAAAAGGTCTCCGATCTTGCTCTTGCAGAGTCTGTTTTCGGAATCGAGCCGAATTCTTATGCTATGCATCTTTGCGTAGTTAACTATTTGGCAAATCAGCGTCAGGGCACACAGTCAACCCGTACACGCTCAGAGGTAAGCGGCGGCGGCAAGAAGCCGTGGAAGCAGAAGGGTACAGGCCGTGCACGTCAGGGTTCAACAAGAGCTCCTCAGTGGACACACGGCGGTATCGCACACGGCCCCAAGCCGAGAGAGTACGGCTTCTCAATCAACAAGAAGGTAAGAAGACTTGCTATGAAGTCTGCTTTCTCTTCAAAGGTTGCAGCAGAGGAGCTTGTAGTTCTTGACGATCTCAAGCTTGACGCAATCAAGACTAAGGAAGTTGTAAAGGTTCTTACAGCTCTCGAAACAGGCAAGAAAGTTCTTCTCGTTCTTCCGGAGAACAACGACGTTCTTTACAGAAGCGCAAGAAACATTGCCGGTGTTAAGGTTTCAACCGTAAACACATTGAATGTTTATGACATTCTTAATTGTGACACAATGCTCGTTCTTAAGGACAGCGTTGCAAAGATTGAGGAGGTATATGCATGAGTAAAGCAGCACAGGACATAATCCTCCGTCCGATTATCACTGAAGAGAGCATGCTCGGAACAGCTGATAAGAAGTACACCTTCTCGGTTGCCAAGGATGCAAACAAGATTGAGATCGCAGCAGCCGTTGAAGAGCTTTTCGGCGTAAAGGTAGCTAAGGTCAACACCATCAACTGCCTCGGCAAGCTTCGCAGACAGGGCGTTTCCCAGGGCTATACAGCCGCTTGGAAAAAGGCGATCGTTACTCTTACAGAGGATTCAAAGACCATCGAGTTCTTCGATGGCATGATGTAATCTGACATCACAAAACAAACCGTAAAATTCCGGTGGTAATGTATGGAGTTCGACATACTCCGCGAAGCCACTTAAAGGAGTGTGAATCAAATGTCGATCAAAGTCTATAAGCCGACTTCAAATTCACGTAGAAATATGTCGGTTACAGATTATTCAGAGCTTTCAAAGGTTGCTCCCGAAAGAAGCCTCCTTGAGCCGCTCAAGAATAAATCGGGTCGTAACAATTACGGTCGCATCACAGTACGTCATCGCGGCGGAGCAAACCGCAGAAAGTACCGTGTAATCGACTTCAAGCGTTCCAAGTTCGATGTTCCTGCTGAGGTAGTTTCACTCGAATATGACCCGAACCGTTCAGCTCACATCGCTCTCATCAAGTATGAGGACGGCGTAAAGAGCTACATCCTTGCTCCCGCAGGCCTCAAGGTCGGCGACAAGGTTATGGCAGGTCCCGAAGCCGATATCAAGCCGGGCAATGCACTGCCGCTCGTTAATATCCCCACAGGTACCGTTATTCACAACGTTGAGCTTTATCCGGGCCGCGGCGGTCAGCTTGCAAGAGCTGCAGGTAACGCTGCACAGCTTATGGCTAAGGAAGGCGAATATGCTCTCCTCAGACTTCCCTCGGGCGAGCTTCGTAAGGTTCCCGCAAACTGCATGGCAACAGTAGGCCAGGTTGGAAACCTTGATCACGAGAACGTTAAGATCGGTAACGCAGGTAGAAAACGTCATATGGGTTGGAGACCTACAGTCCGCGGTTCTGTAATGAACCCGAACGATCACCCCCACGGCGGCGGTGAAGGTAAGTCACCTATCGGTCGTCCCGGCCCTGTTACACCTTGGGGCAAGCCGGCTCTCGGTTACAAGACTCGTAACAAGAAGAAGGCTTCCAACAAGATGATCGTAAGACGTCGTAACGGCAAATAAGTTGAAAGGAGATAAAGATCTATGGGCAGAAGCGTAAAGAAAGGTCCCTACGTGCAGGCTAAGTTGTTCCAGAGAGTACAGGCCATGAACGAGAAGGGCGAAAAAATAGTTCTCAAGACATGGAGCCGCAGCTCCACAATCTTCCCTGACTTTGTCGGCCACACATTTGCGGTTCATGACGGACGCAAACACGTTCCCGTATATGTTACGGAGGACATGGTTGGTCATAAGTTGGGCGAATTTGCACCTACAAGAACCTTCAGAGGTCATGCAGGTTCAAAAACAACAAATAATGGTAAATAATTAGCCGAAAGGAGTGTGTATTCATGGAAGCAACAGCAAAAGTAACCTACGTGCGTATTGCACCGAGAAAGGTTCAGATTGTGCTTGACCTTATCAGAAATAAGCCTTGCGACCAGGCAATGGCTATCCTTAAACACACGCCGAAGGCTGCGTGTGAACCGCTTGAAAAGCTGCTTAAGTCAGCTATGGCAAATGCGGAAAACAAAGATATGGACGTTTCCAGCCTCTACGTTGCAGAGTGCTTCGTAGGCCAGGGCCCGACTCTTAAGAGAATCAGACCCCGTGCACAGGGACGTGCATACAGAATAAACAAGAAGACTTCTCACATTACATTAGTACTCAGAGAAGCAGAATAAGCGAGGAGGAGGTAAACATATGGGCCAGAAAATAAATCCTACCGGTCTTAGAATCGGTGTTATTAAGAATTGGGAATCCCGCTGGTATGCCGGTAAGAGCACTTTCGGCGATACTCTTGTTGAGGATTATAATCTTCGTGAATACCTTCTCGATACACTCGCTCCTGCAGGTGTACCTAAGGTTGAAATCGAGAGAGACGCAAAGCGTGTTTATATCAACATTCATTGCGCAAAGCCCGGCATGGTAATCGGCCGCGGCGGCTCGGAGATCGAGAAGCTCAAGGAAATTTGTAAGAAGAAGCTTGGCGGAGACAAGGATGTTTCAATCAACATTATCGAGATTAAGCAGCCTGACCTTGACGCACAGCTTGTTGCTGAGAACATCGCATCTCAGCTCGAAAGACGTATTTCCTTCCGCCGTGCTATGAAGCAGTGCATCGGACGCACAATGAAGCTCGGCGCAAAGGGTATCAAAATTCAGTGTTCAGGTCGTCTCGGCGGCGCAGAAATTGCCCGTTCGGAGACTTATCATGAGGGTACAATTCCCCTTCAGACAATCCGTGCAGACATCGACTACGGCTTTGCTGAGGCAAAGACAACTTACGGTCGTATCGGCGTTAAGGTTTGGCTTTACAAGGGCGAGGTTCTCCATGAGGCTAACAACAATCATCGCAGACCACGCCGTAAGGAGGGAGCTAAATAATGCTGTTACCTAAGAGAGTTAAATATCGTCGTGTTCAGAGAGGTCGTCTGAAGGGTAAGGCAACTCGCGGTAACAAGGTTACCAACGGTGAATATGGACTTCAGGCTCTCGAGCCGGCATGGATCACATCAAACCAGATCGAGGCAGCTCGTATCGCTATGACTCGTTACATCAAGCGTAACGGTCAGGTTTGGATCAAGATTTTCCCGGATAAGCCGATTACAGAGAAGCCGGCTGAGACCCGAATGGGTTCAGGTAAAGGATCACCCGAATACTGGGTTGCAGTCGTTAAGCCGGGCAGAGTTATGTTTGAAATTGCAGGTGTTGATGAGGACACAGCTCGTGAGGCTCTTCGTCTCGCAGCTAACAAGCTCCCGATCAAATGCAAGTTTGTTACTAAAGAAGAAACGGGTGGTGAGCAGTAATGAAAGCAAGTGAAATCAGAAAAATGTCCGCAAGCGAGCTTGACACCAAGCTTCACGATCTTAAGGATGAGCTTTTCAAGCTTCGTTTCCAGCAGGCCATTAACCAGCTCGACAACCCAATGCGTATTAACGCCGTTAAAAAGGATATCGCAAGAATAAAGACTGTTCAGCGTGATATCGAACTTCACGGCGCTGAGTCGTAATGAAAGGGAGGTTAACTGTAATGGAAGAAAGAAACCTCAGAAAGACGCGTGTAGGCGTTGTCAGCAGCGACAAGATGGACAAGACGGTCGTTGTTACTGTTAAGGACAAGATAAAGCATCCGCTTTATAAGAAGATCGTTAACCGTACAATCAAGTTCAAGGCTCATGACGAGAAGAACGAGTGCGGCGTAGGCGACAAGGTATTGATTATGGAAACACGTCCTCTTTCAAAGGACAAGAGATGGCGTGTAGTCGAGATTATCGAGAAAGCCAAATAATTGGCGCAGGTGTAAGGAGGCAAACACTGTGATACAGCAAGAAAGTAACCTCAAAGTTGCCGACAACACCGGAGCGAAGGAGATCAGATGTATCCGAGTTCTCGGTGGTACCGGCAGAAGATACGCCAACATCGGCGACGTTATTGTTGCTTCGGTTAAGAAAGCAACACCCGGCGGCGTCGTAAAGAAGGGCGAGGTTGTAAAGGCAGTAGTTGTTCGTACTGCCAGCGGCGTACGCCGCAACGACGGCACATATATTCGTTTTGACGAGAATGCTGCTGTCATCATCAGAGACGATAAAAACCCAAAGGGCACACGTATTTTTGGACCTGTTGCAAGAGAGCTTCGTGACCATGACTTCATGAAGATCCTTTCACTCGCTCCCGAAGTGCTTTAATCAGGGGGTGCAACTATGAGTAATAAAGTACACGTTAAGACCGGTGATCAGGTCATCGTAATCAACGGTAAGTACCGTGGAGCTAAAGGTAAGGTTCTCCAGGTTGCTCCTTCAGAGGGTAAGGTTATCGTTGAGGGCATTAACATTGTAACAAAGCATGTTAAGCCGAGACAGATGGGTGAGCAGGGAGGCCTTGTAAAGGCTGAGAGCGCACTCTATGCCGATAAGGTACAGCTCGTTTGCCCGAAGTGCGGCAGACCGACAAGAGTCGGTCACGCAGCTAAGGCTGACGGCAAGAAAGATAAGAAGCGCATTTGCAAAAAGTGCAACGCGGAATTTTAATAAGGGAGGTACATGACAAATGGCAGCAAGGTTAAAAGAAACCTATGTTAACGAAGTCGCACCGGCTTTGATGAAAAAGTTTGAATACAAGAGTGTCATGCAGATCCCTAAGCTTGATAAGATCGTTATCAACGTTGCTTGCGGCGAAGCAAGAGACAACCCGAAGGTTGTTGACGCTATCGTAAGCGATCTCAGCCAGATCACAGGCCAGAAGCCTGTTCTTTGCAAGGCTAAGAAGTCAGTTGCTAACTTCAAGCTCCGTGAAGGCATGACAATCGGCGTTAAGGTCACACTCAGAGGAAGCAGAATGTATGAATTCCTTGACAGATTCTTCAATCTCGCTCTTCCCCGTGTTCGTGACTTCAGAGGAATCAACGCTAACTCTTTTGACGGCCGCGGAAATTATTCCATGGGTATCAAAGAGCAGCTTATCTTCCCCGAAATCGATTATGATAAGGTAGATAAGGTTCGTGGTATGGATATCTGTTTCGTAACCACAGCAAAAACAGACGAAGAGGCTCGTGAGCTGCTTACGCTTATGGGTGCTCCGTTCGAGAAATAAGGAGGTATAATTGTGGCTAAGACATCAATGAAGGTTAAGCAGGCCAAGACTGCAAAGTATTCATCAAGAGCATATAACAGATGCAAGATCTGCGGCAGACCACATGCATATCTTCGTAAGTACGGCGTTTGCCGTATCTGCTTCAGGGAGCTTGCTCATGCAGGTCAGATCCCCGGAGTTAAGAAAGCAAGTTGGTAATTTAGAGTAATTGCATTAAGGAGGTTGACGGTATGCAAACTACAGATTCAATCGCAGATATGTTGACCAGAATTCGCAACGCAAGTTCTGCAAAACATGATTCTGTCAAAATCCCGGCATCTAACATGAAGAAGGCAATTGCTCAGATTCTTGTTGATGAAGGTTATATCAAAGGCTTCAAGGTTGAGGATGACGGAAAGCAGGGCATGATCGAGATCGCCCTCAAGTACGGTCAGAACAAGACCGCAGCCATCACAGGTTTACGCAGAGTTTCTAAGCCCGGTCTGAGAATTTACTCAGGTTGTGAGGACATGCCGAAGGTCATGAAGGGTCTCGGTATCGCAATCGTTTCCACATCCAAGGGCGTTATGACAGACAAGGACGCACGCAAGGCTAACGTCGGCGGTGAAGTTCTTGCATTCGTTTGGTAAGGGGAGGTGCTGTTAGAATGTCACGTATAGGTAAGTTGCCAATCGCAATTCCTGCAGGCGTTGATGTTACAATCGACGGCAGCACTGTTACCGTAAAGGGACCTCAGGGAACTCTTACCAGAACAGTGCACAGCAATATCGCTGTTGCAGTTGAGAACAACGAGATCGTTGTTACTCGTCCGAATGATGAAAAGCTCAACAGATCTCTTCACGGTCTTACGAGAACACTCATCGCCAACATGATTGAGGGTGTTGCTCACGGATACAAGAAGGAGCTTGAGATCAACGGTATCGGTTATCGTGCCGCTATGCAGGGAACACAGCTCGTAATGAATATCGGATTTTCACATCAGGTATTCATGGATCAGCCCGAGGGCATCAAGATCGAAGTTCCCTCACCGAACAAAATCGTTATTTCCGGTCCTGACAAGCAGAAGGTAGGTCAGTTTGCCGCTGAAGTACGCGAGAAGCGTCCTCCGGAGCCTTATAAGGGTAAGGGCATCAAGTATGTTGATGAGCATATCCGCCGTAAGGAAGGTAAAGCCGGTAAGGGTGGCAAATAATCTTAATGAAGGAGTGAAAAACTTATGGTTAACAGACCAGACAGTAATAAGGCGAGACTTGCACGTCACCAGAGAGTACGTAACAAGATCTCCGGCACAGCTCAGTGCCCCCGCCTTGATGTATTCCGCTCATTACAGAACATCTACGCTCAGTTAATAGATGACGAGGCAGGCGTAACACTTGTCAGCGCTTCTACTGTTGAGAAGGATTTCACGGAATACGGCGGAAACAAAGCCGCAGCTCACAAGGTGGGCGAGTTACTCGCACAGCGCGCTAAGGACAAAGGCATTGAAGAATGCGTATTTGACCGCGGTGGCTATATATATCACGGCCGTGTTCAGGAACTGGCCGAAGGCGCCCGTGAGGGCGGCCTCAAGTTCTAAGGTAAGGAGGAATTACTTTTGGCTAAGATTGATGCATCGGCTATGGAACTTACGGAACGCGTTGTTACTATCAACCGTGTTTCTAAGACAGTTAAAGGTGGTCGTATCTTCAAGTTCGCTGCTCTTGTAGTTGTCGGCGACGGCAACGGAACAGTAGGCTTCGGTATCGGTAAGTCGGGCGAAGTTCCGGACGCTATCCGTAAGGGTATCGAGGATGCGAAGAAGAACCTTATTAAAGTTTCTCTCAGAGGAACAACTATTCCTCATGAGATCATCGGTAAATACGGCGCAGGCGTTGTACTTCTCAAGCCGGCTGCTCCCGGTACCGGTGTTATCGCAGGCGGCCCGGTTCGTGCTGTCGTTGAGTCCGTCGGAATCAGAGACATCCGTTCAAAGGCACTGCGTTCAAACAATCCGTGCAATGTAGTCAGAGCTACTATTGACGGACTTTCAAGACTCCGTGACGTTGACGAGGTTGCAGCAGTTCGCGACAAGTCAGCTAAGGAAATTTTAGGTTAAGGAGGGCGGTACAAATGGCAGATGTACAGGTAAAGCTCGTTAAGAGCTTAATCGGCAGCAAAAAGGACCAGATTGCCACCGCTCATGCACTTGGTCTTCATAAGATCGGAGATGTTTCGGTTCAGCCGAACAATCCGCAGACACTCGGTAAGGTGAAGAAAATTCAGCATCTTATCGCTGTAACCGAAGCATAAGCAAGGAGGTGCGAATTATGAAGTTGCACGAACTTTCACCGGCGCCCGGCTCAACAAAGGAGCGCAAGCGTATCGGTAGAGGTGCAGGTTCCGGTCAGGGTAAAACTGCAGGTAAGGGTCACAAGGGCCAGAAAGCCAGAGCAGGCCGCGGTATGCGTCCGGGCTTTGAAGGTGGCCAGATGCCTTTACAGAGACGTCTTCCCAAGAGAGGTTTCAATAATATATTCCGCAAAGAGATTGTAGCTCTCAACATTAAGGATCTTGAGAAGAAGTTTGACAACGGCGCAGTTGTTGACACTGAGGCTCTCAGAGCAGCAGGACTTGTTAAGAATTCCTTTGACGGCGTAAAGATCCTTGGTAACGGCGAGCTCACTAAGAAGCTCACAGTTAAAGCTAACGCATTCTCAGAGTCTGCGAAGCAGAAGATCGAGGCTGCGGGCGGAATTGCAGAGGTGATTTGAAATGTTGAGGACGCTTGCCAACGCATGGAAAATCGCAGATCTTCGTAAGAAAATTTTATTCACGGCTCTTATCGTTCTGATCTTCAGAATCGGTGCAGCCATTCCGGTTCCTTTTGTCGCGGCGGGTGCCAACGGCATTTTCTCAGACGCACAGATGTCCGGAACGTTCATGGAATACCTGAACATGATGACAGGTAACGCTTTTAACTACGGTACGATTTTCGCAATGTCAATCACACCGTACATTAATAGCTCCATTATAGTTCAGTTGTTGACAGTTGCTATTCCCGCTCTTGAGCGTCTTTCAAAAGACGGCGAGGAGGGACGCAAGAAGATTGCAACGATCACCCGTTATGTAACGGTCGGTCTTGCTCTTCTTCAGAGTACAGCTTACTATTTCTACCTTCGTGGAAATAATTATCTTCTTATGAAAGACGTCGGCGTATTTGCCGATATCTTCCAGGCACTTGTTATTATCCTCTGCTTCTCCGCAGGATGTGCACTCATCATGTGGCTCGGAGAGCAGATCAATGACAAGGGAATCGGCAACGGAATCTCAATTATTCTTTTCGCCGGTATCGTTGCGAGAATCCCGTCAATCATCGCTTCACTTTTCGATGCAAACGGCGGTTACTTCTCATACGGCGGCGCTTATGCAGTCCTTTCTGTTGTTGTTGCGATTTGTCTTCTTCTTATGATCGCTTACATCGTTTGGATGGATAACGCCGAAAGAAGAATTCCCGTTCAGTACGCAAAGAGAGTTGTAGGCCGTAAGATGTACGGCGGACAGAGCACACATATTCCAATCAAGGTTAATATGTCAGGTGTTATGCCGATCATCTTCGCTTCTTCAATCCTTTCTCTTCCTCCGACAATCAACCTCTTCGTTGGTGCCAAGGATGGTGACGGCTGGTATGACCATTTCTTCAAGTTCTTCTCAAGCTCAAGCTGGGTATATGTGATTTTGTATTTCCTTCTTATAATCTTCTTCGCATATTTCTATGCTTCAATTCAGTACAACCCGATCGAGATGGCTAACAACATCCGTAAGAACAGCGGCTCTATTCCGGGTATCCGTCCCGGTAAGCCGACATCCGATTATATTCAGAAGATCCTTTCAAGAATCACCTTGCTCGGAGCTCTTCTTCTCTCGGTTGTTGCGCTCTTCCCGCTTCTGTTCCAGCTTATCACATCAGCTTGCGGTAAGCCGATGAACGTTTCACTTGGCGGTACTTCGATCATCATCCTTGTTGGTGTTGCGATTGAAACAGTTAAGCAGCTTGAGTCTCAGATGATGATGCGTCATTACAAGGGATTTCTTGACTAATCAAAAAGGAGTTAATTATGAAATTAATTCTTCTCGGCGCCCCGGGCGCAGGTAAGGGCACACAGGCAGAGGTTATCTGTAAGGCTCTCAATATTCCTGCGATTTCAACGGGCAATATAATCCGTGAAGCCCTCGCACAGGGCACGGAGATGGGCCTCAAGGCAAAGTCCTTCATGGATGCAGGTCAGCTTGTTCCCGATGATGTCGTTATCGGCATCATCAAGGAAAGACTTGCTAAGGACGACTGTGCAAACGGTTTTATCCTTGACGGTTTCCCACGCACGATTCCTCAGGCGGAAGCACTCGACGCTATGGGCGTAATCATTGACAAAGTCATTGATATCGAGGTTCCGGATGAGAAAATCGCTGCCAGAATGTCGGGCAGACGTGTCTGCAAGGATTGCGGTTCCTCGTATCATCTGGAGTATAAGGCTCCGAAGGCCGAGGGTGTATGTGATGCTTGCGACGGTGAACTTATTCAGCGTAAGGACGACGCTCCCGAAACGGTTCTTGACAGGCTTGCTGTTTATCACAAGCAGACAGAGCCGCTTAAAGATTACTATTCTAAGAAAGGAATTCTCAGAATAGTTGAAGGCCAGGAGGAGATCGCCGACACGTCGGCACTCACACTCAAGGCATTGGAGGATTAAGCATGATAGTGCTCAAAACGAACAGAGAGCTCGCTCTCATGAGAGAAGCTTGCATCATTTCGGCAGGAGCATTAAAGTTGGCAGGAGAGGCTGTCGAGCCGGGGGTTACCACGGCTGAGATAGACAAGATAGCCTATGATTATATCATCAAGTGCGGTGCAAAACCAAACTTCCTTAATTATAACGGCTATCCTGCCACCGCATGCATTTCCATAAACGACGAGGTTATTCATGGAATACCCAGCAAGAAGCGTGTTATCGAAGAGGGCGACATCGTAAGCATAGACTTGGGTGCGGTTCTCGAAGGCTTTAACGGTGACAATGCTGCTACTTTCGCGGCAGGAGCGATAAGCTCCGAAGCGAAGCGGCTGTGCGACACAACCAAGGAGAGCCTGTTTTTAGGCATTGAAAAGGCTGTCGCAGGCGGCAGAATCGGCGATATAGGCTATGCGGTACAGCATCATTGCGAGTCAAGGGGCTATTCCGTGGTCCGTGAATTTGTCGGACACGGAGTCGGTCACAAGCTCCATGAGGACCCCAGTGTTCCGAATTACGGAACCCCCGGAAGGGGAGTTCGCCTGTTGCCGGGAATGACGATCGCGATTGAACCGATGATCAACCTCGGTAAGGCAGACGTCAAAACGTTGCCGGACGGATGGACAGTAAAAACCCGTGACGGCAAGCTGTCGGCGCACTTCGAACACACGGTGGCAATTACACCGAGCGGTCCGAAGATACTCACTCTGCTTTAAGGAGGTGCAGTATATGTCAAAACAGGATATGCTTGAGCTTGAAGGTGTTGTTGTTGAGGCATTGCCGAACGCAATATTTCAGGTAGAGCTCGAAAACGGACACAAGATTTTAGCACATATTTCCGGTAAGCTCAGAATGAATTACATTCGTATCCTTCCCGGAGACAAGGTGACGGTCGAAGTTTCGCCATATGACCTCACCAAAGGAAGAATAACATGGCGATCAAAATAAGCTAAGGCTAATTTTTCAAGGAGGGCATTCAAATGAAAGTCAGACCTTCTGTAAAGAAAATTTGCGAGAAGTGCAAGATTATTAAGCGCAAGGGAAAAATCATGGTTATCTGTGAGAATCCTAAGCACAAACAGCGTCAGGGCTAATCCGACGCAAACCATTTATGGAGGTGCAACTGAGAAATGGCGCGTATATCAGGTGTTGACTTGCCGAGAGAGAAGAGAATTGAAATCGCTCTTACTTATATCTATGGCATCGGTCGTAAAACTGCCGGCGACATTATCGCAGCTACAGGCGTAGATCCCGACATCAGAGTTAAGGATCTGTCAGAAGACGATGTAGCAAAACTGCGTGAGTATATTGACCACAACGTTAAGGTTGAGGGTGATCTCCGCAGAGAGACCGCTTTTGATATCAAGAGACTTATCGAAATCGGTTGTTATCGTGGCGTACGCCACAGAAAGGGCCTTCCCGTAAGAGGACAGCGCTCAAAGACAAACGCACGTACACGCAAGGGTCCGAAGAAGACTATTGCTAACAAGAAGAAGTAATTAGGAGGGATAATATGGCACCTAAGGGTTCCGCTAAGAAGGGCACTGCGACACGCAGACGCCGTGAACGTAAGAACATTGAACGCGGCGCAGCTCATATCCAATCCACCTTCAACAATACTATCGTTACCATCAGTGATACACAGGGCAACGCAGTATCATGGGCAAGCGCTGGTGAGATGGGCTTCAGAGGTTCAAAGAAGTCAACTCCGTTCGCAGCTCAGACCGCTGCCGAGACTGCCGCAAAGATTGCTATCGAGCATGGTATGAAGACAGTTGAGGTTTACGTTAAGGGTCCGGGAGCAGGACGTGAAGCTGCAATCAGAGCATTGCAGACAGCAGGCTTGGAGGTAAGCCTTATCAAGGACGTTACTCCGATCCCGCACAACGGCTGCCGTCCGCCGAAGAGAAGACGTGTATAATTCAGAAGAAGGAGGATATTGATATGGCAAGAAATATGCAGCCTATTGCTAAGCGTTGCAAGGCTCTCGGCATTTCTCCGGCTGTTATGGGTTACAAGAATAAGGAAACTAATCGTAATCCTAAGGGTCAGATGAGAAGAAAGAAGTCCGAGTATGCTCTTCAGCTCAACGAGAAGCAGAAGGTTAAGTTCATATATGGTATGCTTGAAAAGCAGTTCTATTCATATTATGAAAAGGCTACGAAGATGCAGGGCAAAGCAGGTGAAAATCTCCTTGTTCTTTGCGAACGCCGTCTTGACAATGTTGTTTTCCGTCTCGGATTTGCAGCAACTCGTCGTCAGGCTCGTCAGCTCGTTGCTCACGGTCATTTCACCATCAACGGTAAGCGTGTAGACATTCCGTCATACATGGTTAAGCCGGGTGAGGTTATCTCCGTTTGCGAGAACAGCAGATCAAGCTCTGTATTCACAGAGCTTACAGGCGAGAAGGCACCGGTTGTTCTTCTTCCGAAGTGGCTTGAGAAGACAGATGATCCGTTTACCGGTAAGGTTGTTGCTATGCCGTCGCGTGACGATATAGACTACCCCGTTGAGGAGCATCTCATCGTCGAGCTTTATTCAAAATAATTAACCGTATACTTAATACAACAAGGAGGGTTTTGAATGATTGGCATAGAAAAACCAAGAATCGAAACAGCCGATGTTTTACCTGACGGTACTTACGGTAAATTTGTAGTAGAACCTTTGGAGAGAGGTTACGGCACAACTCTGGGCAACAGCCTCAGACGAGTTCTTCTTTCTTCATTGCCGGGCTACGCAATAACTTCCGTTAAGATTGACGGAATTCTTCACGAGTTCTCAACGATCCCGGGCGTCAAGGAAGACGTTACGGAAATCGTTCTTAACTTGAAGAGCGTAATCCTTAAAATTCACGGCGATGGTCCCAAGACCATGTACGTTGATGTTAAAGGTGAAGGTGAAATCACCGCAGGCTCCTTCAAGACAGATTCAGATGTTGAGATCCTTAATCCGGATCTTCACATTGCATCTCTTGACAGCGACGCTCATGTGGTAATGGAGTTGACCTGTAACAACGGCCGTGGCTATGATTCTGCCGAGAGAAACAAGCAGTATCTTCAGCCGCCGATCGGCGTTATTGCAATCGACTCGATCTATTCACCGGTATTAAAGGTAAATTACACAGTCGAGAACACACGTGTCGGCCAGATAACCGACTATGATAAGCTGACACTTGAAGTGTGGACAAACGGTACAATTTCCGCTAAGGAAGCCGTTTCTCTGGGCGCCAAGATCCTCAACGAGCATCTCAGTCTTTTCGGAGATCTCTCTGATGAGGCTTTTGAAACCGAGATAATGGTTGAGAAGAGTAAGAATGGCAAGGAAAAAGTCTTGGAGATGACCATTGAGGAACTTGACCTGTCTGTGCGCTCTTTTAACTGCTTGAAGAGAGCAGGAATCAATACAGTGGAGGACTTGATCGGTAAGTCCGAGGACGATATGATGAAGGTTCGTAACCTTGGCAGAAAGTCGCTTGATGAGGTTGTTGCAAAGCTTGCTTCCCTCGGATACGATCTTCGCAGGGATGACGACTGATTGTCAAAGCTGTAATTAAATCAAACAACACACTAACGGTAAAGGAGTGACTTTTAATGCCAGGAGCCAGAAAGCTTGGAAGAGCAAGTGACCATCGCAAGTCAATGCTCAGAGGCATGGTAACATACCTTTTAGAGAACGGCAGAATAGAGACCACCGTTACGAGAGCAAAGGAAGTTCGTGCAATGGCTGAGAAAATGATTACCATTGCTAAGGATAACACACTTCATTCAAGAAGACAGGTTTTAGCATACGTTACCAAAGAGGACGTTGTTAAGAAGCTTTTTGATGAAATTGCTCCGAAATACAAGGACGTAAACGGCGGTTATTGCCGCATTATTAAGACAGGAGCCCGCCGTGGTGATGCAGCGGAAATGTGCATCATCGAGCTGGTTGACACCGAGTCGAAATAATCAGGTATAAATCCGTATAAATTAACGGCAGACACGAAAGTGCCTGCCGCTTTTTTGCGTTAAGTAAGAAATATACGGACATAATTCAAATTTTAGTTGATAACGGTAAAAAATCATGTATAATGATTATAGATAAAAATTCGGAAAGGAAAATAGTATGAAAAAGATAATTGCTGCTATAATTGCTCTAGTTGTCGTATTTGCCGTTGCTTTGGGTGCGGAGAGCAGCTTTTCAAAAGAAAAAATTGATTTTGTCGGCGAAGCAGAAAATATTGAATACTATTTTGAAAAAATGTATCTTTATAATACAATGCAAGATGAATTTGATGCAACGGCAAACCTGTTGGACATAAACACTCGGGTCGTTGCGCTTAATGAAAATGAAAAAATTCAATTTAAGCTGCCTCACAAGCCGCTTAGAATTTATGAATTGGCGGCAAATGAAAAGGGAGATAAAATCAAAGTTGATTACGATAAGGCGAGCAGGTTATATACACTTTCCGATTTGCAGTCAAGCGAAGTAAGCGAATACAACATCGTTGCCGATTACGGCTTGATAAAAAATATTTACTGCTTCAGGATTTACAACAAGACATATATTGAGAAAAACAAAACACAAAAGCCTGCCGCAGAACTTTTAAAAAGTGCGTATGACATATCCGAAAGCAATGAAAAAATAATTGTAAAAACGAACGGAACAAATTATCAAGACGACACTGTGATTTTTGAATTATTCATAAAAAATAATGAGAATAAACCGATAAGCTGTTCGTCATTTAAACTTGAAAAAAAGATAGGCGATAATTGGTATTCGGTCGATGAAAATGATCTTTCTTACAATGCGGAGGTTTATGAAAAATTTAAGCAGGAATCAGAAGGCACAGTCAAAACGAATGAAAGTAAAACAATCAGAATTCCGATGAGCTTTTGTGTGCTTTTTGATTTAGAATCGCTCGACGGCGTGTCAAGCGGCACTTACAGAATTACAGTCCCTTTTACCTGCGAAAATAAGAACGGTTACTCAATTTCAAATACGTTCACTGTCGGATATGTTGGCTGAAAGGGGCCGTCGGAATGAAAAAGACAAGTAAAAAAGCGTACGTCGGAATTGTTTGCATTTGTGCTTTGGTCGCTGCGCTTGTGTTCGGCGGAAAAGCAATTATAATTCGATATGCCGCAAAGAATTCTTCGCTCGACGGACTGCAAGTTGCCGAAAAATTTGACGGAAGATATTACGACAAAGAAAACAATTTATATCTCGACTTTTCCGAAAAAGACGAAGAATTTTTAATGACCGACGGTTCAACGGTCTATCATGTTTCTTTCAGACGAGGAGGACTCAGCGGAGATTTGTTCGTGATGTTTTCCGATGAAAGCGGAGAGGGTGAAGCCTTTACGGGCAGTGCAAAAATTGATAAAGACGGCGCTGTTATCAAGATAGAATGTGACTCAAAGAAATATAATAAATTGAATTTTACAAAAGAAAAAGCTGCGCTTTGTGATGAAGTGCAGCCTTTCTATTTATCTTTTTTCCTTAACATATATTGCAATGGCGGTCATGTCGTCACGCTGTTTACCGAGCTTGCGCTCACATGCCGAGTTAACAATAAATTCTGCCAGCTCACGGGGAGAATGTTTTGTATCCCAAAGTTTCATTTCCTGCTGAATCCAACCGTTGCAGTCACCGAGTACACCGTCGGAGATCATTAAAATAATATCGCCGTTCTCGGGCTTTGCCGTTGCTTTTGAAAACTCAATTTCACGCAGAATTCCTATCGGCAGCGAGGCCTGCTCAAGAGATGCGACGTTGTCCTTATGGCGGATAAAGGTAGCTGCCGCGCCGGCTTTCATAAAATCCGTTCTGCCCGTGTAAAGGTCAATGCAAACAACATCGAGAGTGGCAAGCGATTCATCCGAGCTTTTTACAAGCAGCGCCGAGTTCGCAATCGGCAGGGCGCAGTCAAAGCTCAGTCCGGATTTTATTAGCTTTGAAAAAAGCTCCGCCGCCATTGCCGAATCGACCGCCGCACGGCTGCCCGTTCCCATGCCGTCGCTGAGCACTGTTATATGCCTCCCGTTTTCGTCCCGAAAGCTCCTGTAATAGTCGCCGCAGACCTTTATATCATCGGCGGAGCGGCTGAATGCGCCGACCTCAACATCGTAAATTATTTCCTGCTTGAATTTCATCACACATTCATCGTTGCCTGTGTCAATATCGGGAATATCAAGTACCGTTCCCGTTGCCATAGAGAGCGCATCGGTGAATTGAGTTATATTAAAATTATCTCTCGGCGTCGAGACCTTAAGATTGACGCTTATTCTCCCGAATTTATCAAGATAGCTTTCACAGCCTATGACGTTAAGACCCGATTCCTTTGCTTCCTCGCCGCAGATGTCGGAAATCTCCGTATTAAGATTCAAATCCTCGTCAAATTCGCAGGCAATATCATGCAGAATATCCGCCATGCTCTTAAATTGGTCGGACATTAGTCCCTGCATTTGCTCAACCTTGCCCTGCGCACCGAGCGACGCAACATAGCTCATGTATCTCATGGAAATTTTTTCTTTCATCTCTTCAAAGCAGTAACACGCTTCGGGAAAATTTTTCGGGAAGTGCATTTCGCCAAGAGTTGCACGGTCGGTCAAAGCTCTTGAGATTTTGTCGATCGTCTCGTCGTTCGGGCAGCGCACTTCCTCACGGCAGCTCTTTTTTAAATCACAGTTGTCGCAAACTTTGTTCCACGCCGACTTGACGGCGAGCCGCAGTTCTTTTTCGTGCTGAGGGGCGAGAGTTCTCTGAACGGTGTCAACGCAATCCGAAAGCTCGGTTATCGCTTCGGAAGCTTCGGTCAGTCGTCGTGTCAGCACACGGCTGTTGCTGCTTTTTATGTAAACGGGAACGGGTAAATTTACTTTTTCGCTGAGAAATGAAAAAAATCTGTCGGGCAAAAGCAAAAATATTGCGGCGGCAACAAGAGCTTCCGCAATGGCAAGATATGCCTTGAGCGATGAGTCAATCAGCGCACAAACGGCAGCACAGCCGACAAAGCCGAGCGCGGCAAAATATTTGTTTTTGCGTGAAAGCTCGCCGCATAAAAGTCCCGACAGCGCATAGCCTGCACCGAGGAAAGAAACCTGACCGCTGAGCCCGACGCATATTCCGACGCAAACGCCGGCAAGGGTTCCTCCGTTTCCGTTTTTCAGTCTGCCGAGCAGAAGAATGACAAAAGAAAAGATAACGCCTACAAAGGAAAAATTCAGCACAGTGTATTTGTAAAACGGCATCAGCAAAAAGCCTGCCGATAAAAGAGTGATCATAAATTCCTTCGTCGTGAAGCGTGAAAAATCCTTCTCGCCGAAAACAAGTAAATTGCCTTGTATGAAAATGTAGGTGCCGACGCAGCAAAGCATGGATTCGTATATAATTGTAACAAAGGTTTCAAGCTCAAAGCCTGTAGCAAACATTATTGCTCCGCTGATGATGAGCATACTGAGAAATGAATTTATATAGGGCGTGATTTTCATCAGCTCCGAGCCGAAATACCGTGCGCAGATCTCGTTGATCATACAGCAAAAAAGGGCGACGGCGAGATATTTCACCGTGTCGGTCGCATCAAAAAAAACAAAAGAACCGATTACTGTTCCTGCTGTTGCGGCGATGCATTGCATACCCGAGAGCGAAGCAATGAGCGATATTGAAAAAGGCGATACCGTTCCCGTAACAAAAGGATTCATCAGCAAAAATCCGAAAATAAATGCCAGTACCGTTTTCATAACGGGTTTGAATTGCAGCTTAGGCTGTTTCTCGTCATCTTTTACCGTAATGAATTTTTTAACTCTTGTTTTCAACATAATTCTTATCTCCCTGCTACTCAATGGTTATCTATATTTTATAACTCGCCTAAGGAAAAACAGGTCGAAAGAAAAAGGGGCATTAGAGGAACATTTGAGGAAGTTTGAAAATAAACGCCGTTTTGTCTTGTTTTTTGTCCCTGATATATGTTAATATATATATGTTTATATTTTCAGAATAGAGGATTATTATGGATAATGAAAAACGCACCGAACGCGACGATCTTATAATAGGAAGAAATGCCGTTTCCGAAGCCCTCAAAAGCGGCAGAGCGATTGATACTTTGCTTGTGGCAAAGGGCGAGCGTAACGGCTCAATAGGACAGATTCTTGCAAAATGTCGTGATCTTGGAGTCGTCATCAAAGAGGTTGACAGAAAAAAGCTTGATATGATGTGCAATTCTTCAACTCATCAGGGCGTTGCCGCTTATGCCGCCTCGCATGAATATGCAAGCATGGAGGATGTTTTTGCGCTTGCAGAGGAGAGAGGCGAAAAGCCTTTTATAATTATTTGCGACGAGCTTGAGGATCCGCATAATCTCGGAGCAATCCTCAGAACGGCGGAGGCGACGGGCGTTCACGGAGTTATCATTCCAAAAAGGCGAAACGCTTCCCTGAGCTATGTTGTCGGAAAAGCGTCGGCCGGAGCGGTAGAATATGTCCCTGTTGTCAGGGTTGCAAATCTTGCCCAGACTATGGATGAGTTGAAGGAAAGAGGAATTTGGTTCTACGGCGCAGACATGGACGGAGAGAACTGGTGCGGCGTTGATTATGACGGCGGAGTCGGACTTGTTATCGGTTCGGAGGGAAAGGGCATCAGCCGACTTGTTAAAGAGAAATGCGATTTCATTGTGTCTATGCCAATGAAAGGAAAAATAAATTCACTCAATGCCTCCGTTGCGGCAGGTGTACTCATGTATGAGGTCGCAAGGCAGAGGTCGGGAATCAAAGCTAAGGGGTGAGATCCTTGTCAGATTTAACAAACGAACAGCTTATGGAGCTGATTGAAGAAATAAAAAAGAAAAACGGCGGAGAAACCGATGCGAAAAACTGGTCGCATGAGGATATCGAGCGTTTGCTTGAGCTGACCGACAGAGGAAAGCAGCTTGAGGAGCTTGACCGAGAGAGAGACGGAGTCCCCGAGGAGCAGTCCGCCTCGAACGAAGAATTCTCTGAATCCGAAGCAGAACCGACCGTCGAAGAAACAGAAGAACCCGACGAGGTTCAGGCGAAGGATGCCGAAGAAGCGGAAATCGTAATTGAAGGGCAGACCGGTCAAAGCGTTGACGGTGAGATTGATGACGATGAATTTGAAGCCGAAAGCCTGGAAAATGCCGTTAAGTTTTTGTCGGGCGAAATGAAGACGGAAAAGGAAGAAAACATAAAGCCTTTTGATATTTCCGAAGAGCACGAAAACACAGACGGTGATGACAGGCTGAAATCAATAATGACGGATGTTGCGCCGATCAAAGAAGAAAAGGCCGTAGCGTCGGCGAAGAAAAGCCTGTCCGAATTCGCAAAAAAAATAAAAATTTCCGGCAAAAAAATCTTTGAGTCATTCAAAAACAAATCGGAGAAAAAGGAAGAAACAAGCGACGAAGTTTTTGATGATGAGCTTGAGGAAAAAGAGGAGGAAGATGTTGAAAGTATTTCTTTCCCCGAGGACGAAAAAACAAGGCAGATTCCCACCCTTGAAGCGACAAGAGAGGTCTATATCGAAAAGCCGGGCTTTGTTATAAAGAAAGGTGAGGCGCAGGAGGATCTTGAGGGCGCGCCTATAATCATGTCGGCGGACGATGCGCTTGAAGACGAAAAGGCAGCGGAGGGAGAACAAACTCCCGCCGGTGATTTTCAAAATAAGATTCGTGATGCCGAGCTTGGCGGACAGATGGTTTTCAGCGGAATGGACACGGAGGATGAAGCGCCGAACCGAATTGACGAGAGCGAAGCAGAGAAAGAGCTTTTTGAAAAGAGAAAAGAAAAAATCAGCAAGTTTTCATTGCTTGAAAAGGATGAAAACGGAGATCCTTACGGGCTTGATCCGGAGAGCAGTAAAATAGGAGAGCTGTTTGCCTCGAACGAGGAAAGGCCGAGAAGAAAAGAATCGGAAAGTTTTGTGGGAATCGAATATTCGCAGACGAAGGATTCACGCAGAGTAATAAGATATCTTAACACGCAAAAGAAAAAATCTCTGAATAAAATTGTCGGGCTCGGAGTGGTTCTCGGCTTGACTGTTTTTGTCAGCATTTTTTCTGCATCGGCAACTACGATTGCGGGCGACAGAATTCTTACCATCTTTTCAAACTTTGTTTTACTTTGCGCCGGACTTGTTGTTGCAAATCAATCTATAGTCGGCAGTTTTGAAATGCTCAGGCGAAAAAAAATAAATATTAACACGATGATTTCCATATCGGCGATAATTTGTTTCTTTCAAAGTTTACTGATGCTGATTTTTTATTTTGCCGACAAAAATACTGTCAGCGTTTTTTCGGGCGCAGGTCTGGTGCTTCTCTTGACGGGTGAGATAAACAATTATATTGTTCATTCGCGAACGGTTGACGCAATGGAAATGTGCACGGGTGACAATAAGGACAAGCTGTACAGTATTGAAGGAATTTCCGACGATAAAGATGCGGTTGAGCTTGCAAAGAACGTTAAGAACACGAGCCCGAGAATTCGTTTTTCCTGCAAGACCAAATTTCCGGCGCACCTCATTGAGCTTTGTATGAGCGAAACCTCGGCAGATAAAATAACAAGATTTTTGCTTCCGCTTACCGCGCTTCTGGCGCTGATAAATCTTGCAATTGCATGGGCGGTCAAAAGAGATTTTGCGACGGGCTTTGCCGCGTTCTCAATAACGTTTGCTATGTGTGTTCCTGCTTATGCTCCGCTGCTTTACGAGCTGCCGCTCAGCCGTGCAAACAAAAAGTTCAACAAGGAGGGCGGAATGATTTCCTGTCAGGATGCCGTTAACGAGCTTTGCAGAACGAATGTTGTTATTATCGACAGTAAAGATCTCTTTGACCAAAAGGCCTGCTCGATGCACGGCTTCAAGGATTTTAAAAATGTACGCCTTGACGATGCGATGCTTTATGCCGCAGCAATGGTTATCCGCTCGGGCGGACCGCTTATGGGTGTGTTCGATCAGGTGGTTGTAAACAGACGTGATCTTCTCCCTGCCGTCAAGAGCTTCAGCTATGAAGAAAAGCAAGGTATTTCGGGCTGGATCTTCGGTCAGAAGGTCGTTCTCGGAAACCGTTTGATGATGGTGAACCATAACATACAGATTCCCGAAACGGTTGACGAGGATAAGTATCTTATAGCAGGTCACGAGGTTTTGTATCTCGGCATAGCACATAAGCTTGCGGCGATGATGGTTGTCGACTATGCTCCGAATGAACAGATTCGCCCATATCTTTTAAAGCTTCGGGACAGCGGAGTAAGTATTCTTGTCCGCAACTGTGATCCGAACGTCAATGAGGCGATGATTTCAAGCTGCTTTGACATGAGATTGAACAACATTAAAATTCTTAACTCATCATCGGGCAGAATTTTCAAAAAATATAAATCAAGACCCAAGCTTTCGGCAAGAGCCGTTGCGATCCATGACGGCACGCCGTACACTTTTATGAAAAGCCTTTGCCTCGCTTCAACGCTGAGGCAAATGTTCAAGGTTTCGGGTCTGCTGACAATGCTCGGAATTCTGATGGGCTTTGTCATTGTGCTGATACTTTCGGCGATGAATGTCATATGTGATTTGCCGCAGATTTTTGTTCTGCTGATGCAAATTCTTGTGACCTTCGGATTTATCGGAATCGTCAATGTTGTCAGCATCGGAAATTCATCAAAATAATTCCCAAAGGGCTGACGCATTTAGCGCTTTCTGCATCTAAATGCGTCAGTTCGTTTTCTTGAAACCGGCTTATACAAATGTGTAAAGTTATATATGATTTGAAAGGAGATTTTTTAATGATAAAATTCGGAGTTATAGGCTCGGGCTGGATTGCCGAGGAGTTTGTTAAAGGAGCGAAGCTCGTTGACGGGTTCGTATTCTCGGCGATGTATTCCCGCACATATGAAAAAGGAAAAGCGTTTGCCGAAAAATTCGGCGGAGCTCCGGTTTATACGGACTTGAATGAATTCGCGAAAAGCAATGTTGATGCCGTCTATATTGCAAGTCCGAATTCACTTCATTATTCCCAGAGCAAACTGATGCTTGAAAACGGAAAGCATGTGCTTTGCGAAAAGCCGATTACAATAACGCCGGAAGAATTTACAGAATTATGTGAGCTTGCCGAGAGAAAAAATTTAGTTTACACGGAAGCAATAATGATGCTGCATCTTTCGCAAAGAAAAATTATAAAAAAGAAGCTTGAATCACTCGGAAAAATTTCAACGGCTCATTTTGATTTCTCTCAGCTTTCTTCGAAATATCCCGCATTGCTTCGCGGAGAAAACCCGAACATTTTCAACCCTGAAATGAAAACAGGATGTCTGCGTGATCTCGGAATTTACTGCTTTTATCCGGCGATTGATTTTTTCGGCGAGCCGGAAAAAATTATTTCTTCGGCAGGATTCCTTTCAACCGGAGCGGACGGATACGGCACGGCAATTCTTGACTATGCCGATAAACAAGTTACGTTGACCTATTCAAAAATCGGTCAGGATTATCTGGGTTCTCAAATAATCGGCGACAAAGGCACGATGACTTTCGGCTCGATTTCCAAGCTGACCGACGTGGAAATCTGTTATAGTGACGGCGCGAAAGAAAAGCTTGTCGGCGAAGTGGAAAAGCATGTATTGATGAGCGAGGAAGCAAAGGATTTTTATGATTATATTTGCGGCAGCAACAGTGATTTGAAAAAAATAAATGCTGAAATTTTATCTGTTCTGAGAGCAATGAATACAGTTATAATTCATTGTAATATAATTTAAAAAATGATTAACAATCGAACAAATTTCATATAACTATTTTTGCACTTTTTGATAAAAAAATCATTGACTAATCGTTTGGAATATGTTAAAGTAATATATATGTAATAGTGCGCCAATGGGACAAGTGCCCCCTTTTGTACAAAAACACAAGATGTTGTATTTTGTCGATTGTTGGCCACAAGGCAAAAAGTATCAGCGGATTTTACATTGATGGAGAGTGTCGCATATGGCTGAAAACAAAAAGAAAACCGGATCCGGCAGAACGCTCAGAACGCTTGAGCTTAGGTACAGACCGGTCTTTGACATTCACTTGAATATGGCGATAGATTATGAAATCTCAATGCTTATCAATGATAAGGTTATGGGAGTCATGCTACCGAAGCTTTTTGTCCCGATAGCGGAAAAGTCAAACCAGATCGTTCAGCTTAATCTTTGGGAGGTTGAAGAAGCCTGCGAAGCGATTAAGCGCTGCGAGGAACGTGAGGCCGACCTGAACTCTATAATTGTTCAGATTTCGGTCAAGAGCTTCGCAAAGAAAAATTTTGTTGCTCAGGTCAAGAAAATTCTTGACAAGCACGGAATTTCTCCCGACAGGTTTTGCTTTGATATAAATGAAAGCATTCTTGAAGCGGTTAAGGATCAGGTAATGGAAAACATCATGGCATTCAGAGAGATGGGTCTGAAGGTTTCCGTTAACGATTTCGGTCTTGAATATACATCTCTTACTCATCTTGCTCATTACGACGTCGATTATATCGGGCTTCACAAAAGCTTGCTTGACGGGATAATGACAAGCGAAAGGGTTCAGAACACGGTGCAGGGAATCATTGATTTCTGCAAAAAGATAGACACGCAGGTCAGGGTCGACGGAATAGAGTCCAAGGAAATGTTTGATCTTCTCAACAAGATGGGAGCGGATCAATTCACCGGATCTTATTTCGGCGAGGCGATGAAAGAAAAACAAATCAACTAAGGAGTGATCGGCTTTGGCAAAGAAAGATAAGAAAAATCCGCTTCCCGGCGACGGAGCAACTCCCGAGCAGGACCGCATGAGCCGATACGGAGTCAGAAGAGAGTCCAAAAAGGTCAAGAAAAGAGAAGCAGTTATTCGTATTCTTCTCATAATTCTTGTTCTCCTTTTGATTTTTCTTTCTGTTATGTTCGGATGCTCCTCATACATAAACGAGAGAAGAGAATATGACGACATAATTAAAAATGCCATGCTTGATGAAGTTCCGGAGATCAACAGCTTTGATGATTTAAAAAGAGTTGTTGATAAAATGGACAGAGAGACCCAGGCAGTCAGCACGGCAATCAATACGCTTGAGCTTACTCCCGGACAGATCAGCTTCATCAAGGCAAAGCTTACTCAGATCAGGGACGATATCAACAAGATCCTTGATGCGGATATTGATGATATCGGCGGAGCAACAACTACCGCAAAAGAGGTTACCAGTATTCGAGAGGTAACAAGCGTCAGAATTCAGACGCTTCAGCGTATTCAGCAAATTACAAGAGTTATTGAACAGCGTGTCGAGCGCATAGAGACAGTTATTAAGACTATTGAAAAAGAAGTTACAAGCGTCAGACCTGTTGAGATCACAAGATACAGCGATATCACCCGTTTCAGCGACATTACAAGATACAGCGACGTTACACGTTTCAGCGATGTAACGAGATACAGCGACGTTACACGCTATAACGATGTAACAAGATACAATGATGTGACTCGTTACAGCGACGTTACAAGATACAGTGACATAACAAGATATAGTGACATAACACGTTATAACGATGTAACAAGATACAATGATGTTACCCGCTACAGCGACATAACCCGTTACAGCGATATAACAAGGTACAGTGATGTTACACGTTACAGTGACATTACAAGATACAGCGATGTTACACGTTATGTTGAGGTTCCGAGCTATTCGGTTGTAACCAGTATCAGCGAGGTTACAAGCATTCGCGAGGTCGAGGTAATTAAAGAAGTTGTCAAAGAGGTTATCAAGGAAGTTGAAGTTATCAAGGAGATCATTAAGGAGATCGAGGTTACAACGATTGTTCCCGTGACGAGCATCAGCGAAGTAACGAGTATCCGTGAGATCGTTGAAAACAAGACGAGCGTAACCGATACAGGTGACTTTACAGCGATAATCAATAAGTCGGAGCCGACAAGAGGACTTCTCCTTTCCGAATCCGGAGATTTCTCCGATATGAAGGCAGTGCTCAGCGGCGCAAGTGTAAACGATATGGGCGACTGCACATACACATGGCTTCCGTCGGCGGCAGAGCTTGACAGTATTGACGGTTCTCATAACCGTTCAAACGGCAAGGAATTCTTTGCATACACATTCTATGCTAAGAATGTGGGAGATGTTGATGTCAGCTACACCGCAAACCTTCAGATTGAATCTGTAAATCTCGGTGCCGATGAGGCGGTCAGAGTTATGGTAATCAAAGACGGCGGAACACCCACTATTTACGCTAAGCCGAAAAAGGGAACGACCGACGTATTTGACACCAATGATAAATATAATAAGGACGACAAACTGTTTATAAATGATTCAACAGTCATGCAGGATAAGAACGTCCTTACAAAGGCCGGCAGCTATCATAAATATACGATAGTAATGTGGCTTGAAGGCTGGGATCCTGATTGTGTCAATGACATTTTGGGCGGAAGCATTAAGCTCTCGATGAAATTTGATTATGATTATGTATAAGCTTACGTGACGGGAAGCCTACACATATAAGATTAATTTCATCGAACTAATGCAAAGCTCCGGATATCAAAGACAATTCGGATAAAAATTATGCGTTTGGCGGCGCGTTAACGGTCGCCAAGGCATGAAATCTTTATGGAGGTAAAGATAATGAAAAAGACATTCAAAAAGCGCGCATTCATTTCTGCCATTGCAATGCTTATCGTATCTGCTATCGTTCTTACGTCAGCTACATATGCATGGTTCTCAATGGCAAAAAGAGTTGAAGTCGAGTCCATGGAATTGAACGTCACATCACCTGAAGGTATTCAGATTTCTGCAAATACCTCTGCTTTCACAACAAAGCTTACAGCTGATGAGATTTCCGGCACCACAACAACACGTTTCTCGGCATATGAAGGAAATATGAACAATATTCCCGGTACTCTTAAGCCGTCATCGTCAGTTTTTGCAACCAACGGAAACCTTCCGAAATTCTTCGACGGATCAATCAATGATTCAGGCAAAATGGACATCTACGCAAGATCCGATGTCGACAGTGGATTTGTTGCATTTGACCTTTTCGTAAAGGTTAAGGCAGAAACAGTTGTTAAGTTCGGTTCAACGAAGATAACATGCGAAGGCAACCCTGAGCTTCCCACAGCTATGCGTGTAGCACTTGTAAACTGCGGCACAGTAGCTGAAAAGGCAGACGCTGCTGCTATCCAGAGCGTTCTTCCGGGTACAGACAAAACTAAGAAGGTTGTTTATGAAGTTGACGCCGCTAACCACACTGCAGCTGCTTCAGCTCTCGGTGCAGGCGGAATCATGACAACAAGCCCGCTCAAAGCAGCAGGTCTTAATATCGGCACAAACGCGACATACAACAACATTGTTACAAATGTAACTTACATAAGCCCGCTCGAGGCTACACTCGCAACATCTTCCTCACAGGCAAGAGTTACTGTTGCAGCAGGTATCACGCGTGTAAGAGTTTACATGTGGATGGAAGGTAATGATGTTGACTGTGCAAACGATGTTGCAGGCGCAACTCTTAACTTCAATCTTGTTCTTGAAATAGACTAATTTGTATATTTTCGGAACATTCGGATCGTTGATTCGAGTTTAACCCGTCACTTTGGGAGGGTGACACCGCTAACCCGGTGTCACCCGTGATCCTAAGCTAAAAGGGCGATTTGTCAACACAGACGGCTGTGATGACAAATGACCTTTTTAGGAAAAAAATACAGGAGTGAATGTTGTAAATGAATGAAAAAGGGAAAAGCATTTGGGGTGTTATTTCCGACATATTGCTGATTATTATAATTATAATTGCGATTATTATAACGGTTATGACGTTTACCTCAAAAAATTCGGATATGGGCATTGGAAATGTTCTCGGATATACGCCGTTTGCCGTACAGTCTGATTCAATGGATTCCGGCGAACCGTCGGGCTTCGGAACCGGCGATCTGATAATCTCCAAGGAGGTTAAAGATCCCGAAACACTTCAGGTGGGCGATGTTATTACTTACACCACTATTATTGAGGGTGAAAAGGCAGGCAAAAAAATCAGAGGCTATAATACGCATAGAATTACCGATATACTGAAGGCCGGAGACGGCTCGGTTTATGCGTTTGTTACAGCCGGTGATGCCGTAGGAATGGAGGATACCGTAAACGTTCTTCCTGACGAGGTTATTGCCAAGCAGGTTAACTCGGGTATAGACAAAGAAACGGGAAAAAAGCTCACGGGAATGAAGATTGCTAATTTCGGTTCAGCGCTCAGTTTCCTTCAAAGCAGAACTGGCTTTATGATTTGCATCATAATTCCGCTCGCCCTGTTCTTTATTTGGCAGATTTATAAGCTGATTTCCATGTTTATGACTGCCAAGGCAGAAAGCCTTAATGAAGAGTCAAAGCAGAGGGTAATTGATGAATATCTGGCTCAGCAAAAGAAAGAAAACTCCCAAAATAAAGAAGAAAAATAACATTCAACTCATACCAATATAAAACTTAAAAACAGAGGGTGACCGAAATGACAATCACAAAGTTCCTTGCAGAATTTTTAAACCAGTTTTTCGTAAAAGGTGTTTGGGGTATATTTAAAGGTATCGGCTTGGGTATTGCCAATATTTTCAATATTCCGCAGTACATAAAAATCTTTAAAGCCTGGGCAGGAAAGTTTACTATCGTCGACTGGCTCCTTGCAATAGTTGCCGTTATCGCAACAGTAGCGGTGCTTGCAGCTATAGTAATTCTTGTTGTTGTGCTTATTAAAAAGTATGTAAGAGTACGAAAGACTCTCGTTGACCAGGAAGAGCTTCTCATGGAAGTCGGCAACCTTAATCGTGAGGTTATTAAGCTCAACAACGAGAAAGAGAGAATTCTTGCCATGAAGGTTTCACAGCTCGGTCTTAACCCCGGTGAAAGCCCGTATGACGAGAACGGCGAGGAGACAAAGGAAGAAAAGAAAGACGGTGAGGTTGATAAAACAGCCGACGATTACAGCCGTTTCTACAAGTGTACTCAGGTTGACCTCGAAATGGAGAACTATGTTGCTCCCGATTTTGATAATGAAATCACACTTCCGGAAATCTGCGAAAGGTTCCGCAACTTTGCTTGCTCACGTCTCGGTCTTTTTTATGAGATCAAGATCATAAGATTGTTCCTTTCTGCGTTTGCTTCAACAAGACTTATAATTCTTCAGGGTATTTCAGGTACCGGTAAAACATCTCTTGCTTATGCATGGGGTAAATTCCTTAAGAACCCTGTTACAATTGCTTCGGTTCAGCCTTCATGGCGTGACCGTACCGAGATTTTCGGATACTTCAACGAATTCACAAAGCGTTTTAATGAGACGGAAGTTCTCAAAAAGATGTATGAGGCTACATTCAAAGAGGAAATATTCATTACTGTTCTTGACGAAATGAACATTGCTCGTGTTGAGTATTATTTCGCTGAGCTTCTTTCAATCCTTGAAATGCCGTCAAGAGACGAGTGGGTTGTTTCCCTTGTTCCGAGCGTATGGCCGACCGATCCGAAGCATGTTATCGACGGTAAGCTCAAGCTCCCCGAGAACATGTGGTATATCGGTACAATCAATAACGATGACTCGACATTTGCTGTTTCCGATAAGGTTTACGACCGTGCTATTCCAATCGACCTTAACAGTAAGGGTAAGTTCTTTGAGGCTCCGTACACAGAGGAGCTCAACCTCAGCTATAAGCACCTTGAGGGCATGTTCCTTGAGTGCCAGACCAAGTATAAAGTTTCCGACGAGAACCTTAAGAAGATTGAGGAGCTTGACGACTATGTTATCGAGCATTTCCGTCTGGCTTTCGGTAACCGTATTGTTAAGCAGCTCAAGGAATTCGTTCCTGCATATGTCGGCTGCGGCGGAACGGAAATTGACGGTATTGACTTTGTTCTTGCCAAGAAGGTTTTCCGTAAGTTTGAAAGCTTGAACCTTTCATTCATCCGCGATGAAATCGACGGACTCGTTACATATCTTAACAAGCACTTCGGCAAAGCAAACATGAACGAGTGTAAAGAGTATCTCCAGCTCCTTAAGAGACTTATGTAATCCCGAAACCGTTATTATAACTTTTGTCAAAGGGGACATACTTAATGAACAAATCGTATCTTGAATTATATCTTGAATACAAGGATTATCTCGCGTCGGCAACTTCCGATAACGAGTTTTACAGCGAAATGGATACTGCCATAAACAGCGGTACGAACAGCTATTCCTTGTTCAACAGATATTTTGATAAGAAGATCGACCTTAAGTGGGTTGAGGAGATCGAAGCGTGCATCATTCCCCTTGACAATATTATCCGTGTTCCGAGAAAGTTTATCGTTCAGGAGGAAGAAATCGTTCCTATTGAACGTGCCAGAAAAATCACGAACGAATCTATCCGTCACCTTGCTCAGCATACAAATATGATTGCCAAGGTTGAAGGCGATGATGTTACACCTAACCAGATTCTCAACGTTTTCCGTGAGGAAAGCTACGAGGTTTATGAAAACAGATTTGTTTTCACTCTTATGCAGAACCTCGTCAGATTTATTGATGTAAGATATAATGTTCTTTTCAATATTTCCGACGATGATAATATGGCGTCCCTTAAAATGGAAAGTGATTTTACAAGAGGACGTGAAAAGATTCAGTATAAGCTTGAAGTCTCGGCTCAGTCTGCCGGCAGCGAAATTGAAGGCGAAGCGGGTCCTGAAGGAGAGAACGCCACTGCTTTCCAGCGCATTGAAAGAGTAAAGAGAATTATTAACGAATATGCTAATTCTTCATTTATGAAGGAACTCAGGAACTGCGTTCCCGTAAGACCGCCTATCATGAGAACAAATGCTATTCAGAAAAACCCGAATTTCAGAGCTTGTCTGAAATTGTGGCAGTTTATTCAGTCATATAACGAGTTGGGTTATGAAATAACCGTCAAAGAATCAAATGATATGGTCAGCGCAGAGTATATGAACGAACTCAATCGCATGACAGCGTTGAACTATATGATGCTCAAGGCGAATACCCTCTCTGAGGATTCCGTCGGAAAGCAGAAAAAGCGTAAGCTTAAGCCAAAACTCCTCAAGAGACTGGCAGAAGAGCTTGTTATGGACTATGACATGGAGGAAGTTGAAATCCAGCGTGTCTTTGTTGATGAGGTCAAGCGTGTCAGCCGCAAGAAAATTGAGGGTGAAAAGAAAATTCAGGAGGCTATTCAGCGTGCGTTGGATGCGGAAAATGCGCGTAAGAAGGCCATTGAAGATAAGATCAAGGCGAAAATTGCTCATGAAAAAGAGATGGAACGCCGCCGCATAGCAAGGGAAAAAGAGAGGGCAAGGAAAGAAAAAGAAAAAGAGAGACAGAGAATCAAGAGAGAGAAAGAACGCGAGAAGGCTCGTATCGCCAAAGAGAAAGCTCTCGCAAAAGAGAAGGCAAGAAAAGAAAAAGAAAGAGCGGCAAGACTCAAAGCGCAGGAAGAAGCTCGTATTGCAAAAGAGAAGCAGCGTGAGGAAATGCGCATAGCAAGAGAGAAAGCCGCAAAGCTTGCTAAGATAGAGAAAGAAAAAGCAGCAAAAGCAAAGGCTAAAGAGAGGGAGCGCAAGGCAAAAGAGCTTGCCGCTCAGAAGGCCAAGGAAAAGGCTGCCGCAGCCAAACAGAGAGAAAAAGCAGCAATTGCAAAAGCCAGAGCAGCACAGGCAGAAAAAGAGCGTCTTGCAAAAGAAAAAGCAAAACAAAAAGCTGCCGCAGCAAAGGCCGCACAGGCAGAAAAAGAACGTTTAGCGAAGGAAAAGGCAAAGGAAAAAGAACGTCTCGCCAAGGAAAAAGCTAAGCAGAAAGAGGCTGCAGCAAAGGCTGCTCAAGCAGAAAAAGATCGCATAGCTAAAGAAAAGGTTAAGCAGAAAGAGGCTGCAGCAAAGGCCGCTCAAGCTGAAAAAGATCGCATAGCTAAAGAAAAGGTTAAGCAGAAAGAAGCTGCAGCAAAAGCAGCTCGTGCAGAGAAAGAGAGATTAGCAAAGGAAAGGGCGAAAGAAAGGGAAAAAGCAGCGAAAGAAAAGGCAAAAGCTAAAGAAAAAGAGCGTATTGCTAAGATGAGAGCTGCCGAGGCTGAGAAACAGCGTATCGCAAAGGAAAAGGCAAAGGAAAAAGAGCGCATTGCCCGTGAAAAAATCAAGGAGCAGGAACGCGCCGCAAAAGAAAAAGCCAAGGAGAAAGAGCGTATAGCTCGCGAAAAGGCAAGAGCAAAGGCGAAAGAACAGGAACGCCTTGCGAGAGAGCGTGCGAAAGCCAAGGAAGAGAAGCTCAAGGCAAATAAGACAGCAAAAAACGGCTGATATTATTTTAACAATATATGTTGATCCGCTGCATCGGTAGCGTGGAGCCGATGTGAGTGAAAACAGTGGAGGTTTTACTATGATTAAAAGGAGAATAGAGAGGGTTGCGGTAACGTTGCTCAGTGCGGCAGTGTTGCTGTCTTCAACCGGAATAGCATCGTCTCTGGCTGCCAATGAGATTGGCACTTCCGGTTCTACAACTGCAGTCTCTGCCTCCGCAGCAAATTCTTCCACGACCGTTTCACAGGAGGGTGGAGCAATTTCGTCCACAACTATAGCTACCGAGGGCGGAGAACTTGTTGCATACAATAAGGGAAGCGGCACCGTATCGGATCCTTACAGGATTTCAGATGTAACCGATTTTGTTGCAATGCAGGAAAAGGTCAATCTCACAACAAGTGCAAATAAAAACTTTGTTCTGACAAGTGATATTGATTTATCAAGCCTTAATGCAAGCGATTTTACATCAAACTCGGTTTATTCCGGTTCGCTTGTTTCCGCAAGTAAAAATCTCAGCGCCTCGTCAAAGAATGTTTACTTCACTCTTGATGGCAACGGACACAGCATTAAGGGTCTCAACATTGCGTTTGGCAAGGGAGAAAACTTTGCAATTTTCGGTTATGTGAACAGCAGATCAACAATTAAAAATCTTACTGTTGAAAACTGCGTAATCAATGTAAGCACCGATGTAAAGAATTGCGCTGTTCTTGTTGCCGAAAATGACGGAACAATTTCAAATTGTGAGATCAGCAGATCTGTTCTCACGCTTAAAAATGTTGCGAACGCAGGTATGGTTGCGGCTGTAAATACAGGTACCGTTACCGGCGTAAAAGTAACTGGAACGCAGCCCAATGTCAGCGGGGCTTCCGCCGCATCTCATACAATTTCCGCAAACGGCGCAGTCGGAGCAATTGCAGGCAAAAACAGCGGTAAAATTACCGGTGTCTCTGCAATCAATGTCGGAGAATATATTAACGTTGCTCTTTCTGGAAAAACGGTTTACGGCGGAATAGCAGGATCCAACTCAGGAATTATCTCGAACAGCTTTGCTTCGGGTAATGTCGTCGGCGGCAAAGCAACCGATTTTGTCGGCGGACTTGCAGGCTCGGCGTCAAAGGGCGCTAAATTTGTGAACAACTATGTTCTCGTAGCTCTCAAGTGCAGTGCTTCGGGCAACGGACTTGTTGGCGTCGGCGGAACTTCCGAGATGCTTACAGATTGTTATTGGTCAAGCGACGTAAGCGGAAGAATGGCCTCCGCTACGAATTACGGAACTGATATCAATGATATTGACACTCTCAGATTCAAGACTGTTAAGGTCGGCGAAACCGCAACTCTCTCAAAGTCTGCGCTTTCCGCATCATGGGGAAAAGCAAGCTTTGCAATCGGTGACAGCTTTAAGCAGGGCGGAACAGGAATCGCAGTTTCGGGCTTAACGGTAAAGGGTGTTACTGCAAATAAGGTTGCATGGTTTAACTATAAAACCGAGATTTCTTTACCTTCAACAATCGGAACAGGCTCTCTGAAGATTATGCAGAGCTTTGATTTACCGATACTTGTTGTTCCGGCAAACACTGTTGGTGACGGAACAGCTTCCAATCCGCTTGTTGTTGAAAATACTGCTGAATTTCATTTACTTAAATATGCGCAAGGCATTCATGCTGAGCTCAGTAAGGATATCTCCGTAAGCGGTTCTGCTTTTTCTTTCAAGGGAATTCTTGACGGAAACGGCCATACCGTTAGTGTTTCTGCGCCTGTTTTTACTGAGGTTTGCGGAACGGTTTCAAATATTAACTTTGTTTCAAAGACCGATCTCTCGTCGGCTGTACTCGGAAATGCACTTAATGCGAAAGCAAAAAATGTTTCTGTGACAATAGCAAACGGTGCAGCGTTTAATGCTTCCGGTGTAAATTCCGGCGTAATGTTCGGAACGGTTGCAGGAAGCAGTGAACTTGATAATTGCCGTGTTAAGGCAGAGGTTAATTTTGCCGGAGATGTTGCATCTTTCGGTGCATTGGTCGGTTCTGTAATCGGTAACGGAACGAGGATTTCAAACAGCGGTGCTGCTGCAAACATTGCCGCTTCAAAGAGAGCGACAAACGCGGCAATCGTTATCGGTTCGGTGAATGCAACCGATGTAATAATTGAAAATTGTTATGTCTCGGGCAAGAATGATGCAGGAAAATACTCATTTATTGCAAACATTTCTGCTGACGATACAAGGATTTCAAATATATATATGAGCAAGGGTACGCAGACTCCTGCCGACTTTGCAAAGGCCGATAAATCTCAGTTCGTCGAGTGGTCATTTGACGACGGTGAGGTAGCTTTCTTTACCGGCAACGGCGGAAAGTTTAACGTTACGCTTCCGTCTGTTAAAGCAATGAGCGGTTCGACGGCTTCTGACTATTCTGTTAAGACCGATACATCCCTTATTTCGGCGAAAGTAACCGTTGAAAATGGAAAGCTTATTCTTAATGTTGGTCGTGCCGCAGGTGTTATAACCGTTAAGGGCTGTGCCGTTACAGTGACAAACAAGACGACGGGGCTCTACACAACCGTCAAAATTTCAAACGGACTTGAAAAAGACAGTGCGGGAAACTATATTGTTTCCGGAGCATATGATCTTGCATATATCAGTGAAAATATTACGGAGCTTAACAAGTCGAGCTTTATTGTCGAGTCTGATATTGATATGTCCGAGATTTCAACGTTCGCTCCGATTGGAGGAACACTGGTTCCGTTTAGCGGAAAATTCAACGGAAACGGACACACGATTTCAAATCTGAAAATCAGCGGAACATCCAAGTCGGGTCTTTTTGCCGCTCTTGAAAATGCCGAGGTAAGCAATCTTGTAATCGCTTCGGCTCAGGTAAATGCTAAGGGTCTTTATTCGGCTGTCCTTGCAGGCCAGGTCTTTGGAAACACCAAGCTTTCGGAGATTACGGTTGTCAACAGCAATGTTGTTTCCGACGGAATTTATTCGGGAGTTATAGCAGGCTCTGTTTCCGGAACGTCCGGCATGTCGGGAATCCGAGTTGAAAATTGCTCGGTTAATTCCAAGGCAAACTATGTCGGTGCACTTGCAGGCTATGCTTCCGTTGACAGCGCTTTGGAAAATTCAGAGATTAAAAATGTTAAACTTAACGGAGCAGAATATGTTGGCGGTGCAGTCGGTCTTGCCGAGGGCAAGACGGCAATTAAATCCGCATCGGTTGAAGGATCGATAATTAAAGGAGTGTCTGAGATTTCGGGCATTGCCGCAGGCAGAGAAAATGTTTCCGTTGCCGATGCACGGGTTTCTTCCTCGGAGATCTCAACGATTGCCGATACAGCGGCATTTGTTGCGGGCGGTATTGCTTCAAGCTTCTGCTCTTCAATCAGCAGTGTTGAGGTTCGTGATACAACAATAAAAGCAGGCGTTGCCTCGGCAATTGTCGGCAAGGCAGCTATGGATGCCAAGCTTTCAATTAAAGGAGCAAATGTTTGCAACACAACCGTTCGCGCAGAGAGTGCAAATTCTGTGGCGGCCGGAATTCTTGCCGTTTATAACGCCGGCGGTGCTGTTGTTATAAACGAGGGCTATGTTGACTCCGCGACGACGATTATATCAACGTCTGTTGCTTCGGGTGTTGTCGGAGATATAACGGGCGCAGAGAGTGCACTTGTTGCCGAAAACATTAAGTCGTTTGCGAATGTTGAAACTGTTTCTTCTGCCGATGCCGTTGCTGCGGCGGGAGCAGTTGCGAAGCTAAGCGGTGCAGCACTTAACAATGTCCAGTTCAAGAATGTAAAGATTCTCGGAACCGTATCGGGTGAAAAGGCCATAGGCGGAATGATTGGCATTGTAAAGGGAATTGGCAACTTCAACGGAATGACAGCTGTTATTTCGGATTCGGTATGTGCCGCCCGTATAAAAACAGAGAAAACTAATAAAAATGCCGGCATCGTGGTCGGCTTTGTGGAGGACAGTAAGTCTGTAAACTCCGATAATATAGATTCGTTAGTCAGCGGTACGGTTATTTCCACTTATTTCGGAAATGTTCCCGCATTTGGCGAGTCAACTGAGATAAAGAGCACGAATATTGTCGATATGGATAATCCGAACGGCTCAGCGATTAAACCTTCGGTTGAAAATATATCGACTGTCGGCAAGACTGAGATCGCACTTTCTAATCTTCCAAAAGTCAAGGGATATTCTTTTGACAGCACAACGGGCTGGGTATCCGAAGCTGAGGAAAGAATCAGTGTCGTTTCTTCGAGCGAGGATAAGCTGGTTCTTAAAGTAAATCACATGGCCGATATTTCTATTGTGGCTTACTATGTGTCAAATTCGGACAGCGAGATAAGGATTCCGGTACATTTTGCTATTAAATCCGATGTACGCACACCGCTCAAGGGTGATGGCACAAGCACATCGCCATATCTTATTTCAAATGCCTATGATCTTGAGTCGGTTGCCTACTATGACAGCCTCGGAAAATACTTTGCACTTGCTGAAGATATTAGCTTTGATGCAAAGGACTTTGATTTCGGCGGCGGATTCTATAATGTAGGAAACGGCGTTGTAACAATCGGCAGTGCTGAAAGCGGCTTCAAGGGCAACTTTACGGGTCTTTACAACGGAAAGATACATTCAATCAACGGATTGATGCTTTCAGGCAATGTTCTCGGCGGACTGTTCGGAGCGACGGACGGTGCCGTTATCTCCGATATTGTAATAAACAACGCAAGTGTAACAGGTCTTAATTTTGCAGGCGTTGTAGTCGGCATTGCAAAAAATACCGTTATTAAAAATGTAACGGTCAATAATTCAACTGCAATGTCAAGTGAATTCGGAAGTACGGCAGGTATTATTGCCGGAAAAGCCGAAGGACTGACAGCAGAAAATATTTCAATAAACCAATCAAATGCTTCAACAACGCTTAATGCGACCTCGGCAACGGTTGAGACCGCAGGCGGTGTTGCGGGAATTTTCAGCGGAGAGCTTAAGGATATTCAAATGAACAGCGTTACCGTTAAAGCCGGAACAATTGCAGGCGGTGCGGTAGGCAGCTCAGCAAAAGCACAGATTGAAAACGTTGTATTAGACGGAAAAGTTTCCGCTAAAACAGCCGGCGGAATGATCGGCGTGCTTGAAAATCCGAATAACAGCTTTGTGAAGAACTGTTTCATCAGCGGAAGCGTCTCAGGCGAAAAGCTTGCAGCAGGCGTAATTGCAGAGGTTGGATCAAATTCGACATATATTGCAAAAACCGAGCAGGCTCTTGTTGAGAGCACCGTTATAGCCGCTAAGGCTGAGGGTGAAATTTCTGCGGCAGTTATTGCAAAGGCGGATAAGGGAACATTCTCTGATAATGATAATGCAAAAATCTTGTCAAATGTCTATTATTCATCATATCAGAACGAGAGCATTTTCGGTACGCAAGAGCTTAATTCTTATCAGTGTTCTGGATACATGGCTGTTGATCTCAGCGCAATGAGATGTGTTCTCGGAGGAACCGAAAAATCGTTTATTACGCTTGACGGCGAAAATACTATTCTCGGTGAAAGTGATATTATAATCGCGGCAGGTAACGGTAACTACAAGTTGTTTGAGCTTCTCGGACATAAGTTTGAGCTCGCCTCAGTTTCTTCGAAACCTAAGGGTGTATTGACTTATGATTCGTCAACGTCTTCAGTCAGTGCGAATGGCGCTGTTGACGGTGCTAAGCTTGTATTTACGTATTCAAACGGTCTTGAAACAGCAATTCCGGTTGCTTATTCCTCACTTCTTGCGGGCTCGGGTACAAAGTCCGATCCGTACAGAATCGGAACGGCAGACGAGTTTGCAGTTATGATGCAAAACGGTGGTCGTGAAGATGTTTATTATACATTAACAAATGATATCGACCTCAGCGGTGTTAAATCCGCAGACAGTTTTGCGGGCATTCTTGACGGTGCAAATCATGTTGCTTATGATTTCAGCGGAGAGTCATTGTTTGCAAGCGTCAGCGGAACAGTAAAGAATATCGGCCTTGTGGGATTTGATATTGATTCTAAATCATCAACAACGGTCGGTGCTTTGGCGGGCGAGCTGAACGGAGCAACGATTGAAAACTGCGTTGTAATTGCCGATGTCAATACGTTCGGAAAGGTTCAGGACGCAGGTATAATTGCAGGACGTGCAACAAACGGCACAAAGATAGAAAAATGTATCACCTCCGGCAGAGTAAGCGGCTCGTCGCTTCTTGCTGCAGGCGGATTGGTCGGCTCATCAAGCAATTCTCAGATAAACGGTACGGTGTCAACGGCGTATGTATCAGCCGGCGGATATGCCGGCGGACTTGTCGGCGAAGCAGATTATACTGCACTCAGCAACTCCGTTTTCGGAAATATGACGAACTCACTTGACAAGAAAGCCGGAAATATTGCAGGCAGATTTGCCGAGACTTCTTCGGCAGAGAATGTTCTCTTTGACAGTTGCACGGTAAAGAATGACATTGCAGCGGTCGAGGGCGCAACAGGCATGATGAAGGCTTCGACAACAAAGGCTCTTGAAGAAGCTTCAATAATTGGTTTTGCAAGCACGAAATCCGGATATGCTGTTCCGGCGACTCTCAAGTCAACCGAAGCCTCTGAGAAGTTCGCAACTGCGGTTGAATTTGCTGCTCTTGCTGTAAAATATATGTCCGGATCAAATATCGGATCTGCAATGAATTATACCGATATCAAGGTTCCGTCGGAAGTAAATTCTAATTCCGTAAGCGTGGACAGATCAAAGGGTCTTGTTATCACACTTATGAAGAACAAAGACTACGCTTCAACGGATAATATAATTGCAAGATATTCAAATCCGGCGAGCGGCAGCTTGACAGATATCGGCTATTCAATAGTAGATAAAACGAATAAGCTTAACGGCAAGCTCATCGGTGTTATGCTTAAAACAAAGGCAGATAACAATGCCGAAGCATTCAGCTTTTTCACGAAGGTCGGTGCTCAGGCGAAGGCCGTTAACAGCGTATATGTTGCAGACGGAATATATATTGACCTCAGTCTTCCACAGGGCTACGGATATGAAATTAAAGCTGTGGATTTTGATGGGAAAGAGCTTAACGTTACGGATGTTGCTAATGAAGGCAAGCTTATTGAAGTAAACGAAAGCGACAGCGTTGACATTACTGTTGAAATCAAAGAGGTTAAGACTGATTGGGGTCTCAGATCCGTTTGGAGCGTTATAGGTAAATAATTAAAGGGTTGATGTTACAATGAAAAAAAAGTTTACATTTATTAAAAACTTAATATTAGCTGTGGCATCGGCCCTGACTCTTATAGCGGTTTCTTTTGCGTGGTTCAGCAATTCAAACCAAAACTTTGTCCCATCAATTACGGGGGAGGTTGTCAGTCCGACGTATGCAAGCGTAGCATACTATACTGCCGACAGCAGCGGAAATTATTCAAGATTAACAGGAAATATTGAGCTTAACAATTGGACATCGGGTACCTACAAAAAATATAAGATGATTCTTACAACTGCAACCGATGAAAAGCTTAAGTTAAGCATGTCGATCGATTCTCTCCCGTCAAATATGAATTCGGATCTAAAAAATTCCGTTCAGGTTAAATATACCGTGTATAAGGCGATAAAAACTGTGAAAAACGGAGTTGTAACATTTACCGACGGAGCACAGCTTTTCGGTTCAGATTACATGAGGCTTTCGTCTCTTTCAAACGGAAAGATTTTTGACGGAAGATCGCTTGCCGACAGTCAAACCGAGAAGAACGATGTGTTTATTATTTATTATGAGATAGGTCTTGCGGCAGACAGTCCGTCCTCAATCGAAGGTTTGTCATCGTCGCTTGGCACTCTTAAAATCAACGTTCAGCCGGTTTCATAAGTTATGAAAAAAGCAGGAAAAATTTTCTCAAGAATAATGGCGGTGCTTTCGGCACTTATATTTATTCTCGGATTTACAGTGTTTGTATCTGTCCTCAGCGCTTCCGCCGGTAAAGCGCCGAGTGTGCTGGGATTCAGTGTGTTTCAAGTGCAGACAGGAAGCATGGAGCCGGAGATTCCCGTCGGAGGGATTGTTATTGTTCACAAAACAAAACCTTCCTCGCTCAAAGTCGGCGACGTGATTTCCTTTTATTCAAACGATATGACAATAAGCGGTCAAATCAACACCCATAGAATAGTTGAAATAAAAGACAGCGACAGCGGCGAAAAAATCTTTCGCACCAAGGGCGACGCAAATGATTCTGTCGATACGGCGGCTGTTTTTGAAGTGGATCTGATCGGCAAGGTAATTCTTAATGTAGGAACGGTCGGAAGCTCGGCATTGGATGTGCTGAGAAATCCTAAAATAATATTTATTTTTATTGTTTTGCCCTTGATTTTTATCACCTTGGGCGAGGCGGTTAATTTGGCAAAGCTGATTGCCGAATATAAATTCTCGGATCAGAAGGATGAAGAAGATGAAAAATCTTCGAAAACAAAAGATTAATATGCTTCTGACCGCAATAATTATTTGCATTTCGGTCGTGGCTGTAGGAGTTGTTTATACTCCGAAAATTCTCAAAATGGATATGAAGGTTGTTGAAACAGGCAGCATGTCTCCGACAATAAAACCGTACAGCCTGATATATATAAAGCCTTATGATAAATTTGAGGACTATAGAGTTGGCGATATTGTCACCTTTACCGATAATTATCAGCAGAAAAGCTTTACTCACAGAATTGTTGAAATTGATGAACAAACGCAAAGCTTTGTGACAAAGGGCGATGCAAATGAGGAAAACGATCTTGGAAAGACATCGGCCGAGTATGCCGAAGGCAAGGTCGAAGCAACGATCCCGTATCTGGGTTATCTCGTTAAGTTCCTGCGATATACTGCCGTTAAGATTGTGATTGCAATAATTTACATCGCATGGGCGGCGATTGAGATTGAGCTGTTTATAGCGGAAAGGAAGAAAGCTTATGACTAAAAGAATAATTGCTTTTGTAGCGTCGTTGGCGGTTGTGATTGGTCTTATGAACTGCGGAACCTCCTATGCGTGGTTCGTTACAACGCTTGAAAAGAAGCAGAGCATTTCGGTTTCCGTTGTCAGCGCGGCGCAGACCGCAAAGCTTACTGACTTAGACAGTGATGAGAAAACCATTATTATGCCCGGAGACAATCTTGTTAACCTCGACGGACAGGGCGCAATGCTCAGAATAAATAACGGCTCGACAACCGATGTTCAGATAAGACTTTCTATCGAATATACAAGCTATGCTTCGGGAAAAGCGGAGCAGAAGATTTATTCAGGCAGCGGAGATGATATCGATGTTACCTTTGCCGCAAACAAGTGGTCAAAGAACACAAATGCAAGCGGTACTTGTTATTTCTACTATATGGGAGACAAGTATGAGTCGGAGAGCATAGCCGACTTGAACGCTGTTCCGTCAATCAGCTCTGAGATCTCTTATATTGACGCAATTTCAAGCATTACCTATAAGGAAAACATTTCAAAGGCCTATGCAGGACAGCCGGTAAATTTAAAGGTAATTTTTGAGGCTAAGCAGGCTGACAATGTTTCGTGGAACAGCATAGATTCTTATCAGCTCACCGGCACGGCTGCATGAAGAATGACAGAGTGAAGCCGAAGGTCGGCAATGTTTTATTTAATATTCTTGCGATAATTACCGTAATTTCGGTCGGTTTTGTTGCTTTTAATCTTCTTTCGGGTGCAAAAGGATATGCCGTGACCAGTGACAGCATGGCGGAGACCTTGCATCGAGGCGATCTTGTCTTTTCGAAAAAAGCCGAGTTTGCAGAGCTTGATGTCGGCGATGTCGTTACGGTCGGCTCAAAGGAGCTTGATGAATACTTTACCCACAGAATTGTTGCTATAGACAGGGATAATCAAACTGTAACAACACGGGGCGACAACAATCCCGAAGATGACCCGATGCCGACTCCTGCCGATAGAATTGTGGGCAAGATGTGGTACAGCGTGCCGCTGCTCGGATATTTTTCCATAGCATTTGGCGGTGTTTCTCAGATAAAAGGTTTGATAATTCTTGCGATTGCAGCAGTTGCGTTTGTTGCATTAAATATGCTTTTAACTCATATGAAGAAAAAAAACGGAGGTGGCAGCGATGAATAAGGTTAAAAGAATTATGACGCCGATAATGGCTCTTGTTCTTGTCCTTTGCATAGGATATTTTTCGGGAATGTCAAAGACCTCCGCGTGGTTTTATGATAGCGGTGTTATTGACAGCGGTGATCGCTTTGTTTTCGGAAATCTCTCCGTTAACACAAAATTCGTTATAAACCACAGTGTAATTTTTGATGCTGCGACCAAGCTTGCAGACAAAAATGAAAAGCTTTTTGATCGGGCAGTCAATTTTGATGATATCAATGTCACCAATTCGGGAACAATTCCGGCAAGAGTATACATCAATGTTGATGTTACAAACGGTGCAAAAGGTTATCGCTGGTTTGTATATACCGATGACATGCTTGTTAACGGAAGTGTAAAGGAGACAATCAAAGCAAACCTGCCTTCTCTCACTGAGACGGAGCTGAACAGGTACAACAGTTCAAAATATGTGCTTTTGGCTCCGGGTGAATCGAAAGTTTTGAAGATCGCAAGCTGGGTGGAGTATGATGAGGTCAGCACAGCTCTTGCGCAGGGTGAATCGCTCACCTTTGCAACAAGAATTTATATGACAGCAACGCAGGATAAAGACGGCGTAATCGGCTAAGGAAATCGAGGTGACGAATATGTCAAAAAAGATAAGCAAAAAAGCATTAGTTGTTATCGTTGCGGTTATCGCAATAATTGCCGTTGTAGGCAGTTCTTTGGCGTGGTTCGTTACTCAGACCTCAAAGTCCCAAAGCTTTATTCTTTCCGGCATTAAAGCTTCGGCAACTGTTTATTTTGCTAATAATAAAAGAGATGTTGATGCTGAAAAATTCAAGGACGAAAACGGGCTTTATACGCTCAGCCTTAATAAGGACGATGAGAATTATATCGGAAAGCTCAAGGTGATTGTTCATCGCAGCGGAGCAGCCTGTTGCCTCAGAGTTAAGACTGCTTTTGAGTGGCAGCTTGCCGACGGTTCGATTACAAAATTCACAACAAACGTTCCGTATGTTTTTAATGAAGAATGGTATGACAACCGCAGTACAGATTATTGTGTATATTTTATGGGCGGCGATCGCTCGGGAAAAGCAAAAAGTGACACGCTCTATCTCATCAGTGGCTTTGATGAAAGCAAGTTTGATGTCTCTGGTGTTGAGGCAGGAACAACAGTTAAAGCCCTGATAGAGGTTGACGCAGTACAAACAAACCGTTATCCGCAGCTTTGGAATATTGAAAAATTACCGTGGGAATAATGGAAGTTGATTTCTATGTCAAATAAGAAAAATGTGCCTGTGGCAGGTAAAACTGTCGCAGGCAAAAACAATTATAATAAGAAAAAGGATGCGCAGCGTAAAAAAGCCGAAGCGGAGAAGAACGCAAAGCGTCTGATTGAGGAGAAGAGAAAGAAACAGAAGCAGCGTGAAAAACGCAGTGAGGAGATTCGCAGACAGCGCCAAAAGATTTCCGCAAAGGAGACAAGGACGGCTGAAAGAAAAGCAAAGAAAGAAAAAGCTAAGCTATTACATAAACGTCGCAAGGCGCGCTTTGTTAAGAAAATCCGCTATTACACAAGCAAAAAGTTTCTTTCATCGTTGAATTATTTTCGCATTTTCACCTGCATTATATTGCCGATATCTTTGATTATAACAGCAAGCATTTGCATTTCTCGATCGGTTCTTGTAAATGTCCCTGCTGATATAAGGGCAGCCGAGTTCAACGGAAGAGTTGAAAGTGAAACGGTTGCAGGAGACAGTATATTCAACGTTCAACAGCAGCAGGTTTTTGTTGATGCGATAAAATCAAAAGGCAGCCGCAAGTTCAGCTTTTATTTTAATTCGGTTGTAAATGTCGGAGATGATTTTTCAACGGACGATTTATGCTTCGGCAACCCGAAAACAAATGATTTTGTGCTGATTGCAACGGTTTATGATAAGGACAATACCGTGCTTTATCGTTCTCTCGGACTAGAGCCGGGCAAGGAAATAAACCGTGCCAAGCTTTTTGGAGAAATGAGTTACGGAATACATGATGTCAAGGTCGCTGTCAACGCCTATGACAAAAAAACAAATAAAAAAATCGGCACAAGATATGCTAAAATTAAAATTGCGGTCGGTGTGGAGTACAATGGCGAAGAATAAATCAAAAAAGTCAATAGTATTTGTTGCTGTGGCTGTGGTTGCCGTGGTGCTGTGCGTGATTGCATTGACAGGCAGTGCACCTCGCATAAGGCTGTCGCTTGCGGGCGGAGGTAAGGTCAGTAACGGAATTCTGACCGGTGTTGATGCAGATGCACATATAACAAGCGTTCCCGAAGGTGAAATACGCTACTTGATAAATAAACGCATTGTGTTTGAAAAAAGCTATTCGCTTGGTAGTGTGATGCTTGAAAACCCTGAGAGCTGTCAGTATGATATCAAGTTCATAATTTATAAGGATGACGGCGAAATGATTTATACGTCTCCGATGATAAAACCGGGTCAGTGCCTTGAAAAGGATAAGCTGTCAACCGTTGTTAAGGCAGGCGAGTATAATTGCTCATATTCGGCGCAGGCATATCAAGACGGTGAACTAAAGGGAGAGGTCACCGGTGTTGTGACAGTAATAGTCGGTTAAATAAATATTCAAAAGGCTGCTGTATTACCGGCAGTCTTTTTACATGAAAACACCTCGGAGATTTCTATACAAAGAATCTCCGAGGCGTCGGTTTTAGCATAAATTTTTATCTGTTGTCAATTTTATAAATTGCATAAGCAAGGAACTGACCGTTAACGAAGTCACATCCGTTTGTGATGATGAAATCCTTATATGCCTGAACGTAAATACCCTCTGACATTATGCCGGGGTTTGATTTCTTTGTCGGGTGGGTGAAACTCGTTGTTCTCGGTGCGCCTGAGCTGGAAACGTGAACCATTGTTGCCGTTGTTCCGTCATAGTCCGAGATATTAAGGTCGGGGTTGTAGCACTCCATGTGATATGCCCAGTGAGAGTGACCGTTGAAGAATACAACGTTATGATATTTTTCAAGGAGCTTTCTGAAACGTCTTTCGTCCTTGTTGCCCTTGAAATAAGGAATTGTATAGAAAAGACCCCAGTCGTTATAAATGTTGCCTTCACCAAGGAAGGGGTTGCCCTTCGGAGCATTGAGGAAGGTATGGAAATAGAGGTAAACTCTCTTATCCTTGTATTTTTCAAACATTGCTTCAAGCCAATCCTGCTGCTCGTCGGTTACAATCTGAACGAACGGAACGTATGCGTCTTTAACTTGGCTGAAGAAAATGAATACATCGCCGTTTGTCTCTTCGCCCGAGTAAACGAAGTCATATCCGTTATCTGCTACGTCAAGAACACCTGCCGGTTTGTTCTCGGAAAATACGCCGACATTTACGTTTGCTTTCCATGAATTATAGTCAAATTTGTCTCTGCAATCGTGGTTGCCCTTGCAGGAAAAAACATTGAAGTCGTGCTGATCGTTGTATTTGTGGAATGATTCATATGAAGATGTCTCGCCTTCATATGAAAGATCGCCTGAAACGCCGACTATTGATACACCCATGTCGTCGAGGAAGTTAAGAGCCTGCGGATAAGAGGTATCGGACCAATCATTGCCCTCTTCATCAAAATATCTGCCGAAGTGCACGTCGCTGAGTGAGCCGAAGCTGTAGGTCATGTCACCGTAATCGGGAATGTTTTCCTCAGGAATCTTGTCTGTGTCAAGAAGCTGATCCTGATAATAGAGAAGAATGGTTTCTGCGCCGTCGGGAATCGCAAGGAATGAGTTCGTTTCGTGCTCGCCCTTGCCTTTCTTGACGTCAACCTGTGCAAACCAACTGTAAGGAACAATCTTGCCGCTCGGTGAGCTTGTTGTAAGCTTGTTGCCCTGTGCATCGCCCCAATACAGTTCATAAGTTGCGTCAAAATTCGCCGTTACCATTGCTGTGCCCTCGGCTGAACCGGCTTCTTCATTGGCGAAAACAAAGTTAGAATTTGCTTTAACGCCATCGGGCGGAATCGGAGCAGGAGCAATAATTCCGGCTGAAATAAGAGCTGAAAGAATGAGCGCAATAAGCTTTTGCATAAAATTAACTATCATATTTTTCCTCCGTATCTTTTAAATTTGTGTATCCGCTGATACTGAAAATATTATACCATTTTAAAGCGTAGAAAATCAATACCTTCTTGACATTTATGTTATAATTGTATATAGAAAGAGGAAACGGAGGTTTTGTTATGAAAGATTTTTATGATATAATCAAGTCACGCAGAAGTATCAGAGGATACAAGAGTGATGAAGTACCTGCCGATAAGCTTGCAAGAATTCTTGATGCGGGAACAGATGCGCCGACAGGCAGAGGAAAGCAGTCTCCGCAGATTATAGCAATAAAGGATAAGATGACGAGAGATAGATTTTCCGCACTTAATGCCGCAGTTTTGGGCACGGATAGCGACCCCTATTACGGTGCGCCTGTGATAGTTCTGGTGCTTGCCGACGGCAATGTAAACACATTTGTCGAGGACGGAAGCTGTGTGCTTGAAAATCTTATGCTTGCTGCCGAAGCCGAGGGTCTCGGCTCTGTTTGGGTTCACCGTGAACGTGAGATATTTGACAGCGAGGACGGCAAGAAACTCCTCCGCGAATGGGGACTTCCCGAAACGCTTCGAGGTGTGGGATCAATTGCTCTCGGCTATCCGGCCGTTGAACCGAAAGAAACAGCTCCGAGAAGAGAGGGCTATATTAAGTATATCTGAACATAAATTGATTACAAATTGTAACTTTTTGTAACTTTTATAAAGTTTGTTTATTGTTAACATGATAATGCTTACTAAAAGATAAAATATCTTGCATAACATACAATAAAATGGGCTTATTTGTTTGATTTAAATTGAAATTTTGGAATAAAAGTCACATTTTAAGCATCTGAAGATTTGACATTTGTAACCTTTTGTGTTATACTCCTGTCCGTTGTGTAAAAACTACCGACAGGAGTTATTTTTATGAAAACACTTATAAAAAGAATAATGCCGGTTCTTTTGGCAATAGTTACAATCCTTACGGTCGCTTCTTTTAATACTGCAAGCGCAAAAGGATATAATTGTACGAATGCAAAGCTTCAGCAGCTCATCAATGAATGGGAGGGCGTTTACTGGACGGGTTCGTTCAGAACCGCAACAACCTGTAAGGGCTTTGCCGATATGATGTTTAACGAGCTTTACGGAAACGGTGGTGTCGGCGCTTATAATTCGGGCGCTTACAGCTATTATGTTCCGACTCCGCGCAAGGCAACCGAGATCGCAAGACTCAGCTCGGCGGGATACAAGGATTTTTATAACATCATGCACAAAGCGGCTTCGGGTGACTACATTCAGTGGGCAACAGCTTATTCGCAGCATTCGTCAATTTTTATTTCATGTGATGAGAACGGATTTTATGTTTTTGACAGCAACTATGTTGAATCGTATCTCTGCGCCGTGCATTATATCACCTATGAGTATATCGCTGATATCACTTACGGCGTATCGCTTTACAGATCGACCTCAAGTGCCGCCGCTGTAAAGAAGGAAGTAAAAAAGACTGTTGCAAAAAAAGCCGTGCCAAAGGTCATTCCTTATGAATTTGAGGAGAAAAATGTCACTCTTTCATATATGGAGACCTATACTCCGTCCGTTAAAGGCGGAAAGAAAATTACAAGCTGGACTTCATCAGACGATCATGTTGCTGTTGTAAGCAGTGACGGCGTTGTAGAGGGTGTTTCCGGCGGAACGGCAGTAATAACTGCAATCAATTCAGAGGGCAAGTCAACGCAGATGACCGTAACGGTTGAAGATACCTCGGTCAAAAGAATTATCGGCGTGCTTCTTGAAGGCTTCAAGCCGATGGGCGTCAGTGACCTCATTGCGTAAACTGAATTACAGTAAAAAGCGTGACCGTTATGGCCACGCTTTCTTTTTATTTTTTCTTTAAAAAGTCAATTCCGAAAACCCTGTGAATCGGTTTTGTAATTTTTGATTTCATACGCTGCGTCTGTGACATCCAGCTTCCCGAATACCAGTGAATAGAAATTGTGTTTTCAGTTTTGCTCATGATTCCCGTGTTGCTGCCGTAGGGGTTCATGTAGTCGCTCGGCAAAATCAGTGCACCTGCAACGGTCTGCATCTTTCCGTCAAGCTTCAGTCCGTAGCGAAGCAGGGCATCCGTATTGAGTCGGGGGCAGGTAACCGTGCCGCTCTTTCCGTCAAGGTACGGCTCATATTCTTTAACCATCGCGGTAACGGCTTCCCCGTGAGCAACAGACCCGAAGCCGAGTCCCGTTGCGACGTAATCGGGGTTTTCCAGACCGAAAAACGCCTCGTTATCAAGAAGGAAATCAATATTTTTAATAAGCTCAACATCGGTGTCAAAATATATTCCGCCGTTTTTCTCAATTATTTCAAGACGGGCAAAATCGCTGAGAAAAGCATATTTCTTTTCATCGGCGCACATTTTGGTATATCCCGTTGAATTGACGTCATAGTTACTTTCGTTCCACTCAATAATCTCATAATCGGGACAAAACTTTTTCCAGCTTGATATACATTTTTTTACGGATTTCGGCTTATCTGCACCGCCGAACCAGCAATAGTGAATCTTCTTGGGAATCATTCGATCACCTCTGAAAAAATTATAGCATAAACAAGCTGTTAAATCAACTCAGCTTAATGGGATGGGGTTAGCAAAAAAGTCCCGTTCCGAAGAACAGGACTTTACTCTGGTGAGGATGAATGGATTTGAACCATCGACCCCTTGCATGTCAAGCAAGTACTCTAACCAACTGAGCTACACCCTCAAAGCAGAGTTATTTTATCATACTTTTTGTGCTTTGTAAAGAGTTTTGTAAAAACTTATGAAATCATTTTCTCTTTTTCCTTGAAATAAACACCGTTATAGGTTATACTTTATTTATATAACCGCTGAGGACAGCACTTTGCTTTAATCAGTGGTTATTTCGAGGGAAGATGAAAGGAGAAGTATGTATTATATTATAATGGACCTCGAGTGGAACAACGCTTTTGTTCACCGAACCAAGAGCTTCATGAACGAGATCATTGAGGTCGGCGCCGTTATGCTCAACGAGGAGCTTGAAGAAATAAGCGAGTTTTCGTGCTTCGTTAAATCAAGAATCGGTAAGAAAATACGCAGCAACATTAAAAAGCTGACGCACATTACAAATGACGATATGAGAAGCGGCGAACCCTTTGAAGCGGTGATGAAGAAGTTTCAAGACTGGATCGGCGACAGGGAAAACGTTATTCTCACATGGGGCAACGGCGATATTCGTGTTATTATTGAAAACTTCCGCTTTCTTACGGGTCGAGAGACCGTTCCGTTTTTGTCAAACTATACTGACGTTCAGCGTTATTTTCAGATTAAAAGAAACATACCTGTTGAAAAACAGCTCGGTCTTTTTAATGCCGCCGAGGATGTGGGAATGGATCCCAACAGCTTTTCTCACCATAGGGCGCTGGATGACAGTCTGTTGACCGCCGAGTGCTTCAGGCGAGTTCGCAGCGATGATTTTGCAAGATATATTTTGCCCTGTGACAATGCGTTTTATGAGAAGCTTTTTTTCAAACCCTATGCAATCAGCAATATCAACAGTCCGCTCGTTGATAAAAGTTTGCTCAATTATACCTGCGAGGAATGCGGAGTCAAGGGCAAGCTTATAAAGAAATGGCGCTACTCCAATCAATATTTCCGCGCGATATATGAATGTCCGAATTGCGGCAAACGGGTACGTGTTGCAGTTCGCTTCAAGAAATACTATGATACACTTGACACGAGAAAAACCGTTACACTTATTACCGACGATGAAACACCCGTGCTTATACAAAATGGCCTTGAATGATTTATTCAAGGTCTGTTTTTTTGTATAAACCGTAAAATGTGAACAAATTATAAATAAGTGATTGACAAATCATACTTTCTGGTATAAAATAAATCGAACTCTTTAAGAGCGGTACAGTGATGCCGACAAGATTTTACATGAAGCGGAGCAAGGTCTGCATATATACTTATGTAATTTTGTGTCTTGTCGCACTGTGCGACAGGGCATTTTCTTTTTTTCGGAGGCTCACATGAATAAAAAAATCATGGATGAAGCGGCTCTCGGAAGAGCCGTAATGAGGATCTCACACGAAATAATCGAGAAAAACAAGGGGACGGAAAACATTGTGCTTGTCGGAATCAAGCGTAGGGGAATTATCCTCGGACAGATGATACACGACAATATTATGAAGATTGAAGGCGTTGACGTCCCGTTCCAAACCTTGGATATACACTTTTACCGTGACGATTTAACCAAGGAGAGCGAAGTTCCGATTTATAACGCCGAAAATGACCGATTTGAGGTTACGGACAAAAAGATAGTTCTGGTTGATGACGTTATATACACCGGCAGAACGGTCAGAGCGGCAATCGAAGCAATTTTTACAATGGGCAGACCGTCGCAGATACAGCTTGCCGTGCTCATCGACAGAGGACACCGTGAGCTGCCGTTCAAGGCAGACTACATCGGTAAAAGCATTCCGACCTCGAGAAATGAGACGGTATCGGTCAAGGTCGAGTGTATTGACGGAGAAACAGGCGTAGATTTGCTCACAGATTGAGTATTTAAACACGAATGTGTTTGAAATAAAGGAAAATAACGGAGGTATATTAAATGCAACTTATTTACAATGTCAAAGACAAACCGAAGTTCGGTCAGTTGATCGTTTTCGGCTTCCAGCAGGTTCTTGCTATTCTTGCGGCAACAATCGCGGTTCCGACAATCATCGGTAACGGAATGTCGCAGTCGGCAGCTCTTTTCGGAGCAGGCGTCGGCACAATCGTTTATCTTCTCTTCACAAAGTTTAAGAGTCCCGTATTCCTCGGCTCGTCGTTCGCTTTCATCGGTTCAATGCTCGCAGCATTTGCAGGAGCGATTTCAGAGGCGGCCGGACACTTTGGTCTCATCATCGGTGCTCTTTTCGCAGGACTTGTTTATGTTGTTATTGCAATCGCGGTAAAGGTTGCAGGTGTTAAATGGATCAACAAGCTTATGCCTGCCGTTGTTATCGGACCGACGGTTTCAATCATCGGATTGTCGCTCGCAGGCAACGCAGTCGGCGATCTCACACTCGGTAAGGTTATGACCGAGGTTACCACTCAGACAGTTGAAAACGGAAAGATTGTTGATGTTGTTTCCTCCGTATCAACCGCAAGCCCGTATGTTGCGCTTATTTGCGGACTCATAACTCTCTTTACTGTTGTTATCTGCTCGGTTTACGGCAAGAAGATGACAAAGCTCATTCCGTTCATTATCGGTATTCTTGCAGGCTATGTTGCCGCTGCAATCTTCACCGTAATCGGTATCAAGACAGACAACACAGCACTTCAGGTTATCGACTTCACGGTTTTCCATGACCTTAAGTTGTTCTCCGTTCCCGATTTCACATTCCTTGAGGCTGCAAAGGGCGCTAAGGAAATCGACGGTCAGTATCTTGCAACTGTTGCCGTTGCTTATGTTCCCGTTGCCTTCGTAGTATTCGCAGAGCATATCGCTGACCATAAGAACCTTTCTTCAATCATTGAGCAGGATCTCCTTGAGGAGCCGGGTCTCCACAGAACGCTTCTCGGTGACGGTGTCGGTTCAATGTTTGGCGCAATCTTCGGCGGCTGCCCGAACACAACATACGGCGAGTCGGTCGGCTGCGTAGCAATCACCGGTAACGCTTCTGTTGTAACAATTCTCGCCACAGCAATCATGTGCATGATCATCTCCTTCTTCGGACCGTTCGTAACCTTCCTTGCAAGTATTCCGAACTGCGTAATGGGCGGTGTTTGCATCACTCTCTACGGCTTCATCGCAGTCAGCGGACTCAAGATGATCCAGAAGGTTGACCTTGACGACAACAAGAACCTCTTTGTTGTAGCGGTTATCCTTATCTGTGGCATCGGCGGACTTACCGTAAACTTCGGCAAGGTAACGCTCACTTCTATCGCTTGCGCACTTATCCTCGGTATTATCACAAATGCAATGCTTTCAAAGAAAGGCAAGAAGGCATAAGCCAAGCTAAGATAAAAATATAAATTTACTCCCACTCGTCCGACGGGTGGGAGTTTTTTGTGTTTGAGGTATATTTGCATCATTTCATATCTTGTTGAGCGCCTAAAAATATGTTATAATAAATAACAACTGCGGTTGGAGGTTTTTGTATGACAGATGTTACGCTGAATATTCCCGCAAGAACGCCGCACCTATGCTCGGTGCTGACGGGGTTTATTTTGCTTGAAAAGCAGGGCAAGCTCAGACTGAAGCTGAATACAAATGTCAAAATGCCCTCGGCGAGCATAATGGAAGCGATAATCGACGGAAAGCGTCTTGCTTATGACATGGCGGACGGTTACAATTTCCGTGACCCTGCCGAGATTGAAAGATATATTGACTCCTGCGATTTTTATTTCAAACGCAGCTTTTCCGACGAGCTGAACGACAAGCTTTTTCCAAAGCATAGCGGCAAAATTTACAGGTGGGGCTTCAACTATCTTGCGACCTGCGACGGAAACGGTTATTTCAATCACAATCCAGAAAAAAGGATACTTGAAGCCGTAAATTTTTTCAGGGGAAGAAAACCGCTGAAATATTTCACATATGATCGCTTTGAAGCTGTCCCGAACAAAAATGATGAGCAGAGAATTTTGTTTATGACACGTCTTTGGAGTGCTTCGCAGACCTCCGAAAAAAAACTTGATGCCGTCAATTCAATGCGAATCGAAATAACGAAAGCATTGAGAAAAGAATATCCTAAAAATTCGGTAACGGGAATTTATGACGGCGAGCTTGCAAGGGAGCTTTGCCCCGAGCTTGTTTTGTCGGGCAGTCTTACCAAACGCGAAAATTTTCTTGAAACAATAAAAAAGTCGGATATCTGTATAGGCAGTATAGGACTGCACGGCTCAATCGGATGGAAAACGGGTGAATACGTTGCCGCTTCCCGTGCAATCATAAACGAAAAGCTTCGTTACGAGGTGACGGGCGACTTTGAGGCAGAGAAGAACTATCTCGATTTTGAAAGTGTTGACGAATGTATGGCAAATGTTGAAAAGCTATTCAACGATCCGGATTCGGTTTATGAAATGAAGCGCCGCAACCGTGATTATTATCTCAATTATTTGCGCCCCGATATTCAGGTTGCCAATTCGCTTAAAGAGGCAGGCATTACATTATAAATATAAATCAATAAGGCGTTCGCCCTCAGGAGAGAGTGAACGCCTTAATTTTATTATGTTTATTAAAGCTTTGCTGCAAGATCCTTGATATATGCCTTAAAATCCTCACCGATTTCATCATGGTTGAGAGCAACCTCACAGTTAGCCTTCATGATACCGAGCTTGTTGCCCATATCATATCTGATTCCGTCAAAGTCAAGCGCAAGAAGGTCGCCTTCTTTGCCGAGACGGGTAAGTGTATCCGTGAAATAAAGCTCCTCTCCCTCAGGAGTTTTTGCAAGATCCTCTGCAAGGTAATCAAATACCTGCGGCGGAGCAACAACACGGCCGAGAATCGAATAGCAGGACATGATCTGTTCGTCGGTCGGCTTCTCGATGATGTTGTGAACGTCCATAACCTTCGGGTTGTCCTCATGGTGTGTGACATCAAGCGAGCAATACTTCGGCACGTCTTTTCTCGGAACCTCTTTAACGCCGACAACGCCCTTGCCCGTTGCTTCAAAAATATCGCAAAGCTGCTTGGTTACAGGGTATTCATTGTTGATGATAACATCGTCACCGTAGAGAATTGCGAACGGCTCGTTGCCAACGAAGCTCTTTGCACACATGATAGCATGGCCGAGACCCTTTGTCTCCTTCTGACGAAGGAAATAAACGTTAGCAATGTTTGAGCAGTGGAGAACGTCCTCATAGAGCTTCTTTTTGCTCGGGTTCTTTGCGAGCTTATCCTCAAGCTCGTAGCTGTGATCGAAATGATCCTCAATAACACCCTTGCCTCTGTTTGTGATTATGAGGATATCCTCAATACCTGCCGCTGCGGCTTCCTCAACGATGTACTGTATCGCAGGCTTGTCAACAATGTTGAGCATCTCCTTCGGAACAGCCTTTGATGCGGGCAGAACTCTTGTTCCGAGACCCGCTGCGGGGATTATAGCTTTCTTGATTTTCATAAAAAGTCCTCCTGAAATCAGAAATTTATTTTATATGCAATATTCAACAGCAGGCTTGGCAGATAATTATCCACCATAATTGCGATTATCGGCATAATAATCGCAACTCCGCCGTTACGCATAATTGTATACTTAACAGTGTTCGGCTCAGTCGATGCATCGTGTGCAAGGCTGATGACCTTGAGCATTTTTTTCTTTAACAAATAGTTTGCGATAAGTGCAGCTATTGTATTGGGAATAATTTTTTGAATCAATAATATAATAGCGAGCGTCGGGATCGCCGCCTTGGTTAGTTTTTGTGCTTCTGCATAGAGTTTATCAAATTTTTGACTGTCCTCGCCCGAGAGATTATCCTTACCTTTGACAAGTTCATTTATCTCTTGCTGAACGGAGACCATTTTTTCATAAACGCCGTACACCTTTTCGGTCTGTGAGATCGTTGCAAGGCTCAGTGCAACCGAGAGCGCAAGGAAAACGGTGCCTGCCTTGTAAAGCTTTCTGTAAAAGAACCAGTATGGCGCAAAGAAAAATGCCGCCCAATTCCACGAGATTTTGCTGTTTTTCTTTTTCTGCTTCATAAACTTGGAAATATATCTCGGAGCGGAATTCTGAATGTAATCGGCTGCTTCGCCGACGGTCGCTCCGCCGATATCGTCCTTAGGGTCGTAAAGCACTCCACGCATGAAAACAGACTCCATGCTCTGCGGCGTTGCCTGAACAAACGGCTGCTGCTCGGGCTGAGACTGTTCCTCTCGGACAGCCTGCTCAGCTTCCGTTTTTTGCTTCTCCGCATCGGGATCGGTCCAGGTGAAGTCGGTTGAGTGGAGATATTCGTTGACACATTTATGATTTTTTTCGTAACAGCTTCGGTGCTGAGGAGTTCCGCATATCGGACAAACAACAATGTCATCGCCGTCTTTGAACGGTTCTCGGCATCCGTCGCATATTTTTCCTGTGTAATTCATCAATTTACCCCATTTTTCATTTTTAACGGTATTATTATAACACAAGAGTCAAGCATATTGTAGCTTTTTTTTGAACTTTTTTGGAAATATTATTTAAATCTTTCTTTACATACGGGCTTTTTTACGATATAATCTATTAGTAAAACTATGTGTATATGGTATTGTGAGGTAATACAATGGTACAATTTGAAGAATTAAGACTGCATTTGCTTGAGTATGAGGATAAGCTCAAGGAGCTCGGTGAGGCTCTCGGTCTGGAAGAAATGAAAAAGACCGTTGCCGAGCTTGAAGCAAAGACAGCAGAAAACGGATTTTGGGACGATGTTGCCGGAACGCAAGTCGTTCTCCAGAAAATTGCATCACTTAAAAACAAAATTCAAAAATATGAAAATCTTAAAGCGACCTATGAGGACGATCTGACCATGATCGAGCTTTCCGACGAGGAAGAGGATCTCGATATGCTTGAAGAATGTCAGCGCAGTGTTGACGCATTTATCAAGGAGCTTGACGCTCAGACCCTCAGTACTCTGCTCTCGGGGGAGTATGACGGCAAAAATGCCATTCTCACCTTCCACGCGGGCGCAGGCGGAACGGAGGCTCAGGATTGGAACCAGATGCTTGTCAGAATGTATACCCGTTGGGGTGAGCAGCACGGCTTTAAGGTCAGCATGCTTGATTTTCTTGACGGAGACGAAGCGGGTCTTAAATCTGCCGTTCTCTGCATTGAGGGCGAAAATGCTTACGGCTATATGAAAAGTGAGGCAGGTGTTCACCGTCTCGTTCGTGTTTCACCGTTCGATTCATCGGGACGCCGCCATACGTCGTTCGCTTCTCTTGAAGTAATGCCCGAAATCGACGATACGATCGAGGTTGAGATCAATCCCGAGGATATCAGAATGGAAGTTTACAGAGCTTCGGGCGCAGGCGGACAAAAGGTTAACAAGACATCATCTGCTGTTCGTCTTATCCATATTCCGACAAACATTGTTGTTTCATGTCAGGTTGAAAGAAGCCAGCATCAGAACCGTGAGGTTGCAATGAGAATGCTTAAGTCAAAACTTCTTGAAATCAAGGAGAGAGAGCACCTCGATAAGATCGAGGACATCAAGGGCGAGCAGAAGGAAATCGGCTGGGGCAGCCAGATTCGCTCCTATGTTTTCATGCCATATACTCTCGTTAAGGATCACAGAACAGGTTACGAGGTCGGCAACATCAACGCCGTTATGGACGGTGACCTTGACGGATTCATCAACGCATATCTTAAACAGGCATCTTTGGATAACAAATAATAAGGGATGTTACTATGAATATCATTGACATTTCAAAACCGCTTTTGACCACAGTTGAATACCCGGGCGACCCCGAAACAAGGCTTGATACCGTCCGTTCCATTGAAAAGGGCGACGAATGCAACCTTTCGGCGGTTTATGCGTGTGTTCATACGGCAACGCATGCCGATGCGCCCTGCCATTTCCTTGACGGCGGCGAGACAATCGAGGACGTTGACCTCAATAAATATATCGGTCAGTGTACGGTCATTGAGGTTCCGCCGGGAGTTATAACAGGCGAATATGTCAACAGATATTTTCCGAGAAAGTGTTCCCGTCTGCTCATTAAGGGTGATGCACAGTCGTTCTTTATGGAAAGCGCCGCTTATGAAGCGGTCGATACGGGTATTTGCCTTATCGGCACGGACGCAGACTCGGTCGGCAAATCGGGCAATCAGATCAAGCCGCACAAGGCTTTTCTGCAAAACGGAGTTGCGATACTTGAAAATCTCGACCTTTCAAGGGTTGAGCCTGGCGATTATTATCTTATTGCTTTGCCCGTAAAAATGGGCGCAATCGACGGCGCACCCGTCAGAGCGGTTCTGATTGACGACTATATTTTGTGGAATAAAATTTGAAGAGCGGAGGACAGAAATGAAGGACTTCATAAAGCAGGCGGCACATGTTAAGCCGAGCGCAAATCAGCTTAGGCTTTTGACCGAAACGCCCTTTTATGCTTTCGTCCATTTCAGTCCGAACACATATACAAATCTCGAATGGGGCGCGGGTGACGAGGATCCGTCGATTTTCAATCCCGTTGACCTTGACTGTGACGGTTGGTGCAAGGCTATAAAATCCGCAGGTATGAAGGGCGTTGTCATTACGGCAAAGCATCACGACGGATTTTGCCTTTGGCAGACAAAATACACCGATCACAGCATGAAAAAAAGCCCGTACAGGAACGGCAAGGGCGACATTGTAAAGGAGCTTTCCGAAGCATGCCGCCGCCACGGATTGAAATTCGGGTTTTACCTTTCTCCATGGGACAGACATTCCGAGCTTTACGGCACGGATGAATATAATGTTTATTACAAGGCGCAGCTTACCGAGCTTCTGACAAACTACGGAGAAATATTCCATGTTTGGTTTGACGGAGCCTGCGGCGAGGGGCCGAACGGAAAGAAGCAGGTTTACGATTTTGACGGTTACTTTGAGATGATACACAAATATCAGCCGAATGCAACTGTTTTTAACGACAGAGGTCCCGTTCGCTGGTGCGGCAACGAGGACGGTTCGTCGAGACATGCCGAATGGGCTGTCGTTCCGTCTGAGCTTTGCCCGAATTGCGAAATTCAAACCGAGCCGGGTCCTTTTGCCGGCGACCTTTCTTACATGTATAACATGGACGAAAATATCGGTTCGCTCAGCAATATTATATATTCGAGGGGCTTGGTTTTTGCTCCGTCCGAGGTGGACATGTCTATCCGCCCGGGTTGGTTTTACCATGAAAACGAAGAGCCTTATTCGCTCGACCGTTTGTTTGACACATACCTGCGTTCGGTCGGCGGCAACACAACTTTTATTTTGAATATTCCGCCGAAGCCCGACGGCACTTTTGACGAAAAAGACGTTGTAAGGCTCAAGGAACTTGGCGAGAAAATAAGGGAAAGCTTCTCGGTGAACCTTGCCGAAGGTAAAGTGGGAAAAATGGAGCCGTACAAAAACAGCGATACTCAATGTACAGTTGAAATTGACCTCAAAAAGGAAGAAACAATTCACTTCGTTGAAATCAGCGAGGATATAGCTCGGGGACAGAGGATAGAAAACTTTTTTGTTCAGCGGTATAAGGATAACAGGTGGGAAAACTGTTTTGAGGGAACCACCGTCGGCGCAAGAAAAATCGTCCGTTTTGACGAGGGTCTTATTGCCGACAGACTGAGAATTTTTGTTACCGCGGCTCGGGATATGCCCGAGTTCAAAAGAATTGCGATTTACTGATAACTGTTGAAAAAACGGAGGTATGTTATGAAAAGGGTGCTTGATTTTTTAATCAGCCTTTTTGCATTGATTATTCTTTCGCCGTTGTTCCTTATTGTTTCTGTCGGCGTCTTGATTTCCGACGGCAGCCCCGTGTTCTTTCGCCAAAAACGCGTAGGAAAAAACAACGAGCTGTTTGAAATATATAAATTCCGAACAATGAAGCGCGGAACGGAAAACGTTGCCAGCAACGATCTTTCCGATGCCGATGTTAAGATAACAAGGTTCGGAAAAATTCTTCGCGCAACAAGCATTGACGAGCTTCCGCAGCTTCTGAATATTCTCAACGGTTCGATGAGCCTTATAGGTCCGCGTCCGCTCATTCCGGAGGAGACAAGAATAAGAGAGCTTCGTGAGAAATATAATGTCTACAGTGTTCGCCCGGGAATAACCGGTTGGGCGCAGGTCAACGGACGTGACAATGTTTCGGCAGAGAAAAAGGCTCTGCTCGACAAGGAATATGTCGAAAAGCAAAGCCTTATGCTTGATATTAAAATTTTCTTTATGACGATTCATCAGGTCCTTTGCCGCAAGGACGTAAACGAAGGAAACAACAGAACTTAATTTGCGTTCAGGTATTCCTCAAGCGTAACGCCTTTCGCCGTGATATCCTTTGCGGCCTCAACGCCGACAAAGCGGTAATGCCACGGCTCATAGATAACCTTGGTAATGGCACGGGATTTTGCGTCTTTCGGATAGCGGAGTATGAATCCGAAATCGGCGGCATTTTCTCTCAACCATGCTGCCTCATCGGTATCCTCAAAGCTTTCGGAAAGCGAGCAGATATCCATTGCAAGACCTGCATTGTGTTCGCTTCCGCCGGGAATCATTACCTCGGTTGCGGCAGCAACGGTTGCCTTTGTTTTGTCAAGACCGTTGTTATCAATTTCAAGCTGAATTTGGTCTTCGAAAAGCTCGACCTGAAGATCATATGAGCGGTAGCCGGAAACAGGTGTCAGCTCAATTCCGTCCTCCAAGGCCTTGTCATACATTGCCTGATAGTACGGCGCAACACGGTAATCGAGATATTTTCCCGAGCCTTTAACGGCTTCGGCAAGCGTCGGTTCATAGCCTTCAGGCAAAACATGGGTGCCGTTTAGAAGAATAGATGAAAGCGAAGAATTTGCGTCAATATTGATTATTTGAGGATTAAATCCCGCGTAAGAATATTTATAACTGCTGACGGTGTTCAACTTCTTTTCGGTTTTCGTTTCGCCGACAGTTGTTTGTTTTTCGGCGGACGTGCCTTCATTCTTTTTGGACATTTCTCCGGAATTGTTCGTTGTGTTCGCCCCCGTATTTGTGGTAATCTCAACTTGTGCATTTACTGCTTTTCCGGTGTTTTTATATTCGCTGTGCACATTTATTGCCGCACCTACGGTTGTAACAGCGACAATGAGAATGATTGACTGAATAACAATCAGCTTTATTACACGAGGTGTGATTTTTTTATTCATTTAAGATGTCACTTCCTTGATATTTTATATTTCTATTTTATTCGTTTATTGAGTCATTGTCAACAATGCTTTATAAAATTATTATTATTTGAAAGGAAAGATTCCAATGAAAGCATCGGAAAGCGTAGAGAGATACGATTCTGAAGTACGTCTCTATACCAACTACGCAATCAAAAACATTAAAAAGGTCTGTAAGGACTTCGGCCCCCGTCCGGTAGGAAGTGAGGCAGAGAAGAACGCACAGCTTCATATGAAGAAGGAGCTTGAATCCTCATGCGATACCGTTACAAGAGAGGAGTACAAATGCTCGGATAAGGCGTTTATGGCTTGGGTTCCGCTCGGAGCAATACTTATTCTCTTTTCAATTGTAATGTTCACTCTCGGCATTCCCGTTGCGTCGCTTGCAGCTTCACTTGTTACGCTTTTTATAATTCTTGCAGAGTTCATTTTCTACAAGCCCGTGCTTGATGTTTTCTTCCCGAAAAAAACATCCGGTAACGTCATCGGTGTTCGCAAAGCTTCGGGCGAGACAAAGAAGCGTATTATTATTGCGGGCCATACAGATTCGGCTTTTGAATGGACATACACCTATCACGGCGGACACAATGCGGTTCTTACAATTATTCTCACGGCAATTATTGCGATTCTCCTTGGCATCGGCGGAAGCATCTATGCTCTTGTTGCAGGCGCTCAGGGCGTTGTATGGACAGGCGATAACCTTGCAATGAAGATTATCGCGGTTGTTACCTATGTGACGGTTCCCGTTATTTGTGCGGCTATTGTTTTCACAAACTATAAGCGCCCGGTTATGGGAGCAAACGATGACCTTTCAGGCTGTTTCCTTTCGGCAGCGGTTGTGAAGTTCCTTGCCGCAAATGACATTCGTTTTGAAAATACAGAGGTTGTTGCCGCTATGGTTGGCGGTGAAGAAGCAGGACTCAGAGGAACAAAGGCTTATATGAAGGCTCATGCACAGGAGTTCAAGGACGAAAAAGATGTTGAAACGATATTCGTTGCCTTTGATACTATCCGTGAACACGAATTTATGGCTATTTACGATAAAGACATGACCGGTATGGTAAAGAACGACAAGAGAGTTGCCAAGCTTCTTCAGGATGCGGCAAAGAGTGTCGGCTATGATGTTCCGGTCAAGGCTATAGAGCTTGGCTCAACAGATGCAGCCGCCGCTTCACAGGCGGGTATCCCTGCGGCTTCATTTACGGCGATGGATCCTGCTCCGGCAAGATATTATCACACCCGTCTTGACACAGAGGATAATCTTGATCCCAAGACCCTTGAAATCGGACTCAAGATTGCTCTTGAAACAGTATTCGATTTTGACGAGAAGGGCATCTGACAGAAATCAATCACATTTCCCAAATATTTTCCTTAAAACTATTGGATTTTTGAAATTATTATGGTATAATTACATAGTGAATTTATTATTGCTCAAAAGGAGTTGGCATTGTGAATAAAAAAATTGTAAGATTTTCGTCACTCTTGCTTGCATTGCTCATGGTTCTTTCCCTGTGCGCTTGCGGCGAGGAGGAAGAAACATACGATTACAAGTCACCCATACCTACAACTACGGAAGAGATCCTTTCGAGATTTAACGACGCAATGGCAGACGCTAAAAAAGGCAACCCCGGCATCAGCTATAGCATAAAGCAGGGCGCAAACATGAGCGGCGAGCAGAAAGAAAAGTGCGAAAACGAATACGTTAAGGCTGCTTTCAAGACCGTTTCAAAGGCTATCACCAAGGAGAACTTCTCTAATGAGACTGCTTACGGCGAGAGCACAAAGGATATTTTCCCGACATTCGGTTCGGATGATGCACCCGTACTCACCAATGCCGATATCCGTTCAGCTTATGTTATGGAGAATAAGGATGACGGTACAGGCGCAACTTACATAATCGTTATAAAGATCTATCCGGAGAAGGATCCTAACCAGACGGACAGCATCTACGGAAAGCTCTATAATATCATGGACGACAAGGAAATTTTGTCACACTTTGATGTTATTAACAGCGTTGTAACGGTTAATTCTTACAGCGCACAGTACGGCGAGGGAACGATCCGTGCAACGCTCAAGAAGGAAGATAATAAGCTCACCGAGCTCAGTCTTTCAAGGAACGTTGTTGTTTCAACAGAGCTTACGGGCGTAGGTACTCTTGCCGATCTCGGAACTGTTCCGCTTGAGTTCAATTATGAAGCAACGGAAAACTACAGCGTTGACTGGTTTGATCCTGCAACAAAGGACGCAAAATAAACTGATTGATAAAAAATTACCCTCGGCGGAGCGATTCCGCTGAGGGTTTTGTCATGCTATGGTTTTATTTGCAATAGTTTTCTATGTAATTATCAATTGCTTCGGAGATAACCTTGACGGCAACACTGCGTTCACTGACCTCATTGACGGCTGTTTCCTTATTCTCAAGCGTTTTGTAAACCGAAAAGAAATGGCGCATCTCGTCAAAAATGTGCTTTGGAAGCTGGTCAATATTGGTGTAAATATTATAGTTCGGGTCATTGAACGGAATTGCGATTATTTTTTCATCGTTGCGCCCGTTGTCAATCATTGATATAACACCGATCGGATAGGCGCGGCAAAGGGTGAGCGGTTCAAGCGGCTCGGAACAAAGAAGAAGCACATCGAGCGGATCGCCGTCATCGCCGAGCGATCTCGGAATGAAACCGTAGTTGGCCGGATAGTGGGTCGAGGTGTAAAGAATTCGATCAAGAATAATCAGTCCCGTTTCTTTATCAAGCTCATACTTTTTCTTGCTGCCCTTTGGAATCTCAACAACGCAAACAAAATCCTCCGGTGAAATTCTTTTTGGCGAAATGTCATGCCATATATTCATGCGTTCACGCTCCTTTAATTTTATAGTAACTTATTTGACACGAATTGTCAAGCAACAGATGTATCAGAGAACAAGTTTGTTTGTTCCGGTGCTGAGAGGAATTTTTTTGCAGTCGCTGATAAAAACAGCGTTGATACCGTCACACAAGTCAATGAAAATCTTAATTTTTTTCTCACATCGCTTCCATGCAACCGCAATCTCTCCGTGAGGCGTTGTTATTTTTCCTCTTGCAAAGGTTAGACACTCGGGAAAGGCGGGGGAGATGATGATTTTATCATAACGGACAGAATCTTTTTCCTGCTTTATGCCGAGAATTTCTTCAAATAAAAACTCAGTGCTTGCGCCGAACATCGGGTGAGAATGTGACGCCTCACCGTTCCAGTTTTCCCAGAGCGTCGTAGCTCCGGAACGCCGCATGAAGTCGAAGGATACATCACCCTTGCCGGCAAGCAGACGGGTCGCAAGATCGCTGTTGCCGGTTTTGTAAAGCACGTTGAGAAGTATTTCCGTGCCGAAAATGCCTGTATCAAATTCGGTTTTTTTGCTGTATTTTTTTACGATGTTTTCAACCGTTCTCTCGTCGCCGAGACCGCAATCGACGGCAAAAGCATTTGCACCCTGAATGTTATTTAAAAAATCTCCGGTTTCTTCATCAAAATATTTTTTTGTCACGGCTCGTGAATACTTTTCGATTAAACGCTCATATTTGTTATGCCGATTTTCAAGAGCTTCGGCACAAAAAATCATACGCTTGAGCTGAGAAATAAACATTGTCGTGTTGACAAAATCCTCGGGAATTTCTATTTTCCCCGGAGTACACCAATCTCCGAGACACCAGCCATCTTTTTCTTCACGAACGATAAGGCCGTTTTCTGTGCGGCTCTCCATATATTCAACAAATTTTTCCATCGACGGGAACAGCGCTTCAAGCTCGTCTCTATGACCGTAATGGCGATAGAATTGATAAGGAACGTTGATTATCGCTCCTCCCCAGCCGGAAGGTCCGCCGCCGCCACCGGCAAAGGGCGCGGTGTGCTGAACATGACCTGTCGTTTTGTCCTGACAGTCCCGTATATCGGATATCCATTTTCTGTAGAATTCCTCTGCGTCAAATTCCGTCATTACGGCGTTGCAGGTTAGCTGACCGTCACCCGTATAGCCGAGCCTTTCGCGGTGCGGACAGTCCGACGGTACTCCCGAGTGCATATTGGAAAGCTGGGTGTTAACAAAAGCTTTGTAATACCAATTAAGTGTTTCGTCGCTGCACTCAAAGTCCGAGGTCACATCAACGTCGGAATGAATAACGCGTATCTCAACGGGCTTTGCGTTATTTGTCAGCGTAAAATATCTGAAGCCGAACCAACAGAAAAACGGGTGATAGATTTTTTCTTTATCGGTAATGAAGGATTCAATCTGCCTCTGCTCATTAAACCCAACGGACATATTGTTTAGAGTCAAATCGTTATTTAGATTTTCCGCACATTCCATGACTACGGTTTCGCCTGCCTTCTCACACATGACGACGGGATAGCCGGAAACGTTGCGTTCGATTTTGTAAACCGAGCAGTCGCCGAAATTTTTGACAAGCTCAGGCTTGAGCGTTTCAATTACTCGGTCTGCAGGGCAAGCTTGAATATAAAATTCGCTTTTCGGCGGAACGGTTTCAAGCGGTTCTTTGCCGTCGGGAAGAGCTCCGTCAAAAGTGTTCCAGTTGCGGTCAAAGCTTGTATAATCAAGCACTTCTCCGAAAAAAAGATTGGAGCTTTTAAAAAATCCCGAAGAAAAAACAACATCTTTTCTGTTTGAATAAAAGCTTTCGCCGTCAACGTCGAGCTTGTAGCAGAGCTTTATTGCGCCGTAGTCCATATTGCCCTCGGCTTTTCGGACGGTTTGATGATAATATCCTCCGCCGACTGCCGCTGCGAGAATATTTTTTCCTGTATGAAGATATTTTGTAACATCGTATTTCATCACATAAATCCGATGGGTCTGCTCGTCATTGAGAGGATAAACAAGATCCATGTTCGGACGTTCGTGATAATCGGAATATGCCGGAACAAATTCGTCGGAGCTGACACGCTTGCCGTTTATGAAAAAAATAAACCAGCCGAGACCGCAGACGGTTAATTCGGCTTTTTGGAAATTATTTTTTATTTCAATCTCGGAGCGAAAGAGTGCCGCGTCAAGAATCGAGCGTGGGCTGAGCCATCTCGCTTCTCCGAAAACTTCTCTGTGTTTCATAGAATTCTCCACTTTTACGGTGTTGTTTCAAAAATGCCGCCGTATCAAAGCATTTGCCTTAATACGACGGCAGGGAAATTTAAATTTTATTTCATCGTTGCGGTATGTCTGCTGACATAGCCCATGTACTGCTTCTTTGCATTTGAACCGTTAAACGCCTGGTCGTCACTCTTGGTCCAGCCTGCAATTGCGATCGAGCCGTCGCTGAGCACGGCAACGTCCATTGCGCTGTCGTCCTGCGCACCGTTAAGACGAACCGTTGCGGTCGTTTTACCCTCATCGTTGAGATAGAGAATATAGCCGTCACTGCCGCCGCCGACCTTGTAGCCTTGGAAATCCTCGGTTGAAGATTTCGACTGACCTACTACCGCAAAGCCACCCTTGATGCAGGCGATTCCCAGAACGGAATCATCATCGGCACCGCCGATAAGTCTTGACCAGCAAACCTGACCCTTGGCGTTGTATCTGAGCACATATCCGTCACGCTTGCCGTAATTCATTGTATAAATTCCGTCGGCTCTTTTGTAGATAGTAAATGTGCCGCCGACAACACAACCGCCGTCGTCCGTTACGGCGAGGGCGTTAAATTCGCTTTTGCCCGAGCCTTGGAGATACTCAGCCCAGTCAAGGTTGCCTTTTTTGTTGAGCTTGAGGAGAACGGTGTTCTCTGTTCGAATCTTATTGAATCTGATTCCAGAGAAATCCCCGTCGGTGGACATTGTTACACATGTTGCGTAAATATCTCCGTCGGAATTGACAGCTAAAGCGGAAATAATATTTGACTTTGAGCCTTGAAGAACCTTTCTCCACTTAATATTTCCGTTTTTATCAAACTTGAAAATAAAAGCCTTAGTGCCGCCCTTTTGCGTGCCTGTGAAGAAGCCTGATTCGGAGATCGCCTTACCGCCTGCAACGAATCCTCCGTCAGGAGTTGCGGCAAGTGAGCTGATATATTCGCCGGTTGAGGAGGCGTCGGACGGGAAAACATATTTCCACATAAATGTTCCGTCGGCTTTAAGTCTGACAATAAATGCGGAGTTTGTGGATGCTGTTTTCACAACATCGCCGCTCGTTGCCGCAGTCTGACCGGCCGCAACAATTGTGCCGTCCTTAAGCTCTATAACGTCATTGAAGTTAACCTGGCCGTTGCCGCCCGTTATATATTTCCACTCGACCTTTCCGTCGGAGGAATATTTAACAAGTGATGTGTGCTGCATTTCCCATTCGCCTGAAACGCCCTTGTAGTCGCCGTCCTTTGACGCTGAAATTCCTGCGGCAACAAATCCGCCGTCTTTGCAGCCGATGATATCTCTGAAGGCGTCAAGTCCGGAACCGCCGAAAAACTTGGTGTATTCGCATTTTGCTTCGTCAACGGATTCCTTTGACGGCTTTTTGACGCCGACCGTTGTTGATGTTGTAATTTTAGCGGCCGAAGCTTTGGTTGTCGGAGTTTCGTTCGACGAATAGTCGGGAGATTCATTCGTCTGCTCAAGCTCAAGCTTTCCGTCCTTGTATTTGCCGGTGTAATAGATCATATCCCCAAAAGTGTCAGTCTCGTTCTTAGTGTAAAGAATGTTGCCTTTTGAGTCTTTCTTACCGGTTGTGTAAATTGTTTTGCCGTAGTTGTCCTTGAGCCCTGTCGAATATATTCTGTGACCGGCCTTGTCGACAATTCCCGTTGCGTCGGTGACCTTGCCGTTAGGGTCTGTTGCTCCTGTTATTGCCGTGACCTCCTCGGCGCCCTTTTTGAGCTCATCATCAACGATATCTAAATCGTCGGGAGTCTCGGAAATAAGCTTGTCGTTCTTTTCACCCGGAGTTGCGGAATCGCCGCAGGCGGAGAACAAACAAAGCGACATTGCCAAAACAAGCAACAAAGCAAGTATTTTATATTTGTTCATGTAAAATCCTCCTTTAACAGGTTGGCAACCGCCTGTAGCAAATAAATCGGCGGTTACTTTTTTCTATAATATCATACTTTCTTTAATATTTCAATGCTTTATAAAAGTGTTTACATTTTAAATTCTAAATAAAAATTGAATTATTTATTGATACAATACGTGTTTTTTGTTATAATTTTTAAAAAGCAGCACCGCAAATGTGCTATATTGCTTCAACGCAACCGTCGGTTGACAGATTATGCAGTCAGGACTCTTTTGTTAACCTACGGATCGAGCGGCAATGCTCAGCTTAGAAGTGTTCGGATTATATGGGCGGTTGCAGGTGCGGTTTACGGAGCGATTGCGATTATAACGAATTCCGTCATCGGCAGAAAAAAGAATAATTTTCCGAAAAGAGGAAAACAAATGAGCGATGTAATTGAAATAAAAAACTTGAGAAAATCTTTTGGCGAGGTCAAGGCCGTTCAGGATATTTCGTTCTGCGTAAAGCAAGGCGAGATGTTCGCTTTCCTCGGTGTGAACGGAGCGGGAAAAAGTACAACTATTTCCATAATATGCGGTTATCTTGCAAAGGACGGCGGCAGCGTTGAGGTCTGCGGAAAGAGTATTGACAATTCAATTGACGATATCAAGAGAAATATCGGCGTAGTGTTTCAGAATTCTGTGCTGGATCAGTCGCTTTCCGTTTCGGATAACCTCAGAAGCCGTGCCGCATTCTATGGAATAAAGGGCGCCGAATTCAAAAAAAGACAAGCCGAGCTTGCAAAAATGCTTGACTTTGAAAAGCTTCTTAACAGAACGGTCGGCAAGCTTTCGGGCGGACAGCGGCGCAGGATAGACATTGCGCGTGCGCTTCTTCACAAGCCGCAGCTCTTGATTTTGGATGAACCGACAACGGGTCTCGACCCTCAGACGAGGAAGCTGCTCGGCGATGTGGTGGCCGATTTGAGAAAGAAGGAAAATCTGACGGTTCTGCTCACGACGCATTACATGGAGGAAGCGGCGGATGCAGACTATGTTGTTATTCTCGACAGCGGAAAAATCGTTGCCGAAGGAACTCCGCTTGATTTGAAAAATAAATACACAGGCGATTTTATAACAATTTACAGGGCGGACGAGAACGAGGTTAAAAAGCTCGGCGTGCCCTATGGAATAATTCGTGATGCGATAAGGATTTCCGTTCCGGACACCGCGGCGGCAACAAGGCTGATTACGGAAAACCCGAATATGTTCACTGATTATGAGGTCACAAAAGGAAAAATGGACGATGTTTTTCTTAACATAACAGGAAGAAAGCTGACGGGAGGCGATGAAAAATGACAGGTCTCGGCAATTTGATAAGGCGAAATATTCGGCTTTTCTTCAAGGATAAGGGAATGTTCTTCTCTTCGCTTATTACTCCGATTATTCTTCTTGTGCTTTACGTTACTTTTCTCGCAAAGGTCTATCGGGACAGTTTTGCGTCGGCTATACCTCAGGGAATTACGGTGGACGAAAAGATTATCAATGCCGTTGTTGCTTGTCAGCTCATTTCTTCTCTGCTGGCTGTCAGTTGTGTTACGGTTGCTTTCTGTTCAAATCTTCTGATGATAAACGATAAGGTTAACGGTGCAATTCGCGACCTGACGGTTTCTCCCGTGCGCCGATCAACATTGGCTCTCGGTTACTTTATCTCATCGGCAGCCTCGACGCTGATAATCAGCTTTTCCGCTCTCGCCGTCGGACTGGTTTATGTTTACACTCAGGGCTGGTATATGACGTTCGGTGATGTGTTGTATCTTATTCTTGATGTTTTTCTGCTGACACTGTTCGGAACAGCGCTTTCTTCATGCGTTAATTTTTCGCTCACAACAAACGGACAAGCTTCGGCGGTCGGCACAATCGTCAGTGCAGGCTACGGTTTTATTTGCGGCGCATATATGCCGATGTCACAGTTTGGCAGCGGACTTCAAAAGGCTCTCCTTTTTCTTCCGGGTACATACGGAACAAGCCTTATCCGAAACCATGCGATGGCAGGCACATTCAGAAAAATGAGAGAAATAGGATTTCCGAAAGAGGCGATTGAAGCAATTACAGGTGCTGTTGATTGCAGGCTGTTTTTCTTTGAACATGAGGTCGGAATTCCGGCAATGTATCTTATTCTCTCCGGTTCAACCATTGCACTGATAATTTTATATGTTTTGTTGAACAGGGCTTTTTCCGGGAGGGCGAGATGAGCAAATACGAGCCTCTTTGGAATTATGTTAAAGAGAAGGAGAATGATTTTATACTGAACTATGAGCAGGTTGAAAAAATTCTCGGATTTCCGATAGATCATTCTTTCCTGACATTCAAAAAGGAACTGACGAATTACGGTTGGCAGGTCGGGAAAATCTCGACGAAAAACAAAAACGTTAAATTTATAAAAATATAAAACTTGCCCATTCTTAATTAAAAAAGGATGGGCAGATTTTTTGCGAATAATAGAAAAATACATTGATTTAATCATCAGTTTGTTTTATTATTATTTTAAAGCCAAAAAGAATGGAGATTTGATTATGGATAAATACGCAAGATTCAGATATCAACCGTGTATACCGATGGGCGCAGACGGCAGAAAGCTGACGGGCTCACCCGAGCACACCGCACTCTCAAGAAAAGCCGCAGGTGAGGGTATGGTTCTGCTCAAGAACGATGATAACGCATTGCCGCTTAAAAAAGACGAAAAGGTTGCGCTTTTCGGCAAGGCGACAATTGAATACATAAAGGGCGGCGGAGGAAGCGGTGACGTTTTCTGCGCCTACACCCACAATATTTACGACGGCTTTGCTCAGAAAGAGAAAGAGGGCAAAATCAGTGTATATATGCCGACTGTTGACTTCTATAAGGAATACGTAAAGAAAGAAAGCAGGAAGATCCCTACCCGTGCCGAAATCGAAAAGACTTGGGATATAGTCAATGCAATGGATTTCTGCCGGAAAAAGGATGACATTGTCTATGATACTTTTGCAAGCATGCACGTTGTCGAAGCGGAAGCTCCCGATGAGCTTATAAGCGCTGCGGCAGAAAACGCAGACACAGCAATAATCACGCTCAGCCGTTTCTCCGCCGAAGGCGTCGACCGTCGTGCCATCAGCGGCGACTACTATCTTTCCGATGCAGAAAAGAGCCTTATTGACCGAGTTTCGGCGGCATTCAAAAAAACAATAGTTGTTCTTAACTCGGGCGGAGTGGTTGACTGTGAGCACTTCGCCGAGAACGACAAGGTTCAGGGCATTCTCTGCGGCTGGCAGGGCGGCATGGAGGGCGGTATGGCGGTTGCCGATATTCTTTGCGGTGACGTCAATCCGTCGGGCAAGCTCGGCGACACAATTCCGAAATCATACGACTGTTATGAGAACGGAAAGATGTTCCAAACGGGTTATGAGCACCTTGACTATGAGGACGATATTTATGTCGGCTATCGCTATTTTGAAACAATTCCGGGAGCGGCGGAAAAAGTTCGCTACCCGTTCGGCTTTGGTCTTTCTTATACGGACTTTGAGATGAGCGGCGCTTTTTGCGGTGAGAGCGAAGGCAAAATTGTTGCTGTTGTTACGGTTAAGAATATCGGCAAAGTCTCCGGCAAAGAGGTTGTGCAGCTTTATTACAGCGCGCCTCAAGGAAAGCTCGGAAAGCCGTCAAAGGAGCTTGCGGCATTTGCAAAAACAAAGCTTCTTGCTCCGGGGGAGAGCCAAACCATGGCACTGAGCTTCGATATAAATGACATGGCAAGTTTTGACGATCTCGGAAAAATCCAAAAATCCGCATTTGTTCTTGAAAAGGGAACATATAAATTCAGCCTCGGAAATTCCGTCAGAAACACGAGACTGCTCGACTACGAATTTACGGCAGACGAGGATATTATCGTTAAGCAGTCGAAGTCACTTCTTAAACCGTTTAAGCTTGAAAAAAGACTCCTTGCGGACGGAAGCTATGAGACACTTCCTCAGAGCGAGCAAAGCTATGATTCGGGTAAAAATAACTTAGCCGATGCAAAGGCTCCCGACGAAGCGGTTATGTTTGATTATGTCGGTAAAAAAATCAGTCTTGACGATTTTATCAGACAGTTCACCGTTGATGAGCTTATAGATTTTGTCGGCGGACATCAGAATCAGCCCGGCGTTTGCAATACAGGAGCCTTCGGCGGTTTGAAACGGCTCGACATTCCTCCGATTCCTACAGCCGACGGCCCCGCAGGTGTTCGCCTTAACGCCAAAACAGGAGCACCTACAACGGCGTGGCCGTGTGCAACGCTTCTTGCCTGCACATGGAATACCGAGCTTATCGAGGAGGTCGGTTCGGCGGGCGGTGCCGAGCTGAGAGAGAACAATCTCGGCGTTTGGCTTGCTCCTGCAATGAACATTCATCGCAATCCGCTTTGCGGCCGTAACTTTGAGTATTTCTCCGAGGATCCGCTTCTTGCCGGAAAATGCAGTGCGGCAGACGTAAGGGGAATTCAATCAAGAAAGGTCGCAGCCTCGGTTAAGCACTTCGCTTGCAATAACAGAGAGTCAAACCGGTTTGAATGTGATTCGAGAGTTTCCGAGCGTGCGCTGAGAGAAATCTATCTCCGTGGCTTTGAAATATGCGTTAAGGAAGCCGACCCATGGACTGTTATGTCCTCATATAATATTATCAACGGCTGTCACACATCAACAAGCTATGAGCTTTTGACCGAGATTCTCAAAGGCGAATGGGGCTTCAAGGGCATGGTTACGACCGACTGGGGCGTTCACAGCCATCATTCCGACGAGATTCTTGCGGGCAACGACCTCAAGATGGGTGAGGGCGAACCGAATGAGCTTAAAGAGGCATACGAAAACGGCAAAATAACAAGAGCAGACCTTGAAGCCTGCGTCAGAAGGATTCTCGTGATGACAATAAATGTTGCCGAATAATCTGTTATAAATACGAAAATGTTTATGAATATTTTACCTGAGTAAAACAATTCTGTTTTTTTGAAATTTCCTATTGTAATTTCACCGAAATATATGTATAATGGTACGGTAAATTGAATGCGGACGAAAAAACAATGTATTTTGTTGCGTCTGCGGTAAATCCGTGCGCATTCGGCACACGGTGGAGGAGTTAGGAACATGCTTGGTAAATATGTTCGTATCAAGGTGACTCATCCGATCCACTCTTACAGCAATGAACAGGGCTTTACCTATGAACTGAACTACGGCGAGGTCGAGGGGGCTAAGCAGTTCAACGCTTCTGTTAAAGGCGCATTCATCATGGGTATCAATCATCCCGTGCGAAGCTTTGACGGAAGGGTAGTCGGCATCGTCAGGTATGACGGCAGTAATGAAACAGATTGGGTTGTAGCGCCTAAAAGTACAAGGTTCATCAACATTGACATCGCAAACGGCATTGACTTTGCGGTGAAGAACAAAAATCACACACTGGAGTGCCTTTATGAGCGTTCCTGCGGAGCGGTTGTTTACAGGAACATCGGCGGAATGATTCGTTTTCTGCTTATCAAGAACAGACGAAGCGCCCATTGGGGTTTTCCGAAGGGTCATGTTGAGCAGGGCGAAAACGACCATCAGACGGCTTACCGCGAGGTGCTTGAGGAGACGGGAATCAGAATTAACATTCAGCCCGATTTCGTCACAAAAAGTCAGTACACCATTCAGGGAAAGGTTGAGAAAAACGTAAATATTTTTCTTGCCTCGACCCAGGATACTCAGACGGTTATCCAAAAGGAAGAAATTGAAGATTATATTTGGCTCGGATATGAAAAAGCTCTTAATAAGCTTCGCTTTGAGAACGACAGAAACATTCTTTCCAAGGCTTATAATTATCTTCTGAACAAAAAAATTATAACGGAGTAAAAAGATGACAGACCAAATAATTCAGTCTATTGTAACCTTTTTTCAGGATAAAATCCCAAACGAACTTACGGTTTTTATTATTTCCGTGCTTCCGGTTCTTGAGCTGAGGGGCGGTCTTATCGCCGCAAAGCTTCTGGATATGAATATTATCAGAGCGTTTATTGTTTGCTATTTGGGCAATATGCTCCCGATTCCGTTTATCCTTCTTTTCCTAAGAAAGATATTTGATCTTATGAGAAAATCAAAGAAGCTCGGCAAAATTGTAGGCAAGCTGGAGCATAAGGCTGAAAAGCACCGCAAAACGATTGACAAATACGGCGCATGGGGTCTTTTGGTTCTTGTTGCGATTCCGTTACCCGGAACGGGTGGCTGGACAGGCGCACTTGTTGCCGAAATTATGGATATTAAATTCAAAAAAGCTCTGCCGATTATCGCTCTCGGCGTGCTAATAGCGGGATTCATAGTAGGAGCGTTGTTCTACGGCTTGCTCGGAAACGTGATTTAACGCAATACCGCATAAATCGTCTTTATAATTAAATAACTGCAATGCGGACAGGGAAGAAACCTGTCCGTTTTTGTTTTTGTAAAAATATTTTTGAATTTTTCGTGAAAAATATGATTTTTCACTTTACATAACCGTCGTTTTAAAGTAAAATATATACGATATATTAGGGCAGTGGGGGTATTCAGATGTATAAAAGAATTCTGCTGAAGCTCAGCGGTGAGGTTCTTGCCGGCGAGCAGGGCCACGGAATTGATTTTGACATGGTGACCAATGTTTGTACATACGTTAAAAAGGTTGCCGATATGGGGGTTCAGATTGGTCTCGTTGTCGGCGGCGGAAACTTCTGGCGCGGAAGAAGCAGCGGCACAATGAACCGCACAAGAGCCGATAACATGGGTATGCTTGCAACGGTTATGAATTCGCTTGCTCTTTGTGAGGCTCTCGAGCAGCTCGGAGTTAAGGCGAGAGTTATGTCGGCGGTAGGTATGCAGCCGATTGCAGAGCAGTATGTTGCCCGTGACGCAGTCGCTCATCTCAACGAAGGCGAGGTTGTTATCTTCGGATGCGGCACAGGCTGCCCGTTCTTCTCAACCGATACAACGGCGGCGCTCAGAGCGGCTGAAATCGAAGCCGATGTTATATTCAAGGCAACTAATGTTGACGGCGTTTTTGATAAGGACCCGAACAAGTTCAGCGATGCGGTCAAGTATGATACGCTCACTCATTCCGAGGTTCTTGCCAAGGGACTCAAGGTAATGGACAGCACGGCTGCTTCGCTTTGCAGGGATAATTCAATAGCAATTCTCGTTTTCAACCTTGAAGATCCCGAGAATATTATCAGAGCCGTTAAAGGCGAAAATATAGGCACACTCGTTAAAGAATAAAAATATAAATAAATCAAGTAAGGAGAATTTTCATGAAAGAAGTTTACAGCAATACCAGAGAAAAAATGACAAAGACGGTTTCTGTTCTCGGCAAGGACTATGCTTCAATCAGAGCAGGCCGCGCAAATCCGGGCGTACTTGACAAGGTTCTTGTTGATTACTACGGAGTGCCGACGCCAATCAATCAGATGGCTGCAATCTCGGTTTCAGAGGCTCGCATTCTTGTTATTCAGCCGTGGGATAAGTCCACACTTACCCCGATTTACAAGGCAATTCAGGCTTCCGATATCGGCATCAATCCGCAGAATGACGGATCCGTTATTCGACTTACCTTCCCTCAGCTCACAGAGGACAGACGTAAGGAGATCGTTAAAGAAATCAAGAAAATGGCAGAGGATTCAAAGGTTGCTATCCGTTCGATCCGCCGTGACGCTATCGACAAGATTAAGAAAATGCAGAAGGCATCGGAAATCACCGAGGATGACCTCAAGAACGGCGAGGACGAGCTTCAGAAGATTACCGATGAATTCATCAAGGAGATCGACGCAGCCGCTTCAACAAAAGAAAAGGAAGTTATGTCAATATAAAATTGCGTACGCTTTGATTATTTTAACAGGCAGGCTTTCACGGTCTGCCTGTTATCAATAGAGGAGAACCTGTTATGGAAGAAAGAAAAGTTCCGACACACATCGGTATAATCATGGACGGCAACGGCCGTTGGGCAAAGCAGCGAGGCTTGCCGCGTTCCGAGGGTCATAAAGCCGGTGCAAAGGTGTTCAAACAGATTTGCGATTATGCAGGAGAAATAGGTGTACAAAGCATTACTTTTTATGCGTTCTCAACCGAGAATTGGAAGCGACCTCCCGAGGAGGTCTCGTCACTCATGGATCTTTTCCGTGAATATATGCACGAGGCCGAGGACAGAAAAGCCGAAAATCTTCAAAAGGGCATGAGAATGCACTTCATCGGACACCGTGAGGGTATTCCCGAGGATCTGCTCAATCTCTTTGATACCTCCGAGGAAGAGTCAAGAGGCGCCGAAAAATACGATGTCAATATCGCCATCAATTACGGCGGCAGGCTTGAGATTGTCGATGCCGTCAAACAGCTCGGCGAAAAAATCAAGGCCGGCGAGCTTGATCCGGCCGACATCACCGAGGACGATATTTCCTCTCATCTCTATACCGCAGGACAAAGTGACCCCGATTTGATCATTCGACCCAGCGGCGAATACCGTCTCTCAAACTTTCTTACCTGGCAGTCGGCATATTCTGAGCTTTGGTTCTCCGACATTCTTTGGCCGGACTTCACTCCTGCCGATCTCGACAAGGCAATAGACGATTATAATAAGCGCAACCGTCGTTTCGGCGGCGTTTGAGATTGGTTAAATTTCTCCACAACCGATTTTTCGCTCGGGGCAGTGCAACAGCACAGCACCCGACCTGCAAAACCGCCTGTGAAAAAATTTTCCTCAATCTCAAAAGTTTGCTGAAAAAAGCATTTGTTCATGGCAGTACCTTTGTACAGCTCACAAGCTGCAAAAAGCACTGTGAACAATTTTCTTACAAACTTATTCAGAGGTAAAACTCCACAACCGATTTTTCGCTCGGGGCAGTGCAACAGCACAGCACCCGACCTGCAAAACCGCCTGTGAAAAAATTTTCCTCAATCTCAAAAGTTTGCTGAAAAAGCATTTGTTCGATGCAGTACCTTATTTGAAAGGATAAACCACATGAAAACCAGAATTATTTCGGGAGTTTCATATTCCCTCATCATTATTGCCGTGATGTTTTTCATGAACACGGCGGCATTGCCGATACTCATGGCATTTATTTGCGGCGTTGCCGTTTATGAGCTCAACCATGTTGCGAAGGTCAAGCTTCCGCTTGCGATTCCGTCGATTATTGTCGGTGCATATATTCCCATTGAAATCAGATATCATTTCCTTGAAAAAATCCATGTTACACCGTTTGCGGCTCTTGCCGTATATATTATCGCCATGCTCATTATGATGGTTAAGTGGCACGGTGAGGTTAAATTTGAGCAGGTCGCAATTTCTGTTCTTTGCTCAATCGCCGTTCCCGAGTCGCTCGGCTGTTGGGTAAGAATAAACGATCTTCAGCTTATCGACGAAAGATACACTCAGGCGAACGTGGTTTATCTCATATTGTTTACGCTTTTCTGCGCATGGCTTACCGATATGTTCGCCTATTTCACGGGCGTATTCTTCGGCAAGCATAAGATGACCCCTGTTGTCAGCCCGAAAAAAACCTGGGAGGGAGCAATCGGCGGAGTTGTCCTCACTGCGGCGCTGAATGTCGGATTATATTTTGTGTTTGCAAAGAAATTTTTCCCGGACGGAAGCTTTTTCCTTTGGGATTGGTGGGCAGTAATTCCGATTTCGCTCGTGCTTTCCGTTATCAGCATTTTCGGTGACCTTTCCGCATCGGTTATCAAGAGAAACTACGGCGTGAAGGATTACGGAAAGCTGATTCCCGGTCACGGCGGAATTATGGACAGATTTGACAGTACGCTGTTTGTTTTTCCGATTATGTACGGAATACTCAGCATAATCGAAACATTTTAAAAATAAAATTTAAGGTGATACTATGAGTAAAACCGTAGCCGTTCTCGGCTCAACAGGCTCAATCGGAACACAGGCTCTTGAAGTCATCGAAATGCAGGGCTACGAAGTCAAAGCTTTAACGGCAAGCATAAGCGTTGATACGATTGAAAAGCAAATCAGAAAATTTAAGCCCGAGCTTGCCGCAATGGTGGATGAAAAAGCGGCGGCAGAGCTTAAAATCAGAGTTGCAGACACTCGAACTAAGGTGCTTTCGGGCATGGAGGGCGTTTGCGAATGTGCTGCAAGCGGAGCGGACTATGTGCTCAACAGCATTGTCGGCATGGCAGGACTTGAGCCGACAATAGCTGCAATTAACGCAGGCAGTGAGCTTGCACTTGCCAACAAGGAAACGCTTGTTGCCGGCGGTCAGCTCGTTATGGGGCTTGCAAAGGAAAAGGGCGTCAACATTCTTCCCGTTGACAGCGAACATTCGGCGATTTTTCAGTCAATGCAGGGTTGTCGGGACAAGAAAGAGATAAAAAAGCTCATTCTTACAGCTTCGGGCGGCCCATTCTTCGGAAAAAAGCGTGACGAGCTTGTTGATGTTACGGTCAAAGAGGCGCTCAACCACCCGAACTGGAGCATGGGTGCAAAAATTACGATTGATTCCGCTTCAATGATGAACAAAGGGCTTGAGCTTATTGAAGCAGTTTGGCTTTTTTCGATGGATCCAAAGGATATTGATATTGTTGTTCACCGTCAAAGCGTTATTCACTCGCTTGTTGAGTTCTGCGATAATTCCGTTATTGCCCAGCTCGGTGTTCCCGATATGCGAATCCCGATTCAGTATGCGCTGACTTATCCGAACAGAATTCCGTCACCCGTCAAGGAGCTTTCGCTGACGGATTACGGCACACTTACTTTTGATAAGCCGGATTACGAAACCTTCGGTTTGATAAATGTCTGCCGAAAGGCAATCAACGACGGCGGACTTTTCCCTGCCTGTGCAAATGCGGCAAACGAGGAAGCAAACCTTGCTTTCAGACAGGGCAAGATTAAATTTTTACAGATTGAGGAACTGGTCAGAGAGACCGTTGAGAACGCTCAGCGCTTTGATACATATAAACTCGGCGACGTTTTGGATATGTACAACTGGGCGAGGGGTTATGTGAAAGAAAAAATAATGGGCTGAGGTCGCTCGGCTCACGAAAGAGGCGATTAAAATAGGATTTTTATCTGCACTGGCGAGCAAATGGACGATTCTGCTTGCGATAATATTCTTCGGCATAATAATCATGGTGCACGAGGCAGGACACTTCACTTTTGCAAAGATTTTCGGCGTAAAGGTAAATGAATTCTCTCTCGGCATGGGGCCTACATTGCTGAAAAAGAAAAAGGGCGAGACTCAATATTCATGGCGTTTGCTTCCGATCGGAGGCTTTGTCAGCATGGAGGGCGAGGACGAAGACAGCACGGATGAACGTGCCTTTAACAACAAGCCCTGTTGGCAGAGAATAATAATTGTTGTAGCCGGCGCTATGGTAAATATAATTCTCGGACTTATTATAATTGCGATAATGCTCGGTGCTTCGGACAATCTTTCCGGAACGAACTATGTCAATTTCTTCAATGATAACGGCAAGCAGGTCGCAGAGTATAACGGACTAAAGGCAAAAGACAAAATAATAAAAATAGACGGCAAGAGAGTTTATTATTATACCGATGTTCCCTATCTTCTCAGCCGTGACGAAGGTTCGACAGCGGATTTGCTTGTTGAGCGTGACGGTAAAAGGGTTGAAATCAACGATGTTGAAATGCCATACTCAAAGATAGTTATGGTTGGCGTTGATAAGACCGCCGGCACGGTTTTCAAGGATACCTTTAAGGAGTCAGTCAGCATTTTCAGAATGGTTTGGCTGAGCCTGTTTGACCTTGTCACCGGAAAATATTCCGTTAAGGATGTTTCGGGACCCGTCGGCGTTGTGGACTATGTTTCAGATGCGGCACAGGAGTCGGTCAAAACCGCAGATTACACCGGACTTCTCAGTATAATGGCTCTTATTACGATAAATATCGGGGTGCTCAATCTTCTGCCGATTCCCGCTCTTGACGGCGGACGCCTTTTCTTCCTGCTCATTGAGCTTGTCAGAAGAAAGCCGATAAAGCAGAAGTACGAATCCCTTGTTCACGCTATCGGTATGGTTATTCTCCTGCTCTTTATGGCGGCAATCACGTTTAAGGATATATATTCGCTGATTGTGAAGTGAGGAATCAAAGATTTTTAATGGGGTCTTTATCCCCTCCGTCGCTCATGCGACACCTCCCCTTGATTCAAACAAGGGGAGGCTTGAATAAATTTTAAAGGCATGAGATTATGAAAACGATGTATAACAAGGAGCTTGTCGGAACTGCAAAGTGTTTAAGAAAAAACATGACACGAGAAGAAAAACACTTGTGGTATGATTTTTTAAAAAACTATCCCGTAAAATTTTACAGACAAAAGCCAATCGGAGATTATATTGTTGATTTCTATTGCTCAAAGGCAAAAACAGTTATTGAATTGGACGGTTCACAGCACTATGAGGAGAAAGAGATTGTAAAGGATAAAATACGAACGGAGTTTATATCAAAATATAAAATAAAAGTAATACGTATCCCAAATGATGCCATAAGAAATAATTTTGATGGCGTTTGCGTTTATATTGATGATATAATTAAACATTCATTATAATTTGAGGCTGTTGCTAAATCAGCCTCCCCTTGTTTGAATCAAGGGGAGGTGCCGCATAGCGGCGGAGGGGATAAAGAAAAACAGAAAAACATTTTAGCCGAAGCGAGGTATTAAAATGGAACGAAGAAAAACGAAAAAAATAAAAATCGGAAACACATATATCGGCGGCGACGCACCGATAACGGTGCAGTCAATGCTCAACAAACCGGCTCACGATATCGAAGCGAGCGTTAAGCAGGCGGTCGAGCTTGAAAAAGCGGGCTGTCAGATTATCCGAGGCGCAATTCCCGATATGGACGCAGTGAAGCTAATCCCTGCGCTCAAGGAAGCGGTTAGCGTGCCTATTGTTGCGGATATTCATTTTGACTATCGTCTTGCTGTCGAAGCGGTTGCGGCGGGAGTTGACAAGGTGCGCATAAATCCGGGCAACATCGGGTCGGATGACAGGGTCAAAAAGGTTGTCGAAGCGTGCCGTTCGAGAAATATTCCTATTCGTATCGGCGTAAACTCAGGCTCGGTCGAAAAGGATATTCTTGCAAAATACGGTGCACCGACTCCCGAAGCTATGGCAGAAAGCGCAATGTATCATGCTTCATTGCTTGAAAAATTTGACTTTGATGACATTGTGATTTCAATTAAGTCGTCAAATGTCGGCAATATGATAAAGGCATATGAAACCGTTGCCGAAAGATGCGATTATCCGCTTCATCTCGGCGTAACCGAGGCGGGCACGGAGCGCATGGGGCTTATTAAATCGAGTGCAGGAATCGGAAGTCTGCTCATGCATGGAATCGGCGATACCGTTCGGGTTTCGCTGACTGCCGACCCCGTCAAGGAGGTCTATGCAGGACTTGATATTCTCAAGGCTCTTGATTTGAGAAGCGACTGCGTTCAGATAGTTTCCTGCCCGACCTGCGGCAGAACAAAGATTGATCTTATCAAGGTCGCAGGCGAGGTTGAAAATGCGCTCAGAGATTGCCGTAAGCCGCTCAAGGTAGCCGTAATGGGCTGTGTTGTCAACGGTCCCGGCGAGGCGAAGGAAGCCGATATCGGTATAGCGGGCGGTGACGGTTGCGCTGTGCTTATCAAAAAAGGCGAAATTATAAGAAAGATTAAAGAGGAAGATATTGTCAGCGAGCTGCTGGCTGAAATAGATAAGATTTAAGGCAATAACGCATAGATTGCGGCACACACCTTAAATAATTTGGGAGTGTAATTTTGAAAGAAGTCAGTTTTCTCAGCCTTTTCGGCGAGTACATAGATCAGGGCATTGCGGCGTATTTTGATTCCGCAACGGTTGAGAGCATTGAGGCGAGCCTTTCTGAACGCAGTGTCAGTATGCTCGTCAGTTTTCCTGCGCCCATTGACTCGGCAGTAATCAAAAAGGCTAGAGCAGAGCTTATCCGTGTGATGAATTTGCATCGGCTTAACCTCGGAATACATTTCCCTCCCGAGACATTTGATATAAACTACATGACGAACTTCGTCAAGGAAATCTATGAGCATTTCCCCGCGTCAAGAACCATTCTTGAGGGCGCAACCTACAACCTCAACGGTGACAGGCTTACAGTTGAGCTTGCGGCGAACGGCAAGGACGTGCTTGTTAATCTCGGATGCGATAAATTCATTCGTCAAACGATTGACCGACGCTTTGAAAGACTGATAGCGGTTGAATTTGTCGGCAATGCTTCGGCTCAGGACGACATAAAAGTACTTGAAGAGCTACAGAAAAAGGAAAATCAAAAGCTTGCAGTTGCTTCGCCGATGGCGAATCCCGTTGCCGCTTCAAAGGTACCGGCTCAGAAGAAGCCTAAAGAAAAGACCTACGACGATTTACCGATTTCAATTACAAATGCTAAGCCTCTTTTCGGCACGCTTGTTAAGGGTAAGCCGAAGCCTATCAAAGAGTGCCTGCCGGAGGACGGCGAGGTTGTTGTTTGGGGCGATGTTTTCTCCCTCGAAACGAGAGAGTCAAAGGACGGCCGCTACAGCATAATCAATTTCAATATAACCGACTACACTTCATCATATCCGGTCAAGGTTTTTGGTGAGAAGAAAAAGTGCGAAGACTTGGTGGAAAATCTCAAGGACGGCAAAACCGTGCTTGTCCGAGGCTCAATAAATATGGACACCTATATGCACACCTATCTCATCAATGCAAGAGCCGTCACGGAAATTGAAAAAATCGAGAAGCAGGATAACGCTCCCGAAAAGCGAGTGGAGCTGCACCTGCATACAAATATGTCGGCAATGGACGGTATGACGAGCGCAAAGGAGCTTGTCAGCCGTGCGATAGCATGGGGTCACAAGGCTATTGCAATTACCGATCACGGAGTTGTGCAGGCTTTCCCCGAGGCTTGCAATACTGCCGCCAAGGCAGGAATAAAAATTATTTACGGCATGGAGGGCTACCTCGTTGACGATGATGCTTTCTATGATGATTACGGCTTCGGCATTGACGATGAGATACCTGCCGAATATATCGAAAAAGTCCGTGCCGAAAAGACTTACCATATAATTATAATTGCGAAAAACACTCAGGGACTTAAAAATCTCTATAAGCTTATTACGGATTCAAACCTTAAATTTTTCAAGCGCAGACCGAGAATTCCCCGCCACAGACTTATGCAGTTCCGCGAGGGTCTTATTATCGGAAGCGCCTGTGAAGCGGGCGAGCTTTACCGTGCGCTTGTCGACCAAAAAAGCGATGAGGATATTCTCAGAATCGCTTCTTTCTATGACTATCTTGAAATTCAGCCCAATGGCAACAACGCTTTTATGCTTCGCAGTCAGGACGAGCGTTATGAGCGCTTTAAGACGGTTGAGGATCTTGAAAATGTTGACAGACAGATAATTCATATAGCGGACAAGCTCGGCAAAATGGTTGTTGCCACTTGCGATGTCCATTTCATTGACCCCGGCAATGCTGTTTTTCGCGAAATTCTCATGACCTCAATGGGATTTTCCGACGCTTCTCAGCAGGCTCCGCTCTATTTCAGAACTACGGAAGAAATGCTTGCCGAGTTTGCATATCTCGGTGAGGAGACGGCGAAAGAGGTCGTTATCACCAACCCAAATAAAATCGCCGACCTTTGCGAAAGCGGCATGACACCCTTCCCGAGAGGAACATTTCCGCCGAGCCTTGAAGGAGCGGATGAGGACCTTACCCGTATTTGCTGGGAGAGAACTAAGAAGGATTACGGCGATCCCGTGCCCGAAAATGTTGCAAAACGCCTTGAAAAAGAGCTGAAATCAATCATTTCGAACGGATTCGGAGTTCTTTATATGATTGCACAAAAGCTTGTTCAGAATTCTGAGGAGCACGGTTACTATGTCGGCTCGAGAGGTTCTGTCGGCTCGTCGTTCGTTGCCCATGCGGCAGGTATTTCCGAGGTTAACCCTCTGCCGCCGCACTATATATGTAAAAAATGTAAGCACTCGGAATTTTTCATGGACGGTTCTGTCGGTTCGGGTTATGACCTGCCGCCGAAGGATTGCCCGAACTGCGGAATTCCGATGCACCGTGACGGTCACGATATTCCGTTTGAAACATTCCTTGGATTCAAGGGAGATAAACAGCCCGATATTGACCTTAACTTCAGCGGTGAATATCAGTTCTATGCTCACCGATACACCGAGGAGCTTTTTGGAATTGACCATACATTTAAGGCCGGCACAATCGGCACTATTGCCGACAAGACTGCTTACGGCTTTGTTAAAAAATGGCTTGAGGTCAAGGGTATAACGGTAAACCGTGCCGAGGAGGACAGACTGACAAAGGGCTGTACGGGAGTTAAGAGAACGACCGGTCAGCACCCCGGCGGAATGGTCGTTGTTCCGGCAAGCAATGACGCCGAGGACTTCACACCTATTCAGCACCCGGCGGACGACGTTTCGGGCGGACTGAGAACGACCCACTTCGACTTCCATTCGCTTCATGATACTATTCTCAAGCTGGATAACCTCGGTCACGATGTTCCGACGCTTTACCGTCATCTTGAGGATTCGACGGGCATCAATGTTTTTGATGTTGATATCTGTGACCCGAAGCTTTATGAGCTTTTGACCTCCCCCGAACCGCTCGGAGTAACGGCGGAGGAGATTGGCTGCGAAACCGGTACACTTTCGCTTCCCGAGCTTGGCACTCCATTCGTTAGAGGAATGCTTATGGAAGCTAAGCCAAAGAATTTTTCCGATATGCTTCAGATTTCGGGACTTTCCCACGGCACGGACGTTTGGCTCGGTAACGCTCAGGAGCTTATAAAAAACGGTACATGTACGATTTCCGAGGTTATAGGAACACGTGATAACATCATGGTTTACCTTATGCACAAGGGACTTGAGCCCGATATGGCATTTAAGATAATGGAGATTGTCCGTAAGGGTAATGCAACGAAGCTTCTGACGGAAGCGCACATTAAAGCCATGAAGGAGCATAATGTTCCCGATTGGTACATTGATTCCTGCATGAAGATCAAGTATATGTTCCCGAAGGCTCACGCCGCGGCATATGTCAGTGCCGCAATGCGCCTCGCATGGTACAAGGTATATAAGCCGACTGAATACTATGCGACCTATATGACGGTTCGTGGTGAAGACCTTGATACAGTCGCAATCATGGAGGGTAGGGGAGCTGTTAAACAGCTCATGAACTCCATCCTGAATAAAGGTCACGAGGCAACGGCAAAGGAAGAAAATATGTATGTTGCAATGCAGGTTGTTAACGAAATGATGGCGAGAGGTGTTGAATTTCTGCCGATTGACCTCTACAAATCTCATGCAACTGTTTATAAATTGGAGGACGGAAAAATAAGACTTCCGTTCATGTCCATGGCCGGCACCGGCGAGTCTGCGGCTGTTGCTCTTATGAAAGCAAGAGATGACGGCGAGGGAGAGTATATGTCCCGTGACGATCTTCAGCAGCGAGCCGGAATCAGCAAGTCGGTTATGGAAACGCTTGATGCGTGCGGCGCCCTTGAAGGTTTGCCGCAGAGCACGCAGATGAGCTTTTTTGGATTTTAATAACGGAGGAAATAAAATGACAGATCTTTACAAGCTTTGGGAAAACAAAACCACCATGCCCGTGATAACGGTAGAATACGGATCGGGAAAGGTGCTCATGCTCGGATATATGAACAAGGAGGCCTTTGCCTATACGCTCAAAACACGCAGGGCATATTACTATGACGCTCAAACAGACAAGGTTTATAAATTCGGCGAGGAGAAGGGCAATGCGCAGCGCCTTATGTCGCTTGACCTTGATTGCGGCGGCGACGCTTTGCTCATGAGCGTTCAGCAAAGGGGACATGTTTGTCACCATAACGGAAAACACAGCACCTGCTTCGGCAATAATATTTACAAGAGAAGCAGGGGAGATTATTCCAAACGAAGAAAATTCGGCAGAGTGGAGATAGATGAAAACTTCGACTTTTCCAAGGAAGATTACGAGGACGAGCTTGAATAGATATTGACAAACACATTGTTTTGTCGTATTATAAAAGAACGCACGTGTTAACGAATTAAAAAAGGTGATGTAATGAAAGAATATATCGGCCGTATAAAGTCAAATTGCAAGACATGGGAAATTGTTTTCTGGTGGATTTTCAGAGCACTTATGATTTATGCCTTTATCGCAGGTTTTTTCAGAAAGCCGTTTGATATTTCGGATCCGCTTCAGGTCGGCGCAAACTTTATCGCAATGTTCGCTTGGGAAATATTTATGCTTTTTCCCGAAAAATGCTTTGTGAGGCATATGCCTTCATTGATACAGGATTTTTCAATAGTTATGATTTTTGCCGCATCGTTCTGCGGAAAGTTCCTTAACTTCTATTATGATTCGAGATTCTGGGATTCAGGAATGCATCTTCTCAGCGGCGGACTTTGCGTTTTACTCGGCTATGAAGTTGTCGTTGCAATGCAAAAGAGAGACAACAAGCCCGTTTCGATTCCCGTTGCTTTGCTCTGTGCGCTTTGTTTTTCCTTCTTTGTTTCGACCTGCTGGGAGCTTGTGGAGTTCACAATGGATCAGGTTATGACAAACCCCGAAAAGGGCACAATCGGTGATGCTCAACATTGGTGCTATGAGCTTGCAAAAGGAACCTCAAAGGAATCAACGCTCTTTGATCCTAAGAATATCGAAAGATGGCCGATCATGGATACCATGGGAGATATAATTCTCAACTCTATCGGTGCAGTTGCGGCATGGATATTCCTCAAGATATTCCCGTATCATCACGGCAAAAAATATGACGTGAACAAAGAGATTGAAGAAAAATCCGAAAAGCAAAAAGAGCTTATGACAAAATAAAACAAAAAAAGACGAAAATCAGCGAAAAACTTGATTTTCGTCTTTTTTGACAGAGTATTGTATATATCGGCAATACGGCGGTTTTTATTTTAAAACTGTATTCTCTGAAGAGATACGGGAAATAAGCGAAGTGATGTCATATTTTAAATATGTTGAAAAAAACCGGAGTTTATATTATAATATATACATAAAATGAAAACAATGGTGAAGAAATGAAAACATGTTATATTTTCTCTGCGGTTGAGATGAAAAATAATTTTCCGAAGCCCGATAAGGACGATCTTATAATTGCGGCTGATGCAGGATACCTGAATGTTCAAAAGGCAGGTTTAAGACCCGACGTTATAATCGGTGATTTTGATTCGTCAAAGAAGCCAAACACAGATACACCGATTGAAACCTTTCCGATTCTCAAGGACGATACGGACACCATGCTGGCTATAAAATACGGCTTCAACAGCGGCTACAAACGCTTTGAGATTTACGGCGGTCTCGGCGGCGAGCGAACGGATCATACAATTGCAAACATTCAGTCGTTAGCGTATATTGTTGACCACGGCGGCGAGGGAATTCTTGTCGGCGAAAACGAAACCTTTGCGCTTATTAAAAATTCCTCAATCAAGCTCCGCGCGGAAAAGGGGAAAACGCTTTCTGTTTTCGCCTACGGCGGAATAGCCGAGGGAATATCAATCAAAGGTGCTGTTTATGAAACGGAAAATCTTACACTTACACCGTTTTTTCCGCTTGGCGTGAGCAATAAATTTAAAGAAAACACCTCCACGGTCGGTGTAAAAAACGGCTGTGTTTTAATTAAGTGGTGACATAAAACATGAATGACCTCCCTGCATAATGCAAGGAGGTCGATTTTTCAGTCAAGTTCTGTCAGTAACATTTCTCTGATTTCTCCACCGTCAAACGGAACAAAAATTGTCTTGAATTCCTGCGGCTTAAAATCGAGGGTGATTTTTCTGCCGATGAACTTCAAATCAAGCGTTGCCGTGCAGGCTTGGCCGCCCGTCTCAATCGCACGGAGAACATATCCGTTATTGTCCTCGGCAATCTTTATTGCCTGAACGATTACATTGTCGATGTCAATGTTCATTCCGCTGTAGGTCGGCGGAAGCGTGCCCTTGTGGTGCGTCTCCTGATAAAGCTTCAGCGGCATGTTGAGCACCTCTGCCTCACGGACTAGCTCGGAATAATTTCCGCTGTCGCAGCTCATGAATTCGTATGTAAATTCAAGCTCATCGCTGTCAAGCATTTCCATGTTTTCGTCACGGGTTGCCTGACCGTAATGGTCAAGATATGCACACGCTCTGGCGGCAATCATTCTCAGCTCGTTGCCTATAGCGCAGAAGCTGTAACGTCCGTTATTGATGAGCGCAAAGCCGTCCGTGTCGTTTTCTAGCGATACCCAGCCCTGTGCAGGCTCTTCCTCGCCGTTGGGCTTTTTCTTGATGAATCCAAACGGCATGGAATAAACAGCCGTCGGGTCGCTTATCGCAACAGGGAAGGCGAGCTTGAGGATTTTGTATTCCTCCTTGAATGAGGTCTTGCATCTGACCTCGACCTTGTCGCTGTCCTTGTAGAGCGTGTAATATTGGATGAGCACGGAGTTATTATAATACGATTTAACTCTCAGTGTTGCACGGAGAGTGCCTGTCTCCTCAACTGTGAACTTCGCATTGCCGAAGCTGCCGACGTCCTTGTTAAAGTCGAAAACAAGATGACCCCAGGTGTCGCTGTCTCGGTCTTCGCAGACAATTGCGCTCAGCGGCTTTTCACAGAATTCTTTATTTTTCTTCTTGTTGAAATAAGAAATTATGCGTCCGTCGCTGTCAAACTCAAGGCGAACAAGGCTGTTTTCAATGAACTTTTCGCCGATTGCAAATTGATTTTCCCTCTCCTGCGGAACGTAATTCTGCTTGTCTCTGAAAATGAAATAGGTTGAGTAGCCGTAGGCGGGAATTTCAACGTTAAAGAGACATCTGTTGCGGCTTTGGCCGTCGGTATAGGGCGCTCTTATCATCTGAAATTCAACGTCGTTGTCATTCTCATCGACAACTCCCGTCGCCCAATGCTCGCCGAAGCTTGCATAGCCCTTAACGGGGAACGAGTGGGGATTGAAAACGACCATCGGGGAGCCCTCGCCGCTTCGAGTCCAAAGCCGTCCTCTGATTTCGGAAAGCTCGGAGTCAAAAAACTTGGTTGTATTTATTCTCCATGAAATTCGCTCCGCCGCAAAAGTGCCGATCTCCATTGCCGCTTCTTTTGCATAGCCGAAGCCTGCGTAAGCATCATCGTAGGCAGGTTTGATTGAACAGCCGGCAAGAATATCATGGAACTGATTGAACATCACACGCTCCCATGCCTTCTCAATCTCGGCGCTCTTGGTTGCCGATTTTGTAAGAACAGAGGCGAGAACGTCAATTTTTTCTGCATAAATAAGCTCATTTTCCGCCTCACGGTTGAGCTTTTTAATTTTTGAATTTGCACTGTAGCAGCCGCTTGCATGATGCTGAAGATCCTCGTTGACGGTCGGGATATCGTCGGTCTCGTTTTCACGGACATAATCAAAAAATTCGTCAACACCGGAATAAACGGAATTGCCCTTTTCGATGAGCTTTTCCGCTTGCTTTAAATGCTCTTTTGCAGGACCGCCGCCGTGATTTCCGATACCATAGAAAAGCATTTGAGAGTGATCTTGATTTTCATATCTTGCAACTCGCTCGTCATGGAGGTCATCGCCGTAGCCATCAAGAATATGAAAAGCCGTAACGGAGCTTCCGTCGGGACCGTTCCAATAGTGAAGCGAGCTTTCGGGAAGATCCTTCTTTTCCGCATCACGGCTCGGACGGAGATAAACATAGTTTTTCATTCCCGCTTTTCTGAGAAGCTGAGGCAGCATGCCATTGTGACCGAACGAGTCAACATTGTAGCCCGACTCGGTTATTGCGCCGAAATTCTCCTTGAAAAATCTCTGTGAATAGAGAAAATGCCTCGCAAAGGACTCGCCGCAGGGAATGTTGCAATCGGGCTGAACCCACATTCCGCCCGCATATTTCCAGCGACCCTCTTTAATTCTCTGCTTGATCTCTTCAAACATCTCAGGCTCGCTGAGTTTTATCCATTTATAGTATGAGGCACAGGCAGACGTGAAAACGTAATTCGGGTATTCTATCATTCTGTCGAGTGCGGAGCGAAAGGTCGATTTAACAACCGAGAGGCCCTCGGGTACGCACCACTGCCACACGGGATCAATGTGAGCGTTTCCGATTAAAAAATATTTCTTGTTCATTCGGCTCCTCCTTTACGGATTATTTTATAATTCGCCTCGGCAAGTGTTTCAACTGCCTTGTCGAGGTCAGTTTCTTTGACAAAAATGTAATCTGTGTTGTAGGTCGAAACGGCGGCAATTCCTATCTTTGCTTCGGCAAGCAGACCGAGAATTCTTGAAAGAATTCCGATGAGCGAAAAATCGAGCACTCCCTGAATTTTTAAAGCCCGCCAGCCGTCAATGCGCTCTGTGAAATTATCGGGAACATTTTCCGTAAGACAGATCAGCGAAATTTCTTCGTCGGTTGCCGAGATAAAATTGAATTTTTTCGACGGGTCAACCTCGCTGAAATCGGTAACCTTACAAACGGAAAAGGAGCCGTCAATTACTTTGATTTCCGTATAGACAACTCCTTTCATATTGTTTAGTTTTGCTTAAAGCTCGGCGAAAATTTTCGCACCCTTTTTCTTGAGCCAAGTGTCAAGCGCAAGGCATAAAAGACCGGTAAACGCGGCTACCCCCAAGAGATAAAGCTCGCCTGAAATTCGTGCACTTAAAGGATGATAAGCAACTGCGAAAACTATTGTATAGATCCAGCCTCCAAACATGGAAACAAAAACGCTCATGCTCTGCTTAATGGGTGTTATTTCATTTGTCCAGTTAAGGTTTGGATATTTAAGGTTGAGCACAAGTCCGAACATTGAGAAAAAGAGGATAAAAACCGCAGGCACGGCAATCACCATTAAAGCGCCGAGGAGCGTCGGCTTGAGGGCAATAATTGTACAAGCGCTGCAAGCAAATGCAGGTATACCTGTGAGAAGAAGGTGCATACTTCTTTTTGCTTTAATTGCCTGCCATGAGGTTATCGGCAATGACTGTGCAATCCAAATGTTTTTTCCTTCGAGCGAAACCGACGGAGCGGACATATCGTTCATCGAAGCGATCAGACAAATAAGCGCCGCAGAAGCAACGCAGATATAGTTTTCGCTTCCGAACATCCCTGATATGATGTCGGCAAGCCACTGACCCTTTATCAGCACGAAAGCACCTGCACCGATAAGAATCAGAATACCGAGGCCGCAATTAAGAATATAATTCGGGCTTGAGAAAAACCTCTGAAGCTCCTTGCCGAGCATAGCCGAATCAACACTCTTTGCTTTAACTCTTTTTTCAACATATTTTTTCTTTGAAACATTTTGCGACGTTGTTGCGATTTTTATAAAGCTGTGTGCAATTATATAATAGGTAAGCGCACACAAAGCACCGACAATAACGAGCACGGTAAACGCGGAAAGAAGGTCACCGGAACCGACTTTTCCGAAAATATAAAGCGGATATGCCGAGACTTTTATTTTGGTTCCGTATGCGTCCGCATTGGAAATAATTCTGCGGATGATCTCATTTGCCTTAAAATAAAAAACATAATAAATCGCGAGAAATGCGAGCGAAACAAGCACTGTTATAATGCTCTTGTTTTTAAGCTTGCTGTTGATTTTTGCAACGACCCAGCCGAGTGCACAGGCAAGAATCATAACTATCAACGATATTATTATAACGAACAGAATCGACCCAATCAGCGCTTTTACGCTGAAAACATGGCAGAGATAAACAATAATCGCAGGGATAATAACAAGGGCGGAATAGAGCGTGCCCATGATATAAACTCCGAGGAGACGGGAGGCCATTATGTAACCTATGGGAATCGGCATTGAAAGCAGCATGTCATTGTCCTTGGCAAGATAAAGGCCCGAGTATGTATTGAACACGCTTCCGAACGCACCCATCGCAACGGCGATAATTCCCATAAAGCAGAAGAACATCCAGTCATAGCCTTTGTCGACAACGGGGAGCAGGCTGCTTGCGAAAAATGAAAACAGTGCACCGAACAAAACACAGATAAAAGCAAAATATCCGACTATCATCATTATGCTTGAGGTTTTTGAACGCCCTTTGTTTTTCTTTCTGTCAACAAAAAAGTTCTGAAACATTTCAAGCAACTGTTTTTTGAGAAGTTGTTTCAGCATTATTCTTCCTCCAGTTCAAGGAATACCGCTTCAAGGCTGTCGTCGCCCTTGACCTCTTCCATTGTGCCCGAGCGGACAAGCTTGCCCTCTTTTATAATGGCGATTTTATCGCAGAGCTTTTCCGCAACCTCGAGAACATGAGTTGAAAAGAAAATGGCTCCGCCATTGTCGCAAATCTCACGCATCATCCCTTTGAGAAGGTGTGCAGCTTTAGGGTCGAGACCGACGAAAGGCTCATCCATTATAATAAGCTTTGGACTGTGAATCCAGGCGGAAATGATTGCAAGCTTTTGCTTCATTCCGTGAGAATACGTTGAGATCGGCTGAGCAAGATCAGAGGACAGCTCAAATATCTCGGCATATTTTCTGATTTTTTCCTGCCTGTCGGCGGCGGAAACGCCGAAAATGTCGGCAACAAAATTGAGATACTTAATTCCTGTCATAAACTCGTAAATATCGGGATTATCGGGAATGTATGCAATTTCTTTTTTGCATTTGAGCGGATCTGCGGTTATGGATGTTCCGTCAATATAAATTTCGCCGTTATCAAATTGAAGAATACCGACGACGGATTTCAGCGTTGTTGTTTTACCGGCGCCGTTGTGACCGATAAAGCCGTATATTTCGCCCGGCGCAATGTGCAGAGACAAATCGTCAACCGCCTTGAAATCGCCGTATTTTTTTGTAAGATGTTCGATTTTTAACATGAGCTTTCCTCTTTTCTTTTTCTCTTAATCTGAGTATATATTATGAAAAAATTTTTGTCAATAAAAGAAAACTGTAAAAGAAAAAATTTACGTTTTTAGTATTCTCTGTCATGGCAGCAGCTTTCAAGAGTCTTACGGTAAATTTTGAGCAGAGTGTCCGTTCACATATGCCTCGCGAGAAGTCTGCAAGCATCATTACGGTTTCACCGTCTGCGGCGATTCCAATAAACAACGAAAAACAGAAATTTTTACAATACTTAATTTGATTTTATAAAACTTGCTTCTTTTTCTTAGGCTTCGGGAGGGGAACAATTTCGCCGAGGAGCGGAACGACCTTTTCCAAAAGCCCGTCGTTTTCAATGTCAAGAATATAACTTTCTTTTGCGCCGTCATACGGAAATCCGCACGCCGAGCCGTTCATTATTTCGGAAAGCTCGGGAAATTTTTTGACAAAAACGGTGTTGTCACAAACTGTAAAAATCGGTCTGTCATTGAGATAGACCATGTATTCACCGAACATTTTTCTTGTACGAATCGCTCCGAATTTATCAACTCTTTCCGCAACAAATTCAATATAATCGGTCGATGTTGCCATTGTAATTCCTCCTTTTAAAACTGATTGTATTGGGGTGATTTGCACTTGTATCTTTCCTTTTTCCCGATAGAACCGGAGTTTATTTACACGCATAAATGCACTAAGAAAAAGGTTGCCGTAAAACACGACAACCTTGTATGCTTATTGATTTTATTTAACCGTAGGATCGGCAGGAATAAGGTAAGCCCTTTTGCCCCAGCCGACCTGCTTGAATATCTGATCCGGCTTTGGGTTGTAAAGATAGAAGCCACCCTCATGCTGGGGGTACATAAGAATACACAGTCTTGCAAGAATCGGGAAAATAAGATACGGCAGGAACTGACCGAGAACGGAATCCCAAATCATAAACGGAGCAAAACTGCAATTGAGAAGGAAGCCCCAAACGCCGTGGCGTGTGATTTGAACGCTCATTGTCTCAAGCTGCTTTTGAGTGAGGTTTTTCTTGAGACAAACAAAGTCTTTAACCTTGTACGGGTTGTTGTAGCGGTAGCCTTCAATGTTGTAGTAAAGGCCTCTGCCACCCTTGATGGAAAGTCCGTATGTGCCGATCGAAACGCCCTGTCCTTTTGGAAGAGTATAAAGACCTACGGTGATTTCATGGTTTGTAAGATTGACAAAGTAAAGCCAAGTATGACCGATTATGTACGGCGGCTGCATTTCCTGACATACGTAAACCGTTGCGACATATTCTTTTTCATCTGTTGCCTTTGCATCCTCGGCGGAAACAACAAAAGCAAAGCTACAAAACAGGGTTACAATAACCATGACTACAGCAATAATTTTTTTAGTTGCCCTCATTTTACCATCTCCTCATAAAATATCGTTGAAAGTATAACACTTTAATAAGAATATGTCAAATAAAAAATATAATTGTATGCCGACAGCATACCACAACAACGGTAAAAGGAATATAATTATTAAAAAAGAGAGGGGACGTATAATATGGAAACTCAAAACAATTCAAATCAAACACAAAACGCTAACATGAAGCCCTGTGCTTCATGCGGAAACATGGTTTCAAAAAATGCAAAGGCATGTCCGAACTGCGGGGCAAAAATCAAAAAACCGATATACAAAAGGGTTTGGTTTATCCTTTTGATTATAGTTGCGGTTATTGTTATTATTGCCGTTGCGGCATCGGGAGGGGAAAGCTCAGATAGCGGCAATCAGCCGACAAGCTCAAATTCCGGAGCAGTGGTTAACGATTCGGGAAATTCAAATCTCGGACAGAGCAAGGTGGAAATCAAGAGTTGTAAATTAACAAAAGATTTTGAAGGAAATCCTGCTGCCGTTGTCACTTATTCTTATACAAACAACGGTAAAGAAGCGCAGGCTTTTGATTTTGCCTTTATTACACATGCTTATCAGAACGGAGTTGAAGCTGAGAAATGCTATGTGATTTCCGATGACGGAAATTATGACAGCAACAATAATCAGTCAAAGGAAATAAAGCCGGGAGTAACAATTGATGTTATGGTAGCATATAAGCTGAATGATACTACATCACCTGTTGAGGTTGAGGTTGGACAGTTCCTAAGCTTTGATAATACAAAAATCACAAAAACATTCAAATTTTAATTAAATAAAAAACCGCTCACTTCATTGTGGGCGGTTTATAGATTAAAAAAGGGAAAGCATTATAAAAAATCCGCCAAGCAAAAAGATAATGGAAAAAATAACACGGATAGCAATTTTTGTGGAATCTTTCATTGCGGAAAAGTGTTTGATTTTTCCTTGAATATCATACGGATTACAAATCAGGCAAAACGGAACGGCAAAAGCTACAGTAAGATTAATACATTGCAAAACAGCACGGAACAAACCTTTGCCGGTATAAGTGGACGAAACCAAGGCGCAGTCTATAAAAATAATTATGAAATAGATCAACGATGCCAGAATTTTTATAATCAAATTTTGACTTCTGAAGCCGGGAAAGCCGTCGTCATTTTTTAAGAAAACTTTTGGGCCCGACAGCTCGCTTTTTAATTCATTGACGCTTGAAAATCTGTCTGAAGAATCCATAGAAGTGCATCGCTTAACAATTCTTTTAAATCTTCCGGAGCACATTTCTTCATTAGGGAACTTGCCTGTCAAAAGCATATTGACCAGTACGCCGACTGCATATATGTCGGTTCTTTCATCGGTTTGTGAAAAACCGAATTGCTCGGGCGCTGCATATCCTGCCGTACCGAGGATATATGTATCCCTTGAAGCGTTCTCTTTTGCGGTTCTTGCAATACCGTAGTCAATTATCTTGACATTACCGTCATAAGAGAGGATAATATTAGCGGCAGTTATATCGCGGTGAATTATTCCGTTCGAGTGAAGCTTTTCAAGCCCGTCACAAATTTGAAGAGCGATTTTCAAGGCTTCTTCTTCGCTGAATATTTTCCCTTCGTCAATATAGCTTTGTATTGATCGACCCGGAACAAACTCGGAATAAGAATAAAATGATCCGTTTTCTTTTGTAACCTTTATTACCGCCGCAAGATTTCTGTGACGAATCGAGCAAAGCTTCTGCATTATTTCCACATTAATATTATCAAGGCGCTTCTTTATCATTATTTCTCCGCTTTGCTCGTTGCGAACGATTGCGCTGCTTTCGCTCAGCGCCTTTAATTCCTCCGTGTTCCACACGAAAAGCTTTTGCGCAAGCTCACTCAAAAAAATCACCGCCATACTTTTTCAGATAGGAGTATTATAACATGAAAAAATCCACGGCGCAACTGCAAGAAATGCTAAAAAAATGCAACAGCCTTAACGAATATATAAAAGCGAATGAGACGGAATTTTTAACCGGAAAACCGAATGAATTGTTAAATGAAGAAATGGAAAAGCGGAAACTTACAAAAGCTGAGGTTATAAGAAGTTCCGGCATTGAAAGACATTACGCTTATCAAATTCTTTCGGGTAAAAAAACTCCTTCACGGGATAAATTGCTTATGTTCTGCTTCGGACTGGAGATGACAGCCGAGGAAGCTCAGCATTTTCTGCTTGAATGTTCTGCTCCGCTTCTTTATGCAAAGAACAAAAGGGACAACGTGATTTTATTTGCTCTTGAGAATAGGCTGACCGTCATAGAACTAAATGAGTTGCTGTATGAATTAAAGCTTGATATTTTTGAATGATAATATAAACACTTCGATGTAAAAATTTCGGAGTGTTTTTTTATATAATGTTCCGATTTACTTTTATTTTCTGCTATGATATAATCGAATTATAATTTCGGACGGAGTGATGCTCATGGGAATAAATATAAAGGAAAAAGCGACAACGCTGCGTGAAGATTTGCGCCTATACTGGAAAAAGCCGCCGATGGGTCGTTATATGTCTTTTAAAGAGATTGTGTCGCTTGCCGTGGGCGGACTCGGAATTCAATTTGTAGTTTTCTGTGCGCAGAATATGATAATCAGCATCGGCAACACGCTGATAAGCAACACCATCGGTATTGCGCCGAAGCCTTTGTACATAATATATATTCTCAGTGTTATCCTAAGCTTTCCGCTGACGGCACTTAGGGGAAAAATCATTGACTCGTCGAGGAGCAAAAAAGGACGCTATCGACCGTTTATTCTTTCAATGGGTCTGCCGACGGCGCTTCTTGCAATCGGCTTTGTCTTTATGCCGTATGAACGTATGTCGATGCTTGCAAAATGTATCACTGTTTTGCTTTATAACATCGGCTTGCAGTTTTTCTATATGTTCTATTATGATGTTGATCAAAGCATCATCAATGTTCTTTCGCCGAACACGTTCGAGCGCAGTGACGTAACGTCGATTAAATCGGTTATCAATTCGCTTGCGCCAACCTTGGGCAACATTATACTTCCGCTTGTTGCAAGGGCAATAACGGGCGAAAACACACTTGTTGACATCAGAATTTACAGAGCATTTTATCCGCCGATGATAATTTTCGGTTTCTTCCTCGGACTGCTTGTTTATTTCAACACCGAAGAAAAAATCGTTCAGGCAAAAACTCACACTGTAAAAATTAAATTCACCGACGCATTTCGAGCCGTAGTTCGCAATAAATATTTTTGGATCATTTCGCTCGCAGGCTGGATAGGTTTTCTTGAAAATGCCGTTCAGAATATCATGGACTGGCTCTACAGCTATCAGGATGCATGCAGTCCTGCGGAATATTCACTCATTGTCACGATAAGAGGCAATGCGTCACTTTGGCCGATGCTTTTTATTCCGTTCCTTATCCGTGTGCTCGGCAAGAGAAAAATTCTTGTTGTCAGCAATGTTGTAAATGTAATTTTTATTATACTGATGCTGCCGATAATCAGACTCGGTGATCCTTCCCGGATTATTTGGCCGCTTATGTTCTGCTTCTTCTTTAATTATATGGCAGCATACGCCGTAACACTCTTAACACCCGGCGTTAACGGAGATATCAGAGACTATCAGCAATATATAACGGGAGAGCGAATTGACGGAATGTTTGTTGCCGTCGGTGCTATCGGAAGCATAGTTACTCTTATTACAAATGCCGCACTTCCGGAGCTTTATGACCGTTCGGGTCTTAATGAGGAGGTTGCAAAAAGCCTCGGCTTTGACGGAAGCAATGTTTATGAGGTTCTTTCCGACCCGTGGTATTTCAAAAATATTTGCAGCGTTTTAATTATTGCCGCAACTGTGGGCGCAACGCTGAATGTTATACCGTATTTCTTCTATGATCTGACCGAGATTAAGCAAAAGGCAATGGTAACGGTACTCAAAATCAGAGCATTGTTTGAGGATTACGGCAACGGAGTTCTTTCCGATGCCGCCCTTGTTGAGGCGATTGACATTATCGAGGAAGCAAAGATTTATCACGATAAAAATATCGTGAAGCCGACGAAGGATGAAATCAAAAAGGCGAAGAAAGCCAAGGATAAATCAGCCGTGAAGGCAGCAAAGCAAAGCTATAAAAATCAAAAAGAAGAAAACGAAAAAATCGAAATTGCACAGTATGTTATCAAAGAGATAAACAAGTTTGAAACGGAAGCGATCAAGGCTCAGCTTGAAGAGGCAAAGAAAATTTACGACGCAGGGCTTGAAGGCCTTTACGATCTTGAGGTTCCGTCGATGAAGGCGGCGAAGGCGATGCCGAAATCAAACGAGAATGAAAAGGAACAGCGGCAAAATGCGATAAACAGAGTCCGCATGATCAGGGATTCCAAAAAGGTTTTGACAAAGAAATATACCGACGGAATCGAAAAATTCGACGTCAGGGTTTTTGAGCAGCTCTTTGAAAAGGAAGACGAGCTTGATGCTCAGATCAAAGAGACGGTTAACGAGCTGAGAACGGCGGCAAAAAATAAGGATAAAGCAGCCGAGAAAAAAGCGAACGAAAAAATCAAGTCTCTTAGAAAAAGCCGAGACGAAATCCGCAAAAAAATCAAGGTTGCCACAGATGAAAATTCAACCTACACCAGAGCGGCAAAGCCGTATATTGAAGCTGAAAAGCTCTTGAAGCAAAGAGAAAATTATCTTCATTATGAGGATATAAAAGCTCGTTATGAGGAATCCAAGAAACGCAATGAAGAGGAAATTCAGCGTCGCATTGCCGAGGAGGAGGAGCTTAAGGCGAAGCGCAGGGAGTATGCCGCAAAAGCAAAGGAACAGCGCAGAAACAAAGGAGGCAAAAATGGATAAACTTACGGTAAAAGGCACACGAATAGTTGATTCTCACGGACGTGAAAGAATTTTGACCGGACTCAATGTGTGCGATAAGGGCAGATATATCGAGGGTCAAAGACGCATCTACGGCGAGCAATGGACAAAGGGACTTGCCGCCGACATGAAGGCTCACGGAATGGACCTTGTTCGCCTCGGAATAACGTGGGACGCAATCGAGCCCGAGCCGGGTGAATACAACGAAGAGTATCTTGATTTTATCGGCGGTATTCTTGATGAATGTAAGGAATCCGGAGTTTATGTTTTTCTTGATATGCACCAGGATCTTTTCTCGGGAACGGAGCTGCTCTGCGGTGACGGTGCGCCGAAATGGGCTACGCTGACGGGTAGATATAAATATCAGCCGACGAAAATCGTCTGGGCTGAGGGCTATTTTTGGGGCAAGGCAGTTCACAGCGCATTTGATTCTTTTTGGAATAATACCAAAGTTAAAGGTAAGGGCGTACAGGTTTGGTTTGAGGAAATGTGGACGCATGTTATTGAAAAGTTCGGCGATCATCCGGCGGTAATCGGATTTGATTTCTTCAACGAGCCGTTTCCGGGCAAGAGCGGAGGCAAGGTCTTTCGTGAAATAATCGGGCGACTTGTTTCAACAACTGTTTTGGATAAAACGATATCAAAGAAAAAGCTTATCGAGCTTGCGACAAAGAGCGACGATCCGGCAAGAGTGCTTGACCTTTACACAGGCAAACACCTGAGAAAAATCACAAGTGCCGGCGATGATATTATCAAAACCTTTGACACAAAAAAGTATTTTCCGTTCATAAATAAAATGGCGAGGGCGACGAGAAAATGCGGCAACGAAAAATTTGTTTTTCTTGAAAACAGCTACTATTCCAATCTCGGAATTCCTTATTCGTGCCCACGCCCGATACTTTCGGGCAGGACGGATAACAACGTTATTTTTTCTCCGCATGCTTACGATTTTATGGTGGACACTCCGTCGTATAAGTACGCAAGCAATGACCGTGTCGGTTCGATTTTTGCCGAGCACAGACGCTCTCAGCAGCGGCTCGGAGTCCCCGTTATAGTCGGTGAATGGGGCGGCTTCACAGAGGGTGACGAATGGTTCCCGCATATTGAATTTTTGCTCGACCTTTTCGATTCATATAAATGGAGCAATACCTATTGGTGCTACTTCGGCGGCTTTACGGATACGGAGGTTTACAAAAAGGTTCTCACCCGTCCGCATCCCGTGGCTGTCACGGGCGAGATTGAAAGCTACGGCTACGACCGTGAGAACAAGGAGTTTCATCTCAGCTTTGTTCAGCTTGAGGAAACAAAAGCAAAGACGGAAATTTTTGTTCCGTCCGTGCCGAAATATGCCGAGCTTGACGGCGAAGAAATTGCAATAAAACGAAAAGGAATTTTCAGGATTTCAACCGCACCCGGTGAGCATAAAATAAAAATTATTTTCAAATAAAAAACAACTTTCCTGCAAAAAATTTGTGGGAAAGTTGTTTCTTTATTATTTTCTCCTGTGCCTCGGGTTTCTCTTTAAGGGGATTTTAACAATCGCAATAATAATCAGTGCCGCAAGACTGAATGCGATAAAGATAATAACATAGTTTTCATACCAGTTGTGAGTCGGCGAGTCGCTGTAAAGATCTTGATATCTTATAAATTGATTGAACTTAACCTTATGTAAGGATTGAAGCTCTTTTATCTTTTCAACATTAATATTCTGTGCTTTCTCCTTACCACATATTATCAGAGTTCTCGCAGAAGGCGACCATGTCCTTGATTTCAAGAACCGTGCCGTCATCGAGAGTGACAGTGCCGTTCCATTTGCCGAAAACCTGGTGGCATATGTTGCCGATAAAGAGAACTCTTGACTTAGTGTAGTTGTCATAAAACGGGGTCATCGTCATTTCAAAACGGCCGTCGGACGAGGTGAATTTCCACGGTTTCATCCAGTCGTTTTCGTCCTTTTCAAGATAGACTTCACCGATTTTGTGAGCCTTGCCGTTGAGGAAAAGTGTATTTTCCGTGGCGGCACTCATATCGCCGAAGCCCCAGCCGATTTCAAAGCCGAAGATGTCACCGTTTTCAAGCTTCGTGCTGCCGTTGCCCCAGTACCAGTTTGTATGGTACGGCCAAACTCCTCGACCCCAGTCGAGAACGCAGAACGAATCCGACGGGTCAAACTCGACAGTCATATCGCCGATTTTAACCGTTCCCGTTACGGGCATACAGTTTATTTTCTGATTGTAATAGAACTTTTTGCTGTCTCTGTCGCCGAACGGGAGAGCCATTGCAAGATATTCATGGTTCGGGAACATATCCATTGAAATATCGACGGTGAAAGGCTTGCCGCCTGTGCGTCCGTTGAACTTTATAGTGCGCCGGGTTTCGGTCACGTTTACGTCAAGGTTAAAGCCGAGCTTGTGACGTGAAAAGGTCTGCGGTGACATAGCCGTTTCGGAAAGCCCGAATCTTCCGAAGCTCAGAAGTCTGAGCGAGACAGCGCTGTAGCTTTTGCCGGTCTGCATATCAAAGAGAGTAACGTTTGCCGCTCCGCCGAGCGAGATATCAGCCATTGTGACCTGCATAACATAGCGGCTGTTTGAAATTTGATAGAAATCCCATTCCTTGATGCGGGTCTTGTTCGCTTTAATTGCACTGCGGTCGTATTGATAAAGCTCCGTGAAGCAATATCCGGGCTGAGTGAGACTGCCATCCTCTTTGAGCAGGGGAGTGGGCTCTGTTATTTTTATCTGTCCCGTTTCATCGAATGCCGAGGTGTAGAAAATTGTGCTCATTGCGATAATGATCGTCAGAATAAATGAAGTTAACCTGATAACTTTATTTTTCATCGGATTTCCTCCTTCAAAAGTTCTTTTCCTTGCTTGCCGGTCATGTGTTCAATGTTTATTTTAATCATGCAAAGTATGCCGAATCCGCGTTCGACCTCTGCCGAAATTCCGTCGAGACAGTCCGTGCAGTATTTTTCGGCGAGTGACGTTACGGATGAACGCATCTCATTTTCGTCTGTTAGAATTTCCGCCTTGCCGAAAGCTACGACGCTCTTAAAAAGCGTTGTGTATTTCTCTTGGAGAATTTCGTCACGGTCAACGACACAGAACGATACCCTTGGATTCTTTTTTAATGCGTCGAGCTTATGCCCTGTTTTTGCACAGTGGAGATAAATTTTACCGTCCGTGTAGTAATAATTTATCGGAACGGTATAGGGATAGCCGCCGTCACCTAAAACGGCAAGCACTCCCGTTTTGCCTCGAAGAAGAATGTCTTCACAATCCTCTTTTGAGAGCTGTTGCTTAATTCTTCTCATTTCTCTAAACAAATAAATCACCGCCTTAAATTTTTTCTTTAATGCTTCCCAAAACCTGACCGATGCTGTCTCTGAAAACAAGATCGGCGTTTGAGTCAAGGTCGGTTTTTCCTTTGTTGATAAGCACAATGTTTGAACCCCAGAAATAACGGATATACATAGCCGCAGGATAAACAGCGAGAGAAGTGCCGCCGATAATGAGCAAATCTGCCGTTGAGATTTCACTGATTGCGTTTTCAACTGTTTTTTCATCAAGAGGCTCTTCATAAAGAACAACCTCGGGTCGAACAAGTCCGCCGCATTTTTCGCAGTAAGGAACCTTACCCTTGAGAGATTTCAGCTTTTCGAGCGGATAAGGTTTGCCGCACTCCATGCAATAGTGAACAGCCGTCGTTCCGTGCAGCTCAATTACGTTTTTGCTGCCTGCCTTTTGATGAAGTCCGTCAATGTTCTGCGTTATGACGGAGGAGAGCTTGCCTTTTTTCTCCATCTCGGCAAGGACAATATGTGCCGTGTTCGGCTCAACATTCATTTCAAGAAAATATTTATAATAGAAATCATAAAAAATATCGGGTTTTGAAATAAAGAAGCTGTGACTTAAAATCGTCTCCGGCGATACGCCGTATTCACGAACGGTGTTGTAAAGACCGTCCTTGCTTCGGTAGTCCTTAACTCCGCTTTCGGTTGAGACGCCTGCTCCGCCGAAGAAAACCGTTTTGGAAGAATTGTTTATCATTTCGGCAAGCTTATCGATTTTTTTATTGTCCATTCAAATCACCCCTTGTTTAATCTTCGATTATCTGTACTGAAAATTATAGCATATAAATAAAGAAATATCAAATTCGCAAATGAAACTCGGCATAATTTGCAAAAAAATTTGAAATATGTCGAATCATTCATTGACTTTATCTTTTTAAATTAGTATAATATTTTTTATATAATCGGGTTATGTTTTTAGAAATCGGCATCGGAGGTAGGGCATGAAAAATGTGCTTATAGTCAGCCATTGTATGGAGCTGGGCGGAGCAGAAAGAGCGTTGCTCGGTCTTCTCGATGCTTTTGACTGTAATAAATATAATATTGAGCTTTTTCTTCTGCGCCACACCGGAGAACTGATGAAATATATTCCCGAAAAGGTCAAGCTTCTGCCGGAAAATAAGAGCTATTCCTCACTTGCCGTTCCGCTTGCCGACGTTATAAAAAAAGGCGCATTCGGCGTTGCTCTCGGCAGATATGAGGGCAAAAAAAGGGCGGCGAAGTTTGCCGATGAGCACAGCTTTAAAAGCAGTGAATATGTTTTCATTGAATACAGCCACAAATACACCGTGCGCCATATGCCGATGATATCCGAAAAGGATTACGATCTTGTGATCAGTTTTTTGACGCCGCATTATTTTGCAGCGGAGAAAACCAGGGCAAAGAAAAAATTTGCATGGATTCATACGGATTATTCGTTCATTGAAATTGATGTTGAATCAGAGCTGAAAATGTGGTCGGCATATGATAAAATAATTGCCGTTTCGGAGAGCGGAAAAGAAGCGTTTGTAAAAACTTTTCCGTCGCTTTCCGACAGGGTGGAGGTTATCGAAAATATTCACCCGGCAGAATTTATAAAAACACAGGAGAATGAATTCGACGTGACGAACGAAATGCCGGATGATGGGTATATAAAATTCCTTTCGGTCGGACGTTACTGCGATGCGAAGAATTTTGACAACGTGCCCGAAATCTGTTCGATGCTCAAAAATGTCAAGTGGTATATAATCGGCTACGGTGCAGACGAAGAAATAATTAAGAGAAAAATCGCCGAGTTTGGTATGCAGGACAGGGTTATCCTTCTCGGGAAAAAAACGAACCCGTACCCTTATTTTAAGGCTTGTGATTTTTATATTCAGCCTTCGCGCTATGAGGGCAATGCTGTCACTGTCAACGAAGCGCTGATACTTGGCAAGCTCGTTGCAATAACGAACTATGCTACGGCGAAAAGTCAGATAAACAACGGGGTCGACGGTGTGATTGTTCCGCTTGAAAACAAGGAATGTGCCGAGGGCCTTACGAAATTTTTGAACGACAAAGAGCTTCAAAAAAGAATAATTGAAAATTTAAAAATCACCGATTTCTCAAAATCGGATGAAATAGAAAAAATATATGGACTTATCTGAGGAGCGGCAAATGAACAATTTTCTTGACAAAAGAATCGGCGAAGTAATAAAGCAGCTTGAAAAATATATCACGCCTGTCAGAATTCCGATAAACGGCTGGCTGACAACGGAGTGCGGCTATAAAAACGGCAATGTTGTCCCGTCGCCTGATGAGGGCGAGTGGCGTGAATTCGGTGAAACGGAGCGCTGGGGCATGAAGCCGGAGGAACACAGATGGTTTTTCAAACACATTGAAATTCCGCAGGAGCTCAAAAGCAAGGATCTTGAGCTGTATGTTTCTTCTACCGATGTCTATGATGAGGACTGGGAGCCGCAGTTTATGGTTTATCTTGACGGCAAGCTTATACGCGGAATGGATACAAAACACAGATATGTTAAGCTTGACAGCAACAGGAACGGCTACGACGTTCATGTTTACGCTTATTCTCAGCCGTCGGGAAAAAGAACGGACTTTTTTGCTCAGCTTTGCGAATTTAACCGTGAGGTTGAAAAGCTTTATTATAATCTCAAAGCGCCCTACAGAATTCTTTATTATACGGACGAGAGCACAAAGGAATATGCCGACGTAAGAGAATATTTAAACACGGCAATCAATTATATCAATTGGTGCGCTCCGATGTCGGAGGAGTTTCTGCGTTCGGTTGATGCGGCGAACGAATATCTCATGGCGGAGTTTTACGGAAAATATTGTCACGATCAGGATATAAAAATCAGCGTGATCGGTCATACTCATATTGATGTTGCATGGCGATGGACTCTCGCTCAGACGAGGGAAAAGGTTCAGCGTACCTTTGGCAGTGTTATCGAAATGATGAAAAAATATCCCGATTACAAATTTATGTCAAGTCAGCCGCAGCTTTTGAAATTCCTCAAAGAGGAAAGCCCCGAAATGTATGACGAGATTAAAAAACTTGTCAAGGAAAAACGCATTGAGCTTGAGGGGTCGATGTGGCTTGAAGCCGACTGTAATCTTACGAGCGGAGAAAGTCTTGTACGTCAGATCATTTTCGGCAAGCGTTTTTTCAAGGACGAGTTCGGCGTTGACAACAGGATAATCTGGCTGCCCGATGTTTTCGGTTACAGTGCAGCCATGCCGCAGATTATGAAAAAGAGCGGCATTGATAAATTCGTTACATCAAAAATCAGTTGGAACGAGACAAACAGAATGCCTTACGACGCATTTATGTGGAAGGGTATTGACGGCTCTGAGGTCTTTTCTTATTTCATGACAGCAATGGAGCTTAATAACAAGGGCGAACTCGACGGCAGCATTGCATCATATACACCGATGACAAGAGCATCTTATCTCAAGGGCACATATGACCGTTTTGAGCCGAAGGAGCTTACGAATGAGGTCATGATGCCGTTCGGTCACGGTGACGGAGGCGGCGGACCGGAGACCGAGAATATTGAATTGCTCGAAAGACTTAAATACGGCGTTGCAAATTGTCCGCAGCCGCACTGGGAGTTCGCAGGTGAGTTCCTCGAAAGGCTGAGAAAAAAGACCGAGGGGAACAAGAGACTGCCGAAATGGGTCGGTGAGCTTTATCTCGAATTCCACAGAGGTACATATACTTCACAGGCGAAAAACAAGAGAAACAACAGAAAGAGCGAGTTCCTCTATCAGAAAGCCGAGATGCTTTCATCTATGGCATATAAGCTTTTCGGTGCGAGCTATCCGCAGGACAAGCTCAACGGGGGTTGGGAGTGTATTCTTCTTAACCAGTTCCATGACATTATCCCCGGCTCGTCAATTCGTTCCGTTTATGAGCAATGCGACAAGGATTATGCAAAAATTGCCGAAATCGGTCACAAGGCGGAGAGAGACGCATATAATACCGTAATATCAAATATAAAAACCGACGGAGGAACAGTTGTCTTCAATTCAAATTCGTTCACGGATAACGGATTCCTTAACTACGAGGGAAGGACCTACCGTGTGAACGGAATACCTGCCAAGGGATATAAGGTGGTTAAGCTTGAAGAATACAAGTCATCTTACAAGCTTGACGGAAAGCATCTTGAAACCTCGAATTATATCGTTGAATTCAACGACGAATATGTAATCACAAGGCTTTACGATAAGATAAACGACCGTGAAGTGCTTCGTGAGGGCGGCAGAGCTAATTATATTGAAGCGTTTGAAGATTTTCCTTATTCATATGACGCATGGGAGCTTTCAAACTATTATACGGAGAAGAAGTACGAGATAAACGATGTTTCCTCGGTTGAATTTATCGACGAGGGTGCACGCTTCGGCTTTAGTATTAAAAGAAAGTTCTACAAGTCGGATTTCAGCCAGAAGATTTGGTTCTATGACAACAGCGCAAGAATCGACTTTGATACCCATGCCGATTGGCATCAGGAGCACATTATGGTCAAGGCGGCTTTTGATATTGATATCAATTCCGATAAGGCAACCTACGAAATTCAGTTCGGCTCGGTTGAGCGCCCGACGCATAAAAACACAAGCTGGGATGCGGCGAGGTTTGAGGTTTGCGGACATAAGTACATGGATATTTCCGATTACGGATACGGAGTGAGCCTTCTCAATGACTGTAAGTACGGCCACAATGTTGAAAACGGTACAATGAAGCTTTCGCTTTTTAAGTGTGCGACCCATCCCGATCCCGATGCAGACAAAGGGGATCATATTTTCACATATTCCCTGTTCCCTCATGCGGGTAATTACAGGGAGGCAGGCACGGTTCAGCTTGCTTATGAGATAAACAATCCGCTTGAGGCTTTCCCGATAGAGAAACGGGACGGTACCCTTCCCGAGGAGTATTCGTTTGTTTCATGCGACAAGGATAATTTCATTGTTGAAACAGTAAAAAAAGCCGAAAGAGGCAATGATATTATTGTCCGCGGCTATGAAAGCTATAACAAGAGAACAGATGTAACGCTTCACTTTGGCTTTGACATAAATGAAGCAACTGTTTGCGACCTTCTCGAAAGAGACATCAAAAAGCTGGTAATTGAAAACAATTCCGTAAGCTTCACGGCAAAACCTTTTGAAATTATTACAATAAAAGTAAACTGAAAAAGAGGGATGGAGATGCGCAGGTCTTTTAAAATAATAATTATTTTAATGATTATTTCTGCCATTCTCTGTTCATCAGTGTCAACAGCCCTTGCAATCTCGGATAATGCGCTTTGGGAGGATGCCGAGCTTTGTCCGTTTCTTGAGGCGGGCGAAGAATCAAACAGCGATCTTTGCTTCGCAGCGGTTAAGGTGAAATATGACCGAAGCATAAATCGTATTTATCTCTTGTTTACGCTTGAATTTAATGAATTCAACAACATTGAATCCTGCGGCGTGATAATGAATTTTAACGGGATGGGCAATATAAAGATGATGTGTGACGGTACGGCGGATTATGACAGCAATGTCTATTTCGCCGAGCTTGAAGATGAGCTTCACGATGTTCACAGCAAAAACGTTCTGCTTGAGACAACGGTCGGTATAAAGAGCGGAGTGCCGGAGAATGTCATTATGAACGTCAATGTGATCGATACAAACGGAGTGAAGTCGAATACATACAATGTTGATATCACTGAGGACGAAGAACCTATCGGTTATGCAGACGAGGCCGCAATAATGGATTCCGGCGAGAGAGATGCCAAGGTCAAGACCGCTAAAGTGAGAACCACAAAGATTAAAACCACAAAGCACAAAACAACAAAGCGCAAAACAACAAAGCCAAAGAAATCAAGAACCGGCAAAGCCGCAGATAATGACAGCGAAAACGAAGACGAGATGTCTCAGGCAGTTATAGATTCAGGTATAGGCAACGAAGTTGAGATAAATAACAGAAGAAAGAAACTGATGCTGGCATTGGGTGTCGCGGCGACGCTTGTTGCGGTTGCGGCAGGTTGTACGGCAGGAATAAAAAACAGGAAAAATGATAAAGACGGAGGGCATGAATAATGAAAAAATACGGATTGTTAGGAAGAAAGCTTCTCCACAGTCTTTCTCCGGAAATTCACAGAGAGCTGGGAAATAACAGGTATGATCTTTTCCAGCTTGAACCCGATGAGCTTGACGCTTTTTTTGAAAAGCGTGACTTTGCCGGAATCAATGTGACTTTCCCTTATAAGAAAGATGTTATGAAATACTGCGACGTTATAACTGAGTCGGCAAAGAAAATCGGCAGCGTCGATACGATCGTTGTTGATGAAAACGGCAAACTCATAGGCGATAATTCGGAATATTTTGGATTTTGCTTTATGATAAACAAGTGTGGCATTGATGTTTCGGGCAAAAATGTGATTGTTTTCGGAACAGGCAGTGATTCTCTTACAGTTCAGGCTGTTATAAAGGACCTCGGGGCAAAGGATATTGTCACTGTTTCAAGGCAGGAGATTGAGGAGTCGGAGGATTTTTACAATCACGACGAGGTTGATATAATAATCAATACCACAGCCAACGGAATGTATCCGAATAACGGAATGAAATTTATTGAGCTTGACCGCTTTCCGAGGCTTTGCGGCGTTATGGAGCTTATCTATAACCCGAGAAGAACCCGTCTCATCTGCGATGCCGAGGACAGAGATATTCCCAATTCCGACGGACTTTCCATGCTTGTTGCTCAGGCGTATCAGACCGAGATTAAGTTTGGCAGGATTGAGCCTGATGACGAACTTATCAGAACAACGTATAAGACGATGAGCGACCGCAGAAAGAATATTATTCTTGTCGGACTTCCCGGCTGCGGAAAAACGACGATTGCAAAGGTTATTGCCGCTAAGCTCGGCAGACCTTGCATTGATGTTGAAAGGCTTATTTCGATGAAAGCGGGGGTTCCTCTTTCAACGGTTTACCTGGCATACGGCGAAAGATATTACCGTGAACTTGAGACGGAGACACTTAAAAAAATAACACGCAACGGCGGTCAGGTCATTGCGTGCGAAAGCGGAGCGATACTCAGCAAGGAAAATCAGTATTATATCCGTCAGAACGGCTATGTCGTATGGCTTACCCGTGAGCTGAGCGGCTTGAAATTTGACGGTGTTCCGCTGATAAGAAATTTTGAAGCGCTCAAACGCCTTGATGATGAGAGAACTCCGATTTATAAATTCCTTGCCGATATACGGGTTGAGGTTACCGACAACGTGGAAAAAACCGTTTCCGAAATTATAAGCATAATGAATATCAAACCCACAGAGAGTATTTTATAATAAGAATGCGAAAAATCGGCGTCCTGCTTTTGCAGGACGCCGATTCATTTGTAAGTTCAATTAAGCAAACTTAATGAAGAACTCCTTGATAGCTTCGATGATAGGAGTGATGTCAATATCCTTAAGAGCCTCAAGAACCTTCTGGATTGCAGCGAGAATAGCATCCATGGATTTTTCCTCCTTTTTTAGTGTCAGATAACTATCTGCAAGTATATTTTACCATATAAAGTATAAATTTGTCAATTATACAATGTGTAAAATAGGTAAAATAACACGTAATTAACAATGTATAAAACAGAAAAAAATATGAAATAGTTAACAAATGCCCCGAAAAAAACGGGGCAAGTGGTTTAACTTATGCAAGACCTGCAAAGAAGTTTTTGATAATTTCAATAATAGCTGCTGCATCAAATTCCTTAAGATGAGTAAGGAGCTCCTGTACAAAGGCAAGAATAGCTTCCATTTTGTTATCCTCCTTTTTAATGTCAGATATTTCTATCTGCAACTTCATATTACCATAGAGGAATAATAATGTCAATAAAAATATTTTTTATAAGAGTTTGATGAGCGTCAAGAAATGTATCAAAATGCCGATAAAACGATCGAATTATCTGTTTGTTGATTTAAAACGGAAAAGACTAAAAACGCTCTTTTTTCTCGATAAAGGTTGAAATCAAAAACAGAGACGTATATCCGACGGCAAGTCCGTAAAGGAATTCCGAAGCATAGGTGTTACCGCTTGAGACCGAGCCTAAAAGCATTGCAACTGCAAAAACGGCGGAGAAAGCAACGAATATTTTTTTACTGAATTTAAGCTTTGGAAAAATCTGCGTAAAACAGGTCGTCCAGATTACCAATGCCGCACCTATACCAGAAAGGGCGAGAAACGGCACGAAAGCTTCGGGCGAGTCATAATTTCCGAATTTCTCCATGGAAATCTGAAGGGCCGAATATGAAGCTCTGCGTGGGATAAATGATGCCGCATAGAAAAGAGCAACGGAGACTGCCGAAGCGAACAAACCGATTTTTGCATACCTCGTCATCAGTATTTTTTGATATGTGTTTTTGAAAAGGGTTGCGCCGAGATATATAAACAAAGCTGTCAGAACTGCCGCTGCGCCTGCAATTGCATAATAATTTTTGGTTGAAACCTCACGCAGGGGAATATATATCGCTGCCGCAGACGAAAGCAGTGTCGCTGCACCGAAAACGACGGTGAGCATTTTATTTTTCGTTCGAGTGGTTCTTGTGTGACGGCAGAACATCAGCGTTGCAAAGCAAAAAGCGCAAAGCGCAAACGGAATTGCACTGCCAACGATTTCACAAAGTCCGCCGATAAAATTTCCGCTTTTAAAAAGCAGTTTTGCTAACTGCTTGTCAAGCAGCCTTGAAATAATGCCAAGCAGGGCAATAATGGCCATGCCGACGGCGTAAAGCTTAGTGTTTTTCATTTTTCTTCTCCGTTTTCTTGCGAAGTGGAGTCTTGTTGCCCTTATCGTCAACAATTTTAACGTTGTTCAAATGATTAACAAGGCTCTGCTTGTACGCCGCAACATATTCTGCTCTGAGCTGTGCGCGCTCGGCGTGCTCCTCCTCGGTCAGTTCGCGTTCTTTCGCTGTCGCGGAAAGCTCATTTATTCTTGCAATTTTTTTATCGTCCATTATCTGTTCTCCCTTCCGGCGGGGCAGACCTTCATACAAATGCCGCAGACCGCACCTCTGCCGATATGTTGAAATTTCTTTTTCATATAAGTGCTGCACTTTTCAGGGTCGAAAAATTCTTCCCTCTCCATGCCGACAGTCCACATTTTACCACGAATGGCACCGGACGGGCAAGCTTTTTCACACAAATCGCAGTCAATACACGGCGAAAAGTATTCGTGAGTTTGAATTTCAAACGGGCAATCGGTGAAAAGAGTACCGAGACGAACCCTCGGACCGTATTTGTTGTGAAGAAAAAGGCAATTTTTTCCTATTCCGCCGAGCCCTGAAAGCGTAGCGATTTTCTTGTGGGAATACCTTCCGCAATAGTTCCAGCCGCCCTTGTTGACGCTCTGCGACGCTCCTATCGGAATATATTTATACCCGTGTTTTTCGAGAATAAAGCCGCATTGCAAAAGCGTGCGGTCGATAAATGCGTTCACGGTTCTGTAGTGATGAAAATACGAATGAGTCGGCTCGTCCATTATCTCGTCAATGACAGCATCGGAGAGCTTGACAACAATGCTCATCGCATAGCTTTTTTCTCCGAAGGGTCCGTCGTCAACACAGGTGAAGCCGACGTCGGCAACTCCGTTTTCAAATAAAAAATTTTTCAATTCTTCCTGTACTTGCATTTAATAACCTCTTTTGTGTGTCTATTTTTTTATAACGAGATAAACACCAAGAAAAACATCAATCGCAAAAAGTACAAAACCGAGGGCTAAGTCTTCGATGTTCCAGCATATAATTCCTACAACTACATGAATAAGGATTACCAAGATGATAATAGCAAAAATTTTTCCAATTGATTTTAGACTTCTTTTGTTATTTGTCTGTTCTTTTTCTTCTGCAGCCGTTTCTTTCTCTTGCTCTACTTCGTTAATTACAGCTTGATCGGCAGACGGTTCTGTAGAAATCACGGTACAGGCACGAATACAAAGCGCACCCTTTGAGATTTCGACTTTTTTTGAATTGCTTGGGAAAGGGCACTCTGAAGTTCCGTGCCCACTCACATTGCAAACGACAAATTCAATGCTGATATTTTCTTCTGCGGCAAGTCGCTTCAATGCTTCTGAGTAAAATTCATATTCTAGACTGTATTTCGGGTTAACGGAAAATTCATCCCAGCTTTGATAACGCAAAGTGGGGTCCCGAAGCAAAATAAAAGCCTTGTTGTTTTGATTCACTTGTAAACTGTTGGACATCCAACGATGTCTGAGAAATCTTGAAGGAGCATCATAGCGGCATGATACGGTTGTGACGCCGTTTTCCGTAGTATATAATGCCGCCTTTACGTTTTGAAGAAGTTCTTCTTTTATTTTCTGAAGCGTGAGCATTGCTTCCGCTTCCATTTCTCTTTTTTCTCGCTCTTTTTCCTTTTGGATGCGTTCTTCGTGCTCTTTTTCAACATCTTCCTTAAGACGCATATTTTTTCTCAGCTCATCCTGAAAGCTGGTTGCTGTTTCTTGTTCCGCAGGGTCCGTATCTTCTCGCACGGTATTGTTTTCGATAGAATCAAAATCCGACATATTTATTTCCTCTCTTTTTTTAAATTAAAAATTTTTCAATTCTTCCTGTACTTGCATTTAATAACCTCTTTTTTTATGCGAAAAATATAAACGGTGATGTTTATGACGACAGAAGAATATCTGAAACAGCGAATCAAGGATCTTGAAAACAATGTCTGTGACAGCTCTCTGCCTTTAAAATTCAGAAAAAATCAGGCTTTTGCTTTGCTTAATTACCGTGACGATTTGAAGCAAGCTGTTCTTGAAAATTCCCGAAGGCGACGATTGCCTCGGGAGGGACACCTTGAGCAATGAATTCCCTGTCACGGTTTATTTTACAAATGCCGATGCCCTGTTCGCGGCAAAGCTTTGTGTTGATAGTCAGCAGAAATATTCTATCCCAATTCTTGCGGTGAATTTGTTTCCATTCGAGATAGTCCGCAAGGTCCTGAAAGCTGTCTGTGAGAAAAACCACGCCGCAAGCAGAGGAGATTCCTTTTTTGAGGATATTATCGAGATTCTTTTCGGAAGTTACATGATAAAGTTTATCGGGAATTTCAACACCGTCCCGAGGAATAATTATACCGTAATCGCCGCCAAGAAAAAAGTGGTGCGGGGAGTTGCGAAAGGCAACGGGCGGAAAAACTCTTGGATGCTTCAAATAAGCCAAAATACATTTTATAAAGTCATTGAACCGTTCTCCACCCGGTAAACGACAGCCAAAAGAGTAAAAACAAGGCTTCATTCTTTCACTTCCCGAAAAGTTTTCTATATTATAACTCTTTTTCGTCTTTTTTGCAATTATAACGGCATAAAAAACAAAATAAGGCGAACACTATTTTTGCAAACGATAAAAGAACCGTTCATCGGTCATCAAAGAGGAGAATAATATATGAAAGCAACCGGAATTGTTAGACGAATCGACGACCTCGGACGTGTGGTTATTCCGAAAGAGATTCGTCGCACAATGCATATCAAGGAGGGGGCTCCGCTGGAAATTTTTACGGACACGGAGGGCGGCGTTATATTTAAAAAATACTCGCCGATAAGTGAAATTTCCGATGTAACGGAGCATTTCGCCGATGTGCTTTACAGGAGTGTTACCACTCCGGTTTTAATCTGTGACAGAGACCATGTTATTTCATGTGCCGGTGTTTCAAAAAAGGATTTTCTCGAAAAACGTATCAGCTCCGAGCTGGAGAGCGTTATGGAATCGAGACAGCTCTACACCGGTGATAGAGATAAACAGCTTTTTCCGATTGAGGGAATCGACTATGGGGCTTCTATTGCGATGCCGATAATCGGCAACGGAGACATTCTCGGAGCAGTGGTTTTTCTTTGGAGCGACGGCTCCAAAATTTCCCCGACGGAGACAAAGCTGGCTCAGGTAGCAGCGTCGTTTATCGGCAAGCAAATGGAGCAATAACTAATGCGATATCGCACGCTTCGATTGTGCGGTATTGTCCACGAAAACGTGTCTTAACCGTTTGGTTTCAGGCACGTTTTAATTTTTTTATGATGAAAAATATTAAGAAAAAAGGTCAATTCTTAAGAACTGATTAAGATTTAATTAAGAACCGCTTAAGATTGAATCAAGTCTATGGACAAGTGATTTTCAGGTGATATAATATCGCTTGTGAGCATAAAACGGCTTGTTATAACATACTGTTTCATGCTGATGTAAATTGGAAAGAGATACACAAACGTCGGGGAAAAATAAAAATGAAAAAGGGTCGGCAGCGCCGAAAGAGAAAGAGTCGGTAAAGCAGGTTTTGTGATAAAAACTGCTTGTCGGGGTAGGGCGATGCTTTGCGAGGGGGAATCAGGGGAAAAGATTCAAAAACAGCAAAGCATAAAGTCCCTATCTTCAAGAAGAAAAAATCAGCCGCATAAAACGTCGTGTTTAATGCGGCTGTGATGATTTTTAAAAGGTCAGGTTGAAATGAAGAATATCGTTGCACCGAGGAACATCTGAGCGTAGAAATATGTCCAGATATTCACCTGCCTGAGTGCTCCGTGCTTTTCAACGTCAGGCTTGAAATTGAGAATCGAAAGCGTATAGTCTGAAAGCATGAAAAGGAACGCACCGAGCATAAGCATTATGCCTGTAAATATCGGAGATTCAACCAGGCTTCCGGATTTCATTATCATTATAGCAAGCGAAAAAGCCTTAACAACCATTGCTGCTATCGTTGCCGTGTAGAGAATACAGGGAATGAGCAGCTTGCCAAGCTCAATTTTGACAATGAATATTGCCGAAAGAATGGCGGCAACGACCAGAATTATGTATATTATCAATTCCGGCGCAGTAACAAGGGGTGTGTCGGGGAATAAAACCTTGAAAGCCTTACAATATGCAATCGTGTAGAAAACATGAGCGACAAGGAACGATGAAAGACCCGCAACAAAAAATCCCGAGCCGGGGCGGACATGGAGCAGATAATCTCCGAGCCATGAAAAGCAGAGACCTACAAACATAAGCGCCGCATATCTTGTGAAATCACCTATGAGGCCGGCAATAAGGGCGTTTAAGATAAAAACAGTAGAGCAGGTCTGCTTGAGGACAAGAGATTTTTTGCATGGATTCGGTTGCTCCGCTTTAAGAAAGAATGGAATAACAATTGCCAATATCACAAGCAGTAAAGCAAAAAAAACAAAATACATTCTATCATCCATATTGGTGTCACCTCGAATAAAAGATTATTTATTTTTATTCTCTCAGGGGTGTTTTTTTATTTAATTCTTCCGAGTATGGGTGCGTCAATAATTCCGGGAAGTTGGTCAAAGGCAACCAGTCCGAATTTATGGAGTATCGGCGGGAAGAACGAATCAACGTCCAGCGCCAACGATTCTGCCATTGCACTCATCGGCATCTGACTTGACGGACGGAGAGTAACGATATGCCCGTTGAAATTGAGCTTGATTATTCTCATACATATTCCGCCGACGGGACGCATATGTACTTCGAGCGTGTTTTCGTCAAGCCATGCCGCTGTCGAAAATGCCGTAAAGTTCATTCCGGCAAGTCTTATCGGGCTTGTTCGTGCCTTGCCGTCCATTCCGCAGAGAATGGTGTTATGCTCGTCGCCCTCGTCCCATGACATTGTGCAAGTGTCACCGTCAAAACGAAAAACAATGTTATCAACATTTCCGGCTCTGTCTCCGGACATATAAACTATCGGGATCGGGAGCATACTGAACGGAAATCCCGCCGCATTAAGTATCGGATTTATCTGCATGGCAATTGTTTTGCCGTCAAGAGATTTCTCAAATTTACTGTGCTCTCTTGGCTCAAGATCATCGGGCAGAGCACCGAGCTCGGGCTTGTTTTTCGGCGTCGGTTCGCTGTCGTTTTCAATGATGAGGTTGTTAAAGTGACGCCAGATGCAGTCTCTTGTTTTTTGTTCGTTAATTTCACCGGCCGTCATGACGTAAACAATGTCGTCGTCATTTGAGACGATTCCGAACTGAGAAAACATTCCATCGGCCCTGTAGCCGTTAATTCCGCCACAGCGCCAGAAGCAATATCCGTAGCCGCACTGGCTGTCAATAACATTGGTGAACGGAGAATTGTTTGCGTGCTGTTTCTGCGCAAGATAAGTCCATTTCTCGGGGATTACCTGCTTACCGTTAAACATACCGTGCTGCTGATAACAGAACATAAATTTTGCAAGGTCTTCTGTCTTGAGGTAAAGACCCCAGCCGCCTGCCTCAATTCCGTCAATGTCGTGCTCCCAGAACGGGACATCAATTCCAAGCGGTTCAAAAAGTCTCGGAGTTAAAAATTCCACAACAGACATTCCCGTTATCCTTGTAAGCATCGCACAGAGCATGTACTGATTTTCGCTTATGTACTGCCAGTGACCGTCTCCGGGCGAAAACTTCCAGGCAGAATCAAAATAGTCCTTGATCCAATGATTTTTCGCCTTATCCGAGAAAACGCTGACGTTTTTACCGGATTGCATGGACAGCAAGTGGTGAACATTCAGCTTTTCAAGATTTTCGTCCTTGATTTTCGGCCTGTATTCGGGGAAAATGTCAATGAGCTTGGTTTCGAGCGTCATCAAGCCTTCCGCAATGGCAAATCCGACCGCCGTTGAAGTGAAGCTCTTGCTGACGGAATACATCATGTGGGGATATTCCGGCGAATAAGGAGCCGCCCATGTTTCGTAGGCAACCTTGCCTTCCCTCAAAATCATTATACTGTGAACTTCAATGTTTTGTGCACGGAAATCCTCTATTAGTTCGGATATTGTTTTGGACGAAATTCCGACCTGCTCGGGATAATCCGCGCGTGGAAGACGGATTTTTTCTTTGATTTCCATGTATGTTCCCTCCTATTTTAACCACCTGTCAAGCGGTTGATTCCCTTTTGCTTCTCAAGAAGAGAGTTCCGCCCGTGAATGCCGCCGCACAAAGGACAACGGCGATAATTCTGACGGGAGTAAATCTGAATTTAAGCGCAACATTTTTCTTCGCACCGACCTTCAGCGAGTCATGAGCCGATTGTAGTGCGGAGCGAGCGTCCGTAAGCTCAGAAAAGGAAGATCTACCGTCAAGCGTCTTTTTTGCCGCCGAAAGAGCGGAGGAAAAGGCTTTTTCGGTCTCGCTTGTGTAGGGCGAAAGATCCGTGTTGGCATAAATATCAATATTTTTTTCGAGATCGGTTGCCGCCGTCTCGGTTTTTCTTATATATTCTGTCAGCTCGGCAGGAAAATCGGTTTCGATAACGCTGTAGCCTCGGGAAATAAGGTCATCCCACCCGGTTTCGTTATCGGCTCTCTTTCCGCATCTGCCGTTTACCATTGAGACCATAGCTCTTTTGCTGCCGACAAAGCGCTTCATGAGAAAATTATCGTAAAGAACGCCGTTGCCGTTAGTGCTGCCCATTTCTATTGTATGAATATTAGCGGCAAAATATTTTTTGACCGCCGATGTGGCAAGGAAGATGATGTTGCCCTGATAATTGCCCGTTACATTAACTCCGTCAAGATCCTTCGTCAGCTCAATTATTTTTTGGGTTTTTGCGTTAATTCTGAAAACTGTTTCGTCAAGCTTGCCGAGAGCCTTGACATAATCATAAACAGTTTTGAAATCATTTTCCTGAACATTAAGCATAACGGCTGTTCTGCCGGCGGCTGTTTCATAAATCTCTTTCAGCTCGGGAATACGGCAAGTTGTTTTTTTCTTGTCGGTTCCGCCGTTGCTTTCCCTCAGATAAAGCTCCTTGAGCTGAGCAAGTGTAAATGATGAAACTTTACCCGAAACGGATTTGCCCTCGCCGTCAACAGACATTCTGTCAACTTTTTCGTCTGCCATAAGAACGGGCTTGCCGTCTGCGGTCAAGCGTACATCGACGGACACTGCGTCATACTCTGCGGCGGCATTGATTGCTTCTGCCGAATTTTCGGGAAAGCTGTGCCAATCGCCTCTGTGAGCGATGCAGATTATATTCTTTTTACCGTCGGAAAAGTCACTTGCAATGTCGGAAGCATCTGCCGCAATGACAGAGCTTACCGAAAGGGCGGTAAAAAGAATAAGAGAAAGTATAAAAATTGCTGTTTTTTTCCAAATATTAACCATATTCAACCTCAAATCAATTCATTTATATGATTGTAGCACAAAAATTTAAAAAAATAAAGAGGAATTTTCTATATTTTTTGCCAAACAAATGTTTGCTTTTTCCGAACAAATGTGTTATAATACAGTTGTATAAAGTTTGAAAGAAGGTTGAGCCTATGTCTATTAACGAAACTCAGCGTAAAATATATGAATTTCTCGTTCAGCGCAGTGCAGACGGTATTCCTCCGTCGGTCAGGGAAATCGGTGCGGCGGTCGGTCTCAGATCCACCTCCTCTGTGCAGTCCAACCTTGATACGCTAGAGGAGGAGGGCTATATTCAGCGTGACCCGTTATTGAAGCGTTCCATCAGAATAATGGGACAGGCGGAGAATGTCACTCAGGTTCCGATTCTCGGCACCGTTACGGCAGGTGCACCTATACTCGCAGTTGAGGAGATTGAGGGATATTTTCCGTACACAGGCACGGCAACAAGAGATAAGCCGCTTTTCGGTCTGCATATCAGAGGCGAAAGCATGATAAATGCCGGAATTCTTGACGGCGATCTCGTAATTGTAGAAAAAACTCCGTTTGCACGAAACGGAGAAATCGTTATTGCACTTATTGATGATGAAGCGACCTGTAAAACCTTCTATAAGGAGAACGGTCACTATCGCTTGCAGCCGGAGAATGACACCTACGAGCCGATCATTGTTGACGAATGTGAAATTCTCGGTAAGGTTGTTGCTGTAATGAGATATTATTGATTCTGTTACGAAAAAAGAAAGCCCGCCGTTTTGGCGGGTTTAGATTTATTATATTATATTGAGAACACTCCGGATACCCAAAGAGCAAGAAACGCATAGGCGACTGCGATTATGATAAATATGTAATAAAGAATTGATGTCAGGGCATATTTGGTCTTATCTGCTGTTTCGGATTCCTCATCGGCATAGCCGAAACGCTCAATGCTCGTGCGCTGGGCTGCCATTATTATGGTAAACAACAGGAAAGCGGAGTAAACGACGCTGACCCAAATGTTAAATTTGATTTCGTTGGAGTGGCAAACAGCTCCGATTGCCGCAATAACGGCAGAAGCTAAAAACCAAATGTATTTTTCTGTTTTCTTAACAGGCTTCTGAGCCTTCTCTTTGTTTTCGGTCTTTTCTTTTTCCGCAATCATGTTTATCCCTCAGTTCATATTCGTGAGTAAACCTATCATAACATATGTGAAATTGAAATTCAAGAAAAATATTGACGATATTCATAATAAGGTTGAAAAATAACTGTTTTTGCGTTAAAATATTAAAGTAAATTCTTGTTAGAAACCTATAATAAATTGAAAGTTATATTAGGAACAGTATTTTAATGTTACGAAAAACTTCAAACAAAAGATTGGCACCGATCCCGATTTTTTTAAGGACGCATCGGCAGCCGACTGCGTTATCGGCAAGGCGGCGGCTAGGCTGCTTGAAAAGTACGGCGTATCGGAAATCTATGCAAAAGTAACAAGCAAATATGCCGTTGCATATCTTAATGATAAAAATACGGTTTTGACATATGATATAAAGGTAGATCACATTATTAACCGTTCGGGAACCGGTATGTGTCCGATGGAAAAGGCTGTTCTTAATGTCAATAACGCCGATGAGGGCGAAAAACTGATAAGAGATACAATAAACTCAATGATGAAAGGATGATTTATTATGCCAATGATTTCGACAAAGACAAATGTTACAATTTCTCCCGAGCAGGAGCTTACGCTCAAATCAAGGCTCGGCGAGGCGATTTCAATTCTCTCCGGCAAGAGTGAGCGCTGGCTTATGCTCAGCTTTGAGGACAAATGTCACCTCTATTTTCAGGGCAATAATTCAAATCCGATTGCCTATGTTGAGGTTAAGGTTTTCGGCAGGATAGATTATTCGCAGTCCAACAAATTGACCGCAAAAATATGCGAAATCTTCGGCGATGTTCTCGATATTGCTGCTTCAAACGTGTATATTAAGTATGAAGAGGTTGAAATGTGGGGCTGGAACGGCGGCAATTTCTAAAAAGATATTGATTTGTTTTAATTTTGTGATATAATGACACATGAAAAATGCGTTTATCGGGAGAAGTAACCCGAAACGGACACAGCAGAGAGTGAGGCGCAACGGTGAAAGCCTCTTGTGAACGTTCGGATGAAATGCACCCGCCAGCACGCAGAGGGAAAGCATAGGCAAGTATCTCTGTGCGGACGTCCCCGTTACAGGACTGAAAGTTATAAGTCGGAGTGGAACCGCGGAAAAACCGCCTCTGTCGCATTATGTGCGGCGGAGGCTTTAGTTTTCGGCTCCGAGCTGTTGAGTATCTGCCGGTATTTGCATATTAGCGGTTACTTGAAAGGAGACTTTTTATTGTTTGAAAGAATAAAAGAGGATATAAAGTGCTTCTGTGAGCGTGATCCGGCGGCAACCTCGGCGATTGAGGTCATGCTGCTGTATCCCGGATTTAAAGCGATACGAAGTCACAGGAAAGCACATTGGTTTTATAATCACAATATGTTTTTTATTGCGAGAATGATCTCTCAGCACTGTGTGCGAAAAACCGGAATTGAAATACATCCCGGTGCGCAGATCGGCAGAAGATTTTTCATAGACCACGGTACGGGCACGGTTATCGGCGAGACAACGGTAATCGGCGACGACGTTACGGTTTATCAGGGCGTGACTCTCGGCGGCACGGGTAAGGATATCGGCAAGCGACACCCGACTATCGGCAACAATGTGCTGATTGGTGCAGGTGCCAAAATACTCGGCCCCGTGACTGTCGGCGATAATACAAACATTGCCGCAGGTGCGGTTGTCCTTGATAAAATACCGAAGAATTCAACGGCTGTCGGCGTTCCGGCAAGAGTCGTTCGCAGGAACGGCGAAAGGGTTCAGGATCTTGACCAGATTCACATTCCCGATCCCGTTTCCCAGGAGCTTTGCAGACTGCAGAGCGAAATTGAAAAGCTTAAAAAGAAATTGGAGGACAAATAAATGAAGATTTTCAACACTCTCACAAGAAGCAAGGAAGAGTTTAAACCGATTGAGGAGGGCAAGGTTAAGATTTACGCCTGCGGCCCTACCGTTTACAATTTTATCCATATCGGAAACGCAAGACCGCTTTGCGTTTTTGACGTTCTTCGCCGCTTCCTTGAGTATATCGGCTATGACGTAAGATTTGTTCAGAATTTTACGGATATTGACGATAAAATTATCAAGCGTGCAAACGAGGAAGGCTTGACCTACAAGGAGGTCAGCGAGAAATATATCGAGGAATTCTGGAAGGACGTTAAGGGCATGAATGTCCGGGAAGCAACGGTTCATCCGAAGGCTACGGAGAATATCGACGAGATTATCGACATTGTTTCGACGCTCATCGACAAGGGCTATGCCTATGCAGTTGACGGCGACGTATATTTCAGCCCCTCAAAGTTCAAGGAGTACGGCAAGCTTTCGCATCAGCCGCTTGAGGACCTTGAAGCAGGTGCAAGAATCATGGTCGGCGAGGTCAAGAGGGAGCCGATGGACTTTGCTCTTTGGAAAAGCGCAAAGCCGGGCGAACCTTACTGGGAGTCACCGTGGGGCCACGGCAGACCGGGCTGGCATATCGAGTGCTCGGCAATGGTAAGACGCTACCTCGGCAAGACGATTGATATTCACTGCGGCGGACAGGATCTTATTTTCCCTCACCATGAGAATGAAATCGCACAGAGCGAGTGCTGCAACGGCGTTCCGTTTGCTCACTACTGGATGCACAACGGCTATATCAATGTTGATAATGTTAAAATGTCAAAGTCGCTCGGCAACTTCTTCACCGTAAGAGACGTTGCGGAAAAATACGGATATGAGCCGATTCGTTTCCTTATGATTTCATCGCATTACAGAAGTCCTATCAATTACAGCACCGATATAATCGAACAGTGCAAGGCTTCCCTTGTTCGACTTTACAATTGCCGCGACGGTCTTGATTTTGCGCTTGAAAAGGCAGAGGACGGAGCAGTGAGCGATGAGCTTCTCGCAATGTTTGACAAGCGCCGTCAGCAGTTCATCGATGCAATGAGCGACGATCTCAATACAGCCGACGCTATTGCCGCTTTGTTTGAGCTTGTCCGCGACATCAATTCAAACGTCATTGCCGCAAACGCAAACAAGGGCTCCGTCGAGGAAGCGATAAAGGTATTCGACGAGCTTGCAGGAGTTCTCGGTCTTGTTTATGACCGTAAAAAGGATAGCCTTGATGACGAGATTGAAGCTCTTATTAAGCAGAGAACACAGGCCCGTAAGGACAGAAATTGGGCTGAGGCAGACCGTATCCGTGACGAGCTTAAAGCCAAGGGCATCGTTCTTGAAGATACCGCACAAGGCGTAAAGTGGCACAGAGAGTAATAAGCGAATCGCCGGCAAAAAAGTTGAGACCTTTTGACCGGGCATAACAGTTCAAGACATGAATGGTAAACTCGCTGAAAAAACGAGCCGAACTCACAGAAATGTCAAAGGACAAAGACAACTTCTCACAAAAACTGATTCAAGAGGTTTTTAAAAGAATATAGCAATGCACCCCGAAAGATTTCTTTCGGGGTGTATTTATGTGCTTAGCAATGATTTTTACTTGTTCATTCAAATCAAAGTACAAAAACTCCTACGAGGGTCAGGGCGATCCAAATAAGGAGGCTGAGACCGTTCTTTTCAAGCCATGCCGAAACAATGAAGTAAACGGACGGAAGAAAAGCGAAAATCTTTGCGAAGATGTTTGCCTTTTTACCCTTGCCGTAGAGAAGATCCCAGTTATTGAGAGCGTCCTCATAAAGCGGAGCGTTGTTGCACAGCAGCGAAACGCCGATATAATAGAGCGCAACGCAGAACCAAAACGCAACCGTGTCCGTGCCGGCTTTCATATAGAAAAGACCGAGATATCCGCCGACGACCATGCCGTAGCCGAAAAGACGGTTCATCATGCCGGGAAGATAGTTAATGAAGAAAGTGACTGCCTTTGTTTTTGTGAAATCGTGCTCAACGTGACCGCACAGCTCCGTTGCCTGAAGATAACGGGCGTCGGAAACGGGAACGCCGAGAATTCGGCAGAAAAGATGCTCCCAGAAGCCTTTAAGAATCGAGCCGATAACGGTGATATACTTTGTAATTACATAAACTATTGTCATGATATCTCACCCGATCCTTTCATGAATATATCCTCAAAGGTGATGTCGCCCTTAATACACTTTTTAACTGAGTCGCTGAGCTCCATGCTGTTTTGCTTGAACATCGCTTCAACCTCTTCATACGTCTTTGTATCGTCGCAGATGAAGCAGATAAGAGCAACAGTGTTTGCCGTCTGGATTGAAAGCTGCTGATTTTGAGCTGCAATTTCATACGACTGCTTGATTGCTTCGAGCGCATTCTCCTTGTCGCTCTTGAGGAGATATGCAATAGCCTGCTGACGGTAAATTTCGGAATCCGAGCCTGCAACAATACCCTTGCGGCAAATTTCAATCGCCTCGTCGAGCTTGTTCTGACGGCGGAGAACCTCAGCCTTTGTGCTGTAATAGTCAATTCCGTCGGGATTTGCCTTGCGCATTTCCTCACACATCTTATCGGCGGTATCAAAGTCGTTCTTCTCGATATAAACCTTGACTGCGTAATAATATGCCGACGCATCGTTGACATTGAGCTCCGTTGCGATCTTGGAAAGTTCAAGCACCTTGTCATATTCCTTATACTGCCATGCCATTCCCATGTAGTTCTGGAGATACAGATATCCGTACTCGCCGGACTTCTTGTATGCGTTGTCAATAAATCCGAGAGCGGTCTTGCTGTCCTTGTTTGCATAATAAGCAAGCATGAACTTGTAATATTCCATGAGGCCCTTTTCGATATCGGTATCTACCTTATAGGAATCAAAAAACTTGATACCTTCGTCATATTTAACGTCGTAGGTTCCGTCCTCTTTCGCAACAGCAAATTCGGTTTTCATTTTTTGATCAAGCGAGGTTGCGATAGCATCAACGGATTTGATTGCATTGTAAAGCTTCTTGATGTTCGCATTTCTCGGCTGGTCAAGCTCGCCGTCGGCATAATACTTGTCAACCGCTTCAACAAAGGTCTGACGGTCGGAAGCGTTGATCGTCATGTTATGAACGTAGGTTTCAAGGATAAGGTGTGTTGCCTTTTCTCCCTCCGTGAACCAGTCCTGATTGGTTGCATTTGAATTGATACCCTTTATAACGGCGTTAACTCCGCTGTTGAGCTTATCCGTTGCGTCAAAAGCCTCGCTGCAAAGGTTGAGAGCGTCGTTGTATCTCTTTTCGGAAATGCACTGCTCCGCCTTGTAAAGCTTTGAGGACACCGTGACCGTTGAGGTCGCAACGAAATAGCCGAGTGCGGCAACGATAACCATAACAAAAGCGAGAATAATATGGCCTACACCGTAGTTCGTTCTCAAAAATTTTGCACGGCACGCATTGCAGTAAAGATCGCTCGGGCTGTTGCCTCTTTCCTTTCCGCAAACAATGCAAAGTCCGTCATCGTCGGGATTTGAAGCCGGCGCTTCTTCTTCCTTCTCTGTTTCATTTTCCTCCGGTTCTTCGGCAGGCTGCTCAACGACCTTTTCCTCCGTCTCCTGCAAATCGTCAAGCGTTATGTTGCTTGTGTCGGTCTGCGGAACGGCGGCGTCCCAGTCCCAGCTCGCGGAAGTTTCCTCGGGTTCTTTCGGCAGGGTTTCGTCCGTTAAGGATTTCTCTTTATCTTCTGCCAAGGGAATTCCTCCTAACTTGTAATGAATTTGTGCGGTATTGCCTCAACAATAATAACACGAAATAAAATGAAATTCAATTGTGTATTGCAAAATTTACAGAATGATAATATATTTATTAAGGAATAAGAGAAAAAAGATTGTAAAAAGCTATTGACAAAAGGCGGATAGGGTGATAAAATACTCACACAACAAAGTGGAATGGTTCGTTCCCACCTTAACGGTTTCGTCCGTGCGGTCAATAGTTTGCCTGATTTTTTGGTAGATTTATGCGCACGGATAGGTTCGTTCCCATCCGTGCTTTGATTTTATTATTGAGCATTTGGAGGTGCTTGAACATCGCTACGAAAGAAACTCAAATCAACGAAGAGATCCGCGACAGGGAAGTCAGAGTGATCGATTCGGACGGAACTCAGCTCGGCATTATGCCGATTGCAGAGGCTATGCGTCTCGCAGATGAAAAGAACACAGACCTTGTAAAGATCGCTCCGCAGGCCAAGCCGCCTGTCTGTAAGATCATGGATTACGGCAAGTATCGCTTTGAACAGGCAAAGCGTGAAAAGGAAGCCAAAAAGAACCAGAGAGTTATTGAGATCAAAGAGGTTCGTCTGTCGCTCAACATTGATACGCACGATTTTGAGACAAAGGCTAACCAAGCCATCAAGTTCCTTAAAAGCGGTAACCGAGTTAAGGTTTCAATCCGTTTCAGAGGCCGTGAAATGGCTCATCCCGAAAACGGACTTGTCACCATGAGCAAATTCGCCGAGGCCGTCAGTGAGTACGGCACCGTCGAGAAGCCGGCTAAGCTTGAGGGACGTTCAATGCTGATGTTCATCGCAGCCAAATCATCCAAGTAATTCATAAGGAGGAAAAAACCATGCCTAAAATTAAAACACACAGCGGTGCAAAGAAGCGCTTTAAGATGTCTAAGAACGGTAAGCCCATCAGAGGACATGCTAACAAGTCTCACATCCTCAACAAAAAGACGACCAAGCGTAAGAGAGGTCTCCGCCAGACAGTCGTTGCAGACACAACGAACGTTAAGCAGATCAAGCGTTTGATCCCGTACAAATAATTCAGATCGTTAAATTTAAAATTGGAGGTAAGTTACCATGGCTCGTATTAAAGGCGCTACCATGTCTCGTAAGAGAAGAAATAAAGTAATGAAGATGGCTAAGGGCTACTACGGCTCAAAGTCAAGTCTTTTCAAGACAGCTAAGCAGGCAGTTATGAAATCAGGTCAGTATGCTTATGTAGGACGTAAGCAGAAGAAGAGAGATTTCCGCCGCCTTTGGATCACAAGAATTTCCGCAGCTTGCAAGCTCAACGGCATGAACTACTCAACATTCATGAACGGCCTTACCAAGGCAGGCATCACACTCAACAGAAAGATGCTTTCAGAGATCGCAATCGCTGATCCTGCTGCATTCACAGCCCTTACAGAGAAGGCTAAGGCAGCACTTAAATAAATAAAAATCACGCCCCTTTTTTGCTAAGGGGGCGTGAATTTGTCTTTTTAGCGATACCTGTTTGTCGCTTGTTTTTGCAATAATTATACCCGAAAGGAGCTTTGAACATGGATATTTTAAGGTCGAAAACCAACGAAAAAATAAGATCCGCAGTCGCCGTGCGCGACAGTTCAAAGACCCGTCGGGAAAGCAAAACCTTTTTCCTTGAGGGAGCAAGACTCTGTTCGGATGCCGCCGAAAACGGCATTGAAATTTACCGAACCTTTCTCAGCAGTACGGCTTCGGAAAAGTACGGAGAATATTGCGAACGGATAATTTCTGCATCGGAGGAGGTTTACGGCATTTCGGACGAGGTTGCCGCCAAGCTTTCCGATACGCAAAATCCGCAGGGGATTTTTTGCATTTGTCGAGCCGAAAAATCGGCACAAGGCGATGCCCTGAATACAGACGGACGGTATCTGATGCTTGAAAATGTGCAGGATCCATCAAATTTGGGAGCAATCAGCAGAACCGCCGAGGCTCTCGGAATTGACGGGCTTATAGTCTGCGGCGGATGCGATATCTACAATCCCAAGGCGCTAAGAGCTTCAATGGGCTCGGCTCTCAGGATGAACATAATCAGCCGTGAGAGCGCTGTTGAGACAATAAACGAGGCAAACAAAAACGGTATGCTAACCCTCGCTTCAACGCCGGATAAAAGCAGCGTGAAAATAACCGAGGTCAATATGGCGGGCGGAATAGTCTGCGTTGTCGGCAATGAGGGCAACGGCGTAACGCCGGAAACGATGAACGCCTGCAAGATGAGGGTCACGATACCCATGGGCGGCAAGGCGGAATCGCTTAATGCAGGAACTGCAGCGGCAATACTTATTTGGGAGATGGTGAGAGAATGAGCAATAAGCTTTACTGGGTGTGGGCGCAGAACGCTCTCGGAATTTCGGCGAGTGTCAAGTCCGATGAAATAGTTTCCTATTTCGGCAATGCTGAAAAGCTTTATTACGCCGGTGAATATGAATGGAAGATATCGGGAATATTTACAAACGGACAGATAAACAAGCTCAAATCAACTTCTCTTGATAGTGCCGAAAAAATCGTTGCGGAATGTGAGAAATATAAAATTAAAATTGTAACCCCTGACGACGATAATTATCCGTCTATGCTTTTCAAGCTGCCTAATTTACCGCTTGTGCTTTATGTTCGCGGAGATTTAGACTGTTTGAAAAACAAAATTGCGGTTGCAATGGTCGGCGCAAGAGAGGCGAGCGATATCGGCGTGAGAATTGCACGGTCGCTTTCGGCTTCGTTGAGCCGTTCGGGCGCTGTTGTAATAAGCGGCGCGGCAAAGGGTATTGACAGTGCGGCTCACACGGGAGCGCTCAATGTCGGCGCCAAGACGGTCGCTGTTCTCGGCTGCGGATTCGGAACGGATTATCTTCCCGAAAACGAGCCGCTCAGACGAGAGATCGCACACCACGGCGCACTTGTTACGGAATATCCGCCGAGAACTCCCGCTTTCGGACACAATTTCCCGTTCAGAAACCGTATTATCTCGGGTCTTTCCTACGGAACGATTGTTATAGAAGCGAATGAGAGAAGCGGATCGCTGAGAACCGTTAATCATGCTATCGAGCAGGGCAGGGACATTTTTGCCGTGCCGGGCGATATAACATCGAGCATGAATATGGGCACAAACAAGCTCCTGCGTGACGGAGCAAAGCCTGTTTTCAATGCAATGGACGTTCTCGAGGAATATGCCGAGAGATATCCAGATATGCTTGATATTGACAAGATAGAATCTATTCTCACAACCGAGCCCGAGACGGTCAAAAAAGCGGAAAAGCAGGCGGCAAAGAACTTTGTTAAGTCTGCCGCTCCGAACAATATAAGCGAAAAGGCAAGAATGATTTTCGATGCCTTTTCGGAAGAAACCATGCAGGCGGAGGAGCTTATCCTCAGAACGAAGCTCAGTACGGTTGATTTCCTTTCGGCAATGACGGAGCTTGAAATTCTGGGATATATCGAACCTCTTGCAGGCAAAAACTACAAACTTAAATAGGATGATGCATTTATGTCCAAACTGGTAATAGTGGAGTCACCCACAAAGGTTAAAACAGTAAAAAAATATCTCGGCCAAGGCTATAACGTAACCGCTTCGATGGGTCATGTCCGTGACCTGCCGGCGGCTAAGCTTAGCGTTGACATTAAGAACGACTTTGCCCCGAAATATGCCGTTATCAAGGGCAAGGAGAAGCTCGTTAAGGAGCTTAAAAACATGGTTGCCGAGTCAGACGGCGTTTATCTCGCAACCGACCCGGACCGTGAGGGAGAAGCTATCTCATGGCATCTTGCCACCTTGCTCGGTCTGGATATGAACGCGGCAAACAGAATTACGTTCAACGAAATCACAAAAACGGGCATCGAGAACGGAATGAAAAATCCCCGTTCAATTGACATGAATCTTGTAAATGCTCAGCAAGCGAGAAGAATTCTTGACCGCCTTGTGGGCTACAAGCTCAGCCCGTTTATTTCGCAGAAAATTCGCCGCGGTCTTTCGGCAGGCCGTGTTCAGTCGGTTGCCGTAAGGCTCATCGTTGACCGTGAAAATGAGATAAGAGCTTTTGTCCCCGAGGAATATTGGACGCTCGATGCGAAGTTCACCGCTCCGAGCAGAAAGACTTTTTCCGCAAGCTTCTACGGCGACGAAACAGGCAAGGTCAAGATTACGAATAAGGAGCAGGCGGACGCATATCTTGCAAGACTTGACAATGCAAAGTACAGCGTTACCTCCGTCAAGAAAGGCACAAGAAAGAAAAATCCCGCTCCGCCGTTTATTACCTCAACTCTCCAGCAGGAGGCGTCACGCCGAATGGGCTTCCAGGCACAGCGTACAATGCGTGCCGCTCAGGAGCTTTACGAGGGCGTTGACATTGCAGGAATAGGAACAACCGGTCTTATCACATACATGAGAACCGACTCTTTGAGGATTTCCGAGGAGGCAAGAGCCGCCACGAACAGCTTTATACTTGAGACATACGGTGAGAAATATCTTCCCGAAAAGCCGAGATATTTCAAGTCAAGAAGCAATGCTCAGGACGGTCACGAGGCTATCCGACCGACCAATCCGGCACTCACTCCCGACAGAGTCAGAGGCAGTCTTACTTCAGACCAGTATAAGCTCTACACGCTTATTTGGAAGCGTTTTGTTGCAAGCCTGATGGCAACCTGTATTCAGAATACCGTTAAGGCGGAGATAGACGCCGTAACGGAGGGCGTTGACGGTTATTGCCGCTTCACAGCCGCAGGCTACAGCATTAAATTCGACGGATTTACGGTTCTCTATGAGGAGAGCACGGACGACGAGGATGCCGAAGCCGAGGGCAAGCTCCCCGAGCTGAACACGGGCGATAAGCTCAAGCTCAAGGATTTGAAAGGCAATCAGCATTTCACTCAGCCGCCGGCGAGATATACCGAAGCTTCTCTCATCAAAGCCCTTGAAGAGAACGGAATCGGACGTCCGAGCACATACGCAACTATCATCACAACGATAGTCAAGCGCGAATATGTAAAGCGTCAGCAGAAGCAGCTTTATCCGACAGAGCTGGGCGAAGCGATAACGAAGCTCCTTAAAGAGAAGTTTTCAAAGATAGTTAATACAAAATTTACGGCAGGCATGGAGACCAAGCTTGACGAGGTCGGCGAGGGTAAGGAAGATTACATCGCAATGCTCCATGAATTCTATGATGAATTTGACAAGAACCTGCAAAAGGTTAAGACAGAGATGAAGGACGTCAAGATTCAACTTGACGAGGACGTGACGGATATTCCGTGCGAAAAGTGCGGCAGAATGATGGTTATCAAGGTCGGCCGTTACGGAAAATTCCTTGCTTGTCCCGGCTATCCGGAGTGTAAGAACGCAAAGCCGCTTGTCACAAAGACCAATGCAAAATGTCCGAAGTGCGGCGGTGAGGTCATCGAGAGAAAGTCGAAGAGGGGCTTCCCGTTCTTCGGCTGCTCAAACTGGCCCGAGTGCGACTTTATGACATGGGATAAGCCGACCGATGAAACCTGCCCGAAATGCGGCAAGTCGCTCTTTAAGCGCAGAGGCGGACTGATAGTTTGCCTTGACGAGAACTGCGGCTATGAGCGCAAGGCAGAAAGAAAAAGCAGGAAAAAGGAAGATCAGTAAATGAACAGAGTTCTTGTTGTGGGCGGAGGCCTGGCAGGCGTTGAAGCGGCATGGGCGCTCGCAAACAGAGGCGTTCCCGTGACAATAGCCGAGATGAAGCCTAAGAAACATTCTCCCGCACACAAAACAGATATGCTCGCAGAGCTTGTCTGCTCCAACTCGCTCAAGGCTCAGCGTGTCGGCTCGGCGGCAGGACTGCTCAAAGCCGAAATGGAAAGACTCGGTTCGATCTGCGTTGAATGTGCAAAAAAATGCAGCGTTCCGGCAGGCGGTGCACTCGCTGTTGACCGTGATGAATTTTCCCGTATGATAACGGAAAAAATAAAGTCGCATCCGCTTATCGAGCTTGAATGCCGTGAGGTTACGGATATTCCCGAGGGCAACGTTATCATTGCCGCAGGTCCGCTTGCTTCCGATGCTCTTGCCGAAAAAATCAAGGAGCTTTGCGGAGGTTCGCTCAGCTTTTTTGATGCGGCGGCTCCGATCGTTACGGATGAGAGCATTGATAAAACCTGTGCCTTCACTCAGTCGAGATATGACCGAGGCGGCGAGGACGATTACCTCAACTGTCCGATGAATAAGGAGGAGTACGAGACTTTTTATAACGAGCTTGTCAATGCCGAATCGGCAGAGCTTCATTCCTTTGATAAGAAAAAAGGGGTTTATGAGGGCTGTATGCCGATTGAGGTCATGGCTTCAAGAGGTGCGGATACAATGCGCTTCGGTCCGTTGAAGCCCGTCGGATTGAGAGACCCGAGAACAGGTCATCGTCCGTGGGCGGTTCTGCAGCTTCGCCGTGAGGATTCGAGCGGTACGATGTATAACCTCGTCGGATTTCAAACAAATCTTAAATTCAGTGAACAAAAAAGGGTATTCTCAATGATTCCTGCGCTGAAGAATGCGGAATTTGTCCGATACGGTGTGATGCACAGGAATACGTTTATTGATTCACCGAGACATCTGAACAGCGATTTTTCGTTCAGAGGTCGTGACGGCCTGTATTTTGCAGGTCAGATCACAGGTGTTGAGGGTTATATGGAATCCGCATCGTCAGGGATTCTTGCCGGAATAAACATGGCAAACAGGCTTGGCGGTAAGGCGCCGCTTGCGCTTCCGGATTTCACAATGATGGGAGCACTTTCAAAATATATAAGCAATGAGAGCGTGACGGATTTCCAGCCTATGGGCGCAAATTTCGGAATTCTTCCGCCGCTCGATGAAAAAATAAGAGATAAAAAAATAAGATACGAAACTCTTGCAAAGAGAAGTCTTGATTATTTCAACGAAAGGTTTGGTGAAGATGAAACCTGATATAAATGAGCTTCAGCAAAAGCTCGGATATAAATTTAAAGATGAATCACTGTTACTGCGTGCACTCTCACATTCATCATATTTCAATGAGAACCACAGCACCTGTAAAGGTTCAAATGAACGTCTTGAGTTTCTCGGCGATTCTGTTCTCGGCTTTATAACGGCGGAAAACTTTTTTCAAAACTATACGGATTTTCCCGAGGGAGATTTAACAAAGCTCCGCGCGGCAATGGTCTGCGAAAAGTCGCTTGCGTCATTTGCACGTGAGATTCAACTCGGCAAGTACCTCATGCTCGGCAAGGGCGAGGTCGTAACAGGCGGCAGAGAGCGTCCTTCGATTCAGGCGGACGCATTTGAGGCTGTTATTGCCGCAATCTATCTTGACGGCGGCATGGACGAAGCGAAAAAATTTGTACTTAAATATATTGACGAAGCTATAAGAAAGCACCGTTCCGTCAAGGATTACAAAACCATGCTTCAAGAGGTTGTTCAGCGCAACCCGGGCGAGGTAGTTGAATATGTCCTTGCAGGTGAGAGCGGTCCCGACCACGACAAACGCTTTGAGGTTGAGGTTCATCTCAATTCAAACGTAATCGGCAGGGGAGTCGGCAGAAGCAAAAAGCGCGCCGAACAGGAGGCTGCAAGGGAAGCCTTGGAGCTTATGGGACTGTGAAGCATGTAAACGTGGGGCTTTTTGTTCCGCACAACGGCTGCCCTCACCAATGTACATTTTGCAATCAGCGTGCAATCTCGGGTCAGAGCAAGCAGGTAACGCCTTCCGACGTTGACGAGGCGGTTAAAATTGCAATGAACAATCCGGACAGCAGAGGCGGCGAAATAGCTTTTTTCGGCGGCAGCTTCACGGCTATTGACCGTGATGTTATGGTCGGACTTTTGAAATCGGCGTATAAATATGTCGAAAACGGCAGCTTCAAGGGCATTCGATGCTCAACACGTCCCGATGCGATAGATGACGAAATCTGTCGGATTTTAAAGCTCTACGGAGTTACGGCAGTCGAACTTGGAGCACAGAGCATGAGCGATGAGGTTCTGAGACTTAATCGCAGAGGCCACACCTCTCAGGACGTTATCAATGCTTCGGAAATGCTGAAAAGCTACGGCTTCGAGCTTGGTCTTCAAATGATGACGGGGCTTTACGGCTCAACAGATGAGGACAGTATTGAAACGGCGAAGAAAATTATTGCACTGAAACCGGCGACGGTTCGCATTTATCCGACCGTTGTGCTTGAGAATACCGAGCTTGCGGAGCTTTACAAAAGCGGCAAATATCAGCCCGAAACGGTTGATTCGGCGGCAGAGCTTTGTGCAAAGCTGCTTTTGATGTTCAATGAGGCGGATATAACCGTTATCAGAACGGGACTTCATTCGGGCGGCGGCGTTGAGGGCGAGTACCTTGCGGGCGCATACCATCCGGCATTCAAAGAGCTTTGCGAGGGAAAAATCTATATAAACAAAGCTATAGAATATATAAAAGAAAATAAAATTCCTCAAGGAAAAATTACTATTTATGTTGCCCGCGACGCAATTTCAAAAATGACGGGGCAGAAACGCTGTAATATTTTAAAGCTCAAAGAAATGGGCTACGATGCTAAAATTACGGCGGACAACAAAACAGGCAAGTATCAACTTTACATAATAAGGAACGAAGAATTATGAGATTAAAAGCGCTCGAAATGCAGGGCTTCAAGTCCTTCCCCGACAAAACGGTATTTAATTTCAATCACGGAATGACGGCTGTTGTCGGTCCCAACGGCTCGGGCAAGAGCAACATCGCCGATGCCGTGCGCTGGGTTCTCGGTGAACAGTCAACTAAGAACCTGCGAGGCTCAAAAATGGAAGATGTTATCTTCGGCGGCACGAAGGTCAGAAAACCTCTCGGCTTTGCCGAGGTCACTCTGCGTCTTGACAACACAGACAGAACTCTTAACAACGATAAGGACGAGGTTTCCGTAACACGTCGCTATTACCGTTCCGGAGAGAGTGAATATATGCTCAACGGTCAGGTTGTCCGCCTGCGCGATATCCATGAGCTTTTCATGGATACAGGCCTTGGACGTGACGGTTATTCTCTCGTCAGTCAGGGCAGAATTGCCGATTTGATTTCTTCAAAGTCGGGTCAGCGCCGTGATATGCTTGAGGAAGCGGCGGGAATTTCCCATTACAGATATCGCCGCAACGACGCTAACAAAAAACTCGATCAGGCGGAGGAAAATCTTGTTCGCTTGAGGGATATTCTTTCCGAGCTTGAAAGCCGTGTCGGACCGCTTAAAACGCAGAGTGAAAAGGCACAGAAGTTTCTCGTTCTTGCAAAGGAGAAAAAGGAGCTTGAAATCGGACTTTGGCTTCATACCATTGATACGTCAAAGGTCAAATTGAGAGAGCAGGAGGATAAGCTCTCCATCGCTCAGGGTCAGTATGATTCAATTGAAGCTTCACTCTCTCAGATTGAAAACGAGACCGAGGAGATAATCGCCAAGGGTCAGGAAATCACGGTCAAAATTGACAATATAAGAAACAATTCGACAAGCTATGAGGAAAAAGCTGTTCAGCTTGAAGGTCAGATCTCCGTTGAGAAAAACACAATTCTCCATAACGAACAGACGATCGATCGTATAAAGCGTGATATGAGCGACGCTTCAAACAGCGAAAACTCCCTCAAAAAAGAGGTTGAAGAAGCCGAAGCGGAAATCAATGAGCTTTTAGGCGAGATTGAAAAGAAACGCAAGGAGCTTGACTCTGCGGCAGCAAGCATAGCCGATACGAAAAACGAGACAGGCGAGTTTTCAGACCGAATCGCCGAGCTTTCGCAAAAAATAACCGCTCTTACTCAAAAGGTCGGTGAAAAGAGAATTGAGGAAACCACGGCAAATTCATCTATTGATGAAATCAAAGGACGTGTCAGCAACATTGAGGGAGTGCTCTCAACCAGAAACGGCTACATAACCGAGCTTGAAGAAAAGCGCAACGCTTGTCAGGCTCAGCTTGACAAGCTTAATGACACGGCGACAGAGATAATGAATGCCGTTTCGGGATATAATCTTCGGGTTCAGTCCCGTCAGGAAAAGGCGGACAAGCTGAAATCGGCAATCGACGCAAGAGGACTTGATATTCTCCAGAAGAAGGACAAGGTTCGCTTGCTTGACGATATGGAAAAGAACATGGAGGGCTATTCGGGTGCTGTTAAAGCCGTTGTCCGTGAGGCAAAGGGCAGAGCACTCAGGGGAATTCACGGCCCGCTCTCCCAGCTAATCAGCGTTGAGGATCGCTATGCCGTGGCGGTTGAAACGGCTCTCGGTGCGGCGATACAGAACATCGTAACCGACAGCGAAAATGATGCAAAGCGTGCCATTAACTTCCTTAAAGAGAAGAAGGGCGGACGTGCAACATTCCTGCCGCTGACCTCAGTTAAGTCAAAGCCGTTTACGGAAAAGGGACTTGACGATTGCTACGGATTTGTTGATATGGCGGATAAGCTGCTCGACTATGACGGAAAGTATAATGAAATTATTCAGTCGCTTTTGGGCAGAACCGCTGTTGCCGAGGATCTCGACAGCGCAATTACCATGGCGAAGAAATATTCATACAGATTTAAAATAGTTACTCTCGACGGCCAGGTTGTCAATGCCGGCGGCTCGATGACGGGCGGTTCGAGAGGACACAACGCAGGTATCCTCAGCCGAAGCAATGAGAAGGACAAGCTCAATTCACAGATTGCAAAGCTCGTTGCCGAGCAGGAGCAGGATAACGAAGCGTATAAAAAATTGAGCGTTGAGCTTTCGTCGGTCAAGGCTGATCTCGACGCTTCCGAGGCTGACCTCAAGCGCACGCAGGAGGACGTTATCCGTAAGGAGAGCGAGCTTGCGCTTATCGAGGGTAAGCTTGACACGGCTAATGCGGCTCTTGAAGAGCTCCGCCGTGAGAAGAAGTCGGCATCGCTGAGAATCAGTGATCTTGAAGCATTGAAAAACGAAGCTCAGACCGAGATTGACAAGCTCAACAAGGAAATGGGTTCCCTACAGGCTGATCTTGACGTCGTTACCCACGGCAGAGAGAAGCTTGAAGAAAAGAAGGAGGAGCTTGCACAGACCGAGGCAAGAATCAATCTCGATATTCTCGCTCTCGAAAAGGATATTGAGGCGAAAAAGGAAGCCGTTGATCTTCTCAATCGCCGTATGGCAAGCCACGAAGGCAGGCTGGACGACCTAAACGATGAAATCGCGGTAATTGAAAACGCAAATAAAGAAATTGAGATAAAAATTCAAGAGCTTTCAAAGCAGGCGCAGGAGCTTCACGAGCTTGGCGCAAGCGCAAAAAGTGACATTGAAACGCTTATTACCGAGCGCACAAAGTGTGAAGCAAGAAGCGCACAGCTCCGTTCGCAGGAGCGTTCAAAATCCGCCGAGCGCGAAAAAATCAGCGGTGAGCTGGCTCGTCTTGAGGAACGCAAGGCTCAGATGGAGCAGCAGCTTGAAAATGCGATAAATAAGCTCTTTGACGAGTACCAACTGACGAAATCAGAGGCCGAAGCGCTTGAAATTGTAATTGATGATTATCAGCAGGCGCACAGAAAATTGCAGGAGATTAAGGGCAAGATTCGTGCCCTCGGCAATGTAAACGTCGGTGCAATCGAGGAATATAAAGAGGTTTCCGAGCGTTACGAATTTATGAGCGCTCAGCTTGAGGACATTGAGAAATCAAGGGAGGAGCTGAACAGACTCATTACGGAGCTGACGAGCAAAATGGCGGAGCAGTTCAAGGCTCAGTTTGTACGTATCAACAGCTATTTCGGCGAAACTTTTGTTGAGCTTTTCGGCGGCGGCAAGGCAGAGCTTATTCTTGAAAATCCGAACGACGTGCTTGAATGTAACATTGAAATAAAGGTTCAGCCGCCGGGCAAGAATGTTCAAAATATTGACCTGCTTTCGGGCGGAGAAAAGGGATTGGCGGCTATTGCGCTTCTCTTCTCTATTCTCAAGGTTGCCCCGTCCCCGTTCTGTATTTTTGACGAGGTGGAGGCTGCGCTTGATGATGTCAACGTTGCCCGTTATGCACGCTATGTTCGCCGCATGACGACAAATACGCAGTTTATTCTCATCACCCACAGACGAGGCACAATGGAAGAAGCCGACGTTCTCTACGGCATCACGATGCAGGAGGAGGGCGTTTCAAAGATGCTCGAGCTTCAGACGGCGGATATGGCTAAGAAGCTCGGAATAAGTTAAGGAGCGGTCTATGATTTTCAAACAATTTACCACCAATGAAATAAAGGCCACGGGTTGGCTCAGAAATCAGCTCGAAATTCAGGCGAAAGGACTTTCCGGCAATCTTGATAAGATGTGGAACAGTGTCAAGGAATCAAGCTGGATAGGCGGAAATGACGAGGGCTGGGAGAGAGTCCCTTATTGGCTCGACGGCTTTGTGCCGCTCGCTTACCTTCTTGACAATGACAACATGAAGGCTCGTGCGAAGAAATATGTTGACGCTATTCTTGAACGTCAGTGTGAGGATGGCTGGATCTGCCCGTGCGAAAAGGAAAAGCGTGTTAACTATGATATCTGGGCTTGCTTTATAATCTGCAAGGCACTTGTCGTATATGCCGATTGCTCGGGCGATGAGCGAATCGAAAACGCCGTCAGACGGGCGCTTCAAAATCTCAGTTCACACATGAACAGCCGAACTCTTTTTGATTGGGGGTCGGCTCGCTGGTTCGAGTGTCTTATACCGATTCTTTGGCTTCGCGAAAGAAAGCCGGAAGATTGGCAGCTTGACCTTGTTGACAAGCTCTACATACAGGGCATTGACTATAAAAAAATGTTTAAATCATGGCGCTATGCCGAAAGACGTGAAAATTGGAGCTATCTAAATCATGTTGTCAACATTGCAATGATGCTCAAGGGTGAAGCACTGATGACCGAATTCATCGATGGTGATCCTAACGAATTTGCAAAGCAGGCGATGGAAATTCTTTTGCGTGACCATGGCATGGCATGCGGACATTTTTCGGGCGACGAATGTTTGAGCGGAACAAGTCCCATTCACGGCTCGGAGTGCTGTTCGGTTGCCGAAGCGATGTATTCATATGAATGGCTTATTGCGCTGACAGGGGACAGCTACTGGTCTGAGCGCTTGGAAAAGACCGCTTTCAATGCTTTCCCTGCGACTGTCAGCCCCGATATGTGGACTCATCAGTATGATCAGTTAACAAATCAGGTTCAGTGTTCTCGCTTTCCGAACGGTAAGCAACCGTTTAACACGAACGGCGAGGAGTCGCATATTTTCGGGCTGGAACCGAATTTCGGATGCTGCACCGCAAACTTCAATCAGGCGTTCCCGAAGCTCGCGATGAGCACGATGATGAAAACGGAAAACGGTATTGCGATATGCGCGGTCGCACCGAGCAAAGTTGAAACAGAGATTGACGGCGCAAAGCTTGCCGTTGAGATAATCACAAACTATCCGTTCGAGGACGGATATAAAATCAAGGTCAATTCAGCAACTCATGACGCTCGTGAAATACTTGTCCGTATTCCTGAAAAAGCTGTCGGCGCAAAAATTGACGGCAAAGAGGTCGGCAATGGATTTGTAAAAATTACTCGTGATTTCTTCGGCGAGAGCGTTATCGACGTTTACTTTGATTTTAATATTGAGCTGACGGAGCGTCCGAGCGGACTTTTCTGTGCCGAACGCGGAAATCTTGTTTTCTCACTTCCGATCGGTGAGAGATGGGAGAAAAAAGAGTATGTCCGTGACGGCGTTGAGAGAAAATTCCCGTACTGCGACTATGAAATTTTCCCGACCACGGATTGGAATTACGGCTTTGCCGACAAGAAATTCACCGTTGAATTCGGCGAGGTAGGTGATGTTCCGTTCTCACCCGACGGAGCACCGATAAAGCTTAAAACGAAAATGGCACATGTCGATTGGAAGATGACCGACGGCAGATGCGAGGAGCTTCCGGAGAGCAAAAAGTCAATTGGTGAACCGATTGAAACGGAGCTCATTCCGTACGGCTGTACAAATCTTCGCATGACAGAGATGCCGATAACAGAATAAAATTACGGCTGTCAAATTCGGCGCATAAGCGTTACCCGAAATTGACAGCCTTTTTTACTGCATATTGAAAAATTTTATTGATTACTTGTTCTGCGAATATTTTTCGTGAAGCTTAAGCGGATAAGCTGCATCCTTGAATTCCCAATGCTCAAGTCCGTATTTGACTGCGGCAACGGGCGGCAGGCTCGTTATCTCCTTGTATTCGTCTGCTTTTTCCCATTCGTCCGATGGGATAACGTTGAAGCTCATTTGAACACTGCTTCCGAAAAGGCACGGGTCAATCTGACCGAGCGCTGTCTCCTGAGCGAGACGGCCGTGCGCGAGATACGGCACATCGGCACTGCTGTCAGTCACACTTTTTTGTGCGAGATAGTCGGCTCTGTAGGCATATGAATCAAAGTTATGTGCCGTGAGTGTGAGCATAACGCAGCAGCCTGTGGCAAAAGCAACGGGAGCGGCAATGTTTATTATACGCTTCACTTTTTTATCTACTCCGATTTCTTTTGTTAAGTACAAAGCGTAGCAGAAAAGGATAGCAAACGTGGTAAAAAATGTTCTGTCACCCCTGTGATTTACTATTGCCATCGGAGCGACTGCACTGCCGAGCAAAATGACGGCCATGATAACCGAGGCTATCAATTTTTTTTGCTTTGAGAGAATTGAAACAATCAAAGCGGCGATCAAATAGACTGCCTCAAGCGGCAAATATAATGCTGCCAGCTCGTTTGCTTTTTGTGCAAAAATCAAAGCAAAAACGCACGTTAGCGGAAAGACTGCGAGAATTGCGGCCAGAACAGATTTTATAATTTTGCTCGTTTTGCACTGTTTGTATAGCACATAAATGAGAGCGGCGGAAATTATAACATAAAGAAGAGCATATTGATTTGCCAAAAGAGCAAAGCTCCTCAGCGTTGATGTTATATTGAAAATCAAAGAGTCCGTTTCAACATAACCTCTGTAATAGTCAAGCTTTTCTTTGGTGTCGGTCACTCTCGGAATGAGATACATTATCAATGTGCCGATTGCCGTAAAAATCAGATTCATAATGCTTGCCACAGACGCTTTTTTATTGCTTATAAAGTCTCCGGCAATAATCAGTACTGCAACGCAGAGCATAATGATAGTCGTGTTCTCACTGAAAAGACATACCCCGATTGCCGAAAAGGCGAGCGGAATATAAATAAAGCGTGAACCGCTTGATTTCAGTTTTTTTATAAAAATCCCCGACATTAACGCAAATGAGAGCGGAACAACATAGTTGCAGAATGCGGCAATCATGCTGTATGCCTCACGAATCAGGCCGACGGCAGGGAACGCAATCAATACAGCAATCGGAAATATCGCTTTTTTGTTTCCGTCAAAAAATAATTTATTTGCAAGGAAAACAATCAGTGTCAGGAAAAATGCCGTGACGAAAATCGCTGCCGTGAAATGATGCGAATAATAAAAGCCAAGCACATTGCCTAAAAACCTGCCATTGCCGTAAAGCAGCGCCTCACGCAAGATGCTGACAAAATCACCTTTGAAATCTCTTGTGAAAAGCAGAACGTCATACTGCGGATAGGTGAACATATATGACAGTGCAAAGCCTATGAAGATTATGATATATTGAACAGAAGAAAGAATAACGGACTTCTTAGCAGCCTTCATTTACTTCACTCCCGTAACTCTCGAATTTAATAAAACAAAAAAGGTCAGACGCAATGCCCGACCTTTTTATTTTGTTTGAATTATTCAGCAATAACAGCCTTTGCAGGGTTGATACGTACGCCGGGGCCCATTGTTGTAGCAACAACGCAGCTTCTGATGTACTGACCCTTTGATGAAGCCGGCTTTGCCTTGTTGATAGCGTCAAGGAGAGTCTTGTAGTTCTCCTGAAGCTTCTCAGCACCGAACGAAACCTTACCGATCGGGCAGTGGATAATGTTTGTCTTGTCAAGACGGTACTCAATCTTACCGGCTTTAGCCTCTTCGACAGCCTTAGCAACGTCAGGAGTAACCGTGCCTGCCTTCGGTGACGGCATAAGTCCACGAGGACCGAGAACCTTACCGAGACGGCCAACAAGACCCATCATGTTGGGAGCTGCGATAGCAACGTCGAAATCAAGGAAGCCTTCGCCCTGAATCTTAGCAACAAGATCCTCGGCGCCGACGATTTCTGCACCTGCAGCAGCTGCTGCGTCTGCTGCGTCGCCCTTAGCGAAAACAGCAACTCTTACCTTCTTACCTGTACCGTTCGGAAGAACGACAGCACCACGAACCTGCTGGTCAGCGTGACGAGAGTCAACACCGAGACGAACGTGGATTTCAACAGTTTCATCAAACTTAGCGGAAGAAGTCTTGACTGCGAGATCAAGAGCCTCAGCCGGATCATAAAGCGTAGCTCTGTCAACGAGCTTTGCGCTCTCTAAATATTTCTTACCGTGTTTCATAAGATATTCCTCCCATTATAGTGGTTAAATCGGATTTTACCTCCCACGCGGGAGCATCAGTCTACAACAGTAACGCCCATGCTGCGTGCAGTACCGGCGATCATTGACATTGCTGTTTCGATCGTTGCTGCATTCAAATCAGGCATCTTCTGTTCAGCGATTTTTCTAACCTGCTCACTTGTGATTGTGGCAACCTTTGTCTTGTTAGGCACACCTGAACCGCTCTCGATTCCGCAAGCCTTCTTGATAAGAACTGCTGCGGGCGGTGTCTTTGTAACGAAAGTAAAAGTACGGTCTGCATAAACCGTGATAACAACGGGGATGATAAGACCTGCGTCGTTCTTTGTACGCTCGTTGAATTCTTTTGTGAATGCCATAATGTTAACGCCGTGCTGTCCGAGTGCCGGACCAACGGGCGGAGCCGGTGTTGCTTTGCCGGCAGGGATCTGAAGCTTAATAAAGCCTACTACCTTCTGAGCCATTTCTTGCACCTCCAAAATAATGTGGTTCGTCGGAGCAATTTGATTGAAATTTTTGCTCCTCCCACAACGGAGCCGAAGCTCCATGCCCCATCGGGACATATAAATCAAGCCTTTCAGCTCAATTATCTTGTTTCATCAGTCGGAAATCGGTTCAACCTGATCAAGCTCAAGCTCAACCAGAGTCTCCTTACCGAACAATGCGGAAACCGTAACCTTAACCTTATTATTGTCAAGGTCAATTTCCTCTACCTTACCGGTGAAGCCTTCAAAGATTTCATCGGTGATGTTGACTGTATCGCCAACCTCATACTTGACTTCAACGACCTTCTTTTCAACGCCGAGTCTGTAGACTTCTTCCTCTGTCAGGGGAATGGGCTTGCCCTCGGGACCTACGAAGCCCGTCGCACCTCTTGTGTTGCGGATAACGAGCCACGCTTCATCGCTGATTTTCGGCATATCGTTTTCATCAAGGAAAGTTGCAATTTTAACCATAACGTAACCCGGGAAGAGCTTTCGCTCAACCTCGCGGGTCTTACCGTCCTCACGAACTTCGACGACGGTTTCGGTAGGAATCTTGACCTCAAAGATCTCATCCTGCATTTTGCGGTTTTCGGCAGCTTTCAAAACGTTTGTGGCTACTTTGTTTTCGTAGCCCGAGTAGGTATGAACAACATACCATCTGGCATCATTTGACATTGCCGTTCCTCCGTCTCGCTGAAATTATTGAGCCGCTGTTGTGCTGCTGTCGGTCACTACGTTGATTCCGGCCGTTGTGGTTTCCGTTTTGGAAGCGGTCGTGGTCTCGGCAACAGTTGTAGTTGTGCGGTTCTCTGCGACAGTACGAAGTCCGCTGATGCCCTTAGTTAATCCGAGGTCAACAAGGAATACGAGTACGCCGACGATTGCTATGCAAACGATGGTAACAACGGTTCCCTTGAGGACTTCCTTTGCACTGGGCCATGTGATCTTCTTGAGATCGCCCTTGCTGTTCTTGAAGAAATTCTTTATGGCTTTGCCCATACGCACGAAAACATTGGGCTTATTACTCGGCTTCTTTGAAGTCTTTTCTTTTTCAGCCTTTGCGATTTTCTTTGCAGCTTCGGAACTCTCTTTCTTTGCCATAACAGTTCTCCTTCCGGCTTACTTCGTCTCTTTGTGGAGAGTATGCTTCTTGCAGAATCTGCAATACTTGTTCATCTCCAACCTGTCGGGTGTGTTTTTCTTGTTTTTCATTGTGTCGTAATTGCGCTGCTTACATTCTGTGCAAGCGAGTGTAACCTTAACTCTCATTTCGGCACCTCCATTTAACCGGTTTGTCCGGGATTTTAAGCCTCCCTCATGCGGGAACCTACACCCTGTAAGTTCCTAAAAGAGGGCACAAAAAAAGAACCCTCTTTAAAGAGGTACAGTTATTCTATCACAATATGCCGGCATTGTCAAGCAAATTTTGCTTATTATAATGTAAAACGGCAATAAAATTTGTTAGTATCAATATGTAGCGGTGATTGTGATTTTGAACCACTAACTGCGACGCAGGGAAATGATTTTTTGCGCCGCAGAAAGCGGTTTTCTTTTGAATTTATTATACTATTATATTCATTAAAATGTCAATTAAAGATCGTCTGCGTCTTGCTGCGGCTTGACGGTTTCCGTCGAGTTGCCCGTATAGCTGCCGAGAACATCGGTGTCACTGCCCGCTTCCCAATCGCTGACGATTGACTGTACCAACGGCGAAAGCTTCAATTCTTTTTTCTTTTTGCGCTCTTTCTTATTCATAAAAATCACCTCCAACAATAATATTTGCAGAAAGTACACTTTTATTGACATAGAAACGAAAAAGATGTATGATATACGAAAATGACAAAAACCGAATATATGAGGTATACAAATGAAGCTATATAAAAAAATCGCAATTTTAATGCTCTGCGCCGTTATGGTTTTTTCTTTTGCGGCGTGTAATCCGGGAGAAGGGATACCTTTTTTGTCAACAAAAAGCAAAACCACCCTGCCGGATAATACTGTGACGGTTACATTTCCGGAGGGTTACACGATAGTTCAGATAGCACAAAAGCTGGAACAAAGCAAAGTTTGTTCGGCTCAGGCGTTTCTCGAGGCCTGCAAGAAGCCTGCTGCGGGAATTGAGCTTGACAATGCGGATGACAGAGTTTTCCTCCTGGAGGGATATATTTTCCCTGATACTTACGAATTTTATCTTGAGTCCGATGCTCGGTCTGTCATTGACAAATTTATTGAAAACTACAATTCCAAAATTACCGACGAAATGAAGCAGAGAGCAAAGACGCTCGGCTACACGATGGATCAGATGATGACACTCGCTTCCGTAATTCAAAAGGAGTGCGATGCCGACATTGACGAGTGCGCCAATGTTTCGTCTGTTTTCCATAACAGGCTCAAGGATCCCGCATCGTTTCCGAAGCTCGAAAGCGACGTTACGACATTCTATGTTTCGCAGAATCTTAAAGATGTTATCGGCTATCAAGACGGAGTTGCACTTGAAAATCAGAATGATGAAGTAAAAAAATATATGGAGCTTTACAGCACATATTATCGTGAAGGTTTGCCTGTCGGTCCGATCTGTAACCCGGGACTCAAAGCGATAAATGCTGCGCTTCATCCTGCCGATACGAATTATGTTTTCTTTCTCACTGATAAAAGCGGCGAGCATTTCTACTATGCATCGACGATTGCCGAGCATAATGCCAACGGCGTTAAAGCCGGACTTTTTTAATTGAAAATGATTTATTTTTTTAATGATTATGATAATTTTTCTGCTGAAAAATTTTTAAAATTTCTCCCGAAGAACCGACAGGAAAAATTCAACAGACTAAAAAGAAAAAATGACCGTGACAATTGCGCGGTTGCTTATCTTTTGCTTCGTTTTGCGTTGAAAGAAAACGAAATTGAAAATTTTGAAATCGTTATCGGAGAGAATGGAAAGCCGTTTTTGAAAAGCGGTGAATTGTTTTTTAACATCAGCCATTGTGCCGAGGGAGTGGCTGTTGCGATTGATATTGCGCCTGTCGGAATTGACGTGCAGGAAATCGGCGGCTTTAACGAGAAGGTTGCAAAAAGATTTTTCAATGAGAGCGAAAACAAAAAAATTAACGCTTCGCCCGACAAAGCAAAAACGTTTACGAGAATATGGACGCTTAAAGAAAGCGCAATAAAATGCGAGGGGAAATCGCTTGCAGATCTCGGAGAATTTTCTTTCGGAGATTACGAAAACTTTTTTGAAAAATATGAGAAAAAGTTTTCATGTTTGAGTGAAAAAAATGTTTTGATTTCCGTTTGCGGAGACAGATATTTTGATAAAATAAAAAATGTTAAAACGGAGGACTTTATATGAAAATTTTGTTTCAGGGCGACAGCATTACCGATGCCGACCGTGACCGTGAAGATCCGCATAACCTCGGCAACGGATACCCGAAGGATGCGGCAAGATTTTTGAAAGAAAAATTCCCGGAGATTGATTTTGAATTTATTGACCTCGGAATCAGCGGCAATCAGACGATTGATCTTGTTAACAGGTTGCAGTCGGATTTTATCGACATTCAGCCGGATATTGTTTCGATTCTTATCGGCGTCAACGACACATGGCACAGAGCCGATACAAGAGAGTGGCTCGACAACGCCGAGTTTGAAAAAAGATATCGCACGGTTCTTGAAGCAATCAAGACAAAGACAAATGCAAAAATCGTTATGATGGAGCAGTTCCTGCTTCCTGCCGAGGATAAGCTCTATTTCCGTGAGGACCTTGACCCGAAGATTCAGATTACAAGGAAGCTCGCCCGTGAATATGCCGATATTTTTATTCCGCTTGACGGACTGCTTGCATCTCATATCTGCCACGAGAATTGGCAGAAGATTTCCGCCGACGGCGTTCACCCGACCTATGACCGCGGCGCAGAGGTTATCGGAAAAATCTATGCCGATTATGTCGGTGAGTTGATTAAATGAGCACCTCAATTCTTGAATAATAACATATAGCTTCGTTATTATAAGCAAAGCAGAATTAAAAAATTTGCGTCCCCTTTTTTAAAAGAGGACGCTGTTTTTAGTTATTCAACAAACGTTTCCGATAAAATCAATGACCCATTTAATGACTTTTGTGAAAGAATTGATAAACCAATCTAAAAAGCTATGTTTTTGAGGTGTAGATGCTTCAGGTGTCATTGTCAGATCGGTGAGAACCCACATGGTGCCGTCAGAGCCGTCGCTCTCGTCGCCTTCGTAACGTGTATAATTCACAAACTCACCGTTGATTTTCAGCTTTGTGTCGGGTGTGAATATATAGCGGACATTTCCGACATCGCCGTAAGTCGTCACATACACGCCATAATGATAGGTCTTTCCTGCTTCAAAAGCAGTGATTCGGTTCTCATAAAAATTTCCGAAATCTGTAGACATTGCGCCGGTCTTGCTGTCCAGTTCCCACCACTCACATCGGTATGCGTAGTTTGCACCGTCAGGAACCTTGCCGGTAAACACAGGTTTATCGCCGTCCTTAAAGCTGACGGTGACATCGTTGATCTCTACTACATCAATGGCAATCAAAGTGGGCATAGTGATCGTTTTAACGGCAGGGATATACATTGAACCGCCGACAAAAGGCGCCGATACTTTTTCTCCGTTCACTGTAATGACGGTTTCGCTGCTGAAGGAATATCCGTCTTTCGGCTTCAGCATAATGGAATATACATATTTTTTACCGCTTTCAAATTTTGCGATGGTCGGCAAAGAACCGTGTGAACCGTTATCGGAATACCAAGCGGCAACGGGTTCGTTATTTTCAAACTGCTGCCAACATTCATAGGCGATCTCGTATTTATCTGCATCGACCTCTGAAACCCATGCCGTTGCCTGCGGAACATCGCCGGGCTGATAGTCGAATTTTGCATTTCCAATAGCGACAGTGGCGATGGTGATCGGCGTAGCTACGGGTGTCCAATGTGCTTTCAGGGTAATGTTTTTGACAACATTGGCAGTAAAGGTGTATTCTTCCTCTCCCAGATACCATCCGACAAAATTATAGCCTGACTTCTTCGGGTCTGCGGGCTTGACTGCCGAAGTGTTTCGCAGCTTCTGCTCGGGCACTGTGCTTCCGCCGTCAGAATCGAATGTCACAGTGAATTCATCAAAGGAATAAGGGAATGCTCCGCAATCTTCAAAGGTGCCTCCGATCATGGTGACTACAGCCTTATCGTTACTGCCATACACCGCCATGCCGAGTCCGCCAAGATCCACTTTGCAGCTTTTTATTGTGCCGCCTGTCATGCTAAAGTGACCGTCTTGATAAATATTCACTGCTCCGCCGTTGGCACCTGCAGAGCAATTTTGAATGATACCGTCATTTAACTCAAAGGCTCCGCCTTGCTTAATAAATACGGCTCCGCCGTCATCATCAGCTCTGCAATTACTGATGGTTCCGCCGTTTATAACGAAGGTGCAACCGCTACCTATATCCACTGCACCGCCGTCATCGCCGGCCTTGCAGCCCATGATGGCACCGCCGTTCATAATGAACTTACCGTACTTGATCGGTGTTTCCGTTACACCCGTGTTTGCCACATCCACTGCGCCGCCGTCACCGTCGGCATCTGTGCAGTTTACAATACTGCCGCTTTCTAAGGTCAGCGTACCGCCCTTAACTTCAATTCCGCAGTTCTTGTTCTGTCCGTCGATTTTGCCGCCGATGCCGCTGTCCTTCACTGTAAGGTTTCCGTTGCTGCGCACCCGAATTATATCTTCGTCCGTCGAACTGCAACTCAGTGTATATCCGTTCAGATCAAGAGTTACGGTGCGGTCTACATTAAGTTCCCAAACGGTCTCAATGTTTTCACCCAATTTGATCTCCGTACAGTCTGCATTTTCAAATGCTGCCTCCAGCTCAGAGTCATTCTTAACTGACAAATTTACGGCAAACACCGAAACTGACATTGGTGACAGTACCATGCACAACGTGAGCAGAACTGTCAACAGTTTGGTTTTTATGTTTGTTTTTTGCATATGTTTGCTCCTTTCTGTGACTGTGAATTATTTGGTTTATCAATGTAACCATACCACAATCAAAGCATGATTACAGCACAATTTCCAAAGTGTCAATTGACTTTTCGGAAATCTTCTGCTTCCGTGTCATGTACAAATGCTTGTATCGCATATCTGCCATGAGGATTGGCAGAAGATTTCCGCCGACGGCGTTCACCTAACCGATGTGCTGATTGCGCTTGCGAAGCTTTATAACACTTCGACCGATTACATTTTGGGCTTGACAAACAAAAAATAAATCGCAGATTTTCGGAGCAGTTTCCGTTAATCTGCGATTTTTTTATTCTTCAATATCAACCTGTTCGACTGTGCCGCCGAGGGCATTGCCCATAAATATCAGGGCGTGCTTTTCAAAATCCTCTGCGTTGTCGCTGACGAAATACTTTCGTTCGCTTATTTTTGAGTTGCTGAGTAGATTTCTTTCTCCGAGACCTTTTTTCAGTTCCTCTGCCGCCGCAACCGATGAGCTGATGACTGTAACTCCGTTGCCCATAATCTCGGTTATAATGTCATAAAGCAGGGGATAGTGAGTACAGCCGAGAACGAGTGTGTCAATGCCCTGCTCTTTCAGCGGAGTGAGGTATTCACGCAGAACCTCCTCGATGACCTGATCTCCCTTTTTGAAACGTCCTTCTTCAACGAGCGGAACGAGAAGCGGACACGCAAGGCTTATAACCTGTGCGTCGGAATCAAAGCTGTGTATCGTCTTTTCGTATGCGCCGCTGTTGACCGTTGCGTTGGTGGCAATTACACCGATTTTTTTATTCTTTGTCAGCTTTGCCGCTTTCTTAGCCGCAGGAGCAACAACGCCGTAAACAGGGATATCGCTGTAGTTTTTTTCAACCGTATCTCTTGCTGCCGAATCTGCCGTGTTGCAGGCGATTACTATTGCTTTGATGTTAAATCTGCTGAGGAATTTTACATCGCTGAGAACGTATTCGGTTATCTGTTCCTTTGAGCGTGTCCCGTAGGGAACGTGAGCCGTGTCGCCGAAGTAAATTATGTTTTCGTTCGGCATTGTTTCGACTATGCTTTTAACGACGGTCAGTCCGCCGATTCCCGAGTCGAAAACGCCGATGTATTTCTCTTTTTCTGTCATATTTATCCTTTCGGTTTATAGAGCATTTATAATCTTCTTAAAATGGTCGCCGCGCTCCTCAAAGCAGGTATACTGGTCGAATGAGCTGGTGGTGGGGGAAAGGAGAACGGTGTCTCCGCTCTCGGCAATTTTGTTTGCCTCTGCAACGGCTTCATCAAGTGTTGTAACGACAATTCCGTCCTCGCCGACAAGGTCATGCACAAGTCTTGCACCGCAGGCGCCGAATCCGATAATCTTTTTGACACAGCCGAGGTGCTTTTTCATCTCGTCCATCGGCAAGCCTTTTTCAAATCCGCCGACAAGGAGAATCACACCGCGGTCAAAGGCCTTGAGAGCGGTTATTGTTGCGTCGGTGTTAGTTCCTTTGGAGTCGTTATAATATTTAACTCCGTCGATTTCACGTACAAATTCAATTCGATGCTCAACGCCCTTAAATGACGAAACAGCCTCAAGAATAACGTCATTTGAAATGCCTATAGCCTTAGCGGCTGAAACGGCAATCATGACATTCTGCAAATTGTGCTTGCCGACAATTTTAATTGCATTAAGAGGGATTATTTTTTCGCCTTTTATCTCTAAATAGCCGTCCTTGGCAATGCAGTCGGCACTTTGGCTGTCTGTACTGAAGCTTTCTTTAGCGCACTTCACGGGATATCGATCGGTGTATTCCTTAACGACGGGATCGTCTGCGTTGAGCAGGAAAACGTCATTGCCTGCCATGTTCCTGTAAACCTCGGTCTTGGACTTGTAATAATTATCAAGGCTGCCCATGAAATCAATGTGGTCGGGAGTGAGGTTAATTATCGTGGCAACCTCGGGACGGAACTTATCAATATTAACAAGCTGGAAGTTTGAAATTTCGAGAGCGATATAATGTCCGCCCTCTTCCATAAGGCCGTTTTCCATAACAATTTCACAAAGCGGAATTCCGATATTACCGCAAAGATGCGCCTTGCCCGGAAAAGCACGGCGAAGAATTTCATATGTAAGAGTGGAGGTTGTGGTTTTGCCGTTTGTGCCGGTTATTGCAATATAATGCTGAGGCTTCGCAACCTGATACGCAAGCTCAATTTCCGTTATAACCGGAATGTTGCGCTCTTGAAGCTTCTGCATCATCGGACTTCTGTAGGGCACGCCCGGATTTTTGACGACAAAGTCAAAATCACGTTCAAAAACCGACATATCCTGTCCGACGATCTCAACATTGTTTTCGTTAAGAAAACCAATTTCTTTTATATCGTCTTTTTTCTTGCTTTCTGAGAGAGTAACCTCTGCACCGAGCTTTTTAAGAACTCTGATTGCCGCCATGCCGCTGCGTGCAAGTCCGACAACAAGAACCTTTTTGCCTGATAGATCCATATACAAAAACCTCCGATTGACTGTGTACAATAATAAAATCAAATTATATTATATTCTTGTCAGGCACAAAAGTCAATTGAAATAGGCATTATACTTTCGTCAATTTGAATAAAAAAGAGGGCGATTGTTTTATTTGAAAAAAACGGACTTTTGTGATATAATCAAGTATCATAGGAATAATATCATTTTCCGAAAGGAGACAGAATTATGAAAAAAATTCTTTTGTCGGTTCTCTCGGTCGCTCTTTGTCTTTGTCTGATCGTTCCGATCGGCGTAACGGCATTTGCAAAGAACGAAGAAGCTCCGATTGTTGCTGAGTCAAGCGTGACTCTTGAAGAGTACCTTGCCGATGCGGCTGCAAAAGGCAACCGTGTTCAGGTAGTTAACAGCAACGCGAACGACACACTTGACAAAATCGGCGATGCCTTTGGCTCACTTGCTTCAACGAGTCCCAAGACGGTTTTCATGAAGCTGCTTGCCAAGGTTATCAATCTTTTGAGCAATACGCTCATCAATGTTATCGGCAAGGCTCTCGGCTTTGTTATTCCGAAAACTTCCGTTATCCATGATTATGCCGATTTTGATCTTGACAGCTACGGTAATTTCTACAAGGGAATGTCGGATTTCCTTGACGCTCCGGCGGCAGGTGCAAAATGGCATCTCGGTTATGCCCAGGCTTCGATTCTTCCCGATGATTTCGGCACAACACCGTACACCATGGGAGGCTACGGCCTTATGGCAACAACAACCGAGACCTTTGACGGCCTCTGGGTTCGAACGATTGTTCTCAATGACGGCACAGGCAGAGGAAATGTAGCTTTCTGCGTGCTTGACGCAATCGGAATTGCAAATGCGGACGTTCGACTTATCCGTGAAGCTATCTCGGATTTTGCGGCAAAGAACAATATTGTCAGCGTAAATGTTTCCGTTACTCATACCCACAGCGGCATAGACCTCCAGGGCGTATGGGATAACACCGTTCCAAATGTTCTGAACAATCTTTTCCTTTCAAATCTCGGACTTTCCGAGATTCACAGCGGCGTTAACCGCACCTTCCTCAAGAAGATCGTTGACCAGTGTACGGCTACAATCAAGTCGGCTTATTCCGACATGAAGGGCGGCACACTTACGCTTGCAAAGAAGGATATTGCAGACAATTATCTTCGTGACAGAACAGCTCCTTATACATTTGACGGCAATCTTTACCGGTTGATGTTCACTCCGGATAACAAGAGCGAAAAGGGAACGGTTATTGCTTCGTTCAGCGCTCACCCCGAGAATTCGGGATACGGTCATGTTGTTATTTCCGCCGATTTCGTTCCTTATATTGAGGAGGTAGTCAATAAGGCAGGCTATAACTTCATTTATATTCAGGGCTGTATCGGAACAATAACTTATCAGCGCGGTGCATCTGATGACGGACTTGACCTCACAAGACATGAGGAAGCTGTCAGATACGGCTATGAGATAGGCTATATCATTCTCGGACTTACAAAGAGTGAAGCCGAATGCAGGACAATGAACTATACTCTCGGTGATTTCCTCGGCGAGGCTGAGTACGGCTCGAATGAGGGATATACTTCATGGTACAAGGATTGGAAGTCCGTAAACGAGACGACTGTTGCCCCGATGCTCAACATTGCTCACAAGCAGTATATCATTGAGGTTTCCAACGTTCTTATGGATATCGTCGGCAAGACAGGTATCACGGATTATTTCTTCCTCTATGACAAGACGACCGATAAGTACTATACAGTCACAGAGTCGGGCTACATGGAGCTTGGCGATTCACTTCTCGTTGAGCTTTGCCCTGGCGAGACATACGGAGAACTCCTTATGGGCGGCGATGGTCTGAAGGGCTTCAAATATAAGTCGCTTCGCGAAATGTACGGCGAGAACATTATCGTATTTGATCTTATGAACGATGCTATCGGATACATTGAGCCGGATGACGATTTCGTAATGGCAGGTGTACAGTACAGCGAGAAGAAAGAATCTTTTGATACGGATACATGGTGCCTTATCTCTTGGGGTAAGAACACGGCTTCAAAGGTTATTTCCGAATTCATGGATCTTGTTGACAGTGTTAAATAAGACATAAAAATAAAGAGCGGAAGTCGTTCGGCTTCCGCTTTTTTATAGCTTATGAGATTTATAAGAACTGATGAAAAATCGTCGAGAAAACCCTGTAGCAAATGTCAAGAAATCCTCCGACGATGCGAATATAGTCCGCTCCTCTTTGCTCGTTTTTATTTAGCTCGGCAATCTTTGCGCTTTCGTAGTGAGCATGCAGAGGACTGTTCGCATTCTCGCCTCCGAGGGCTTTGGTCAGTGCATAAACCGTGTTGTGCAGCGCAAGCTCACCGACAACATGGCGGTAATCCATTGTTATGCACTCTCTGCCGCTCTGAGATGCAATCTCATTCTGCTTGTTGAGCATAAGCCTTGCCGTCTTGCACATTATCGTAAGCTCAAGCACCTCGGGATGCTTTGTGATATCGATGATAATAAAAAATTCGCCGTCATCGGCAATGTAATATTCGGCATCGTCTGCAATGACCTTAGCGTATTCATCTGTTTTATTTTTGAAAATGCCTGCGTATTTTGATACTTCGTCGGAAATATTCTCCGGTGTCGGATTTTCACCGACATTGTCAAGAATATCATTTACAAAGTTGTTGCTTACGGTTATGCTGTCACTCGGACTTTCGCCGATTATGGCAGCAGCAGCGGCACGGACGGCTTGTCTCTGAGCTTGCTCATCGGTTACAACGGCTGAAATCATATCGTTGTTGTCAGCCGCGCAAACAGGTATACAAACAAAAGATAAACTGAGTGATATAGCCATAAAGACAGCAATAATTTTTTTCATAATAAAACCCCTTCGAAAAAACAATACGATAACTATATCACTTTTAAAGTTTCAGTTCAAGATAAAAATAAAAAATTAAAAAAAGTGTTGACAAACGGTTCTTGTTGTGGTATAGTATACGAGCGTTGAGACGCTGGTGTAGCTCAGTTGGTAGAGCAGCTGATTTGTAATCAGCAGGTCGGGGGTTCGAGTCCGTCCACCAGCTCCACTTTTTAAAAGTGAATATGGGAGAGTTCCCGAGTGGCCAAAGGGAACAGACTGTAAATCTGTCGTCAGTGACTTCGGTGGTTCGAATCCACCCTCTCCCACCAATAAGGAGTAAGTTAAAGCTTGCTCCTTTTTGTTTTGCCGGTATAAAAGAGAAAGCGGGTGCTAAGACAATCACTGTCTTAGCACCCGCTTCAATGTTTATATGTCGGTCTGTGCCCGAATGTCGCTTATTCGATTGCTATCGATGAGCTTGAAGAAAGCTTTTTGGTTTCCACTTTCGGAACTTCAAGAGTGAGAACGCCCGATTCATATTTTGCCTTTACGTCTTCAGGCTTTACATCACCGATATAGAAGCTACGTGAGCAAGCTCCGGCATAACGCTCTCTGCGAATCAAATGACCCTTCTTGTCGTTTTCGTCTTTGTCAAGGCCCTTCGCTGCTTTGATTGTAAGATAGCCGTCACTTACATCGACGTTAATCTCGTCTTTCTTAAATCCCGGCAACTCAACAGCCAATTCATAGCCGTCATCCTTTTCATGGATATCGGTCTTCATCATATTCTTTGCGTGCTTACCGTATAACGGATTATGTGCACCTAAGAATTCACGATCGAACGGATCGTTAAAGAAATCATCAAACATGTTTTCACTAAAGATACTCGGTAACATAAATAAAACCTCCGTTATAATTGTTTTTTATATGAAGTCCGACGGCTCAACGCCGCCAAACAGGATATACATTTTTTGTTCTCTTATTTTTTTTCCTTTCTCTTCTTCACTTTTCTCTCTTTTCTTTTTACACCTATATTTTACTCATTTTTATTGCAATTTCAATAATATGGGAGTATAATAATTTTGAAATATATTGTGCTGTGAGCACAATGACATTCGGAGGTGAAAGCTCATGTCTGTTGATGATAAATTATCAATATTGACATCGGATTTTTTTGATCGGGACGATATTGATTTGCTCACTGAAGATGCCGGCAAAATCTTAGGCTGTCCGCTGATGGTGATTGATGACACTTACCGTGTGGCGGCGCATTACTCACCCGAAGGATTCAGCGACGATGTTTTCGATTCGGCAGTTAAGCTTGGCGAAATTACATATGAAGCCGGTGCGCTGATAAGCGAAAGCGATGAGCTTGTCGGCGGAATGGCTGATTTTGTAGAGCTGGAGGACAGCTCATACAGCAGGAGATTTGCTCCTCTTATCAGCGGAGGAATTCGACTCGGCTATTTGATTTGCATTGATGTTGACAATAAACTTGGCAGCGTTGCGCCCGAAACATTTATACGAATAGAGAATATTCTGGCTAAGCAAATGTTTATTGAGGCAGGCAGGGTCGACAGACCGTTTGAAACAGCGGAAGAAATTATGATACATCTTTTGGACGGAGGATTTCAATCGCAATCATATTTTAAGCTGCAAATATCATCAACCTATCTTGCCGATTTTCATCCCGTTGCTTTTGCGTTGATTGACTTGGTTGCTTACCGTTCGCAATATATGGGGAAAAGGCCGTTAAAGGACGAGCTGACATACAGGTTTTATGAATCTCACCCTTTCTTACATAAAGGAAAAGTGTTTATGTTCCTGCAAAAGGGATATGATCGAAAAGCTTTTGAAAAGTTGGCGGAGGAATTTCATCTTAAGGTTGTAATATCAAACCCGGTAGATGAGCTTTATAACATTCCGAAAATGTATGATTTGGTGCTTGAAGCACTGAATATAGTCGTAGATGAGAGCGTCGGGCAAGGCAATGTCTTTTATGTTTCCCAATTGGCGGTTCCAATCATGCTGAATAAAATGCGAGACTATGACAAGCTTATTTCGCAAAAGATTCTTTCGCTGGCGGATTATGACAGAAGGAAGGAAAGTCAATACTGCGAGACATTATACTATTATTTAGCATGCGATCATTCACTTAAAGATACATGCGAAGCCCTCTTTACTCATCGAAACACGATCCTCTATCGCATAAGAAAGATGAAAGAGGATTTTGAAATTCCGCTTGATGATTCCGATTTGCATTTTAAGCTTTTGCTGGAGGTTTCATTGATCCTGCTAAAAGAAAAAGGCTCGGGATTCTTCATTTCAAAACCCGACAGCGCCGAAGAAAACTAAAAAACACCCCGCACTTTGCGTAATGCAAGGTACGGGGTTGACTTTATAAAGAATTGAAATCAGTATTTTGCAAGATAGGCGTCTATTTCCCACTGAGAGATACTGGTGCGGTAGCTGTCCCATTCGCGGCGCTTTGCTTCGATGAATTTTGTATAAACATGCTCGCCGAGGGATTCTTTGATGAAGTCGCTCTTTTCAAACTCGTCAATAGCCTCCTCAAGAGTGCCGGGGAGAGACTCAATTTGAGCCGCTTTGCGCTCCTCAATGCTCATGTCAAATATGTTTTTAACGGTCGATTCGGGCGGCATATAGCCCTTTTCAATTCCGTCAAGACCTGCAAGCAGGCAAAGAGCCATTTCAAGATATGGGTTGCATGAAGGGTCTGCACTTCTCAGCTCGACTCTTGTTCCCTTGCCTCTTGCGGCGGGAACGCGGACGAGGGCGGAACGGTTTGATGCCGACCATGCGATATAGACGGGAGCTTCGTAGCCCGGAACCAGTCTCTTATATGAATTGACAAGCGGATTATTGATGGCTGTTGTTGCTTTAATATGCTTCATGATACCTGCGACAAAGTGGAGAGCTGTCTCCGAAAGTCCGTACTGTCCGTTAGGGTCACAGAAGGCATTGTTGCCGTCTTTATCAAAGAGGGACATATTTGTGTGCATACCCGAGCCTGCAATGCCGAAAATCGGCTTCGGCATAAAGGTTGCATAGAGATTATGAAGCTGGGCATATTTTTTTACAACGTATTTAAATGTCATTACTTTATCTGCAATGCTGAGAACATCGCCGTATTTGAAATCAATCTCGTGCTGACCCTCGGCACACTCATGGTGGGAGGCTTCAATTTCAAAGCCCATATCCTCAAGAGCTACACACATATCACGTCGGCAGTCGCCGCCGAGGTCAACGTTATCAAGGTCAAAGTAGCCTGCTTTGTCGTGAGTTTTGGTTGTCGGTCTGCCTTCGTCGTCCGTATGGAAAAGGAAGAATTCAAGCTCCGGACCGACGTTGAATTTATATCCCATGTCATCAGCTTTTTTGATTGCGCGTTTGAGCACGTTCCTCGGGTCGCCGATGAATGGCGTTCTGTCCGAGCAGTAAACGTCGCAAATAAGACGTGCTGTTTTGCCGTCGGAAAGATGATTCCACGGAAGAACAACGAATGAGTCGTAATCGGGATAGAGATACATATCCGACTCTTCAATACGAACAAAGCCCTCAATGGAAGAACCGTCGGTCATGCACTCGTTGTCAAGAGCCTTTTCAAGCTGATTGACTGTGATTGCAACATTTTTCATGCAGCCCAGAATATCCGTGAATTGAAGTCGCACGAATCTGACGTTTTGCTCTCTCGCCATTCTGAGAATGTCTTCTTTTGTGTACTTACCCATATTGATACCTCTCTCAAATAATAATGACTTTAGTTCATTTCGTCGAGCGTCAAGCTGTAGCTCGGGAGAAAATCCTCCATGAAGCACTTGACCTCGGGCATATCCAGAGCCTCAAGCCCCTTTAGATTTGTTTTCGCCGCTTTGTCAAAGTCGTGATTACCCGCCTTTGATTCTTCAATGCATTTTGTATAGGCACAGATTTTGTCCGCCGCCTTGACGAATTTCCAGAGCTGACGGTCGGCTTCCTGCTTGATAAAGAACGGTTTGTATTCCTCGCGGATATCCTCCGGAATCATCTCCAAAAGAGCCTTGCAGGCGTCGTCCTCAACGCAGTTGTAAGCTTCACGAATCTGCTTGCTGTAATACTTGACGGGGGTCGGCATATCACCGGTGATAATCTCGGGAGCATCATGGAATACTCCGAGAACCGCCACACGCTCGGCATTGACATTGCCGCCGAAACGCTTGTTGTGAATAACGGCGAGCGAGTGAGCCACGGTTGCGACCTCAAGCGAATGCTCGCTGATGTTCTCCATATATGTGTTCCTCATCAGCGCCCAGCGGTTGATATATTTCATTCTTGAAAGCATTGCAAAAAAATGATAGTTTTTGCTCATTAAAGCACCCTCTCTCGGTAAAACATTGAGAAATTTCAACGACAATCACCTTAATAAAAAAATTTTAACATACAGCGACATCTTTTGCAAGGAAATTCTTTCTTTTTTCCTTTATATGTGATACAATCAATATATATTTATCTCATAGGGGAGGTTCATATGAATTTCATTGAAATAAACGACAACGGCACGGTAGAAGGCTTTTGCCTTGTAAAAAATCTTGAGGTTAAAAAAACCGCTAAAGGTATTCCTTATCTTGACCTTATTCTGACGGACAGCTCGGGCGAAATCGGAGCAAAGCTCTGGGACTATAAGGAAGAGGTTTTCGGATTTATAAAACAAAATTCGCTGCTGAAGGTTCGCGGATCGATATCAATGTTCAATGATGCGCCGCAGATGCGACTTGACAGAGTTCGCCTTGCGAATGAAAACGACGGCGTTCGCATTGAGGATTATGTTCCGAGTGCGGAATATAACGGAGAGTCGATGTATTCGGCGATAGTCGACGTTGTCAATGATTTTGAAAACGCACAGCTCAAGACTCTTGTTATGGCGGTGCTTGAGCAGAACAGGACGGCAATGCTCTATTGGCCGGCGGCATTCAAGCTTCATCACGCAATCAGAGGCGGACTGCTCTATCATACACTTTCAATCCTCAGAATGGCGCAGAGTATAGCCGAGATTTATCCCTCGGTAGAAAAGGACTTGCTTTTCTCGGGTGTTATCCTGCATGACGTTGCAAAAATCGGTGAATTTGAGGTCTCGGAAACGGGAATTGCATCCGGCTACACGGTAGAGGGAACACTTATCGGCCACCTTGTTAAGGGCGCAATGAATATTGAAAAAATCGGAGAGGAGCTCGGCACGGACAGAGAGCTGTTGACGCTCATTGAGCATATGGTGATTTCTCACCACGGTGAGCCTGAGTTCGGAGCGGCGGTCAGACCGATGTTTCTTGAAGCGGAAATCCTATCACAGCTTGACTTGCTTGACGCAAGAATATATGAGATTTCGCAGGCGGTTTCCGAGGTTGAGTCGGGCGATTTCACGCCGAGACAGTGGGCGCTTGAAAACAGAAAGCTTTACAATCACGGACTTAAAGAAATCAAGCCGAAAGCGGACTTGCTTTGAACGGAGGAGTAAGCATGAAAAAAATAATCAGTATTTTATTGGCAGTTGTTCTTTTTGTCGGCTGCACGTCGCTCGCCTTTGCAGAGAATGACAACACGATAAAGGGAACGCTGAACCTTGTTTCGTTCAATGTTGACGGACTTCCCATTCCCGCGGCGCTTTCTTCAACCAAGCGTGACCCGATCAAGGCGACCGGGCTTATTGCAAAGCAAATCAATGCATCCGACTGCGATATTCTCAGCGTACAGGAGGATTTTAACCTCCACCCGATTCTTGAGAAGAATCTTGACATGAAATATGCAACGCTGACGAGCGGCGGAGTTGCCGTCGGAGACGGGCTGAATTTCTTCTCAAAATATCCTGTTTATAACGTTGGCAGAGTTCCGTGGAGAACGGCATACGGCGTGTACGACTGCGGCTCGGACGAGCTGACGCCGAAGGGTATACTCTATTGTACGGTTGAGATAGCCGACGGAGTCTTTATTGATGTTTACAATATTCATGCCGACGCATGGGAGGATGAAAAGTCCATGCTTGCAAAGGCCGATCAATTTGACCAGCTTATCGAGCTTGTTGAGGAACATTCGGGTGCGGACAGGGCTGTTATTTTGACGGGTGATTTTAATACAAACTACACTGTTTTCCGTGCCGGATATCAGAACGGAACATATAAAATCGATCTTTGTCAAAAGCTCATTGACAACTTTGTCGGCAAGGGCTTTAAGGACGCTTGGATCGAATATAATGTTGACGGAAACTATGACATTACCTATTCCGAGATGTGGGAGCGTTACGGATGTGACTATCAGAGAACATGGGATACACTCGACCATGTTTATTATCGTGACGGTGCAGGTGTTTCTTTTGAATTGCTTGAAGCGGTTTATGACGGCTTCGACTGCGACGGGATTTCATGGAACGGACATCTTTCCGACCATGCGGCAGTCAGAACAAAGCTTGCCTACACCGTAAATCCGGATGAGGTAAAGCCGATTGAAAGCAAGAATACCGAAACCTTTAACCTCAACGATTACATTGTGACGGCAGTTAAAACAATTGCGAAGGTGCTTTTTAAGGCGATAATCAATATCCCTGAGCTTATTAAGAACGGCATCGGCTGGATCAAATAAGGAGATTCTATGGACTGGACAGAAGTAAAAATTCACATTGACTCAAAGGACGTGGAAACGGCAGGCAACATTGCTCAAATGGTTGTTCCGTACGGAATTTATATTGAGGATTACAGCGACCTTGAACAGGCGGCATGGGAAATTGCCCATATCGACTTGATTGATGAGGATCTGCTTAAAAAGGACAGGAACAAGGCGACAATTCATATTTATATTTCTCCCGAGGAGAGTCCTGCCGAGGCGGTTGCTTTTCTTTCCGAACGCTATAATGCAGAAAGTATTAAGCATGAGATCGACCTCAGCGTGTGCCGCAATCAGGATTGGGAGAATAACTGGAAAGAGTATTTCAAGCCGATGCCTGTCGGTCAAAAGCTGCTGATTCGTCCTGTTTGGGATAACGACTATGATCCGCAGGGCAGAACGGTGCTTGATATCGAACCCGGACTTGCCTTCGGCAGCGGTGGACACGACACAACACGGCTTTGTCTTGAAACGCTTGAAAATCACATAACGCCCGATACGGAGCTGCTTGATATCGGATGCGGAAGCGGAATCCTCGGCATTGCCGGTCTGTTGCTCGGCGCAAGGAGTGCGACGGGGGTTGATATCGACGAGCTTGCGGTTAAGACGGCAAGGGAAAACGGCGAAATGAATGGCTTCACAGAGCCGAAATATACGGTATTTCAGGGTAACCTGACCGATAAGGTCAGCGGCAAATACGACGTTGTTGTTGCAAACATTGTTGCTGATATCATTGTGATGTTTACAAAGGATGTCGGCAGATTTCTCAAGGATGACGGAATTTATATAACATCCGGAATTATTGACACGAGGGAGCAGGACGTTCTCGATGCTTTTGAAAAGTACGGCTTTGAGGTCGTCGGCAGACATGAAAGCTGCGGCTGGCTCTGCTTTGAAACGAGGTTGAAAAAATAATGTATCTTGACGGTAATGATATAGTTCTTTTTTCGGGTGATTCGATAACCGACGGCAACCGCGGACGAAAAATGGATTGTAACCACATAATGGGTCACGGATATCAGTTCATCCTTGCGGCGAAGGCGGCATATGAAAATTACGAGCGCAGGCCTAAATTTATCAACAAAGGCTATTCGGGAGCAACAACGGCAAATCTGCTTGAAACATGGCAGGAGGACGTAATCGACAACGCTCCGACAGTGCTGAGTATACTTGTGGGAACGAACGACGGACTTTTCGGATTTTTAAACGGATTATCGCTCAAAGAGGTTGAGGGTACTTACGAAAAAAACCTCACAAGAATGATTGAGCTGACGAGACGCGCTCTGCCGCATACAAAAATAATTGTTTGTGAGCCTTTTTATTTTCCTCTTTCAAAGGACGATTTATCCTATCGCTACACGCCGCATGTTGAATGTGAAGTTGACTATGGCAGACCCGACAGAGACGAAACGCAGGAAGCCATGGATTATAAATCCGCTGCAATTCAACTGACGAGAGCGGCGGCGAGGAGGGTCGCTGAAAGCTCGGCGGAAGTTTTTGTTCCCCTCTACGATAAGTTCTCGGAGAAGATTGCAGGTTCAAAAACCGAATATTTTATGTGGGACGGAACTCACCCGTCAATCGCAGGACATATGCTTATTGCCGAGGAATGGGAAAAAGCAGTTGAAAAGGCAAATATTTTTTAAAAATATTTATATAACCACTTGTAAAAGCACGGTTATATTTGGTAAAATAAACTTATTAAAATGAAAAGAGGTCTTTTTTATGGCGGATATGGCAAAAAAAGCTTTTTACAGAGCATATCAGAAAACCTTTATGGTTGCCGAGTGCTTCTTTGATTGGTCGGAGCCTGAGCTTCTCAAAGGTCCCGGTGCAGTTAAGGATCTTCCGGCACTTGTAAAGTCAAAGGGAATCTCAAGCGTTCTCGTTGTAACGGATAAGGGACTTATGAGTCTCAACCTGCTTGCAGGTCTTTTTGAGCAGCTTGACGCTCAGGGAATCAAGTACACGGTTTATGACGGAGTTCAGCCGAACCCGTCAATTGAAAATATTGAGGAAGCACGCAGACTCTATCTCAAGAACGGCTGCGAAGGTATCATCGCATTCGGCGGCGGTTCTCCGATGGACTGCGCAAAGGCTGCGGGCGCAAGGGTTATGAATCCGAATCAGAGCGTTTCGCAGATGAGAGGCGAGCTGAAGATCAGACATAAGCTTCCGCCGTTTTTCGCTGTTCCGACAACTGCGGGTACAGGCTCCGAGACGACCCTTGCCGCTGTCGTTACAAATATGCAGACTCATGAGAAGTACGCTATCAATGACCCGAAGCTTCGCCCGAAGTATGCGGTTCTTGACCCTGAGCTTACAACGGGACTTCCGCAGAAGATTACTTCAACAACAGGTATGGATGCTCTTACTCATGCCGTTGAGGCTTATATCGGTCTGAGCGGAACAAAATCAACGAATGACTATGCCGAGAAGGCAACAAAGCTCATTTTCGAGAACCTCGAAACAGCATACAACGACGGCAAGAATCTCCAGGCTCGTGAAAATATGCTTGTTGCATCGTTCTATGCCGGAATGGCATTCACAAGAGCTTATGTAGGCTATGTTCATGCAATCGCTCACAATCTCGGCGGTATCTACGGCACACCTCACGGACTTGCAAACGCCGTTATTCTTCCGCACGTTCTTGAGTATTACGGTGACACGGCTTACGAGAAGCTTGCAAAGCTTGCCGAAATCGTCGGTATCGGAGGATATTCGCAGGCGGATAAGGCAATGAACTTTATTGACGCTATCAAGGAAATGAACAGGAACATGAACATTCCCGAGCACTTTGATTTCATCAAGGATGAGGATATCCCGACAATCGTTGAGCGTGCACTCAAAGAGGGCAATCCGCTCTATCCGGTTCCGAAGATTATGGACGCAAAGGACTGTGAAAAGGTAATCAAGGCTGTAAGAGGCTTCTAAGAGAATATCGGTATCGGCGGAGCAATCTGCCGATATTTTTTAAATTTTTCATGCAATAAGTGCATTTTTTGCAATTAGATATTGACAATCCGCTCACAATGTGATAAAATATGGTGCAAATTATAAAGATTACCCCTGCAATCTGCGGAGGGAGGGAATACAGTGAGTCAGGTAAAAGTTAAAGAAGGCGAGTCTTTGGACAACGCTCTCAGAAGATTTAAGAGACAGACTTCGAGAGACGGTGTTATCCAGGAGGTTCGTAAAAGAGAACATTATGAGAAGCCCTCTGTAAAGCGCAAGAAGAAGTCTGAGGCTGCTCGTAAGAGAAAGTTCAAATAAGAATCAAAACAAAGAAAGACTGTTCGATAATTCGAGCAGTCTTTTTTCTCGCAAATATTTCCGGACAGAAAAAGAAGCCGGAATGAACCGACTTCTTTTTCCAATAATTGAGGGGTTTATTGAGGAGGGGTATGTACTCACGAGAGTTGCGGCTCTCTCATTGAGTACAGTTAGATAATAACGGCTAAATGTTAACCGCGTATGAACTTTCTGTTAGCGTTTGGTATATTCTTTATGAATAAAGCACCGAAAATAATCTTAATTATTTGATCAAAAAGGGTTGAAATGCCCGCTGTGATGTTGTAAAATTTAATAAGCTATAATTACGCAAAGGGAGGTTTTTCTATTGAAATTAGCTGTTCAGCTTTATACTCTCAGAGAGGATTATTCAAACGGTGAGGAATTCCTTGAAATTCTCGAAAAAGTAAAGGAAATCGGATTTGACGGCGTTGAGTTTGCAGGCTATGCAGGACTTGAACCCGAGGTTATCAAGGCGAAGCTCGATGAGCTTGGACTCGTCGCAGTCGGATGCCATATGCGTATTGAAAACTATGAGGGCGAAAAGCTCGAGGAGTCTATAAAGCTCGGCAAAGCTCTCGGTATGAAATATATGGGAGTAGGCGGTGCCGACCATTCCACCAAGGAGGAGGTTGACAAGCTTGTTGACGTTTTCTCCAAGGCCAATGAGCGCGGCAAGGACGAGGGCATCAAGTTCTACTATCACAATCACACTGAGGAATTTGAAAACGAAATTGACGGTAAGCTCATCATGGACAGAATTGCCGAAGGTGCATATCTTGAAATTGATACCTACTGGAGCTACTGCGGCGGGGCAGATAATTACAAGTATATAACCGAGCACAAGGATGATATTATTCTTCTTCACGTCAAAGACGGTATTGACAGACATCCTATGGCTCTCGGCGAGGGTGACAACGACCTTCTCAGCGTATTCAAGGCTGCAAAGGACAGCGGCATGGAATGGCTTGTTCTTGAAAACGATGATCCTAAGCCGAACGGAATTGACGATATCACAAGAAGCATGGCATATTTCAAAGCAAATCTTTAATATAAGGAGCTAAAAATTATGAAATTAGGAGTTTTTACTTGCCTTTTACAAAATCTTCCTCTTGAGGAGGCACTTAAATATTTCAAATCTCTCGGAATTGAGATGATCGAGCTTGGCTGCGGCGGCTTCCCGGGAAACGCACACTGCGATCCCGAGACACTTCTCAACGATGAGGAAAAGTTCAACGAGTTTGTTGCAACGATTAAAAAGTATGATATGGAAATCAGTGCGCTGAGCTGTCACGGCAATCCCGTTCATCCCGATAAGGAAAAGGCTGCCGCATTCGATAAGACGATTCGCGATACGATTCTTCTTGCCGAAAAGCTCGGACTTCATCAGATCAACACCTTCTCGGGTTGTCCCGGTGACTGCCCCGAATCGAAGCATCCGAACTGGGTGGTATGCCCGTGGCCGGATGATTTCAGCGAGGTTCTTAAATGGCAGTGGGAGGAGGTTCTCGTTCCATATTGGAAGGATCTTGTTGCGTTTGCAAAGGCTCACGGAGTTAACAAAATCGCTCTTGAACTTCACCCCGGCTTCTGCGTTTACAACACCGAGAGTCTTCTCAAGCTTCGTGAGGCTGTAGGTCCTGAGATAGGAGCAAACTTTGACCCGAGCCACCTCATATGGCAGGGCATGGATCCCGTCGCATGTATCCGTAAGCTCGGCGATGCAATTTTCCATTTCCATGCGAAAGATACGAAGATCGACAAGTACAACACAACGGTCAACGGCGTGCTTGATACAAAGCCGTATTCGGACGAAATCAACCGTTCGTGGATTTTCCGCAGCGTAGGATACGGTAACGACGAGCTTTATTGGAAGGATATTATATCAAATCTTCGTCTTGTCGGCTATGACTATGCAATCAGCATTGAGCATGAGGACAGCCTTATGAGTCAGAACGAGGGCTTGACGAAGGCGGTTCAGACGCTTAAAAATGCACTTATCACAGAATCCACAACGGATATGTGGTGGGCATAACCGTTGTTGGAGTGGGTCAAATAAACAAATTCTCGCCACCGCAAGCGGTTTTCCTCCTCTTGTTTCAAGGGGAGGTTTGGCAATTTTGCAAAGACTTTTTAAATATTAGGAGCAAAACAAAATGGTAAACGGAAAAATCGGCGGCGCAGTCATCGGCTGCGGCGGAATGGGCAGTTGGCACGCCGAAAAGATGTCAAAATATATGAATGACCGTATGGAGCTTGTCGGAATCTACGACATTAACCCGGAAAAAAACAAGGAAGCCGAAGAAAAGGGCTGGCATGCTTTCTCCTCTCAGGAGGAGCTTCTTGACGATGACAGAATTGATTTTGTAGTTGTCGCAACCCCGAATGACTTCCACCATGATATTGTAATTGCCGCACTTGAAGCAGGCAAAAATGTCATGAGCGAAAAGCCCGTTACAATGTCGAGCGAATTGCTTGACGATATGATAAAGGCGAGCGAAAGAACAGGAAAATTTTTCACCGTTCATCAGAACAGAAGATATGATCCCGATTATCTCACCGTCAAGCGTCTTTATGACGAGAACACACTCGGCAGGATTTTCAGGATCGAATCCCGTGTAAGCGGCTCGAGAGGAATTCCCGGAGACTGGCGTCAGAGAAAGTCTCAGGGCGGCGGAATGATTCTCGACTGGGGTATTCATATTCTTGATCAGGCACTGATGATGTTTGACGACAAGGAGCTTGACTCGGTTTACTGTCAGGTGACTCACATTACAAATGACGAGGTTGATGACGGTTTTATCGCAACGCTCAACTACAAGGATGATTCGGATTATGTTATCTCGGTAGGCACGAATAACTTTATTGATTATCCCCGCTGGCATGTTCAGGGCATAAACGGCTCTGCAATCTGCGAATGGGATCTCAGCGGCAAGGTTGTTATGGTTTCCGATTGGGAGAACAAGGACGCCGTTCCCGTCAGAACCGGTGTAGGTCTTACAAAGACAATGGCACCGAGAACCGACGATTCAATAAAGACTTTCCCGCTTCCTTATGTTGAGGATAAGGGCTTCAGCGGCGAGCACACGCTCTACAACAATATCTGTGATGTTATCGAGGGTAAGGCTGAACCTATCGTAACCCATGCTCAGCAGAGGAGACTCATCAAGGTCGTTGAAGCAATGTTTGAGTCGGCAGAAAAGAACTGCGTTGTAAAATTCTGATTAAACTGATATAGAGAGCTGTTGCTTGGAACTCTGTGTCACCTGATACTTGTAAGGCTTTAGGTGATACAGAGTACTAAGGGCGACGGCTCTTAGTTTTTTCTGCTTAAACGGCTTCGTTGTATGTAATTAAAAAGAATATCCAAAAATTCAGACACACTCGGCATGAATTCAAGGTGATATCCTGCCATTTTTTCGAGGTCGCCGGGGTTCATGCGCCACGCACGCTGAACCACGGTTCGCAGATTTTTCTCTATCGCCGATGGGGTTGAACCTAAACGTTTTGCAACTTCCGTGTAAATTTCGCGGGTGATTGAATTCAGTCGGTTCTCATCCTCCAGGGCAAGCGTAAGAGCAAGAACCGTTGCTTTGTAGCCCTTATATGTAGTGCAAATACCGAGCCTTCTGAGAATTATTTGAATTTCCATATTTTTACCTCCGTTTTATTAAGTCGGCATCGCACAAGTTGCAATATGTACATAGGCTGTGCGGTGTTGCATTAAATTATATTTTTATTTGATCGTTTTTTCGAAATGTCGGCTTTTATATATCTTTTTTTACAAAAAAACCTTTAAATTGCCAAAAATCGACAAAAACACCGATTATATCGCATTCGGTTATCGGGGGTATAGCTTGCCGCCGAAAAATTACTGCGATTTAATCAGTGGTTACTATATTTTTGTGTAAAACAAGCCGATTGTCTTTCCTCTTGACAAACATTTCCTCTTTGATATACTTAATATATTCAAGGCATTTTATTTGCTATTGTCTTAATTTTCGGAGGACGTATTTATGGAAAGAAAAAAATTAAAAGTATTATTGCTGCGGTCACGGCAATACTCATTTTTATTGTTCCGATGCTTTCTGTTGTCGTATCAGCGAAGAATGACACGGTACCGCGTATCTGGATTCACGGATTCATGAATTCAAAGGTTTATGAGGATGTTTCCGATCCGAACTCGCCACTTGCATGGCCGCCCACGCAGGAGGAAATCACGACAGCAGTTGAAGAAAGCGTGCCTGCCTTTGCCAAGCTGGCTGTAACAAAGGATTGGGACACCTTCGGCAAAGAGATGGGTGAAATAACGGGCAGGCTTTTTTCGAGGGCAATGAACAACCCTGACGGAACGGTCAGGGAGGGCTCCGGAATTCGCTTTGAATACCCTGCAAAGAGCAAGGTCAAGGCCGACAAGGATATTTATTTTAAGTATGACTGGCGAGAAGATCCGATCAAGATTGCGTCAGAGCTCAACGATTTTATAAACTATGTGCTTGATGCGTCGGGATGCGATCAGGTTGCTCTAACATGCCACAGCTTCGGCGGAGTTGTTGCGACAACATATTTTTCAATCTACGGCTGCGATAAGGTTAAGACGGTCGTGTTTAACTCAACGGCTATTTACGGCGAGACCTACACGGGAGAATTGATGACCGGCAGGCTGGCTTTCGGCGGCGACGCTTTGCAGAATTATCTTTTTTATGCTTTCCAGGGCAACGAGTATGAAAACCTTATCAATGCGGCAATTAAAGCGGTTCACGATACGGGTCTGATGGATATTCTCACAAAAGGGCTGAACGGATTAAGCGCAAAGATCGAAAAAGAGGTTTGTTCGCAGTCGATTGTTCCGCTTTTCGGAGGCTGGCTTGCCGTTTGGGCGATGGTTCCCGATGAATATCTCGACGATGCGATTGACTTTGTTTTTAACACGATTTACGGTAACTCGGAAACCGATTATTCCGTATTGAGAGCGAAAATTGAAAATTATAACAGCCTTGTACGCGGTAAAAAGACCGAGACGCTGAAAGAGGTCAACGAGAGGTGTAATGTTTATGTAATTACCCGTTACGGCTACTCGTCGCTTCCGATGACTCCGTCTGCAAGCAACCTCGGCGACGGAATTATTGACGTTAAATATGCTTCGTTCGGAGCAACGGCAAGCGAATACGGCAAGACTCTTGAAAATGTTGCGTCAGATGCAAAATTTATTTCACCCGACAAAACCGTTGACGCTTCGACCTGCCTTTTCCCCGAGCAGACATGGTTCGTCAAAAACATGAAGCATGGCAGCGATGAAGAGTCTTTGAACAATATGATGCGCAGATTTATGAGATATGACGGTCAGGCAACCGTTGAAACCTTTGAGGAATATCCGAGATTTACAGTCTTCGACGGCGAGAGAATTTTGCCTGAAATGCCTACCCAAAAGCAACCGACATTATTCGACAAAATTCGACTTATAATAAATGATATCATAAAGCTCGTAAAAACGATAATAAATAAGATTAAATGAATAAAAAATAGTTATAAAAACACACAAACCCCACGGCAGATTTTTCCGCCGTGGGGTTATTTGTGCTTCTTTTTGTCACATCATTGAATCCATGAAGGATTCTGCAGATTTAATAGCCTTCTTTGCCATCTTCTTGTAGTTCGCCTTTTTGCTGTTCATCATCGACGAACCGATGATTGTCATTGCACCGCCGACAAGCATACCGACGCCTATTCCTTTTGCGATTGAAGAACCTGAATTTTTCATAATCTGACCTCCGTTTTATTGTTGAATAACCGCTGAATAAATCAGTGCTTCGACATTATTTTGTCTCCTTATGAATTGATTATTCCGAAGTATTATGTTATAATCTTGGAAAGAAATTCTTTCGGAGCTGATTCTTTTGAAAATGAAAAAGCAAAATAGAGCTGTGCTCATAAATGATATGTCCTGTCTCGGCAGATGCTCGCTCACTGCGGCAATGCCGATTATTTCCGCTTGCGGAATAGAAAGTGTTCCGCTGCCGACGGGAATTTTTTCCGCACATACGGAATTTGAAGGATTTGTTAAAGAAGATTTGACCGATGACATCGGCAAGATCTCAAATCATTGGAAAAGCTTGGGTGAAAGATTTGACTGCATCTACAGCGGCTATCTTGCAAGCTGCAAGCAGGCGGAAAGCGTAAAAAGATTTTTACTTGATTTTAAAAAAAGCGACACCCTGTATATTGCCGACCCTGTTATGGGTGACAACGGTGTTTTTTATAAGGGGATTGATGACTCGTTTATTTTCGAAATGCGTTTTCTTTGCTCGTTGGCAGATATTATTGTTCCCAATGTAACAGAAGCGTGCATGCTTACAGGTATGGAGATAACTGAGAATTACGATATGAGTTTTATCAAAGAGCTGCTTATCTCCCTTCGAAATCTTACTGCCGCAAGAATAGTTGTAACGGGGGTTGACTTCGATGACGGACAAATCGGATGTGCCGTTTATGACAGCCTTATGGGAAGAGCAAATATGTTCTTTACTCCGAAATCCGAAGGACGTTTCCCGGGCACAGGTGATGTTTTCGCTTCGGCATTGACGGCGGCAGTTATGAACGGAAAAGCTTTTGCCGACGCTGTTCAAATTGCAATGGGTTTTACCTGCAAATGTGTTGAAACTACGCTTGAAACAGATACGGACAGAAAATACGGTCTTTGCTTTGAATCCGAGATTAAGAATTTAATAAAATCCGTTGAATAATTTATATGTTAGAAGGAATTGAAAATGGCAGTTTTAAATATTGTTCTTGTTGAACCCGAAATTCCGCAGAACACGGGCAACATCGCACGAACCTGTGCTGCAACGGGAACAAGGCTTCATATAATTGAGCCGATGGGATTCACTCCAGACGACAAAAAACTGAAAAGAGCAGGGCTTGATTACTGGCACCTGCTCGATATAACTTATTATAAAAATCTGGACGATTTCTTTGATAAAAACCCGAACGGAGAATATAGATTTTTTACGACGAAGGCGCAGAACCGCTATGTTGATGTTGAATACAGCGACAATGTTTATCTTTTTTTCGGCAAAGAGACAAAAGGCTTGCCTGAGGAGCTTCTTTTCAAACACCCGAATGAATGTGTGCGAATCCCGATGATAAACGACTCTGCGGCAAGAAGCCTGAACCTTTCAAATTCGGTTGCAATTGCCGTCTATGAGGTTCTCAGACAATGGAATTATCCCAATCTGCTCAGTGCGGGAAAGCTGACAAAATTTGACTGGAAAGACGCTGAATAAAAAAAGACCGACACACTTCAATAAATGTGCCGGTCATGGTTTTGAAAATTATTTTGTTGTGCTTCCGAAGCCGCCGTTACGGATTCCTGTTGCATTATCGTCAACCGTTATTCCGTATTCAACGAAAATGCCTTGTGCAAAACCTGTACCTTTTTTGACTTCAACGGTTTTATTCTCGTTGGAGTCATTTGTTATTTTGATAAAGATATGACCCTCGTTATCGGAATAAAAATAGTCGCTGTCAATTATGCCGACGGTGTTGTTGAGCTGTAAACGGAACTTGAATCCGAGACCGCTCCTCGGATAAATTTTCAGAACCCATCCTTCGTCGATTTCGCACCGAATACCTGTCGGAATTTTTATCGTCTTTGACGGAGCAAGGGAAAAATCAAACGGAGAGAAAATATCGTAGCCTGCCGAGCCTGCCGTAGCACGAACAGGGAGCTTGATATCCTCATACATTTCTTTTATCTCGCTTTCAACGAAATCTTCCTTACAGCTTTCAAAAAACTGCTCATAGCTTACTTTGTAAAATTTTGCGATTCTTTTCATGGTTACCTCTTTATATCAGCTTTTCAACGTTGCTTTTTCCTGTTGCAAGATTAAACTCAAGTGTCTTTTTCTTTTCTCCCTCGGTGTAGCAAACTTGAATTTCGTTTTCGCTTATAAAGCCTGCCGAGGTGATGAGGCACTCATTCTTTTTGAAGAATTTTTTCAAAAGCTCAATATCCTCGTCACTGTAATCGCCTGCATTGTCCGAGACGAAAAGCACATCGCCGCAGAGATTGTTGATCTTGGCAAGAAGAAGCTTTTGCTTCTTTGTAAACGTGAGGTTCTTTTCCCTCAGGAAGAAAACGTCGGGATCGTTGCAGAATACTCTGCCGTTGAGATGACGTCGGAATACGGAGTTCGTAATTGCATTTTGAGCCGAGGGAAGCTCAAGATTGATTCCCATTTTGTTATAATATTTAGGTAAATATTTGAGGTCGACGTCGCAGCTTATTCTGCAAGCATCTACAACGCCGAAGGACGGGCCGAGCGGAACGCCGCAACCGAGAATCAACTTCTCCTCACCGACGCATTCGCGCAGGAAGTCCATTGCTTCGCACATTATTTGACCTCTTGATTTTCCGTTTCTCGGCTGCATTGCTTCTGAATAGAGAAAATCAAGCTTAACCATGTCGAAGCCCCAGTCGTTGAGAATGACATTGAAGAAATTGCGAATATACTCCCTGACTTCTCCGTTGTAAATGTCAAGCGTATATGCGCCGCCCCAGCCTACGCAGCCGAGCAGAGGCTTGCCCGTGGCATTGTCCTTAATCAGCCAATCGGGGTGATCCTTCGCGATAACGGAACTTCTCTGCGCCGAGAACGGAGCAATCCATATGCCTGCAAGATAGCCCTTTGCGTGAATTGCATCGGCAATCGGCTTCATGCCGTTCGGGAATTTTCTGTAATCGGGAACAAGCCAGTCACCGACCTTGCTTTCATAGCCGTCATCAACTTGGAATATTGAAACGCTGTTCTTTGCACGGTCGAGGCCGTCAAGATCACGCAGAATAATTTCTTCGTTTATTTTTTGAAAATAGTTGTACCATGAGGTGTAGCCCGAAAGGTGATCGACCTTTGGCTTTCTAAGGTTCATTGAACCGAAATATTTGTCAAAAACCTCGTTGTATCCGCCGTTGAAGCAGGTAATGTCAAGGAGAATGATTTCATCGTCGGTTTCCAGTCCGTCAACGTCCTTGGCAATTGTAAATCGGTTGGTTTCATAGCTTACAGAGAAAACCGTGTAACCGTATCTCTCATCACACGAGCCGAAAAGTTCAACCCTGTCTCCGACTCGGAAATAGGTGTATGTATAGGAATGAAAAACGCCTTTTTTACCGTACTGTGCAAAGCTGTAGTCGCCTGAAATTTCCGAAAGCGCCTTTGTTTTTTCGGTAAGCCCGGCAAGCTTTGAAATGCCCTCGAGCGTATCGTCCCTGCCGAACTCTCTTGAGGTCGTCCATGACTGGTAGCCGTTGGCAAAGAAAAGCTCGTTTTCGTCAAACTTCTTAATAGCCGAAATACTGAATTCGATCAGCTTCATTTTAACATTCGGAGCAAGCGTGCACTGTATTCCGTCGTCATTGATTGAAAGCTCCAAACTGTAGTTGTCACATTTTAATTTACTGTTTTCGTAAATTCGTCCGTTATATTCGTATTTAATAAAAGGTTCAAATCTGTACATTTCACAACCTCCTAAGCATTAAGGCGATACTGCATACCTCAGTTGCTCGGTATCGTATTAAAATAATAACACATTTTGCATGGCAATACAATATTTATTTGTTGCGGCGGAAATAAATCATAAACAGGTTGAAATTTTTGGAGTTTTACTTTATAATATAATGCAGTATGAAATGAAGGAAGTAATATTATGAAGTTAGGTATAGTAGGCTTGCCGAATGTCGGCAAAAGTACACTTTTTAATGCAATAACAAACGCGGGTGCACAGTCCGCAAACTATCCGTTTTGCACGATTGAACCGAATGTCGGTGTGGTTGCCGTTCCCGACAGCAGAATAGACGCACTGGCAAAAATGTACAACCCGGTGAAGATTACTCCCGCCGTCATCGAATTCGTTGACATCGCAGGTCTTGTTAAGGGAGCGTCAAAGGGAGAGGGACTCGGCAACAAGTTCCTTTCGCATATTCGTGAGACGGACGCTATAATACATGTTGTTCGCTGCTTTGAGAACGATGATATTATTCATGTCGAGGGCAGTGTTGACCCGGCAAGAGACATCGAGACGATAAATTTTGAGCTTATTTTCTCAGATATTGAGATGGTTGACCGCCGCCTTGACAGAACAATGAAAGCGATGAAGGGCGATAAGAGTCTTGCAAAAGAAGTTGAATTTTTGAAAAATCTCAAGGCTCACCTTGAAAGCGGAAAATGTGCGAGAAGCTATGACTGTGACGATGATGAAAAGGCAGTTCTCAGTGACATGGCTCTGCTTACGTCGAAGCCCGTTATTTACGCATGCAACATGAGCGAGAATGACTTTGCAAACAATATCGAGGAAAACGAAAGATACCGTGCGGTCTGCAAAATCGCAGAGGATGAGGGTTCGCAGACTCTCCCGATTTGCGCCGAAATGGAAGCCGAAATTGCAAGTCTCAGCAAGGAAGAGAAGGAAATGTTCCTTGCCGACCTCGGCATTGAGCAGGGAGGACTTGATCTCCTCATTCAGCGCAGCTATGATTTGCTCGGACTCATCTCGTACCTGACGGCAGGTCAGCCCGAGGTTCGCGCATGGACGATTAAGAAGGGCACAAAGGCTCCGCAGGCGGCAGGAAAGATACATTCCGATTTTGAAAAAGGCTTCATCAGAGCCGAGGTCATCAGCTTTGATAACCTTATGGAATGCGGCTCGCTTGCCGTTGCAAGAGAAAAAGGCCTTATCCGCTCCGAGGGTAAGGAGTACGTTATGAAGGACGGAGACATCGTTCACTTCCTCTTTAACGTTTAATTGAATATTCACGGCAGCCGCAGAAATGCGGCTGTTTTTCATATATAAAATCAACCTCCCAAAATCAATCGGGAGGCTGTGTGTATAATATTGAGTTTATGATTTCATGCTGATGCCCTTGCTCTCAAGCTTTGCAATGAGGTCATTGACAATTGCCATAACCTCGTCCTTAACAAGAGTTCTGTCGGGGTGCGAGAACACAATCCTTATCGTGATAGACTTGCCGCTTGCGTCCTGGTAAGTGTCAACAACCGATGTCTTTTTGATAAGCTCGGAATTGATAAGCTCGATTGCTTCTTTAATCGGCTTGAATGTATCGGCAACGAATGTTACGTCAACCTCAATTGACGGATACTTTGATGCTTCGGTATATTTAATGCCTGCATTTTCAATAGCAACAAGATCCTTTACGTCCATTTCAAGGAAGACAACGCTTGCTTTCCTGTCAATGTTTCTGAGAACTTCGGGGTGAACAACACCTATAACGCCAAGCTCCTTGCCGTCGCATAGGATTGCATTATAGTTTTTGGGGTGGATATAGTTGAGCTCGGTGCTCTTGGCTTTAAACGAAAGAGGCTTGTGCTTGATATCGTCAACTGCAACAGAAATCATGTTGATAAGCTTGAAATAAAGCTCCTCGGTTGTTTCTGTTTTGCTGTATAGCGTGACAGCAAGCTTCTTATGCTCACGGCAGAAATTATTCTCGTCAACGCCGTCAACAATGCGTCCTATTTCAAAGATACCAAACGACGGAGCATATGAAGAATTAGACTTAACCTGGCAAAGCTGAGTCGGGATAATCGACCTTCTGATTGTTTCAATGTTTGGATTGGTAGCGTTGGCAAGCTTGATGTTCGGCTCTGTCGAAATGCCGAGCTTTTTATACTCGTCGGTGTATTCCCAGATATATGAATGAACCTCATGAAGTCCGAATTCCTTTACAAGAATGTCCTTAATCTTGTCCTCGATACTCTTCTCGGCAAACGGACGAACAGGGTAGAGGGGAGCGGTTGCCGTGTGAATGTCAAAGTTGTCGTAGCCGTAAATTCTTGTGATTTCCTCGATGATATCGGCTTTGAGCGTAACGTCCTTTGTTGCTCTCCAGCTCGGAACATCAACGGTGAAGTCGTCACCGTCAAGCTTAACCTTGAATCCGAGTGCGGTAAGGGTCTTAACGATCGTGTCGTTGTCAATCTCAATACCTGTGTATCGATCAACGAATTTCTTGTCAAAATTGAGTTCAACGTTGTCAAACTTATGAGCGTACTCGTCCGTAAGACTTGATGTTACCTTTACTCCCGAGTCGTAGTCGCTGAGAAGCTTAACAAAACGAGCAATTGCGGTAACGGTCATCTCGGGGTCAAGACTCTTTTCATAACGCATGGAAGCATCTGTTCTGTGAGCAAGACGAGCCGAAGATTTTCTGACCGAAACAGCATCAAATGTTGCCGATTCAAGTGTGAGTGAATGTGTATCTTCAACGATTTCCGAATCAAGTCCGCCCATGATACCTGCGATGGCAACGGGTGTGTTGTCGTTGCAGATCATAAGAGTGTTTTCATCAATGTGTCTCTCGACGCCGTCAAGGGTCTGAAATTCGAACGGAGTGTCGAATCTCTTGATTCTGATTTTTTCAACCTTTCTTGAGTCGAAAGCGTGCATCGGCTGACCCATTTCAAGCATGAGATAGTTTGTCAGGTCGGCGAGGAAGTTAATTGCTCTCATTCCGCAGTAATAGAGACGGATCCTCATGTCAGCCGGGCTGACGTTTCTTGTGATATTCTCAAACTGAAGGCATGAATATCTGTAGCAGAGGGGATCCTCAATCTTCATATCTACCTTCGGGAGATCCTTGTATCGGCTGAGGTCAACCGTATCAAGCGGCTTAAGCGGTCTGCCTGCGAGTGCGGCAAATTCTCTTGCGATTCCGTAATGACCCCAAAGGTCGGGACGGTTTGTCAGCGATTTGTTATCAACCTCAAAGATGATATCCTCAATTGCAAAAACATCCTTAATATCCGTGCCGTTGGCAAGGCTCTCGTCAAGGTCCATAATGCCGGAATTGTCGTCGCTCATGCCGATTTCCTTTTCGGAGCAGCACATTCCGTACGACATATATCCTGCGAGCGGTCTCGGTGCAATTTCTATCTCGCCGAGCTTTGCACCGACCTTTGCAAATGCGGTTTTCATACCTACTCTTACGTTCGGTGCGCCGCAAACAACATCTGTAAGCTGTCCGTCGCCTGCATCAACCTTGAGAAGATGAAGCTTCTTTGACTCGGGGTGCTCCTCGACGGATTTAATTTCCGCAACAACGATTCCGCTGATGTCGCTGCCCTTATAGAATATTTCGTTTTCAACCTCGGCGGTGGACAGGGAGAACTGATGAATAAGCTCATTGATGTCAAGACCCGAAAGGTCAACGAAATCTTTAATCCAGTTAATTGAAATAAACATTGCTTTGCCTCCTTATTCGTCGTCCGTGAATTGCTCAAGATTAACAAGAGCGCCGCTGTTGAGGTCACGGATATCCTTGATGCCGTACTTCATCATTGCAAGTCTGGTAAGACCGAGACCGAATGCAAAGCCTGTGTACTCGTCGGGATCAATGCCGCCCTCTCTGAGTACGTTCGGGTGAATCATTCCGCAGGGGCAAAGCTCAAGCCAGCCGCTGTGCTTGCAGGACGGACAGCCCTCGCCGCCGCAGATGAGGCAGTTGATGTCAAGCTCAAATCCGGGTTCAACGAACGGGAAGAAGCCCGGACGCAGACGAACTTTAATATCTCTTTGGAAAACCTCGGAAAGCATGGTTTTCATGAAGAAAATGAGGTTGGATATTGAAATATCCTTGCCGACCATAACGCCTTCCATCTGGAAAAATGTGTTTTCGTGGCAGGCGTCGGTGCTCTCGTTGCGGAAGCATCTGCCCGGGAAAACAGCCTTGATCGGTTTGCCCTCGTTGATGAGCTGATCCTTGTATTTTTTATAGATAGCGTTCTGAGCCGCAGAGGTCTGCGACTTGAGAAGCTGACCGTTTGTCAGATAATATGTGTCCTGCATATCACGGGCGGGGTGGAATTTCGGAATATTGAGCGACTCAAAGCACTCGTAGTCCGTTACGACCTCGCTGTAATCCTCGACGGTGAAGCCCATTGACTTGAACACGTTTTCGCACTGGCGCTGAACCAGCGTGATCGGGTGATATGAACCTCTTGTGAGATTCGTCGGAACAGAAACGTCAAATTCGGGGGTCATTTCAAGCTCTCTTTTAACTGCAAGCTTATGAAGCTCCTCACCCTTTTTGCTTATCGCTTCGGCAACGCTCTGCTTAAAGGTGTTGACCGCCTGACCCATTTTCTTTTTCTCGTCGGGTGAAAGCTTACCCATGCCCTTGAGATGTGTTGTTACAAAACCGCTTTTTCCGAGGAAATTGACTCGAAGCGTTTCCAGCTCGGAAGCGTCCTTGACCTGCAAAATAGAGTCTTCAAACTTTTTTCTGAGCAATTCAATTTGTTCTGCCATTCTATAACCTCCTGATAAAAATAAAACCCATCCTATAACAAGATCGAAACCCTGTTATGGGACGGGATAAACCGTGGTACCACCCATATTCGGAGCCGTGGCTCCGCACTCCTTAGCCGTCATGATGCGGACGGAAACGCCCTGCTTAATCAAAGCTTTCGCAGGTCACTCCGATGCTGAAATTCATTTCTGTCCGTAAGGCGTTGCTTTCAGCCGATGGCAACCGCTCTCTTTGCTTACCTTAACAAAAACTACTTACACATCTTCAACGTGTATCGTCACGGACTATCTTAACATCTTAATTCATTTTTGTCAAGTGATAATATGCGGCAAATTATGCTTTATTTATTTTACGAACGGGGCGGACATATTTCCAAAAGCGCTTGCAGTCGTGATAGAAATAAAATACTCTGCCCGCTTCTTTGTCAAGCTCATAACCCGATGCGGCGTAGTCAAAATCCTTCATCGCCTGCTCGATTTTCTGCTCAACGGCAGCGTTCTCGGTCGCAAAATCAAACGGACCGTGTTCAAAAACAAGATATTCACCCTCGGGTACGTCCATGATCATCATTTGCGGCGGAATTTCACCGTCATAGTCGGAAGGCAGCCTTACACCGTAAGCCTCGGCGAGCGGAATTCCCCAACTGCAAATTCTGCCCTCTGGCTCGTTGATAAATGCCATGATCTGACCGTTGAAGCTGTCGTTATCTTCTCCGCCGACGTAATCAAGCTTGCCCTTTATGCTGTCAAGGAGACCGCAGATGGTTTCGCAGTCCTGACCGGGGATTTTGCTTTGCTTCTGCCAAAAATCCCAATAGCCGATGCTTTCATAGTTTCTTATGTGCAAAAATCTGTGTGCGGGAATAGTTATAAAATATGTTTTTATTTCATGATTTGTCTCTTTCATACCAAATCCTCCGATATCCATAAGATAGCAGTCAAAGGGTCTCAGAATTGTACGAAGAACAACGGGTACGGGATTTTTTCGGTACTCACTGGGGTTTATTCCGTAGGCGTCACGGAAGGCTCTTGTGAATGCTTCATGTGACGAAAAGCCGTAATCGAGAGCGATATCGAGAATTCCGCGGTCGGTATCTCTCAGCTCCCTGAGTGCAAAGGCAAGCCGCCTGTATCGCATATAATCGCGAAGCGACATTCCGGAAATTTCGCTGAACTTTCTCGAAACATAAAATTCCGAGTAGCCGAGATTTTTAGCCAGTCGGCCGAGAGCCAAAGACTCCCCGTCGTGATTTTTAATGCAGGCGTCTATTTCGTCAATGATTTTCTGAATGTTCCTGTACCAATCGTACATCGCACTTATTCCCCCTAAGCAACCGTTGATTAAATCTGCGGTTACCTGATATGTCTATTATATCGGAATTTACAAGTATGTGCTTGATTTAAGTTGCTGTAATAAATATGTTGGCTTTTCTGTGTGATTTTAAAAACGTTAAGTGTTATATCTCCTTCTGTTCAAGGATCATTCGTTCAAGCTCTTTTGAAGCCATGCTGAGCGACTGGTCCTTTCTTTTTATGAGTACAACGTTTCGCTCGGGAATTTTTTCCTTCAGGTCAATTATGCAAGCGCTGCTTTTCTCCTGCAAAAATTCCTCGGGAACAAAGCCGATTCCGAGATCAGCTTCGACCATGGGCAGGATTTGATCTGCGGTGAAGGCTTCAATGTCCGGTTGAAACGGCAGTCCGTGAGCTGTGAAAAGCTTGGAATAAAATTCAAAGGATTTTGTATTCGTACCGAGTGAGATAAGAGGATAATCAATAAGCTCGGAAAGCGAGACTTTTCTGCCGATAAGAGATGAAAATGACTTTGAGCATACGGCAACCTCATTGACGGGTTTGACGGTTGTTTCCGAAAGAGATGCCGAACGAACAGTCGGAGTTGTGACAACGGCAATATCGGCAGTTCCCTCTCTCAGCGCCGCAACGGCTTGCGGAGTTGAATGGTTACTGATTTTAATATGTATACCGGGGTAAAGCATACGGTATTTTTTCAGAACGGGCAGAAGCAGGCAGTGCAGTGCGACCTCACTGGCGGCTACATAGACCGTGCCCGTTTGCATATTTCTACTTTCGGTCAGCTCGGCTTCACCGGCTTCAATGTGCTCAAAAGCAATACGGATATGGCTGTAAAGCCGCTCCCCCTCGGGAGTCAGCTTCATTCCGCTGTGGCTTCTGAGAAACAGCGGACAGCCGAGTTCGCTTTCAAGGTTTTTTATAGAGCGTGTAAGATTCGGCTGGTTATTTAATAAAAGCTTTGCAGCCTGAGTAATATTTCCGTATTTTGCAACATAGTAAAAAATTCGGTAGTAGTCATAGCTGATATACATAAAGCCACCTCGTATATACAAAAATGATATGATAAACATATAAATCATAGATTTTACATATAGCTACAAGCGCATTATAATATAGCCGTACTTGAAAGTCAAGGACAATTATTAATCGGATTTTAAGGGTCGTGTTACTGATGAATTACAAGAATGCAGATATGTCGGTGTTGGCTGATGAAATGAAAGACTGTCAGAAGAGGCTTGACGAATATGTTAAGAGCGGTATTTCACTTGACCTTTCACGCGGTAAGCCGTCCGCGGAACAGCTTGAGCTGTCGCTGAAAATGCTTGACGTATTGGATCATCGCAGCATTCTTGACAGCGAAAACGGAACAGACTGCCGTAATTACGGCGGACTTGACGGTATTCCTGAGGCTAAACGTCTGCTGGCTCATATTATGGGTACACATTCGGCGAATACAATTGTCGGCGGAAACAGCAGCCTTACAATGATGTTTCAGATTATTAGCCACGGCATGACGGACGGAATATGCGGCAATACTCCGTGGCAGGAGGTCAAGGACCGCAAGTTTCTTTGCCCTGTCCCCGGATATGACCGCCATTTTGCAATAACCGAGCATTTTGGCTTTGAGCTTGTTCCTGTAAAGATGAACGATGACGGACCCGACATGGACGAGGTCGAGAAACTTATTAAGGACGATAAGGTTAAGGGCATATGGTGCGTTCCGAAGTATCAGAATCCGATGGGTATTGTTTTCAGCGATGAGGTGGTTCACCGTTTTGCACATCTGAAACCCGCGGCAGAGGATTTCCGTATTTTCTGGGACAACGCATATTGCGTTCACAATTTTGACGGCGAATGCGCTGAGATCCCCGATATAATCGAAGAATGTCAGAAAGCAGGAAACGCAGACCTGGTCTATGAGTTCTGCTCAACGAGTAAGATAACTTTTCCGGGTGCAGGTATTTCGGCTGTTGCTTCAAGTCCTGCAAACCTTATTGATCTCAAGGCATTTTTAAAATATGCAACGATCGGTCCCGACAAGCTTAATCAGCTCCAGCACGCAAGGTTCTTTAAGAGTAGTGCCGGACTTCGTTTACATATGAAAAAGCACGCTTCAATTCTCAAACCGAAATTTGACGCTGTGTATGAAACGCTTGATAGGGAGTTAGGCGACAGCGGAATTGCCGACTGGACAAAGCCGACGGGCGGATATTTTCTTTCTTTCAACACCATGCCCGGCTGTGCGTCAAAGGTAGTTAAAATGTGCGCCGACTGCGGAGTGAAATTTACACCGGCAGGTTCGACCTATCCTCACGGTATTGACCCCGAAGACAGAAATATAAGGCTGGCACCGTCATTTGCAACGGTTGAGGAAATAACCAAGGCTATCACAATTTTAAGCCTTTGCACAAAGATTGTTACGATTGAAAAGATGTTGAAGGAAAGTGACCCTGCGTGAGCGAGATTAAGCATTTCCACGGTCAGATGTCCGACCATTTCCGCACGGCGCTGTTTATCATTCTTTCGGGCGGATTTCAGGACGCATATACATATATATCGCGCGGCGGCGTGTTTGCCAATGCACAGACAGGTAACATTGTGCTGATGAGCTCGGCGATGTTTGACGGCGATGCAAGCAAAATTTTCAAATACCTTATTCCTGTTGTTTCGTTTATACTTGGTATAGCTACCGCCGAGGTTGTGCACATGCACTTCAAGCATTACGAAAAAATACATTGGCGGCAGATGATACTCTTCTCGGAGATTATTCTGCTGTTTGTTGTCGGATTTCTTCCGCATCGGGTCGATTATCTTGCAAATGCACTTGTTTCATATGTGTGCGCCCTGCAGGTTCAAACATTCCATAAGATAAGAGGTCACGCTTACGCAAGCACAATGTGTATCGGAAATATGAGAAGCGGAACGGAGGCACTGTGTGTATATTATCATACGCACGATAAAGAGGTGCTCAAAAAGGCACTGACGTATTTCTCGGTCATTCTGGTTTTTGCTGTCGGTGCGGGAATCGGCAGCTTTATAACAAAGATTGTAGGCGACAAATCAATCTGGATTTGCTGCGTCCTGTTGTCGATAAGCTTCGGTATGATGTTCGTACCGGAAAAAGAATAAAAGGAGTTTTTGAAAAATGGGCAAGATTAAAAAAGTTGTACTGGCATATTCCGGAGGTCTCGATACCTCAATTATCATTCCGTGGCTTAAAGAAAATTACGGTAACTGCGAGGTTGTTGCCGTTTGTGCAAATGTCGGTCAGACGGGTGAGCTTGACGGACTTGAGAAAAGGGCAAAGGCGAGCGGAGCTTCAAAGCTTTACATTGAAGATTTGACAGACGAGTTCGTTGATGATTATGTAATTCCGACCATGCAGGCGGGTGCAGATTATGAGGGTTATCTCCTCGGTACAAGCTTTGCGAGACCCGTAATCGCAAAGAGACTTGTTGAAATTGCTAAGGCCGAAGACGCAGACGCTATTTGCCACGGCAGCACAGGCAAGGGCAACGATCAGGTCCGTTTTGAGCTTGCGGTTATGCACTTTGCTCCGAAAATGAAGATTATTACCCCGTGGCGTGAATGGGATATTCAGAGCCGTGATGAGGAAATCGACTATGCCGAGGCGCACAATATCCCTCTTAAAATCAGCCGTGAGACAAACTATTCAAAGGATAAAAATCTTTGGCATTTGAGCCATGAGGGTCTCGATCTTGAGGATCCGTCAAACGAGCCGCAGTATGAGAAACACGGGTTTCTTGAGCTTGGCGTTTTCCCGACTCAAGCACCCAACAAGTCGGAATATGTCGAAATTGATTTTAAAAAGGGCGTTCCGATTAAGCTGAACGGCAAGACGGAAAAAGCATCCGAAATAATAAAAGAATTGAACCAGATTGGCGGTAAGAACGGTATCGGTCTTTATGACGTTGTTGAAAACCGTCTTGTTGGAATGAAATCGAGAGGCGTTTATGAGACCCCGGGCGGAACAATTCTTTACCGTGCCCATGAAGTCCTTGAAACGCTTGTTCTTGACAGAGATACGCTTCATAAGAAGAAGGAGCTTGCTGTTACCTTCGGTGAGCTTGTCTATGACGGAAAATGGTTCACTCCGCTTCGTCATGCGCTTTCTGCTTTTGTTGAGGATACTCAGCAGAATGTTACCGGTAAGGTTCGTTTGAGACTCTATAAGGGTAATATTATTAACGCCGGCGTTTGGTCGCCGTACTCACTCTATCGTGAGGATATTGCAACATTCGATGCCGGCGGAGAATACCGTCAGTCGGATGCGACAGGATTTATCAGCATTTACGGCCTGCCGACAAGAGTTCAGGCAACCGTTGATGAAGAAAATAAAAATAAATAATCAAAGGAGAAGATCAATATGCTTTCGGCAGTTGTAGGAATTAACTGGGGTGACGAGGGTAAGGGTCGAATTGTCGATTATCTCGCACCGAAATACGATGTTGTTTCAAGATATCAGGGCGGCAACAATGCAGGCCATACAGTTGTTAATGACAAGGGCAAGTTTATTCTTAACCTTTTGCCCTCGGGAATTCTTCAGGACGGAACGGTTAATGTCCTCGGAACAGGAATGGTAATTGATATTGAACATCTTGTCAATGAAATCGGCAAGCTGCGTGAGGGCGGAATCAAGATTTCTCCCAAAAATCTCAAAATCAGCGACCGTGCAACGATTTGTATGCCGTATCACCGCTTGCAGGATTGCCTTGAGGAGGACAGACTTTCAGATAAAAAGTTCGGTTCAACAAGACGAGGTATAGGACCTGTTTATTCGGATAAATACATGAAAAAGACCATTCGTATGGGTGACCTCTTTGACCTTGAAAGCATCAAGGAGCATCTTTATGACATTGTTGAGTGGAAAAATCTTATAATAGTCGGCGGATATCACCATGAACCGATTGATGCCGAGGAGATGTACAACTGGCTCAAAACCTACGGCGAACCGCTGCTTCCATATATTTGTGACACGTCGGAATACCTCACAAAGGCTGCAAACAAAAATAAGAACATTCTTTTTGAGGCTCAGCTCGGTGCGATGAGAGATATTGACTTCGGTATTTATCCTTACACCTCATCGTCAAACAGTATCGCTGCTTTTTCAACAATAGGCGCAGGTATTCCGCAAGTCAATCTTGATGAGTGCATAGGCATTATGAAAGCGTATTCAACCTGTGTCGGCGAAGGTCCGTTTACTTGTGAGCTTTTCGGCGATGAGGCGGAGAAGCTTCGTAAGGCAGGCAACGAATACGGAGCCGCTACGGGCAGACCGAGAAGAGTCGGCGGATTCGATATCGTCGCTTCAAAATACGGTGTAAAAGTTCAGAATGCAACTTATATTGCGCTGACTAAGCTTGACGTGCTTTCCTATATGGACAAGATACCCGTCTGCGTTGCATATGAATATGACGGAAAAACTATAGACTTCTTCCCGTCCGGCAATGTGCTAAACAAAGCGGTGCCTGTCTATGAGTATCTTGACGGTTGGAAAGAGGATATCTCAAAGTGTCGTTCATATTCGGAGCTTCCGGAGAACGCACGCAAATATATTGAATACATTGAAAAGAATGTTGGTTGTAAAATTAAGTATATTTCCGTCGGTGCAGAAAGAGACGCTTTGATTGAAAAATAAACCTTCAATATTACCTAAAGCAAAGGACAGAGACTTCGGTCTCTGTCCTTTGCCGTGAGTACGCATAATGAGTTTATTATATATTGACACTTATGTTATAATCTTTCCAAAGGTGGTAATGCGATGAACAAGATTGAACTTCGAGAAAAGTGCAGAGAGATAATTAACGGCACACCTCCCGAAAGATTTGTTGAATGGGGCGAGAAAATTTCCGTTAATGTGCTCGCTTCAAACGAGTGGAAAAATGCCGAAACGGTGTTCGTCTTTGCTTCAATGGGGAACGAACCCGATACAAAACTGTTGATTTTGAATGCAATGAAGGAGGGCAAGCGGCTTTGCGTTCCGAGAATAACGGGTGACGGCACAATGGAAGCCGTTGAAATAAAAAATTTTTCCGCGCTTAAAACCGGAAAGTTCGGAATTCCCGAACCGGTCGATGGCTGTAATGCTGTTGAAAAAAGCGAGATTGATTTGATCTTGCTCCCATGCTTTGCTGCCGATGAGAGCGGAAACAGACTCGGAAAGGGCGGCGGATTTTACGACAGGTTTTGCGAAGGAACCGATTGCGGGAAAACTATAATTTGTCCCGAATTGTTTTTGATGAAACAAGGAGTAATTCCGACAGAAGAGCATGATGTTGCCGCAGATAATGTTGCAACAGAGAAAAAATTTATCAGAGTGAGGCGATAAATATGGATTTCAAAAAGAGTTTTAACAGGGCCGTAACGAATGCTGTTCAGTTCTTTGTAAACGGACTTTCACAGAGCGCGACCGACAGGGACGCTGAAGAAAAAGAAGTAACTCCGGGTATGCCGGAGCTTCTGAGACGCGCGGCGGCAGAGGGAGCTGTTCTGATTGAAAACAATGGAGTTCTTCCGCTGAAAGAGGGCACAAAGGTTGCGCTTTTCGGTATAACGGGATATGAAAGTCATTATGTCGGATACGGCTCGGGCGGAGATGTAAACAAGCCGTATGCTGTCAGCTTTGCCGACGGAATCGAAAACTGCGACAGGCTTGAAATTGACAAAGTACTTGAAAGCACATACAAAAACTGGGACAAGCAAAACCCGATAAATCACGGCTTTTGGGGGCACTGGCCGTTTTATTTCCCGGAGATGCCGCTTGATAAACAAACGGTCAGGGAATCTAAATCCCGAAATGATGTTGCTGTGGCGGTTATCGGCCGTTCGGCAGGTGAGGACAGGGATTGTAACCTTGAAAAAGGCAGCTATTACCTTGCCGATGACGAGATTGCAATGCTCGATATGATAGCCGCAGAGTTTGATAATATTGTTATTCTGCTCAATATCGGCGGAATTACGGACATGACATGGGTCGAAAAATACAGGGATAAAATCGGCGCGATTCTGATTGTGTGGCAGGGCGGCATGGAGTGCGGCAATGCCGCGGCAGACCTGCTATGCGGCAATGTTTCTCCGAGCGGGCGTCTCACGGATACAATTGCAAAGCGCTATGAGGATTATCCGTCCTCGTCAAGCTTCGGCGGCAAGGACTTTAACGAGTATAAAGAGGATATCTATGTCGGCTACAGATATTTCGAGACCTTTGCCAAGGACAAGGTTCTTTATCCGTTCGGCTACGGATTGAGCTATACCGATTTTGAAATATCGTCGAATATGTCAGAAGAAACGGACAGGGGATTCAGATTTGCTGTCAGCGTAAAAAACATAGGTCACTCGGTCGGCAAAGAGGCCGTTCAGCTTTACCTGCGTAAGCCGTGCGGCAGGCTCGGCAATCCCGAGAGAATTCTTGTCGCTTTTAAAAAGACGGGCGAGCTTGCGCCGAACGAAGAAGCAAGACTTGATTTGTTCGTCGAAAAGTCTCAGCTTTCGTCATACGACGAGGACATTAGCGCCTACGTTATCGAGAGAGGAAAATATGAATTTTTCCTTGGAAAGAATGTCCGAGACAATGATTTGATTTACAGCTTTGAACAGACAGATGAAGAAATAATCAGTCAGCTCGCTCAGTCGTCCGCTCCGATTGAAGAGTTTGAAGTTATGAAAGCCTGCGAGGAAAGCGGCAAACGGGTTATAAAGCAAAGAACTGTAAGAACAAGAGAATATGACCTCGGCAAACGGATACTTGAAAACCTGCCGAAAGCAATTCCGCAGACGGGCGATAAGGGCTTGAAGCTCAGCGACGTTAAGAGCGGTGACTGCACCATGGAGCAGTTCGTCGCTCAGTTGAGCAACAAGGAGCTTGAAGCGATATCGAGAGGCGATTATGTGATGAACAGTCCGCTCGGCGCAAAGGGCAATGCCGGAGTTTTCGGAGGAGTTCTTCATTCATTGAGAGCAAAGGGCGTTGAGCCGATAACGACGACGGACGGCCCTTCCGGCATCCGACTTTCCGCAAGCTGTTCGCTTATGCCTGTCGGAACGCTTTTTGCCTGCTCGTTCAACCCCGAGCTTGTAGAGGAGGTTTATTCGGCAATTGCGGCTGAAATGAAAGCAAAAGGCTCCGATGTTTTGCTTGCACCGGGAATGAATATTCACAGGAATCCCCTTTGCGGCAGAAATTTTGAATACTACAGTGAGGACCCGTATTTGGCGGGTAAGACCGCAGCGGCAGCAGTCAGGGGAATACAGTCACGCGGAGCATCGGCTTGTCCGAAGCATTTTGCCTGCAACAGTCAGGAAAAACGCCGCAATATGAATGATTCACGTCTTTCCGAGCGAGCACTTAGAGAGATTTATCTCAAGGGCTTTGAAATCTGCGTCAAGGAGTCCGAGCCGAAAAATATCATGACCTCGTATAACCGAATAAACTCGGTCTACGGTCATTATAATTACGAACTTTGCACGACGATTCTTCGAGATGAATGGGGCTACAAGGGCAACGTTATCACTGATTGGTGGATGAAAAGCGAGAGAAGTTCCGAGTTCCCGTCAATCAGGGATCAGGCATACCGTGTACGGGCGCAGGTAGATGTGCTTATGCCCGGCGGAGGAAGGTCAAAACGCCGCAGACCCGACGGAACACTGCTTGAATCGCTCGGCAAGCAGGGCGGAATAACTCTCGGCGAGCTTCAACGGACGGCAATAAATGTCTTGAAAGCGGTTATCGACATAAAAATATAAATTTCACTTGTGCAATCATACAAATTTGTAAGGCAAAATCCCGTTTAGGTTGATTTTGCCTTTATTATTTGATAAAATAAAAATGATTACGAACTAAATATTCAGAGGAAGAGTTAACTATGAAAAAGATAATTTCATTATTGATGGCAACGGTTATTGCTATAGGCTGTCTGCCTATAACAACATTTGCGGCATATAATAACGGCGGAAAAGCATATTCCGAAAACACCGATGAGGTGTATTTCAGCTCCGGATATGCTCAGGTCGGTGTGCCGATAAGCGTAAAGGTCAAGGAATCCGACACGGATATTCTCTATAAATGGTATATAAACGGCGACGAGATAAGCAACAGCGGCGACAGCTACACCCCGGTTGAGGCCGATCTTGAGTCCATGCTGACCGCAGAGGCTTACGGCGCTGACGGCGAAAAAATCGGAGCGGCAAATATGCTCATAAGCAAGCTGCCCGTTATTTATATCGAAACGAAAAACAGGGAGCAGATAACTGTTAAGGGTAAGGTTTTGAAGGCTCATATGAAGATTCAGGGCAATTCTGAGTTTAACGATGCTTCGGTTCTTTATGACGGCGAAACGGATATAAAGGGCAGGGGTAATTCAACATGGCTTGCGAATAAAAAGCCTTACAAATTGAAGCTCGCTTCAAAATCAAATCTGCTCGGAATGGGAAAAAACAAGCATTGGGTTTTGCTGTCCAATCCTTATGACAAGACGCTTTTAAGAAATAAACTGACATATGACCTTGCGGAGGAAATGGGTCTTGATACTATGAGCTCGCAGTGGGTTGACGTGGTTTTCAACGGCAAGGTTGTCGGCAATTATCTTCTTTGTGAGCATGTTCGCATAGGCAGTACCCGCGTTGACATAACTAACTGGGACGATATCGCCGAAGATGTGGCAAAGGCCATTTACAAGGCAAATAAAAAATCCATGAGCAAGGATGAGCGTGACGAGCTTTCTGCGCTTATGGAGGATAATATGAACTGGGTGACCGACGGCTCGGTTACATATAAGGGAAAAACTTATAAAATTTCGGATTACTATGAGCTGCCGAGTGCAAACGGAGGCTATCTCCTTGAGTGCTTCGGTTCGGAAAAACCGCGATTTGTCTCAAAGGGCGGTTACGGAGTTTGCATAAGCAAGCCCGAGGGTATCGGAAAAGGTATGCTCAGTGAGATTCAAGCCTATTATTCTGCCTTTGAGGAAGCGACGCAGGCAGAGGACTTTTGTGCCGAATATAACGGAAAAAAGGTGAGATATTCCGAGCTCGCCGATGCAGAGTCTTTTGCAAAGGGCATTTTATTTAACGAAATTTTTCATAATCAGGATTTCCTGCGTGACAGCACATATATGTACAAGGATGTTGACGGAAAGCTTATTTTCGGTCCTGTTTGGGATATGGATATAAGTGCCGATAATTCATCATATATATATCCACACAACTCTTGGGTTTGCTTTACCAGAGGGAATATTCTGAAGATGCTCAGAGATCCTGCGTTTTTAAAGTTAGTTTATGACGCATACAGGGAATATCGCTATACAATAATTGAAAAATTTGTTATGTCGAGCGGTTATATTGACACGGCACACGAAAAAATCTATGAATCGGGAATTGCCAACGACATGCTTTGGAATACATATGCGAGCTTTGAAGATGACACGGAAAATTTAAAGCTATGGCTTAGCCGCAGACTCGATTGGATAGACAGCCAAACGACGAGCTTTGAGACTTTTTACTCCTCTGTTAACGGCACAAAGCTCAATAATTCGGGCAGCACAGTGCTTGAGCTGAACGGCTCACAGCTTGAAATAACGATGAACGATACTGGCATTACAGCGTGTAAGGTGCTTGTGAACGGTACGGAGGTTAAAACACTTTCATATAATGCACATACCTCGGTTAATCTCGGTACTCTTGCGGAAAACAGCGTTGTCAGCGTTATGAGCTATGACGTAAGCGGAAATTTCCTCGGTATGTCAACCGTGACGAGCTATAACGAACCTGTCAGTCTGAAAATGACAAAGGCTCCGACCAAGAACGTGTATAATTCGGGAGATAAAATCGAGCTCAACGGACTTGAACTCAAGGCAGTTTATGCCGACGGGTCGGAAAAGACCGTTCAGCCCGAGTCGGCGCTTTCATATGTTGAAGATTGCATGGGAGCACAGGAGTCCGTGTACAATGAGATAACCGACAAAATCGGCAATACATATATTTCACTCAGATATCGCGGACTGAAGGTCGATTATAAAATAAATAAAAATCCGAACGAGGACGCCGAAAAGGTGGCAAAGCTTATTGAAATGCTTCCCGTGAATAATTTTGAAGATAATCTCGAAAATGTTTTCAATGCGAAGCAGGAGTACGATGCGCTCAGCGACACGGCTAAGAAAAAGGTTACGAATTCTTCCAAGCTTGAAGCGGCAATGAAGAAAATCAATGAGCTTTCAAAGAACAGCGATACCCCGATCCTCGGCTGCTATATCGACCGTTATGCCCGTGTCGGGCAGAAGAATAAGGTTGTGGTTATTGCAAAGGGCAAGCCGAACAAAATAAGATTTTTTATCGGCGGTAGCACGACTACGATTCCCGTTGCAAACCGTGATTATTGCATCTCCGAGAAGCAGATTGCCGGCTACAATGTTATGACGATAGTTTATTATCTCGGCGGCAGTGATGTTGATGTCGGAGCATATTATAATCATATTCAAAAGGGCGAATTCTATCATCTCAATGTAAAAAAAGCAATTGAAAACCGCAGCGGAATGATAAAAAATATCCGCTATAACAAGTCGACGGCTTCGGCAGGCGAAATTGCCGAGCTGAATGTTACCGTTAATAACCGTGTTGAAATGCTGACAGCAACCTGCGACGGCCTCGAATTTGCGGCTGTTCCGGAAAACGGCAAAGCAATGCTTGAGATAACTCCTGCCGTATCGGGATTGAAGAATATTGAAATCAGCTATATTGCGGACGGTGAGCTTCACGAATATAAAACCGTCCCGCTCTATGTCAGGGAGAAGAAAGCCGATGAAGCCTTCACGGCACTCAAATTCCCGTCGGCTACAGCAGAGGACACGGCTGATGTATTTGCTGCCGCTTCGCAGAGCGTTAAATCCGTTAAGCTGGTTTCAAAGAACGAAACGCTTATAATGAAATCGGCTCAGAAGAACGGATTCAAAATTTGGCAATGTAATGTCAAGATGGATTCAAGCAAATCATATAGGGTTTATGTCGATTCAAAGGATATCGGCAGAACGGTAAATATTCAAAAGCTTGATAAGCTTGTGATTGAAAACGGAAGGCTCGTTGAGTGCCGTGTTAAGAACGGAAATATTGATATTCCGTACGGTGTAACGTCTGTTGCCGACGGAGCATTTAAAGATTTTACAGGAACGGTTTATTGCTATAAAAATTCAGCGGCGCAAGGCTATGCCGAGAAAAACGGACTCAAGTTTGTCAATTACGGATATAAAATAAACATTCCCGATGAGATTAAAATGAAAGCAGGCGAGAGCGTTTCATTCGCTCCGATTGCAGACCCGGTTATTGCTCCCGATTTCGGCATGATAATAACTGCCGACAATGCGTCGCTGATTTCGCAAATCGGAAACGGCTTCAAGGCAAATAAGGCAGGCTATGCAAGGGTGACGGTAAAATGCAATGACGGCATGTCAAAGGTAATCAAGCTGTATATCGGAGGCGGCTGCACAAAGGGAGACGTCAATGCCGACGGTGTAATCAATTCCGCCGATGCGCTTCTCATTCTCAGAAATACGGTTGGATTGATCGAATTCAACGAGGACGAGAAAAATGCCGCTAACGTCAACACGGACGGAATAATAAATTCCCTTGACGCACTTATCGTTCTTCAAATAACCACGGGAATAAGTTCAATTTGGGATTTTGTATAAAAATAAACGACTATAAAGAGATGAGCCGCAGCACCAAAAGTGCACGGCTCATTTTTTCCATTATATATATTATTTAGTTTTTTTATTTAGTTTTTAGCTTTACAAGGTCACGGTAGCTGATAAGCTTGATATTATGCTCGTCAAAGGCCTTGTAGATGTCGGGGTCTTTCATAATGAGATACTCCCAGTATCTTCGTTTCCATCTTCCGGTGATGGCTTTCATCTCGTCGGTAGCAAGGGCGGGGTGTATATATGTCTCACAGATCCCGTCCGGAATGTCCGTAAGATATGTGATGAAATTGTGTTTAAAATCCTCATAGGATTCGCCGCTTTCAATGCTCTCGGGGAAAATGAGATAATCCGGCATCGGAACATGATTTATTTTGCCGAATATACCCGAGAAACGGCATGCCGCTTTGAAAAGCCACATCGGTGTGCCGGGAGGACACTGTGATTCAAGCGGCTTAGAGAACATACGGAAGGCATAGCCCTTTTTGCCGCAGATTGCGAGCGTTTTCGGAAGCATTTTCAGCTTGCCGTTGAGTCCGTAAAGAGCGCCCATATGCGAGTCAACGTGCGAAGGCTTCATGCCCTTCTTTTCACAGTATTCAATTTGAGCAAGAGTTTCGGCACATGCGTCGTCATATGAACAGTGAGCCTCAAAGTCCTCACTTTCGGGCCACATTCTGCCCTCGGGGGTTCTGATGCTCTTGCCGTCGGTCAAAGGACCCCACGGGAATCTGTCCATCCACTCGTTAGTGTGGGTGAGATGGACTCCGATAGCGTACTGAGGGTGTGTTTTTGCAAATTCGATTGCTTCGTCTGCGCCGGGGCACGGAGCCATTATTGTTGAGGAAAGCAGACAGCCGCTTTCAAAAAGATCCATGCAAGCCTCATTTGCCGAATGGCAAAGGCCAAAGTCGTCGGCGTTTATAATAAGATATTTACTGATAATTATCACTCCTGTTTTTTCTCGATCGGAGAATGACTGTATAACCATACATATTTTACTATATCATACAAAAAAAAGCAAGCACTTTAAATATACAAACCGCTTGAAAAATATAAACGTATATTATATAATTAAATCAAAGATCAGTCTGAAAAGGGTGACAGCCGTGAGAAAATATGACATAACCGCACTCGGCGAAATACTTATAGACTTTGTACCCGACGGGGTTGATTCTGTCGGCGATATGCGCTTTATCCGTAAAGCGGGCGGTGCGCCGCTGAATGTGCTTGCAACTGCGGCAAGGGCAGGGCTTAAAACGGCTTTCATCGGCAAGGTCGGAAATGATCTTCCGGGTGAATTTCTGATTGAAACCGTCAAGGGCTGCGGCATCGACTGTAATTATCTCAAAAAGGACACCGAGCACAACACTACCCTTGCCTTTGTCGAGCTTGATAATAAAGGAGACAGAAAGTTCAGCTTTTACAGAACTTACGGTGCAGACAGGTTTATTTATGAATCCGACGTTGACAAAAAGCTGATAGCCGACTCGAAAGTATTTCATTTCGGTTCGCTTTCATTGACGGACGAACCGTCATATTTTTCAACGGAGATAGCCGTCAAAACCGCAAAAGATTGCGGCTGTACCGTGACCTATGATCCAAACTACCGTCCGCCCCTGTGGGACAGTCCCGAAAAGGCGGCGGAGCGCATGGCGGTTCTTCTTCCGTATGTCGATATCATAAAGCTTTCGGTTGAGGAGCTTGAAATGATAAGCGAGGGCAGGGGAACGGGATTCCTCTTTGAAAAAGGAGTAAGGATTGCACTGGTAACGGACGGTGACAAGGGAGCAACGCTCTGCTTTAAGGGAGAAAAAGCTCACATTCCGGCAATTAAAGCCAAAACCGTGGACACGACGGGCGCCGGAGATATCTTCTTAGGCACTTTCGTCAGCGAATTTATCAAAAAAGGTGAAAACCTTGACGAGCTTTCGTTTGACGATGCAATAAATTTTACTCAAAAAGCCGTATTTATTTCGGGCAAAAGCACTGAAAAATACGGCGCAATAGCCTCAATTTCTGATGTGATTATATAAACATTTCAGGCTGTTAATTCCTTCCGTCAAGGGTATATCGATATATGCAATACCGATATGAGAAAGAGGCAATTCCCAAAACGAGAAAACTTTGATAAAATAATAACAATCAAAGGAACGACATACGTTCATGGGAGGTGTCATCTTGAAAGAGACGGAGATATCACGGCCGGCACTCGGCAGAATTCCGATGTATCTCAGATTTCTCAAAGGCTTGCCCGAGAGTATGCAGAATATATCCTCAACGGTAATTGCCAAGGAGCTGGGACTCGGGGAGGTTCAAGTCAGAAAGGATCTCGGCGCAATGTGCGGTTCGGGTAAACCGAAGGTCGGATATCAGCGGGAAGAACTTATCGGGAGTCTTGAAAAATTCATGACGGGCGATAAGGTCGAGGCAGTAATCGTGGGCGCAGGCAGACTCGGAAAAGCGTTGCTTGACTATTCGGGCTTCGAGGATTTCGGAATTTCGGTTCTTGCTGCTTTTGACAAGAAGGCGCAGGAGGACACGATTTCCGAGGGAGGCAAGCCGATAATGCAGATGTCGGAGTTTTCAGACTTCTGCAAGGTGCATAATATCAAGATCGGTATTATTGCAGTTCCGTCGGAATCCGCTCAGTCGGTGAGCAACCTTTTTTACGAGAACGGTGTTCGACTGATGTGGTGCTTTGCACCGTGTCAGCTCTACAAGCCGGCAGACGCAGTTATTCAGTATGAAAATCTTGCGCTGTCGCTTGCACATTTGAAAATGCAGATAAAAGAATCACAGACAAACCTGACCGACGCAAAACGGCGGTCATAAGAAACCGGGAGGTTAAGATATGGAAACAACAGAAAGAAAAATCGTGGACAGTGTTGAAACACTGGAGGAAACACTCGCAAGAGTTAAGGAAGCGCAGAAAAAATTCGCTACCTACACTCAGGAGCAGGTCGACAAGATTTTCCTTGCCGCTGCAATAGCCGCCAACCAGGCAAGAATTCCTCTTGCAAAGATGGCTGTTGAAGAGACAGGCATGGGTGTCGTTGAGGACAAGGTTATCAAGAACAACTATGCAGCAGAGTATATCTACAATGCATACAAGAACACAAAGACCTGCGGCGTTATTGAAGAGGATAAGGCATACGGCATCAAGAAGATCGCGGAACCGATCGGTGTTATCGCCGCCGTTATCCCGACAACAAACCCGACGTCAACGGCTATTTTCAAGTGCCTTATCGCACTCAAGACCCGTAACGCTATCATCATCAGCCCCCACCCGAGAGCAAAGCTTTCGACTATCGCTGCCGCAAAGCTCGTTCTTGAAGCTGCTGTTGAAGCGGGCGCACCCGAGGAGATCATCAGTTGGGTTGACATTCCGAGCCTTGATATGACAAACCTTCTTATGAAGGAAGCTGATATCATCCTTGCAACAGGCGGCCCCGGAATGGTTAAGGCTGCTTATTCATCGGGCAAGCCGGCACTCGGTGTTGGCGCAGGTAACACTCCGGCAATCATCGACGAGACAGCGGACATCGTCCTTGCAGTCAACTCGATCATTCATTCAAAAACATTTGATAACGGTATGATTTGTGCTTCCGAGCAGTCGGTCATCGTTCATCAGAATATCTACGACGCAGTTAAGGCTGAGTTTGCTGACAGAGGCTGCTACTTCCTTGATCCCGAGGAGACAGAGAAGGTCAGAAAGACCATTATCATCAACGGCTCGCTTAACGCTAAAATCGTAGGTCAGCCCGCTGCAAAGATTGCAGCTCTTGCAGGCGTAACGGTTCCGACCGGAACAAAAATCATTATCGGTGAGGTTGAAAGCGTGGATATCAGCGAGGAATTCGCCCATGAAAAGCTTTCTCCCGTCCTTGCAATGTATAAGGCAACAGATATTCATGATGCTTTTGATAAGGCAGAGCATCTTATCGCAGACGGCGGCTACGGCCATACATCTTCAATCTACCTCAACGAAGTAACAGAGCAGGCAAAGCTTGAGGAATTCACTTCGAGAATGAAGACCTGCCGTATCCTTGTAAATACTCCTTCTTCACACGGCGGTATCGGTGATCTTTACAACTTCAAGCTTGCTCCGTCGCTTACCCTCGGCTGCGGCTCATGGGGCGGCAACAGTGTCAGCGAGAACGTTGGCGTAAAGCATCTTATCAATATCAAGACCGTAGCTGAAAGGAGACAGAATATGTTGTGGTTCAGAGCACCTGAAAAGGTATATATCAAGAAGGGCTGTCTCCCGGTTGCACTTGACGAGCTTAAAAATGTCATGGGCAAGAAGAGAGCATTCATCGTAACGGACAGCTTCCTTTATCATAACGGCTATACAAAGCCTATCGCAGACAAGCTTGACGAAATGGGTATCGTTCATACGACGTTCTTCGACGTTGCTCCGGACCCGACACTTGCCAGTGCAAAAGAGGGCGCAGAGCAGATGAAGGCATTCCAGCCCGACTGCATCATCGCACTCGGCGGCGGTTCCGCAATGGACGCAGGCAAAATCATGTGGGTACTCTACGAGCATCCGGAAGCAGACTTCATGGATATGGCAATGCGTTTCATAGATATCCGTAAGCGTGTTTACACCTTCCCGAAGATGGGCGAAAAGGCATATTTCATCGCTGTTCCGACTTCGGCAGGTACAGGCTCCGAGGTTACTCCGTTCGCGGTTATCACAGATGAAAAGTCAGGCGTTAAGTATCCGCTTGCCGACTATCAGCTCCTCCCGAACATGGCGATTATCGACCCTGATTTCCACATGAGCGCACCGAAAGGACTTACAGCGGCTTCAGGTATCGACGCTGTTACACATGCTCTCGAGGCTTACGCTTCAATGATGGCAACAGACTATACCGACGGCCTTGCAATTCAGGCTCTCAAGGGAATCTTTGAGTATCTGCCCCGTGCATATGATAACGGTCAGACCGATATCGAGGCTCGTGAGAAGATGGCAAACTGCGCAACAATGGCAGGTATGGCTTTCGCTAACGCATTCCTCGGAGTATGCCACTCAATGGCTCATAAGCTCGGTGCATTCCACCATCTGCCGCACGGTATCGCAAACGCACTTATGATTGAAGAGGTTCTCCGCTTTAACGCAGCAGAGGCTCCGGCAAAGATGGGTACATTCTCACAGTATGACCATCCGCATACACTTGCACGTTATGCTGAGGTTTCAAGAGCACTCGGCTTCGGCGGCAAGAACGATAAGGAAAGCCTTGAGAACCTTATCAACGCTATCAATGCACTTAAAGATAGAGTAGGCATCAAGAAGACGATCCGTGATTACGGCATTGACGAGAAGGATTTCCTTGACCGTCTTGACGCAATGACAGAGCAGGCTTTCGACGACCAGTGCACAGGTGCTAACCCGCGTTATCCGCTCATGAGCGAGATCAAGCAGATGTATCTCGACGCTTACTATGGCAACAAGCATTTTACAGAAGAAGAAAAACCCACCGCTGCCGATTTTGAGGCTACGGACGACAAGCATGATTTCAAAAAGGCTTATCGCAGAGCCGAAAACGGCAAGAGCAAAGAGTAAGGAGGATTATATATGAATTTGGACAGAATTATTGCGGTCAGAACCGATAAGACCGTCTACCGTGACGGCGACCGCTGCCTTAAGGTTTTCAATGAGGACTTCTCAAAGGCCGATGTTCTGAACGAGGCTCTCAATCAGGCCCGCGTTGAGGAAACAGGACTTAATATCCCGAAGATCCTTGAGGTCACTGTTATTGACGGCAAATGGACTATTGTTTCCGAATTTATCAAGGGCAAGACTCTTGCACGCTTGATGGAAGAAAACCCGGAGAAGAAGGACGAGTATCTCAGCCTTTTTGTTGACCTTCAGCTCCAGATGCACAGCAAGACCTGCAAGGGCTTGACAAAGCTCAAGGACAAGATGAACAGAAAGATCAGCGAGACCGACCTCTCGGCAACCGTTCGCTATGACCTTCACACACGTCTTGAGTCCATGCCTAAGCACAACAAGGTTTGCCACGGCGATTTTAACCCGACAAACATTATCATCACAGACGACGGCACTCCGTATATTCTCGACTGGTCTCATGCCACTCAGGGTAACGCTTCGGCCGACGCAGCAAGAACCTACCTTCTTTTCTGGCTCAACGGTGATATCGACGGCGCAAAGAAGTATCTTGACCTTTTCTGCGAGAGAAGCAACACCGCTAAGCAGTATGTTCAGAAGTGGATGCCGATCGTAGCGGCTTCACAGACAGTTAAGGGCAATGAGGCAGAGCGTGAGTTCCTGCACTCTTGGATTGACGTTGTTGACTACGAATAATTAAGGTAACATCGCACAAATTGAGGCGCACGCCTTGCTTGAATCTGTTTCCGTCATGCTGCACAAAAATTCTTTGACTTGCGCCGGCAAGCCTGAAAAATTTTACACACCCTGACGAAAAATCTTACTACGCAATCCGCACGTCTCAATTGTGCGGTATTACCTTACACAAATTGACTTAAAATGACCGCCGCCGATCGGTTCCGATAAGCAAGCACGAATCGGTCGGCGGATACCTAAGATAATTAACTTAAAAATAGGGGGATATTTCAATGAAGATTACGGTTTGTATCGGCTCATCATGCCACATCAAAGGCTCACGTCAGGTAGTTGAGCAGCTCCAGTATCTTATTCACGAAAACAATCTCGGCGACAAGGTCGAGCTTGGCGGAACATTCTGCATGGGCAAGTGCCAGCAGGGCGTTTGCGTTACCGTTGATGACGAGTTCTTCTCAGTCTCACCGGAGACGGTAAAGGATTTCTTTAACGAAAACGTTCTTGCAAAGGTGTGAAAATAAATGATCGTTCAAATTTGTGTAGGTTCATCCTGCCATTTGAAAGGGTCTGAAAAATTGGTAGAGCTTTTTCAAAAGGCTATTGCCGAGAATAAGCTTGACAGCGAGGTTACACTTGCCGGCAGTTTCTGTACCGGCAAGTGCAATCGTGTCGGTGTGACCGTTACCGTGGATGACGATGTTTTCACAGGTGTTACACCCGATAATTTCAGCAGCTTTTTCAATGATAAGGTACTTAACAAAATAAACGAGGAAAGGAAATAACGGAATGGAATGTCTGACTCTGAAAAAATCCAACTGTAAGAATTGTTACAAGTGTATTCGTCACTGTCCGGTCAAATCAATTCGTTTTTCCGGTAATCAGGCATATATAATCGGCAACGAGTGTATTATGTGCGGTCAGTGCTTCGTGGTCTGTCCGCAGGACGCTAAGCAGATCGTTGACGAAACAGAGAAGGTCAAGGTGCTTTTGCAGAGCGGTGACCCCGTTGTTGTCAGCCTTGCTCCGTCTTTCATAGCTAACTATGAGGGCGTGGGTATCGGCGCAATGCGTGAGGCTCTCAAGCAGCTCGGCTTCTACGACGTCGAGGAAACAGCCATCGGCGCGACTATAGTTAAAAATGAATATGAGAGAATGATAGGGGAGAAGAGCCACGATATAATCATCTCTTCCTGCTGTCATTCCATAAATCTTCTTATACAAAAATATTTTCCGGCGGAATTACCCTATCTTGCGGACGTTCTTTCTCCTATGCAGGCGCACTGCAAGGACATCAAAAAGAGAATCCCGAATGCAAAAACAGTCTTTATCGGACCGTGCGTTGCCAAGAAGGACGAAGCTCAGTATTATGAGGGCATTGTTGATGCCGTTCTGACCTTTGACGAGCTTACAAACTGGCTCAAAGCTCAGAATATAGAGCTTAAGCCGGAAATGGATCAGGACGAAAACAGCCGTGCAAGATTTTTCCCGACGACAGGCGGAATCCTCAAGACAATGAATACCGAGAACACGGGTTACACATATATGGCTATTGACGGAACTGAGAACTGTATCGCCGCTCTGCGTGATATTGAAAGAGGCGGACTTCATAGCTGCTTTATCGAAATGTCAGCTTGTGTAGGCAGTTGTGTCGGCGGTCCCGTTATGGAAAAATTCCACCGTTCACCTGTCAAGGACTATGCTGCGGTTTCAAGATTTGCCGGCAAAAAGGACTTTGAGGTTAACTCTCCCGATCCGCTGACTATCAAGAAAAGCTTTACGGTTATTGAAAGAAAGCTTCAGCAGCCGTCCGAATCGGAGATTCGTGACACACTCCGTCAGATGGGCAAGATGAAGCCGTCAGACGAGCTGAATTGCGGCTCCTGCGGCTACAATACCTGCCGTGAAAAGGCTGTTGCAATTCTTCAGGGCAAGGCTGAGATTTCCATGTGTCTGCCATACCTCAAGGACAAGGCGGAGAGCTTCTCCGACACAATCGTGCGTAATACGCCGAACGGACTTATCGTTCTCAACGAAAAGCTTGAGGTTCAGCAGATCAACCACGCTGCGCTCAAAATTGTTAACGTTCGTAACGCCTCGGTTGTTCTCGGCGACCAGGTCGTCAGAATTCTTGACCCGACAGACTTTCTCAGTGTTCTCAACAGCGGCAGAAGTATCCATGACAAGAGAACATACCTTGCCGAGTACGGAAAATATGTTGAGGAATCAATCCTTTACGATAAGGAATACCATCTGCTGGTTTGTATTCTTCGTGACGTTACCGAGGAAGAAAATCAGAAGGAAAAGAAAGAAAAAATCAGCCACCAGACAGTTGAGATTGCCGATCGTGTTGTTGACAATCAGATGAGAATCGTTCAGGAGATCGCTTCGCTTCTCGGTGAAACGGCGGCTGAAACAAAAATTGCGCTTACTAAATTAAAGGAGTCGATCAGCGATGAATAATCTTTGTGCTGACATCGGCTGGAAAAGTATAAATCACGAGGGCGAACAGCTCTGCGGCGACCATGTGGATATAGTTGAACAAAATGAGAATTCGACTGTTATCGTGCTGGCGGACGGTCTCGGCAGCGGAGTTAAGGCGAGCATCCTTTCAACGCTAACATCAAAGATAATTTCAACGATGATGGCAGAGGGACTTTCCCTTGAGGAATGTGTTTCGACCATTGCCGCAACGCTTCCGATATGCTCTGTCAGAGGAGTTGCATATTCAACCTTCACTATTATTCACCTGATCAACAATGAGACAGCCGAACTTATTCAGTACGACAACCCCCATGTGATATTGCTCAGGGAGGGCAAAAATTTTGACTATCCCAAAAATGAGCTGAATATAAACGGCAAGCAGATATACAAATCCGTTATTGATTTGCAGGAGAACGATATTTTTGTCGCCATGAGCGACGGCTGTCCCCACGCCGGAATAGGTATTGCCTATAATTTCGGCTGGCGCAGAGATGATATTATCAGTTTCATGGAAATGATAGCCGACCTTGGCTACACGGCAAAAACTCTTTCAACGATGCTTATTGATGAGTGCAACAAGCAGTACGGCTACCATCCCGGCGACGATGCGACGGCGTGTGTTGTTCGTGTCAGAAAGAGGGAGCCGATGAATCTGCTATTTGGTCCGCCTCGCAACAGAGACGACTGCGACCGCATGATGAGCCTTTTCTTCTCAAAGGAGGGCAAGCACATTGTCTGCGGCGGTACAACGTCATCAATTGCGGCGAAATACCTTGGCAAGCCCGTCAGGGCAACGCTTAACTTTGAACAGAGCGATGTTCCTCCGATTGCTGAAATTGAGGGCGTCGATCTTGTAACCGAGGGCGTTATAACCATCAACAAGGTTATTGAGTACGCCAAGGATGCTTTAAGCAGCAATGAGCTTTACGATCAGTGGAGCATCAAGCAGGACGGAGCATCAAGAATTTGCCGGTTGCTGTTTGAGGAAGCAACAGATATCAATTTTTATGTCGGCAGAGCAGTCAATCCTGCTCATCAGAATCCGGATTTGCCGATAAATTTCAATATTAAAATGAATCTTGTCGAGGAGCTTTCGAGCTGCTTGAAGCAAATGGGCAAGAGAATAAAGGTGAGTTATTTCTAAGGAGGAAAACAATGCTATATAAATTTGACACCAAGGTTCAGTATCTCAAATATAAGGTTCTCCGTGAAGTAGCCCGCCACGCATGGGATGACACACTGTTGGACAATCTTCTTGAAATTCCGAAAACAATTGTTCCGGGCAACACGCCGACTATGCGTTGCTGTGTTTATAAAGAGCGAGCAATTCTCGGCGAGCGTGTGAAAATCGCTATGGGCGGTGACAAGTCAAACCCGAACGTTATTGAGGTTATTGAAACTGCCTGTGACGAATGTCCGATGGGTGGCTATGAGGTAACAAACGCATGCCGCGGCTGTCTTGCACACCGTTGTATGGACGCATGCCGTTTCGGTGCAATCACATTCGATCAGAACCATGTTGCACATATCGACAAGACAAAGTGTAAGGAATGCGGTGCCTGTTCAAGAGTTTGTCCCTATACGGCGATTATCAGCCGTAAGCGTCCCTGTGAGAATGCCTGTAAGATTAAGGCTATCAAGATGAACGAGAACAAAGCGGCGGCAATTGACAACGAGAAATGCATTGCCTGCGGCGCCTGCGTTTATCAGTGCCCGTTCGGTGCAATAACGGACAAGTCATATATTCTCGACGTTGTTGACATAATAAAAAAGAGCGAGAATAATAAGAAATACAAGGTTTATGCCGTCGTTGCGCCGTCAATTTCAAGCCAGTTTAAGTATGCAAAGCTTGGACAGGTTATAACGGGACTTAAAGAGCTTGGTTTCCACACGGTTATCGAGGCGGCTCTCGGTGCGGATATGGTTGCATATTCCGAGTCAAAGGAGCTTGCCGAAAAGGGATTTTTGACAAGCTCATGCTGTCCGGCATTTGTAACTTATATTGAAAAGACATTTCCGCAGCTTTTGCCGTTTGTTTCGCACAATCTTTCACCTATGGCAGCGGTTTCAAAGTATATCAAAGAGCGTGAACCGAACTGCAAGGTCATATTTATCGGTCCATGCACGGCGAAAAAGGCGGAGGTTCAGAGGGAGACCGTTGCACCCTATGTTGATGTTGCGATGACTTTTGAGGAGCTTCAGGCACTCTTTGACAGCAAGGATATCGACATTATGACGCTCAGCGAGGGTGTGCTTGACAACGCTTCCTACTTCGGACGGATATTTGCACGAAGCGGCGGTCTTTCGGATGCCGTTGCACAGGCTCTCAAGGAGCAGGACATAAAGGATTTTGAGCTTAAACCGTGTGCCTGTGACGGAATTGAAGCTTGCCGTGCCGCATTGCTCAAAAAGAGCAAGGACAGGCTTGACGCAAACTTTATCGAGGGCATGGCTTGTATCGGCGGCTGTATCGGCGGTGCAGGCTGTTTGACCCACGGCGAAAGGAATAAGGCAGAGGTCGATAAGTATGGCAAGGAAGCCTACGAAAAGACGATCACCGACGCTATTTCAATGCTTAAATAAAACAAAAGACTGCAAACCGTAAATTATTATGGCTTGCAGTCTTATTAGTTAAAAATCGGTCATAAAGCTTAATTGCTAAGATTTATGACCGATTATATTTTTTATTTATTCTTCAACGACCTTGTACTGTTCCATGTCAGCCTTGATGGCATCAAGAGATTCCATGTCGTACTTTTTAACGCCAAACTTTTCGACAAAGATCTCATAAGGAACACGGTCAACGTATGTGTCCGTATACTTAATGGATTTATGCTTAACTTTGATTATGATATTGATTGCAATGCAAAGCACAAATGCGGCAATTACAAGATAAATACCGATCTTAACGGAGCCGTCGATGATTCCGTTGAAAACGGATTCAATATTTGCAAGGAACTTTTTATATGTAACAAGTGAAGCGACTGCGGAAACAATGCCGACAGAAGCAAGGGTTATGTTCCTTGAAAAACCGTGCGGTGAGCTTGAAAGAAAGCTGAAAATCAGCTCAAGCAGCGCACAAAGAACGGAAACAACGATTGCCACAGCTGAAATTGCAAGGAACATGAAGCTTGTCTTGAGAACAGGCGAGCCTGCGAGAACAAACATTCCGTCAAAGTCAAGAGATGAAACCGAGTTGTAAATCTCAAGAGCATTGAGCGTCGTTGTTTTGTCAAAATAAGGGCCTACAGCATGGAATGTTGCAAGGGGAACAAAGAACATTCCGACAACCAGGACCAAAAAAACAAGTCTTACGATTGCAAGGGGTGTGCCGAACATTGCGTCCTTGGCACGGTCAACCCTCTTTTGAGTTTTTGCGTGCTCAAGCTCGGCATTGATAGCGTCAACCTCAAGCCTTTCTTCAATCTTGTAATAAAGAAGATTAACTCCGCAACCGGGACATGTGGGCTTGATATCTGTAAGTTTAAGTTTTCTTCCGCATTTAGGGCAAACTGCCATAAGGATTTCCTCCATTTCAGTAATCACTTTAGCGTATAGGATATTCTAACACATATTTATCATAAAATCAAGAAGCTTTTTCTACAAATTGTATAAATACAATTTGTGAAAAAAATCAGCCTTTTTATAATTCAGATAAAAGCGCCGTCGATGCCAAACGTTTGACCCGTAATAAAAGAGGATTTTTCGTCTGCGAGGAAAAGTATCGCTCTTGCGACGTCCTCGGGTGTGCCTATCCTGCCGACCGGGGTTTCTTCTTTGAGGGCCTCTAATGTCTCTTTGTCAAAGCCGCTGTTCATCGGTGTGTCAATAACTCCGGGAGCAACGGCATTTACGGTAATTCCGGATGGGGCAACCTCCCTTGCCAATGCCTTGGTCAATCCTATTACGGCTGCTTTTGATGCCGAGTAATGAACCTCACATGAGGCTCCTGTGATTCCCCACATGGAGGATACATTTATAATTCTGCCCTGCTTCTTGTGAATCATATCGGGAAGTGCAAGCTGACAGCAGTTGAAAACGCTTCTCACATTGCAATCAAACATACGGTCATAGTCATCATCCGTGATGTCTGTGAACAGCTTGATTTGTGCAACGCCTGCGTTATTCACGAGCACATCAACAGGGCCGAATTCTTTTTTTGCTTCGGCAAAAAGGCGCTTGGCCTCGCTCCTTTTGGAAACGTCCGCCTGAATCATGACAGAATTGCCGCCGCTGAGCCTTATCTCGCGACAAGTCTCAGCGGCTTCTTTTTCACTTGTATTATAATTTACGATAACATTGCAGCCCTCTGCGGCAAAAAGCTTCGCCGTCTGTGCACCGATTCCTCTTGCCGAGCCTGTTATAAGTACATTTTTCATTAGCTTTTTTTAGTGGTTGTAGTGATATTTGCCTGTCCCATCACAAGGGAGGTCATATCCGTGTAGCCTTTGAGTGAGAATACACTTTCATCAACCTTGTTTGAAAGTGATTCAATTTCGAAAATGGAAACATCTTCGCCGTTAATAATTTCCATGCGCTTCCATTCCTTTTTGCTCGAGAAATAATACTTTACTACACTGTCGTCATCTGACTTATATTCTTCACAGGTGTACTCAGTTCCATTTACTGTAACCTTTGTTGAGCCGACATATGTGGCATTGGAATCTGTAATGTTCGTAAGATCGCCTATATTTCCGGCCTCATCTGATGAAGTTTTAATATACACTTTTAATGCAGGAAATACCATATAAACATTGTCATTGTCAAAAATAGCCCTGACCTGCATATCGTTTAAGGTTATATCTGCAGCAAATTTTTTACCGTTGAACACAAGAGAAACAGGATTATCTACTCCAGAAGAGGTTTTCATCTTCATTTTAAGAGTAAATTTGCCTGATTTAAGAGTCTTGGCAATAATCTCATCTCGCATACTGGTTTTCTTAATTTCGGTGCCGCCGCTAATAAGATCCTTCTTATCGGATACAAGATTTTTCTCATCAATATTGGTTACCTTAGAAGCTTCTGCCTCAACCTTTGAGAGAAGTTCCGAAGTATCTGCGGTTGTCATTTCTTTATTATCCTTAGCTGCATTTTTATCAGCCTTTGCTTTGTCCTTATCGGAAAGGACAGATGTTACCTCGTTGCCGTCCTTGTCGGTAACCTCGACATAAGCTGAACCGTTTTCGTCAATTTTTGTCGGCTTGTCGCTGACGTCCTTCTTGCCGCACGATGCGAACGAGAAGGCTATCATAAGAGCCGAAAGAACTATACATAAACCTTTTTTCATGATTGTTTACCTCCGTAATTTAGGAAAATGACTGAAGCAAAAGCATTTTCCTTTGATATAAGCATACAACATTTTGCCCGATAATTCAAGTGAATTATTTGTTAATTCTTTTTTACGGATTTATAAATCAAATTTCGCGGCAAATTTCGGGAACATTGGCTTGAGATCAACGCATTTGTCAAACAGCTTGTCAAACCAACCTATAATAAAGCCGTTGAGCGCCGTAAGAACAAGCGTTCCGATGCCGATTCCGACAAATTTGCGGAACAAAACGAGAGTGAGTACGCATGAAACGGCAAGGCAGGAAAAATCAAATGCAATCTTAAATTTTGTTCTGTCCCTGTTAAACCGTGCGCTGATACCCTTAACAAAGAAGTCATAGACCTGAGGATATAAATACGTTTTGTAAAACAGCATAACCGAGAACGAAGTTAAAACCATTCCGCCGATGAAAAGCAGAATACGCACAATCAAGCCCATTGAACCGGGAGCAGTGACATTGGGATTGAAAAGCGGAACGAATTTACGCCAAAGGTCAAGCACGGCGCCGTAGATAAGACAGGTTGCGAACGAGCTGAAATAAACAAGCTTGACCTTTTTCATCAGTATACAAAAAGCAATAAAAAGCAGGCTTTGAACAAGGTATTCGCCCTGACCGAAGGTGATAACACCGAGCTTTTGGCTGATTATGTAAGCAGGCGCAACGATCATTGAAACGCCGAAATTTGCTGCGCTGAGCATTGCAACGGCAAGCGAAAGCAGAAGTATTGCCGCAACATAGACAAATTCGCCGTGAAGCGTAATTTTTTTGGACATCTATAACCCCTCCAAGTTAGTTTTCATATAATTATATCACAAAGCAGGTATATTGCAACAAAAAGGATCGCCGCAATTGAGCGACAATCCTTAGCTTTTTATTCGCAGATGTAGATTTCTTTTGAATATCCGTCCGTGTTCTTCGGAATACGGAAGGTCGGCATTTCGTAAGGCATGATCTCAAATCGGAAGCCTGCGTCGAGACGGTCACACATGATGTATGCCGAGTGTTCTTTGCCGTTTGTTTCGGCAACACGGATAACTGTATCTCCGCTGCCGTCCTCAGCGAGCTTGATTTCGGTAACAGTAATGCCGGCATCACTGAGCTTGAGGTCGTTTTCATCCGGGGCTGAGCCGCCCGTAATACCGTCGGCAATCTCTCTTGCGGCTTCAAGGTCGCCGTCAAAGTAGGCAAGCCAAGCCGCCTTAATCTCGGCAGTTTTATCCTCACTGTTGATTGCGGCAAATTTTTCCGCATCAATGAGAGCTTTTTCAATTCCATCGGGTTTTATGCTGCCGGCAGGAAGAAAAACGGTTTTCAAATCAAGATGGGCTTCAAAGAAATTATCCGCCAAATCCTCATATGATATAAAATTATTTTTTGAAATGCCGTCGTCGTCAAGGTCGTTGATGTCAACGGTCTCGGCAGTCATAACGAGTGTTCTGAAATCGTCTGCGCCGTGAAGCCACTTGCTTTCGGTCTCACTTTCGAGCACGACTGCATCAAAAAGCGAAGAATAAACGATTTGCGGCAGCATATTGTTGTAAAGCTTGCTGCCGTGAAAAACACGGTATTTCTTTCCGAAATTATCGAGGAAATATCTTACGGAATAAAGACAGCTCTTGACAAGCGCAATTTCCGAAAGCTCGTCGGTGCTTGTCCATACGCCGGCATAGGGAAACCAGCGGTCAGCCTTGATCATGTCGGAAATTTTCGCAAAAAGCTCGGGATCAATCGCTGAAAGCTCGGTGAGCTGATATGCGTTAAGACCGTTGACCTTGAGATTTGGGAAAGACTCGAGCTTCTGCAAAGCGTCCTTGACGGCTTCAATGCTGAATTCGGTTAATATTGCTATTTTGCTCATGCCTGTCCCTCCTCGTCAATAAATCCGTAGTATCTGCCTATCCAATATGCATAGGTGTAAATGTAGCAGCTTTCGATGCACGTTCCTTTATTTTCACCTTTGAAAAGATCATAGGGGTTTCTGTCATATTTTGAAATGAATCTTTCATTCGGCATGAGCAGAGCCGAGATTTCAAACTCTCTCTTTTCGTCGTAATTTCTACCAAGCTTAACCGCAACGTCGTGACGCTCGGAGTTGATTGAAGCAATCAAACGGTTAGCCTCGAAATGGGTGAACCATTTTGCATCCTTTTCAATATCAATTTCCGCATCGGGAACGCCGAGCTTGTACATAAAGTCGTAGCCCGGAGTGTGCTCACGCAGAATAAGTCCGCTCCAAGATTTGAATGCGGCACGGTATTTTGCGAGAAGCGTCTCGTCCGTTTCGAGCGTGCATAGCATCCAGTATGTCATCAGTGCAAGCATATTGTCGCCGTACATAAGGTCCTCCTCTGGATTTACCTTTTCTCTCATTGCACCCTGATAGAAACGGTCATAGTGCTTTGCGCCGAGGTCGGCGTAGCCCTCGGAAATGAGCTTATCGTAGGTTTCCTGCCAAATTCCTTTTTCACCTGTTATGTACATTGTAATCTTCAGATAAACAAGCATTTCGGAGGAATTGAGCGGGGCATCAACATAGCCGATAGGATCGTTATCAAAATAACGTTTGCTCCATTTTGCCCATGTGGTCGGCTTGCCTGAGGATTCGCAGAATTCAAATCCGTGGTCAATGATGTGTTTTGTTGTTCTTGTGCATGCGTCCTTGATGAGCTCGTCAAGCTCGGGGTCGTCCTCTGCGAGAAAATCATGAGCGATTTTCATCTGGAGAAAATGACCCGTAACCTCATCGCTGGAGGTATCGGCTTTGTAATAAATATCGTCGTCTGTATAGCCGAGGTCACGGTAAAGAGCGGCAAGTCTTTCCGGAATGGGATAATCGCAGGGAACTTCTTCACCGACTCTGCCTCTGCTCTTTGCCTCTGTTGTAAAAATGCAATGAGCTGTTTTGCCATCTCTCTTATAGAAAATACCGTCATCGGGTACCGGCTCGCCGGTGACGTGATATGAGCGCGAGATAAATCCCTCGGGTCTGCCGTGAATATACATCAAAAGCAGGCAAGCCTCGCAAGCCTTTGTTGCGTTTTTCCTTGCGTCCCGAACTCTCGGATGATCCTTGCCGAGCTTCTCTTTGAGCGTTGCGTAACGGAACATTTCGCCGATAGCGTAGCCTGAGGTGAAAAGTCCGTCATTATCGCAGGCAGCATAAGGATAACGTGATTCATAATCTCTGCACTCCCTGAGACCACGCTGGCTTACCATTCCGCGACGCATAACATAATTATTGGTCTCGTCAAGAAGAATATCCGCTTTTTCCTCCGCCGTGAGCATGATCATTTCAATATGTGCGACCCTGTCCTTGCAAAGTGCCCAAAGATTCATTCCGTCGGCAAGCATTGCGTCAACGGCATGATGAGGAAGGTGACGGTGAGCGCTGAAATACATGATTTTATCCTCGATGCTCTCACCGTTCGGGTCATAGCGTGTGATTCCGGTTTTGCCGCCGTACCACATGACCGAATTGTCGCCCTCAGCCGAGCAGGTGTATTCACTTTTGGCTGAAGGGAGGGGATAGGGAAATTTCGACAGATCGGGAGTCTTGCTCACTGCACTGAAAAGAGCGGCAGGGATTTGCGGATCATTTTTATTTAAAAAAGTTATTCTGCGTGTTAAATGTTTTTTTAGTATATAGGGGGTCATTAAAAATCTCCTTATAAGTAATCTCTGTTGAAGCGCTGTCTGAAAACAATTTTGCCTTCCTTGTCAATGTCGATCATTGTGACGCCCTGCATCCAGTCCTTTTCGTCCCAGCCGAAGTTTGAACCCATAGTGTAGGTGTTGTAGCCGTCACACTGAGCGTAAACGAGATAAATACCGTCGTATTTGGCGCAAAAATCGTTGATATGGTCGTGACCGACAATAACAGCTTGGGTGGTGCCAAGCTCCTTGATAACGTCAAACATTCCGCTGTTAAATTCCGAACATCCAATTGATTCGTGCATTTCGCCGTAAAGAATTTCAGCCTTGCCTGTAGGAATATAATTACCGTTTTCGTCAAGCTGCATGACTTTTTCGTATTCGCAAAGAGCAATGTGCATTGCCATTATGGACTTAAATTTACCGTATTCGTTTTCAAGGTTAAGTATTGTTTTCCTGTACCAGTCAATCTGGTCTTTTTTCAAAAAGTCGTAGCATTTAAGCTCGGCAGGCGCACCGTTTTCGATATTGTGCGTCGGGCTTGTATTCCTGCCCGAATCAAGCATTACAATGCTCTGCTGAATCGAGGTTGGCGAGGAAAGAATATTGATGAAAAAATTGCCGTAACCGAAAAGCGACGGGTCTCCGAATTTTGAAAGGCAGTGCGGGAAGCTGATGAGATTTTTGAGCATGAAATATTTGTGATATTCCTTCTCGGCTCTTGCCTCGTGATTGCCGAAAACGTAAGCCCAGTAAATGCCCATCTTTTCCATAAATTTGCCGAATTGAATACAGTCAACCTGCTGATGGTCGGTCAGAACAACATCGCCGGTGAAAAGGATGAGATCAGGCTTTTCTGTTTCAACGTGCTTTGCAAGCATAAAAAGAGACTTGTTTATGAGCTCTTTATCATCGCAAAGGTGAAGGTCGGTCGTTACAAGGATTTTAAAAGGCTTGTTGACGATTCTGCCGTTTGTGTCACATTTGGCTATGAATGTCGAATCGTCCGTTTCCTTGATAATTCTGACATCCGTACCGATAAATTTCGGCTCAATATCAAATAGATTTTTGCCGATTTTGCCGTTTGATACGGCTTTTAATCCCTTCTCTGCGGCGAGAATTGCTTTGATTGAATTATGTCTGACAAAAGTTGTAATCGGTCTCATAGTGAACTCCTTTATTTGGTCGGGAATGTTATTTCACCCGATTTGATTTTTGCAATAAGGTCGGTGAATATGAGTCTGAGACATCTGAATACCATTTTTGTTCCGTGAAAAAATCTTTCGAAAAGAGGTCTTCTTTTTTCAATATTGAGTTCAATCTCGGGACGGACATAGTCTGTCGATGTAACCTTGAGCTCGCAAACCATCATGTTGTGGTCAGAAACGGGTTGTCCTGCAAGCTCGTTGTAGTCGTCATATCTGAAATCCGTAACCTCAAATCCGACGTTTGAATTTCCGCGATAAAGAAGTCTTTCGGCGGAATCCCAACGACCCCACGGATCTCCGCCGTAGCGCTGTTCAAGCTCCTGACGTTCCTGCCAGGTTACATTATGCTCAAAATAAATTCCGTCATGGCAGAACATTGTCCAGCCGTCATCGAATCCCTCACGGGAAACATAGATTTCATAGATACCTACATCCTGCTCGGAATGAGTGTAAACATTCATATCGCCTGTGATTATAACAGGACGGTCCGCAGAGTTTTTGTCAATGTAGGCGGCGAGCTGTTCATTTTGCGCATGCTTCGCCTTGACATCATCCGGAGAGCCGTTCGCATCGGAATGAACGTCATAAAGGTCAATGAGGATTCCGTTGAAGTCAACCGTGCATTTCATAAAGCCCTTGGGTGTAAGACCGTCGTTTGCAGCATCGAGGATGCCGTTAAAAACTTCCCATGCAACACGCTCTACGTTGTAAATCGGGTACTTCGAGTAAATATTCATGCCGTCGCCTACGGGAACACCGCCGCTTGTGTAGGTTGTGTAGGGGTAATTCTTCATTTGAGCGGCGAGAATTGCATGATACTGGAAATCCTCCTGAACACAGATAATGTCCACACCGCTGGTGTTGAGAAGCTGACCGAGGATTTTCTGAGTTTTGGGAACAACCTTGCCGTCCTTGTCAAACTTGGAGGGGATCGGAAGTCCCGCAACATTAGCAGACATAACGGAAAGCTTGTCTTCCGTTATATTAACATCTTCGTCCTCGGCAAATGCGACCGTGCCGACGGAAATCAGCAAAACAAGCACAAGCAAGGTCGAGAGTATTATTTTAAACGTTTTTTTCATTATATAAGCACCTTACTTTATTGTGATTTCGCCTGACTTGATTTTTGCGATAAGATCGGTAAGAATTCTGTAAATGCATCTTGACGTGAGCTTTACAGTGCGAACGAGCTTATGACCGAATAATTCTCTTTTTTCCTTGTTAAGATCAATTGCCGGTGCAACGTAATCTGTCGTTGCAACTTCCATTTCGCATATCATAACGCTGTGATCCGTAACTACACCGTGACCGTCACGGTTATTGTAGTCCTCATAGCGGAAATCCGTCGGCGTAAGCTCAACGTTACTGCTGCTGTGATAAACAACACGCTCAACGGAATCCCAGCGACCCCAATAGTTTCCGCCGAATCTTGCCTCGTATTCTGCATTAACCTCGGGCGAGAGTCGGCTTGTGAAATAAACGCCGTCGTTGCAATACTCTGACCATGCGTCCTTGAATCCGCCGTTTTCAATCATTACGGGATAGAATTCCGCATTGATGTCACAGTGCATAGCAATATTCATGTCACCGGTGATAATAACCGGCATGTCCTTTGAATTTTCGTTTATGTAAGCCTTAAGCTGCTCAAGCTGAGCCTTCTTCGCTGCACAGTCGGCGAGAGATCCGTTAGCGTCAAGGTGAGTGTCGTATACATCAACAAGAACACCGTTAAAATCAACCGTGCATTTAAGGAAGCCCTTGGGGGTAAGGCCATCGTTTGCAGCGTCAAGAATTCCGTTGTAAGCCTCCCATTCAACACGCTTGATGTTGTAGATGGGATACTTGGAGAAAATGTTCAAGCCATCACCGACAGGAACGCCACCGCTTGTATATGTCTTGTAGGGATAGTTTGTCATCTGCTTTGCGAGGATCGCATGATACTGGAAATCTTCCTGAACACAGATAATGTCAATGCCGCTGTTGTTGAGCATTTCGCCCATGATTTTCTGAGTTTTGGGAACAACCTTGCCGTCCTTATCAAACTTTGACGGAATCGGAAGTCCCGCAACATTTGAAGAAATAACCGTAAGCTTGTTTGATGTGTCCTCCTCTGCGAAAGCTACCGTTCCTACACCTATCATAAGTGCGGAAACAAGCAGGGAAGAGATGATGATTTTGAGAAACTTTTTCATTACATACTGCCTCCATTATAAAGATAATATAATTATACTAATTTAATCGAAAACAGTCAATCATTTTTTACATTGATTCAAAAGAAAACAACGTTAGGTTGATGTTGACTTTTATATAAATAATTGATAAAATAATCCGAAAGGGACATATCGTATTTGGTGGTGTTTGAAATGCAAAATAAAGATTTTACCCTTGAAGATCTTCAACATACACAGTATTATATGCTTTGCAAATTAAATGATATTTGTGAAAAAATCGGAGCAAGCTTGATTTTGGGCTGCGGAACACTGTTGGGAGCAATAAGACACAACGGATTTATCCCATGGGATGATGATATAGATGTTTTAATGAGCAACAGAGATTTCAAAAAGCTGAAGAAGTATTTTAAGAAACACAACAACCGTATTGACGGATTATTTTTTGACGATTATTCGACCGATCACGAAACAATTCACTTCCTGCCGAGAATAAGGCTGGATGGTACATATGTTGATGAGTATGCAACTGACGAGCTTAATATCAATAAAGGTCTTTGGATAGATATTTTTGTTTTTTGCGACTGCGCGGGAAATGACAAGCTTTTAGAAATCCAGAAAAAACTGCTTGGCTGTATATTTATGATACATGAGAAGTATCTTAACAGATACAAAAAAAGACATAACATATATTTTCCAAACACACGAATTTATGATATCTCCGAGAATTTGCCTGAGTTCATAAGGATTAAATTGATTTCATTACTCAGAGCTGTAATCTGTTTGTTGGGAAGAAAAAATGACAGGCTGTTCAATATTTGCATGCACACCGATCACAGGGTAATTCCCAGAAGATTTATTGAAGAATTGGACGAGCATATTTTTGAAACAAGAACTTTTAAAATTCCCAAGGATTATGATTCATACCTGAAGCTGTACTACGGAAATAATTATATGACACCCATGGTAAGTCATTCTCATTTCCCGTTAGATACCGTCGTTTTCCCTGAGGAGATTTTTGAAAAAATAAATGAATTTACTGAAAAGGAGCTGGCATGAGTATGTATAACGTAGGTTTTACAACAGGTGTTTTTGATGTTTTTCATGTCGGTCATTTGAATTTGCTTGAAAAATGCAAGGCTATGTGTTCTCATCTCATTGTCGCTGTCTGCGACGACGATTATGTGAGAAATATAAAGCATAAGGAGCCTGTTTATCCGCTTGAGGACAGAGTGAGAATTCTGGCGGCGCTTAAATGCGTTGATGAGGTCGTTGTAATAAATCCCGAGGAGACAGAGGATAAAATGCTTTGCCAAAGCAAATATAAATTTGATGTTTTGTTTTCGGGAGATGACTGGAAGGGTACGGAGAGATACAACAAAACCGAACAGCAATTTGCAAAAATCGGAGTAAGCATAGAGTATTTGCCGTACACACAAGGCATTTCCACAACTCAGATAAAAGAAAAAATGAAAAACAACGGATGATTTTGCGGTTGCAAAAGACTGTAGATTTTCAACCTCCAAAACATATCATTTTGGAGGTAAAATTTATGAAATTCAATAAAAACAAGATATTTAGTTTTTAGATTGGAACGTATTATTATGTCGGATTATATTGAAAGAGCAAACAGGGTTGTGCCGTCAAAGGCACAGATTGATTTTATGAATACTGAATTCATGGCGTTTATCCATTTCGGAATGAACACTTTCTGTAATACGGAATGGGGAACAGGCCGTGAACCCGAAAAATATTTCAAGCCTGCCGATTTTTCCGCAAAGCAATGGGTAAGTACGGTCAAGGCGGCGAAAATGGGGGGAATAGTGCTCACATGCAAGTATTCCGACGGATTCTGTCTTTGGCCGAGCAAATATACGGAACACAGTGTTAAGAATTCACCTTGGAGAGAAGGCGACGGTGATCTCGTCAGGGAGCTTGCCGATGAATGTGCCGCCGAAGGAATAAAATTCGGAATCTATCTTTCACCCTATGACATGCATGAGACGACATTCGGCACGGAAAAATACAACGACTTTTTTGTAAATCAGTTGACTGAGCTTTGCACGAATTACGGCGATATTTTCTGCGTATGGTTTGAGCGTGACAACAGCGGTCAGCAAAATTATGATTGGCAGAGATACTACGATACGATTCGCAAATATCAGCCGAATGCGATGATATGCAACTGCGGCCCCGATATTCGCTGGTGCGGCAACCATGTCGGAGTGAACAGAACAAGTGAATGGAGCGTTGTGCCGAAGGATTTAATAAACAATGCCCCGTCGAAAAAGCTTGTTGAACCAGATCTCGGCAGCAGAAGAAAAATTAAAAGAGCAAAGGAGCTTGTATGGTTCCCGTCGATTACCGATATTTCGCTCAGACCGGGCTGGTTTTTCCATGAGACGGAAAACTTTGACGTTAAGGTGCTTTCTAAGGCGCTTGAGGTTTATTTCAAGTCCGTTGGAAACAACGGTTCGCTGATATTGAATATTTCTCCGTCACACACAGGAAAAATAGACAAGGTCGATGTTGAGCATCTTGTGACTCTCGGCGTTCAGCTCGGCATCGAATTCAAGGTGAACCATGCGGAAAACGGAAAATTTGAGGACGAGGGTCACAGCGACGATCTCCATACCGCACGGTTTATAAATTCGGGCAAATCGTATTTCAAGAGTGCTCCGAAAGCGCACAAAAGCGTTATAACTCTTGATATGGGCGAGGTTAAAAATATAAACAAGGTGGTCCTTGCCGAGAACATTGAAACGGGTCAGCAGATTGAAAAATTTAAGCTTTATTACTTTTTCGATAAGAAGTGGCATAAGCTTTACAGCGGCACGACGATCGGCAGAAAGAAAATTTGTCTCCTGCCGACAATGGATGCGAGACGATTAAAGCTGGTTATCGAAAAGACAAGAGATTTTGCTACAATAACAAAGTTTGAAGTATATTAACAAAAGAAAATAATTAAAAAGGCGTTTCGGAAATTTTCCGAAACGCCTGATTACTTTCAGCTTTAATCTATTTCAAAATTTATTTAGCAACGTCTATCACGCGGTTTTCACGGATAACATTGACCTTGATCTGTCCGGGATACTCCAGTTCATCCTCAATTTTCTTGACGATATCTCTGGCAACGAGTACCATTTCATCGTCCGAAACCGCATCCGGCTTAACCATGATACGAACCTCACGGCCTGCCTGAATGGCATACGATTTTTCAACGCATGGGAATGAGTTTGTGATCTCTTCGAGCTTTTCAAGTCTCTTGATATAGTTCTGAAGATTTTCTCTTCTTGCTCCCGGTCTTGCAGCGGATATCGCATCGGCTGCCTGAACGAGGCAAGCAACAATTGTTCTTGCTTCAACGTCGCCGTGGTGGGCTTCGATTGCATGAACAACACTGTCGTTCTCTTTATATTTCTTGGCATACTCAACGCCGAGTTCAATGTGAGAACCTTCCATTTCGTGGTCGAGAGCCTTTCCGATATCGTGGAGAAGACCTGCACGCTTTGCCGTCTTAACATCGGCGCCGAGTTCGGCAGCCATAAGACCGGCGAGGTAAGAAACCTCAAGTGAATGGTTGAGAACATTCTGACCGTAGCTGGTACGGTATTTCAGCTTGCCGAGCTGCTTGATAAGCTCGGGATGAATTCCGTTGACGCCTGCGTCAATAGCGGCTCTTTCACCCGTCTGCTTAATGGTATGTTCAACCTCACGCTTTGATTTTTCATAAAGCTCTTCAATTCTGGTGGGATGAATTCTACCGTCTGCAATGAGCTTTTCAAGGGTAAGTCTTGCAATTTCACGGCGAACGGGATCAAAACATGAAACGGTAATCGCTTCCGGTGTGTCGTCGATAATAAGATCGACTCCGGTGATTGTTTCAAGAGTTCTGATGTTTCGTCCCTCTCGGCCGATTATACGACCCTTCATCTCATCGTTAGGCAGAGCAACGACGGAAACGGTAGCGTCCGCACTGTGATCTGCGGCGCAGCGCTGAATTGCCGTTGCAATAATTTCACGAGCTTTTTCGTCTGCTTCATCCTTTGTTTTCTGCTCGTATTCCATAACCTTGACTGCCTTCTCGTGAACGAGATCGGATTCAAGAGTTTTGAGCAGATAATCCTTAGCCTGTTCCTTGTTAAAGCCTGAAATTTTCTCGAGCATTTCGATCTGACTGCGCTTGACAAGCTCAATTTCTTCCGCTTTCTTGTCTGCGGCTTTGATCTTGTTGTTGAGCTGCTCGTCCTTTTTCTCGATGTTCTCCATCTTTCTGTCGAGACTTTCCTCTTTCTGAGAAAGTCTGCGCTCCTGACGCTGAACCTCGCTTCTTCTCTCACGAAGCTCTTTTTCAAGCTCGTTGCGCTGACGGTGGATTTCGTCCTTGGCTTCGAGGATAGCTTCCTTTTTCTTGGACTCGGCCTTTGAAACGGCATCGTTTACAATTCTGGTAGCTTCCTGCTGTGCGGAACCTATCGTAGCTTCTGCTACCTTCTTACGGTAGACAATTCCAACTGCAATTCCCGCAGCCGCAGCGACAACAACACAGGCAACTATGATCACTACAAAAAGTGATATTTTGATTGTCAACAAAGTATAAATGCACCTCCTGTCTTAGAATTTAATTTAAGTAAAAAATCAATAATATTATATTGGCAGGCGGCTGTTCGTTTCCGCTTGCCGACGGTGTTATTATAATCCGGCAAACTACAATAACATCTGTAATATTTTAATACATTTTTGCACTTGTGTCAAGGTGAATTATACGATTTCAATAAACTGTACTAAATTTACCGATTCTATTTATTAAAAATTGATTAAGATTTTGCAATTTAGGTTGACAAGTGTATTTTTTTATTGTATAGTTGAACTGCTTATTATTGTATTTGAAGTATAAGAATATTTTTTGAGTATAAATCGGGCGATTAACCGTTGAAGACGAACGGCTGAAAAAGCTAATCTCGTTTTATAATACAATAATAATGAACATATAATAAGTCGTAATAGTTTTTCATTAGAGTAACCGCAGAAAAAACGGGGGAAATAATTTAATCGGCGGTTATCAAGAGAGAAAGGGGTATTCTATGAAAAAAATCTCTGAAAGGATAATTGCGATTCTGCTGACGGTTACTATTGTGTTCGGCACGGGTACGGCAATTTCCTATGCGAAAACCGATGCCGATATTCCGAGCGGAGATGTTGTTTTTGATGAGACTGACCCGGGGTATAACGCCGGAAAGGATCATCTGACGACTCAGCAGTTTTTTGACTATATTGACACGATCAATGCAATGTTTAAGAAGGTTTTGGGCTTTAACATTATTAACGAGAAAAAAATAAAGGTTGAAGTCAACGGCGTTATGAACGATATCTTTACCGAGTGGACCCGTAAAAGCGGTGGCACACTCGACATCATGAAGATAGTCAATTCTCTTCCGGATTTTACAGACGGCTCGGATAAGGTTTGTGATTTTTTGAGAATTGACGTTGATACGCTTGCACCGATTATGAAGGATAAGGCAAATGAGCTTTATAAAAACGGAAACACCTTGGGGGGACTTTTCGTTGACTTTGCAAGAATTTATCTGCTTCAAATCGATTATATGACGCTCGATGCGGATCAGAACAAAAATGATTCTACAATCTATAATGTTTTCATTGTAATTTATTATAAGAACGGTAAATCCGAGAAGATCAAGTCCGATTTTGTTTATGACACAACCACTCATGAGCTTAAAAGAAAAAATGACAGAGGCGTTTTCGGATTTAATATTGATGCCGATGATTATGTTATCTACGCGATAAAGAATACCTGGCAGAGAAATTTCGGCTTCTGCATAGCGTACGATATCCTTGCTAACCTTACGATTTATGATTATGATACGAAGCGTATCTATCTCACCTACGGCGGCAAGGACTGGCTTTTCCAAATTTGGAAGGGAATTTACTGGATTTCCAACGGTGCCGAGATAGGTATCTATAACCGTCCGGAGCAGAAGGTTTGGACGACGGTGTTCCAATGCGCACCCGATGAGGATATGATGGTAATGAGTCTTGAGCTTTTCCAGGGCAGCAGAAGAATTTTTGTCCGTGAAGCTCAACTTCATTGGTGGGTCATCGGTTTTTCAGTTGAGGAAAAGGTTTATGACGGCAAGTATCTCACCGCAAAGGGTACGATAGAATTCCCCGATGAGGATTTTGCCGAGATGTTTGTCAATGCCGCAAACAAGAAGGGCGTTGTTTCAAGCCGTGACGGTGTGAATGTTTCCTGGTGCTGGGCGCAGGGCACATAAAAGCTTAACATAAAAATTTGAGACTGTCTCGTTTGAGGCAGTCTCTTTTGTTATGCCTTATTTTGTCTTAGGGAATTGTGTTTTATCATAGCCCATTACCCTTGCGAGCTGAGTGCTTATGCAATAATTGTCATAAGCCTCGCCTGTGATAAATCCTGCGTCGTTCGCTGAAACGTAAATAGGAACGTTGACTCCCGTGTGTTTTTTTGTCGTGTAGTAATATTCGCCGGTTTCCTCATTATAGGTAATTCCGCCGGTTTCGTGATCCGCTGTTACAAGAATAAGCGTATCGCCGTCCTGTTTTGCAAAGTCATACGCAACCTGAATTGCCTTGTTGAATTCAATAACCTGTGCCGTTGAGCCCTCAAGAATATTTTTGTGTGAGAACTTGTCGATGTGTGCTGCTTCGACCATGAGGAAAAATCCGTTTTCGTTGCTGTTGAGAAGCTCAATTGCTTTCTTCGTCATATCGGCAAGGTATGGGTTGTCGTTGTTGTTTGTAACATTTGCAAAAGCATCCATATCAAACTGGGCGAATGAGCGTGTGCCTGGCTGAAGTGCGTTCATTTCTTTTGCGCTTGAAATATATTGAAATCCGCCGAGTTTGCAGCCGAGCTTTGTGACGGTTGTACTCTTCGAGCCCCAGATGAGGTCAAGCTCGGAGTGCATCTGCTCGATCGAAATATCAGGCTCAAACTGCCTTATAAATGAATGAGCCGAGAAAGACGCGGGAGTTGCGCCGCTCGTTTTATCTGTTGTTACAACGCCTGCCGCTTTTCCGTTTTCTTTCGCAAGCTCCGTTAGCGATTTCGGCGTATTGAATTTCTTTGCGAATGGGGCAAAGGCATAAACGCCGACTGCATTATTGTAGGTTCTAACACCGCAGGAAAGAGCCGTTGCACCTGCCGCACTGTCGGTTATTTTGTTTGACGCACTGCGTGTTTTTGACTGGCTGTGAACAGGAAAAGTTTCCATCGGAAGCTCATCAATGCCGTATCTGCTTTTGGCAGCTTCGACCGTGTTAAAACCCATTCCGTCGCCGATCATAAGGATAACATTTTTGTAGGTTTTGTATTCGTTCTTTGTTCCGTCCGTGCCGTAAAATCCGAGCATCGTGCTTATTAAAAGTAAAACGGTCGTTATAATCGAAATAAAAGATTTAATTCCGCGTATCATATTTACCTCCATAAACCAACAGCCGCTGAAAAGGCTTCAACGGCTGTAACAATTCTATTTTAGTGGATAGACTTTATAAGCTCTTCAAAAGCGTTTATTGTTGTAGAGCCTGCAAGGTTACCTGTTGCAACGATTTCCTCGTTGACTCCCGAGAGGATACTGCTGTAGTCGTTATCCTCAAGTATGTAACCGATCTGGTCATTCATAAGGCCGAATACAAGAAGCTCTTTGTCTGTTCCGACGATATCTTGAAGTGAAGGATAGTTGAAATCGGTGCCTGTCCATGAGTGGTCGGCGTCAAGATATCCGCCGTAAGCGATTGCCGGCTCAAGCTCTCCGGGGATTATCGCAACTGCAAGCTTTGTGCCGATTTCAAGGTAACCAAGCTCTGTTGCGACCTCAAGAACATTGTTGTTCTCATCTGTTGTAACAACGGTGTTTGTGAGGGCTCCGAGTCTACCTGCAAATTCAAGGATTTGATTTGTTACGGGAACATAGTATTCTTTCATTCTGTAATTGAGGAGGGGAGCAACCTCTGTTTCGGCTTCGTTGGACTCAACAATGAGCTTGCCGAGTGTTGTACCGTAAATCTTGAGAGATTCAAGTCTCGGTGTTCCTTCGGGAAGGTTAAGACTGTCATGTTTTGAAGAGATTGCAAGCTCCGCGCCCTGAATCTGAATGAAGTTTGCACCGGCCTTGTTGACTTCCTGCTCGATATAGTATGGGTAGTCGCCGGTTATCTCAGTTCCTGCCGCGCCGTTGCCGACAGCATGGATAGCCATGTTGCAAAGCCATGTTTCCTTTGTACCGTTATCGGGAACAAAGCGGAAGCGGTGAATCTTCGAGTCGAAAACCATGGGTTCACGCTTGTCACGGATATATTCGCCCGCTTCAATCTCGGAATAGTACATTTTACCGGTTGTCATTGAATTGACAGCCTCTTTTACCGAGTCAACGGTGACGTCATAAAGATGCTTCATGAAGCTTGCATTCTGACCGTTGAGAAGCTTGTAGTCCGTGCCGAAGGTATTGTTGATTCTGTTAAGAGCCGGATTTGTAAAAATCATTTTTACAAGGTCGCCGTTCATTCCGAATGTATCAACGCAACTGTGCTGATGGAGAACGGAGATATTGATACCGACTATGTTGTTTGCTTTTGCAAAATCGGCAAGTTCCTTGCGAATACCTCTTACGTCTGTGCTCGAAATGCCGAATCCGTCGATAACGGCAAATATGAGAGTTCCTCTGCCGCTGCCGTCATTGATTGCGATAACGCGGACACGCTGGTCGTCATAGATAGCTGTTGCCGCCTTTGATTTCGGGAAAGAGAGACTTCCGCCGACATAGTGCTTACCGTCAAGCTCGTCTCCGGTCTGAAGAGAGGCACTGCCGTAGCCGAGGCTCCAAACCGAATTTGCTGCAGGAGAGGTGAGGTAATCCTCCATGCCTTCAAAGAACATATCGCTTGTGAAGTTTTCCTTCTGCTCAAACTTAACCGACGGGATATTTCTGTTAATGCTCTTTACGAGGGCATCTATTATCTTATCAGCCAGATTGTACAGAGACTTGAGCATCATGCCGCCAAGCTCGTCCCACGATGTGGGAATTTTAATGCCGCCAAAGTCAACACTTGTGACCGTAACGTTATCATTTGTCTTTGTATCTGCCGCAAAAGCACTGCTCGTTAAAGCAACGCTGAAAACGGTAAATACCATAACGATACTTAGAAGCAATGATATTACTTTTTTCATAATATATCACCTTTCTGAATAATATTTTACAGATATAATTTTATCATATAAAAAGCATTTTTACAACAGAAAGAGTATTGTGAAAAATTACCGAAAAAGGGAGACGATTTTTGTATGGGTTGTTCTATAGCTGAGTTGAGGAACAAGGAGGTCATATGTAAACTGAACGGAACAAGAATAGGAAATGTGGACGATGTGGAGCTTGATATAAATAACGGACGTCTTGTCTCGATAATAATTTACGGCAAGGGGAAAATAATGGGTGTTTTCGGAAAAAGTGAGGATATTGTAATTCCGTGGGAGGACATTGACGTTATCGGAGAGGATACGATACTGGTCAACTGTGAATGTCCCGTGCCTAAAGGCAGGGCGTAAAAAGCATCTCCGAATTCGGTTAAAGGCAAGAGGAAAGATCAAACAGAAAAGGCTATAATTCATAAATGTCTGTTAAATAAACTGACAAAATATGAATTACAGCCTTTTTATAATTGTAAATACTTTGCTCTTTTAAGCAATTCTGAATCTAAGCTCAACGGGCTTTTATGTACAGGTTTTAAGTCTGTTTTTATATTCATCGCGTTTGCTTTCGATGACATTGTTCTTGTTCAAATTGAGGTTAAGAATTTCCCTGACCTTAAAAAAGTCCTCCGTCATAAAATCGCCTGCGATAATATTGGCACGGGCGAGATATCTCGGCGTGTTAGCTATTGTGTTAATGAGCGCCTTGAAATGCCAACGCAAGGCTTTGTCAAGCTTCCGCGGAAAAACAACGCCGATATCGGTTCCGAGGTTCGGCGTTTGCTGAGTTTGGAACCAGTAAAAACCGCTTGTATCATTTGTGTCAAAAAACTCGGTTGCCTCGGTTACAAATTCGTGAGCATGCTTGCCGTGACGCTTCTTTTCCCATGGAAGAATGTGCGGGCAGTTGACGCTGTACTTGTACTCCTCACAGTAGTTAATCATTATGTAACGCTTGCCTGATTTTCTCATGTCGCCCATTGTAACGTCGCCGATATTTTCAAAATCGGTAAACGCATATTTGGACGGCTCAATCGTTCTTTCAAGAATCTCGTCAACCTTTTTGGGGTCGGCATGAAAGCGCAGATTGAAAGGTCCGAGCTTCTGCGGCTGATATTCTCTGATATCAAGAATAAAAAATTCGCTCGGATGCTCGTCTATAACCTTGCGGAACTTTTCCATTTCAGGCTCAAAAGGCAAGCCCTTTGTTATGCCGTGGCAGAAAACTATTTGACCGTTTTTATCTGTGTCAATACGCACGCAGAAATGACGGATACCGTAGTTGAACTGCTGGGTTAGATCGCCGTCCTGACAGCAGGCGATAGGCTTCATCTTGAAGCTGCCGGCGTTGTGTGCGCTCGGCATTACCACATTGCAGAGCTTGACATCATCTTTAATGTATGACATCCATTCGGAGTAAATCATTTTTTCACTTCCTCAGATATTGTAGCAAATATTTATCTTGTGCCTGAGAACTTCTTTTATATTGTCAATTGCGCCGCGCATATAAATTTTCGGGTCGAAAACTTCGGGATCCTTGGCAAATTCCGCTTTGATTCCGTTTGTGTAAGCCTGACGGAGTTCCGTCGCAAAATTTATCTTCGTGATTCCGGCAGCGATGCAGTCCTTAAGAACCTCATCGGAAAGTCCGGATGCGCCGTGAAGAACCAACGGTGTGTCAATTGCAGCGTGTATTTCCTTTATGCGCTCAATGTTGATATGCGGTGTACCCTTGTAAACACCGTGAGCGGTTCCTACGCCGATTGCGAGAGTGCTTACGTTTGTTCTTCTGACAAATTCCTCGGCTTCGCTGACCTTTGTGTAGCTGGCTTCGAGATCGGTGTCACCCTCCTCTTTGCCGCCGATCGTACCAAGCTCACCTTCAACGGAGACGTCCATGGGGAGTGCAAAGTCAGTGACTTCTTTCGTGAACTTTATGTTGTCCTCAAAAGGCATAAGGCTTCCGTCAAACATAACGGATGAAAATCCGCCGGCAACGCATTTTTTTGCCAGTGCAAGACTGCTGCCGTGGTCAAGATGCAAAGCATAGTCCACGGGGCAATCAGCCATAAGCTCACGCATCATGGCCGGGTAAATCGCAATTCCGCCGTAGTTAAGCGTTCTCGGAATCATCTGAACAATGACGGGAGTGCGCATCTCGTGCATGATCTCGGAAACCGCCATTGCCGATTCAAGATTGTCAATATTGAATGCGGGAATCGCATAGTTTTCTTTTTCGGCTCTTTTCATGAGTCTTGCCGAAGAAACAACCATATAAAACACCTTCGTTTCTTGAATTTAGATTTATTCTTTAAAGTTAATTATTTTCCAACCGTCGGCAATATATACAATGCCCGAAGCAACGGAAATTATTGCGGTTATTCCCATCAGAATATTCGATATAAGGCTCATATTGAAGCCGAGCGAATAAACCGACGAAACCTCACAGAGAAGCATGACAACGACAAAGGAGACCATTTGTGTAACTGTTTTTATTTTACCGCCTATGTTTGCGGGAATAACAACATTTTGCGCCGCCGCTATCATTCTTAATGAGGTTATCGCAAAGTCACGGGTAAGTATTATCATCACTATCCATATGCTGCAAAGCCCATCCTTCATGAATGCGAGCAAGCCTGCCGTTACAAGCATTTTATCTGCGATCGGGTCAAGTAACTTGCCGAAATTTGTGACTATATGGTTTTTTCGCGCAATTCGTCCGTCCAGCGCATCTGTTATTGCACCGAGGGCGAAAATAATTGCGGAAATCAAAAATTTGTGTTCAATGCCGGCAAGATATATCGCAAGAAAAACAGGAGCAATAAACATTCTGCCGATTGTAATTTTATTTGGTAAATTCATTATGATACCATGCCTTATAATATACTGTAGGTAATTCGGTCAGGCAGTAACCTCGCCGATGAGGTCGTAATCCTCAACATCAAAAATTTCAACGTCAACAAAGTCGCCGATATCAAGATCCTTGTGAGACGTGAATTTTACAAGTCCGTCAATCTCGGGGGCATCCATATATGTTCTGCCCGTGTAGCTGTCGGAATATCCGTCGTAGTCCTCAACAACAACCCTGTATGTTTTGCCGATTTTTTCATTATTCTTTTCTTCCATGATGCTGTACTGATCCTGCATTATGACCTCGCCGCGGCGTGTTTTAATATCCTCATCTACCTGATCCTCCATGTCGAAGGCCGGAGTGCCTTCCTGCGGAGAGAAGGTGAATACGCCCAGACGGTCAAATTCAATCTCGTTGACAAATTCGGCAAGTGTTTCAAATTCTTCTTCGCCCTCACCGGGGAATCCGACAATGAAGGTCGTTCTGATGACGACATCGGGGATTTCTTCTCTGAGCTTGGAGATAACATTGCGAATAAGCGCCTGATCGCCTCTGCGATTCATTGCCTTTAGGATTTTATCGTCAGCGTGTTGGAGCGGAAGATCGATATAATTAACAACCTTTTCCTGATTTTTCATTGTTTCAATAAGCTCGTCCGTAATTCTGTCCGGGTAGCAGTAAAGAAGTCTTATCCATTCGATAGAATCAATTTTGCAAAGCTCGTTGAGAAGCTCGGGCAGTTTAAGCTCACCGTAAAGGTCAAGACCGTAGCTTGTTGTATCCTGGGCAATGAGAATAAGCTCTTTGACGCCCGATTCGGCAAGCTGCTTGGCTTCGTCGATAACGTTCTCCATGCTGCGGCTGCGCATATTGCCCCTGATTGACGGGATAGTGCAATAGGTGCAGCGGTTTGAACAGCCCTCGCCGATTTTGAGATATGCCCAATAATGCGGCGTGGTGAGAATTCTCTGACCTTCAAGCGGAAGATCGCACTGCGGCGGATAGTTTTCGATTGTGTCAACGCCCGACATAACCTCCTCAACTGTCTTGATTATATCGCCGTTTGCGCCGATGCCGATAACGGCGTCAACCTCGGGGATCTCCTTAACAATCTCGTCCTTGTATCTTTGCGCAAGACAGCCTGTGACAATAATTTTGCTGATAACGCCTTCTTTTTTCAGTTCAACCATGTCAAGAATATTTTCGATGGCTTCTTTTTTTGCATCATCAATGAAACCGCAGGTGTTGACGATAACGGCATCACAGCCGTCAACGTAATCGACGATTTCCCAGCCCTCGGCGTCCATGAGCGCAAGCATATGCTCAGCGTCGACCTGATTTTTCGGGCAGCCGAGAGAGATCATACCAATCTTGTAATTCATAAAATCACCTTTAGAAATTTAATAGTCCTCATAATATTCATCGTCGGAAAACTCGCTCATTGCTTCACGGATATCGGAAAATGAATATCCCATTCTTTGCAAAGCGGAAAAAACTTTTTTTCGTCCGACTTCGTCATTCATTCTATTATAATATCTTTTGCCGATAATATCAACTATTCTTTGAACATTATCCGGTTCTTCTTCTTCAAAAAGCTCCTCAACGGCAGCATTTGCAATGTCGGCGGAGATTCCTTTTGCCCGAAGCTCGGATTTTATACGCATTTTACCGAATTTTTTGCGTTCAAAAAGTTCACGTGCATAGTTTTCGGCATAGCGTTCATCATTGACAAGGTCAAGCTCAATCAGTTTTTCAACTGCCTCGTCAACATAGTCTGCATCGTGCTTGCGCAACAGCTTTGCTCGGATTTCCTTCTCCGAATGGTCACGGTAATCGAGACTGTTCAGCGCACTGTTAAAAGCACGGCGAGAGCCTGCCGCCTCCTCAAAGGCAGTAAGCTCCTCCTCATTTATTTCATCTCCGGAGACTAACCCGCAGGAAAACCAGAAAATCTCATCAACCGTCAGCAGATATTCTCCGTCGATATATATGTGAATTTTATCCTTGCGTCCGCTCTTAGCCGTAATTTTCATTATTCGTCATCAACAGCTATGTCAAGCTTGGCTTTGGCGGAAACCTTTTCGGCAGGAGCTTCATCGGATGCGGAAGATTTTGCAGCCCCCTTGCCCTTTGAGCCTTTCTTCGTAGAGCCGGACTTGCATGCTTGAAGCATTTTATCTTTGTCGGCATAGACCTTCTCTTTAATTTCGTCATAAAGAGCCTGATCGTTTTTCAAAAGCTCCTTGACGTTTTCACGACCCTGTCCGAGACGGGAATCACCGTAGGAGAACCATGCACCGCTCTTGTGGATAATATCCATTGCAACTGCAATATCAAGAAGCTCGCCGACCTTAGAGATACCTTCGCCGTATATGATGTCAAATTCAGCCTCCTTGAACGGGGGAGCGACCTTGTTCTTGACAATTTTAACTCTTGTTCTTGAGCCGACAAATTCGCCGTTAGCACCTTTGATTGTTTCGGCTTTTCTGACGTCCATACGCATTGAAGCATAGAATTTCAGCGCACGGCCGCCCGTTGTTGTTTCGGGGTTGCCATACATAACGCCGATTTTTTCACGGAGCTGATTTATAAATATAATAATAGTATTCGACTTGTTAATTGCGCCTGCAAGCTTTCTGAGAGCCTGCGACATAAGTCTTGCGTGCTGACCGACATGCGAATCACCCATTTCCCCCTCAATTTCCGAACGGGGAACCAGGGCTGCAACAGAGTCGACAACCACAATATCAATAGCGCCTGAGCGCACAAGAGCTTCGGCGATTTCAAGTGCCTGCTCACCGTTATCCGGCTGAGAAACAAGCAATGAATCAACGTCCACGCCGAGGTTTGCGGCGTAAACAGGGTCAAGGGCATGCTCGGCATCAATGAAGGCTGCCTCTCCGCCGGCTTTCTGAGCCTCGGCAACCGCGTGCAGGGCAAGCGTTGTTTTACCGGATGATTCGGGTCCGTATATTTCAACAATTCTGCCCTTTGGAAGTCCGCCGATACCTGTTGCGACATCAAGAGCCATTGATCCCGTCGAGATAGCCTCAACGTTCATGGCGACGTTCTGTCCCAAACGCATGACTGTTCCTTTTCCGTATTGTTTTTCAAGCTGAGCGATAGCTGTTTCAAGAGCTTTTTGTTTATCAGCCATTTATAATCACACTCCGTATCCGTACAAATGTTCGACAAAGCATATTATACTATAAAATAATAAAAAATGCAATATGTTTTAAATAATTTAGAGAAATTTTTATTTCTGTCGAAAAAAGCCGAATACCGACAAGCCTTTTAACGACTTTATAATGCTTTTGCGGCACCGGCAATGCGGCAGGCGGCTGCACTCTTTACCCTCGCAATGAGGACGTAAACTTCAATCGACAATGCTACCCTTTGGCTTTTATTATATTATATGAATTTTGATTTTTCAAGACTTATATCATTTATGACATTTTGTCAAAAGTATCTGCTTTGAATTTTATTGCTTCGTCGCAATATCTATTGAAAAAAACACTTTTTATGATATACTATAGGCAATGCCACACTTTTGAGGTGTATGAATTGCGCAGCAAGATTTAAACAAGGCGCTATGTTTCAATTTGTGCGGTGTTGCCTATAAATATTGCAGCGCAAACGGAGGTCGAGACATGAATCTGTTACACATGAAATATGCAGTTGAAATAGCAGAAACAAAATCCATAAACAAGGCTGCCGAAAAGCTTTTTGTAGGTCAGTCGGCACTCAGCCGTGCCATAAAAGAATTGGAGACAAGTCTCGGGGTAACGCTTTTTGAAAGAAGCGCAAAAGGAATGTTTCCCACCCCCGACGGCGAGGTCTTTGTTCGCTATGCCAAAACGGTGCTGAAACAGGTTGATGCAATTGAAAATATGTTCAGCGATGACCATGCCGCCAAAACTCAGTTTTCGATTTCTGTCCCGAGGGCAAGCTATATTTCCGATGCGTTTGCAAAGTTTTCAAAGCTGATTGGAAAAAATACCGAAGCAGAGCTTTTTTATAAGGAAACCAATGCTTTGCGTGCAATAAAGAATTTGCTTAATGATGAGTTTAAGCTCGGAATAGTCCGCTATGCCGAAAGCTTTGACAAATACTATAAAAACATGATGGACGAAAAGGGATTGGAATATGAGCTTATAACCGAGTTCCGCTACAAGCTTCTTTATCATAAGGACAGTCCTCTTGCAAAAAAGGAGGAGGTTACTTATGATGATCTCCGCAATCTTGTTATGATTGCCCATGCCGATCCGTATGTGCCTTCACTTCCTTTTTCGGAGGTCAAGAAGGAGGAGCTTCCGGATAATTCGGATAGAAAGATTTTTGTTTTTGAACGTGCAAGTCAGTTTGAGCTGCTTGCCGAAAATCACGAAACCTTTATGTGGTCATCACCGATTCCGCAAACCTTGCTTGACCGCTACGGTCTCGTTCAAAAATACTGTGTTGATAATAAGCGAGTGTATAAAGATGTGCTTATCCATCGCAGAGACTATACTCTTTCCGAAATCGACAACATGTTTATTGAGGAACTGGTTAAATCAAAAAGAAGAACATTCGGAGAGGAGACATAAAGCATGAAATGGTTGATTGCTTCCGATATTCACGGCAGTGCATACTGGTGCCGCAAGCTTATTGAAAAATATAAAGAGGAAAAGGCCGACAGGCTTATCCTTCTCGGCGATGTGCTTTATCACGGTCCGAGAAACGATTTGCCCGAAGAGTATGCACCCAAACAGGTTATTGCAATGCTCAACGAAATGAAGGACGATATTCTCTGCGTCAGAGGAAATTGCGAGGCGGAGGTTGATCAGATGGTATTGGATTTTCCGGTTCTCGCCGATTATGCTTTGATTGATCTCGGTGAAAAAATGATATATCTCACTCACGGCCATGTTTATAACGAGAGCAAAGTGCCACCGATGAAAAAGGGAGATATACTTCTCCACGGTCATACCCATGTACCGAAATGCGTTGAGCATGAAAACTATATTTATATGAATCCCGGTTCGATTTCAATTCCTAAGGAGAACAGCCGCCACGGATATATGACGCTTGAAAACGGTGAGTTCCTTTGGAAAGATTTTGACGGCGATATTTTGAAAACCTATACGATCTGAGGGCTTGCAATCGGCTTGTCTGACGGAGCTGATAGTTTTTATAATAAAATATGATTTATATACTTTACCTAATATCAAAAGTTTAAATCTAAAAAGGCGGAGATCGCAATGACCTCCGCCTTAGTTTATATTCGGTTTTATTTTGCAAGTGTGATTCCTGCAATCGGAACGGTTGCGCTGACTTTCTGAGAGAAGGTGCCGTTGAGGATCATTGCCTCTGATTTGTCAACAGTCTCCTGCGTGCCGGGCGCTGCGGCCGTGCCGAGTCTTGAAAGATATGTTGCGCCGCCCTTGTAGTCTCCGTTATATGCGGGAATCTCGGGAAGTGCATTTGACTTGTCAATTTCTTTGCCGTTCTCGTCATATTCAACATTGTCATAGTCAAGAACTTCGTTGATCGTGTTGAGATAATACTGAGCAAAGTCATAGCGCGGAGCACAGATGAAGCCCTCGCAATCGGCGAGCTTATCCGAACCGAATCCGCAGAAGAATGCGTCCTCACGGTTATCTGCAATTTCCCGGCTGTAGAAGTCTGATGCGATAACGACATTGCCGTTTGCAACGAGCGTGTGACAGTCCGACTTAACGTCCTTGCATACTCTTGCATCGATCTTAACCTCTGAGTAAACAGACTCTGCACCGAGAGCAAAAGCATTGAGGAGCGTAAGGTTGTCGGCCGACTTGAGAAGATAGCCGATTTTCGGAACCTTGAGTTCCTTAGCCTTGAGACCTGCCGCAATACCGGAAAGGTAAACGGCGCCGGAGATGTTAGCTGTGTAGGAATGGATATTCTTGCCGTTATCCTCACCGTTAAATACGATGTATTGAACCTTAGATTTCTGAACATCGGAAGATGAATTCGAAACGTACTTGTTAACCGCGGACATATAGCTCGGATCTGCAAGGAAAATTATTGAGCACTCCTGATTTGTGAGAGAATGAATGGCGTCATATGCAGCCTGTTCATTTGAAGGATCAACATGTTCAATATAGCGGAATCTGTCTTTATTGATACCCGAACCGAAGGAAATAAGATCATTTATAGCGGAGACACACTGAAGTGTCGAGAGGTCGGGAACATAATCATCCGCATCGTCGCGTTGTCCGGGAAGAACAACACCGATTTTGATGTTATCCTTTGTGATGTCGGTGTCGTCAACCATGCTGCACGAAGCAAGCGCAAAGCAAAGCACGGCAACAAGAACAAGTGCCAAGACTTTTTTGAACGTTTTCATTAAGAGTCCTCCTTAGAGAATTATACGTTTAATAAATTACAGATACATTATAGAGTATTTGGTGAGGAAAATCAAGGAAAATTTTAAAAACCGTACTGTAATCATTCAAATATAGGAAGCGTTTTTGTTCATAAAGTAATATTTGTATAAAAATATTTTATATCATATCAAGTTATTTCTTGCAAACAGAGCATGGGTGTTGTATAATTATTATGGATAATTTTTATAATGCCTAAAAAGGCGGTGTATTATGGGTTACATTGAATTTGCAGATGTGTATAAAAGATATAAATCAGGCTCGGAGACCGTAAATGCTCTCGACGGGGTCAGCTTTTCCATTGAACAGGGAGAGCTGTGTGTTGTCGTAGGTCCGAGCGGAGCCGGCAAAACCACGCTTCTCAACGTGTTGGGAGGAATGGACAGATGCTCACAGGGTCAGATTGCGGTCGATGACAAGATAATAACCGATTTCGGAAAGCGCATGCTTATGCTTTATCGCAGGCAGGAGGTCGGATTTATTTTTCAGTCTTACAATCTTGTTCCGAACCTTACTGCGGTTGAAAATCTTGAGCTTGTTGCAAATCTAAGTGATAAGGCGGTTGACTGCATGGCGCTTCTGAGATTGGTCGGACTGGAGAAAAGGGCAAATCTTTTCCCGTCGCAGCTTTCCGGCGGTGAGCAGCAGCGAGTTGCGATTGCAAGGGCACTTGTAAAAAAGCCTAAGCTTCTTCTTTGTGATGAGCCGACGGGTGCGCTTGACTATGAAACGGGAATCCAAGTACTCAATCTTATTAAAAAGGTTTCGGAGATTATGAAAATGACAGTTGTAATAATAACCCATAACCATGCCATTGCGCCGATAGCGGACAGAATTATCTCAATGAAGAGCGGGAAAATCAGCAAAATTGAAATCAACGATACACCGATGCCGGTTGAAAGGATAGAGTGGTAATGACGAAAACCCTCATTAAGGAAGCTCTTCGTTCCATTACCGCCAACAAGCTCAGATTTCTCTCCGTAGCGGTTATTATTGCGCTGGGAATGAGCTTCTTTGTCGGAATAAACTCGGCAAGCCCCGCCATGAATTATGAGGCTAATGAGTATTTCAACAGGAATAATTTGATGGACGTTTATGTTTCGTCGTCAATTCCTTTTACGAACGAAGATATAGAGAAAATTAAAAATATAAAAAATGTAACTCAGGTTGTCGCATCAAGCTATATCGACGGCTATGCAACGCTCGGCAGGGAGACCCTTGTCAACAAAAACGGTACGGAGCTTATTCTGAGAATCAGCTCATTTGACGTTGAAAAGGAAAAGAAATTCCTTGACGGAGAAAGCGATCCGTCCTTTCTTAACGCCCTTGACCTTAAAGACGGAAGACTTCCCGAGAAGGCGGGGGAGTGCGTTGTCGATGAGAAATCGGCAGAGCTTTATGACGATATCGAAATCGGTAAGACGCTGAACATAACGGATGCCGACAGCAGCGTCGGAGTTTCGTTGAAAAACAATAAATTTGTCATAGTCGGAACGGTCACATCTCCGATATATATTTCACTTGACAGAGGTCAGACTAAGCTCGGTTCGGGCAGCCTTGACTCATATATTTATGTTTTGCCCGAGGCATTTTCCTCATCTGAGGTCAACACTCTTGCCGTCAAGATGAGGTATTCCGACAGTCTCGATACTTTTTCAAGCCAATACTCGGACAGAGCGGAAATGATTGCGGAAAAAATCCGAGAGGCATCAAAAGAGGCAATTGACTCGAAGCTCGTCGAACTGAAAAATGAGTACACTCAAAAAATTGAAGATAAGCAAGCGGAGATAAAAGCATTTTCCGATTCGAGCGATAAACAGCTCAAGGAAAAAGAGGCTTCCATTAAAGAATTTAAGCAGTATGTCGATAACGAGGATAAGATACTCGGTGAACTGAAAACGACAAATGAAAACAAGATAAAATCCGCTTCGTCAACATTGAACAGCCTTGAAAAGCAGCTTACAACGCTTCAGGCTGATTATAATACACACGTTAAATTGAGAGACAGTCAAAGCTCGGAGATCAAGGGTTACAGCGAGCTGAAAAAGCTCTACGATGACCTTAATCGAAAACATTTAACAGCCAAAACGGAACTGGATTCGCTTGAAAGCAATTATCAAAGCAAAAAGAACGCACTCGATGCAAAAAATAATGAAATATCCGAGCGTGAAAATAAAATCTCGGACTATGAATCAAGAATTTCAAGGCTTACCTCTGAGATAGACGAGCTTGAAAGAACAATTTCATCTCTTAACTCGAGCGTTTCATCTTATACTCAAAGAGTAGAGGCTCAAAATTCCGTTGTTGACGGAATAAAAAGCGATATACAAAAACAGAATAGCATTATTTCCGATTCATCGGCGACAAACGAAGAAAAGATTGCGGCAATAAGCAGAAGAACAAGGCTTAACAGTGAGCTTACAACGGCACAAAGAGAGCTGACATCAAGGAAAAATGAGCTTGAAAATGCTCAGTCGCAGCTATCGACCGCAAAATCGGAAAAAACAAAGAAAGAAAATGAAAAGAGAAACCTGATAGTTGCACTCAACTCGGAAAGAGCGGCTCTTGCAACGGCAAAGTCACGGGCCGAAGTGCTTAAAACCGAATATTCAAATGCCTTGTCGAATTACAATTCGGCAAAGAAAAACTATGATGCCGATTCCGCAACGCTTGAAAAATATGTCTCTTCAATGAATGAGCTGACAAAGGGACAGAGCAGCCTTACAAAGCTAATTGCTCAGGTTGAAAGCGAAGCAAACGAGTTGGAAACACTCAAGCGACGTGTTACAGAGGCACAAATCAGCTATACTTTGGCTTCAAGAAACGGTTCGGTTGAAATTTCAAAGGCGGAGTATGATTTAAAGGTTGCAAAAAGCCGCTATTCAACGGTTGACGACGAATACACCGAGCTTAAAAATGACATTGACAGTAAATCCGGAACGTTGAACAGCGAGCTGAAAAGCCTTCAGACAACGCTCGGCAATATTGCAAACCTCAGATGGACGGCAACGCCGAGAAACGATTTTTCGGGCATGAGAAGCTTGGCTGTCAGTCTTGAAAACATAAAATCAATGTCAACAGTTTTTCCGATGGTCTTTTTCCTCACAGCAATGATAGCGTGTCTTGTTATTATGATAAAAAATGTTGAGGAGGAAAGAAAAGAAATCGGCATTTTTAAAGCGTTAGGTTATTCTAATTCGGCGGTTGCCGGTAAGTTTATCCTCTACGCCGTACTTGCATGGATAATCGGCATCTTTATCGGAACTGTTATGGGAACCTGCGTGCTTCCGTTTGTTATTTGCTCCATATACAACATGACATACAGTGTCCCGAATGTCGGCACGGTTTTCCTTGCAGACTACGTTTTCTTCGGATTTGCGATTTCATTGATATTGATTGTTGCGGCAACCTTGATTGCAGTGATCCATGAAATTAAGCATAATCCGGCAACGCTCATGAGGCCAAAAAACATTGCGTATAACCGCAGAAATATTCTGGAAAAGATTCCCGGTCTTTGGGGAAAAATGAGCTACGGAATGGTTGTTGTTGCACGAACAATTTCCCGTAGCCGAGAGAGAGTTACCGCCGGCACGCTTGGCATTGCCTGCTGTACTGCGCTGATTCTTTCTTCACTCGGATTGATAAATTCGACGACGGCTGTTTCAAACGCGCAGTATGCCGATGACGGAATATTTAAGTATGATATATTGTTTGTACTGAGAACTCCTCAGCAGGAGGACGCAAAGGTGCTTAAGAAAATCCAGAGTGATCAGCGAACGGAAAATGCGGCACTCTTCAGCAACACGAGCGCATTTGCTTCGGCAGACAGCGAGGCACAGGTTAAACGAACCGTCAGCATCATCGCTATGAAGAACAGCGACAGTTTTTTCGATTATGTCAATCTCAAAACAGTCAGCGGCGACCTTGATTTCGGCAAGGGTAATGTTATTATAACAGAAAAAATGGCGAACGATCTCGGAATAAAGGTCGGCGGTGAGATATATCTCGCATCCACGGACGGATCGACATACAGCGCATCCGTCAGCGGAATAGTCAGAAACTATACGAATCATTATGTTTACATGACTGATGAAAGCTATGAAGAAATTTTCGGAACACCGCCGCAGTGCCGATATATAATCGTTACGTCAAAGTCATATGTCGATGAGCATGATATCAAAAATTTTGCATCCGATTTTCTCAAGGAGGATATCGTAACGGGTGCGTCGACCGCGTCGGAAATGGCGAGCTCGGTTGATGTTTCTATAAGCAGAATTCTTGCCGTTGTTATGATGTTTGTTCTCTCGGCTTGTATGCTTGCGTTGATAGTTATGTATACAAACTCGAATGTCAACCTCAGTGAGCGCACAAGGGAAATCGCAAATATCAAGGTCATCGGTCTGAGCGATCATGAGGTTTTGATTTATGTTATCCGTGAGAGTGTCATGTCAACCGTTTACGGTGCAGTGATCGGATTGATTGCCGGAATTTTCCTTCATAAGGTTTTGGTCGGCTTTATCTCGGTTGACAACATCGTTTACAGCAGCTCGATCGCATGGTGGAGCTACCTCGTTACGATTGTCATTATTGCTCTGATATCACTGATTTCAGCCCTGCCTATAAGGCTCAAGATAGACAAAATCAATATGGCAGAAACGCTCAAGGAAATTGAATAGAAACTCTTGCATAACAGAACGAAAAAACACAGAGATCAGTGACCTCTGTGTTTTTCTTTTCGTTTCTGCTGTTTCAGCTCAAACCGCCATTCTTTTTCGGCATCACGCTGTTGCTTGCTGAGAGTTTTGCGTTTAAGCTTGTTTTCCTCTCGCTGAAGCTGTAAAGCCTGCTGGCTTTTTGTTCCGATCCCGCTTTGAGCCGTCAACTTCTTTGCTTCTCGCTGCTTGCGCTTCGGATTTGTCGAGTCATTTTTTACAGCCGTTTCAACAGACGGACTGAATTTCAGCCTGCAATAATTTTTTTGAATGCAATTCAAAACCTCAAAGTCTTTCGGCTCTGCGCCGAAGGTGACCTTGCAAACGGACAGCCATCCGTTTTCTGTTCGTTCAAACACCCCAACCCAAAACGGGTCATCAAAAAATACCGTCAGTCTGATCATCGTGTCCATACGAATCCCTCCAAAAATATATTTCAGGGAACGGACGACCCGGAGGGGAGGGTTACTTACCTGAGTGAACTCAGACGGCCGGGCTACCTACCGGCTCTGGTGCAGAAAGCACGTTGCGTTTTTATCCCTGCGTAAAATGCACTTACGCATTGTTACCAATTATATTTTGCAAATATTTGAGCGACTCTTTAATATTGTTTTCTTCCTTGAAATTGTCGCGATAAAGCTCAATTACGGCAGTTTTGTCGTAGCCGTGCGCTTTCAGCGCCTTGAAAAGCTTTCCGAAATCGTATTTGCCTGAGCCGGGAGCGAGGCAGTCGTGCTTTGCCGTGCCGTCGCTGAGGTGAACCTGAGCTATTTTATCACCGAGCAGATCAATAAATTCAAATTCGCTCTGATTTGTCCGCCGACACTGCTTGATATCAAGCACCATTCTAAACTCGTCGCCGACTGCGTCTGCAATCTTTTTCATAATATACGGATCCGAGCAGTAAAAGTTATTAACATTTTCCTGAGCGATGAAAAGGTTTGATTTCCTTGCTTCGTTATGCAATTTAATGTAGTTTTCGGCATATAATTCAGGTGTGTATCCTTTTCTGTCTCTTCCGCCGTGCAAAACAACCAATTCGGCTCCAAGCTCATTTGCAGCGGCAAAATAACGCTTATAGAAGTCAATGCTGTCATTTGTGCGTCGGCTGTAGCCGCTGAAAATCAGATACGGCTCGTATCCCGAGGTAAAGGGATGTACCGAACGGATTTGAATGCCGTAGTAATCTTTGATTCTGCACAGCTCCTTTAATATTTTACCCTCAAGCTCGCATGGTGAATTAAAAAATATCTCTGCTGTTTTTGCTCCCAAATGCCCGACCGTTTCAAGTGACTTTTCAATCAGCTCAGGATAGAAGCAAGAGGATGAAACTCCGATTTCCATATCAACACCCACCTTTTCCATTGTTATTTTAGCACCATATCTGCCGACGGTAAAGACTTTTTTCCTGTTATTTGCAGAAAATATTATCAAATTGTTAATTTTTTCAAAAACACTTGATTTTTACGGCAAACGGGCTATAATATATTTAGCACTCAGGGAATAAGAGTGCTAAAACGACAAATATTTAGTTTTTATAGGAGGCTTTCACAATGAAAATCAAACCGCTTGCAGACCGTGTTGTTGTTAAGATGACAGAGGCTGAAGAAAAAACACAGAGTGGAATTATTCTTGCATCTTCCGCTAAGGAGAAGCCGCAGATAGCTGAGGTCCTTGCTGTAGGTCCCGGAGGTCTTGTTGACGGCAAAGAGGTTGAAATGTATGTTAAGGTCGGCGATAAGGTAATCACCGGAAAATATGCAGGCACCGAAGTTAAGCTCGACAAAGAAGAGTACATCATCGTTCGTCAGAGCGATATTCTTGCAATAGTAGAATAACAGGAGGAATTCATCATGGCTAAACAGATTATTTACGGAGAAGAAGCCAGAAAGGCTCTCCAGGCAGGTATTGATAAGCTTGCCGATACAGTTAAAATCACACTCGGCCCCAAGGGCAGAAACGTTGTTCTTGACAAGAAGTACGGCTCACCGTTGATTACGAACGACGGTGTAACGATCGCAAAGGACGTTGAGCTTGAGGATCCGTTCGAGAACATGGGCGCACAGCTCGTTAAGGAAGTTGCAACAAAGACAAATGACGTTGCAGGCGACGGTACAACTACCGCTACACTCCTTGCACAGGCTTTTGTCCGTGAGGGAATGAAGAATGTTGCCGCAGGCGCAAACCCGATGGTAGTCAAGAAGGGCATCAAGATGGGTGTTGACGCAGCCGTTGAGGCTGTCAAGGCAAATTCAAAGCCCGTTACATCTTCAAATGATATCGCCCGTGTCGCTACGGTTTCTGCCGCAGACGAGGAAATCGGCAAGATCATTGCCGAGGCTATGGAAAAGGTTACTGCAGACGGCGTTATCACCGTCGAGGAATCAAAGACAGCCGTTACTGATTCCGACATTGTTGAAGGTATGCAGTTCGACCGCGGTTACATTTCACCCTACATGGTAACCGATACAGATAAGATGGAAGCTGTTATCGACGATGCTCTCATTCTTATTACAGATAAGAAGATTTCAAACATTCAGGAAATTCTTCCGCTCCTTGAGCAGGTTCTCAAGGGAGGCAAGAAGCTTGTTATCATCGCTGAGGACGTTGAGGGCGAGGCTCTTTCAACAATCCTTGTCAACAAGCTCCGCGGCACATTCACCTGTGTTGCTGTCAAGGCTCCGGGCTTCGGCGACAGACGTAAGGAAATGCTCCGTGATATCGCTATCCTCACAGGCGGCGAGGTTATCACATCAGACCTCGGACTTGAGCTTGCAGACGCAACAATGGCTCAGCTCGGTCAGGCCCGTCAGGTTAAGATTTCCAAGGAGAACACCATCATCGTTGACGGAGCAGGCGATAAGGACGAGATTAAGGGCAGAGTTGCTCAGATCAAGTCACAGCTTGAGAACACAACCTCCGATTTCGACCGTGAAAAGCTCCAGGAAAGACTTGCAAAGCTTTCCGGCGGCGTAGCTGTTATCCGTGTAGGTGCTGCTACAGAGACCGAAATGAAGGATAAGAAGCTCCGTATCGAGGACGCTCTTTCGGCTACAAAGGCAGCCGTTGAAGAGGGTACCGTTGCAGGCGGCGGTGTTGCACTTCTCAACGCTATTCCGGCAGTTAAGGCCCTCCTTGATTCAACAGAGGACGCTGACGAAAAGACAGGTATTAAGATCGTTCTCAAGGCTCTTGAAGCTCCGGCACGTCAGATCGCCGCAAACGCAGGCCTTGAAGGCTCTGTTATCGTAAACGATATCGTTTCGAGCGGCAAGACAGGTTTCGGCTACAACTTCGCAACAGGCGAGTTTGTTGATATGTTCGAGGCAGGTATTCTTGACCCGACAAAGGTTACACGTTCGGCTATCCAGAACGCATCAAGCGTTGCCGCAATGGTACTCACAACCGAGTCACTCGTTGCCGACAAGCCCGATCCGCAGGCTGACGCAGCTGCTGCCGCAGCAATGGCAAGCCAGGGCGGCGGAATGTATTGATAAAAAGCTGAATATATAAAAGGCACCACCGCCGAGCAGATTTCCGCTCGGCGGTGGTTTTGTGTCGCAGCAATCGGAGCCGTAAAGTAATGTTAAGATAATATATGAAGTTTGTCAATGGCATTAGGCGGAACGGTCGATTCAACTATATAGATTTGCAAAAACAGCTAATTCAACCGAATATATAAAGGCGATTTGCTTACAAAACAAAAATGCACGGTGCGAATATCGTACCGTGCATTTAAAGTTATAACCTACAAAGGAATCCCAAAGGGGATATTGTGGTGTTGACTTAAATCTTTTATTTATCTCAGTCGTTGCCGAAGAAGGCTTCGTGAACTGCGGAAACAGCCTTGTCTGCGTCCTTCTCGTCGATAAGTACGGAGATTTTGATCTCACTTGTTGAGATCGTCTGAATGTTGATTCCCTTGCCGTAGAGAGCCTCAAACATTTTTGAAGCCGTGCCCGGGTGAGTCTCCATACCGGCGCCGACAACGGAAACCTTTGCAACCGTGTTATCGCTGAATACCTTTGCGTCACCGATGAACGGGAGAGCCTTGATACATTCAACTGCTTCATCTTCATTTGCCATGCTGACAGTGAAAACGATATCTTTTGTATTATCTCTGCCGACAGACTGGAGAATGATATCAACATTTATGTTGTTTTTAGCAAGCTGTGAGAAAACCTTGAATGCGATTCCCGGAACATCCTCAACGCCTACGATAGAAATTTTTGATACGTCCTTGTCCTTTGTTACGCCTCTGACTAACATCTTTTCCATTTTAGTGGTCTCCTTTACGATTGTTCCCGGAATCGGGTTAAGGCTTGAAATAACCTCAAGCTCAACATTATATTTCTTTGCCATTTCAACCGAACGGTTGTTGAGAACCTGTGCACCGAGCGTTGCAAGCTCAAGCATCTCATCATATGTGATTTCCTGGAGTCTGCGTGCGCCGGCTACCTTACGGGGATCGGCGGTGTAAACACCGTCAACGTCGGTAAAAATTTGACATCTGTCGGCATTGAGAGCCGCCGCAATTGCAACTGCGCTTGTGTCAGAACCGCCGCGACCGAGTGTCGTCATGTCCTGATACTTGTTAAGACCCTGAAAGCCTGCAACAACAACGATCTTGCGGTTGTCAAGCTCGGTTCTGATTCTGTCTGTCTCAACCTTTTTGATTCTTGCAGCAGAGTAAACGGAATCTGTGCGGAATCCTGCCTGCCAGCCGAGAAGCGAAATCGCCGGACAGCCTAGCTCGTCAATGGCCATTGCAAGCAGAGCAATCGAAATCTGCTCGCCTGCTGCCATGAGCATATCCATCTCACGCTTTGAATTGTGAGCGCTGATCTCTCTTGCCTTTGCGATAAGGTCGTCTGTTGTGTCACCCTGAGCAGAAACAACAACTACAACGTCATTGCCTTTTTTGTAGGTGTCGGTTACAATTTTTGCAACGTTCATGACACGCTCTGTGTTGGCGACCGAGCTGCCGCCGAATTTCTGAACTATAAGTCCCATGATCAATTCACCACTTTATATTTTAATAATTAACTACCCTGATTGTTGAAAGCACATTGATGTTCTTTATCTCACCGAGCTTGGCTCTGAGCGTGCCCTCCCTGTCCTCCGATGTGACGAAAGCAAATTCATCCTCCGGAGCGTTCTCTCTCGAAAGAACGCTGATGCTGCCGAAAAGCTCACCGGCTTTGCTGAGCGCACATTCCTTGCAGCCTGTTGCACGGACGTAAAGAGCAGTTTTAACCTCGTTATGATCGATAAGAGAACCGTCAACTGCCTTATCCCAGCTTATGCCCTTGTTGCGTCCGATGTGCTGTGCACAGTCAATCATATCGCCGACAACCGCACTTGCCGTTGCCATTTTGCCTGCACCCTGACCGTAGAAAGCAACGTCGCCGACCGCATTACCGCGGACAAGAACGGAATTGAACACTCCGTTGACACCCGAAAGAATACTTGAATTTGAAACGAATGCGGGCGAAACCATTGCGGAGGTTTTGCCGTCTACCTTTTTGGCTCTGCCGAGAAGCTTGATTACGCCGCCCCATGAGCGTGCATAATCAACATCTTCAAGCGTAATCTTTGTTATACCTTCGGTATAGACCGACTTGGGATAAACATGATTGCCGAAGCAAAGTGCGGCAAGAATACAAATCTTGCGGCATGCATCAAAGCCCTCGATATCTGCCGTCGGGTCTTTTTCGGCATAGCCGTTGTCCTGAGCCAGCTTGAGAGCATCATCAAAGCTCATTGAGTCAAAAATCATTTTTGAAAGAATGAAGTTTGTTGTACCGTTGAGTATGCCGGCAACCTCGGTTATTTCATTTGCGGCAAGGCACTGAATAATCGGGCGCAGAACCGGAATTCCGCCGCCGACGCTTGCCTCAAACATAAAGTTAACATTGTTTTCCTTTGCCAGTTCAAGCAGGATATCGCCTTTTTCGGCGACAAGCTCCTTGTTTGAAGTGACAACGGATTTGCCTGCCTTTAAGCAGGAGGAAACAAATTCAAAAGCGGGATGAAGCCCGCCCATTGCCTCTGCGACAATTTTAACATCTCCGTCGTTAAGAATAATATTGAAATCATCTATTATCTTATCTTCGTTTTTGTCACCCGGAAATTTTCTGAGGTCAAGGATATACTTGACGTTCATTTTTTCTCCGATTTTGCCTGTAATTTTTTGTTCGTTGAGCGAAATAACTTCCGCAACACCCGAACCTACAACACCGTAGCCTAAAACAGCTATGTCCATTGTTTTCAACTCCCTGATACGTTTAAACGATATAATCAACTTAGTTTATCATAAAAGTGTAAAATAATAAAGTGTTTTTTGAAATTTTTTCATTTTTTATTTGCATTATTCTCTTTTATGGTATAATATATTCATTGTAAGGAATAAAGTTAACAGCTATGGAGTGAAAATGCGTATGGATAAAGCCGAAGTAAGACGTAAAAAAATTATAAATATAGTCTATTACGCCATTGTATTAGGCTTGGCATATTTATTTTTGAAATACTGCTTCTCGATGTTTGCACCGTTTCTTATTGCTTTTTTTATTGCGGTAATAGTGCAAAAGCCGACCAATTTTATAACGAGAAAGACAAAAATCAAAAAGGGTATAACCGCAACGATTCTTGTTCTTCTTTTGTATCTGGTAATTGTTGCCTTGATCTCGCTTATCGGAGTGAAGCTGGTCGACGGAATAAAAAGCCTTATTGCTTTTATTCAGTCAAAGCTGACGGATATACCGACGCTTATTGAGAATATCAAGAATTGGTCGCTTAATGCTATCAAATTTTTACCCGACGGTCTTGAAACAAAAGCGACACAGTCAATGATACCGTTCTTTGACGCTCTCAAGGAAAAGAGTGCCAGCGAAATTGCAAGCTTTATCGTAAACAAGGCGTCAAACGGTGAGAAGTTCTCAATTGCGAGCCTTTCAACTCCACTCAGCGGAATCTGGAGCACAGCAAAGCAGATACCGTCCGCCTTTGTTGCCGTTATGATAGCGATAGTTTCCTCTTGCTTTATGGCAGTTGACTATGACCGGCTTGTTATATTTATCAAGGGTCAGATTTCGGAGGAAAATGAAGGTAAGCTTTCCGCAACCAAGCGAATTGTATTTAAATCACTCGGAAAACTTATAAAATCATATATTCTTATTATTTGCATAACGGGTATTGAGATTTTTGTCGGATTGAATATCCTTACACTTATCGGAATTTACAAGGACGGCAACATTGTTGCACTGTCGCTGATTATCGCCGTGCTGGATATCCTACCTGTCATCGGAACGGGTACATTTATGGTTCCATGGGCGCTTTACAGTCTGATAACCGGCAAGGTCGGATTAGCAATAGGACTGTTTGTTGTCTATGCAATTATCTATGTTGTAAGACAGATAATAGAGCCGAAAATCGTCGGCGGAACGGTTGATTTGCCGTCGTTCGTCACCCTTATGGGTATGTATATCGGTTCACAACTGTTCGGATTTATCGGAATCTTCCTTGTGCCGATTCTTATAATCATCGTCAAGCTTCTCAACGATGAGGGAATTATCCACCTTTGGAACAACAGCGATGCGTTTGAAGATGAAGTTTCCTCCGAGCCTAAAATCAAGCTCCCGAAGCTGTCGTTTATGAAGAAAAAGAAGAAATAAGAAGAAATGCCGCAGGGTGATTCCTGCGGCTTTGTTGTTGCTTATATTTTGTTTATTCAACACCCCTGTAAAGGAGGCCTCTTGTAAATTCGCCGTGCGGCTTCTTGGAGCCTTTAATATAATCCTGAATCACGAGCGACGTTTTTTCCTTGCTCTCGTTTGTAAAATAGAGGAGCATGAAGTCCATGTTTCTTATCTCGCTGAGCCTGTCCGCCATATAGACGGGGACGCTGTTGAGAATTTCGCTGCAGCCTGAGCGGCAGTCAATCGGAAATTCAATTCCTCTGCGGTCGGTCAGCTTGCCCGTGCGCTTACATTCTGCACACGATTTTCCGTTTTTCTGCGGACAGTTTCTTGTCAGCATCAACGGCAGTCTGCCGTAAGCAAAAACGCCCCTCGGTGCATCTCCGCCGATTGCCTGAGCCTGAGCCAAGGTTAGCTCGGGCGAAAGCAGAATTCGGTTTATTCCCATACCTTCGAGCGACTTTACGGAGAGCGAGTTGAACACGTTTGAGCCGATAAAGGCATTCGGTTTAAGCCCTGCTTTTTGAATAAGCACAATTCCGTCAAGTGTGCCTGCCCATGCTTCGGTTATGCCGTATTCCTTTGCGCTTTTCAGCTTTTCGAGAATCTTTTCATCATTTGAAAAAATCCCTCTCGGCACTTCGACACTGACTCTGAGCGATTTTTTAACCTTTTGCTCGTCTCCCAGCGGAACGATGACCTGTTCGATATAATCCCAATTTTCGGGTATACTGTCAATGTCGGCAAAGCGGCAGATAAGCCTTTTTTTGTCCGGTGTGTGCGGCTGTATTTTAATATATTCGGGAGTGAAGCTCTTTGACTGAGCTTTGTTCCCGTCAAGCTTTTCGATAACCTCACGTCGGAGCTTGTTAAGTTCGGAGACGGGAATAAAAAGTCCGTCGTCAAGCTCAATATCAATATCGCCGCACAAAAATCTTGTTCCGCCGACCTTTGAAAGCTGATTATGAACCGCTTCGGCAGTTGTCGCCTTATTCATTGCGAGCTGGGGAACTTCGCCCTCGGCGAAAACATTTTTCGTTTCCGCTCTTGCAGCAAGCGATATCGGTTCACCCTTCAAAGCCGTGAAAGCAAAATCGACAACGGTATCCGCTTTCTCTTTTTCGTAGAGCTTTTCAAGCTTTTTAAGAACGCCGGATGCCGCCGTAACATCATCCTTGCGGCGAATTCCGAACATGTCATATCCGAGCTTGTTTCTGTAATAGCCGTCCGTGAAACCCGAACGGGAGAACACGGAACGCAGATCGTCTCGGAGAGCGTTATCCGTCACGCCATCCACGCTGTTGCGGCAAGCCTTGACCGCTGCGGCAACGTATTCCGGCCGCTTCATTCTACCTTCTATTTTGAATGAGCAAACGCCCAGTTCAGCCATTTCGGATATATAATCAATTAGTGAAAGATCCTTTAAGCTCAGGTCATGGCCTGTTCCGTTTTCAACCGAGAAGGGTAGCCGGCACGGCTGAGCACATGCGCCTCTGTTGCCGCTTCGTGAACCGAGAACGGCACTGAAAAGACATTGGCCTGAAACGCACATACAAAGCGCACCGTGTACAAAGCATTCAAGCTCAACAGGCGAATTTTCGCAAAGCTTTTTGATTTCCTCTTTTGACAATTCACGGGGAAGAACGGCGCGGGTGAAGCCGAGTCTTTTAAGTCTTTTAAGCCCTGCGGCGGTCTGGACGGACATCTGAGTTGAAGCATGAAGGGGCATATCGGGTGTCGTTTTGTGAATAAGCTCGGCAATTCCTATATCCTGCACGATAATTGCGTCAACGCCTGCCTCACATGCAAGCTGAACCGCTTCCTGTGCTTTTTCAAGCTCACCGTCGGATACAAGAGTGTTAAGCGTTAAATGCACTTTCACGTTGTGTTTGTGACAGTATGCAACGGCTTCTTTAAGCTGCTCATCGTCAAAATTTTCTGCACTTCGGCGCGCGTTAAGATTTTTAATACCGAGGTAAACGGCATCTGCTCCGCTTCGCACGGCTGCAATAAGCGCCTGGGGCGAACCGGCAGGCGCAAGAATTTCAGGTTTTATCATAGCATTTCCTTTTCTTCGAGACTGCGGCGGATGCTCCTGAGGTCTCTTGTCATGCGCTCGGCTTCACGGCGAGCCATTTCGGCTTCCGTCTTTGCCTTTGCGGCATCCTCCATGTACATCTGAATTTGAGACTTTAAAAAATCGTTTGATTTTTCAGCCTGTTTAAGCTTGTCGGCATAGTCAAGGGCGCTGAGAACCGCCGCCTGAACCTGAGAAAGTCTCGGGTGGTCGTGTATAAGACCTGTGATCGCGTCGTCAAGGTCTTCGCCGAGATTTTTCATATAGGCGATCTCCTCATCGGTCGTAATATAATAATCCAATCCTCCGATCGTGAGTCTGACTTTGTTTTTTCCCATAACTGTACCTCCGCAGAATAATTGCGAAAAACATCGCAAATATTAAGATTATAAAATCATTATACTATATTTTTCAATTTTGATAAAGAGTTTTTTCGTATTTTTTTGACATTATTTGTTTTAATAAAGCATTTATATTTACTGTTATAACGTATTTAAGCCGTTATTTTGTTTAATTTTTATAATTATTTTTCTTATATGCTAAAATAATAAATATTTTTCGTTGAAGTGCATAAAATACAGGGTTGAAATTCGTATAAGCAATTTAAAATAGGGTGTTGTATTTTCTACAAAAATGGTATAAAATAAAAATATTAAATCAGGTAATCAAGTCAGGAGGCTTTTTATGAATTATAAACTTACAAAAAAGGAAGCCAAGGAGCTTATTGTTAATAAGCTTTCGCATTTCTACGGCGTTTCGCCCGAAGAGGCTACCTATGAACATTACTACAAGGCAATTGCCCTTATTCTTCGTGACATGATGATGCAGGGAAGAAAAGAATTCCACAATGAAGCAAAGAAATCCGATTCAAAGAAGATTTATTATCTTTGCATGGAATTTCTCATGGGCCGTTCACTCAAGAACAATCTTTACAATCTTAATCTTACAAAAACAATGGAATCCGCTCTTAAGGATTTCGGAATAAAGCTTGACAAACTTTACGACTGCGAGCCGGATGCCGGCCTCGGAAACGGCGGTCTCGGCAGACTTGCCGCATGCTACCTTGACGGTCTTGCAAGTCAGGGCTATTACGCAAAAGGCTATTCAATTCTTTACGAATACGGCATTTTCAAGCAGAAGCTTGTTGACGGCTGGCAGACCGAGTTGCCGGATTTCTGGTTGCCGGGCGGAGATGTTTGGCTTGTTCCCCATGAGGAGGAGGCAGTAGATATCCTCTTTGAGGGCTGGGTTGACGAGAGCTGGGACAATCAGTACCACCATGTTGAGCAGCGAGACTGCAATAAGGTAAAAGCTATTCCGTATGATATGTATGTTCCGGGTAAGGACGGTAAGGGAATCAGCGTTCTCCGTCTTTGGAGCGCAAAGGCTCCGGGACTTGACATGGATATGTTCAACCAGGGCGATTATATGCGCGCAATGGAGCAGAACGCAATGGCTGAGGTCATCAGCAAGGTTCTCTATCCGTCCGATAATCATCCGGAGGGTAAGAGCCTTCGTCTGCGCCAGCAGTATTTCCTTGTCTCTGCTTCAATTCAGGATATTATCAATAATCACCTGAGAGTTTACGGCACGGTTGAAAATCTTGCCGACAAAATTGCAATTCACATCAATGATACCCACCCGACCCTTGCCATTCCCGAGCTGATGAGAATTCTTCTCGACGACTGCGGCTACGGCTGGGATGAGGCGTGGAAGATTGTCACCGATACCGTCGCTTACACCAACCACACCGTTATGGCGGAGGCTCTTGAGTGCTGGCCCGAGGATCTTTTCAAACGACTTCTCCCGAGAATATACGAGATCACAAAAGAGATTGACAACCGTTTTCGCAGCTATGTCTGGAATGCAACCGGTGACGCAGACAAGGTTGAACGCATGGCAATCGTTTCAAACGGGGTTATCAGAATGGCAAATATGTCCGTTGCGGGTTCACACTGCGTAAACGGCGTTTCGGCTCTCCATTCGGAGATTCTCAAGGAGAGTGTTTTCAAGGATTTCTATTCGCTCACTCCCGACAAGTTCACAAACGTTACCAACGGTATTGCTCACCGCCGTTGGCTCTGCCAGTCAAACCCTGAGCTTACAAAGCTTCTTACCGAGCTTATCGGCAACGGATTTGTCTATAACGGCGATGATCTTGAAAAGCTCAAACCCTATGCAACCGATGCCGAGGTTCTCAAGAAGCTTGAAAAAATCAAGCTTCACAATAAGGAAAGACTTACCGAGCTTGTTAAAAAATCAAACGGGGTAGAGCTTGATCCGACATCAATCTTTGACGTTCAGGTTAAAAGACTGCACGAATACAAACGTCAGCACCTCAACGCTTTCCATATTCTTTCAAAGTACCTTGCAATCAAGGAAAATCCCGACGGAGACTTCACTCCGCACACCTATATTTTTGCCGCTAAAGCTGCTCCCGGCTACTTTATGGCAAAGAAAATTATCAGCTTCATCTGCTCACTCAGCGAGCTTATCAATAACGACCCCGACGTGAGAGGACGTCTCAAGGTCGTATATCTTGAGGATTATAATGTTACAATGGCAGAGCACCTTATGCCGGCCGCCGATATCAGCGAACAGATCTCCCTTTCCGGAACGGAAGCGAGCGGCACCGGCAACATGAAGCTTATGATAAACGGTGCTGTCACACTCGGCACAATGGACGGTGCAAATGTTGAAATTCACGAGGCTGTCGGTGAAGACAACATCATTATTTTCGGCATGAGCACACCCGAGGTAAACGAACTGAAGCGGGTCGGCTACAATCCGATGAACTATTATCAGAACAATGTTGATATTCGCAAGGTTGTTGATTTTATAAACGGCGGAATCAACGGCAAGGTATTCCCCGAGATAGGCGGCACTATCACACACAACGATCCTTACATGGTTCTTGCCGACTTTGCAGACTATAAAGCGGCTCAGGCTAAGGCTGAAAAGCTTTTTGCCGACAGAAAGACATGGAACAGAATGTCGCTGATGAATATTGCAGGAGCAGGACGTTTTGCCTGCGACAGAGCAATCAACGATTATGCGCGTGATATCTGGCATACGAAACCGCTCAGGAAATAAAAAATGGGCTGCCGGTTAGCGCAGACCAAAGATAAAACAATAAATAGAAAAGGCTATAATTCATAGAAGGTCAATCAAATGAAATGACCAAGCATGGATTATAGCCTTGTTTTATGTGTGGTGCAAATTATTTTGCTTTTTTTAGTGCTTTTCCCTCTCGCAACGCACAAGTGCAGCATCATTGAAAAGAAAATGCTTTTTTGCATCTAACTTTGATAGCCTTGCTTACATGGGTGTTTTGTATTTAATCTCTGACGTAAACCCTGATGAGGCCTTCATCGTTTACAATCATTTTATAGCCTGCGTCAATATACGGCTGTTCGATTTCGGCTATCTTGACGGAGGTTGTTCCTCTGAGATCAAGAACAAGATAATCCGTATCAACCGCTTTGTGATAGTACTGTTCGTAAATTACGCTGCGATGCGACAGGCGCGGGACAAAAAATGTAGAAGCCGTTACGCTTGCATCATCCGGTATTTCATCAAGCACCTGAGTTATTCTCTCGTAAGCCTGCTTATTTACGCTGTAGCTCAGCGAGTAATTTACAACTCTCGGGTACATCAGCGAAAGCATCATAACCGCACTCATTACGGCGGCGGAGAACGTCATATACACGCCCTTGTTTCTCTCGATCTCAGACAGGTTAATTGCCGAAACATAGAAAAGAAACGCTGTCATTCCGAATGAATACTGCTTGCCGAGGTCGCACTGATAATAGTAGTCCGAAAGGAAGTTTATCAATAACGGGCAAATAAGAATGAGCCTTGAGAATTTTTTTGTCGCAAAAGGAAGCATTGCCAGCGGCAGGAAAAGCTGTAAGAAATAAATTATCTTTATGCTCTCGTTGTTTGTGCTTCTGAAAAGCTCATTGAAAACGAGCATCGGTGTTTTGAATACGGTCTTTATAACCCCTAAAAGTCCTTCTCCGGGGAGCTTCAGATTGGCAAATCTGTCAGACATTATTCCTTCGCCGAGATGCGAAATATATGCAACGGCGCAACCGAAATAGATTAGGGAAATTGCCATGAGCGCAAGACCTTTTTTATAATCCTTGTTTGAAACAAGAATATAAAAGGCAAAGATAAAAACGTATGCAAAGGCCTCTTCTTTAACCGTAAGAACAAGAAAAGCGAAAATAAACATCGGGATTTTTTTGTTCAGCTCATAGAAAAGGAACATCCACAAAAGCAGCGGAAGAATAAAACAGTTTTCATGGAAATCATAAATACATCCGTAGCTGATGGCAGGATAAGCGCAGTAGGCTATTGCCAAAAAAAGCTTTACCGTTGAGTTGAGATTGTATTTTCTCATAAGAAGCCAAAGCGGAATAATGCCGCTCATCAGCAAGACGACCTGTGCAATTTGCAGGGTTATATTTGAGGGAAAAACATAATAAATCGGCAAAAGAATATACAGAATAGGGGAAAAATGCACCGCAAAATGCGAAAGAAGCTTGTCTCTCTCACATGTTGAAAGCGGCTGAAAGCTCTCCTTAAGATTGTAATAAATATTGCAGAAAATTCCGAAATCAAAGTTAGGAGAGGTATAAATAAGCAGACGGAGAACGACGATTGCCGATACGAAAATCGCAGAAATGACGGCTACACCTATAGCCGTTGCCAAGCTTGTCTTAGGCGCAACGTCAATTTCAAGCTTTTTGAGATACGCATATCTTGCGGCGAGAAAAATCAGAGCGGCAAAGCCGAGAAGGGCAAAGCTGCTTGTTACCTTCATCGACGCTTCAATCGCCAGAAGGCTTGCCGAGGCGAGCACGCATATCGGGGCGGTTCGGTCGCTGTCAAGAAAATACCGTATGCCGGTTTGTGCGGCAAAAAAAACAAGGAACAAAATGATTGCAACAAAAATGTTTACCGACTGAAAAAGCTGAGCGCTTATCGTATCTCCCGCGCCGAAGAAGAACAGAATCGCTCCCGAAAAAAACCATGACGAAAAAAGCTTTGCAAGGAAATCCTTGCCGGCCGTCGAAATTATTTTATTGTTTTTTATTCTCATATTTCCGCAGTCCTTTCCGACAATAATCTTTAGACATTAGGTTTTAGCTTTCAAATACTTACCGAAGATGTTGAGGATGCAAAAATCCGTAATTAACCAAATCACATACTCTCCGGAACGGTTATACGGAGCATTTCAAGAATGTTTTTGATTGTGTCCTTAACACAGACGCAGAGATACAGGCGAGCCTGCATAAGCACTTCATCGTCGCACTGAACGCGGCATGCGTTATAGAATTTATGGAATAGAGTTGCAAGGTCGATAACATAGCGTGTAATTTTCGCCGGGTCATAAAGCTTTGCCGAATTGACGATTTCGTTTGTGAGTCCGGCAAGATGTCTGATAAGCTCACGCTCCTCCGGAGCCTTGAGTGCTTCAAGCTCCTCCTCGGTGCAGTCACGCGGCTCAATGCCTTCAGCCTTGAGCTTTTTGATAATTGAACAAATTCTTGCGTGAGCATACTGGCAGTAATAAACAGGGTTCTGCGAGCTCTGCTCAACCGCAAGATCAAGGTCAAATTCCATCTGTGAACCCGGTTCTCTCATATTAAAGAGAAATCTAACTGCGTCGATGGGAATATCCTCGAGCAAATCTACAAGTGTGATTGCTTTGCCTGTTCTCTTTGACATTCTGACAACCTCGCCGTCACGGGTAAGGCGGACGAGCTGCATGAGGATAACGTTCAGTCTGTCGCCGCCGACGCCTATAGCGTCAAGTGCGCCCTGCATTCTTGCAACGTGACCGTGATGGTCTGCGCCCCAAACATCAATTGCCGTGTCGAAATTTCTGACCGAGAGCTTATTGCGATGATAAGCAATATCTGCGGCGAAATATGTCGGATTTCCGTTTGCACGGATAAGAACATCGTCTTTAAGCTCAAGTTTGTCAATGCTCTCCTGAGAAAGACCCTGCTTTTTCAGACGCTCGGTCTGAACATCAATATTCTTGTACCAAAGTGCTCCGTCCTTTTCATAAGTCAAGCCCTTTTCTTTCATAAGCTCGATTGTGTCGGCAAGCTCGCCGTCGTTGTGAAGGACGCTCTCGTGGAACCATGTGTCATATTCGATTCTGTATTTTGTAAGGTTGTCCTTCATTGCCTGAATGTTTTTCGGCAATGCAAAATCAACAAGAGCCTTTCTTCGCTCCGTCTCATCGGCATTTATATATTTGTCGCCGTAAACGTCGGCAAATTCCTGCGCGCGAACCTTTATATCCTCACCGTGGTAGCTGTCCTCCGGAAGCTCAACAGCGTCCTCGCCCTTATAAATCTGCTGATATCTGACGTCGAGCGAAAGAGCAAATTTGTCAATCTGGTTGCCTGCGTCGTTGATGTAAAATTCACGGCTGACTTCATATCCTGCACGGTCAAGAACTGCGGCAAGACAGTCGCCGAGTGCGCCGCCGCGGGCATTACCCATATGCATAGGTCCTGTCGGATTGGCGGAAACAAATTCAACGTTTATTCTTTTGCCCTTGCCGTAGTCCGAACGGCCGTAGTCCTTGCCCTTTGCACGGATATCCTTGAGAATATCGGCATAGTAGCGGTCGCCGAGATAGAAATTGATGAATCCCGGACCTGCGACTTCGACACGCTCGAAATATGTGCCTTCAAGGCTTACTTCGGCGATAATCGCATCGGCAATTTTTCTCGGAGCATTTTTAAGCTCTCTTGCCCATGCCATTGCGGCATTGGTCGAGAAATCGCCGTTCGCTCTGTCGGCAGGGATCTCAACATTAAATGTGCCCGACGGAACGGCTGCAAGCGTGCCCTTTTCGGCAGCCTTTTCCGAAGCGCAGGCTATTATTTTTTTAAGTTCGTTCTGAACCTCGTTTACTATATATGACATTTACATCATTCCTTTCGGTTTGAGGAAATTTACGTTTTCTCTTATTAAATGGCAATGCACTTTTTACTCAGTCTCCCCTTGGTTGAATCAAGGGGAGGTGGCGCATTAGCGACGGAGGGGATAAAGACAATTTATCCCTTCCACCGCAAGCGGTCCCCCTCCCCTTACAATAAGGGGAGGCTGAGAAGCTTTGCTGTTTCTTATAATTTATTTTCACTCCGCCGTTATGCGGATCCTGTTTTTGCTCAAAAGTGTTCCCTCTGCGTCAAGCTCATAAGAGAATTCAAGCTTTATAAGCCTGCCTGCTTTAAATTCCGAGGACACCATTGAGCCGGAAATTCCCATCATAAAGTTGCCCACGGGGGTTGCGTAGCAGCAAATATTCCGTCTGCCCTTTTCAATTTTCATGACCGTATTGTATGCGCCCTCACGGGTTATTTCAACACAACAGCCTCCCGTCACGTTTATGCAGGTTTTGCAGCCCTTCATCTCGTCCGACGGTTCGTTGTATTTCACGGTGTAATGCCCTGCACTGCCCTCGATATCGGCATTTGTTATCATCTCGGAACGCTCGGGTCTGCCGTCAGTCAGATGCATATCGTGAATCGTAATCAGGCAATTCATCTGTCCCACTTCTCCATTGCAAGGGTGAGAAGTCTGTCGATCAGCTCGCTGTACGGGATTCCGGATGCGGCGAACATCTTAGGATACATTGAGATCGAAGTAAAGCCCGGGATCGTGTTCGGCTCGTTGAGCATAACCTTGCCGTCGCTGTGTCTTACAAAGAAATCGACTCTTGCAAGTCCGCTGCAGCCAAGAGACTTATATGCGTTGCAAGCCGCCGTTCTGACCTCGTCAATCTTCTCCTTCGGCAGTCTTGCCGGAATGTGAAGCTCGCTCGACGGGTTGACGTACTTTGCCTCATAATCGTAAAAATCGTTGCAGGGAACTATCTCGCCGCAGATTGAAGCTATCGGTTCTTCATTTCCGAGAACGGCGCACTCAACCTCCATTCCGTCAACGCCTTCTTCAAGAACGATTTTGCTGTCCTCATTGAAAGCCTTGCCGATAGCCTTTTTGAGAGAAGCTGCATCAACAGCCTTGGTTACGCCGACCGATGAGCCTGCGTTTGCGGGCTTGACAAAAATCGGAAATCCGAGATAATCCTCAGCTTTTTTATTGTATTCTTCGGGAGCCTTGCCGTATTTGTATTTTGTGAAGCCGAGCCACTTCGCCTGCGGGATGCCTGCGGCGTCGGCAAGGGTATTTGTCATTGCCTTATCCATGCAGCAAGCCGAGGAAAGCATATCACAGCCGACAAAAGGAATCCCTGCGACCTGGAGGAAGCCCTGAATCGTTCCGTCCTCGCCGTTCTTGCCGTGGAGCACGGGGAAAACAACGTCAATATGTATTTTTTCAATTCCGTCATCATTAAAAACAATGATTCCGTGATCCTCACGGTCAGGCGAAATAACTGCTTTCGTGAGTGATTTTTTGTCCTCAAGCCACTTGTCATCGGGGAGCTTTGCAACATCGCCGTCATACTTGAACCAGCGGCCGTCCTTTGTTATCCCGATAAGGATAATATTATATTTATCCCTCGGAGTGTTCTCGATTACGGAGCGTGCGGAGACGACCGAAACATCATGCTCGCTCGATACGCCGCCGAAAAGAATAAGTGCGTTTTTCATTGGAGTCACATCCTAAAATAATGATATATTAACAGGTATTTTTTCGCATTTTATTTAAAAAAACGCCGCTGAAAATTATACCGGGTTTAAATCAACGGTCACTATACCTATACACAATAGTTTATGTTAACATAATAGTCAAATCAAGTCAAGAAAAAAAGCTTTTTGATGATATTTCTCCATACAAATTTGCAAAAAAATAGTGACAAAAACCTATTTATATGATATAATCTTATTTGTTATGTACAGTAGTATAACTATGCTTATTTTAAGGAGAAAAAGACATGGAACTTAACGAAGCTCTCGGTTTGATAATGAAGGGTATAGAAAGCACAATGAGCGATCACGGCTTCAGCGCGGTAATTCCCGAAGGAACCGAAAAAGGTGCCGTTCCCGTTGCCGTGAAGAACGGCAGCTCGATACTCACCTACACAGGTAAGAAAGGCTCGGTAAAGATTGAATTCCTTGAGGGAAAAATTTCTTTGCTCTGCGCTCAGTCGCAGGCAGCGGAGGCCGTTGACGATGACTATAAAAAGGTCACAATGACACTCTTCAATCCCGATAAAGCCGACAGCAAAGATATAAAGTATCTGGTCAATGATTTCTGCGACGGTATAATTGAAGTTTACGGCGGCAAGAACAAGGGCTCCAAGAAGCTCCCTCAGCCCGTTTCCAAGGCGGAGGCAAAGAGCGGCGCGGCTTACTATGATGTCAACACTCTCGGCAGCAGATTCGTTGTTATCTATCCCGAGCTCAAGGAGGTCTACAGAGCCAACGTTACGAAATACGGCGAATTTCTTGCCGACGATTTCTTCCTCAATTACGGTAACGCAAAGGTTCGTGAGACCGTTCAGCGCAACGATCCGACCCAGATGAGAAAACTCTTTAATATGTTAAATGAGATATACAATGACGGCACAAATCAGACTCAGAGCGTTATTGTCGTAACGATTCTCGGCTCGCTCTATGACGATGAGCAGTTGCTTGCAAACTGCGTTGACTATATGGGCGACATGACACTTTCCGTTATTGAAACGAACAAGCTTCTCAGAAAATCATCCGTAAGGGCAAAGCTGGAGCATCCGCCCCTTTATAAGCCCAAGAAGCAGAAAAAATCATTTATGAACAGACTGAACGGAGGTAATTAACCGTGGCAAACGAAGAAAAGAATGAACCTATAATTGCCGTGGCAGAGGTGAGCGGTGAGGAACTGCTTGACGATGCTATGGATACGGTCGTCACCGAGGAATACGGCGCCGATCAAATACAGGTTCTCGAAGGTCTCGAAGCCGTTCGTAAAAGACCGGGTATGTACATCGGATCGACAGGTCCGAGAGGCTTGCATCACCTTGTTTATGAAATCGTCGATAACTCGATCGACGAGGCTCTCGCAGGCTTCTGTACCCACATTGAGGTTGAAATCCTCCCCGGTAATATAATTTCAGTCCGTGATAACGGCCGCGGTATACCGGTTGCAACGCACGAGAAAATGGGTATACCTACTTTGACGGTTGTTCTCACCGTTCTGCACGCAGGCGGTAAGTTCGGCGGCAGCGGCTACAAGGTTTCCGGCGGTCTGCATGGCGTCGGTTCATCGGTTGTTAACGCTCTTTCCGAGTGGATGGAGGCCGAGGTTTCCCGTGACGGACATGTTCACTATCAGAAGTTTTCACGCGGCAACGCCGTTTGCGATATGAAGATTATCGGCGATACAAACGAGACGGGTACTCTTATCCGCTTCAAGCCGGATCCCGAAATTTTCACCGAAACGACCGAATACGATTTTGACGTTCTCGAAAGACGACTTCGCGAGTCGGCATTCCTCAACGCAGGACTTTCAATAAAGCTTAAGGATTCAAGAGATCCCGAAAATGTTGTTGAAAAGGTTTACTGCTATGAGGGCGGCTTGTCGAGCTTTGTTGAATACATCAACACAAGCCGTGCGCTTACTCCGCTTCACACACCCCCGATTCACATTTCAACGACCGTCGGCGACAAATACGCCGAGGTTGCGATGGCATATAATGACAGCTACAACGAAATCATTCTTTCGTTTGCAAATAATGTTCACACCATCGACGGCGGTACTCACGAAACAGGATTCAAAACCGCTCTGACCCGTGTTTTCAACGATTACGGAAGAAAATACGGCATACTCAAGGACAGTGACAAAAAGCTCTCGGGCGAGGATGTCCGTGAGGGACTTTCCGCAGTCATCAGCGTTAAGCTGACCGAGGCTCAGTTTGAGGGCCAGACCAAGGGCAAGCTTGGCAATACGGAAATGACAGGTATTGTTTCATCACTCGTTTATGATAAGCTGATGACATATTTTGAGGAAAATCCGTCCGTTGCAAAAGCGATATTCTCCAAGGCTCTCGACGCATCAAGAGCAAGAGAAGCCGCAAGAAAGGCACGCGACCTTGCACGACGCAAGGGTGCCCTTGAAAGCAACTCGCTCCCCGGCAAGCTCGCCGACTGCACCGAAAAGAGTGCGGACAGCACCGAGCTTTACATCGTCGAGGGTGATTCGGCAGGCGGCTCGGCCAAAGAGGGTCGTGACAGACAGTTCCAGGCTATTCTTCCTCTTTGGGGAAAGATGCTCAACGTTGAAAAGTCACGCCTTGACAAGGTTATCACAAACGAAAAGCTTATCCCGATCGTTACCGCTCTCGGTACGGGTATAGGCGAAGATTTCGATATAAACAAGCTCAGATATGACAAGGTCGTTATCATGGCCGATGCCGATGTCGACGGCGCTCATATCAGAACGCTTCTGCTTACATTCTTCTTCAGATATATGAGACCTCTGCTTGACACGGGTCACGTTTATCTTGCCCAGCCGCCTCTTTTCAAGGTCAGCAAGGGCAAAAAGCACGTTTACGCTTTCTCCGATGAGGAGCGTGACAGACTTACGGAAGAAATGGGCGGCGGATGCGACATTCAGAGATATAAAGGTCTCGGTGAGATGGATCCCATTCAGCTTTGGGAAACCACCATGGATCCGAAAACAAGAATCATGCTCCGCGTTACTCTTGAGGATGCAATGGAGGCTGACGAAACCTTCTCCATTCTTATGGGTGACAAGGTTGAGCCTCGCCGTGATTTCATAGAAAAGAACGCCAGGTACGTTCAGAATCTTGATGTATAAAGGAGGGAAACAGACATGGCTAAGCAGGACGGTTATCATCCGGATGAAAACTTCAAAGAAAATCTGGAGAATACCACCATATATAATGTAGATATCAATAAGGAAGTCAGAAAAGCCTTCCTTGACTATTCAATGTCGGTTATTGTTTCCCGTGCATTGCCCGACGTGCGTGACGGCTTGAAGCCCGTTCACCGCCGTATCCTTTACACAATGTATGAAAACAACCTGACTCCCGACAAGGCTTACCGTAAGTGCGCCGACACAGTCGGTTCGGTTCTCGGTCGCTATCATCCCCACGGTGACGCTTCCGTTTATGACGCAATGGTTCGTCTTGCGCAGAGCTTTTCAATGAGATACACTCTTGTTGACGGTCACGGTAACTTCGGTTCGATTGACGGCGACCCGCCGGCTGCTTACCGATATACCGAGTCAAGAATGAGCAAAATGGCTCTCAAAATGCTGACCGATATCGACAAGAACACAATAGATTTTACAACAAACTACGATGACAGACTCAAGGAGCCGACAGTCCTTCCCTCACGTTTCCCGAATATTCTCGTAAACGGTTCAATGGGTATCGCTGTCGGTATGGCTACGAATATTCCGCCGCACAACCTCCGTGAGGTCATTGACGGAATGTGCTGCCTCATTGATAATCCCGATGCTTCGCTCGACGAGCTTATGGAGCACATCAAGGGACCCGATTTCCCGACCTACGGCATTATTATGGGTCGCTCGGGAATGAGAGCCGCTTATGCAACAGGCCGCGGAAAGATAGTTGTCCGTGCCCGTGCGGAAATCGTTGAGAAAAAGAACGGTCGCTTTGAGATCAAGGTTACCGAAATTCCTTATAACGTTAATAAAGCGAGACTTATTGAGAGCATAGCAGATCTTGTCAAGGATAAGAAAATTGAGGGTATCTCAGATATCAATGACTATTCCTCAAAGGCAGGTATGCACATTTCGATTGACCTCAAGCGTGACGCAAATCCGCAGGTTGTTCTCAATCAGCTTTACTCATACACTCAGCTTCAAACAACCTTCGGAGTAATTCTTCTTGCAATTGTCAACGGTGAGCCTAAAATTCTTACTCTCAAGGAGATTCTTCAGAATTATATTGATTTCCAGAAGGAAGTTGTTACGAGAAGAACTCAGTACGACCTTAAAAAGGCTCAGGACAGAGCGCATATCCTTGAAGGACTTCTCACTGCTCTTGATTTTATCGACGAGGTTATCAATATTCTTCGTAATTCAAAGAGCGTCAACGAAGGTAAAGAAGCCCTCATGACCCGCTTCGGCCTTGACGATGTTCAGGCACAGGCGATAGTTCAGATGCGTCTCGGTCAGTTGACAGGCCTTGAAAGAATCAAGATTGAAGACGAGCTTGCCGAGCTTAAAGCAAAGATTGCCGAATTTCTCGAGCTTCTCGGTGACGAGCATAAGCTCCTCGGACTTGTTAAGGCAGAGGCTATGGAAATTGCCGATAAATACGGCGACGACCGCCGCACGGAGATAATGAACGTTTCCGGCGAGGTTGATATCGAGGATCTTATTCCCGAGGAAACCTGCGTATTTACTCTTACCGATTTCGGCTATATTAAGCGTATACCGATGTCCGAGTACCAGACTCAGCGCAGAGGCGGTAAAGGAATTAAGGGCCTTACAAGACGCGAGGACGATATCGTTAAGACGATGTTCACCGCTTCGACCCATGACCATATTGCATTCTTTACCTCAAAGGGCAGAACATTCAGGCTCAAGGGTTATGAAATCCCCGAGGGTTCACGAACCAGTAAGGGTATGAATATAGTCAACCTGCTTCCGCTTGAAGGCGGAGAGACAATCTCTTCGATGAACTGCGGCAGAGGTGACGACTACAAATATCTTTGTATGTTTACGCGCAACGGTATTATCAAGCGTTCGGCAGTTACCGAGTACGCTAATATCCGCCGCACCGGTGTTATCGCCATCACTCTTGATGAGGGCGACGAGCTCGCATGGGTCAAGATGACAAAGGGAAACGACGATATCATTGTTGCGACCAAGAAAGGTATGTCCATTCGTTTCAATGAGAACGACGCGCGACCGATAGGCAGAACCGCACGAGGAGTTAAGGCAATTGAGCTTGCCGAAGGCGATGAGGTTATCGGCGTTGCAACTGTTGAAGAAGGTAAATCTATCCTCACCGTCAGCGAAACGGGCTTTGGACGTGTCAGCGACTTTGACAATTACCGTGTTCAGTCCAGAGGCGGTAAGGGCCTTATCAATTACCATACAGAAAAGAACGGCGATGTTGCCGCAGTTACATCTGTCAGTGATGATAATGACATCATTCTCATCTCATCCGACGGAATTATCATTCGTATTCCTGCAGATGGAATCAGCAAGTTTGCCCGTCCGTCAAAGGGCGTTCGTGTAATGAGAGTTTCCGAGGGCGAAAAGATTGTAACGCTCACTCCGGTTGAAAAGGAAGAGGAAGAGACACCTTCTGAGGAAAACGCAGAGGGCGGAGCAACTCAGGCCGATAACTCCGCAGAGGAACAGCCGCAAGAATAATTGCATTAAAGATTGACTTATTATTGTTGAAATGAGCTGTTAAGATGAAAAAATGCGCTTGCCTTTTTAAAAATAACTATCATTACATTATTCTTCTGCTGACATTTGCGGCAATCTTGTGTGTGACACTCAGTGCAGATCTCTTTGGTGACGACTATTTTTACATGAAACCTGCCGTTTCATCTTTTCCCGTTGTTTTGCAATTTTTAAAATGGCACATATTGAAATGCAACGGCAGAACTCTTGTTCATATTTTTGTTCTCATCTTTTTGAGGAACAGCGTTACCGTTACAGTTTGGCGCATACTTTCTGCGGCAGCGATGACAGCACTTTGTTGGTTTATTCCAAGACTGTTTTTTGATGACAAAAAATTATTCAGGCTCGGAGTTTGTGCAGCCTCATTTGTTCTGATGACGGTTCGACCGAATATGTACAATCAGTCGGTTTACTGGCTAACAGGTTCGATAAACTATTTGTTCCCGATTTTGCTTTTGGTTATTATAATGTTCATTTCTTTGAAGAAAGAAAATTCAAAGTGGCTTTTTCCTCTGGCATTTCTTTGCGGCGCAACGGTTGAACAGATCGGAATGATGTGCATAGGTTGGTTCGTTTTGCTGGTTATAAATGAAAAAATCAGCCGAAACAAATTCAACAAGCATTTTTTAGGTTGCATTGTTTTTTCGATTGTGGGCTTCCTGACAATTGTATTTTCTCCGGGAACATTCACAAGAATGACAAATCAGGGAGAGCTTAACGAGCAAAGTTTTTTTACTGTTCTGTTGGCAATGGCAAGGAAAAACTGGCTTGATAACATAAGCATCTATATTATGATTATCCTGCTTTCCGTGTCATTCTGCATCTGGTCTTACCGATTTAGGAAAAAGAATAGATTTACATGCACTGTTGCCGGAATTGTAATGCCGATTTTTGCCGTCCTGTTTGTGCTGAATTCCCTGTTGAGGATCTACGTGACTTTTTACGGAATGTTCCTGCAAAGGGAGATTGATTTCGGCGAAAAAACGAACAGAATCTTTCTGATTTTATGGATTATATACTTTGCTTTGTTTGTTTTTCTTTCACTTTATTCCGCAGTTTTGATTTACACGGAAAAGCATGACTTTGTTCCGATTGTTGCTCTGATTCTTGCTTACGGTTCACAGCTTATGATGGTGATGACTAAGACGGTGCTGTTCCGAACCTGTTTCCCGGCTATAATCTTTTTTGCAATTTATCTGGTGTATTCATATGCTGTCTTTGCAAACAAGATTTTAAAATCAGAGCCGACTGAGCGATGCGGAAAGCTTTTGAACCTCGGAAGAATCGCTGTGTGCATCGCTTGCATTTTTGCCTGCGTATTTCAGTTGCATTTCGGAGTGAAAGGGGATTGCCTTTTCAAAGAGGATAAGCAGAGCATCAAACCTTATAACCGTGAGGAAATGGAACAAATGCTTGATCAGATGGATATTTCCATTAAAGAATACTATTCAAGTGAGAATTCAGATCTTAAACTCAAATATGATCCGTATGATTTTTCACTTTACAAATAATATAACGGAGGTAATTTATGAATATTGCTATTATTGCTCATGACGCAAAAAAAGAACTTATGACTCAGTTCTGCATTGCATATTGCGGAATTCTCAGCCGTCACAGGCTCTTTGCAACAGGCACAACAGGCAAGCTTGTTGCCGACGCAACAGGTCTTGAAATTACGACATTCCTGCGTGGCTCACAGGGTGGAGATCAGCAGATCGGAGCTCTCATTGCCTGCAACGAAATAGATATGCTTCTCATCTTTAACGATCCCCTCGATCCGAAGGAGCATGAGCCCAATGTTTCAAGCCTGCTCAGGCTTTGCGACGTTCACAACGTTCCTGCGGCAACGAATATTGCCACGGCTGAGGCTCTTATTCATTCGCTTGACAGAGGCGACCTTGATTGGCGTGACATTGTCAATCCGAAGTATTGATTTTAAAATAACCTATCTGTGCTGTGCGGCAAAAAAGATATTTGCCGTGCGGGCAGGATAGTTGTGTCCTGAAAATTATATACACGGCGGAGGAAAAACATGCGCTGTAAAAATTGCAAGAAAGAGATTAACCCCAATTTCATTAAATGTCCGCATTGCGGAAAACCGATAAAACGCAAAAAGCAGAGAGATAAAAAAGAGCTTGCTCTTTCAGTCGGTTTCTTCGGTGTCGGTACGCTTTTTGTAATTCTTGCCTTTTTCAGCCTGTTTTTTAAGTGCGCCTATTATTCCGAAATTGCAATGATAATTTCGGTTATCGTTTTTCTTGTCTGTGTACCGTTTATTTACGGTAATTATAAGGGATTGCCGCAAAAGACAGCGGAAATCCTCGGCGCTGTTCTGTCACTGCCTTTTATCGGCAATTGGCTTGCTATTGTCGTCTTTGCAAAGGTGAGCGTAAATTACGGAGGCTTAGCAGATTTCTATTATATTTTTTCACTTGCCGCATTTGTTCTGACGGATATAATTCTTTTGCTCAGGGCTGCAGGCGTTTTTAAGAAACCATATGCTCTTTCGTGGCTGTCATTGGCGCTCGGAATTGCAAGCGTAATTTTTACTGTCGTATATTTTGCAATATCGGGTGTTGCCAAAAGCTTAGCGGTAGCCATAATTGCCGCGCAGGCGCTTCTGCCCGAATACATGGCTTTCCATATACTTATGACGGACTACGGAAAAGAAAAAAATATGATTAAAAACAGATAACAGTGAGGCTAAAGGCAATATCGCACAATTGAAGTGCGTAAATTGCACAGCATGACGAAAATAGAATCAAGCAAGGCATACGCCTCAATTTTTGCGGCATTGCCTTGATAATATAACTCAGTGAGGAGTTTTAAAAATATGGCACTTATAACCAAGGCAATCAAGGGAACGCAGGATGTTCTTCCCTCCGAGAGCCACAAAAACCAGTTTATCGAAAGCACATTGCTCAATATTGCAAAGGATTTCGGATTCAGAGAGATCCGCACCCCTGTTTTTGAGCATACGGAGCTTTTCACACGTTCGGTCGGAGACACAACGGACGTTGTTCAGAAAGAAATGTACACATTTAACGATAAGGGCGGCCGTTCGATTACCCTCAGACCCGAGGGAACAGCAGGCGCAGCAAGAGCTTTCCTTGAGCACGGGCTTCAGAACGAGCCAATGCCGCAGAAGGTCAGCTATGTAACCTCGTGCTACCGTTATGAAAAGCCGCAGGCAGGCAGACTGCGTGAATTTCACCAGTTCGGTGTTGAGTGCTACGGTACAGCTTCTCCTGCCGCAGATGCAGAGGTTATCTCGCTCGGCAATGAAATTTTCGGATTCCTCGGAATTGACAGAATCAGTCTTGAGATAAATTCAATCGGTTGTCCGACCTGTCGCAAGAAGTATCAGGAAGCTCTGAAGGCATATTTTGAGTCCCGTAAGGACGAGCTTTGCGACACCTGCCGTGAAAGACTTGAAAGAAATCCGATGAGAATTCTCGATTGCAAAAGCCCGATTTGTCACGAAATCGGACAGGACGCACCGATAATTCTTGACTATCTCTGTGACGACTGCCACGATCACTTTGAAAAAGTAAAAATGTACCTTGAAGCGATGAACATTTCATACACGGTCAATCCGCACATCGTAAGAGGTCTTGATTATTATACACGCACGGTATTTGAGTTTGTGACCGACGCTCTCGGCGCACAGAGTGCAGTTTGCGCAGGCGGTCGCTATGACGGACTTGTTGAAGAAATCGGCGGTCCTCATGTTCCGGCGCTCGGATTTGCGCTCGGACTTGAAAGAATTCTTCTCCTTCTTGAGGCGCAGGAAATCGCACTCCCGGCTGCGGACGTTCCTGAGATTTACATCGGCAGCATCGGCGATGCGGCTTTGACTAAGGCTGCGGCTCTTGCACTTGAGCTTCGTCAGTCCGGCATCAGCGCACAGTTCGACGTTGTCGGCCGTTCCGTAAAGGCTCAGATGAAGTTTGCCGATAAGATAGGAGCAAGATTCACAACGGTTATCGGCGATGATGATATTGCCGCAGGAATTGCAAAGGTCAAAAATATGGAAAGCGGCGAAACACAGGAGATTTCTCTTGACAGCTTTTCCGATGATTTTATGGAATATTCACTTCAATCGGCAGCCATGAAGCTTCAAGGCACTGCCGCTGAGGATATGGATAGTATAGATTTAAGCAAATTTTTAGGAGGCTTAATATAATGGACTTTATGACAGGCTTAAAGCGTACCGATTATTGCGGCGATCTCAGAATCGGCGACGTCGGCAGAGAGGTTGTCGTTGCAGGCTGGGTACAGCGTCAGCGTGACCTCGGCGCACTTATTTTTATCGACTTGCGTGACAGAACAGGTATTGTTCAGCTCGCATTCGGCGAGAACACAGACAAGAAAATCTTCGACAAGGCTTTTTTGGCAAGAAGCGAATTTGTTCTCATGGCAAAGGGTGTTGTCCGTGAGCGTTCTTCAAAGAACATGGAGATACCGACAGGTGAAATTGAGGTTGATGTCAATGATCTTCGTATTCTCGGCAAGAGCGAGACTCCGCCGTTTGAAATCGTTGAGAATTGCCAGACTTCCGAGCTGACAAGACTTAAATACCGCTATCTCGACCTTCGTCGTCCCGACCTTCAGCGCAACATTATCATGCGCCACAAGATTTGTAAGATTACCCGTGACTATTTCGACGAGAACGGCTTCATCGAGATTGAAACCCCGATTCTTATCCGTTCCACTCCCGAAGGAGCAAGAGATTTCCTTGTTCCCAGCCGTATTCACAACGGTTCCTTCTATGCGCTTCCGCAGTCGCCTCAGCTTTACAAGCAGCTTTCAATGGTTGCGGGCTTTGACAGATATATGCAGATCGCACGCTGCTTCCGTGACGAAGATCTTCGTGCCGACCGTCAGCCCGAATTTACACAGATCGACCTTGAAATGTCATTCGTTGACATGGAGGACGTTCTCAATATCGGCGAGGGATACATGAAGCGAGTTTTCAAAGAGGCTCTCGGCGTTGATATTCAGCTTCCGCTTCCGAGAATTACTTATAAAGAGGCCATGGAGCGCTTCGGTTCGGACAAACCCGACACACGTTACGGTATGGAGCTTTATGATCTTAGCGATATCGTTAAGGACTGCGGCTTCGGAGTGTTCTCCAATACAGTCAAGGACGGCGGCTCTGTACGAGGCATTACAGCAAAAAATGCCTTCAAGTCGCTTTCAAGAAAAGAGATAGACAAGCTCACCGATTCGGTTAAGGGCAACGGCGCAAAAGGTCTTGCATGGGCAAGAATCGCCGAGGACGGAACGGTCTCCTCCTCCTTTGCAAAGTTTATCACCGAGGACGAGCTCAAGGCTATTCTTGATAAGGCCGGCGCAGAAGCAGGCGACGTTGTTCTCATCATCGGCGACATTAAGAATTCAATTGTTTTCAACGCTCTCGGTGCACTCCGTCAGGAGGTTGCAAAGAGACTTGACATCATTCCGGAGGGTCAGTACAATCTACTTTGGATTACGGAGTTCCCGTTCTTCGATTGGGACGAGGACAGCAAGACTTGGGTTGCAATGCACCATCCGTTTACCGCTCCTATGGACGAATGTCTTGAATACCTTGAAACCGATAAGGCAAAGGTAAGAGCAAAAGCATATGACCTTGTGCTCAACGGAATCGAGCTTTCGTCGGGTTCAATCCGAATTACGAATCCCGAGCTTCAGAGCAGAATTTTCACCCTTCTCAACCTTACTCAGGAGGAGGCTTATGCAAAATTCGGTTATCTGCTTGACGCATTCAGATACGGCGCACCGCCGCACGGCGGAATGGGCATCGGTCTTGACCGTCTTGTTATGCAGATGCTCGGCTGCGACAGCTTGAGAGATGTTGTTGCTTACCCGAAGGTTCAGAATGCAAGCGAGCCGATGACAGGCTGCCCGGCAGAGGTTGACGACCTCCAGCTTGACGAGCTCGGAATTAAGCTCAAAACAGAATAAAAAACTCGACCGCTTTCTGCAATAGAGAGCGGCCGTTTGTATTGTAGGATTAAGTAAAAAGCACTCCGAAAAATCAAATTCTCGGAGTGCTTTTACTGTTTTTAATTCATCAGTCGATCTCAACGGAGATTTTCTGATCGTTTCTGTTAGCTGCCGAACGCATGACCGTACGGATAGCCTTGGCAATTCTGCCCTGCTTGCCGATAACACGACCCATATCGTCAGCTGCAACATGAAGATGGTAAACAATAACGCCGTCTTCGTCAATATCGTCAACGGTTACGTTTACCGCATCGGGATCGCTTACGAGTCCTTTTGCGATCTGTACCAATAATTCATTCATCATTGTTACCTCGTTTGATTATTTAACGATGCCGCTCTTCTTGAGAAGATCCTTGACGGTATCTGTCGGCTGTGCGCCGTTTGCAAGCCACTTTGCGGCTGCCTCTGCGTCGATCTTGATTTCAGCAGGGTTCTTCATCGGATCATATGTGCCGATCTCCTCGATGAATCTGCCGTCACGGGGATACTTTGAATCCGCAACAACAACACGGTAGAAAGGTGCTTTCTTTGCGCCCATACGGCGAAGTCTGATTTTAACCATTGTAAAATTCCTCCAAAAATAAAAATTATAAATAATATATCAATCACGCAAGTGATAAGTGCGTGTTTGAAAGCTTAAGACAAGGCATGTGCCGCAATTTGTGCGGTATTGCCTTAAATGTTAAAGCCCTTGAGCTGAGAAAGGTCGGGACGTCCTCTTCTGCGTTTTTTGCCCTTACCGTTCATCTGCTTAAACATCTTTTGCATCTGCTTATGCTGTGTGAGAAGTTTGTTGACCGCTTCAACATCCTGACCCGAACCTGCGGCAATTCTCTTTTTGCGAGAGGGATTGATAATCTCGGGCTTTTCACGCTCCTGAGGAGTCATGGACTCAATTATTGCGCGAACTCTGTCAAACTGGCGTTCATCAATATCAATGTCTTTGATTTGCTTCTCGACGCCGGGGATAAGCGAAAGAGTGTCCTTGATAGAACCCATGCGGCGAATCTGTGCCAACTGGTCAAGCAGGTCGTTCATGTCAAACTTGTTTTGCTTGAGTCTCTTTTCAAGCTCCATTGCCTTTTTCTCATCAAGAGCCATTTCAGCTTTTTCAATAAGAGAAAGCATATCGCCCATGCCGAGGATTCTCGATGCCATTCGATCCGGGTGGAAGGTGTCAAGATCGGTAAGCTTTTCACCTACGCCGACAAACTTAATCGGTTTGCCTGTAACGGCTCTTGTTGAAAGCGCCGCACCGCCACGGGTATCACCGTCGAGCTTTGTAAGAACGATGCCGTCAATGCCGAGTGCATCGTTGAATGATGTCGCAACATTGACTGCGTCCTGACCGGTCATTGCATCGACAACGAGCAGAATTTCATGCGGCTTGACCTCTGCCTTGATGTTCTTTAACTCGGTCATGAGCTCCTCATCAATGTGCAGACGTCCTGCCGTGTCGAGGAAAACATAGTCATATCCGTGATCCTTGGCGAGCTTAATAGCTTCCTTGGCAATTTCAACAGGATTTGTCTGACCCATTTCAAAAACGGGAACACCGATGCTTTCGCCGACAACCTGCAACTGCTTGATAGCGGCGGGACGGTAAATATCGCATGCGGCAAGGAGGGGTCTGTGACCCTCATTCTTGAGCATCAAAGCAATCTTTGCGCTGTGGGTTGTTTTACCGGAACCCTGAAGACCGCACATCATAACGACTGTCGGGGGATGATTGGCAACCGCAAGACGGGCTTTTGTTCCGCCCATGAGCTCGGTCAGCTCTTCGTTGACAATTTTAATAACCATCTGAGCAGGAGTAAGGCTTTCCATAACCTGCTCTCCAACGGCTCTCTTTGTAACCTTTTCGGTAAAGTCCTTGGCAACCTTGTAGTTAACGTCCGCCTCAAGCAGAGCCAGACGAACCTCACGCATTGCGCTGCGGACGTCCGCTTCGGTCAACGAGCCCTTGCTTTTCAATCGCTGAAAAGCGGCTTCAAGTCTTTCTGAAAGACCGTCAAATGCCATTCGGCACACCACCTTGTTTTAAGAATAATCCTCCGCGAGGAGCATACCTGCCACGGCTTTGATCTTCGCCGTTGCGTCGTTGATCTCCTTGGAAAGTGTGTTTTTGCGGTTGTATGCGGCGATTCCATCGGAAACCTCAATAATCTCGCTCAGACCGCTTTTCATATTTTCGAATCGGGCAACCAGTCCAAGGCGATTTTCCATATTAACAAGCTGACTTTCGGCTCGCTTTATGGCGTCACGCACTCCTTGGCGGGTTATGCCCTCGTTGGCTGCAATTTCGGCAAGTGAGAGATCGTCATTGTAGTAATAGCTGATAAAGGTCCGCTGCTTTTCGGTCAGCAGGTCGCCGTAAAAATCAAGCAACAGTGTTATGTCAAGATTTTTACTCATCTCACTCGTCCTTTCAAAAAAATGCCTGTAAAGTTTTTTGCTTTACAGGCATGTATTATACATTATTTGATTTGTATTGTCAAGTGTTTATTGAAAAAATCGGTCTATATTTAATTCAATTTACGAACATGCAGACTTTTCGCTTAAAACAATCATATCTTTTATTTTATAAAACACTTTTCTTATGGCAAGACCTACAAAATAAACTGCTATACCTGTAATGAATGATAAAGCGTATCCGATTAAAAGCAATTCAATGTTACCTATATCATCGTGTCCTGTAAACCGTAGAGTCAATTCTTTTATATTATGTACCCAAAAATAATGCGTCATAAACAAAATCATACTGCTTTTTCCGAGGAACAAAGAAAAACGATTATCAAATTTTCCGTTAAAATAGGAATGTTCGCTAACGGTAATCACCAGGCCGATAAAAATAAGTATCACTGCCGCATAATCAAAGCGTTTTACGGGATCGCTTCTGCACGCAATCATAAAGGCAAAGGCGAAAACATAGCTAATCAGCTCCGCTGTTGTCAAAATCACTTTGCCTGACCTTGAGAGCGCCAGGGTTTTCAATTTATCCGAAAGCTCTCCTACAAGCATCCCTAGAGTGAGCATCGCTATTGCTCGAAGAATTCCCGGATTGATAAGAAAGCTGTCAAAAAAAGGTTCGGCTTCAAAGGAATGAAAAATTCGCATGACATATCCCATATTCAAAAGAACAATCGGAAGAGAAAAATATTTTATGTAAACATCATAGTATCTTCTGACAATAGGGTATAAAACAAACAGACTGAAAAACAATGCTGCCAAAAACCACACAGTTCCGGTATATGAAATGCTCGGAAACCTAAAAATTTGCAGGAAAAGAAGGTCGCTGATGAAGTATAAAATGCTATTTAATAATTTGGTATGCTTTAGTATAATGTTTAAAATGCAGAAGAAACCGACTGCAGCGAAATAAAACGGATAAATAGACTTTATTCTTGAAAGAAAATATTTCCATGAAGATGTTAAAGTATCCGATATAGGTTCTTTTTGATGTAATTCTTTGTCCTTTTTTAGCTTCCTGCCAAGAAAGAGTCCGGAAATCATGAAGAAAAACTCTACACCTAAATATCCGGAAGCTCCGAAGAAGTATCTGACTTCCTGCGGAAAATGCACGAGTATAATAAGCATGCAAAAAATGAATCTTAGAATTTCTATATTGCCGTTTCTCTTTTTTGTCATTTATTCGTCTCCCTGTTGCCGTTTTTATTTTTAATAATATATCCTGTTGAAAATCCTTTAAAACGCCTTTAATGTTCTAAAACAAAATCATAAAACGGGAATTTCAACAAAAAGTGTGGAAAATTCTGTGGAAAATGTTGAAAACTTTTAAATCATACCGTTGTAAAAATCATATGCAACTCTGTTCGCCGCCGCTGCAAGGTCATTGCGGCACTCTTTCAGAATCTGCTCAAAAGGTCTTTGACCGTGGTCGGTGACGTAAATTCTGCGGATATTAGAGCCGCTCATATCCGTGACTCTGCTCATTCCGACGATTGCAACAACGGGTGTATCTCCCGAAAGTGAAGCAACCTCGGCCGGCGCTTTTCCAAGCAGGGACTGGTTGTCCATACAGCCCTCGCCCGTGATTACAAGATCGGCATTCTTTGCGGCATTTTCATAGCCTGTCGCTTTAAGCACCGCCGGCGCGCCCTTGACAAGCCTTGCACCGAGAAAGCTTATCAGTCCAAAGCCGAGTCCGCCTGCCGCTCCTGCACCTTCAATTTGCGAATTGTCTTTGTCGATAATGTTTTTTGTAACTTCGGCAAGATTCTTCAGTTCGTCGTCGAGTATTTTTACCGTGCTACTATCCGCACCCTTTTGTGGAGCAAAAACATAAGCCGCGCCATTTTCGCCGTAAAGAGGGCTGACAACATCGCAAAGCGCCTCAATTTCAACGTTGGCAAGACGTTTGTCAAGCTTTGTGAGATTTATGTCGGTGATTTTTGCGAGACCCGAACCGTTGAGCGGAACGGAATTGCCGTCGCTGTCGAGAAATTCTGCGCCGAGCGCCGCTGCGCAGCCTATTCCGCCGTCGTTTGTTGCACTGCCGCCGAGACCGATGAGAATTTTTTTACACCCCTTGTCCAGCGCATCCCTAATCAACTGACCCGTGCCGTATGTCGTAGTCAGCAGCGGATTTTTTTCGACACCAACCATCGGTAATCCGCTTGCCGCCGCCATTTCGATAACAGCGGTATTGTCGGGAAGAATTCCGTAAAAAGCTTCCGCCTCGTCAAAGAGGGGACCCTTGATTTTAACGATAATTTTTTTACCGCCGTTAAAAAGCATGGCATCAACTGTGCCTTCGCCGCCGTCGGCAATAGGGAAGCACTTTACCTTCTCCGAAGCATTGAGCTTCAAAAATTCTTTTTTAATTATATCACAGACCTCGGTAGCTGACATTGTTCCTTTATATGAATCCGGAGCAATAACTATCATAAAGAAACCTCCGTTTAAAGCTTAAAGTCCTCTTCGGTAAAGCTGCCGATGCCGATGTTCTTTTTCGGCACTCTCTTTAACGGGTCATATTTAAAGCTGCGGCACGATGAATCGAGCTGCCTTATTCCCGTCTTGACGCAGAGAACACAGTCACCGTCCGCCGCAATCATACCGTGGGAGCATAGTCTGCACGCAGGAGTGATATCCTCAGTATTCACAAGTTTTTTTCTCATTTTATCAGTCCTTTCGGAATGAAGTATCCGAAAAGTATTTTATCATATTTTTCTGTCGGTTGCAAGGTTAATGTCGATTATGGTAAAAGCACCGAGAACAAGCATGGCAGCCGAGGCCGGAACGGAGATCGAATAAGGCTTTATAATCACGTCCGAGAAGCTTGAAAACACCTGCGTTTCACACGGGAAAAGCTTGAAAAGCAAATATGCAATCGGCAGGGCAACAAGGCAATTAACAGCTCTTGAAAGCCAAAATTCGGGGAAAGATATGCCGATCTTTTTGATGTAAGGCAGAAGCTGCATGTGAACTGCAAAGCCAGACCAGCAAAGAACGGGAGCTAATAGATAAACGGGCAGATGCTCGGCGGTAAAAACGCAGCCTCCCGTTACCTCGGACATTACAACGGCGGTGTTGAACAGTGGATTTCGTTCGGCAAGTTTTATCAAAAAAGGATTGAACGCCGAAAAAAGTAAAATCCATGCGCATATATTCAGCATGGCTCCCGTAGCACAGAAAACGGAGTCCGTAAAAACGGAAGTATCAATTTCAAATTTTTTTATGGCTTTTTCTCTTCCTTTTTTATCTGCAAAAAATCTTGAAAAAAAACCGATAATCAGCGCCGCGAGAGTTTGAGAAGCGAATAAAATAATCCCGCACTTTTTGCTTGAAAGCATTGTCGTTCCGACTGCGCCTACAACAAAGGCAGGACCGGAATTTATACAAAACCACACCATTCGTTTTGCCTGCGAAGCCGAAAGAGAATTGTTCTCGTATAACTGGGAAATCATTTTTGCTCCAACAGGAAATCCGCCGACAAGACTCATAAATATTGCGCACGCCGAGCAGCCCGGGAGCTTGAAAACCTTCTCGGTCAGAGGAGATAAAAATCTGCCGGCAGCATTGCCGAGATTGGAGCGGACAAGGAAATCAGAAAGAATCATAAAAGGAAACAGCGATGGGATAACCGTTTCGCCGCAAAGAAAAAGTCCGTTTCGCACACCGTCACCCATTAAGGACGGATCAAAGAAAAAAAGTATAATAAAACCGATCGAAGCAGTCAGCGAAAAAATCAGTTTTCTGTAATTATCCAAGGCAATCACCCGTAAATATATATGAGGGGAAATCTTTAGTTTATGATAGGGTGATTATGATGCCAAAAGACCGCAGACAATATAACACTCCGTTTGCACACAGGATTTGCGAACGGCTGGAACTTCCGGAGGATGTTTTTAGAAATTGCAGTCATATTGAGCTTGTTTCAAACTGCTGCGCTATGGTAGACGGATGCAAAAGCGTTATGGAATACGACGACACGGTTATAAAGCTCTGTCTGGGGAAAAGCAGCGTAAAATTCACGGGATACGATTTAACGATAAAATCGCTTTCCCTTGAGCAGGCGATGATCGAGGGGAAAATTATTTCATTGGAATTCTGCGAATGAGGGCTTGTTATGATTTTTAATCTTTTTCATTTAATATTCGGCTGTGTTTGTTTCACGGCGAGCGGCGGCTTTGCAGAAAGGTTTATAAACGTGTGCACCGCTAAAGGTATCCAGCTTTGGGGGATAAGAAAAAAATCATACGGTCTGACAGCGTGCACGACAATTGAGGGATACAAAAAAATAATAAATGCCGCCCGTGCAAGCGGCATGAAAGTACGAATAAAAAAGAAAGTCGGGCTTCCGTTTGTTATCCGTAAATATGAAAGCCACACGGGACTTTTTGTCGGTTTTTTTGTTGTGCTTTTAATTCTTTCGATAATGTCTAATCACATTTGGGTCGTCAATATTCACGGAAACACAACGGTTGACAGTGAAAAAATCGCTGATGTTTTTTCAGACGCAGGCTTAAGTATCGGTGTAAGGAAAAATAAATTTGACGCAAGCGATATCAACTCCGATGCCGTGCTGAGCATCGGCGAGCTTTCATGGGCGTCGATCAATATTGACGGCTCGGTTGCCGAAATCGAGGTCAGAGAAGCAATGCACAGACCGAGCCTTGAAAAATATTACGGCACGTCAAATATTGTCGCATGCAAGGACGGTCAGGTTGAAATCATCGAACCGTACAAGGGAGCCGCCGCAGTCAAGGGCGGACAGACCGTTATGGAGGGCAGTCTACTCGTCAGCGGAATCAGTCGCGTCAAAAGCGGAATGTCCGTATTCAACGACGCCGACGGTTATATTGTCGCAAGGACAAAAATAAACGTCGACGTTCCGATTGAAAATAATTCTGTTGTATTAAAGCCGAAAACGAGAAAGATATATTCTCTCTTTTTTCTCGGCAAAGAGTTTTCAGTTTCAAAAAAGCGTAAAGCCGATACGGTTTACCGCCACAAATCATGGCTTTACATTCACGGGGTAAGAATGCCGTTCGGTATTTTTTATACTCAGTACACCGATTTTGAAGAAGAAAACAAATCGGCGGACAAAGAATTATCCGAGCTTTCGGCTCTTAACGATTATGCACTGAAAAGCTACAATGAAACGCTCCATGCACAGATTATTTCACAAATGGTTGAAATAAAAAACGGCACGGTGAAGGGTGAATACAGTGCTTTTGAAAATATCGGAAAACGGGTTCCGTTTGAAACGGAGGAAACACCGCAGGAGTCAGCCGATTAAGCAAGCTTCACCTTTTGCAGCAGCTTTGCACGGTCAAGCGCAAGCTCGGCAAAGATTATCTCAACAACGCTCATCACGACGAACTGTATCGCTCTTGTTGCAAGCAGTGCGGTGAAAGCCTTTGTGTAGAGAATTGAGATGAACAGCGTGTTGAGAAGCAGTCCGCAAACAAGCTGAGTGGAGAGCACGGCAATGACGATTCTCGGGAAATTGATTTTTTTGTAAAGAAGCAGCCCGAAAACAAGTCCCGTTATTGCCGCCGTGACGGTGAAGCCGGGAAAATAGGCACCTGTCGGCATAAGTATCGCTCCGATAAAGTCAACGAGTGCACCGACGACAGCTCCGCCGATAGGTCCCGAGATGCAGGCGGCGAGCATGACGGCAACAAACGCAAATTCAATCTTCGTGTTCCAAAGATTGACCACGGGAACCAGTCTGCCGAGTACAACGCCTGCCGCTGTCAGCAGTGCGAGGACACAGATTTGTTTTGTCAAATTTTTCTTTTTTGTGTTCATAAAATAAAACCTCCTTATTACCCGTTTTGAATAATAAGGAGGCCAAAAGTCGCATTATTACTCAGCGGGATGCGACAGAAGAACCGCAAGAAATCTTTTCGTCCGACGGACAACTCCCCGTTCCGTCGGCACTTAACGCTCATCTGTCTACTCTGAACAGTGCTATTATATACCTTATATTAAGTTTGTCAATAGTTTTGCAACCGTTAATTTAATTATTTATTAAATCCTTCGACCTTCATGTAGTCCTTGGACTTATATTTGATGAATACCGTCAGCGCCGCCCCGAACGGAACAGCGAGAACGGTTAAAAACTTTTTTGGAGATTCAGAAATAAAATGCTTGTTTTTCATCAGAATCGAGCTTGAAACATAGTGAATACAGTTTCTTATAACGTCCTTAGGCTGGGGAAAGGCGGTCATATCGAATTTTCTCAGAAAAGCAAAGCCCTGCGGATTCCTGAGATACTGGCGGTACATATTCGTGCTTGATCCGTCAGCCATATATTCAACCACACAAACGGGTTCATTCATAATTATCAGGGTGTAATCAAGGTCGGCAAGCGTATATTTATAAGAGAGCGGAACATATTTTTCACCCGGAAAGGTGGGGTAGGGGGGATAGTTTTTCATTATGTCGGTTCGGTAGATTATTTTTTTATCGCCGCGTCCGCCTCGTTGATAGTAGGAGTAGAACGTCGTGTCAAAACGATCGGTTTCAAGTTCCTTGCCTATCACGTTGCCGTTATCAAAAATATCGAGCGCAAGAATTCCCGCATATTTATCACTGCCGTGTTTCCTCCAGCAGTTCACGATCTTTTCAACAGCATCGTCAGTCATATAATCGTCGGAGTCGATACAGGTGTTCAGCTCGGTGTCGATATTTTCGTAGGCGGTGTTGTGCGCCGTGTGCATACCGCCGTTTTCTTTATAAACATATTTAATTTCAAATCCGTTATCGGGCACTGTCTGCCAATGTTTTATAAGCTCGGCTGTATTGTCGGTCGAGCCGTCGTCAACAACAAGCCATACAAAATCCTTTAGTGTCTGACGGCGCAGGCTTTCATAGCATTTGTGAATTGTGTAGGCTCTGTTGTACGCCGGCGTGAACACCGTTAAGGTCTTCTTTTGCGTTTCCATGTGATAATCCTCCGATAGATGAGCGCTGTTCTCATTTTGCCTCCTTTGTTTAAACAAGACGAGGCTCGCCCTTTTCGATACGTTAATCCCGAAAAAATCCGCCGGGTAAAGCCCGACGGATTACCTTTATTCAATTATACAATCAAATAAGCTTTTTGTAAAGAGCTGTAATCTCTTCAACGCTTGTGTCTCTCGGGTTGCCCGGACGGCAAGCATCATCATAAGCAGACTGTGCAAGGAACGGAATATCCTCTTCCTTAACAATCTCTTTGAGGTTTGCCGGAATTCCGACATCGTGTGAAAGCTGCTTAACTGCGTCAATAGCTGCCTTGCGAGCTTCTTCGATGCTCATATCCTCTGTGCCCTCAACGCCCATAGCCTTTGCGATATCACGGTACTTATCGCCTGTTGCAGGAGCGTTATACTCCATAACGGTCGGGAGAAGGATTGCGTTTGCAACACCGTGCGGTGTGTCATAAAGTGCGCCGAGCGGATGAGCCATTGAATGAACGATACCGAGACCTACGTTTGAGAAGCCCATACCGGCGACATACTGACCGAGAGCCATTCCCTCTCTGCCCTCTGCGGTGTTTTCAACAGCACCTCTGAGGTTCTTGGAGATTATCTCAATTGCCTTGAGATGGAACATATCCGAAAGTGCCCATGCGCCCTTTGTGATATAGCCCTCAATGGCATGAGTAAGAGCGTCCATACCTGTTGCGGCGGTAAGACCCTTCGGCATTGATGACATCATGTCGGGATCAACGACTGCAACAACCGGGATATCATGTACGTCAACGCAAACCATCTTGCGGTTCTTCTCGGCATCGGTGATAACATAGTTGATTGTAACCTCTGCGGCTGTGCCTGCCGTGGTAGGAACTGCGATGATGGGAACGCATTTATTCTTTGTCGGAGCAACGCCCTCAAGAGAACGAACGTCCGCAAACTCGGGATTTGCAATGATAATGCCGACTGCTTTCGCGGTATCCATTGATGAACCGCCGCCGATGGCTACGATACAGTCTGCGCCGATTTCCTTGAACTTGGCAACGCCTGCCTGAACATTCTGAATAGTCGGATTCGGTTTGATGTCGGTAAATAATTCGTATTCGATTCCCGCATTTTCAAGAACATCTGTAACCTTCTTTGATACGCCGAACTTTACAAGGTCAGGGTCTGAAGCAACCATAACCTTCTTAAAGCCTCTGCCCTTTACTTCATCGGGGATAGCATTGATAGCGCCTGCGCCATGGTAAGAAGTTTCGTTAAGTACAAATCTGTTCATGGTATTACACTCTCCTTAATAACCGCTTTTCTGCGGTTGATTTATCTTTTCTGCGTGCTTTTGTTATCTTGCGGTAACGTTTACCCACGCTTTAATTATATTATAAACTTAAATTTTGCGGAAATTGTGACATTATTTTAACAACCTGTGAACTTTTTTAATTCTTTTACGAAAAGTATTCCGTTGTTAACGGTGAATCTTATTTCGAATCCCGCAAAATTAAAGCCGTAAATTCTTTCGGGGTCGTTCTGATATTGGGGTCTCGGGTCAAGCTCCAGAACCTTAATAAGTGCAGACTGCTTGCTTTCGGGGAACACGGATAAAAGACTGTCGGGAATAACGACCTTCAAACGCTCGCTGCCGTCTTTTGAAAATCCTCCGACGGCGTCGGGGTGACAGTCAGCATAGGGTATATACGGCTTGATATCGACAAGCTCCGTTCCGTCCATCAAATCGGCTCCCGAAATTATAAGGTCCGTTCCGTCGATTCTGTCGAGTCTCACACAGGAAAGACCGATATTGTTAGGACGAAAAGGAGAACGGGTAGCAAAAACACCCATTCTGGTATTGCCGCCGAGCTTTGGCGGACGAACGGTCAGCGAATGATTTTCGGCAGGTGTGTTGAACTTCCACAGAAGCCAGATGTGCGAGAAACCGTCAAGCCCTCTTATTGCATCGGGACTGTGGAATTCGGGTTCAAAAACAATTCTGCCCTTCAGTTCCTCAACCAAACCGCTCTGTCTCGGGATTCCGAACTTTGTCGGAAAGTCCGTGTGAATTTTTGCAATCGTTTTCATAGCGTCACCTTTTCGGCTTTTTTCAAAAGTATTATATCAAATCATGTGCAAAAAAACAACGTCGGCTACTTGAAAAAATAAAATAGGGGAGTATAATAAAGAAAAATTGAGGGAGGGATAATTATGTCTGACTGGAATTCAAATCAATACATGAAATTCGGTGCCGAGCGTACTCAGCCGTCAATAGATCTTGTAAACCGCATTGCCGACATAAACCCGAATCGCATTCTTGATATCGGATGCGGACCCGGAAACAGCACCGATAGGCTCGCCAAGCAATTTCCGAATGCCGACATTCTCGGTGTGGATTTTTCGGAGGATATGTTAAAAAAAGCACGGACAACCTACCCCGAGCTTAGATTTGAGCAGAGCTTTATACCCGATGATCTCGATAAGCTTGACGGGGAATTTGACCTTATTTTTTCAAATGCTTGTATTCATTGGATTCCGAATCATGAGTCGCTGCTCCCTGCGATTTTCGATAAGCTCAGCGACGGCGGTACTCTTGCCGTTCAGATTCCGTACATTCAAAAGGCTCCGTTTTACCGACTTTTAAATCTTCTTGTTCACACTGTCGAATGGAAAGATCTTTCTTCTATACATGATTTTCACAATCTTCTTCCTGAGGATTATTATGACATTCTCGGCAGGCTCAGCGATAATTTCAATATTTGGGAGACGACATATTATCATACGGTTCAGTCACATAACGGCGTGATCGAATGGTACAAGGGAAGCGGCCTGAGACCGTATCTCGACTCTCTCTCGGAGGAAAAAAGACCCGAATTTCTTGCGGATCTGAACGAGATAATTTCCGAGAATTTTCCGCGCAGAGCCAACGGCTCGATAATTTTAAAAATGCCCCGACTTTTCTTCACGGCGAAAAAATGAATATAAAACAACCGCCGACGAGCAAATCGTCGGCGGTTCGCTTGTTATTAAGGTTTATGCTTGCTTCTTTTTATTGATAGATCTTCTGATCGCCTTGCCTATTTCAAATGCAGGAACCGTTGAAAGTGCAAGACCGAAGGAAATAAGAAGCTCTTCCGTACTGAATGTACCCGGCTCAATTCCGAATACGGTACAAAGACCCGGAATATAGATGGCGGCGAGAGTCATTGCGGTTGTTGCAAAGAATGCACCTACAAGCCACCAGTTCATTTTTTTCATCATGTCTGCCGAGAAGAGTGAAGCCTGACGTGAACGCATATTTATTGCACACATCATTTCAGCAAAGTTAACTGTGAGGAATGCCATTGCCATTGCGTTGACACATTCTGTGCCGCTGAAGAAACCTGCGAGGCTGTGTGTTGCACCGCCTACGGGTTCAAGCCAATATCCTATAATGTATGCGGCAATTTCGATGATTGCAAGGTAAATTCCCTGCCATACCATGTCAACACCGGCACCGTTTGAAAAGATACCGTCCGTTGTCGGGCGCGGACGTCTTCTCATGATGTCACCCTCAGCTTTTTCCATACCGAGAGCAAGACCCGGGAGAGAGTCCGTAACCATGTTGATCCAAAGAAGATGAACAGGGGAAAGGATAGTGAAGTGAAGAATCGACGCAATGAACATGATTATAACTTCACTGAGATTTGTTGAAAGCTGGAACTGAAGAACCTTGAGAACATTGTCGTAAATCTTACGTCCTTCTTCAACAGCGTTGACGATTGTTGCAAAGTTATCATCGGCAAGAACCATGTCCGAGGTGCCCTTTGTAACGTCCGTACCTGTGATACCCATTCCGATACCGATATCGGCTGCCAAAGGTCTTGCATCAAATACGAAAAATCTAATCGGTCTGCTGCCGGTTGCAAATGACTTGATATTTCAAGCCTTTAAAGCGCGTGGCGACAGCAGATAGGAAAAATCCCATAGCTACTCCCCAATGGATGTATATTTATAATATCATATCCAAAAATTTGTCAAGATTTTTCAGATAATTCTATACAAATATTTATTAAAGTCAAAAAATGCTTGATGCTGATATTCTTTGCAGATGTTTATGCAGAGACGGTAGTTATATGGCAACAGAAAAATTGACAAGAAAAATATGGTACGGTGAGGTTCGACAAAGGCGATTTTCTCGGCGCGATGTGGGCATCGCGCCCTACGATTTGTTATGACAAAGGCACTTTTTGTAGGGGTCGATGCCCACATCGACCCAAGGTCAGCAGAACCCGACCAAGGCTCACACTTTGAGTGAAGGCTGATAAAAATGCAGGACATTTCTCTTGAAAAACTGTCGCTTATAGGTTATGATAAAATCAATCAAAGCGACGAAAAAGAAAAAACGGTACACTTTTTTCTTGATGATTACCGTTTTGAAAGCATTTATAAAAATCCCGATGATAAAATTGAACGGCTAAAAAAATTCAATGCCGTTATGTCGCCTGACTTTAGCATGTTTACCGGATATGTTTTGCCTCACTAAAAGGGCGGCGGTTCAACAGGCGGAATCGGAGCAGGCAACCCGAAGCCGGGTGGTAATATCCCGAAAGTTCCGCTTGACGATTTGCCCGAAAATGTTAAAAGAGCATATATCGAATATGAAAAGGTTGGGTGGAAAGGAAACTATAAAGGGCAAACGGTTGGCACAAGCGCCGGGGGAAAATATAGCAATAGAGAAGGAACGCTACCAAGCTATAACTCAAAACATCAAAGACTTGACTATCGTGAATATGATGTAAACAGTCGACCTTTTGGCGGATCAAGAGATAATGAACGATTAGTAAGAGACAATGATGGTGATGTTTATTATTCACCGGATCATTATGAAACTTTTATTGAAGTAGAACAGGAGTGATGCATATGAATAAGTTATACAGAATGACAACAGAAGAATTTGAAAAAAGAAAAATTCTTTATGCCCGTGATGATACAAAATATATTGTTATGGACGGTGACGGAGTTAATACATATGAAGAATATTTTGACCGTTTGTGGAACTGTTTTAACTTCGGCGAAATTCCTCACGGTTGGAAAAAGGATTTTTACACCGAAAATGATTTTTTAAAAGATATTTTGGAACTTGCAGAAGATAAATATGTTTTTATAATTAAAAATTATGATGAATTTTTATCTCAGAATTTGAAAGAAAAGGCTTTGATTGAAGATTATTACGAAAATGATCTTTTACCTTTTTGGGACAGTGAGGTTGAAACTTGTGTAGTAGGAGGTAAAAGAAAAGATTTCGATGTTTACCTTGTAAGTGACAAATAAAAGGGCGGCGGTTCAGCAGGCGGAATCGGAGCAGGCAACCCGAAGCCGACTTTTGACGAGAACAGAGATATGCCGAAATTTCCGGGATACAAAAACAAATCACCCGGAAAGGGTTTTGAATGGAGGGGCAGCTCGTCTCCGGAAGATAATAAAGGTAATTGGTATAATCGAGAAACCGGAGAAAGCTATCACTGGGATGTGAACCATAGTGAAGGAAAAGAACCCCATTGGGATTACAAACATCCGGAAGGGTGGAAAAGAGGATATAGGATTTTTGAAGATGGAAGTTGGGAACAAAAATTTTTTGAAGGAGCTTTTTATTATGGATAACAACTGGATAGAGGAATGTTACAGTACATATTATAAGCAATATTTTAAAGGAATGAAGTATAAAAAATCAGCATGGATTGATTACGGAGATCAAGAGAGCCATGAACACTGCCTTTTTTGTGCAAAGCGAATCAGTTGCGGCGATGCTGTTGATAACGATCAACAGGCATATGAATCATCAGATGAGCGAGCATGGCTTTGCTCAGATTGTTTTGAAAAACTTCTTTCCTATCATAAAATAGCACTTATTCCGAACAACGTCACGATGGTTGAAACGGGATTGAATGAGGGAAAGACCGTAACTTTTTCATTAAACAATGAAAGATATATTTTGAAAAAAACAGACGAAAAAATCTGTGTTTCTCACAACGGAAATAAAAGCTTTTATTCAAGCTTTTCTGAGATGAAGAGCAATCAGAAATTTTACAACAAAATTCTCGATGAAGTAATTGATGAAATTTTTATGTCTATAACATAAAAAGACACCGACAGGAATCAAATTGAAATCCTGTCGGTGATTTTTATTTTTCAATATAGCGTTCCATACATTTGCGAAGTTCCTTGAACGCCTTCATTGCGTTGAAAGGCAAAATCTGTTTGCTCGAAATTTTATACGCCTTTGCTTCGCCGTCCTCGGAAACGGCAATTCGCACGGTCGTTATTTCCTCATCACTGACAAGTACGGGATTTTCCGTCCTGGCAGACCATCGCAGCATTCTGTATCGGTCAACGATTCTTGCAAGCTCATCAAAAATTTCAATGCCGATGTCATAATATTTCTCACGGTCAAAGGTCATTTGATTAACAACATTTGACACGGCGAGCTCAGCCGTTTTATCGCCTGTTTTGGACGCCCTGAGAGAGTAAGCCCCGCCCTCAATTCCGCCGCTGACGGTGTATTCGCATTTAATAATATCACCCTTGCGCTCTGTTCTGAATTCTGCCATGATTTTCACTCCCGTTCATTATATTTTATCTCATTTTTATTTTATCAAAACGGGAAATAAAACGCAATATATATTGAAAATTTCAATAAAAAAAATAAGCTCCGCAATTTGTGAACTATAACGAAAAGGACTGCGCAAAAATGCAACAGCCCTTTTGTTATGCTCCTATTCCTCTGCCTTTGAAGCCTGTAATGTCTTTTATGACCTCGCCTGCGATTATCAATCCCACTACCGACGGAACGAAAGCAGTGCTTCCGGGAACCTGTCTGCGCTGTGTGCATTTTCTCGCTGTTTCCGGAGGGCAGATGCAATGCTGACGGCAGCTTATTGCCATATCGTCGATCGGCGTTATCGGCAGTTCCTTTGAATAAACCACCTTGAGCTTTTTGATTTTTCTTTTCTTCAGTTCGGTTCGCATTACCTTTGCCAAGGGGCAGACAGAGGTTTTAAAAATATCCGTGACCTCAAATGCCGTCGGGTCAACCTTGTTGCCTGCTCCCATTGAGGAAATTATCGGCGTCTTTGTCTTGTTAGCGTTTTCAACAAGCGCAAGCTTGCCTGTGACCGTGTCAATGGCGTCAACGATATAGTCATACTGTGAAAAGTCGAATTGATCGGCAGTCTCCGGTGTGTAGACAATTCTGTGCTTGTTCACGATTGCTTCGGGATTTATCTCGGCAATTCTTTTTTCGGCAACGTCAACCTTGTACTTGCCTACGGTTTTGTGTGTCGCAAGAAGCTGGCGGTTGATGTTTGTCAGGCAAACCTTGTCGTCGTCGATTAAATCAAGAGTGCCGACTCCCGAGCGTGCAAGTGCCTCGGCTGTGAAGCTGCCTACTCCGCCGATTCCGAAAATCGCAATACGGGAATTCTTCAGCTTTTCCATTGCCTCGTGTCCGTATATAAGCTCTGTTCTTGAAAACTGATTAAGCATAATTATTCCTCGATCTTTTTGACATTTCCGATGTCCGTTACAATTTTATATCCTGCCGACTCAACACGTCTTTCGAGACAGCCTCGGCACTGAGCTGCTTCCTCCCCCGTGCAAATTTTATTCTCGTAGAGTGAATATAATTTTCGTACCGAAACAGGGGAAAGGTTCGGCATAACGACATTTGCGCCTGCCTTCAGCCCAAGCTCACGACCCTGCGGATGAATTGTTCCGAGTGCTGTCGTTGACGGAATGAGTGCATAGGGGAACATAAGCCTGAGAATTGAAACAAGTCTTAGCGTGAGAAGAACATTTCCGCTTTTAAACTCGGCAAACGGCGTGTCCGCATGGGTAATATACGGGCCTATACCAATCATGTCGGGCTTAAGCTTCTGCAAAAAGCGCAAATCACAAATGAGATTTGAAATCGTTTGATACGGCGAACCGACCATGAAACCCGAACCGACCTGATAGCCGATTTCCTTTAAATCAAAAAGACAGCGCTTTCGGCTTTCAAGACTCATTGAGCCGGGGTGAAGCTTGCCGTAATGCTCGTCATCTGCGGTTTCATGGCGAAGCAGATATCTGTCTGCGCCTGCGTCGAAAAATGCCTGATAGCTTTTTCTCGATTTTTCGCCGATTGAAAGCGTGACTGCACAATCGGGATAGCGGCGCTTTATCTCGGAGATAATATCGCAAATCATTTCGTCCGTATAGTACGGATCCTCTCCTCCCTGCATAACAAAGGTGCGGAAGCCGAGCCGATAGCCCTCGTCGCAGCAGAGAAGAATTTCTTCTTTTGTCAGCCGATAGCGTTCGGCTTTTTTGTTATCACGTCTGATGCCGCAGTAGTAGCAGTTGTTGCGGCAATAGTTGGTGAATTCGATAAGACCTCGGATATAAACCTTATCTCCGTAATTCTCTCTGCGGCGGATATCTGCAGCATGGGCGAGCGGCTCATTAAAGCTGTCGCTTTCAAGCAATGTTTTTAACTCCTCATCAGATAAATCGCCCGTGTTAAAGAGCTTATCAACCAAATCATTCATACCGTCACCGCCTTTTTGAAAGAATTAACCTATTAAAATGATAGACTTTTTATATTATATAAAAGTATGAGTTAAAAGTCAATATTTAAGAATATAAATATTCATATATGAATAAAATCATATCAAACGAAAAAAATAATAAAAAACTATTGACAAAACAGATGAACAGTACTATAATAATTAAGCGCCTTGAGAGAGGGGCAAAGAAATATCGCGGAGTGGAGCAGTCGGTAGCTCGTCGGGCTCATAACCCGAAGGTCGTTGGTTCAAGTCCAGCCTCCGCAACCATATCGAGCGGATGTAACTGATTTCAGTTACATCCGTTTCTTTTTTACCTGAAAGTATTGACACGGGCATCATTCGTGAGTATACTATGATGATTTAGCGAGAAACGCTGAATGGGTGGCATGGGAAGAGAAAGGATTCATAATATGAAACACGATTTCAAGTTCATATCTAAACATTCCCCACAGGTTAAGTCTGCCTATTCTGACCTTATGGAAATTCTCAGTCTTGTTCATGATGATTTGCGGAAGCAATACACTTTTCAGCATGAGCCTGTTGGCAGTTACTCTCGAAATATGATAACCTATGATGCAAAATCAAATATCGGTTTCGATTTTGACATCAATATTTATCCCAACGATGAAGAAAATCGCTTCACTGCAAAACAGATTAAATTACTGTTCAAGCAATCATTGGATAAATTTGCGCATCGGTATGGCTACGACTTTGCCGAAGACTCAACTCGCGTCTTAACCATCAAAGTTAAGGACCGAAAAAATTCCCGTATACTTCACAGCGTTGATTTTGCTTTTGTAAATGACTATGAAGACGACGATGGGTACGATTGTCAGGAATACATTCACTATAACAAGAAGCAAAATGCTTATTCATGGTCAGAACAGTCTCAAGGATTCTATATGCTTCCGGAACGCTTTCAATGGATAAAAGACAACGGGCTGAAAGACGAACTGGACGCACTATACATCCGCAGGAAAAATAACAATGATGACCCAAACAAGCATTCCCGTTCACTATTCGCCGAAGCGGTCAATGCTTGTTATAATGAGAATTGTGATGAATAGGTTTTTGTGTCCGGAGCAGGTTTACGCCTGCTCCGTTTCTTCTTCCTCAAAAGAATCATCATCCGCGTTGTATCCCTCCGAGAACAGCTCTTTCAGACTGTCCGACGGCTCGCAGGAAACATACTCAATGGCGACGCCCTCACGGATGTCGGCAGTGTAGTTCGGATGGCACTGCGTGGGATCAATGTCCAGATACCCGACGAACTTGTAGTAGATGACAAGTCGTTGGGTTTTATTTTTGCCCGTCCCCTGCGTTTCGTACACATCGATGTGGTCAATCAGCTCGTTCAACACCTGTTTGGTCAGCGTCCGCATTTCCATGAACTTGCGTATCGCATGGATGAACTCCTCCCGCTCGTTTTCCTTTTCGCCCATTTCGGTCAGCTTCCTGCGCAGCTTCAGAATCTTCTTTTGCAGCTGCTCACGCTCATCGGAATATTCCTGCGAAAGAACACAGTAGTTATCCTCCGAGGTCTTGCCGCTGAGCTTGTCTTCATAAAGCGTTTTCAGTAGCTTGGGAATGATCTCAATACGCATTTCTGACTTTCGCAGCTCGGACTGAACTGTTTTCTTTTCACTCTCTACCTGCTTAATGCTTCTGCGGGCAAGAATTTCGGCAAAGCGGTTTTCATCGGCTACGAGGTATTCCGCAAGCCTCCTTAGCTCCATTTCCACCACCGCTTCCACCGCATCCGCACGGATATAGTGGCGGGTGAGGCAGGTACCGCGGTAGTCCTTCACATAGTTGGAGCATGAAAAGTAATGAATGTCCCTGTTCTGCGTGTTGGTGTGGTACCACAGCTTGCTGCCGCAATCCGCACAGCGGAGGATGTCGCAGAATATGCTCTTCGGACCGTTTATCTCCTTCGGCGCACGCTGGTGTGTGCTTTTCAGCCTTTTCTGCACCTTTTGGTAGGTGTCGCGCTCGATGATTGCCTCGTGCCTGTCCTCAAACACCATCCAGTCCTCTTTCGGATTGTCAATACGGCGGTGATTTTTGAATGACTTGGAGCGCGTTTTGAAATTCAGCACATCGCCGCAGTATTCCTGCCGCGTCAGGATACCGTGGATGGTGCTCGATTTCCATTTGTACGGATTCGGCTGGCTTTTCTTGCCGCCGCGATTAATGCCTTTGGACGCCCAGTACGCCGTACAGTTCAGGTGCTGCTCCTCCTGCATGATCCTTGCAATGGTGTCCTCGCCGTTGCCGTCCAAATACAGCTTAAAAATCTCCCTGACGACCGATGCGGCCTCCGGGTCGATGATCCAGCGCTTCTTGTCCTGCGGGTCTTTCACATAGCCGTATGGGGGTTGGGAGAGCGGCTCGCCGGCCCTCCCTCGTGTATTGTGCGCAGACCGTACCTTGCGGCTGATATCTTTGGCATATAGCTCGTTCATGATATTCTTGATGGGGATAAAATCGTCCATATCCGTTGCCCCGTCAACGCAGTCCACATTATCGTTGATGGCGATAAAGCGGATGTTGTGGTCGGGAAAATAGTTTTCGGTGTAATACCCTACCTGCAGATATTCACGCCCGAAACGGGACATATCCTTAACGATGATCGTGCCGACATATCCCATTTCAATATCATCGAGCAGTTCCTGAAAGCCCGGTCGATTGAAAGCTGACGTTAGATAACGATACTTTTGAAAACACTGGAAAATCAAGG